>ERZ1066118.54-NODE-54-length-132817-cov-35.135860_pt1 | contig 132817 bp, 135 predicted proteins | sample MGYA00382765_ERZ1066118 | MGnify/ENA primary metagenome ERZ1066118 (study PRJEB33369, sample SAMEA5778348) | biofilm metagenome | biome: Industrial cooling water; feature: Water cooling tower basin; material: Biofilm | place: United Arab Emirates | collected...
AAAGAGCCCCACAGGTTCAGGCTCGATCCGTCACACCACATCCCGGGACTATACATCGGCCGGGCGCTCGCCTTCGAGCTCCAGCCCGGCCACAGGGGCGAGGTGAGGGCGGCGTCGGCGCTTCTGGATTTGGTGCGGCGTCTGGGCTCCATCGGTCGCGTCGTCTGCGACCGCGCCTACTCTTCGGCCCACTGGCGCCAGACCATCCGCCAAGCCGGCGCCGAGCCGGTGGTTCCCAGCCAGAGGACCCACCCCAAGGTCGACCACGACCGCCCCGCCTACGCCCGCAGGCACCGCGTCGAGACCCTCTGGGCCAGACTCAAGGAGCGCCGCTCCATCGCCACCAGATACGACAAGTCAGCAGCCAGCTTCATGGCCGCCCTCCACCTCGCCGCCTCACTCGATTGGCTGGCTCACAAAGCCTAGTCGCCGCCCGTGGCCACGGCCGGCATGACGAGGCGCGGCTCGGGGCGCGCGTGGCGGGCGGGCGCCCCGTGGGCGTCAATGAAGCGCAGCACCAGGGGGCGGATGGTGTCGCGCCAGCTCCTGCCCGCGAAGATGCCGTAGTGGCCCGCGCCGCGCTCCAGGTGATGGGCCTTCATGGCGGCGGGAAGGCCCGAGAGGAGGCCGAGCGCGGCGGCGCACTGGCCGGGGGCGGAGATGTCGTCCTTCTCGCCCTCGACGACCATCACGGCGACCGAGGTGATGCGCGAGGCGTCGGCCACCTCGCCCCTCACGGAGAAGGCGTTGCGGGCGACCTCGCGGCGCTTGAAGACGCGCTCCACGGTCGAGAGGTAGAACTCGGCCGGCATGTCCATGACGGCGAGGTACTCGTCGTAGAAGGCGTTGTGCTTGTCGTGGTCGGTGGCCTCGCCCTTGGCCGTCCTGACGATCTGGTCGAGGAAGCTCCGCGCGTGGGTCTCGGCGTTCATGCTCATGAAGGAGGCGAGCTGGAGGAGGCCCGGGTAGACCTTGCGGCCCACGCCCCGGTGCTTGAAGCCGACCTGCTGGATGACGGTGCGCTCGAGCAGCCCCATCGTGGCGCGGCGGCCGAAGTCGGTGACGTCCGTGGGGTTGGCGTCGGGGTCTATGGGGCCGCCGATGAGCGTGAGCGTGCGGGGCTGGGCGGCGGGGTCGCGCGCGGCCAGCCGCGCGGTGGCGGCGAGCACGAGCGGGGCGGGCTGGCAGACGGCGACCACGTGCAGGTCGGGGCCGAGCGCGCGCATGAAGCCCTCGACGTAAGACGCGTAGTCCTCCACGTCGAAGCCGCCCGCCGACACGGGGATGTCGCGGGCGTTGCGCCAGTCGGTCACGAAGACCTCGGCGTCGGGCAGGAGGCTGATGACGGTCTTGCGCAGCAGCGTCGCGTAGTGGCCCGACATGGGCGCCACGAGGAGGACGCGCCGGGCCTTGGGCGTCCGCCCCGCCACCTCGAAGTGGACGAGGTCGCCGAAGGGCCTCTCCTGCACCGTCGTGACGCGCACCACGTGGTCGCGGCCGTCCTCGGCGGGCACGGTGGGGATGCCCCAGTCGGGCTTGACGGCCATGCGGGAGAAGGCGCGCTCGGTGACCTCGCCCCAGGCCTCGGACCATTGCAGCCAGGGGTTGCCGGTGGCGGCCATGAAGGGAAAGCCGCCCCAGGCGCGGGCGGAGGCGCCCAGCCACTGGTTGGCGTTGCGCGCGGCTTCCATGAGGTCGTAGGTGAGCATGGGGGTCAAGGAACGTCTCCGGCGCGCCAGGCGCTACATGTGGGCGGCGGCGGCCGCGATGCTGCAGCTGCGAAGCTAGGACGGGGGGACCGGCATGGCAACCGAGGGCGCGCAAGGGGCGGGGGCGGTGGGGCCGGAGGGCCGCAGGTGGGAGGCGCTGGAGGCCAACCTCCGGCGCGTCGAGGGGCTGGTGGGGCGGCTCGCGGCCACGCAGGCCCGCCGGCGCCGGGTGCCCCCGGCGCTGCAGGGGCCGGGGCCGGAGCTGTGGGCCAGGGCGGCGACGGCCTGGGCCACGGAGGCCCTGGCCAACCCGGCCGCCCTCATCGAGAGGCAGGCGGGCTACTGGGCGGAGTCGCTCAGGGCCTTCGCGCAGGCGCAGGGGGCCGCGCCGGAGGAGGCCCCGGCGCCCACGGGCGACAAGCGGTTCCGCAACCCGCTGTGGGAGAGCAACCCCTGGTTCGCCTACGTGCGCCGCCAGTACGAGATCAACGCCGAGGCCGCCATGGCGGCCGTCGCCGCCGCCGAGGGGCTGGACGAGCGCGACCGCCGCAAGCTCGGGTTCTACGTGCGCCAGGTGGTGGACATGCTGGCGCCCACCAACTTCCTGGCCACCAACCCCGACGCGCTCCAGAAGGCGCTGGAGACGGACGGCGAGAGCCTCGTGGCCGGCCTCCAGAACCTCGTGGCGGACCTGGAGCGGTCGGGCGGGGAGCCGCTGGTGCGGCTCGCCGACGAGGGGGCGTTCCGGGTGGGCGGCAACCTCGCCACCACGCCGGGCGCGGTGGTGTTCCGCAACCGGCTCATGGAGCTGATCCAGTACGCGCCCCGGACCGAGAGGGTGCGCGAGGTGCCCCTGGTCATCGTGCCGCCCTGGATCAACAAGTTCTACGTGCTCGACATGAAGGCGCAGAACAGCCTGATCCGCTGGGTCGTCGAGCAGGGCTACACGGTCTTCGTGGTGTCCTGGGTCAACCCGGACGCCTCCTTCCGGGACGTCTCTCTCGGCACCTACGTCGAGGAGGGGTTCCTCGCGGCCTTCCGCGAGGCGCGCGCCATCACCGGGGCCGACAAGGTCAACGCGGTGGGCTACTGCATCGCGGGGACGACCCTCGCCCTCACGCTGGCGCTGATGAGGAAGCGCAAGGTCAAGGACGTGGCGTCGGCCACCTTCCTGACGACGCTCACGGACTTCTCGGACCAGGGCGAGATGGCGGTGTTCCTGGACGACGACTTCGTGGACGGCATCGAGGCCGAGGCGGAGGCGGAGGGCATCCTCGACAGCTTCTACATGAGCCGGACCTTCAGCTACCTGCGGGCCAACGACCTAATCTACGGCCCGGCCATCCGCTCCTACATGATGGGCGAGCCGCCCCCGGCCTTCGACCTGCTCTACTGGAACGGCGACAGCACCAACCTGCCGGCCGCCATGGCCATCGAGTACCTGCGCGGTCTGTGCCAAGAGGACCGCTTCGCGCGCGGGGGCTTCCCGCTCCTGGGCGAGACCCTGCACCTGTCGGACGTGCGCGTCCCCCTTCTCGCGGTGGCCTGCGAGACGGACCACATCGCGGCCTGGGGGGCGTCCTATCGCGGCGTGCAGCGCATGGGCTCGGCCGACAGGACGTTCGTGCTCTCCGAGTCCGGGCACATCGCGGGCATCGTCAACCCGCCCTCCAAGGGCAAGTACGGCCACTGGACCAACCCGGACCTGAGCCTGCCGCCGGACCGCTGGAAGGCGGGCGCCGAGAGGCACGAGGGGTCCTGGTGGCCGCGCTGGGAGGAGTGGCTGCGCGGGCGGTCGGGGCGCAAGGTCGAGGCGCGCCCGCCCGGCGACGACCGGCACCCCGTCCTGGCGCCGGCGCCGGGCACCTACGTCACCGCCGGGCCGGGCCGGGCCGCCTGAGTTTTTCGCTGGGCGTCGGCCCGCGCCCCTTGCGATGCTGCGGTGCAGCATCTATGTGGGTCTCACCGGCGGGGGAGGCACCCCGCGCCCTCCCCATCCCTTGGAGACCCCCGATGGCCCGCACCGACTACGCCACGATGATGAAGGACATGATGTCGTCGCTGCCCATGGACTCGCAGTCCCTGGAGGCGATGGTCCGCTCGCAATCCCAGCTCGCCGAGCGCATGGCGGCCGTCGCCATCGAGGCGGCGCAGCGCTCCACCGACCTGTCGGCCAAGTGGACCCAGGACACGCTGAGCAAGCTCCAGGCCGCCAGCCGCGCCAAGGCCGAGCCGGCCGACTACGCCAAGTCCGTGACCGAGTTCATGTCCACCTCGGCCGAGTCGGCCGCCGAGCACGTCGCCGCCTTCGCCGAGATCGCCAAGAAGGTGCAGGCCGAGACGCTCGAGATCCTGCTGGCCGCCGGCAAGGAGATGGGCGAGGACGTGACCGCCGCCGCGCGCAAGGCCACGACCGACATGCAGCAGGCCGCCCAGTCGGCGATGAACCCGCAGCACCAGGGCTGAGCCTTCCCATGGGGCAGGCGGGGGGCGGGGCCTTGGCTCCGCCCTTTCCTTTTGGCCGGTGCGACCCTAGGCTGCAGGCGCAGCACGGGAGAGTGGCATGGCCGACGGCGGCGGGGCACCGCTCCTCATCAAGCGCTACGCGTCGAGGCGGCTCTACAACACCGAGACCTCGGACTACGTGACGCTCCAGGACATCGCGCGGTTCATCCGGGGGGGCCGGGACGTCAAGATCGTGGACCTCAAGTCCGGCGACGACCTGACGCGCACCTACCTGCTCCAGATCATCGCGGAGCACGAGTCCAGGGGCGAGAGCGTCCTGCCGGTGGACGTGCTGACGGACCTGGTGCGCAGCTACGCCACGCAGGCGGCCGCCGTGATGCCCGCGTTCCTCCAGGCCAGCTTCGAGGCGATGCGACAGGGGCAGGCGCAGGTGATGGAGCAGATGACCAAGGCCGCGCCCAAGGGGGCCTTCCCGGCGCTCGACGCGCTCAGGGCGCAGCAGGAGGCGTTCCTCAAGGCCATGAGGGGGGCGTGGCAGCCGCCCAAGAAGGGCGAATGAGGCTCCTGGCCCTCCTGGGGGCGCTGGCGGCGCCGGCGGCCGCGCAGGAGGCCGACCCGGCCGTCGCGCGGGCCCTGATCGCGGACGCGGCGGCCTACGACGACGCCTGCCGGGGCGGGTCGGGGGACGACGCGGACACCTGGTATGCCTGCGGGGCGCGCGACTACGCGGGCTACGCGCTGGGGCTCCTGGGCTACTGCTACGTGGACGCGGACGAGAGCTTCGTGCCTTGCGCGCGGGGCGGGACGCGGCTGTCGCGCCCCGTGGCCCCGTAGCGTCGGGTCAGGCCAGCTCCGCGAAGGCCCTGTCGAGCGCGCGGCCGAGCTTCGTGAACATCTCCTCCAGGTGGGCCTCCGTGACGATGAACGGGGGCGCGAGCACGATGGCCTGGCCGAGCGGGCGGCAGATGAGGCCCTGGTCGGTGCAGGCGTTGGCGATGCGCTCGCTCACGGAGAGCTTGCCGTCGAAGGGGCGTTTCGTCGCCTTGTCGGCCACCGCCTCCAGGGCGCCCATGAGGCCCACGCCGCGCCACTCGCCGATGTGGGGGTGCTCGGCCAGCTTCGCCATGCCGGCTTGGAAGAGGGGCGTGAGGCGCCTCACGTTCTCCGCGAGGCCCTCGTTCATCACCACGTCTATCGCCTTGAGCGCGATGGCGCAGCCGACCGGGTGGCCGGAGGCGGTGAAGCCGTGGGGGAACTCCTCGATGGCCTCGGAGGCGGCCTGGAGGCGGTCCGCGAGGTCGGGGCCGAGGATCACCGCGCCCATGGGAAAGAAGCCGGCGGTGAGGTTCTTCGAAGAGATGATGGCGTCCGGCGTGAAGCCGAAGGTCTCGCAGCCCCAGGTGCTGCCCGTCCGGCCGAAGCCGCAGATGACCTCGTCGGAGATCAGCGGGATGCCGTGGCGGCGCAGGACAGGCTGGATGGCCTGGAAGTAGCCCCGGGAGGGGACGATCACGCCGCCCGCGCCCATGACGGGCTCGGCCACGAAGCCGGCGATGGTGTCGGCGCCCTCGCGCGCGATGACCTCCTCCAGCTCCTGGGCCATGCGGGCGGTGAACTGGGCCTCTGTCTCGCCCGCCTGGCCGTTCCTCCAGTAGTGGGGGCAGGTGAGGTGGATGAAGCCGGGGAGGGGCAGGCCGAAGACGCCGTTGTAGGGCTTGCCCGTCATGGAGGCGGAGACGGCGGTGACGCCGTGGTAGGCGTTGACGCGGGTGACGATCTTGCGCCGCTGGGGGTTGCCTTCGGCCGCGTGGAGCATCCAGAGCATCTTGACCAGCGTGTCGTTGGCCTCGGAGCCCGAGTTCGTGTAGAAGACCTTGCCGCGCTCGAAGGGGGAGACCTCGACGAGCTTCTCGCTCAGCATGACGGTCTGGTCCGACAGGCGGCCGAAGAAGGCGTGGTAGCCGGGGAAGCGGGCGTACTGGTCCTGCGCGGCCTGGATCAGCCCGGGGTGGTCGAAGCCCGCGACCATGTTCCAGAGGCCGGAGTTCGCGTCCAGGTATTCGCGGCCGTGGACGTCCACGACATAGGGGCCGTGGCCGTGGGTGAGCACCACGGCGCCGCGCTGCGCGACGGAGGGCAGGTCGGTGAAGCCGTAGAAGGTGGCGGCGTCGGCGCGCGCCTCCCAGGAGTTGGGGGATTGGTCGTTCATGGGCTTCTCCTCCGGTCTGGCCGAGAGTAGCCCAAGGCGCGCGCAAGGGACAGCGGCAGGGGCGGGCGGAGCGCGGGGCGGAGGCGCAAGGGGCTGCGGCGGTTCGGGCCGGGTGCGCAAGGGGCTGCGTCGGGCGGGCTTCAGCCCGCCATGGCGCGAGGTGGCGGGCTGAAGCGCGCCCTACGGCTCAGAACCCCAGCCGGTCCCTGAGCGCATACCACGTCATGGCCAGCGTCAGGAGGGGCGCGCGGGCGCGGGCGCCGCCGGGGAAGCGGGGCGTGGGCAGCGCCGCGAGGGCGTCGAAGCGGCCGGCCTGGCCGAGGATGGCCTCGGCGCAGGCGCGCCCCGCGATGCCGGCGAGCGCGACGCCGTGGCCGGAGTAGCCGCCGGCGGAGACCACGTTGGGGGCGACGCGCAGCAGCAGCGGCAGGCGCGTCATGGTGATGCCCAGCGTGCCGCCCCAGACGTGGGAAATCGCGGCGTCGGCGATCTGGGGGAAGAGCGAGGCGATGCGCGCGCGGAGCGGGCCGGCCACGTCGCGGGGGAAGCCCACGGTGAAGTTCTCGCGGCCGCCGAACAGGAGGCGGCGGTCCTCGGAGAAGCGGAAGTAGTTCACCACGAAGCGCGAGTCGGCGACGGCCACGTCCTCGGCCAGCACGTCGGTCCAGCGGTTGCCCAAGGGTTCCGTGGCGGCGATGAAGCTGTTGATTGGCATGGTGCGGGCGGCCACCTCGGGCTCGAGGTCCGGGAGGTAGCCGTTGCCGGCGAGGATGGCGTGGGGGGCCGTGAGCGTGCCCTCGGGGGTGTGGAGGGTGACGCTTGCGCCCTTCTCGACGCGCGTGACCTCGGAGTGCTCGTGGATGGCGGCGCCCGCGCGCTCGGCGGAGCGGGCCAGCGCCAGGGCGTAGCGCAGGGGGTGGACGTGGCCCGCGCCCCTGTCGAGCGCGCCGCCCCTGTAGAGCGGGGACTTGACCAGGGCGCGGAAGCGGTCGGCGTCCATGACCTCGACGGCGTCGTAGCCGTAGCGCGAGGCGAGGTGGTCGGCCTCGGCGCGCGCGGGGGCGAGGTCGGAGGCGGCGTAGAGGCCGTGGGCCACGCCGGGCTTGTAGGCGGCCTCGGGGGCCTCCGTGGCCACGAAGTCGCGCAGCTGCCGCTTGCCCTCCTCGGCCACGTCCCAGGCGAGGCGGGTGGGGCCCTCGCCCAGGCGGGCCTCCAGCTTGCGCTGGGACCAGTTGAAGCCGGTGCCGACCTGGCCGCCGTTGCGCCCCGAGGCGCCCCAGCCGGCGCGGTGGGCCTCCAGCACCACGGGCTTGAGGCCCGCCAGCGCGAGCGTGCGGGCGGCCCAGAGGCCGGTGTAGCCGGCGCCGACGACCGCCACGTCCGCGCGATGGGCGCCGCGGAGGGGCGCGCGGGCGTCGCCGGGCTCGGCGGAGGCGGCATACCAGGAGGGGGCGTGTCGGCCCCTCACGGGGTCGTTGCGGTGGAGGACGCTCATCAGACGTTGAGGAGCAGGTGCTCCCTCTCCCAAGGGCTGATGACCTGGAGGAACTCCTCGTTCTCGTTGCGCTTCACGATGCCCCAGACGCGGGAGAAGTCCTCCCCCAGCACGCCGTGCAGGTCGGTGGCCTCCTCGAAGAGGTCGAGGGCGTCGGAGAGCGAGCCGGGCACCTCGGCCTCGCCCTGGTAGGCGTCGCCCACGAACATGGGGCGCGGCGGCTGGCGCTGGGTGAGGCCCAGGTAGCCGCAGGCCAGCGAGGCGGCGATGCAGAGGTAGGGGTTGCAGTCCATGCCGGGCAGGCGGTTCTCGATGCGGCGCGAGTCGGGGCCCGAGACGGGGACGCGCAGGCCCGTGGTGCGGTTGTCCCGCCCCCATTCGAGGTTGATGGGGGCGGCGTGGTTGCGCACGTAGCGGCGGTAGCTGTTCACGTAAGGGGCGATGACGGCGATGGCGGGGGCCATGTGGCGCTGGAGGCCGCTGACGAAGTGGCCGAACTCCTCCGTCTCGGAGCCGTCCGGGGCGGTGAAGAGGTTGCGGCCCTGGGCGTCGAGCACGGAGTGGTGGACGTGCATCGCGCTGCCCGGCTCGCCCTCGATGGGCTTGGCCATGAAGGTGGCGAAGCAGTCGTGCTTGAGGGCGGCCTCGCGGATCAGGCGCTTGAAGAAGAACACCTCGTCGGCCAGGCGCACGGGGTCGCCGTGGCGCAGGTTGATCTCCAGTTGCCCCGCGCCGCCCTCCTGAGTGATGCCGTCTATCTCGAAGCCCTGGACCTCGGCGAACTCGTAGATGTCGTCTATGACGGGGCCGTACTCGTCCACGGCCGTCATGGAGTAGGCCTGGCGGGCGGCGGCGGGGCGCCCGGTGCGGCCCATCATGGGGAGGATCTCCTTGGCGGGGTCGGTGTTCCTGGCGACCAGGTAGAACTCCATCTCGGGGGCGACGATGGGGGTCCACCCTTGGGCGGCGTAGAGGTCCACGACCCTCTTGAGGACGTTGCGAGGCGACACGCCCACGGGGGCGCCGGAGAGGTCGTAGGCGTCGTGGATCACTTGCAGCGTCCCGTCCGCCGCCCATGGCGCCGCCGTGGCCGTGCCGAGGTCGGGCCTCAGCGTCATGTCGGGCTCCGTAAAGCCGTCGGTGGCGGCCTCGGCCCAGTCGCCGGTGATGGTCTGGAAGAAGATGGAGTTGGGGAGGTGGAAGTAGGGCTGGCGCTCCCACTTGGCGGCCGGGACGGCCTTGCCGCGGGCGATGCCGGGGAAGTCGGCGATGATGCACTCGACCTCGTCGAGCCGGTTGGCGGCGAGGTAGTTTTTCGCGGCCTCGGGGATGTCGTCGGACCAGCTCATGCCCTGGCCCTTTCCTTGAAGAACTGGCCGATGCGTTGGGCGAGGATGGTGTCGTCCAGGGGCTGGGCGGTCGCCAGCTTGGCGGCGTCGAGGAGGGGGTCTGGGACGACGCCGCGCCCGCGCACCTCGATCATGTCGCGCACCCAGGCGTTGTCGAACTCGGGGTGGGCCTGGACGGTGAGGGTGGTGTCGCCGATGACGAGGGCGGCGTTGCGGCAGAAGGGCGAGGAGGCAAGGACGCGGGCGCCGGGGGGCGGCGTCACGACCTGGTCCTGGTGCCAGGCGTTGAGGGCGATCCTCTCGCCCTCCCAGTCGTATTCGGTGCGGCCCACGGACCATCCGCCGGGGTGCTTCTCGACCGTGCCGCCGAGGGCCTGGGCGACGATCTGGTGGCCGAAGCAGATGCCGACGAGGGGGACGCGCGCGGCGACGATGTCGCGGATGAGCGCCTCCAGGGGGGGGATCCAGGGGTGGCTCTCGTAGGCGCCGTGGCGCGAGCCGGTGATGAGCCAGCCCTCGGCGTCGTGGGGGCCTTCGGGGAACTGGCCGTCCACCACGGCCCAGGCGCGGAAGTCGAGGCCCTGGTCGCGGAGCAGGCGGGCGAAGAGGTCGGGGTAGTCGCCATGGGTGGGCCGCAGCGCGTCGGGCGCGTGGCCGGTCTGGAGGATGCCGATGAGCATGGGGCTCTCTTGGTGGGGTGGGGATGGCCTACGCCAGGGGGCGGGGGGGTCGTCAAGGGGGGGGCGGAGGGCTATGGTTGGGGACATGAACGCCCCGCAGCCCATGCCGAGGCCGGCGACCTACCAGGACGTGCTGGACGCGCCGCCCCACATGATCGCGCAGATCGTCCATGGCGCGCTGCACCTGCAGCCGCGCCCCGCCTTTCCGCACTCGCAGGCGCACTCCGCGCTGCAGGCGGAGATCGCCAGCGCCTTCGGACGCAGGCGCGGCGGGCCGGCCGGCCCCGGGGGCTGGCGCATCCTGTTCGAGCCCGAGCTGCACCTGGGCGAGGAGGTGCTCGTGCCGGACGTGGCCGGGTGGCGGCGCGAGCGGATGCCGGCCCTGCCGGCGACCGCCTGGTCGGACGTGGTGCCGGACTGGGTCTGCGAGGTGCTGTCGCCCTCGACCTGGCGCTTCGACCTGACGGCCAAGCGCGAGGTCTATGCCGAGGTCGGCGTGCCGCACCTGTGGATCGTCAACCCGGTGGCGCGGACGCTCGAGTCCTTCGCCCTTCGCGAGGGGAGCTGGGTCCTGGCCGCCGCCCTGTCGGGCGGCGACCCCGTCCGGCTCGCCCCGTTCGAGGCCGTCGAGTGGCCGCTGTCGGAGCTGTGGGACGAGGAGCCGCCGGCCGGGACCTGAGCCCCTCACACCGTGTCCAGGTACAGCTCCAGCTGCTGGCGAGGGCTCAGCTCCTTCATGTAGTGCAGCTCCTGGCGCTTGGTCATCACCAGGTTGGCGATGAGCTGGGGCTCGAAGACGCGGCGGACGAGGTCGGAGGCCTCGAAGAGGTCTATGGCCGCCTCCCAGGTGTCGGGGATCTGCGGCAGGTCCTGCTCGTAGGCGTTGCCGACCACGGGCGGGGGCGGGTCCAGGCCGTCCTCGATGCCCACCAGCGCCGAGCCCAGCACGCCCGCCAGGAACAGGTAGGGGTTGACGTCGCCCCCGGCCACGCGGTGCTCGATGCGCCGCGCCATGAGCGAGCCCCCGGGCACGCGCACGGAGGCCGTGCGGTTGTCGTAGGCCCAGCAGATGCCGGTGGGGGCGTGGCTCTCGGGCACGAGCCTCTCGTAGCTGTTGGCGTGGGGGGCGAAGACCAGGCTGAGGTCGGGGATGCCCTTGAGGCAGCCCGCGATGGCGTGGCGCAGCAGCGCCGTGCCCTCGAAGGTGCCGTCGGCGAAGGCGTTGCGCCCCTCGGCGTCCACCACGCTGAAGTGCGTGTGCAGCCCGTTGCCGGCGTAGTCCTCGTAAGGTTTCGCCATGAAGGAGGCGGCGAAGCCGTGGTTGCGGGCGAGGCCGCGCACCAGCGTCTTGAAGAGCCAGGCGTCGTCGGCGGCCTTGAGGGCGTCGGGGACGTGGGAGAGGTTGATCTCGAACTGGCCCAGGCCCACCTCGGAGATCGCCGCCTCGGCCGGGATGTCCATGAGGTCGCAGGCGTCGTAGAGGTCGTTGAAGAAGCTGTCGAAGGCGTCGAGCGCGCGCAGCGAGAGGATCTCGGCCCCTGGGCGGCGCTTGCCCGAGCGCGGCGAGGGCGGCTGGCGCAGGTCCACGCCCGAGTCGTCCACCAAGTAGAACTCCATCTCGGTGGCGACCACGGGCGTCAGGCCCCTGTCCCTGAAGCGGTCCACCACGGCGCGCAGCGCGTGGCGAGGGTCGCCCGCGAAGGGCGTGCCGTCCTCGTGGAACATCCACATCGGGAGCAGCGCCGTGGGCACCTTGAGCCAGGGCATGGGCACGTAGCCGCGCTCGGTGGGCCGCAGGATGCCGTCGGGGTCGCCGATCTCGAAGACGAGGGGGGAGTCCTCCACGTCCTCGCCCCAGATGTCGAGGTTGAGGACCGAGAGGGGGAAGCGGGTGCCCTCCTCCTCGGCCTTGCGGGCGAAGCGGACGGGGACGCGCTTGCCGCGCGGCTGCCCGTTGAGGTCGGCGGCGCCCAGGCGGACGTTGCGGACCTCCGGGTGCTGGTCGAGCCAGCTCATGGAGCACCTTCGTGACCCGGCTTGCCTATGGGCCGGGGGTCACCCTTTCCTGTTGCGTGGCGGTGTCATCGTATCAGTTGCGCCTTGGCCCGCCAACGCCCGTCGAGCGAGGGCAGGTGGCGGTTGAGCCGGCGCGAGCCGAGCCAGAAGAGCCCGATGACCGAGAGGGTCAGCAGGATGAAGTAGCCCGCCAGGATCGGGTAGGGCACGAAGGGGTTGAAGGTCTTGTCCGCGAAGTAGGAGGCGTAGTAGAGCGCGTCCCCCCTCTGCTGGAGCGCCGGGAAGCCCGTGAAGAACACCAGCGTCGTGGCGTGGAAGAGGAAGATGGCCTCGTTGGTGTAGGCGGGCCAGGCGAGGCGCAGCATGGTGGGGAAGGTGATGCGGCGGAACTTCCGCCAGCCCGCCAGCCCGTAGGCGTCGGCGGCCTCCAGGTCGCCCTTGGGGATGGCCTGGAGGGCGCCGTGGAAGATCTCGGCCGAGTAGGCGGCGGTGTTGAGGAAGAGGACGAGGAGGGCGCCCACGGCCGCGGAGGTCAGCGGGTCGAGCCAGGGGGCCTGCTGCTTGAGCGACAGGAAGAGGAAGTAGGCGAAGAAGAACTGGATGAAGAGCGGCGAGCCGCGGAAGACGAAGACGAACCATTCGCAGGGTTTTCGCACGAGCGGGTTGGACGACCCTTTGCCGAGGGCCACGGCGACGGCGAGGAAGAAGCCGGCCGTCAGCGCCACGGCGCCGAAGTAGACGTTCCAGATCATGCCCGAGCCGATCAGCGTCACCTGCTGGCAGAGCGTGAAGTCGGTGGCGGGCAGGAGGCGCTCGCCGATGCCGAGGGAGCGCAGCGCGTAGGCCTGGATGGCTTCGAGGCAGGTCATGCCTCGGCCCGCCGCTGGGCCTCGCCGCCCGAGGTGGCCTGGCCGTGCGTCAGGCGGCGCATGAGGCGGGAGAGGACGGCCTCGGAGAGCTTGGTGAAGGCGAGGTAGAAGACGAGGAGAAACAGGAAGTACCACATGCGCCAGTCGCCGTGGGGGTAGTCGGTGAACTGGGGCGTCTTCGATCCGCCTAGGTCGCGCGCCCAGTAGACGATGTCCTCGACCCCCAGGAGGAAGAGGAGGGGGCTGGCCTTGATGAGCACCATCCAGAGGTTGGAGAGGCCCGGCAGCGCGTAGACCCACATCTGCGGGACCAGGACGCGGCGGAACGCCTGGCCGCGCGTCATGCCGTAGGCCTCGGCCGTCTCCATCTGGGCGCGGGGGACGGCCTGCATGGCGCCGAAGAGGACGTTGGCGGCGAAGGCGCCGAAGACGATGGAGAAGGTGACCACGGCGAGGCCGAAGCCGTAGGCCTCGTGGACCCATTGGGGCGAGGTCGAGAGCGGCACCTTGGCCGCGGGGCAGACGACGAAGTCGTTGCCCTGGTAGACGGGGCCGTCGGTGGCGGGGCAGACCATGAGGTGGCGGAGGTATTCGAGCCCCTGGTCGAGGGCGATGACGAAGAACAGGAAGAAGGCGATGTCGGGGACGCCGCGGACGATGGCGATGTAGCCCTTGCCGATCCAGCCCAACGGGCCGCGCGTGCGGGCGAGCACCGCCCCGCCGAAGCCCAGGGCGAGGGCGGCGGGCGCGGTGATGGCGAGGAGCAGGAGGACGACGCCGAAGGCCGCGTAGAAGTTGAGGTGCTTGCCCGTCGTCAGGAAGCAGGCGAACCACATGGCGTCGCCGAGCGACGCGGGGTCCGCGCAGGCCGCGAACATCAGGACGCCCCCGAGGGGCGGCGCGCGTCGGCTGCGGCGGAGGGGGTGCCCATGGGCGGCGGGGACCGGGGGCGGCGGCCGCCCCCGGTCCTCTCTCTCAGTTGGTCGGGAAGGAGGGCACGTTGCTGCCCGGGAACCACTTGGCCAGGAGCTCGTTGAGCGAGCCGTCGGCCTTCATCTCGGCGATGACGGCGTCCATCCGGTCGCGCAGGGCCGTGTCGCTCTCGCGCAGGGCGGCGGCGACGCCGCCGCCGAGCGGCACGCGGTCGCCCACGAAGACCAGCTCGCCCCCCGAGGCCTCGACGATGGGCAGGAGGTAGTCGTAGTCGGCGAAGACGGCGTCGGCCTCGCCGTTGCGGACGGCGGCGATGGTCTCCTCGGGGGTGGCGAACTCGAGGAGCGTGGCGCCGGAGGAGGCCACGTGGCCGGCCTGGATGGTGGCCGTCTGGGCCGAGACCGTGCCGCCCATGATGTCGGCGTCGGCCGACAGGCCCACGTAGGCCGAGGCGGTGGGCGGGTAGTAGGGCTGGGTGAAGTCGATCACCTGGTCGCGCTCGTCGGTGATGCTCATGCCGGCCATGATGACGTCGTAGTTGCCGGACACCAGGTTGGGGATGATGGAGTCCCACTCGTTGGTGACCCATTCGCAGGCGAGGCCCGCGCGCTCGCATATGGCGTCGCCGAGCTCCTTCTCGAAGCCGTCTATCTCGCCCGCGTCGTTGATGAAGTTGTAGGGCGGGTAGGCGCCCTCCGTGCCAATGCGCACGACCTCCTGCGCGATGGCGGCCGAGCCGAGCAGCGCCAGCGCCGCGGCGGCGAGAAGTCTCATGGTGGTCTCCCTGTTCCTTGTTTTGCCGCCATATGGGGGGAGAGGGGGGCGAATCTCAAGCCCCGGGGTGGGGGAGGCGTCAGGCGGGTCCTGGCGGCGGGCGCCCTGCTCGCCGCGGAGGCGCTCCGCGGCGAGAGGGAGGCGCTCATGGCGCCCCTCAGGGTGGGGCGCTTCGCGGCCTAGTCCGTGGCCCCGCCCCTGGCCGGGGCGGCCCCCTCGGCGGGGTAGAGGACGGCGTCGTCCCCGAACCACTTGGTCAGCATGGCGTCGAGCGAGCCGTCGACCTTCATGGCCGCGATCTGGGCGTCGAAGGTGGCGCGCAGGTCCGTGTCGGATCGCCGCAGGCCCATGCCGATGCCGTCGCCCAGGGGCACGGGCTCGCCCACGAAGGTGAGCTCGCCCCCCGAGGCCTCCACGATGGGCCTGAGGAAGTCGGTGTCGGCGAAGGCGGCGTCGGCCTCGCCCGCGCGCACGGCGGCGATGGTCTCGTCCTGGGTGGCGTGTTCGAGGAGCGTGGCGCCCGAGGCCGCCACCGCGTTGGCCTGGATGGTGCCCGTCTGGGCGGCGACGACCGCCGCGCCCACGTCCACGTCGGGCGACAGGGCGATGGAGGAGGACGGCGTGGGCGGCACGTAGTCCTGGGCGAAGGCGATGACCTCCTCGCGCTCGGGCGTGATGCTCATGCCGGCCATGATGGTGTCGTAGCTGCCCGAGGTCAGGTTGGGGATGAGCGAATCCCAGTCGTTGGCGACCCACTCGCAGGCGAGGCCGGCGCGGGCGCAGAGCTCGTTGCCCAGCTCGATCTCGAAGCCGTCGGGAGCCTCCGCGTCTTTGGTGAAGTCGTAGGGCGGGTGGGCCCCTTCGGTGCCCATGCGGACGGTCGTGCCTTGGGCGAAGGCGCCCGAGGCCGCGAGGAGGAGGGCGGCGGCGAGACGTCTCATGGGCCGTCTCCTGGGGGGGGCCGTCAGGCGGCCTGGGAGTGGCTGAGGAAGCCCCGAAGCCGCTCCGTCTGCGGGCTGCCGAAGAGGCGGTCGGGCGGGCCCTCCTCCTCGATGCGGCCCTTGTGGAGGAAGACGACGTGGTCGGCCACGTCGGCCGCGAGCCTCATGTCGTGCGTCACGATGATCATGGTGCGGCCCTCGGCGGCGAGGGCCTTGATGACGCGGATGACCTCCTGCTCCAGCTCGGGGTCCAGCGCGCTCGTGGGCTCGTCGAAGAGCAGCGCCTTGGGCTCCATGCAGAGGGCGCGGGCGATGGCGGCGCGCTGCTGCTGGCCGCCCGAGAGCTGGGCGGGCCAGGCCCCGGCCTTGTCGGCGATGCCGACCTTGGCGAGGTAGGCGCGCGCCTGCATCTCCACCTCGGCCTTGGGCCGCCGCAGGACGGTGAGCGGCGCCTCCATGACGTTCTGGAGGACCGTCAGGTGGCTCCAGAGGTTGAAGCTCTGGAACACCATGGAGAGGTTGGTGCGGATGCGCGTCACCTGGGCGCGGTCGGCGGGCCGCCGCGCGAGGCCCTGGCCCTTCCAGCGCACGGCCTCGCCCTCGAAGAGGACCTCGCCCTGCTGGGAGTCCTCCAGGAGGTTGCAGCAGCGCAGCAGGGTGGACTTGCCCGAGCCGGAGGAGCCGATGAGGGCGACGACGTGGCCGGCGGGGGCGGCGATGTCCACGCCCTTGAGCACCTCCAGTTGGCCGTAGCTCTTGTGGAGGTCGCGGATCTCGATGACGGGAGCGGCCATGGGGACTCCTTTGCCCGAGCCTGGCCCGTCAGGAGGCGGCTGGCAAGGTCGGCGCGGGCGGCAGCGGGATGTCGTAGGCGGAGGCGGGGAGGTCCGCGAGGCCGCGGAGGCCCAGCAGGGCGTCGCGCTCCTCCGGCGTCGCGGCGGCGATGGCGCCGGCGAGGGCCTCGCGGAGGGGGGCGGGGTCGGTGCCGGGGGCGGCGATGAAGGTCATGCCGGGGGTCGCGGGGGTGGGGGCGAGGACGCGGAGCGCGGCCGCCTCGGGGTCCCAGCGCAGGATGCCGCGCCAGGACACGGCGTCAATCGAGGCGAGGTCGGCGGCGCCGGTCGCCACGGCGCGCGCGGAGAGGCGGTGGGAGCCGGTGCGCAGCGTGGGGTGGAGGGCGATGCCCTCGGCCGCCGCCCAGCGCTGCGCGGCGTCCCAGCCGGAGTTCGACAGGGCGTCGTTGACGGCGAAGCGGCGGGCGAGGACGGGGAGGGGCCGGGTGTCGGAGGCCCTGGCCACGATCCAGGAGTGGTAGAAGCCGGGGGCCGCGCCGGGCAGGCCGTGGTCGGCGGTGGCGACGATGACCCTGTCGCGGTGGCGCGCGCGCCAGGGCAGGTTGCAGATCTGGCCAAGGAGCAGGTCGGGCCGCCCCCAGGTCTCGTCGTGGGGGGTGAGGCGGTCGAGCGCGTCGGGGGCGGCGAGCCCGCGCGCGCGCAGGCCGTCGCGGACGCGCGCCCAGAGCGCGTCGTGCGCCCAGGCGTTCTCGGGGCGGTCGTACATGGGCAGGGCGGCGATCACGCCCGCTCCGCCCCCCGCTCGGCCCCCCGTTCGGCCCTCTGCCGGGCGAGCGCGCTGTCCTGGTCCTCCACGCCCAGCATGGGGGCGACGAGCCGCAGGAGCGCGTCCTCGTCGGCGGCCCGGTGCCCGTCCGCGAGCGCCACGGACCACAGCGCCTCGATGACGCCCACGCGGTCCTCGTAGGGGACGGCGTCCTTGATGGCGCGGGTGAAGCGGACGGTGTCGGGGGCCTCCTCCTCCAGAGCCTCGGCCTGGCCGCGCAAGCTCGCCGCGTCGAAGGGGCCCAGGGCGAAGCGGGCGCGCAGCGAGGCGTCTATGCGCGACACCTCGGCGGGGCCGTAGGAGCCGTCGGAGCGGGCCACGCGCACGAGGAGGGCGGCCAGCGCGAGGCGCGCGTCGGGGAGGGGCAGGCGCTCGGGGGCGGGGTGCAGGAGGCGGCGCAGGAGATGGTCGAACATGGGGGGGTGGTAGCGCGGGGCGACCCGGGGGGAAAGGCCGCTTCACGGGCGCGCGCGGGGGCGGCATGGTGGGGGCATGGTGGCGCAACTGCTGATCGGGTCGGGCCTGACCATCCTCTGCGTGGTGGTCTCGGGCCTCAGCTTCTGGGTGTCGGAGGTGGCCATAGACCGCCACCGCGACCGCCTGCGGCGGCTGCCGCGACCCTTGCGGCTCCTCGCGGTGGCGGGGGCCACGGCGGTGCTCGTGCTGGCGGTGCTGACCTTCGGGGTCTGGACCTGGACGGTGGCCTTCCTGTTGCTGGGGCTCTTCCCGCACTTCGAGGAGGCGCTCTACTTCGGGCTCGTGACCTACACGACGCTGGGCTTCGGGGACATCCTGCCGCCGCGCGAGTGGCGCATCCTCGGCGCCATGGCGGCGGCCAACGGCTTCATCAACATCGGGCTGCTGACCGCGCTCCTGCTGGAGGGGCTGCGGGCGATCCGGGAGGCGGAGCGGCGCTAGAGGGCGGCGAAGCGGGCGGAGAGCCAGGCGGCGCGCTCCGCCATGCGCCAGGGCGGGTTGACGGCCAGGAGGCCGGAGCCGGCCATGCGCGCCCCCGCCCAGCGGACCTCGTGGCGCAGGGCGCCGGGGAAGCTGGCCTGGAGGCGGTCGAGCATGGGGGCGTGGCGGGCGTCGGCGAGGAGGGGATACCAGAGGAGGAGGACGCCGGCCGGCCACTTGGCGGCGACCCTCTCCAGGAGGGCCGGCATGGCGTCGTAGTCGGACTTCACCTCCCAGGAGGGGTCCGCGAGGAGGAGGCCGCGGCGCGGGTCGGGCGGGGTCCAGGCGAGGGCGAGCCTGAGGCCGTCGCCGTGCTCGACCGAGGCGCGGGGGAGGGCCAGGCGCAGGGCGGGGGCCTCGGCGGGGTGCAGCTCGGCCAGGCGCAGGCGGTCGGCGGGGCGCAGGAGCGTGGCGGCGATCAGGGGGGAGCCGGGGTAGGCGTGGGGGCCGTGCCGCGCGCGCGCGGCCTCGACGGCGCGGCGGTAGGGGTCGGCGGCGGGGAACCAGCCCAGGGCACGCCCGATGCCCCGGGCGGCCTCGCCGGTCTTGCGGGCCTCGGGGGCGGAGAGGTCGTAGAGGGCGCGCCCCGCGTGGGTCTCCAGGTAGCTCAGCGGCTTGGGCTTCCGGGCCATGGCGTCGAGCATCCAGGCGAGCATGGCGTGCTTGTGGACGTCGGCCAGGTTGCCCGCGTGGAAGGCGTGGAGGTAGCTCAGCATGGGGCGGAGGTAGCACCGCCGGGCGGGCGGCGCGACTGGGCGGCGCGACGGGGCGGCGCGACGGGGCGGGGCGGGCGCGCGGCCTTGGACGGGGCGCCAGGGCGCACTAGGTTCGGCGCACGCGTCCCCCCAGGAGGCCCCGCCGTGCCGCGACCGATCCTCGCCCTCGCCTGCGCCCTCGCCGTGCTGGCCGCCGCCGGGCCGGCCGCCGCCCACCAGCGCCCCTGCGTCGACTCGCCCGAGCGCTGCTGCGCCGAGGGGCTGCTCTGGGTGCCCGCGCTCGGCCGCTGCGTGGTGCCGACCAGCTAGGCCCCCGGGCGCAGCCGCGCCGGCGCCAGCGCCGCCGCGAGCGCCTCGCCGAGCGGCGGGGGCCCGCCCGCCGCCAGCACCGCGAGGTGCAGGCTCGCCGCGCAGGCGGTCTGGAAGCCGTAGCCGCCCTGGCCCGCGCACCACAGGAAGGCCTCGTCCAGAGGGTCGGGGCCGAGGACGAGGCGGCGGTCGGGGGCGAAGGTGCGCAGGCCGGCCCAGGAGGCCAGGAGGCGGGGGGTCTCGTAGGCCGCGTGGGCCTCGAAGCGGGCGAGGCCCTCGGCCAGCGTCAGGTCGTCGGCGAAGGCGTCGTGGGGGTCCGTGTCGTCCTCCTCGGCGGGGGAGACGAGGAGGGCGCCGGCGTCGGGCTTCATGTACCAGGACTCGCCCGCGCCCACGACCATGGGCCAGCGCGAGGGGTCCGAGGGGGCGGGCACGCGGGCCATGGAGCGGCGCTTGGGGGTCAGGCCGAGGGGCGGGAGGCCCGCGAGGGCGGCCACGCGGTCGGCCCAGGCGCCGGCGGCGTCCACGAGGCGGGCGGCCTCGAAGCTCCCCTTGGGGGTGTCCACGCGCCAGCCCGAGGGGATGCGGGCGATGGCGGTGGCGGGGGCGGCGGTGACGAAGGCGGCGCCTTGGGCCAGCGCCTCGCGGCGGAAGCCCTGGAGGAGCGCGTCGGTGTCCAGGTCGAGCGTCCAGGGGGCGTGCGCGGCGCGGGAGACGCCCGGCCCGAGGAGGGGCCAGAGGGCGCGGGCCTCGGCCAGGGAGACCTCGGCCATGCCGAGGGCGGCGCGGTCGGCCTCGAAGGCCGCCTCGTCCTCGGGGCGGGCCACGAGCAGGAGGCCGCGGGGGGAGAGGACGCCGCGCCGCTCCAGCTCGGGGCGGGAGGCGCGGTTGAGGGCCGTGACCTCCGGGGCGCCGTAGGCCTCCTCGAAGACGGCCGCCGAGCGGGACGAGGCGTGGTGGGCGAGGTGGGGCTCGGCCTCTAGGAGCGTGACGGGGCCGAGGGCGGCGAGGCGGGCCGCGGCCGACACGCCGGCGATGCCGCCGCCGAGGACGAGGAAGGACATGGACGGGGTGTGCCGCCGCCCGGGGGCGGCGGCAAGGGGGCCGCGGCCCCTGGCGTCAGGACGGGATGTCGCCCGTGATGCCCTCCACGTAGAAGTTGAGCCCGCGCAGCTCCTCGTCGGTGGCCACCTGGCCCTCGGCGAGCCAGACGCTCCCGTCCTGCTTGTTGATGGGGCCGGTGAAGGGGTGGTAGGCGCCCGAGCTGATGGCCGCGATCAGCGCCTCGGCCTCGGCCTTGACCTCCGGGGGCACGGCCTCGGTGATCTCGCCGATCTCGACCTCGCCCTCGGCGATGCCGCCCCAGCGCGAGCCCGACACCCAGGTGCCGTCGAGCACGGCCTGGACGCGCTCGATGTAGTAGGGCGCCCAGTTGTCGATGATGGAGGAGATGCGCGGCCTGGGCTTGAAGGCGGCCATGTCGGAGGCCTGGCCGAAGGTGAAGACGTCGCCCGCCTCGCGCGCGGCCGCCTGGGGCGCCGTGGAGTCGGTGTGCTGCAGGATGACGTCAACCCCCTGCTCGATCATGGCCTTGGCGGCGTCGGCCTCCTTGGCGGGGTCGAACCAGGTGTAGGCCCAGGCGATCACCATCTCCACGTCCGGGTTGACCTTGCGGGCGTGGAGGAAGCTCGAGTTGATGCCCTGGATGACCTCGGGGATGGGGAAGGAGCCGATGTAGCCGATCTTGTTGGACTTGGTCATGCGCCCGGCGATGGTGCCGATGACGGCGCGGCCCTCGTAGAAGCGGGCGTCGTAGGTGGCGACGTTGGGGGCCGTCTTGTAGCCGGTGGCGTGCTCGAAGAACACGTCGGGGAACTGGGCGGCGACGTTGATCGTGGCGTCCATGTAGCCGAAGGACGTGGTGAAGATCAGCCTGCAGCCCGAGAGCACCATCTGGGTGATGGCGCGCTCGGCGTCGGCGCCCTCGGGCACGGTCTCCTGGTAGATCGTCTCCACGGCGTCGCCGAAGCGCTCCTCGACGGCGAGGCGGCCCTGGTCGTGCTGGAAGGTCCAGCCGCCGTCGCCGATGGGGCCCACGTAGATGTAGCCCACCCTGAGGGGCGCGTCCTGCGCGCGGGCGGGCAGGCCCAGGCCCGCGAGGGTCGCGGCGGTGGCGCCGGAGGCGAGGAGGGTGCGGCGGTTCAGCTTCATCGGTTCTTCCCCTGTTGGATCAGCTTGAGGCGTGGAACGGCTGGCCGAGCGAGCCCGGGGCCGCGAGGCGCGCCCGGCCCTTGCCGGACGTGATGAGCACGAGCACGAGGATCGTGATGAGGTAGGGGGCGGTCGAGAGCACCTCGACGGGGATGGGGGCCCGCGCGAGCTGGAGGTTCAGCTGGAGCACCGTGACGCCGCCGAAGAGCCAGGCGCCGAGGAGGAGCCGCCCGGGGCGCCAGGAGGCGAAGACGACGATGGCCAGCGCGATCCAGCCGGAGCCGGCGGTGACGCCCTCGGTCCACTGGGGGACGCGCACGAGGCTGAGGTAGGCGCCGCCCAGGCCCGCAGAGGCGCCGCCGAAGAGGATGGCGAGGAGGCGCACGCGCTGGACCTTGAGGCCGAGGGCGTGGGCGGCGTCGTGGTTCTCGCCCACGGCGCGCAGGGTGCGGCCCGCCTTGGTGCGGAAGAGGAACCACCAGACGGCCGCGACGAGCGCGAGGCCGAGGTAGACCACGAGGTCGTGGCGGAAGAGGATGGGGCCGAGGACGGGGAGGTCGGACAGGAGGGGGATGTCCAGCTCGGGCATGGGCGGGGCGAGGACGCCTTGCCAGGGCTGGCCGAGGAGGGCGGCGAGGCCCAGGCCGAAGAGGGTGAGGGCGAGGCCGGTGGCGACCTGGTTGGAGCGCAGCCAGAGCACGAGGACGGCGAAGACGAGCGCGAGGGCCGCGCCGCCGGCGGCCGCGCCCAGGAAGCCGAGGAAGGGCGAGCCCGAGAGGGAGGCGGCGACGAAGCCGGTGATGGCGCCGGTGATCATCATGCCCTCGACGCCGAGGTTGAGGATGCCCGCGCGCTCCACCACCAGCTCGCCGATGGCGGCGAGCAGGATGGGGGTGGCGGCCACCATGAGGGACGCGAGGAGCAGGATGGGGTCTATGGCGCCGAGGTTCATTCGGCCGCCTCCAGCGCGGGGGCGGGGGCCGGGCGGGGCGCGGGGGCGCCGAGGCGCAGGCGGTAGCCGGTCAGCACGTCCACGGCGAGGAGGAAGAAGAGGAGCATCCCCTGGAAGAGCGAGATGGCGGCGCCGGGCAGCTGGAGCTGCTGCTGGGCCATCTCGCCGCCGACGTAGGTGAGGGCCATGAGGAGGCCGGCGAGGAGGATGCCCACGGGGTGGAGGCGGCCGAGGAAGGCGACGATGATGGCGGTGAAGCCGTAGCCCACGCCGAAGTCTATGCTGACCTGGCCGGCCGGCCCCGTGACCTCGAAGAGGCCTGCGGCGCCGGCGAGCCCGCCCGAGATGGCCATGCACAAGAGGACCAGGCGCGCGGGGGAGACGCCGGCGAAGGCGGCGGCGCGCGGCGCCATCCCCGCGAGGCGGACGGCGAAGCCGAAGGCGTGGCGGGCGAGGAGGACGTAGGCCGCCGCGACCGCCAGGAGGGCGGCGACGACGCCCCAGTGGAGGCCGGTGCGCGGGATCAGGTCCAGGTTCTGCGAGGAGGCCCACTGGGCGAGGTTGCGGCTTCCCGGGAAGCCCATGCCGTCGGGGTTCTTGAGGGGGCCCAGCGCCGCCCAGGCCAAGAGGTTCTGGGCGACGTAGACGAGCATGAGGGAGACGAGGATCTCGTTGGTGCCGAAGCGCACCTTGAGGAGCGCCGGGATCATGGCCCAGAGGATGCCGCCCGCGATGCCCGCGAGCACCATCAGGGGGAAGATGAGGCGCGATTCGGCGGGATAGAGGGCGAGGCCCACGGCGGCCCCGCAGAGGGCGCCGAGGATGTACTGCCCCTCGGCGCCGATGTTCCAGATGCCGGCGCGGAAGCCGAAGGCGAGCCCGGTGGCGATGAGCACGAGGGGGGCGGCCTTGATGAGCAGCTGGGGCCGCGTGTAGCCGGAGAAGGGGCCGAAGAGGGGATCCCAGAAGATCGTGCGCAGCGCGGCGAGGGGGTCCTTGCCCAGCGCGGCGAAGAGCAGGCCGCCGGCGAGGAGCGTGAGGAGGACCGCCAGGAGGGGCGTGGCGAGGGACCACGCGCGGGAGGGCTCGGGGCGCTTCTCGAGGCGGATCATGCCCATCCCCCGCCAGGCGTCCTCATGCCGCTTCCCCATGGACGCCGCCGAGCATGAGGCCGATCTCCTCGACCGAGAGGCCGGGGACGGGGCGGGCCTCGCTCAGGCGCCCGGCGTTGAGGGCGGCGAAGCGGTCGCCGATGTCCAGGAGCTCGTCGAGGTCCTGGGACACGACGACCACGGCGCAGCCCTCGGCGGCGAGGTCCAGGAGCGCCTGGCGGATGGCGGAGGCGGCGGCCGCGTCCACGCCCCAGGTGGGCTGGTTGACGACCAGGGCGTCGGGGCGCTGGAGGATCTCGCGGCCGACCACGAACTTCTGGAGGTTGCCGCCCGAGAGGGAGCGGGCGGCCGAGGCGGGGCCGGGGGTGCGCACGTCGAAGGCCTCGATGACGCGGCGCGCGAAGCCCTGGGCGGCGCCCCAGTCCACGAAGCCGCGCCGGTCCAGGCGCTCGCGGACGCGGCCCGTCAGGAAGGCGTTCTCGGTGAGGCTCATGTCGGGGGCCGCCGCGTGGCCGTTGCGCTCCTCGGGGGCGCAGAGGAGGCCGCGCGCGCGCCTCTCGTTGGGGCGCAGGTGGCCGACGGGCTCGCCCTTGAGCGACACGGAGGCGGGGGTGGCGCGCAGCTCGCCGGAGAGGGCGAGGAGCAGCTCGTCCTGGCCGTTGCCGGCGACGCCGCCCACGGCCAGCACCTCGCCCGCGCGCACCGAGAGGGACACGTCGCGCAGGGTGGTGCCGAAGGGGCGGGGGGAGAGGGCGCTCAGGCCGCGCAGCTCCAGCACGGGGGCGCCCTCGGCGGCGCGGCGGCGCGTGGGGTTGCGCAGGGAGGCGCCGACCATCAGCTCGGCCATCTCGCGCGCGGAGGCCCGGCGGGGGTCGCAGGTGGCGACGACGCGACCGCCGCGCAGGATCGTGGCCTCGTCGCAGAGCGCCCTGATCTCCTCCAGCTTGTGGGAGATGTAGAGGACGGCGCGGCCCTCGTCGCGCAGGCGGCGCAGGGTGGCGAAGAGGATCGCCGCCTCCTGCGGGGTGAGCACGCTGGTGGGCTCGTCCATGATGAGGAGGCGCGGGTCCTGGAGCAGGCAGCGCACGATCTCCACGCGCTGGCGCTCGCCGGCCGACAGGTCGCCGACGACGCGGGCGGGATCGAGGGGGAGGCCGTAGGCGCGCGACACCTCCCGGATGCGCTGGGCGAGGTCGCGCAGGGGCGGGGGGGCCTCCATGCCCAGCGCCACGTTCTCGGCCACGTCGAGCGCGTCGAAGAGGGAGAAGTGCTGGAAGACCATGGCCACGCCGGCCGCGCGGGCCTGGCGCGGCTCGGCGGGGGCGTAGGGGCGGCCGGCGAGGGCCATCGTCCCGGCGTCGGGGCGCACGAGGCCGTAGACCGTCTTGACGAGGGTGCTCTTGCCCGCGCCGTTCTCGCCCAGCAGCGCGTGCACGGAGCCGGGGCGCACGTCGAGCGACACGTCGCGGTTGGCGACGACGCCGGGATAGGCCTTGGTGAGCCCCCGCAGGGACAGGAGCGCCGCTGTGCCCTGGGCCTCGCTCATCCGGCCGCGCCCCCCTGGGCCCTTCGGCCCGCACCCTGCGCCCTGAGTAGCGCGGCCGCGACGCCGACGGCAATGGCCTGGGGGTGCTTGCCCAGGGCCGGGTCGCCTATCGGACAGGCGATGCGCAGGATCCGGGCGGGCGGGTGGCCGAGCGCGGCGAGGCGGGCGCGGAAGCGGGCGCGCTTGGTGAGGGAGCCGATGAGGCCGAGGGAGGCGAAGCCGTGGCGCAGGAGCGCGTCGCAGAGCGCCAGGTCGAGGCCGTGCGAGCGCGTCATGACGAGGTGGTCGGCGTCGCGCGGCGCGTAGGGGACGAGCGCGACCGGGTCGGCGGCGGGGAGGACGGCGACGCCGGCGGGCGGGGCGTCGGGGAAGAGGCCGGGCGACAGGTCCACCCAGGTGAGCGCCCGGTCGGGGACGGGCGCGAGGACGGCGACGACGGCGCGGCCGACATGGCCGGCGCCCCAGACCCAGAGGGCGAGGGGGGTGGCGGGCGCGGCCTCGGCGATCCAGCCGCCGCGCTCCAGGGGCGGGGCGCCCGGCGGCGGTGCGGGGGGGGCGCCGCGCGCGGCGGCCAGGGCGCGGGCGTAGGGGAGGTCCGAGGGCAGGGACGCGGCGTCGAAGCGCTCCCAGAGCAGGGTGACGGCGCCGCCGCAGCACTGGCCGAGGCGGGGGCCCAGGGGCTCGGTGGCTTGGGCGAGGCGGGGGCCGCCCGCGAGCATCGCGCGGGCGCGGGCGGTGGCCTCGGCCTCCAGGGCGCCGCCGCCGATCGTGCCGGCCTCGCCGCCCTCCCAGACGAGCATGGAGGCGCCGGCCTCACGCGGGGCGCTGCCCGCGACGCGGACGACGAGGATGCGGACGAGCGTGCCATGGGCGGCGACGGCGGCGCGCAGCGCGGGCAGGTCGAGGCTCACGCGAGCCCGGCCGCGCGGCGGCAGGCCAGGAGGACGCGCTCGGCCGTGGCGGGGGCGTCGAGGGCGGGCCAGTGGGGGCCGCAGGCCATGGCGGCGTCCTGGAGGGCGAGGAAGGCCGAGATGCCGAGCATGAGGGGGGGCTCGCCCACGGCCTTGCTGCGATAGACGGTCTCGGCCCGGTTGGCGCCGTCCCAGAGGGCCACGCGGAAGTCGGCGGGCCGGTCGGACATGGCGGGGATCTTGTAGGTGGAGGGGGCGTGGGTCCTGAGGCGGCCCTCGGCGTCCCAGACCAGCTCCTCGGTGGTGAGCCAGCCCGCCCCCTGGACGTAGGCGCCCTCCACCTGGCCCCGGTCGAGCGCGGGGTTGAGCGAGGCGCCGCAGTCGTGGAGGAGGTCGGCGCGCAGGATGCGGTATTCGCCGGTCAGCGTGTCCACGGCCACCTCGGTGGCGGCGCAGCCGTAGGCGAAGTAGAAGAAGGGGCGGCCCTTGCCCCTGATGCGGTCCCATTCGAGGTCGGGGGTGGCGTAGAAGCCCGTGGCCGAGAGCGACACGCGGCCGAGGTAGCAGGCTTCGACGGCGGCGTCCCAGGTGAGGGCGTCGTCGCCGACCGTCACCGTGCCATCATGGAAGCGCACCCGGTCGGGCCTGGTCTGGCGCTCGGCGGCGAGGAAGGCGGCCATGCGGTCGCGGAGGGCGTCGGCGGCGGCCTGCACGGCCATGCCGTTGAGGTCGGCGCCCGAGGAGGCGGCCGTCGCCGAGGTGTTGGGGACGCGGGCGGTGTCGGTGGCGGTGATGCGGACGCGCGCGAGGGGGACGCCGAGGCGGTCGGCGGCGACCTGCGTGACCTTGCGGTGCAGGCCCTGGCCCATCTCGGTGCCGCCGTGGTTCAGCATGACCGAGCCGTCGCGGTAGACGTGGACCAGCGCGCCCGCCTGGTTGAGATGCGTCAGGGTGAAGGAGATGCCGAACTTCACGGGGGAGTAGGCGAGGCCGCGCTTGACCGTCCGGTTCGCCGCGTTCCAGGCGCGGACGGCGTCGCGGCGGGCGTGGAAGTCGGAGGTCCGGAGCAGCCTGTCGGTCATGGCGCCGAGGATGAAGTCGGTGACCTCCATGCCGTAGGGGGTGGCGCGGTCGGCCACGCGCGCGCCGGCCTCGGGGTAGAAGTTGCGCCGGCGCACTTCCAGGGGGTCGAGGCCGAGGGCGTGGGCGACGTGGGTGAGGACGCGCTCGGTGCCGAGCATGCCTTGGGGGCCGCCGAAGCCGCGGAAGGCCGTCGCGCTGGCCGTGTTGGTGCGCAGGCGGTGGGAGGTGATGCGGACGTTGGGCAGCACGTAGGACGAGTCCGCGTGGAGCATGGCGCGGTCGCAGACGGCGAGGCTGAGGTCGAGCGACCAGCCGCAGCGCGCCCAGTGGGCGAGGTCGAGGGCGAGGAGGCGGCCCGAGGCGTCGAAGCCCACGTCGTAGGCGACGCGGAAGTCGTGGCGCTTGCCGGTCACGACCATGTCGTCGTCGCGGTCGTAGCGCATCCGGCAGGCGCGGCCCGTCATCTCGGCGGCGACCGCGCAGGCGATGGCGAGCGCGTTGCCCTGGCTCTCCTTGCCGCCGAAGCCGCCGCCCATGCGGCGCACGAGGACCTGCACGGCGTTCATGGGCAGGCCCAGGGCGTCGGCGACCTTGTGCTGGATCTCGGAGGGGTGCTGCGTGGAGGCGTGGACGGTCATGCCGTCGTCGACGGGGACGGCGAGCGAGGCCTGGCCCTCGAGGTAGAAGTGCTCCTGGCCACCGATCTCGATGGTGCCCTGGAGGCGATGGGGGGCGGTGGCGAGGGCGCCGAGGTCGCCCTTCTGCCAGACGCGCGGGCCATCCTCGAAGCGCCAGCCGGCGGCGATGGCGTCGTCGAGGGTCAGCACGGGGGGCAGGGGCGTGACACGCGCGACGGCGAGGCGGGCAGCCTTGCGGGCGGCGAGGTGGGACGTGGCGGCGACGAGCGCGAGGGGCTGGCCGCGGAAGTGGATTGGGCCGTCCGAGAGGAGGGGCTCGTCGTGCGCCGAGGGGGAGGTGTCGGCGGGGCGCCTGAGGTCGCCCCAGGCCCAGGCGGCGACCACGCCGGGGGCGGCGCGGACGGCCGAGAGGTCGAGGGCGTCGAGGGTGCCGCGCGCGACGTCGGAGAGGACGAAGGCGAGGTGCAGGCAGCCCGCCGGGGCGGGGATGTCGTCCACGTAGAGGGCGCGGCCCGTGACGTGGAGGAGGGCGGAGTCGTGGGCCTCGGGGGCGTGGACCGCGAGGGGGGCGCCGTTGGGGGCGTTCATGCCTGGGCCCTCGCGTCGGTGGGCTCGCCCGTGGTGTCCCGGAACAGGCGGCGGACGAGGCCGCGCGCGGCCTCCAGGCGGTAGGCGGCGGAGGCGCGCATGTCCGAGAGGGGGGTGAAGTCGTCGGCCAGCGCGGGCAGTGCCTTCTCGACGGCCTCCTCGGTCCAGGGCCGGCCCAGGAGGGCGGCCTCCAGGGCGAGGCTGCGCCTGGGCGTCCCGGCCATGCCGCCCCAGCCGGTGCGCAGGCGGGCGACCCGGCCGTCCTCCAGCGCCAGGTCGAAGGCGCCGAGCACGGCCGTGATGTCCTGGTCGAAGCGCTTGGAGACCTTCCAGGCCCGCAGGGAGGGCGCCGGGTCGGGGACGGCGAAGCCCGTGACGATCTCGCCGGGGCGGCGGTCCTGCCGTCCGTAGGCGAGGTAGAAGGACTCCACGGGCATCTCGCGCCGCTCTCCGCCGTGCCGCAGCGAGAGCGTCGCGCCCAGGGCGATGAGGATGGGGGCGTTGTCGCCGATGGGCGAGCCGTTGGCCACGCTGCCCCCGATGGTCGCGGCGTTCCTCACCTGCGCCGAGCCGTAGCGGCGGATCACGCCGGCCCAGGCGGGGTGGGACTCCTTCACCGCGTCCAGGACGTCCGTCATGGTGGCGCCCGCGCCGATGCGCAGCGTGCCCGCGCCCCTCTCGATGCGCCTCATGTCGGCGGCGCGGTGCAGGAAGCAGGTGGGGCCGAGGTCCCGAAAACCCTTGGTCACCCAGAGGCCCACGTCGGTGGCGCCCGCCACGATCGTCCCCGTTGGGTTGGCGAGCGCCCAGGCGGCGGCCTCGTCCTCGCTTTCGGGCAGCGCCGGGAGCGAGGCGGCGGCGGGGGGCCTGTCGTGGAGCCAGTCGGGGACGGGGGCCAGGGCGGCGGCCTCGGCGGCGCGCGCGATGGGGGCGTAGCCGGTGCAGCGGCAGAGGTTGCCCGACAGCGCGAGGTCGTGGTCCTGGTCGCCGTTGAGGTGCGCGGCCGCCATGGCCACCACGAAGCCCGGCGTGCAGAAGCCGCATTGGCTGCCGTGGTGCTCGATCATGGCGGACTGCACGGGGTGGAGGGCGCCATCCGGCGCCGCGATGCCTTCGACGGTCCTGACGGCCTTGCCCTGGAGCTGCGGCATGAAGAGGATGCAGGCGTTGAGGGCGCGGGCGCCCCGGTCGTCCGTCACGATCACGGTGCAGGCGCCGCAGTCGCCCTCGTTGCAGCCTTCCTTGGTGCCTCGGAGGCCCCGCTCCTCGCGCAGCCAGTCGAGCAGCGTGCGCGTGGGCGGGGCGTCCGCCGCCGCCGGCTCCCCGTTGAGGAGGAAGTCGATGCGCATGAGGCCGAACCGCCGCCTTACCCACGTGGCCAAGGGCGCCCGGTCGATGCGGCGTAGAGCGGGCGCGGGGGCATGAAAGCCCAGGGCTCCCGGCTTGGCAAGCCTCCGGTGCGGGGGGCGCGAGCGGGCATGGCTCCGCCCTTGGGGGAAGGGCGCGTGCGCGACGCGCGGCGGCCGGGTCTTTGCGGCCGCCTCCACGGCGGCCTCCCGGTGGGGCGGCCCAGGCCCCCTCAAAGAGCGAGACACCCGGCCAGGCAGGGCCGGGGCGGAAGGACCTATCAGCGGGACCCAGCTCCTGGACCGAAGGCGCGCCCCATGAGTGGCTGACGCGCCGGGTCGATGGGGCTGGCCTTCCGCGAACCCCAAGGGTCTTTGCTCCGCAGTGAGGGGAGGATCGCAGGGAGTGGTAAAGGAAGCGTAGCGGCACCGCGCGGTGGGGGGGCCTCACGCGCAACGGGGCGAGAGGGGGGCCCTGCCCCCCGCCTGCGGCTCCCCCCGGGATGCTTGGGGCCAGAAGAGAGGGGAGCCTGCGGGGCGGCGTCGGGGGCGGCCCGGAGGCGGCCCGGGGGGGTCGCGCGGCGGCGACGGGGGGTGCACCCGCGCCGCCGGCGCGGAACCACCCGCCCTGCGGGAGGATGGGCGACGGCTGCCCCAGGGGACGCGGCGGCGGCTCCGACGCGCGCAGGTCACGGGCCCGCGCCTCGTGCCGTGACCTCGCGGGGGGCGGGGTTCCCGACTCGGGGCCGGGCGCCTAGGGTCGGGGGATGCAGCCCAGGTTCATCCACCTCCGCGTCCATTCCGAGCACTCGCTTCTGGAAGGGGCCATCCCCGCCAAGGATATCCCCTCGCTCGCGCTCGCGGGCGGGATGCCGGCTGTGGCGCTGACGGACACGGACGCCTGCTTCGCGGCGCTGGAGTTCTCGGACTACGCCTGGAAGGCGGGGGTGCAGCCCATCGTCGGCTGCCAGCTGTCGGTCTGCCACCTGGCCCCCGAGCCGGGGCGGCCGCCCTATCCGCCGGCGCCCGTGGTGCTGCTGGCGCAGTCGGAGGAGGGCTGGCGCAACCTCATGAAGCTGTCGAGCTGCGCCTACCTGGGCAACTCGGACGGCCGCGTGCAGGTGTCCATGGACGACCTGGAGCGGCACGCGGGGGGGCTCATCTGCCTCACGGGGGGGCCGGACGGGCCGCTCGGGCGGCTGCTGCGGCAGGGCGCGCGGGGGAAGGCCGAGGAGTGGGTCAGGACGGTCGCGGGCTGCTTCCCCGGGCGGCTCTACCTGGAGCTGCAGCGGCATCCCGTCGACGGCGGGCTGCCGGAGGCGGAGGCGGCGACGGAGCGGGGGACGGTCGAGATCGCCTACGCCCTGGGCCTGCCCCTGGTGGCGACCAACGACTGCTACTTCCCCGACGAGGGGATGTTCGAGGCCCACGACGCGCTGCTCGCCATCGCCGAGGGGGCCTACATGGACCAGGCGGAGCCGCGGCGGCGCCTCACGCCGCAGCACCGCTTCAAGACCGCCGCCGAGATGGAGGCGCTGTTCCGCGACCTGCCGGAGGCGCTGGAGAGCAGCGTGGAGATCGCGCGGCGCTGCGCCTTCCGCGTGGAGAAGCGCAAGCCCATCCTGCCCAGGTTCGCCGACAACGAGGTGGAGGAGTTGCGGCGGCAGGCGCGCGAGGGGCTCGCCGCGCGGCTGGCCGTCATCCCTCACGCCGCGCCGGTGGAGGCCTACGAGGCGAGGCTCGCCTACGAGGTCGGCGTCATCGAGCAGATGGGGTTCCCGGGCTACTTCCTGATCGTCGCGGACTTCATCAAGTGGGCCAAGGCGCAAGGGATCCCCGTGGGGCCGGGGCGGGGGTCGGGGGCGGGGTCGCTCGTGGCCTACGCGCTCACCATCACCGACCTCGACCCCTTGCGCTATTCCCTGCTGTTCGAGCGCTTCCTGAACCCCGAGCGCGTGTCCATGCCGGACTTCGACATCGACTTCTGCATGGACGGGCGCGAGCGCGTCATCGGCTACGTGCGCGAGCGCTACGGCCACGACCGGGTCGGCCAGATCATCACCTTCGGCGCCATGCTGTCGAAGGCGGCGGTGAGGGACGTGGGCCGCGTGCTCCAGATGCCCTACGGGCAGGTGGACCGGCTGGCCAAGATGATCCCCATGGAGGGCGTGAAGCCGGTGAGCGTGGAGCGCGCGGTGGCCACGGAGCCGCGGCTGCGCGAGGCCATGCGCGAGGCCGAGGTGGTGGCGCGCTGCGTGGACTACGCGGCCAAGCTGGAGGGGCTGCTGAGGAACGCCTCCACGCACGCGGCGGGCGTCGTCATCGGGGACCGCCCGCTCGACGAGCTGGTGCCGCTCTACCGCGACCCGCGCTCCGAGATGCCGGCCACGCAGTTCAACATGAAGTGGGTGGAGCAGGCGGGGCTGGTGAAGTTCGACTTCCTGGGGCTCAAGACGCTGACGATGATCGACAACGCGCTCAGGATCATCCGGGCGTCCCGGCCGCTCCACGTGGCGGCGGACGGCGCGCGGCTCTACGAGCCCGCGCCGGGGACGGAGGACGACATCCTGGCCATCCCCCTGGACGACGCCAAGACCTACGACCTCTACGCCCGCGCCAAGGTCGCCGCCGTGTTCCAGGTGGAGTCGTCGGGCATGATGGACGCGCTCAAGCGCATGCGGCCGACCTCCATCGAGGACATCGTGGCGCTGGTGGCGCTCTACCGGCCGGGGCCGATGGAGAACATCCCGGCCTATTGCGACGTCAAGAACGGGCGCCGGCCCCTGGAGAGCATCCATCCGACCATCGACCACATCCTGAAGGAGACGCAGGGGATCATCGTCTACCAGGAGCAGGTCATGGAGATCGCGCAGGTCATGGCCGGCTACTCGCTCGGGCAGGCGGACCTCCTGCGGCGCGCGATGGGCAAGAAGATCCCCGAGGAGATGGCCAAGGAGCGGCCCAAGTTCATCGCGGGCGCGACGGCCAGGGGCGTGCCGGAGAGGAAGGCGGGCGAGGTCTTCGACCTCCTGGAGAAGTTCGCCAACTACGGCTTCAACAAGAGCCACGCGGCCGCCTACGCGGTGCTGAGCTACCAGACGGCGTGGCTCAAGGCCAACCACCCGGTCGAGTTCATGGCGGGCGTCATGAACTGCGACCTGCACCTGACCGACAAGCTCGCGCTCTACTTCCAGGAGGTCAGGAAAGCCTTGCGCATCCCGACCGTGGCGCCGGACGTGAACCGGTCGGACGCGCTCTTCAAGGTGGAGGGGGGGGCGATCGTCTACGCGCTGGGGGCTCTCAAGAACGTGGGGCCGGAGGCGATGCGGCTGATCGAGCAGGGCAGGGCCGGAAAACCCTTCGCCACGCTCTTCGACCTCGGGCGCCGGGTGGACCTGCGGCGCATCGGCAAGCGGCCCCTGGAGATGCTGGCGCGGGCGGGCGCCATGGACTCGCTCGACCCCAACCGCCGGCGCGTCTGCGCCTCGCTCGACGCGCTCCTGGCCTATTCGGGGGCCTGCCACGAGCAGAGGGCGTCCTCGCAGGTGTCGCTGTTCGGCGAGGGGGGCGACGACCTGCCCGAGCCGCGCCTGCCCGAGATGCCCGACTGGGAGCCGCCCGAGCGGCTCGCGGAGGAGTTCAAGGCGGTGGGCTTCTACCTCACGGGGCACCCCCTGGACGACTACCTGCCGTCGCTCAGGCGCCAGGGCGTGAGCACCTTCGAGGAGGTGGTCGCCCGCGTCGCGGACGGGCCGCTGGTGGCCAAGGTCGCGGGCTCGGTCGCCTCGCGGCAGGAGAGGACCTCGGCGCGGGGCAACCGCTTCGCGTTCGTGCAGATGAGCGACCCCACCGGGCAGTTCGAGGTGGCGCTGTTCTCGGAGGCGCTGGAGGCCGGCCGGCCGCACCTCGACGCGGGCGCCAAGGTGGTCATCCAGGTGGAGGCCACCCAGGAGGGCGAGGCCGTGCGGCTCACGGGGCGCACGGTGACGCCCGTGGACGACGCGGTGGCGGGGGCGGCGGGCCTGCGCGTCTTCGTGGAGCGCGAGGAGGGGTTGGGCGCCGTCGCGGCCTTCTTGGGCACCTTGCGGCGCGAGGCCCGGGGGCCGCGCCGGTCGGGGGAGGGGGCGGTGTCGCTCCTGCTGCTCGCCGCCGACCTGCCGGGGGACGTGGAGGTGGAGGTGGGCGAGGGCTTTCCCGTGACGCCCCAGGTGAGGCGCGCCCTGCGGTCGCTGCCGGGCGTGCTGGAGGTGGAGGAGGTCTAGGCGGGCGCCCGCGCAGGGCTTTGGACACCCGGCCCGCGCCGGCCTACACCGCCGGCGGACCCCGGAGGATCGCCATGGACGCCCGCATCCCGCTCGCCGCCCTGCTCCTGCTCGCGGCCTGCTCGAACGCCCTGGGTGGCATCGAGAGGCTGGCCGTGGACGGGGGCGAGGGCGCCTTCGCGGGGCCGGGCGAATCCGAGGGAGACCCGGGCGTGGTGCCGGGGCTGGTCGCCGCCGCGCGCGGCGACCTGGACGGCGTCCGGGCCGCCCCGGGCGCCGTCCTGCCCTTCGGCCAGGTGGCCACGGCCTGCGGCGTGTCGGGGCAGGCGCTCGGCACCCCCATCGCCGCCGAGGCCGGCTACACGCTCTACGACACGGCGCCCGGCGCGCTGGCGCCGCGCACGCACTTCGTGACGGGCTTCGAGGACGGCTGCCCGCGCCAGGTGACGGCGGCGCTGGCGCTGTTCGGCGGGCTCGCCACGCACGAGACCACCCGCTACGCCGCCGACGACCGCCCCTACAGCGCCACCGACACCGCCTACGAGGAGATCAAGGGCCGCGAGTGCGGCGTGGCCGCGGGGCAGCCCTGCGGGGCCGCCTTCGACCGCCTGGCCGAGCGCACGATCTTCCTGTCGCTCTACCCCGTCTTCGGCGAGGACACGGTGGGCGAGGTGCTGCTCCATGACGGCGAGGTGGCGGCCGCCGCCTTCTAGTAGTGGGGCGGCCGGTCCACGGGGGCGTCGCCGTCCTCCTCGCGCGCCCGCTCGCGGTCGAGGAGGAAGGCCACGCGCCTCTCGAGCGCGGCGATGGCGCGGTCCTGGCGGGCCACCACGTCGCTCAGGTCGTCCATGGCGCGCAGGAGGTGGGCCACGCGCTCTTCGAGGAGGGTGCTCATGGCCCCCCGCTTAGGCCCGTTGCCCCCCCGGCGCGAGGGGGCTAAGCGGGCGCCGCATCCCGGAGGCCCCGCAGGGGACGTATCATGACCGACACGCCGCGCCGCCCCCGCGCCGAGACGCCCAAGGGCTTCCGCGACCTCTTCGGGGCCGAGGTCACGGCGCGCGCCGCGATGCTGGGGCGCATCGCGGCGGTCTATCGGATGTGGGGCTTCGAGCCGCTGGAGACCAGCGCGGTGGAGACGGTGGAGGCGCTGGGAAAGTTCCTGCCCGACGTGGACCGGCCCAACGAGGGGGTCTTCGCCTGGCGGGAGGAGGACGACTGGCTGGCCCTGCGCTACGACCTGACGGCGCCTCTCGCGCGGGTCTTCGCGCAGCACAGGGCGAGGCTGCCCAACCCCTACCGGCGCTTCGCCATGGGTCCGGTGTGGCGCAACGAGAAGCCCGGGCCGGGGCGGTTCCGGCAGTTCACGCAGTGCGACGCGGACACGGTGGGGACTGCGAGCCCGGCGGCCGATGCCGAGATCGTGGCGGTGCTCTGCGAGGCGCTGGAGGCGGCGGGGGTCGCGCGGGGCGACTACGTGGTCAAGCTCAACAGCCGCAAGGTGCTCAACGGGGTGCTGGAGGTGGCGGGGCTGCTCGATCCCGAGGACGCGTCGCGCTTCGCGGCCGAGCGGGGCGTCGCGCTGCGCGCCATAGACAAGCTCGACCGGCTCGGGACCGAGGGCGTGGCGGCGCTGCTGGGGGCGGGGCGGCGCGATGAGTCGGGGGACTTCACGAGGGGCGCGGGGCTGTCGGCGGACCAGGCGGCCCCCATCCTGGCCTTCGTGGAGACGGGGCGGCTCGTCGCCGAGGGGCGCGAGGTGCGCGCGGCCGTGGGGCGGGGCGAGGACCTCCCCATGGGGCCGGGGGGCTACGTGGGCGCCGTGGACCCCAACGGCACGGCGCTCAAGGCGCTGGGCGACCTCGTGGCGGGCTCGGCCACGGGGCGGGAGGGCGTGGCGGAGCTGCGGGCCATCGCCGGGCTGCTGGAGGCGCAGGGCGTGGGCGAGGACCGCGTCCACGTGGATGCCGCCACCGTCCGGGGCCTGGGCTACTACACCGGCGCGGTCTTCGAGGCCGAGCTGACCTTCGAGACCACTGGCGAGGACGGCCGGCCCCGCCGGTTCGGCTCCGTCGCCGGGGGCGGGCGCTACGACGACCTCGTGCGGCGCTTCACCGGCGAGAGCGTGCCCGCCACGGGCGTCAGCATCGGCGTGGACCGCCTGCTGGCGGCGCTGTCCGCGCGAGGGGCCGGGCCGAGGGCCGAGCCCGGGCCGGTGGTCGTGACCGTCATGGACCGCGACCGCGTGGGCGAGGCCATGGCGCTCGCCGCAGAGCTGCGCGCGGAAGGGTTGCGGGCGGAGGCCTACCTAGGGAACGCCAAGGGGTTCGGCGCGCAGATGAGGTACGCCGACCGGCGCGGCGCCTCCTTCGCCGTCATCGAGGGCAGCGACGAGCGGGCGCGGGGCGTCGTCCAGCTCAAGGACCTCGTGGCGGGCAAGGCGGCGGCGGAAGGGGCCTCCCTGGAGCGGTGGCGCGACCGGCCCGCCCAGGTGGAGGTGGCGCGCGGCGACCTCGTGAAGCGGCTCAAGGCGCTGCTCGGGTGATCCGGCCCGCCGACAAGGCGGCGGCGCGGGCCGAGGCGGCGCGCATCCTCGCGCACCTGCGCGCGCTGGGCGCAGAGGAGGTCGAGGCGGCCATCCTGGTGCCGTCGGACGTCCTGCTCGACCTCTACGGGGAGGACATCCGCGCGCGGGCCTACGTGACGCGGGACCCCGAGCATGGGGAGCTGATGCTGCGCCCCGACTTCACCGTGCCGGTGGCGCGGATGCACATGGAGGGGTTGGCCACGCCCGCGCGCTACGCCTACGCGGGCGAGGTGTTCCGCCGCGCCGAGGACGGCCCGCGCGAGACGCTCCAGGTGGGCTTCGAGCTGTTCGGGGGCGACAGGGAGGAGGCCGACGCGGAGGCGTTCTCGGCGCTGGCGGGGCCGCTGGCGGGGCTCCCCCTGCGGGCGGCGGTGGGGGACGTGGGGCTCCTGCTCGCGGCCATCGAGGGGCTGGCGGCCTCGGCGCCGCGCAAGGCGGCGCTCCGGCGCCACCTGTGGCGGCCGCGCCGGTTCCGGGCGCTGCTCGACCGCTTCGCAGGCGCCGCCCCCGACCGGGGCGAGGTCGCCGCCGAGGGGCCGGAGATCGGCCTGCGCACGCGCGAGGAGGTGGAGGCGCGGCTCGCGCTCTTGCGCGAGGACGCCAGGGAGGCGCCCATCCCGGCGGCGCAGGTCGCCGCGCTCGACGCCCTGCTCGCGCTCGACGCGCCGGCCTCCGAGGTGCCGGGGCTCCTGGCGCCGGTGGCCGAGGCCCTGCCGCCCGTGGCCGAGGCCGCCGCGCGCCTCGGGCGCCGCCACCGGGCGCTGGCGCGCCGGGGCTGGCCGGCGGAGGAGCTGCGCTTCGAGGGCAGCTTCGGGCGCACCACGCTCGAATACTACGACGGCTTCGTGTGGGGGCTCTTCGCGGAGGGGCGCGAGCGGCCGCCGGCGTGCTCGGGCGGGCGCTACGACGCGCTCACGCGGGCCTTGGGGCGCGGGGTGGCGGTGCCGGCGGTGGGCGGCATCGTGCGGCCCGAGGCCGTGGCGGCCCTGCGATGATCCGCCCATGACGCTCAGAATGGGCCTGCCGTCCAAGGGGCGGCTCATGGAGGAGGCGCTGGCCTGGCTCGCGGCGCGCGGGCTGCGGGTGCGGCGCGAGAGCCTGCGCGGCTACGGGGCGGTCGCGGAGGGGGCGGAGGGCGTCGAGCCCGTGCTGCTGTCGGCCGCCGAGGTGCCCGAGGAGCTGGCGGCCGGGCGGCTGCACCTGGGGGTGACGGGCCTGGACCTCGTGGCCGAGCGGGCGCCGGGACGCGCGGCGGCGCTGGCGCCCATGGGCTTCGGGCGGGCGGACGTGGTGGTGGCCGTCCCCGCCTTCTGGGCGGACGTGGAGACGCTGGACGACCTCGACGGCGCCTGCGCGGCCTTTCGCGCGCGCCACGGCCGGCGCCTGCGCATCGCCACCAAGTACCACAGGCTCGCGCGCGAGGCCCTGGCGCGGGCCGGCGTGGCGGACTTCCTCCTGGTGGACAGCCAGGGGGCGACCGAGGGGACGGTGGCGGCCGAGGCGGCCGAGGCGGTCGTGGACATCACGAGCACGGGCGAGACGCTGCGGGCCAACGGGCTGCGCGTGCTGCGCGACGGCGTGATCCTGCGGAGCGAGGCCACGCTGTTCCGGAGCCTCGCGGCGGAGTGGGGCGGGGCGGAGAGGGCGGCGCTGGAGGGGCTGAGGGCCCGGCTCGGCCTTTGAGGCGCCATGCCCGCGCCGCCTTGGTCGTGGAGCGTCCCGCCGCAAGGTCGGAGGCGCGGCATGGGCGGGACGGACGGGGCGACGCGGGTGGCCCTCCTGGTGGATGGGGACAACCTGCCTGCGAGCCAGGCAGGGTGGCTGCTCTCGCGGGCGGCGCGCATGGGCCGGGTGGTCGTGAGGCGCAGCTACGTGGACCCTTCGCATCTGGCCAATTGGCTCGGCTCCGACGGCTTCGACCTGCGGGTGGCACGGCAGGGCCGCAACGCGGCCGACCTGCTCCTGGCGATGGACGCCGTCGAGCTGTCCCTGGCGGGCGGGGTGGGGGCCTTCGCCCTGGGCTCCTCGGATGGCGGGTTCGCGGCGCTGGCGCTCAGGCTCGTGGAGCGGGGGCATGCGGTGCTGGGCCTGGGCGGCCCGGCCTCGCCCCGGCACTGGCGCCGGAGCTGCACGACCTTCCTGGACTTCGGCCCGGCCGCCCCCGTGGCGCCGCCGGTCCCCGGGGCCGCCTAGCGCCCCGCCCCGGCCGGCGCCGCGCCCCAGACCACGCCCATCTCGGCCAGCGCCATGGCGAGCTTGGGCGGCAGCTCCGCCTCGCCCTCGGCGAAGGCGCCGAGGTCGCGCGGGGCGTCGCGGGCCGGCAGGTAGCGCCAGCCCTGGAAGGCCTTGCGCGGCACCGGCGTCACCTTGACCAGCTCCGGGTCGAGCACCAGCGCGCAGCGCGGGACGCCGTCCTGGCCGCGATGCTCCTCCAGCCGCAGGAGGCGCTGGCGGCAGAGCACCGCGCGGCGGATGACCCAGAACACCGACCCGCCCTCCAGCAGCTCGGCCTCGCGCTTGGGCCGCATGCGGGTGACGTGGCGCGGCAGGCCGTCATGGCCCCGCCCGGGGCCCGATTGCCAGCGTCGGAGGTCGGCCACGTCGCGCGTGCCGACCGACAGCTTGATGAGGTGCAGCGCCATGGGGGCCACAGCATGGGGCGCGCGGCGCCACGGGGCAAGGCCCCCACATCTTGTTGACGGGGCAGGGGGGCGCCCCTAGGTTCTGGGCTCCTCACGGGAGGCCGGCCGCCATGTTCCTCGCGCCCATCTCCGAGACCGTCTGGGACATGAAGTACCGGCTCAAGCGGGCCGGGGGCGAGGCGGTGGACGTGACGGTCGCCGACACCTGGGCGCGGATCGCCCGGGCGCTCGCGTCGGTGGAGGCCGACCCGGCCCTTTGGGAGCCCCGGTTCCGCGCCGCCCTGGAGGGGTTCCGCTTCCTGCCGGCGGGGCGGATCGTCGCCGGCGCCGGCACGGACCGCAAGGTCACGCTCTTCAACTGCTTCGTCATGGGCACGGTCGAGGACTCCATGGCGGGCATCTTCGAGGCGCTCAAGGAGGCGGCGCTGACGATGCAGGCCGGGGGCGGCATCGGCTACGACTTCTCGACGCTGCGCCCCAGGGGCGCGCCGGTCAGGGGGGTCGGCGCGGACGCCAGCGGGCCGCTGAGCTTCATGGACGTGTGGGACGCCATGTGCCGGACCATCATGTCGGCGGGCTCGCGCCGGGGCGCCATGATGGCCACCATGCGCTGCGACCACCCCGACATCGAGGCCTTCGTGGAGGCCAAGAGGGACGCCGTCCGGCTGCGGATGTTCAACGTGAGCGTCCTGGTCACGGACCCCTTCATGGAGGCCGTGCGCGCGGACGGCCCCTGGGACCTGGTGTTCGGCGGCGAGACCTTCCGCACCGTGCGCGCGCGCGACCTGTGGGACCGCGTCATGCGCGCCACCTACGACGTGGCCGAGCCCGGCGTCATCTTCATGGACCGCATCAACCGGCTCAACAACCTCGCCTACTGCGAGACCATCGCCGCCACCAACCCCTGCGGCGAGCAGCCCCTGCCCCCCTACGGGGCCTGCCTGCTGGGCTCGGTCAACCTCGCGCGCCTGGTCGCGGAGCCGTTCGAGGACGAGGCGCGCCTGGACGAGCCGGCCCTCGCCGACCTCGTGGCCACGGCCGTGCGCATGATGGACGACGTGGTGGACCTGTCGCGCTTCCCGCTTCCCCAGCAGGAGCACGAGGCCCGGGCCAAGCGGCGCATAGGCCTGGGCGTCACGGGGCTCGCCGACGCGCTGCTCATGCTGGGCCTGCGCTACGGGTCCGACGAGGCCGTGGCCTGGACGCGGGGGACCATGCGGGCCGTGGCGCGCCACGCCTACCTCGCCTCCGCCCGGCTCGCGGCCGAGAAGGGGCCGTTCCCGCTCTGGGACCGCGACGCCTTCATGGCCTCCGACATGATGCGGCGGATGGACGAGGAGGTGCGCGAGGCGGTGGCGGCGCACGGCGTCCGCAACGCGCTCCTGACCTCGGTGGCGCCCACGGGGACGATCTCGCTGCTCGCGGGCAACGTGTCCTCGGGGATCGAGCCCGTCTTCGCCGCCTCCTACACGCGCCGCGTGCTCCAGCCGGACGGGTCGCGGACGGAGGAGGAGGTGGTGGACCATGCCGTGGCTCTCTGGCGGCGGCGGCGCGAGGGGCTGCCGCCCGCCTTCGTGTCGGCCCAGGACCTCCGCCCGCTGGACCACGTGCGGATGCAGGCGGCGGCGCAGGAGTGGGTGGATTCGAGCATCTCCAAGACCGTCAACGTGCCCGCCGACATCCCCTTCGAGGAGTTCCGGGCCGTCTACGAGGCGGCATACGACCTCGGCTGCAAGGGCTGCACCACCTACCGCCCCAACGCCGTCACCGGGTCCGTGCTGAGCGTGGAACCCCCGCGCGCGGACGGCGACGCCCCCGACGAGCCGCGCCCGGCCGCCGACGGCCCCCCCACGGCCCGGCCCGAGGCGCTGGAGGGGGCCACCTACAAGATCAGGTGGCCCACGAGCGAGCACGCGCTCTACATCACCGTCAACGACATCGTGGAGGGCGGGCGGCGGCGGCCCTTCGAGGTCTTCGTGAACTCGAAGAACATGGAGCACTACGCCTGGACCGTGGCGCTCACGCGGATGGTGTCGGCCGTGTTCCGCAGGGGCGGCGAGGTGCATTTCGTGGCCGAGGAGCTGAAGGCCGTCTTCGACCCCCGGGGCGGCGCCTGGATGGGCGGGCGCTACGTGCCCTCGATCCTCGCGGCCATCGGCGACGTGCTGGAGCGGCACATGCGCGCCATCGGCGCCTGGCCCGCCGACGAGGCGGCCCCCGCGCCCGCCCCGGCGGAGCCGCGGGCCGCGGCCGTGCCGGTCCCGGGCGTCACCTGCCCCAACTGCGGCGCGCCCGGCGCGCGCGTGGAGGAGGGGTGCCTCATCTGCGGCAGCTGCGGCTTCTCGCGCTGCGGCTGACGCCCGGGACCCCGCCCGGAACCCCCCTGCCGCCCGTCCGTTGGGTAGGCGGCGGGGCGCCTCCCGCCCCGGAGGAGGACGCCATGGCCAACGAGCAGACCACCCCCCCGCGCCCGGAGCGCGCCGCCCCCGACCTCATGCAGGGCGCCGGCTACCCCTCCGAGGACCGCGACGACGTGGACCCCGAGGACGAGGAGGACGGGCCCGACCTCGACGAGGACGACGACGAGGACGAGTTCGACGACGGCGACGACGAGACGCTCAACGTCGGCGCGCAGGTCGCCCCCGAGGAAGGCCCCGTGCCGATCGAGGAGGAGGTCTTGGACCTCTCGCTCCTGGAGGCCAACGTGGACAAGGCCGCCTGGAACCGCGAGCGCGTCGCCCATCTCCAGGAGGCCGAGGACGCGGGCGAGACGCCCAACCCCCGCAACCCCTCGGACGCTCCGGCCATCGCCCCCACGGGGTCCGTGGGCAGCTTCGGCACCGGCGGCGAGGGAAGCGAGCCCGACCTCGGCGTCGGGGCGCCCAACGAGCGCGTGGACCCCGGCATCCCCGGCCTGGAGACCGGCGACGGCATCCTCGACGAGCTGGAGGACCGCACGGACGTGCGCGAGCAGGAGCACATCGAGGACGCGGTGGACGGGCTCGATGCCTCCATGCGCCTCCCGGACGGCCAGCCGGACCTGCCCGAGCACCGCTTCGAGCCCGATGACGGCATCTCGCTCGAGGAGCAGCTGGTGGCGCGGGACGGCGAGGACTCGCTCCTGGGGACCGAGGTGGGCTTCGTGGAGGACCTGGAGCCCGAGCGGCTCAACGAGGACGACAACGTCTCGCGCCGCTTCGAGGACGACCGCGACAGGCTGTCGGACAGCATGGACGGCAACGAGAGGCGAGGCGGCCTGGGCGCGGGCTGAGCCGTCTGGAAAGGCCCGGCGCGGCGTGGAAGGGTGGGGGGAGAGGGAGTTCCCCATGCCCATCCTCGCCGCCATCCGGCACGTCACCCACTACCGCTACGACCGCCCCGTGACCTTGGGGCCGCAGGTGGTGCGCCTGCGGCCCGCGCCGCAGTCGCGGACCCGCGTGGTGTCCTGGTCCCAGCGCGTGAGCCCGGCGGGCCACTTCGTCAACCACCAGCAGGACCCCTACGGCAACTGGCTGAGCCGCTTCGTCTTCCCCGAGCCCGTGCGCGAGTTCCGGGTCGAGATCGACCTCGTGGCGGACATGAGCGTCTACAACCCCTTCGACTTCTTCGTGGAGGAGGAGGCGACGACCTGGCCCTTCGCCTACCCGGACGAGCTGCGCGACGACCTGACCGTCTACCTGCGCGCCGACCCGCCGGGCGAGCGCCTGGCGGCGTTCCTCGCGGGGGTCCCGCGCGAGCCCGCGCGCACCGTGGACCTGCTCGTGGGCCTCAACGCGCGGGTGGCGCGCGAGGTGGGCTACGTGATCCGCCTGGAGCCGGGCGTGATGACGCCCGAGGAGACGCTGGAGAAGGGGCAGGGGTCGTGTCGCGACTCCTCCTGGCTGCTCGTCAACGTCCTGCGCCGCCTCGGCATCGCGGCGCGCTTCGTGTCCGGCTACCTGATCCAGCTCAAGCCCGACCTGACGGCGGTCGAGGGGCCGCAAGGGACGGCGGTGGACTTCACGGACCTCCATGCCTGGGCCGAGGCCTACGTGCCCGGCGCGGGCTGGATCGGGCTCGACCCGACCTCGGGGCTGCTGGCGGGGGAGAGCCACATCCCGCTGGCGGCCACGCCCCACTACCGCAACGCCGCGCCGATCTCGGGGCTGGCGAGCTTCGCGGAGGTGGACTTCGGCTTCGAGATGCGCGTGGACCGCGTGGCGGAGCATCCGCGCATCACCAAGCCGTTCTCGGACGAGGCCTGGGCGCGGCTCGACGCGCTGGGGCGGGCGGTGGACGCGCGGCTCGAACGGGGCGACGTGCGCCTGACCATGGGCGGGGAGCCCACCTTCGTCAGCGTCGCGGACTTCGAGAGCCCGGAATGGAACGGCGAGGCCGTGGGGCCGACCAAGAGGGCGCTGGCGGACCGGCTCATCCGCCGCCTGCGCGACCGCTTCGCGCCCGGGGGCCTGCTGCACCACGGGCAGGGCAAGTGGTATCCGGGCGAGAGCCTGCCGCGCTGGACCTTCTCGCTCCTGTGGCGGAGGGACGGCGAGCCGCTCTGGCGCGACCCGTCGCTGGTGGCCCCCGAGGGGGAGGAGGGCACGGCCACGCCCGAGGACGGCGAGGCCGTCCTGCGGGGCATGGCGCGGCGGCTGGGGGTGGCCGAGGACAACGTGCTGCCCGCCTACGAGGACCCCGGCGAATGGGTGCTGCGCGAGGCGCGCCTGCCCGAGAACGTCACCCCGACGGACCCCAAGCTGGAGGACCCGGAGGCCCGCGCCCGCATCGCCAGGGTCTTCTCGCGGGGGCTGACGGCGCCCACGGGGCACGTGCTGCCCGTCCAGGCCTGGCAGGCCGGCGCGTGGCGCAGCGAGCGGTGGACCCTGCGGCGGGGCCACCTGCTGCTCGTGCCGGGCGACTCGGCCATGGGGTATCGGCTGCCGCTCTCGGCCTTGCCCTGGCTGCCTCCGGCCGACCGGCCGGCCGTGGTCCCGGCCGACACGATGGGCGCCCGGCCGCCGCTCCCCCCCGCGTCGCCGGGCACGGCCCCCGTGCCCGGCCGGCCCTGGTGGCCCTCCGCCGATCCCGTGGCCCAGCCCGTCGCCGCGCGCGCCGCCGCCGAGCCGGGGCAGGCCTTCCCGGGCCAGGCGATGCCGCGCGACCTCGACGGCCCCGTGCGCACCGCCCTCGCCGCCGAGGTGCGCTCGGGACGGCTCTGCGTGTTCCTGCCCCCCGTGGAGACGCTGGAGCAGTTCCTGGAGCTGGTGGCCGCCGCCGAGGCCGCCGCCGCCGAGCGCGGCGTGGCGCTCCAGCTCGAGGGCTATGCGCCGCCCCCCGACCCGCGCCTCCACGTCATCCGCGTGGCCCCCGACCCGGGCGTCATCGAGGTCAACGTCCATCCCGCCGCCTCCTGGGACGAGTGCAAGGCCATCACGGAGGGCGTTTACGAGGAGGCCCGCCAGGCGCGGCTGGGCGCGGACAAGTTCCTGATAGACGGGCGCCACGTGGGGACGGGGGGCGGCAACCACGTCGTCGTGGGGGGCCGGACGCCCGCCGACTCGCCGTTCCTGCGCCGACCGGACCTGCTGCGCTCGCTCATCGTCCTCTGGAACAGGCACCCGTCGCTCAGCACCCTGTTCTCCGGCCTCTTCATCGGCCCCACCTCGCAGGCGCCGCGCCCCGACGAGGCGCGCCACGACGCGCTCTACGAGCTGGAGATCGCCATGGCGCAGGTGGAGCCGGGGCGGGACGTGCCGCCCTGGCTGGTGGACCGCCTGTTCCGCAACCTCCTGGTGGACGCCACCGGCAACACGCACCGCAGCGAGATCTGCATAGACAAGCTCTACAGCCCCGACGGCCCCACGGGGCGGCTTGGCCTCGTGGAGTTCCGCGGCTTCGAGATGCCGCCCGACCCGCGCATGAGCCTCGCCCAGCAGCTCCTGCTGCGCGCCATCGTCCTGCGGCTCTGGGAGGCGCCGCTGTCGGGGCCGCTCACCCGTTGGGGAACCCGCCTCAACGACCGCTTCGCGCTGCCGCACTTCGTCTGGGAGGACTTTCTCGACGTGCTGCGCGACCTCTCCGACCACGGGCTCGACATGGACCCCGCATGGTTCGAGGCGCAACGCGAGTTCCGCTTCCCCTTCTGCGGGGAGGTGACGGTCGAGGGGGCCACGCTGGAGCTGCGCCAGGCCCTCGAGCCCTGGCACGTCCTGGGCGAGACCGGCGCCATCGGCGGCACGGTCCGCTACGCGGACAGCTCGGTGGAGCGGCTCCAGGTGAGGCTGTCGGGCGCCGACCCGTCCCGCTACGCGGTCCTCTGCAACGGGCGCCGCGTGCCGCTCCAGCCGGTGGGGGCCATGGCCGTCGCGGGCGTGCGCTTCAAGGCGTGGCAGCCGCCGCACTCCCTGCACCCGACCATCCCGGCCCACGCCCCGCTGCGCTTCGACGTCCACGACCTCTGGTCGAGCCGCGCCATCGGAGGGGCGACCTACCACGTCGCACACCCGGGGGGCCGCAATTACGACACCTTCCCCGTCAACGCCAACGAGGCCGAGGCGCGCCGCCTGGCGCGCTTCGAGCCCCACGGCCACACGCCGGGCCCCTACGCGCCCCCGCGCGAGGCGCCGCACCCCGAGTTCCCGATGACGCTCGACCTGCGGCGGCCGCCGGGGCTCTAGATGGACGCGCCGGCCCCCTCGCGCCTCCTGGCCGGCTACCGGCCTCTCCCCGGCGTCCCCGACGAACTGGTGGACGCGGCCGGCCAGCCGCGCCCGGGCTGGGAGACCCTGCTGCGCCATCTCGACCGACGCGGCGCGGGCTTCAGGCGCGACGTGGCGCGGGGCGAGAGCCATCTGGCGGACTCGGGCGTCTTCTTCCGGCCCTACGGCGACGGCGAGGCGGCCGCGCGCGACTGGCCCTTCCGGCCCGTGCCCATCGTGCTGGCGCAGCAGGAGTGGGACGGCCTCGTCGCGGGCCTGCGCCAGCGCGCCGACCTCCTGGAGGCGGTGGTCGCCGACCTCTACGGAGCCAACCGGCTGGTGGGGGAAGGGCACCTGCCCGCGCGCCTCGTCGCCGAGAGCCCGGAATGGCTGCGTCCCTTGGTCGGCGTGGTCCCGCGCGGGGGCCGCTTCCTGCACTTCGTGGCCTTCGAGGTAGGCCGGGGGCCGGACGGCCGGTGGTGGGTGCTGTCGGACCGCGCCGATGCCCCCTCGGGCGCGGGCTTCGCCCTCGAGACGCGCGTGGCCGCCACCCGCGTCTTCCCGGACCTGCACAGGGAGATGGGCGTGCACCGCCTGGCGGGCTTCTTCCGCGACTGGCGCGACGCCCTGGACTCCCTGCGCGGCCCCACGGGGCGCGTCGGCATCCTGACGCCCGGAGCGCTGACCGACACCTACTGGGAGCAGGCCTACATCGCCCGCTACCTGGGCCTGCCCCTCCTCGAAGGGGGCGACCTCGTGGTCGAGGGCGGGCGACTCGCCCTGCGGACCGTGGCCGGGCCCGAGGAGATGGGCGTGCTCTGGCGCCGCATGGACGGCGTCTGGGCCGACCCGCTGGAGCTCGCCGACCGCTCGCGGCTCGGCACGCCGGGACTCGTGCAGGCCGTCCGACAGGGGCGGCTGACCCTGGTCAACGCCCTGGGGGCGGGGGTGCTGGAGACGCAGGCGCTGATGGCCTTCCTGCCGGCCATCGCCCGGCGCGTGCTGGGCGGGCCGCTCCTGCTGCCCAACGTCGCCACCTGGTGGTGCGGCGGCCGCGACGAGCGCGAGCACGTGCGGGCCGCGGCCCACCGCATGACGATCTTCCCCGCGCTCGCCACGCGCATGCCCTTCGAGACGGGCGAGCCCCACGCGGTGGCGGGCGAGATGCGCGGGGCCGACAGGGACCTCGACGACTGGCTGGAGGAGGAGGGGGCGGGGCTCGTGGGCAAGGAGCTGGTCACGCTGTCCACCACGCCCCTGTGGCAGGACGGGCGGCTCGTGCCGCGCCCCATGTCCATCCGCGTGTTCCTGGCGCGCGCCGGGGACGGCTGGATCGCCATGCCCGGAGGCTTCGGCCGCGTGGGCGGGCGGGCGGACCCGGCCGCCATCGCGCTGCGCGAGGGGGGCGGGGCGGCGGACGTCTGGGTGGTGGCCCAGGGCGCGCCCGAGGCCGCCACTCTCCTGCCCGCGCGAGGCGCCCCCGCGCGCGCCGCGCTGCCCGGCCCGCTGCCGTCCAGGGCGGCCGACAGCCTGTTCTGGCTGGGCCGCTACGTGGAGCGCACCGAGGGGCTCCTGCGCCTCTCGCGCGCCTTCCACGCGCGGCGCGCGGAGGGGGCCGGGAAGGCGCTCACCGGGCTGCTCGCCCGGCGCCTCGACGCCTACGGCGTGGAGGCGTCGCAGGCCGTCCCCGAGGGCATCCTGGCCACGCTCGACGCCGCGCGGCGCAACGCCGGCGCCGTGCGCGACCGCTTCAGCGTGGACGGCTGGGCGGCCTTGGGCGACCTGCGCAAGAGCATGGCGCGCATGGGCGCGACCGCGCGGCCCGGCGCCGACGCGGCGCTCGCCCTGTCGGCGCTGCTGCGCAAGGTGGCGGGCTTCGCGGGGCTGGTGCACGAGAACATGTATCGCGGCCCCGGCTGGCGCTTCCTGTCGCTGGGGCGCTCCCTGGAGCGCGCCGCCATGACCGCCGAGTCGCTCGCGCTGCTGGCGGCGCCGGGCACGCCCGAGGGCGCGCTCGACTGCCTGATCGAGGTGGGCGACAGCGTCATGACCCACCGCCAGCGCTACGCGCTGGTGGCCACGCGCGACTCGGTGCTCGACCTGCTGGCGCTCGACGAGGCCAACCCGCGGGCCGTGCGCTTCCACCTGGGCGAGGTCGCCGACCACCTCGCCGCCCTGTCCGGGCGCGAGGCCGGCCCCCTCGCGGGCGCGGCGCGGCGCTCGGTGGAGCTGGAGGGGGGGCTCGGGCTGGAGACGCCCGGGAGCCTGACGCCGGCCCGCCTGCGGGCGTTGCGCGACGGGCTCTGGGGCCTCTCGGACTTGGTGGGCGAGGCGGCGCTCCGGTGATCTACGACCTGCGGCTGCGCCTCTCGACGCGCTACGACGCCCCCGCCGGCGCCGGGCGCCACATCGCGCGGATGCTGCCCCTGGACGTCCCCGGCGTCCAGCGCGCGGCGCGCGGCCGCCTCGCCGTGCGCCCCGAGCCCGACGAGCGCTGGGAGCGGCTCGACTTCTTCGGCAACGCCGAGGTCGAGTTCGCCTTGCGCCGCCCCCACAGGGGCGTGGAGGTGGAGGTGACCGCCCGCGTGGAGCGCGGCCGCCCCGCCCCCCCTGGGCCGGGAACGCCCCTGGCCGATCTCGCGGGGGAGCTCGCGGCGATCCGCGACCTCGGGCCTCTGTCGCCGCTGCACTTCCTGGCGCCCTCGGCCATGGTCCCGCGCGAGGGGGCCGTGGCCGCGTGGGCGCGGGCGGAGGGGCGCGGGGACGACGCGGTGGCGGTCTCGCGCGCCCTGTCGGCCGCCGTCCACCGCGACTGGCGCTACGACGGCGAGGCCACCGAGGTGGACACGCCCCTCCTGGAGGCCTTTGCGGCGCGGCGGGGGGTGTGCCAGGACTTCTCGCACGTCCTGATCGCGGGCCTGCGGAGCCTGGGCGTCCCGGCCGGCTACGTGTCGGGCCTCATCCGCACCGTCCCCCCGCCCGGCCGCCCGCGCCTGGAGGGCGCGGACGCCATGCACGCCTGGGTGATGGCCTGGGGAGGCGCGCGGGCGGGCTGGATCGAGCTCGACCCCACCAACGCCGTGGAGGCGGGCGAGGACCACGTGGTCGTGGCGCGCGGGCGCGACTACGCCGACGTGGTGCCCGTCAAGGGCATCCTGCGCACCGCCGGCGGGCAGGCGGTGGCGCAGGCCGTGGACGTGATCCCGCTGGACGAGGCCTGAGCGGGCCCGCGCCGCCCCCGACCCGGCCGTCGCGACGGCACCTGAGGAGCGAGCCGCAACCGGTGGGCGGCGCGCCGCCACTGCGGCTGGAAACCCACGACGCGGCGCCGGCTTGCGGGGCGGACTTCAAGCTGCTTGCGAGTCGCGCGGCCCTGCTGCTAGCCTCGCCTCATGGCACCCGCCCCGTCAGAGGGCGGGGCCGGAGGCAGGCATGGACGGCACGGACACGCGGGCGGGCTCCGGCACGACCGTCATCTCCTGGTCCCAGGTGGAGCTCGACGGCCTCTGGGGGGCGTCGGCCACGGGGCTGCGGCGGGGGGCGACCTTCGCCTGGGCGGGCGACCCCGTCCGCGTGGGCCGCCGCGCCGACCCTCTCCTGCTCGGCGAGGCCGAGGACGGCCGCGACCCCCGCCGGCGGGGAGCCCGTGCCGTGGCTCGCCTGCTCGGCCGACTCGGGCTCGCGGCCCCCGACCTCCCTGGCCATGGCCCCGCCGGCGACTGGACGCTCACGGTCACGGACGGCCGCCGGGCCTGGACCGGCACCTTCGTGCGCGTCGGGTCCGGCCGGCCGCCTCTGCTCGCCTTCGAGGGCGAGCCGCCGCCCCGCCACCAGGAGCTGTGGGTCGTCTCGCACGGGGTCGCGCCGGACGCCGCCGATCCCGGGCCCGGCGGCGTCATCTGCTTCACCCCCGGCACGCTGCTGCTGACCCCAGACGGCGTGCGCCCCGTCGAGGCCCTGGGCGAGGGCGACCGCCTCCAGACGCTGGACGATGGTCCCGCCGAGATCCTCTGGCGCGCCGAGAGGCGGCTGTCGGGCGCGCGGCTGCACGTCTCGCCCCACCTGGCGCCCATCCGACTCACGGAAGGGGCGCTCGACCGGGGCGTCCCCGACTCGGGGCTCCTGGTGTCGCCCGACCATCGCATCGTCCTCAGGGGCGCCCGCGCCCGCGCCCTCTTCGGGGCCGAGGAGGTCCTGGTGGCCGCGCGCGACCTCGTGGACGGGCGCACCGTCCTGCGCGAGCGAGGCCTGCGCGAGGTGGCCTACGTCCACCTACTCCTTCCGCGCCACGCGGTCGTCCTGGCCAACGCGGTCGCCACCGAGAGCTTCCATCCGGCCGGCGCCGCCCTCGCCTCTCTGACGGAGGCGGACCGCGAGCGCCTCCTCCGGCGGCTCCCGGAGCCCGCTGGGGGGCCGGAGGGCTACGGGCCGTTCGCGCGCCGCGTGCTGGCGGGCGGCGAGGCCGCGATCCTCATGGCCGACCGCGCCGCTTGACGCCGGCCCGGGCCTGGGCCATAGGCCCGGCCCTGGTGTTGGCGGCCCCCGCGAGGGGTGCCCTGTCGTCCCCCCGGGGAAGAGGACAACGCCCTTCACGGCCGCGGGGATGATCCCGCGCGGCCCCAGCGAAGGAGATCAGCGCGTGACCAAGCGCACGGCTGCCAAGTACAAGCTCGACCGCCGCATGGGCGAGAACGTCTTCGGGCGCCCCAAGTCGCCCATCAACAAGCGCGAGTACGGCCCCGGCCAGCACGGCCAGCGCCGCAAGAACAAGATGAGCGACTTCGGCACGCAGCTGCGCGCCAAGCAGAAGCTCAAGGGCTACTACGGCGACCTGACCGAGAAGCAGTTCAAGCGCATCTACGCCGAGGCCGCCCGCGTCAAGGGCGACACCGGCGAGAACCTCGTGGGCTTCCTCGAGCGCCGGCTCGACGCCGTGGTCTACCGCGCCAAGTTCGTGCCCACCATCTTCGCCGCCCGCCAGTTCGTGAACCACGCGCACGTCCTGGTCAACGGCAAGTCGGTCAACATCCCCTCCTACCGCGTCAAGGAAGGCGACGTGGTCGAGGTGCGCCAGAAGTCCAAGCAGCTCGGCATGATCCTGGAGGCCATCCAGCTCACCGAGCGCGACGTGCCCGACTACATCGAGGTGGACCACCAGAAGCTGCAGGCCAGGTTCGTGCGCCAGCCGGGGCTCTCCGACGTGCCCTACCCGGTCATCATGCAACCCAACCTGGTCGTCGAGTTCTACGCCAAGAACGGCTGACCGGCGCATGGCGCCGTGCGTGGGGGCCGCCCGGGGATGCCCGGGCGGCCCCTTCGCTTTGCCGTCGGGGTGCGGTCCGCCGTCCCGTTGCGGGCCGGGCGCGCTGTCTCTATCCCCTCGCGCCAGTGGTCGGGGGGGCGGGCATGGCCAACAGGAACGTCGTCGAGGTGGCCTTCGAGCGGATGCTCTTCGCCTCGCGCTGGATCGTGGCGCCCATGTACCTGGGGCTCATCGCCACCCTCGGCATGCTCATGGTGGTCTTCGCCCGCGAGGTCGCCGACTACCTGCCCCAGACCATGGAGATGACCAGCACGGCCGCCATCCTCATGGCGCTCACGCTGATCGACCTGGTGCTGACGGCCAACCTGCTCATCATCGTGATCTTCTCGGGATACGAGAACTTCCTGTCGCGCATGGACGTGGCCGAGGACGAGAAGCCGGCCTGGATGGGCAACGTGGACTTCTCGGCCCTCAAGATGAAGCTCATCGCCTCCATCGTGGCGATTTCGGCCATCGCCCTGCTCAAGCGCTTCATGGAGGTGGCGGAGGCTGGCGCTGCCATCTCCATGCTGGACGGCGAGCTCTTCTGGCTCAGCGTCATCCACCTGGTCTTCGTGATCTCGGGCGTGCTGATGGCGCTGATGGACTGGCTGGGCTACCTCAGCCGCCGCAAGCCCTTCCGCGACCGTCCCGACGGAATGGCCGCCCGCCAGCCCTCGGACCCCGGCCTGCCCTGATCGGGCAGGCCGGAGCCGCCGGGGTCAGAGCAGGAAGTCAGACCGCGTCAGGGTGAAGTTGCCGGCCGTGTCCACGAGGAAGGCGAGTTCCGTGGTGTTGGCGTCGGAGTCGAGGTTGACCCGAACCTCCTGGTAGCCGTCCAGGTTGGAGTCGCGCCGGTCCAGGATGCGCACCTGGAAGGCGCCGCTGTAGAGGCTGAAGCCCCGCCAGGCCAACGTGCCCGAGGCGAGGTCGCTCAGGTCGATGACGTCCGTGCTCCCGAAGCTCAGGATGCGGTCCTCGACCAGCGCGGGGCTGGGCGTGGATTCGCCGGGACGGAAGTGGAACACGTCGGCGCCGGCATCGCCGACCAGCACGTCCACGCCCGCGCCCCCGCGGATGAAGTCGTCGCCCGACCCGCCGTAGATCGTGTCGTTGCCCGACCCGCCCCAGATGCGGTCGTTGTCGTCGCCGCCGTAGAGCAGGTCGTTGCCCGACAGGCCCTGGACGGCGTCGTTGCCGTTGCCCCCCGACAGCAGGTCGCGGTCGGCGCCGCCCGCCAAGACGTCGTTGCCGTCCTCCCCGTAGAGGCTGTCGAAGCCCGCGCCGCCCGACAGCTCGTCGTCGCCCGTCCCGCCCACCAGCGTGTCGTTGCCCGTGCCGCCGTCCACGAGGTCGTTGCCCGCGAACACGTCCACGCGGTCGTTGCCGCCGTTGGCCAGCACGTTGTCGCGGCCCGTGGTGCCCCGGATCACGTTGCCGGCGTCGCTGAAGGACGACACCTGTGGCAGCGGGGTGCCGAAGTTGAAGACGTAGTCGCCCGTGGCCGAGCCGCCGGTGAAGCGGAACTCGCCGCTCACGTAGCTCGTCGCCTGCGAATGGATGGCCACGTAGTAGGTGCCCGACTGGAAGCCGCTGAGCGTGACGTTCGGGTCGCGGATGCTGAGCGAGCCCGAGTCGATGCTGGTGGCGTCGTCCTCGCGGTAGACCAGGCGGCCCCGGTCGTCGATGATGGAGATGGCGAGGTCCACCGAGCCGTTGGTGTCGCCGAAGCCCTGGTCGATGTCGAAGGTGTAGCTTTGGCCCGCAAGCAGGGTCACGGCCAGCACGTCAACGCCGCCGGGCGTGGAGATGGCCTGGGAGGCCTGCGCCCAGGACCAGGAGGCGTTGGGGATGCCGAAGCCAGACCCCGTCGTGAGGGCGCCGAGCGTCAGGTAGGGGGCGGTCTCGAGCCGGGTGGCGTCGAAGGCGATGGGCGTGGGCATGGTCGGTCCCGTCCTGTTGGGGGGAGGCGGGGGCAGGCCCCACCGGTGGCCCCCATCTACGCCGGCGGGGGCGTTTTGGAAGCGTCCGCGCGCCGCTATCGGCTAGCGCCCGCCGGCTAGCGGCCTCCGCCGCGCCCCATCCGCCACCGCGCCAGGGCCTCGAAGACAGGGGACAGGGCCTCGGCCTCGGGGCTGAGCCCGTAGGTGACGCGAGGCGGCACCGTGCCCTCGACGCGCCGCCACAGCAGGCCGTCCCGTTCGAGGCCGCGCAGGGTGGCGGTCAGCACCTTCTGCGTGACCGGCGGCAGGGCTCGGCGCAGCGCCGCGAAGCGCAGGGGACCGTCCTGGAGGCGGAAGAGCACCAGGAGCCGCCATTTGCCCTGGAGGAGGCCCAGGGCCTCCTCGACGGGGCAGGCGGGGAGGGCGTCGTCGCGGGCCATGGTATCCTTTGGGTGCCTACTTGCCGAAAGGATGCCGAGGGCTCACCTCCCCCGTCAAGCGGGGAGGGCCGGGATGCGGGTGGCGGTGTTCGGGGCCAAGGGGCGCACGGGGCGCCTGGTGGTGGAGGAGCTGGCGCGGCGGGGCCACGCCGTGGTGGCGGTGAGCCGCGACGGCGCGCATGTGGCCGGCGCCCAGGCGGCGGCCGCCGACCCCGCGACGGGGGCCGGCGTGGAGGCAGCGCTCGCGGGGGCGGACGCCGTGGCCTCGGCGCTGGCCTCGGGCAAGGGCAACCTGGCCTGCTCGGGCCTCGCGCGCGCCCTTGGGGGGCGGACCGGGCTGCGCTACGTCACCGTCGCGGGCGCGGCCGTGGACCATCCCGGCGACCGCAAGGGCCTGGCCGACAAGGCGGTGTCCTGGATCAGCCGCAAGGTGGCGGGCGAGGTGGTGCTCGACCGCCAGCGCGAGCTGGAGGTCTTGCGGGGATCGTCCCTGCGCTGGACCATGCTGCGCCCGCCGCGCCTCGTGGACGGCCCGGCCAAGGGGGCGGTGAAGCTGTCCCACGAGAGGCCCCAGACGCTCTCCATCCCGCGCGCCGACCTGGCGCGGGCCGTCGCGGACGCCCTCGAGGACGACGCCCTCGTGGGCCGCGCGCCCTTCGTGAGCGCGTAGTGCTGCTCTACGGCTTCGACCCGCTCTGCGGCTGGTGCTACGGCATCGTTCCCGCGATGCGGCGCCTGCGACGCGATCACCCCGGCCTTCCGATCCGGCTCGTCATGGCAGGACTCGTGACCGGCGATCGCGTCGGCCCCTACGCGCACATGGAGGGCTACATCCGGGGCGCGAGCGAGCGCCTTCGCGCCGTCACGGGGCGCGCGCCCTCCGAGGCGTTCTTCGACCTCATCCGCCGCCCCGGGGTGATCGGCGACTCGGGGCCGCCCTCGGTGGCCATCGCCCATGTCGCGGACCGGGCGCCGGGGAGGGCCGTGGACTTCGCCCATCGCGTCATCGAGGCGCACTTCGAGCGGGGCGCGGACCTGGGCGATCCGGCCACCTACGCCCCGCTCCTCCTGGCCGAGGGGCTGCCCCAGGACCTTCCCGACCTCGCGGACCCCGCGCTCCAGGCCGCCGCCTGGGCCGAGGGGCGCCGGCTCGGCATCCGGTCCTTCCCGACTCTGGCCCTGGTCCGCGACGGCGGGGCGGCGGTCCTGCCCTCCGAGTACGACCCGGCGCGGCTCTCCGCTTCGGTCGCCAAGGCCTTGAGTTAGGCGTGGCATTTCGCCGGGCGGGCGTGTAGAGGGGCCAGCGGAGGTGGCCCCTTCTTGACCAAGATCGTCCCGCAGCCCGGCATCCTGGACATCCAGCTCTACGAGGGCGGGGGGAGCCACGTCGAGGGCAAGTCGAACGTCCTCAAGCTGTCGAGCAACGAGAACCCCTTGGGGGCGCCGGAGGGGGCGCGCGAGGCCTTCGCCCGCGCCGTCCACGACCTGCACCGCTACCCCAACACGGACCACGCCGCGCTGCGCGCCGCCATCGGCGAGGCCTGGGGGCTGGACCCGGCCCGCGTCGTCTGCGGCGTGGGCTCGGACGAGATCATCCACCTGCTCTGCCAGGCTTACGCGGGGCCGAAGGACCAAGTCATCCACACGGCGCACGGCTTCGCCATGTACCGCATCAGCGCGCTCGCCGCCGGCGCCATCCCCGTCGAGGTGCCCGAGCGCGACCGCATCACCGACGTGGACCTGATCCTCAAGGCCTGCACGCGGCGCACGCGGCTCGTGTTCATCGCCAACCCCAACAACCCCACGGGGACCATGATCGGCCCGGCCGAGGTCGCGCGCCTGGCCGACAGCCTGCCGCCGCAGGCGCTCCTGGTGCTCGACGGGGCCTACGCGGAGTACGTGGACGGCTACGACGCGGGCGCCTCCATCGTGGAGGCGCGCGAGAACGTGGTCATGACGCGCACCTTCTCCAAGATCTACGGCCTGGGCGGCCTGCGCGTGGGCTGGGGCTACGGGCCCAAGGCCATCATGGACACGCTCAACCGAGTCCGCGGCCCCTTCAACCTGTCCACCGCCGCGCTCGTCGCCGCCGAGGCGGCCGTCAGGGACCGCGCCTGGGTGCAGCGCTGCCGCACCGAGAACGCCAAGTGGCGCGAATGGCTCGCCCGCACGCTGGCGGAGATGGGCGTGCCGTCGGACGTCTCCTCGGCCAACTTCGTGCTGGCGCGCTTCGCCGACCCCCACGAGGCCGAGGCCTGCGACGCGCATCTGCGCTCGGAGGGGATCATCGTCCGGCGCGTGGCGGGCTACAAGCTGCCCCACTGCCTGCGCATCACCGTGGGCGACGAGGCGTCCTGCCGGCGCGTGGCCCACGCCATCGGTCAGTTCAAGGGCGTCAGGTAGGCCCGTGGCCCGCGTCTACGACCGCGTCGCCCTGATCGGGCTCGGCCTCATCGCCTCCTCCATGGCCCACGCCATGCGCAGGGGCGGCCTCGCGGGCGAGATCGTCGGCCATGCCAGGTCGCCGGAGACCCGCGCCGTCGCGCGCGAGATCGGCCTGTGCGACCGCGTGGAGGAGACGGCCCTGGCCGCCGCGCGGGGCGCCGACCTGGTCGTGCTCTGCGTGCCCGTGGGCGCCATGGGCGAGGTCGCGCGGGCCATCGCCCCTGCCCTGGGCGCCGGCGCCACGCTCACCGACGTGGGGTCCGTCAAGCGCGCGGTCATCGAGGCCGTGGCGCCGCGCCTGCCGCCGGGCGTGCACTTCGTGCCCGCCCACCCGCTGGCCGGCACGGAGTATTCCGGCCCGCGCTCCGGCTTCGCCACGCTCTTCGACAACCGCTGGTGCATCCTGGTGCCCGGTGCGGCCGACCCGGCCGCCACGGCCCGCCTGCGCCGTCTGTGGGAGGGCATGGGCGCCAACGTGGACGAGATGGACGCGGCCCACCACGACCTGGTCCTGGCCGTGGTGTCGCACGCGCCCCACCTCATCGCCTACACCATGGTGGGCGTGGCCGACCACCTCGCGCAGGTGTCGAACTCGGAGGTCATCAAGTACTCGGCCTCCGGCTTCCGCGACTTCACCCGCATCGCGGCCTCGGACCCGACCATGTGGCGCGACGTGTTCCTCACCAACCGCGATGCCACGCTCGACGTGCTGGGGCGCTTCGCGGAGGAGCTCTTCGTGCTCCAGCGCGCCATCCGCATGGGCGACGGCCAGCACCTCTTCGACTACTTCACGCGCACCCGCGCCATCCGGCGCGGCATCGTGGAGGCCGGGCAGGACACGGCCGCGCCCGACTTCGGGCGCGTTGGACGCTGACGCGGGCGCTGGCCCTGGCCTGCCTCTTGGCCGCGCCCGCCCGCGCGGCCCGGCTCGGCCGTCCTCCCTCCGCCCGCCGATCCCGTCATCCCCGGGCCCTACGAACCCGGCTGGCGGCCCGTCCTCCCTGGCGCCGACGAGGCCTCGGTCCTGGCCGTGGCCGTGGCCCTCCTCCCCGGCCCTCGTCCCGCCGCCCTGGTCGCCCGCAAGGAGCGGACCCGCGCCGAGGCGCGGCGAGGCGCGGTCTGCGGCGACCCCCTCATCCAGCGCGCGGCCTCTCCACTCATGGCCGGCGGCGCCTGCGCCGTGGCGCAGCCCGTCCGGGTGCTCTCGGTGGACGGGGTGCGCCTGAGCGCCGAGGCCACCCTGGACTGCCAGACCGCCAAGGCGCCCCTCGGCTGGGTGCGGGACGCGGCGCGGCCGGCGCTCGCCCCGCGCGGGGACGGGCTGGCGGGGCTGGAGGCCAGGGGCTCCTGCGCCTGCCGGTCCTGCGCGGCTGGCCCGACCCGGCTCTGCGCCGGATGCACGACGGCGCCTGCGGGACCTTCAGCACCGTGCCCGGCCCCGAGGCCAACGGCTTCCACCGCGACCGCTTCCACCTCGACACGGCGCCGGGCCGCGACCCCTACTGCCGCTGGGGCATCCGGGGCGCCTCGACGAGGCGCATCCCCAGGGCGCTCACCCAGCCGTCGGCCAGCGTCACCGGCACCTCGATGTCGGGCTGTCCGCGCGACAGGCCGCCCAGCGCCCCCTCGACGAGCCCGCGACGCTCGGGGGGCACGAACCCCGCTCGCTCCAGCGCATCGAGCAGCGCGCGCCAGTCGCGTAGGGCCACGCGGCCCTCGCCGGCGAGCGCCCCCGTCGCGTCGGGCGCGAAGTCGCCCGTCACCACCAGGGAGGCGCCGCCCACGCTGGCGCTGAGGTCCGCCAGCGACAGGGCCAGGAGGCGCGGCGCCGCGCGCGAGCGTCGGTCCAGGGGCGCGTCGAGCGTGGCCGTCGCGTCCAGGTGCACCCTGTCGAGCGCCACGCGCCCGCCGAGCGCCGCCGCGCCCCCCTCCGCGTCGTCCGACAGCGGCCTGAGCCCCGTGGCCTCCAGCCCTAGGCGATAGACGGCCTGCCCCTCCGCGCGCCGCGCCGCCAGCGACAGCGTGCCCATGGACAAGCCGGGCCTCCCGGCTGGCGCCACGCCGACGTCCGTGCCCGCCACCCGGACCTCCTCGAGCGGCAGCGCCGTCGAGAGGCCCACGCGGAGGCTCGCCCGCAGGTCCTCGGAGGTCACGGCCACGGTCTGGCCGTCCACGGTGACGACCTGCGAGGGCGCGAAGGCGGCGATGAGGCGGTTGGGGCGGTAGCTCAGCGCCAGAACCTGGAGGATCGGCGTCTCGTAGCGCAGCCGCCCGTCGGGCGTGCCGACCACGAGGTCCGTGGCCGTGGTGTCGAAGCGCGAGGGGAAGCCGCGCGTGGTCAGCGACGCGTAGTCGACCTCCCAGCCTTGATCGGAGAGCGCGACGAGCGCGTCCGACAGCCGCGTCTCGACCTGCCAGCGGCCCACCACCCAGTAGCCGGAGTAGAGGAGCACGGCCGCCAGGACCGCCCAGAACAAGGCCCGCATCTTCCACCCCCGCCGCCCGCGCGCTAGGGGCCAAGCTAGCGGGGCGGGAGGGATGCGGCCAGATGGGGCTCTGGGTCTTCGCCTACGGCTCGCTCCTGTGGGACCCGGGCTTCGCCCCCGAGGAGGCGGCGCGCGCCACGCTGCGGGGCTACCGACGCGCCTTCTGCATGTGGTCCATCCGCTGGCGCGGCACGGACGTGTCGCCGGGCCTCGTGCTCGCGCTGGAGGAGGACGCGGGCGCCGCCTGCGAGGGCCTGGCCCTGCGCGTGGCCCCCGGGGCCGAGGCCGCGACGCTCGCGGCGCTGCGCGCGCGCGAGCTGGTCTCGGACGCCTACGAGGAGCGCCGCGTCGCGCTGGCCCTGGGGGACGGCCGCGCCGTGGAGGCCCTGGCCTACGTCATGCGGCCCGGCCATCCCCAGCACGCCCGCCTCCCCCTGGAGGACCAGGCGGCCGTCATCGCCCGCGCCAGGGGCGCGCGCGGCCCCAACATCGACTACCTGCGCCGCACGGCCGACAGGCTGGCGGCCCTCGGCATCCGCGACCGCGACGTCGAGGCCCTCCTGCGCCTGACCGGAACCGGCTCCCCCCAAGGGGTTCCGTCGGGCGGCCCCGCCGCGTAGGGTCGCCGCGCGGGGGCGGGGGAGGCGACGTGGAGAGGGGCGAGGGCAGGCGGCTGGCGGCCCCGGGGCAGGCCCGGCAGGAGGCGACCCCTCGGTTCTCCCAGCCCGTCCGACAGATCGTGCTCATGCTCCTCGTGCTGGGACTGGTCGCGGCCGGCGGCTACCTGGGCTTCGCCACGCTGCGCGGCGTGTTCCTCACCAACCCCTACCTCAACGCCGTCATCGCCACCGTCTTCGTCCTGGGCGTGCTGTCCTGCATCCGTCAGGTCGTGCTCCTGATGAACGCGGTCAGCTGGATCGAGGCCTTCGCGCGCCAAGGCCCGGGGGAGGACCTGCGCGCGGCGCCTTCGCTCCTGCTGCCGCTGGCCACCCTGCTGCGCACGCGCGGCGCGCGGATGCAGCTCACCTCCACCTCCACGCGCTCTATCCTCGACTCGGTGGCCACGCGCGTGGACGAGGACCAGGACATCACGCGCTACCTCGGCAACACGCTGATCTTCCTGGGCCTGCTGGGGACGTTCTACGGACTCGCCACCACCGTGCCGGCGCTCGTGGAGACCATCCGGGGCCTCTCCCCCCAGGAGGGCGACACCGGCGCCGACATCTTCAACCGCCTCCAGGTGGGGCTCGAATCCCAGCTCGGCGGCATGGGCACCGCCTTCTCCTCCTCCCTCCTCGGCCTCGCGGGCTCGCTGGTCATCGGGCTCCTCGAACTCTTCGCGGGCCACGGGCAGGCGCGCTTCTACCGCGAGCTGGAGGAGTGGCTCAGCTCCATCACCCGCGTCGGCTTCGCCGGCGGCGACGAGGGCGGCACCGCCGAGACCGCCTTCATGGGACAGGTGGTGGACCACATGGCCGAGCAGATGGAGTCGCTCCAGCTCATGTTCACCCAGAGCGACATCGCCCGCGCCCAGACGGACCGGCGCCTGGGCGAGGTCGCGGCCTCCGTCACCCAACTCGCCCGCACGCTCGACGAGCGCGACTCCGGTCCCGGGCTCGACCGCATCGCCCAAGGCCAGGAGCGCATCCTGGAGGCGCTCGACCGCCTGACCCTCGCCACCCAGGAGGCCTCGGACGCGGAGGCGCGGATGCGGCTGCGCTCCATTGACGTGCAGCTCCTGCGCATCCTGGAGGAGATCAGCGCGGGCCGCCAGGAAAGCCTCGCGGAGCTGCGCGCCGACATCGCCGGGCTGGCGCGCTCGCTGCGCGGCGTCGGCCGGCCGCCGGGGGCCTAGGTGCTGCGCGTCCGCGCCAGCCGCCGCCACGCGCCGACCTGGCCCGGCTTCGTGGACGCCATGACGGGCCTCCTGCTCGTCCTCATGTTCGTCCTGACCATCTTCACGGTGGTCCAGTTCACCCTGCGCGACCAGATCAGCGGGCAGCAGTCCCGCCTCGACGACCTCGCCGCGCAGGTGGCCTCGCTCGCCGACGCCCTCGGCCTGTCGCGCGACCGCACCACGGCGCTGGAGGGCGAACTCGCGGCGGCCCGAGCCGAGGCGGCGGACAGCGCCGCCCTCGTGGCCTCGCTCACGCGCGAGCGCGACGCGAAGGCCGACGCGCTCCTGGCGGCCGACGCGCGCGTCACCTCCTTCGAGGCGCAGGTGGCCGGGCTGCTCGCCGACCGGGCGGCCCAGGCGGAGCGCATCGCCGGGCTCGAAGCGGATGCCGACGCCGCCTCGGCCCGGATCGCCGACCTGGAGGGGGCGGCGACCGAGGCCGCCTCCGCCGAGGAGGCCCTGCGCCTCGCGCTCGCGCAGGCGCGCTCCGAGGTGGACCGGGGCGCCGAGGAGGCCCGCCTGGCCGCCGCGCGCGCAGATGCCCTGGAGGCTCTCGTGCGGAGGCTCGACAACGACGCCGCCGCCGACGGCGAGGCGCTGTCGGAGGCCGAGGCCGCCCGCCTCGCCGACGCGGCCGCCGCCGAGGCGCTGCGCCGCCGGCTGCGCGAGGGAGAGGCGGAGCTGACCGCCATGACGCTGCGGCTGGAGGAGGCGCGAGCCCAGGCCGAGCGGACGCTCACGCTGCTGGCCGCCGCCGAGGCCGCGCGCGACGACCTCGACCTTCAGCTCGCCGCCGCCGTTCTCGCGCGCCAGCGGGCCGAGGAGGGGCGCGCCACGGCCGAGGGGCGGGCCGAGGACGTGGACGCGCGGCTCCTGGCCGCCCTCTCCACCGCCAGCCAGACCGAGGAGGAGCTGGCCGCCGCCCGCGCTGCCCTCGAAGCGGCCCAGGCCGAGGGGCGCGACCTTTCGACCCGGCTCGCGGCGGCGCTCGCCTCGCGCGAACTCGCGGCGGGCGACCTGGCCGAGGCCCAGGCCGCGCTGGAGGCCGCCATGGCCGATGCCCAGGCCGACCGGTCGGAGGTCGAGGCGCGCCTCGCTGCCGCGGTGCTCGCTCGCGAGGCCGCCGAGGCCGAGGCGGCCGATGCCGCCGCGCGGGCCGCGCGTGCCGGCGCCGAGGCCGCGGCGCAGCAGGCCGCCTCGGACGCGGCGCTGGCGCAGGCCCGCGCGGAGGCCGAGTCGCTGGGTGCGACGCTCGCCGAGGTGGAGAGGCGCGCGGCCGCCGCCGAGGCCGAGGCCGAGCGACTGGCCGCCGCCGGCGACAGCTTCGCCCGCCAGCTCGCGGCGGCCGTGCTCGCCCAGGAGGCCGCCCAGGCCGACGCCCTGTCCGCGCGCCAAGCCGCCACGCAGAGCGACGCCGAGCTGCGCGCCCGCCTCGCCGAGGCCCTTGAACGGGCGGCGGCCCAAAGCGACCAGGCCGCCGCCGCCATGTCCGAGCGCGACCGCCAGGCCGCCCTCCTCGCCACCGCCCAGGCCCAGCTGACCGAGCAGGAGGCGCTCTCGGCCGAGAGCCAGCGCGCCGTGGTCGCTCTCAACGCCCAGGTGGCCGAGCTGCGCGCCCAGGTGGCGAGCCTCCAGGGCCTCCTGGACGCCGCCAACACCGCCGACGCGGCGGCCGACGTGCAGATCGAGTCGCTCGGCGCCGACCTCAACACCGCGCTGGCCCGCGTGGCCCAGGAGGAGCGTGCCCGCGCCGAGGCCGAGCAGGAGGCCCGCGCCGCCGCCGAGGCGCTGGCCGCCCGGCTGGAGGCCGAGGCGCGCGAGCTTCAGGGCTACCGCAGCGAGTTCTTCGGCCTCATCCGCCCGCTCCTGGAGAACACGCCCGGCATCCGCATCGACGGCGACCGCTTCGTGTTCGACTCCGAGGTGCTCTTCGAGCCGGGCGACGCGACCCTCTCACCCGCCGGCCAGCGCCAGATCGCCGAGGTCTCCACGATCCTGCGCCAGGTCATCCCCGACATCCCGCCCGAGATAGACTGGATCATCCGCGTGGACGGCCACACCGACGACGTGCCCCTGTCGGGCACCGGCGAGTTCCGCGACAACTGGGAGCTGAGCCAGGCCCGCGCCCTGTCGGTGGTGCGCCAGATGGCCGACTTCGAGGGCATCCCACCCAACCGGCTCTCCGCCAACGGCTTCGGGGAGTTCCAGCCGATAGACACCAGCGGCACGCCGGAGGGCCGCGCCCGCAACCGCCGCATCGAGATCAAGCTCACCGAACGCTAGGGGCGTGTGCTCAGGTCCGGTCGTAGTCGCGGTCGAGCCCGGCGATGATCCTCTCGGCCTCGGCCCGGTTCACGAGCCGCAGCAGCGCGTCCACCTTCGCCTCCAGCCTCTCGTCGGCCTCGCGCGATTGCGTGGAGCCCACGTGGAGCAGGAAGGCGAGTCCCGCGACCTGCCACACCAGCTGCAGGAACTCGCTCTGCCAGTTCTCCAGGGTGGCGCGGCCCACCTCCCGGAGGTAGCCCGCCACCTCGACGGGCTGGCCGTGGTCCCTCTGCTCGGCCTGGTAGGTGCCCCAGGACAGCCACCAATGGCCGACGAGCGACAGGGCGAACAAAGCCCCCGTCACCCAGACGAAGCCGTGGCGGCGAAAGGTGGACGCTCCCCTGAGGGGCCGGGCGAGGCTGGCCATGGTGGACCTCCGACGGTGGCGCCTGGCCAATGACCGGGGCCACCCGGAGGTTCCCCCAGGGTCAGGGCAGGCGCGCGGTCAAGGCGCGCTCCTCCACCACGGCGCCGTCCCGCAGGAGCCGCGCCGTGCCCCGGTAGTCGCCCGAGGGCCAGCCCTCGGCCGGCGCGCGCAGCCCGGCGGCGCGGAAGAGCAGCGCCTGCGTGCGCTCCAGCGGCTCCTCGCGGTCCAGGACCAGGCCCGGCGGCCCCTCGATGCGGAGCGACACCGCGTCGCCCGCCTGCCCGCCGAAGAGCAGCGCGAAGAGCACCAGGGGCTCCGAGGCCGAGGGCGCCGCGTCGGCCGTCCCCGCGCGCACCGCCCCGTAGTCCGGCACGGCGGTGGCGAAGCCCGCGTCGGTCACGCCCCCCAGGGGGAAGGGGAGGTCGCCCGCCCAGAGGTCCTCGGCGGGACGGACCCCGCAGGCGCCGGAGGCGTCCGGGGCGAAGGGGTCCACGGCCTCGCCGTCGCGCCGCACCGTCAGCTCGACATGCGGGAACTCGGTGTTGCCCGACAAACCGATGCGGCCCAGCACTTGGCCCGTCGCCACCTCGTCGCCCGGCGCGACCGCGACCGAGCCGCGCTCCAGGTGGCAGTACTGCGTCTCCCAGCCGCCCCCGTGGTCCAGGACCACGCCGTTGCCGCATTCGCGCCCCGACACGTCCGGCGAGTCCGGGCGCCCCTGGGGGATGTCGGGCTCCCCGTCGCGCACCGCGCGCACCCGGCCGGCGGCCGAGGCCACGACGGCCACGCCCGCCGCCCGGTCGGCCAGCGTGGGCACCGCGAAGTCCGTCCCGTCATGCCCATCATAGACGAGCGTGCCGCAGAGCGCGTCGCGCGCGCCGGGGCCCGGGTCGTGGTCGAAGCCCTGCTGGATGTAGCAGGCCTGGCCCAGGACGCAGGCCACGGGCGGCGACAGCTCGAAGGCGGCGCCCGGGGTGGCGAGGAGCAGGAGGAGGAGCGTCCTCATGGGGCGATGTCCAGGAACTCGTCGAGGTCGAGCGCGGCGTGGCTCTGGGTCTCGCGGTCGACCTCGTGGCGCATGGCCGGCTGGCCGTTGAGCGTCACCGAGGACCACTGCCCCTGGCGGCCGCGCTCGCGCAGGTCGAAGGTCCGCGCGCCCTGGGTGACGCGGGCGCCGGCGTCGCCCCACTCGACGGTGCAGGGCCCCTCCTCGAAGCCCTCGGGGGAGGCGCGGGACCCGGCGCAGGTCTCGGCCTGGACGGGCAGGGCGAGGAGGGCGGCGGGGACTGCGGCGAGGCGCATGAGGCGGTTCCCGGGATGGGGCGGGGGAAGGGTCGCCCGGGCGCGGACTGGTGTAAAGGCCCCGCGCGCCCCTCCCCCTTCCGAGGGCATCGGCGGGCGGGGCCGGGGGCGATGCGGGGCGGGTCTCGCGCAGGCGGCCCGCGGCCGACCGGGCGCGGGCGCGACGCCCGGCATGACGCTGGGGCGGCTGTCGCTCATGATGCGTCTCCCTTCTCCTCGTCATCGGTTGGCGGCGGCCGGGCCGGGCGGTTTCCGCGAATCCGGTCGCGGGTGGCCGAAGGAAGGATGCGACGATCCCGGTTAATGGAGCGTGGCGGCATCGCGCGCCGGAGGGGAGGTCGGCGCAACGGGGGCGGCCGAGGGCCGGGCTTCGGCCATGACGCCGCCCGGGGGGACGCGCGACGGCGGCGAAGGGCCGGACGTCCGCCGGGCGGTGGGAGCGGGCGCCGGTTGAACGCGGTCAATCCGCTCGAACGTACCGGCGGAGCCGCCGTGCAAAGTCTTGCCGGCCTCTGTCGACAGGGGTCCATAGATGGGGCCTGCCGAAGATCGGCGCCGACACGACGCGCGGAGGCGGAGGCCACATGGACGCCATGCGCCTTGATGCGTTGCGGAGCAGCCTGCCCGCAGCGCTCGACCCCATATTGGACGGTTGGGTCGGCTCCTTTGCCTCTGACAAGTCGGAGAGGACAAAGTCGCGGAATGCGGCGGAGACCCCCGCGCCGCCGACAGCCGCGCAAGCCAGTCACTCACGGAACAAGGCTGGAGTCCGGCTGCCCGAGCGCGGCGCCGAGATCCTCTACCGCTTCCTGGACGCGGGCTGGGGATACAACCGCATCGCAAAGGCCATGGCCCAAGGGGCCTTGAAACATGGCAAGCAAGCCTGGGCCCGCCTCGGTGGCGTCAACCGCCACCGCGTCGGCCTGGACGGAGAGCCTAGCTGAATGCACGGGCCCCGGGCGACGCCCGGGGCCAGCCGCCTCGTCACTCCGCCGTCAGCAGCGGCGGCTTGCTGCCCGCGAGGCGCGGCGTCTCGGGCGCCTCGAAGCGCAGGTCGAGCTTGTCGCCCTTGACCCCCACCCGCACCACGCCGCCCTTGGTCAGCTTGCCGAAGAGCAGCTCCTCCGCCAGCGGCTTCTTGAGGTGCTCCTGGATGACCCGGGCGAGCGGGCGCGCGCCCATGCGGTCGTCGTAGCCCCGGTCGCCGAGCCAGGCGGCGGCCTCGGGCGACAGCTCGATGGCGACCTGGCGGTCCATGAGCTGCGCCTCGAGCTGCAGGACGAACTTCTCCACCACCTGCATGATGGTCTCCTTGGCCAGGGGGGCGAAGGAGATCACGGCGTCGAGCCGGTTGCGGAACTCGGGCGTGAACATGCGCTCGATGGCGGCGGTGTCCTCGCCCTCGCGCCGGTCCCTCCCGAAGCCGATGGCGGCGCGCGCCATGTCGGCCGCCCCGGCGTTGGACGTCATGATGAGGATGACGTTGCGGAAGTCCACCGCCCGCCCGTTGTGGTCCGTGAGCTTGCCGTGGTCCATGACCTGGAGGAGGATGTTGTAGACGTCCGGGTGCGCCTTCTCGATCTCGTCGAGCAGGAGCACGCAGTGCGGGTGCTGGTCCACCCCGTCCGTCAGCATCCCGCCCTGGTCGAAGCCCACGTAGCCCGGGGGGGCGCCGATCAGGCGGCTGACCGCGTGCTTCTCCATGTATTCCGACATGTCGAAGCGCAGCAGCTCCACGCCCAGTGTGTCGGCGAGCTGCTTGGCCACCTCGGTCTTGCCGACGCCGGTGGGGCCGGCGAAGAGGTAGTTGCCGATGGGCTTCTCCGGCTCGCGCAGGCCGGCGCGCGCCAGCTTGATGGCCGAGGCGAGGGCCTCGATGGCGGCGTCCTGGCCGAAGACCACGCGCTTGAGCGATCCCTCCAGGTCGCGCAGCACCTCGGCGTCGTCCTTGGAGACGTTCTTGGGGGGGATGCGGGCGATCTTGGCCACCACCGCCTCGATCTCCTTGACGCCGATGGTCTTCTTGCGGCGCGAGTCGGGCATCAGGTGCTGGGCGGCGCCGGCCTCGTCAATGACGTCAATGGCCTTGTCGGGGAGCTTGCGGTCGTTGATGTAGCGGGCCGACAGCTCCACGGCCACGCGAATGGCGTCGCCGGTGTACTTGATGCCGTGGTGGTCCTCGAAGTGGGGCTTGAGGCCCTTGAGGATCTTCACGGTGTCCTCGACCGTGGGCTCGTTGACGTCGATCTTCTGGAAGCGGCGCGCGAGCGCGCGGTCCTTCTCGAAGTGCTGGCGGAACTCCTTGTAGGTGGTGGAGCCCATGCAGCGCAGCTTGCCGCCCTGGAGCGCGGGCTTCAGGAGGTTGGAGGCGTCCATGGCCCCGCCCGAGGTCGCGCCCGCGCCGATGACGGTGTGGATCTCGTCTATGAAGAGGACGGCGTCGGGGTGGTTCTCCAGCTCGGAGACCACGCTCTTCAGCCGCTCCTCGAAGTCGCCCCTGTAGCGCGTCCCGGCCAAGAGCGCGCCCATGTCGAGCGAGAAGATGGTGGCGCCCGAGAGCACGTCCGGCACCTCGGCGTGGACGATCTTCCAGGCGAGCCCCTCGGCGATGGCGGTCTTGCCCACGCCGGGGTCGCCCACGAGGAGGGGGTTGTTCTTGCGCCGCCGGCACAGGACCTGGATGCAGCGCTCCACCTCCGCCTCGCGGCCGATGAGGGGGTCCACGTCGCCCTTCTTCGACTTGGCGTTGAGGTCCACGCAGTACTTGGACAGCGCGCTCTCCTTCTCGTCGGCGTCGGCCTCCTCCTTGTCCTCCTTCTTGGAGGTGGCGCCGGTCACGGGGCGGGACTCGCCGAAGGCGGGGTCCTTGGCCACGCCGTGGGCGATGAAGTTGACCGCGTCGTAGCGCGTCATGTCCTGCTCCTGCAGGAAATAGGCGGCATTCGACTCTCGCTCGGCGAAGATCGCCACGAGGACGTTGGCCCCCGTCACCTCCGTGCGCCCCGAGGACTGCACGTGGATGGCCGCGCGCTGGATGACGCGCTGGAAGGCGGCGGTGGGCACGGCCTCCGAGCCGTCCACGTCCGTCACCAGGGTGCTCAGGTCATCCTCGATGAAGTCCTCGAGCGACTTGCGAAGCTCGCCCAGGTCCACCGAGCAGGCGCGCATGACGCGGGCGGCGTCGGGCTCGTCCATGAGGGCGAGGAGGAGGTGCTCCAGGGTCGCAAGCTCGTGCCGGCGGGCGTTGGCCAGCGCCAGCGCCGCGTGGATGGACTGCTCGAGTGTGGTCGAGAAAGACGGCACTTGGCGTGCTCCTCTGCTCTGGGCCGGGAGGGGGTTCGGGCCAACCCGACCATGAGGCCATCTTCGGCCTTCATGCTTAAAGATCGGTGTTTGCCGGAGGGCTTCAAGCGGAATTTCGGGGGGCGCCGATCACGACCTCGGGTCCGCGCCGCCCGCGCCACGCCCGAGGGCCGCGCGGCCCCCCTCCCGTCAAGCCGGCGTTAACGCGTGGGGTGCGAGGGTGGGGCGCCTCGGTCCCGGGATCGTCCGCATGGTCATTCGCGTCGCCCTGTTCACCGCCCTCCTCGTGGCCGTCGTCGTCGTCCTGGCGACGGGGATCACCGGGCTGATCCTGCGCGCCTGGGGCCAGGAGGCGCTGTCGGCGCGGGACGCGATGGTCGCCTGCGCGCTGATGTCGCTGATCCTCGGGCCCGTCGTGCTGGGGCCGCTCGTGTGGACGGCCCTGCGCCTGCGCGACCTGTCCGCGCGGTTGCGGGAGGCGGCCCTGACCGACGCGCTGACCGGCATCGCCAACCGCCGCGCCTTCTTCCACGAGGCCGCGGCCCTCATCGCCGCCGCCCGCGAGGGCGGGGAGCCCGAGCCGCGCCTCGCGGTCCTGATGATCGACGTGGACGCCTTCAAGGCGATCAACGACCGCCACGGCCACGAGGTCGGCGACGCGGCCCTGGTCCACGTGGCGGCCCGCATCGTGGACGCGCTGGCGCGCCTGGGCGAGCGCGAGGCGCCCGTGGCCCGCCTGGGCGGGGAGGAGTTCGCCGTGCTCCTGATGGGCGCGGGCGGCGCGGGCGCCCGCCGCGCGGCCGAGGCCGTCGTCGCCGGCGTGCGGGGCGCGCCCTTCCGGCACGGCGGGGAGCGGGTGGCGGTCACGGTGAGCGTGGGCGTCTGGGCGGGGGCCACGGGCGCGATCGGGCCGGCGCTGGCGGCGGCCGACCGGGCCGTCTACGCGGCCAAGGAGGCGGGCCGCGACCGCTGGCGCGCCGCCGCCTGACGGCCGCGCGGGCCGAAGGGGGACGGCGTCGCGCCGTCTAGAAGCTGTCCTTGGCCTTGCGGATCGCGGCGAAGACCTCCGCGTCCGCCCGCCCCTCCATCCCCATGGCCGCCTTGAGCGCGGGGTCGTCGGCGCGCAGGAAGGGGTTGGTGGCGACCTCCTCGGCCAGCGTCGAGGGCACCGTGGGCTCCCCCCTCTCGCGGGCCGCGAACACCCTGTCGGCCCTCTCGCGCAAGGCCACGTTGGCCGCGTCCACGCTCAGCGCGAAGCGCGCGTTGCCGGCCGTGTACTCGTGGCCCGAGCAGACCACGGTCTCGGGGGGCAGGGCGCGCAAAGTCTTGAGCGACTCCCACATCTGCTGGGGCGTGCCCTCGAAGAGCCGCCCGCAGCCCAGCGCCATGAGGCTGTCGGCCGAGAAGAGGTAGCCCGAGCGGGGCAGGTGGAAGGCCACGTGCCCGACCGTATGGCCCGGCACGTCCAAGACCTGCACCTCCTCCCCGCAGACGGCGAGCGGCCCGCCGGGCTTCACGGCGAGGTCCAGGGGCGGCAGGCGGTGCGCGTCGGCCTGCGCCCCCACCACGCGGGCGCCCTCGCGCAGCGCCTCCACGCCGTCCACGTGGTCGGGGTGGTGGTGCGTGACGAGGATGTCGGCGAGCCGCCAGCCCCGCCGGTCGAGCTCGGCCCGGATGGGCGCGGCCTCGGGCGCGTCCACGAGCGCGGTCGTCCCCGTGGCCTCGTCGTGCAGCAGGTAGGCGTAGTTGTCCGTGAGGCAGGGAATGGTGACGAGCTGGAGGCGCGGCATGGGGGCTCCGGGGCTTGGGCGGCGGCTTGGGCCTCCCATCCTGCCCGGGGCCGCAGGCCGGGGCAACCGGACGGCTCGACGGCCCCGGCCCGTCGCCCTAGGCTACCCCCGTGCATCTCGACGTCCACGACCTGCGCGCCTTCTACTACCGCTCGGCCCTGGGCCGGGCCGCGCAGAAGGTCCTGCGCGACCGCCTGCGCGGACTCTGGCCGGACGCGCGGGGCCACTGCGTCGTGGGCTTCGGCTTCGCCGCGCCGCTCCTGCGGCCCTTTCTGCCCGAGGCGCGGCGCGTGCTGTCGCTCATGCCGGGGCCCCAGGGGGTCATGCCCTGGCCCTCGGGCGGGCCGAACGTCAGCGCCCTGGTCGAGGAGACGCTCTGGCCCCTGCCCACGGGCTTCGTGGACCGGCTCGTCCTGCTGCATGGCCTGGAGGTGTCCGAGCATCCCTCGGCGCTGCTGGAGGAGTGCTTCCGCGTCCTGGGGCCGGGCGGGCGGCTCGTGGTCATCGTGCCCAACCGGGCGGGGCTGTGGTCGCGCACGGACGCCACGCCCTTCGGCTACGGGCGGCCCTACTCCCTGGGCCAGCTCGACGCGACCCTGCGCCGCCACCGCTTCCTCGTCGAGGAGACGGCCTCGGCGCTCTACCAGCCGCCCTCCGCGCACCGCTTCTGGCGCCGCGCGGCGGGCTTCCTGGAGAACGTCGGGCAGCACCTGCCGGTCTTCGCGGCCGGGGGCGCGCTCCTCGTGGCGGCGAGCAAGCAGACGGCCCAGCCGTCGCGCGGGCTCCTGGTGCGCGACCTCGCGCGCCGGCCGGTGCTGGCGCCCGCGGGACTGCCCGCGCCGGCGGGCCGCGTGGCCGACCCGCCCCCCTTCTGAGGGCCGAGATTCCGCGCCGGCGGCCGTTGCGGGGTGCCGACCCCTCTGCTAAAGGCCCGCCCAACGAACGCCCCCATGGGGAGGCGTCGCCATGGCGGCCCCACGGGGGCGGCAAGACGACCAGGGGTGGCACGTGTCCGAGACAGCCTCAGTTTCCGCCGGCATCGCGGGGCGCTACGCGAGCGCCGTCTTCGACCTCGCCCGCGAGGGGGGCGGCCTCGACGCGCTCGACCGCGACATCGCCCAGCTGGACCAGGCGCTGGCCGACAGCGCCGACCTGCGCGCCATGGTGGCCTCGCCCCTGCTCACGCGCGAGGAGCAGGGCGCGGCCATCGGCGCCATCGCCGCCCGCATGGGCCTGTCGCGCGTCATGGCCAACACGCTGGCGCTCATGGCCCAGAAGAGGCGGCTCTTCGTGCTCGCGCCCTTCCTCGCGGCGCTGCGCGGGAGGCTCGCTGAGGCGCGCGGCGAGGTGACGGCCGAGGTCGCCTCTGCCACGCCGCTCAGCCCCGACCAGGAGGCGCGCCTCGCGGCCTCGCTGCGCGAGGCGGCCGGCGGGCGAGCCGTGCGGCTTCGCACGCGCGTCCAGCCCGACCTGCTCGGCGGCCTCGTGGTGCGGCTGGGCTCGCGCATGATCGACACCTCCGTGCGGGCCCGGCTGGGCGCGCTGCAAACCGTTCTCCGGGACGCGGGCTGAGACGCCCCCCCACGCATCAGGAAGAGAGGCACCATGGCGATCCAGGCGGCCGAGATCAGCGCCATCCTGCGCGACCAGATCCGCAACTTCGGCCAGGAGGCGGAGGTGGCCGAGGTCGGCCGGGTGCTGTCGGTCGGCGACGGCATCGCCCGCGTCTACGGGCTCGACAACATCCAGGCCGGCGAGATGGTCGAGTTCCCCGGCGGCATCCGGGGCATGGCGCTCAACCTCGAGACCGACAACGTCGGCTGCGTGATCTTCGGGTCCGACCAGGCCATCCGCGAGGGCGACACGGTCAAGCGCACGCGCGCCATCGTGGACGTGCCCGTGGGCGACGCGCTTCTCGGCCGCGTGGTGGACGGGCTGGGCCAGCCCATAGACGGGCGCGGCCCCATCGCCTCCACCGAGCGCCGCGTCGCGGACGTCAAGGCGCCGGGCATCATCCCGCGCCGGTCCGTCCACGAGCCCATGGCCACGGGCCTCAAGAGCGTGGACGCCATGATCCCCATCGGGCGCGGCCAGCGCGAGCTGATCATCGGCGACCGCCAGACCGGCAAGTCGGCCATCGTGCTCGACACGATCCTCAACCAGAAGGTCTACAACGAGGCCGCGGGGGCGGACGAGAGCAAGAAGCTCTACTGCATCTACTGCGCGGTCGGCCAGAAGCGGTCCACGGTCGCCCAGTTCGTGCGCCGCCTGGAGGAGTCGGGCGCGCTGGCCTACACCATCGTGGTCGCGGCCACCGCGTCCGACCCCGCGCCCATGCAGTTCCTCGCGCCCTACGCCGCCACCGCCATGGCCGAGTACTTCCGCGACAACGGCCGCCACGCGGTCATCATCTACGACGACCTGTCGAAGCAGGCCGTGGCCTACCGGCAGATGTCGCTGCTGCTGCGCCGCCCGCCGGGGCGCGAGGCCTACCCGGGCGACGTGTTCTACCTCCACTCCCGGCTCCTGGAGCGCAGCGCCAAGCTCAACGCCGACCACGGCTCGGGCTCGCTGACGGCGCTGCCCATCGTCGAGACCCAGGCCGGCGACATCTCGGCCTACATCCCGACCAACGTGATCTCGATCACCGACGGCCAGATCTTCCTCGAGTCGGAGCTGTTTTACCAGGGCATCCGCCCGGCCGTGAACACGGGCCTGAGCGTGTCGCGCGTGGGCTCCTCGGCCCAGACCAAGGCCATGAAGAGCGTCGCCGGCCCCGTGAAGCTGGAGCTGGCGCAGTACCGCGAGATGGCGGCCTTCGCGCAGTTCGGCTCGGACCTCGACGCGGCCACCCAGGCGCTGCTGAACCGCGGCGCGCGGCTCACCGAGCTGATGAAGCAGCCGCAGTACTCGCCGCTGACCAACGCCGAGATCGTGGTCATCATCTACGCCGGCACCAAGGGCTACCTCGACAAGGTGGCCGTGCGCGACGTGGGCCGCTGGGAGGCGGGCCTCCTGAGCCGCCTGCGCAGCCAGCACGGCGACCTCCTGGCCATGCTGACCCGCGACGACCCCAAGATCGCCGGCGACGCCGAGAAGGCCATACGGGCCGCGCTCGACGCCTACGCCCGCGACTTCGCGTGAGGGGGGCATAGGTGCCCAGCCTCAAGGCCCTCAAGACCCGCATCGTCTCGGTCAAGTCGACGCGCAAGATCACCAAGGCCATGCAGATGGTCGCGGCGGCCAAGCTCCGCCGCGCCCAGGACGCGGCCGAGGCCGCGCGCCCCTACGCCGAGCGCTTCAACGCCGTCCTCGCGGGCCTGGCCGCCGGGGCGGCCAACTCGCCCGCCGCGCCCCGGCTCCTGCGCGGGACGGGCGCGGACCAGACGCATCTGCTGGTCGTGCTGACCTCCGAGCGCGGCCTCTGCGGCGCCTTCAACTCCTCCATCGCGCGGCTCGCGCGGGCCGAGGCGCAGAGGCTCCTGGCGGCCGGCAAGGCGGTCAAGATCATCACCGTGGGCAAGAAGGGCCGCGACGCGCTGAAGCGCGACCTGGGCGCCCACATGATCGCCCACGTGGACCTCTCGGCCGAAAGGCGCATGGGATACGCCGTGGGCGCCCGCATCGCCCGCGACGTCATCGCCCGCTTCGAGGCGGGCGAGTTCGACGTGGCGACGATCTTCTACAACCGCTTCCAGTCGGTCATCTCCCAGGTGCCGACCGCCAAGCAGGTCATTCCGGCCACGTTCGAGGGCCAGGGCGAGAGCCCGCTCTACGACTACGAGCCCTCCGAGGAGGGCATCCTGGCGGACCTGCTGCCGCGCGGCGTGGCCACGCAGGTGTTCACCGCGCTCCTGGAGAACGGGGCGAGCGAGCAGGGCGCGCGCATGAGCGCCATGGACAACGCCACGCGCAACGCCGGCGACATGATCGACCGCCTGACCATCCAGTACAACCGGAGCCGCCAGGCCGCGATCACCACCGAGCTCATCGAGATCATCGCGGGGGCGGAGGCGGTGTGATGGCGGACGAGCCGTTCAACCTCATGCTGGAGCACCTGAAGCGCTTCCAGGCCACCTTGGACTCCATGCGGTTGGACATGCTGGACCTCAAGGTGCGCATGTCCGCCATCGAGACCAATTTCGGTCAGATGTCCTACCAGATCGGCGGCATCAACGGCCGCCTAGACCGCCTCGACGAGCGGGTCGCCCGCATCGAGCGGCGCCTCGACCTGATCGAAGCCTGAGACACACCGGGGTCCAGGCCCCGCCCGATAGGAGACATCCGCATGGCCCTCGACGCGACGCAATCCCCGGCCGGCGCCACCGGCAGGATCACCCAGGTCATCGGCGCCGTGGTGGACGTGCAGTTCGACCGGCACCTGCCGGCGATCCTCAACGCGCTCACCACCGACAACAACGGCCGCCGCCTCGTGCTGGAGGTGGCCCAGCACCTGGGCGAGAGCACCGTCCGCACCATCGCCATGGACGCGACCGAAGGCCTCGTGCGCGGCGCGGCCGTGACCGACACGGGCGGCCCCATCTCGGTCCCCGTGGGCGCGGCCACGCTGGGCCGAATCCTCAACGTGGTGGGCGAGCCCGTGGACGAGAAGGGCCCCGTCGCCGCCGCCGAGACCCGCCCCATCCACGCCGAGGCCCCGGTCTTCGCCGACCAGAGCACCGAGAGCCAGATCCTCGTCACCGGCATCAAGGTCATCGACCTGCTCGCCCCCTACGCCAAGGGCGGCAAGATCGGCCTCTTCGGCGGCGCGGGCGTGGGCAAGACGGTGCTCATCCAGGAGCTGATCAACAACATCGCCAAGGTGCACTCGGGCTTCTCGGTCTTCGCGGGCGTGGGCGAGCGCACGCGCGAGGGCAACGACCTCTACCACGAGTTCATCGAGTCCGGCGTCATCAACATGGACGACCTGGAGAAGTCCAAGGTGGCCCTGGTCTACGGCCAGATGAACGAGCCGCCGGGGGCGCGGGCCCGCGTGGCGCTCACGGGCCTCACGCTCGCCGAGCAGTTCCGCGACGCCTCGGGGACGGACGTGCTGTTCTTCGTGGACAACATCTTCCGCTTCACCCAGGCGGGGTCCGAGGTGTCGGCGCTCCTCGGCCGCATCCCGTCCGCCGTGGGCTACCAGCCGACGCTGGCCACCGACATGGGCGCGCTCCAGGAGCGCATCACCTCCACCAAGAACGGCTCGATCACCTCGGTGCAGGCCATCTACGTGCCGGCCGACGACCTCACGGACCCCGCGCCCGCCACCTCCTTCGCCCACCTCGACGCGACCACGACGCTCTCCCGCGCGATCTCGGAGCTGGGCATCTACCCGGCGGTGGACCCCCTCGACTCCACGTCCCGCCTGATGGACCCCAAGATCGTGGGCGAGGAGCACTACCAGGTGGCGCGCTCGGTCCAGGGCATCCTGCAGCGCTACAAGTCGCTCCAGGACATCATCGCCATCCTCGGGATGGACGAGCTGTCGGAGGAGGACAAGCTGACAGTGGCCCGCGCCCGCAAGATCCAGCGCTTCCTGAGCCAGCCCTTCGACGTGGCGCAGGTGTTCACGGGCTCGCCCGGGGTGCAGGTGCCGCTGGAGGAGACCATCGCGTCCTTCAAGGCGGTGGTGGCGGGCGAGTACGACCACCTGCCGGAATCGGCCTTCTACATGGTCGGCGGCATCAAGGAGGCCGTGGCCAAGGCCGAGCGCATGGCGGCGGCGGCCGCGTGATGCCCTTCACCTTCGACCTGGTGGCGCCCGAGCGGCGCCTGGCCTCCCTCGATGCGCGCGAGGTGCTGCTGCCCGGCTCGGACGGCGACCTGACGGCGATGCCGGGCCACGCGCCCGTCATCACCACGCTGCGCCCGGGCCTCATCCGCGTCGTGTCCGACAAGGGCACCGAGGAGTTCATCGTGTCCGGCGGCTTCGCCGAGGTCACGGCGACGGGCGTGTCAGTGCTGGCCGAGCAGGGCCTGCCGCGCGCGGAGTTCACGGCCGACCGCCACGCCCGCATGGTCGAGGAGGCGCGCACCGCGCTGACCGAGGCCGAGGCCATCCCCGACCGCGCCGGCCCCGTGGACGACGCGGCGCGGCTGCTGGCCGACATGGTGGGGGCGGGCTCGCACATCGCCATCGGGGGCGCCTCCAAGGCCCCCGCGCCCGGCTGACGTGGCGGAGGGCCGCGAGGCGGCCCTTCCGGCGCCCCAATCCCCTGCCTAGGCTGGCGTCGGGACGCGGTGCGGTCATGGCGATGCGGCGGATCGCCGGGCACAGGCTCGGCGTGGATCAGGGCGACGTGGTGCTGTTCTCGGATTTCGAGACGGGCGGCGCCATGTGGGAGGGCGAGGGGCGCAGGCACGCCCGCGCCTTCGTGCACTTCAGCGAGCCCTTCCTGGAGCCGCCGGCCGTGCAGGTGTCGCTGACCATGTGGGACATCTCCAACGCGGCCAACGCGCGGGCCGACGTGGTGGCCGAGGACGTCGCGCGGGAGGGCTTCGGCATCCTCTTCCGCACCTGGGGCGACACCAAGATCGCCCGCGTCAGGGTGGGCTGGACCGCCATCGGCCCCTTGCGCGACGAGGACGACTGGGACGTGCCCTGAGGGGTCAGCGCGCGTACATCCCCTCGTAGATGGGCGCGAGGCTGTTGGCCTCGAAGAGCGACGACACCGAGGTGCCGTTCCAGATGTTGAGGATGGCCTGCGCGAACATGGGCGCGGTCGGCACCACGCGGATGTTGGGGCACTCGCGCACCGGCGCGGGCTGCTCGATCGAGTCGGTCACCACGAGGCTCTTGAGCACGGAGCCCTGGATGCGCTCCACGGCCGGCCCCGACAGGACGCCGTGCGTGATGTAGGCGTGGACCTCGCGCGCGCCCGCCTCCATCAGCACCTCGCCCGCCTTGCACAGCGTGCCGGCCGTGTCGCAGATGTCGTCCACGATCACGCAGACCTGGCCCGCGACCTCGCCGATCACGGTCATCTCGGCCACCTCGCCGGCCCGCAGGCGCCGCTTGTCGACGATGGCGAGGCCCGCGTTGATGCGCTGCGCCAGTTCGCGCGCGCGGGCCACGCCGCCCACGTCGGGGCTCACGACCGTCATCTGCTGGCTCTGCCCGTTGAAGTGGTGCTCGATGTCGAGCGCGAAGACGGGGGCGGCGTAGAGGTTGTCCACGGGGATGTCGAAGAAGCCCTGGATCTGCGCCGCGTGCAGGTCGAGCGTCAGCACGCGGTCCACGCCGGCGGTGGTCAGCAGGTTCGCCACCAGCTTGGCGCTGATCGGCGTGCGCGCCTTGGCGCGGCGGTCCTGGCGGGCGTAGCCGAAGTAGGGGATCACGGCCGTGATGCGGCTCGCCGAGGAGCGGCGCAGGGCGTCGGTGATGATGAGCAGCTCCATGAGCGTGTCGTTGGCGGGGTTCGAGGTCGGCTGGATCACGAACATGTCCTCGCCGCGCACGTTCTCGAAGACCTCGACGAAGATCTCCTGGTCGTTGAACCGCTCCACCCGCGCCTTGACCAGCTCCACGGCGCTGCCGCGGTGGAGCGACATGCGCCGCGCCACGGCGCGCGCGAGCGCGGGGTTGGCGTTGCCGGCGATGAGCTTGGGCTCGGAGAGCGCGGGCATGATTCCCCCTTCAGGCGGCTTCTGTCGGCCCTAGCACGGCGCTAGCCGCGCGGACCACGGCGAGCGCGGCGTCCACCTCGGCCTCCGTGGTGGACCAGTCGCAGACGAGCCGCACGACGCCCCCCTCCAGCTCGTGGAAGGTCGCGCCCGCGCGGCGCAGCGCGTCCCGAACGGGCGTGGGCAGTCGCACGAAGGCGAGGTTCGCGCGGGGGCTCCCCTCGACGGCCACGCCGGGGCAGGCGCGCAGCCCCGCGAGGAGCCGCGCCAGCATGGCGTTGGCATGGCCCGCCGTCTCCAGCCACAGCCCGCCCGCCAGCCCCGCCAGCACCTGCGCGGCGAGGAAGCGCGACTTGCTCAGGAGGTGCCCCGCGCGCATCCGGCGATAGTCGAAGTCGCGCGCGAGCGAGGCGTCGAAGACCAGCACCGCCTCCACGCCCATGAGCCCGTTCTTTGTGCCGCCCCAGGAGCAGGCCGTGACCCCCGCGCGCCACGTGACCTCCGCCGGCGCGCAGCCGAGCGCGGCGACGGCGTTGGCGAGGCGCGTGCCGTCCATGTGCAGCCGCAGCCCCCGGCGCGCCGCGACGGCGCCGAGGGCGGCGACCTCCTCCGGCGCCATGACCTCCCCCCGCTCGGTCGCCTGCGTCACCGTGACGACCCCCGGCGGCGTCCCGTGAACGTCGCCGTGGGCGTGGCGCCCGATGGCCTCCGCCAGCGCCGCGGGGTCCATGCGGCCGCCGCGATGCGCGACCGGCACGAGCTTCGCGCCCCCCGAGAGGGCGCCCACCGCGTTGCACTCGTCGCCCTCCACATGGGCGGCCCCCGTGCAGAAGATCGCCTCCCACGGCCGCGCCAGCGTCGAGAGCAGGAGCGCGTTGGCCGCCGTGCCCGTCGCCACCAGCCTGACGGCCGCCTCCGGCGCCTCGAAGGCCTCGCGCAGCGCGGCCTCGGCCCGCGCCGTCCAGGCGTCGTCGCCATAGCTCGCCGCGTGACCCCCGTTGGCCTCGGCCAGGGCCGCCAGCACGCGGGGGTGCACCGGCGCCGTGTTGTCGCTCTGGAACCTCATCGCCCCAGGGGTTCCTCCACGATGTGCTCCTCCCAGTCCTCGTCGGCCACCTCGATCTCCGACAGGATGCGGCCGCGCAGGGACACGCCCGCCCGGTGCGGGGTCTCCGGGTCCCCCGTGAGCAGCGGGTGCCACGCGGGCAGGGGGCGCCCCTCGTGGCGCAAGCGGTAGGCGCAGGTCGCTGGCAGCCAGTAGAGGTGCTTCGTGAGCGTCTTCGGCGTCAGGACGATGCATTCGGGCACGTGGTCGCGCCGCGTCTCGTAGCGCGAGCAGCGGCAGGTCGCGCCGTCCAGCAGCCGGCAGGCGACGCGCGTGAGCGCCACCTCGCCCGTCTCCTCGTCCTCCAGCTTGTTGAGGCAGCACTTGCCGCAGCCGTCGCAGAGCGCCTCCCACTCGGGCCGCGTGAGCGCGCCCAGGGGCTTCTCCCAGAAGGGCTCAGAGCATCGCGCGGGCATGGTCCACGTCCTTCGCCATCTGCGCCACCAGGTCGGGGACGCCGTCGAAGCGCATCTCGGGCCGCAGGAACTCCACCAGCGCCACCGACAGCGTCGCGCCGTAGAGGTCGCCCGCGAAGTCCAGCAGGAACACCTCGCAGTTGGGCGCCCCGCCCCCGAACTGCGGCCTGACGCCGATGGAGGCCGCGCCCTTGCGGCGGCCCGCATGGGGGCCGTCGAGCACGTCCACGGACACGGCATAGACCCCGAAGCGCGGCGGGTGCAGCCCGTCGAGCGCCATGTTGGCGGTGGGGTAGCCGAGCGTCCGCCCCCGCTTCTCCCCGTGCAGCACCGGCCCCTCGATGCGGTGCCAATGGCCGAGCATGGCGGCCGCGTCGCGGGGCCGGCCCTCGGACAGCGCCCGGCGGATGGCGGTGGAGGACACCTCGCCCCCCGGCCGCGAGACCAGAGGCGCCACCGTCACGCCCAGCCCCAGGCCCGCCCCGTCCGCGCGCAGCGTGTCGGCCGTGCCCGCCCGGCCAGCGCCGTAGCGGAAGTCCGCGCCCACCACCGCGTGGGCGAGGCCCAGCTCGCCCAGGAGCACCTCCGCCACGAAGGCCCCGGGCGACAGCGCCGCCAAGGCGGCGTCGAAGCGGCGCTCGAACAGCAGCTCCACCCCCAGCTTCTCCAGCCGGTGCGCGCGGGCCGCCGGCGACATGAGCCGGAACGGGGCGGCGCCTGGCTGGAACCACTCGCGGGGGTGGGGCTCGAAGGTGACCACCCCGAGCGGGCCGCCCAGGCCGCGGGCCGCGGCGATCACCGCCTGGTGGCCGAGGTGGACGCCGTCGAAGTTGCCGATGGCGGCGGCGGCGCCGCGGGCCTCCGGGGGCAGCGGGCCGGGGAGGGAGAGGCGCAGCATGGCGCGCTGCCTATCGCCGGGGGGCGCCGGCCGCAACGGGCGCGGCCCCCTTAGGACAGGAACCCCGTGGCAAAGCGCGGCGCCTCGCCCTCGGCGGCGAGCAAGGCGTCCAGCCGGCCCTGGTCCGGCAGCCCCCCCGGCGCGGTCCCCGTCTCGCGCGCAGCCAGCCCCCCGGCAACGAACAGGCAGTCGAGCCCGGCCCCTCGCGCCCCCGCCACGTCGGTGGCGACGCCGTCGCCCACGGCGATGACCCGCGCGCCCTCCACACCCAGCGCCCGCAGCCGCCGCCAGGCCAGCTCGTAGATCGGCGCGTGCGGCTTGCCGAAGTAGAGCGAGGTGCCCCCGAGGCGTTCGTAGAGCCGCGCCAGCGCCCCCGCGCACCACTCCCGCCGCTCGCCCCGGTCCACGACGATGTCGGGGTTGGCGCAGAGGAGCCTGAGGCCCCGCGCGACCGCCTCCCGGAAGTCGGCCTCGTGGACGCCGGGGTCGGCGTGGGGGTCGGGGGGCCCGAGGCAGACGATGCCCTCGGCCTCCGCCAGCGGCACGCGCTCCAGGGCGACCGGGTTCTCCAGCACCCGGGGCGGCTCGAAGAAGTCGAGGTCGTGGGCGCCCCCCATGACGTGGACGCGCCGACCCACGGCGCCCTCGAACATGGCCATGCGCGCGGCGTCGCCCGAGGTGGCGATGGCGTCCCAGGCGTCGTCGGGCACCTGGAGGCGCGGGAGCTGGTCGCGGATGACCCGCCAGGCGCGCGGCGCGTTGGTCACGAGCACCACGCGCCCGCCGCCGGCCCGGAACCCCCGCAGCGCCGCCACCGCCGCCGGGAAGGCCCGCACCCCGTCGTGCACGCAGCCCCAGAGGTCCACGAAGGCGGCGTCGTAGCCCCCCGCGACCTCGGCGAGCGAGGTGACGATCCGCGTCACGGCCCCTAGACCTTGAGCGCCGGGATGATCTGCTTCTTGCGGCTCATGACGCCGGGCAGGACCACGCTGTCGCCCGAGGTCGCCACGCCGAAGGACGCCTCGGCGATGCGCCGGACCCTCTCGTTGGGGATCAGGAGCGTGGCCTCCTCCTTGAGGATGTCCACCACGAAGAGCAGCACCTCCTCGGCCCCGTCCTGCGCCGCGACCTGGGGCATCGCCGCCATGAGGGCGTCCTTGCGGGCCAGGATCGCGCCGGGCGAGACGGTCTCCAGCACCGACACGCGCAGCTCGGTCCCGTCAACGGTGAACTCCTTGGAGTCCATCCGCAGCAACTCCGCCTCCGAGAAGCGCGACACGTCCGACTTGGCCGCGAACATCTCGGCGGCGAGGTGGCCGATGTCCACGCCCAGGTCGTCCGCCAGGCTCCGCGCCAGCCGCTCGTCCGCCGGGGTGGTCGTGGGGGAGCGGAACTGGAGCGTGTCCGAGACGATGCAGGACAGCGCCAGCCCCTTGACCCAAGTTGGCGCGTGGCCGGCGTGCTGGCCCATGAGCTGCCACAGGAGCGTCGCGGTGCAGGCGACGGGGCGGATGGTCACCTCGATGGGGGCCTTGGTCTCCAGGCCGGGGACCAGCTTGTGGTGGTCTATCACCGCGCGCAGGTCGGCGAGGTTGATCGAGGCGGGAAGCTCCGCCACGTTGTTGGTGTCCACGACGACGCAGGGCTGCCCGGGGGCCACGTCCTCGATGATCGGGGGCTGGTCCACGCCCCAGCGCCTCAAGACCCAGGCGGCCTCGGTGTTGGGGGTGCCCAGCAGGCGCGGCTCCACGTCGTCGCCGTGGTGCGACAGGAACCAGGCCCAGACGATGGCCGAGCCCGTGGAGTCGGTGTCGGGCGACTTGTGGCCGAAGACGAGGGTGGTCATGGCATGGGGCTCCTGGAGGTCGGGCGTGCCATAGCGGGGGCGCCCGGGCTTGTCACCCGGGGGCGGGGGCCGTAGGCGGCTCGGGAGGCGCGAGGCGCGTCCCCCAGGCGATGAGCGCGAGGCCCAGCCGGCGCCGGAGCGACCGGGCGCGGGCGGGGACGAGGGGGAGGCGCGGCGGCGGGTCGAAGCGGAGCCGCGCGGGAGGGCCGCGCCGGACGAGGCGCGGCTCCTCGACGAAAGGGTCGGGGCCGAGGCGAAGCTCGGGTCCCGGGGGCGGGATGAACAGCATGGCGATGGGTCCGGGATGGCCCTGGGGGGCCGAGGTCGGGGGACCGCGGGGCGCGGCCGGAGGGGCGGGGAAGGCGGAGGCCTTCACACGGGTGCGCGGTGTCCTCTGGGCATGTCGCACCTCCGGGCCGGTGGCGGGCCAAGGCCGCCACGGGGCGTCCCTTAGCACGGTCGGGGCGCTCGCGCCAGCGTGATGACGGGCGGGACCGGCGGAGCTTGGCCGAGGAACCGCGCCGCCTCCTGGTCCGTTCGTCGCCTGACGCCCCCCCTGGGGCGCCCCCGTTGGAGGAGACCATGGCCAATCGCGACTACGACGACGACCGCCGCTATGGCGGTGAGCAGTTCAACCGGGGCTCGCGCTGGGGCGGGGACGACGACCGCCGCGCCCGCGACGAGGGCGACTCCTGGGGCGAGCGCATCGGCACCCGCATCAGCAACTTCTTCCGCGACCTCGACCGCGAGTACCTGGGCGGCGCCACGTCCCGCCAAGGCCAGAGCCAGTCCGACCTCGGCGACCGGGGCCGGGGCTACGCGGGGGGCGAGGACTACGGCTCGCGCGATTACGGCCGCTCCTACGGCGGGGGCCGCATGGGCTCGGAGGCCGGGCGCAACTACGGCGGGCAGGGCTCCCAGAGCTACCAGTCGGGCGGCGGCTATGGCGGCGGCTACGGCGAGCGCGGCGGGCAGGGCTGGGGCAGCCAGTCGAGGGGCGGCCAGGGCTACGGCGACGACGACCGGGGATTCGGGCGGGGCGCCATGGGCGGCCAGGGCGGCGGCTACGGCTCGGGGTCCGGCTACGGGTCGGGCCAGCAGAGCCAGTTCTCGCGTGGCATGAGCGAGGGCGGGTACGAGGGCGGGCGGGGCGCCGGCGGCGCGGGCCTCGGGGCCGGCGCCATGGGCGGGGCCTACGGGGGCGCCTATGGCGGCTCCATGGGCGGCCACGTCCAGGGCGGCGGCTACGGGCAGTCCGGCATGGGCTCCCCGGGCGGCTATGGGCAGGGCGCCTCGGGCTACGGCTCCCAGGGGGGATACGGACAGTCCTCCTTCGGGCAGGCCGGCAAGGGGCCCAAGGGCTACAAGAGGTCCGACGCCCGCATCGAGGAGGACGTCAACGAGGCGCTGGCGCGCGGGGGCATCGACGCCTCCGAGATCAGCGTGAGCGTGTCCGAGGGCGAGGTGACGCTGTCGGGCACCGTGCCGTCGCGCCAGGACAAGCGCCGCGCCGAGGACCTGGCCGACGACGTGTCGGGCGTCAGGCACGTGCAGAACAACCTGCGCGTCCAGGATTCCTGGGGCGGCGGCCAGTCGGGTGGGCAGTCGGGGTCCCAGTCGTCCCACGGCGGCGGCAGCCAGGGCTACTCGCGGGGCGGCCAATCGGGCAGCCAGTCGCAGTCGTCGGGCTCGCAGAGCCAATCCTGGGGGTCGTCCGCCCCGCCCGACGGGCAGGGGGGCGCGGCCGCCGGGGGCGACGATCAGCCCGACGACTCCAACGGCACGCCCCTGTCCTCCTACGGCGTGGGCAACCCCAAGACCTCCTGACGCCACCCCCTGGCGTCGGCGCGGGCCGCTCCCCATATGGGGGGCGGCCCGCCGCGCTTCACGGACCCGCCGCGCTTCACGGACCCGTTGACACCGCCGAGGCCCCTCCCTAAGTGGGCGCCGTTGGCACTCCCCCAAGGTGAGTGCCAAGGGACAACATAGGGAGAGAGCGACATGGCGTCGTTCAAGCCGCTGCACGACCGGGTGCTGGTGCGCCGGGTCCAGTCGGAAGAGAAGACCAAGGGCGGGCTGATCATCCCCGACTCCGCCAAGGAGAAGCCCGCCGAGGGCGAGATCGTCGCCGTGGGCGAGGGCGCCCGCAAGGACTCGGGCGAGCTGATCGCCCCCTCCGTCAAGGCCGGCGACCGCATCCTGTTCGGCAAGTGGAGCGGGACCGAGGTGACGCTCGACGGCGAGGAGCTCCTCATCATGAAGGAGTCCGACATCCTGGGCATCATCGAGGGCTCGTCCTCGGTCGCCAAGGCCGCCTGATCCAACCCATAGCCTAGGAGAGAGCCAGACATGGCCGCCAAGGACGTCAAGTTCGAGACCGACGCGCGCAACCGGATGCTGCGCGGCGTCAACGTGCTCGCCAACGCCGTCAAGGTGACGCTGGGGCCCAAGGGCCGCAACGTCGTCCTGGAGAAGTCGTTCGGCGCCCCCCGGATCACCAAGGACGGCGTGACCGTCGCCAAGGAGATCGAGCTCGAGGACAAGTTCGAGAACATGGGCGCGCAGATGGTGAAGGAGGTCGCCTCCCGCACCAACGACGAGGCGGGCGACGGCACCACCACCGCCACCGTGCTCGCCCAGGCCATCGTCACCGAGGGCATGAAGTCTGTGGCCGCCGGCATGAACCCCATGGACCTCAAGCGCGGCATCGACATGGCCGTGCAGCAGGTCGTGGGCGCCATCAAGGGCGCCTCGCGCCCCGTCAAGGACAGCGACGAGGTCGCCCAGGTCGGCACCATCTCGGCCAACGGCGAGGCCCAGATCGGCCGCTTCATCGCCGACGCCATGCAGAAGGTCGGCAACGAGGGCGTCATCACCGTCGAGGAGAACAAGGGCCTCGAGACCGAGGTCGAAGTGGTCGAGGGCATGCAGTTCGACCGCGGCTACCTCAGCCCCTACTTCGTGACCAACGCCGACAAGATGACCGTGGAGCTCGAGGACGTCCTGATCCTCATCCACGAGAAGAAGCTCAGCTCGCTCCAGCCCATGGTGCCGCTCCTGGAGTCGGTGATCCAGGCGGGCAAGCCGCTCCTCATCATCGCCGAGGACGTGGAGGGCGAGGCGCTGGCCACGCTCGTGGTCAACAAGCTGCGCGGGGGCCTCAAGGTGGCGGCCGTCAAGGCGCCCGGGTTTGGGGACCGCCGCAAGGCCATGCTGCAGGACATCGCCATCCTGACGGCCGGCCAGGTCATCTCCGAGGATCTCGGGATGAAGCTGGAGAACGTCGGGCTCGACATGCTGGGCCGGGCCAAGAAGATCATCATCAAGAAGGACGACACCACGGTCATCGACGGGGCCGGGGACAAGTCCGAGATCGAGGCCCGCGTCAGCCAGATCCGCGCGCAGATCGAGGAGACCACCTCGGACTACGACAAGGAGAAGCTCCAGGAGCGCGTGGCCAAGCTCGCGGGCGGCGTGGCCGTCATCCGCGTGGGCGGCATGACCGAGGTCGAGGTCAAGGAGCGCAAGGACCGCGTGGACGACGCGCTCAACGCCACGCGCGCCGCGGTGCAGGAAGGCATCGTGGTGGGCGGCGGCGTGGCGCTGGTGCAGGCGGCCAAGGGTCTGGCGAGCCTCAAGGGCAACAACAGCGACCAGGACGCGGGCATCGGCATCGTGCGCCGCGCGCTGGAGAGCCCGCTGCGCCAGATCGCCGAGAACGCCGGCGTGGACGGGGCCGTGGTCGCGGGCAAGGTGCGCGAGAGCGACGACAAGGCCTTCGGCTTCAACGCCCAGACCGAGGAGTACGGGGACATGTTCGCCTTCGGCGTCATCGACCCGGCCAAGGTGGTGAGGACGGCGCTGGAGGACGCGGCGAGCGTCGCGGGCCTGCTCATCACCACCGAGGCGATGGTGGCCGACAAGCCCAAGGACGACAAGGCGCCCGCCATGGGCGGCGGCGGCATGGGCGGGGGCATGGGCGACTTCTGAGCCCGACCGCCGCGCAGCACGACGGGAGGGCGCCCCTTGGGGCGCCCTCTTCGTCTGCGGGGGGTGGGGCATGGGCATGGCTGGTCCTTTCGCTGCGGGCAGGATGCCCCGGAAGGGTTGACGAGGCGTGACGGCACCGCGCGTTGCGGGGGGCGGCGGCAAGCCCCTGGGATAGCGGGGGAAAAGCGTGAAGGGGCGTTAACCCGCGCGCGGGCGGGCGCGAATCAGGGGGGTTCGGGCGTCGTCGCCGTTGCGAGGCGGGCGCGGGAGGCGCTAGCATCGCGGCGCGGGCTGGGGGCGGCCGTTGTCGGGGGAGGTATGGCGATGGCCGTTCTGGTGGGGGGGCTCGTCCCCCGCGACACGGAGGTCGCAGACGGCACGGTCCCGCTGCGCGAGCCCAGGGGCGTCATCGCGCTGACGGTGGGGTCCACCACCTACGTGGCCAACAGCGCTTCGGCGGACGACGGCGTCACCTTCTGGGAGCTCGGCGCGGACGGCGCGCTCACGGAGTTCGCGGCCTTCCGCGACCTGCCCGCGCTCGCGCTGGACGGGGCCTCCAACTTCGCCTCGGCCACCGTGGGCGGGGCCACCTATCTCTACGTCAACGCCTACAACGACTCGGGCGTCACCGCCTTCCTGGTCGAGGAGGGCAGCGTCACGGCGGGCATCGCCACCGTCTTCGACGATGGCACCCTGGCCCTCGAGGGCGGCTTCGGCCGCATGGCTGTGGCGCAGGTGGGCGACGCGTCCTTCCTCGTGGCCGCCGGCAGCGCCCCCGGCGAGAACGGGTTCAGCGTGCTCCGCATCCTGCCGGACGGCACGCTGTCCCCCACCGATACCCAGCGGGACGTCGGCCTGGCGGAGCTGGAGGGGCCCTTCGACGTGGCCACGGCGACGGTGGAGGGGCGCACCTTCGCCTTCGTCGCGGCCTACGAGGACGATGGCCTGAGCGTCTACGAGATCGACGCATCGGGCGGGGCCAGCCTCGTGGGCGCCGCGGACGACGCGAGCGACCCGGCCCTGGAGCTGCAGGGGGCCTGGGGCGTGGCCACGGCCGCGGTGGGCGGGGTCAGCTACGTCGTGGTCGCCGGGGCCGACGACGCGGGCCTCAGCGTCTTCTCGGTGGACGGCTGGGGCACGCTCACCAACGTCTTCAACCTGGCCGACGACGCCACGCTGACCCTGGGCGCGCCGCTCAGCGTCACGCCCTTCGTGGTCGAGGGCGAGACCTTCCTGGCCGTGGGCGCCTATCTCGACAGCGCCATCGCCGTGTTCCACCTCGGGGCGGGCGGCGTGCTCAGGCAGGTCGCGGCCGCCTCCGACGGGGGCGGGGCCGAGCTGTCGGGCGCCTACGACAGCACCTTCGCCGTCGTGGGCGGCGCGGCGTTGCTGGTGGCGACGGCCTATGGGGCCGACGCCGTCACCTCGCTGGAGCTGGGCGGGGACGACGACGCCCTGCGGGGCGGGGGCGCGGCGGACACGATCCTGGGCCTGGGGGGCGACGACGACCTGATGGGCGGCGGGGGCGGCGACCGCCTCCTGGGCGGCTGGGGGGACGACAGCCTGAGCGGCAACGCGGGCGACGACTCGCTCCTGGGGGGCGAGGGCCGGGACCGGCTCGGCGGGGACGGGGGGACCGACCGGCTGGAGGGCGGGGCCGGCGACGACGCCTACGTGCTGCGCGACGCCTTGGACCTCGTGGTGGAGGCGGCCGGCGGGGGGCGGGACCGGGTGGTGGCCTTCGTGGACGTGACGCTCGCGGCCGAGGTGGAGGATCTGCGGCTGGCCGTGGCGGGGCTCTCGGGGAGCGGCAACGGCTTGGGCAACCGGATGTGGGGCTCGGGGGGGGCCGACACGCTGGCGGGCGCGGCGGGCGACGACCGGCTCCTGGGCCTGGGGGGCGGGGACCGCTTGGCGGGCGGGGCGGGCGAGGACCGCCTGTTCGGCGGGGCGGGGGCCGACCGGCTGTCGGGAGGCGCGGGGCGCGACTTCCTGGACGGGGGCGCGGGGGCGGACGTCTTCGTGCTGGACGCGGCCGCGCTGGGCCAGCCGCACGACCGCGTGGAGGGCTTCGAGGCGGGGCTGGACCGCCTGTCGCTGGCCGCGCTGGACGCGGACCCGGGCACGGCGGGCGACGACGCCTTCGTGCTCGACGCGGGCGACGGGTTCCTGGCGGGGGAGGTGCGCCAGCTGGTCGTGGCGGCGGGGCTCTTGGTGCAGGTCAACCTGGACGACGACCCGGCGGCCGAGGCGGCCATCCTGCTCGCGGGGGTCGCGGCGCCGCTGGCGCCGTCTAGCTTCGACCTCTAGGCCAGCGCCACGATCCGGAGCGCGCCGCCGCGCCAGTCGGCCTCCTCGCCCACGCGCAGGCCCATGAGGGCGCGGGCGAGGGGCGCGGCCGGCGTGAGAAGGCCCCGGGCGGGGTCGGATTCGTCCTCGCCGACGATGCGGAAGGCGCGCAGGCGGCCCCGGTCGTCCGCGACGGTGACGGCGACGCCGAAGGCGACCTGCGTGGGGGCGTCGGGGGGCGCGACGGCTTGGGCGGTGGCGAGGCGGGCCTCCAGGTAGCGGATGTCGCGCTCGCAGGCGGCCTCGGGGAGCCGGTCGAGGCGGTCGGGCCGGGCCTTGAGGGCGGCGAGGTCGGCCTGGCGGGCCTGGAGGCGGGCGCGCAGGGCGGCGAGGCCCCCGGGCGTCACCCAGTTGGGGCCGGGGGGGAGGGGCAGGTCGGGCAGGGCCTCCGGCCCGCCCGCGTCCTCCTTGACGAAGGCGCGGCTCATGCCGCAGGCGGCGGCTAGCGGCGCCCGCGCGTCAAGAGGCGGGCGACGAGCCCGCCGACCAAGCCGCCGGCGAGGCCGCCGCTCAGCCACCCGCGCAAGCCCCCGCGGTGGCCGTCCTGCCGGCCGCCCCAGCCCATCCGCCCCCCGTGGTCGGAGCCGGACCGGGCGAAGCCGTGGCCCCCGTCCCCGTCATGGCCCCCCTCCCCGTCATGGGACCCGTGCCCGCCATGCGACCCGTGCCCGCCGTGGGACCCGTGCCCACCCCAAGACCGCCGACTCGACATCTCGCGTTCCTCACGCTTCCAGGGCGGCCCCGTGCCGCCAGCCTGGCATGTAGGCGCGGCCTGGCCACGATGCCAGGGCCGACCCCGGCTAGCGGAGGATGGGCTCCAGGGGGTCGTAGGCGATGGCGCCGTCGCCCCAGGCGGCGGCGGCGAGGGCGTCGGGCTTGACGCGCAAGGCGCGGCCGACCTCGTCGCGGCGCGCCCAGCGGCGGTGAGTGACGACGCCCTCGGGGTCGGTCCAAGGGCCCTCGGGGTCGCCTTCCAGGACCGTGGCCCGGAAGTAGAGGTCCACCTGGTGGAAGGCGCCCCGGGGGTCGTGGAACTCGTTGACGAGGCAGGGGGCGCCGACCGCGACGGTGAGGCCCGTCTCCTCGTGGACCTCGCGGATCAGGTTGTCGGGGAGCGAGGCGTGGGGCTCGCAGCCGCCGCCGGGGCAGGTCCAGAGATGCGTGCGGCCCTTCCAGGCGTTGACGAGGAGGAGGCGGTCGTCGCGCAGGATGACGGCGCGGACGGCGAGGCGGATGGGCATGGGCGGGGCTCCAGGAGGGGGCTCTGCCCCCGCGCCTCCGGCGCCCCCCCGGGATACTTGAAGCCAGAAGAGAGGGCTAGCGGAGGAGGCGGTTGACGTGGCCCATCTTGCGGCCCTCGCGGACCTCGGCCTTGCCGTAGAGGTGGACCTGGGCGCCTTCGCGCAGGAGCACCGGGAGGCGGTGGACGTCCGGGCCGATCAGGTTCTCCATGCGGACGTCGGCGTGGCGGCGGCCGTCGCCGAGCGGCCAGCCGGCGACCGCCCTCACGTGCTGCTCGAACTGGTCCACGAGGCAGCCCGCTTCGGTCCAGTGGCCGGAGTTGTGGACGCGCGGGGCGATCTCGTTGACCAGGAGGCGGGGGCCCGCGACGAACAGCTCCACCCCCATGACGCCCACGTGGTCGAGCGCGGTGAGGATGCGCGCGGCCGTCAGCACCGCGTCCGAGCGCTGCGAGGGCGCGAGGGGCGCGGGCACCGTGGTGGTGCGCAGGATGCCCGCCTCGTGGACGTTCTCGCCGGGGTCGTAGGCGGCCACCGAGCCGTCGAGGCCGCGCGCGGCGATCACCGAGACCTCGCGGTCGAAGGGGACGAGGCCTTCGAGGATGGCGGGGGCGCCCCCCAGCGATTCCCAGGCGGGGCGGAGGTCGGCCTGCGAGGACAGGCGGGCCTGGCCCTTGCCGTCGTAGCCCAGGGTGCGGGTCTTGAGGATGGAGGGGCCGAGCGCCGCGAAGGCGTCGCGGAGGTCCGCCAGGGAGTCCACGGCCCGGTAGGGCGCCGTGGCGAGGCCGAGGGAGGCCAGGAAGCCCTTCTCGTGGAGGCGGTCGCGGGAGGTGGCGAGGGAGCGGCGGCCGGGGCGGATGGGGCGGAGCGATTCGACGAGGTCGAGGCTTTCGGGGGGAACGTTCTCGAACTCGTAGGTGACGACGTCCGCGGCGGCGGCGAAGGCGCGCAGGGCGGCGGCGTCGTCCCAGGGGGCGCGGGTGGCGCCTTGGCAGACCTCGGCGGCGGGGGCCTGGGGGTCGGGGTCGTAGCAGTGGGCGTGCAGGCCCAGGCGGGCGGCGGCCAGGGCCAGCATCCGGCCGAGCTGGCCGCCGCCCAGGATGCCGATCGTGGCGCCGGGGGGGAGGGGGTCAGCCAGCGGGGGCCCCATCGGGGGTCTCGGGCACGGAGGCCGCGAGGGCCGCGCGCCAGGCGAGGAGGCGCTGGGCCAGCGCGGGGTCGCCGAGGGCCAGGATGGCGGCCGCCAGGAGGCCCGCGTTGGCCGCCCCCCCGATGGCGACGGTGGCCACGGGGAAGCCGCGCGGCATCTGGACGATCGAGAGGAGCGAGTCGAGGCCGCCGAGCGCCCGCGTCTCCACGGGGACGCCGATGACGGGCAGCGGGGTCTTGGAGGCGAGCATCCCGGGCAGGTGGGCGGCCCCGCCCGCGCCCGCGACGATCGCCTTGAGGCCCCGGCCCTCGGCCTCGGCGGCGTAGGCCCAGAGGCGGTCGGGGGTGCGGTGGGCGGAGACCACGCGCGATTCGTGCGCGACGCCGAGCTCGGCCAGCACCTCGGCGGCCGCGCGCATGGTGGGCCAGTCGGACTGGCTGCCCATGACCACGCCCACGAGGGGCGTCACGCGATGATGTCCGGCAAGAGGCGGTCCTCCAGGAGCCTGATCTCGTCCTTGAGGACGAGCTTGTGCTTCTTCATGCGGCGGATGGCCAGGAGGTCGCGGGCGCCCTCGGCTTCCAGGGCGGCGATGGCCGCGTCCAGCTCGCGGTGCTCGCGCCGCAGCACGTCGAGCTTGACGCGCAGGACCTCGTCCTCGTCCATGGTCAGCGTGATGGTCAAGCGCGGCCTCCGGGCGGCGCCGCCAACATAGGGCGGGGGCGCGGCCTCGCCTAGCCCCGCGCCCGCCCGCACGGCGCCGCGACCGGGCCTTGCGCGACTCGGGCGCGGCCCCCATGTTGCCCCTGCGGCCGCCGCGAACGGGGCCGCAACCGGACGGTCGCTTCGCTGGAGGACGCCCCCATGACCAAGCTCACGCTGAGCGCGCACCCCTACCTCCTGGGCTTCGACCAGCTGGAGCGGCTGGTGGAGCGCACGGCCAAGGCGTCCAGCGACGGCTACCCCCCCTACAACATCGAGCAGACCTCGGAGCACAGCTACCGCATCACGCTGGCGGTGGCGGGCTTCCGCGAGGACGACCTGGGCATCACGGTGGAGGACCGCGCGCTGGTGATCCGGGGCCGGCAGGCCGAGGACGTGTCGGGGCGGGTGTTCCTGCACCGCGGCATCGCGGCGCGCCAGTTCAGCCGGAGCTTCGTGCTGGCCGACGGCGTTGAGGTGGGGGAGGCGGCGCTCGAGAACGGCCTGCTGCACGTGGACCTGCGCCGGCAGGTGCCCGAGTCGGTGGTCCAGACCGTCCGGATCAAGAGGAACGGGGGTGACGGAGCATGAACCACAAGCACGACCTGGAGGGCTTCGGCGCGGACGCCGTCTACGTCAAGCCCATCGCCGTCTCGACGCTGCCCGAGGGGCTGCGCCGGCAGGCGGGGGACCTGGAGACCATCTTCGCCATCCACGACGCGGAGGGCGCGCAGATCGCCCTGGTCGCCGACCGCAACCTGGCCTTCGTGCTGGCGCGACAGCACGACAAGGTGCCCATGACGCTGCACTGAGGAACCGCGCGGGGGCGTGGCCGTTGAGGGCCGCGCCCGCCGCGCCGGCCTCTGGCGGGACCCCTGGGAGGCCCGCCATGACCACCGCCATCGCCCATGAGAAGCACGGCTACTCGTCGCTCCAGATCGCCTTCCACTGGAGCGTGGTGGCTCTCGTGGCCGTCCAGTGGTTCCTGGGCCTCGGCATGAGGGGCGTGTTCTACGGGCGCGAGGCGGGGGCCGAGATCGACTCCTGGGGGCCGGCCTACGCGCACATCGCGCTGGGCGTGACCATCCTCGTCCTCATGCTGGCCCGGCTGACGCTCAAGCTGCGGCGCCCCGTTGCGGTGGCGCCGGACTCGGACCACCCCTGGGCGCGCTTCCTGGGGCGGGTCAACCACTGGATCTTCTACATCGTCCTGATCCTGCTGCCCCTGGGCGGGGCCCTGGCCTGGTTCGGCGGCAGCCTGACGGCGGCGCGCCTGCACTACGTCCTGGCCTGGGCGCTGCCCTGGTTCATCGCCCTGCACGTGGCCGGCGCCCTGGTCCACCACTTCGTGTTCCGCGACGGCCTCATCCGGCGCATGGTCCGCCCGACCTGACGGTACGGCACGGCCGCACATCGCGAGGTATTGAACGGCGACGCCCGGCACCCGACATGGCGGGAAACCAAGCAGGGACCGCGCCATGAGCCCCACCGTCACGACTCTTCCCGAGACCCCCCGCTACACGACCTCCGAGATCGTCCTGCATTGGACCATCGCCGGGCTCGTGCTCTACCAGTGGCTCATGGGCCAGGGCATGGCCGACATCTTCTACGCGATCCGCGACGGGGCCGACCGCGACGGCTACGGGCCGGCCTTCGTGCACGTGGGGCTGGGCCTCACGATCCTGGTGCTGGTGGTGGTGCGGCTGGGGATGCGCCTGCGCCGGCCTGGCGCGCCCCTGCCCGAGAGCCGGGACCCCCGCCTGGACCGGGCCGCGCGGCTCCTCCATCTGAGCTTCTACGCGCTCCTCATCGCGATGCCCGTGCTGGGCGCCGTCGCCTGGTGGGGCGAGAGCGGGGCCTTCGGCGTCCTGCACTCGGTGCTGGCCTGGGCGCTCGCGCTCGTGGTGGTGGCCTATGCGGGCCTCGCGCTCTACCAGCGCTTCGCCCTGGGCGAGGACGTCCTGCGCCGCCTGGTGCGGCCGACCTGAGGGGGCCGCCCGGCGGGGTCCGGGCCGTCAGGCCCGGATCAGCCCCATCCCCTCCAGCTTCAGGAGCACCTGGTGGGCGCAGGTGTCCACGTCCTGCCCCTCGGTCTCCAGGCGCAGCTCGGGCGCCTCGGGCGCGTCGTAGGGGTCGCTGATGCCGGTGAACTCCTTGATCCTGCCCTCGCGCGCGAGCCGGTAGAGGCCCTTGCGGTCGCGCCTCTCGCATTCCTCCAGCGAGGTCGCCACGTGCACCTCCACGAAGGCGCCGTAGCTTTCGACCATCTCGCGCACCTGGGCGCGCGTGGTCGCGTAGGGAGCGATGGGGGCGCAGATGGCGATGCCGCCGTTCTTGGTGATCTCGCTGGCGACGTAGCCGATGCGGCGGATGTTGATGTCGCGGTGCTCCTTGGAGAAGCCCAGCTCGGAGGAGAGGTGCTTGCGGACCACGTCGCCGTCCAGGAGCGTCACGGGGCGGCCGCCCATCTCCATGAGCTTGACCATGAGGGCGTTGGCGATGGTGGACTTGCCCGAGCCCGAGAGGCCGGTGAAGAACACCGTGAAGCCCTGCCTGGAGCGCTCGGGCGAGGTGCGGCGCAGCTGGGCCACGACCTCGGGGAAGGAGAACCACTCGGGGATCTCCAGGCCCTCGCGCAGCCTGCGGCGCAGCTCGGTGCCGGAGATGTCGAGCACGGTGGCGCCCTCGGGCACCTCGTCCACGGGGAAGTACTGGGCGCGCTCCTGGACGTAGACCATCTGCTTGAAGTCCACCATCTCGATGCCGGCCTCGGCCTGGTGGGCGCGCACCAGCTCCTGGGCGTCGTAGGGGCCGTAGAAGTCCCTGCCCTGCGAGTTCTTGCCGGGGCCGGCGTGGTCGCGGCCGACGATGAAGTGCGTGAGGCCGTGGTTCCTGCGGATGAGGGCGTGCCAGAGCGCCTCGCGCGGGCCGCCCATGCGCATGGCGAGGTTGAGCAGGCTCAGGTGCGTCGTCGCGGAGGGATACTTGTCGAGCACCGCCTCGTAGCAGCGCACGCGCGTGAAGTGGTCCACGTCGCCGGGCTTGGTCATGCCGACCACGGGGTGGATGAGCAGGTTGGCCTGGGCCTCGCGGGCGGCGCGGAAGGTCAGCTCCTGGTGGGCGCGGTGGAGGGGGTTGCGCGTCTGGAAGGCGACGACGCGGCGCCACCCCATCTTGCGGAAGAAGGCGCGCAGCTCGTTGGGGGTGTCGCGGCGGGCCTTGAAGTCGTAGTGCACGGGGGGCTGGAGGCCGGTGATGGGGCCGCCGAGGTAGACCGCCCCGGCCTTGTCGTGGAGGTAGGCGACGGCGGGGTGGGCGCGGTCGTCGGCGCCGAAGACCTTCTCGGCCTCCTTGGACTTGTCGGGGGTCCACTTGTCGGTGACGGTCATGACGGCGAGGATCACGCCCTCGGCGTCGCGCAGGGCGATGTCCTGGCCTTCCTCGACCGAGGCGGCGAAGGACTCGGAGACGTCGAGCGTCACGGGCATGGGCCAGAGGGCGCCGGTGGAGAGGCGCATGGTCTCCAACACGGCGTCGTAGTCGGCCTCGCCCAAGAAACCCTTGAGGGGGTGGAAGCCGCCGTTCATGAGCAGCTCCAGGTCGCAGACCTGGCGGGGGGTGAGGTCCCAGGAGGGGAGCGCGCCGGCCTCGTGCTTGAGCTTCAGGGCGCTCTCGGCGGACACGTAGAGCTCGGGGATGGGTGCGAGGTTGCGCAGGGGGTCGCGGCCCGAGGCGGCGGCGGCGGCGTCCAGCATGGGGGGGTCCTCTCGGGGCGTCCGTGGCGAAGGCGGCGCCCCCCTAAACCCGCCTCGCGGTGGCCGCAAGGCGCCCGAGGGGCGGCGATGCGGCGGCGCGGCGGAGGGGCCTCAGTAGTGGGCGAAGGCCGGGGAGGGGTCGCGGGCCCCCTCGGGCGCGACCGTCTGGCCGATGGCGGACTGGGCGGCGCCGGCGAGCCAGCGCTCGGCGTCCAGCGCGGCCATGCAGCCCATGCCGGCGGAGGTCACGGCCTGGCGGTAGACGTGGTCGGTGAGGTCGCCCGCGGCGAAGACGCCGGGGACGGAGGTGCGGGTCGAGCCGGGCTCGACCTTGACGTAGCCGCCGTTGTGAAGCTCCAGCTGGCCCTGGACCAGCTCGGAGGCGGGGGCGTGGCCGATGGCCACGAAGAGGCCGGTGGCGGGGAGGTCGCGCGTGGCGCCGCTGCGCACGTCGCGCAGGCGCACGCCCGTCACGCCCGTCTCGCCCAGGACCTCCACGACCTCGTGGTGCCAGATCACCTCGATCTTGGGGTGGCGGAACAGGCGCTCCTGCATGACCTTCTCGGCCCGGAGCGAGTCGCGGCGGTGCACGAGCGTGACCTTGGTGGCGAAGTTGGTGAGGAACAGGGCCTCCTCCACGGCGGTGTTGCCGCCGCCGACCACCACGATCTCCTGGCCGCGGAAGAAGAAGCCGTCGCAGGTGGCGCAGGCCGAGACGCCGCGGCCCTTGAGGCGCTCCTCGGAGGGCAGGCCCAGCCACTTCGCGCGGGCGCCGGTGGCCAGGACCACGGCGTCGGCGAGCACGGCGTCGCCCCCGTCCGTCCGGGCGCGGAAGGGGCGGCGGGAGAGGTCGAGCGAGGAGACGATGTCGGAGACGACCTCGGCGCCCATCTCGCGGGCGTGGGCCTCCATGCGGGCCATGAGCTCGGGGCCCTGGACGGAGAGGTCGCCGGGCCAGTTCTCCACGTCCGTGGTGGTGGTGAGCTGGCCGCCGGATTCGAGCCCCTGGACGAGCAGGGGGGCGAGCATGGCGCGGGCGGCGTAGACGGCGGCCGTGTAGCCGGCGGGGCCGGAGCCTATGATGAGGAGGCGGACGCGGCGCTCGGCCATGGGTGGGACTCCGGGGGGTGGCGCCCGTATGTAGGCCGGGGGCGGCGCGCCCGGAACCCCCGGCCCGCGCAACCCCGCGCGGCGCTGCCGTCAGGCCACGTCGAAGAGGTCGAGGTCGCGCAGGCGCAGGCGCGGCAGGTCGGGGGGGCCGAAGCCGCCGAGGTCGGCCAGGTGGGGGAAGCAGGACAGGTAGAGGTCGAGGAGCTCGCCCCGCAGGCCCAGGGCGTGGAGGGGGCCGGGGTGGCAGCTTTCGACCTCGAGGCCGGCGGCGAGGAGGCGCTCGTGGCCGGCGAGGCCCAGGTGGAAGACCTGCACCGGCGCCTGGGGGGCCACGGCCGCCACGCCCTCGCCGTCCACGAGGTCGGCGGCCGGCACGAAGGCGGCGTCGCGGCCCGTCAGGGCGCGGACGCCGGGGCCGCGATGGGCCACGCGGCCGTGGGGGCCGAGCAGCACGTCCTGGGCGGGGCGGGCGATGCCCAGGGCGTCGGCGGCGACCCGCGTGAGCCGCGTCATGGCCGGGTCCTGGAGGCCCCGCGCGCCGTCGGGGACGACCATGGTGGAGCCGCGCCAGAGCAGCGTCTCCCAGCGGTGCGGGGCGACCTTGAGGCGGTCGCCGGGCCACAGGTCCTCCACGGCGACGGGGCCGCGGTCGGAGGCCAGGACGGTGCCGCGCGCGAAGCCGGCGAAGGCCTGCTCGAAGGCCGGCAGGGCCGGGACGAGGCGGCCCACCTCGGCCTCGCGTCCGTCGGGGAGGAGGCAGGCGACCTCGACCTTGCGCATGAGGGGGAGGCGGGCGGGGCGGGGGCCGGGGGGCGGATGGACGGGCGCGGCCAGCGCCCCCCGGGGGAGGGGGGCCGTCATGGGCGGGCCGCCCGGCCGGGGGGCCGCGCGCGCGGGGGGGATGGGGCCATGCCTGGACCTCCGGCGTCGTCTGGGACGCGGGTATGGGCCGCGCCCGGTTGGGAGGGGGTTAAGGACGCGCGGGATCGCGCGACTTGTCGGCGCTTCGCGGAGGCCGCGTCAGGAGGCGCGGCGCAGGGGCGGGGGCGCCTTGGCCTCGGCCGCGCGGCGGGCGACGGCGGCGGCGCGGCGCAGGCCCCGTTCCCAGGGAAGTCGCGTGCGGCAGAGGCCCGCCTCGTCCTTGACCGCCTTCAGCCAGCGTGGCGTGCCCGTCATGGTCGTCCCCTCCGTCCGTGGCCCTCGGCCCTGCCAGGGAGGATGCAGGTGCATCTCGCCCACATCTGGGCGCGAAGTTGGTGAAGGAAAGGTTGACGTGGCGCGGCTCGCGCCGAAGTGCGGCCTAAAGGCGGATGGCGGCGATGAGCCGGCCGTAGTCGGCCTCGCGCGCGTGGACCGAGCGGCGGTAGGAGAAGAAGCGCGCGGGCTGGGAGTAGGTGCAGTGGCGCGTCCATTCGGCGCGCACGCCGGCCTCGCGCAGCCGCCAGAGCCCGTAGCCGGGCAGGTCGAAGTGCAGCCGGTCGCCCGCGCCGCCCGCGAAGAAGCGCGCGGCGCGCGCGTCCTCGGCCAGCACCGACTCCATGAGGTCGGGGCCGACCTCGTAGGCGCGCTGGCTGATGGTGGGGCCGATGGCGGCGCGCAGGCGGTCGCGCCGGGCGCCCAGGGACTCCATGGCCTCGACGGTGGCCTCCAGGACGCCCGCGACGGTGCCGCGCCAGCCCGCGTGGGCGGCGCCCACGACGCCCGCCTCGGGGTCGGCCAGGAGCACCGGCTGGCAGTCGGCGGTGAGCACCGAGAGGGCGATCCCGGGGGTGGCCGTGACCAGCGCGTCGGCGCGGGGGCGGCCGGGGCCGGGGTAGGGGGCGAGGGCTACCACGGCGGAATGGACCTGGTGGACGCCCAGGAGCGCGTCGGGGGCCACGCCCATGGCCTCGGCCACGCGGGCGCGGTTGATGGTCACGGCCTCGGCCTGGTCGGTCGAGCCTCCGCCGCAGTTGAGCCCGGCGAAGACGCCCGAGGAGGCGCCGCCCGCGCGCCCGAAGAAGCCGTGGGGGACGGGGAGGAGGTCGGAGCGGATGATGTCGAGGCTCATGCGACCAGTCCCGGCGGCACGGGCCCCCCGGGAGGGTAGAGGCCCATGACCTTGAAGAGCGTCCCCATCCCGGCGGGGGAGGTCAAGCGGGCGCGCTCCGCCTGCTGGCCGAGACGGGCCGCGCGCGCCTCGATGCCCAGGCGTTCGAGGAAGGCGCCCTGGGTGGACAGGCGGGTGTGGCGGGCGGGGGCAGCGGCGAGCGCGAGGGCCTCGAAGTCCACGTGGGCGGTGAGGTCGGCTTGCCCCGGGGCCTCCAGGGGGTCCGCGCGGCGGTGGCGCGAGAGGGCCTGGAGCGTGTCGCCCTGGCTGCGCCAATCGCCGTAGTCCACGACGAGGGCGGCGCCTCCGAGGGCCACGCGGCGGCCGACCTCGGCGGCGACGGCCGGCAGGCCAGGGGCCGTCTCCACCACGTCGCCGTCCTTCGTGTCGGCCAGGCGGTGCGCCAGGGCCGGCACGGGGACGGGGGGGGCGAGGCCCCAGGCGAGGGCTTCGTCGCGCAGGCCGACCACGCGCTCGGCCCAGACGTCGCCGCTGCGCACCCACTGGCGGACGGGCAGGGCGTCGAGGAACTCGTTGGCCACGAGGAAGAGGGGGGCTTCGGGCAGCGTGGCGGCCGACTCGTGCCAGGTGGCGCCGGGCAGGCGGCGCCCGGCGGCCGCGCGCAGGGGCGCGGAGGCCTCCACGAGATGCAGGGCGAGCGCGTCGTGGAAGCCCGGCACGGCCGCCGTGGCGCGCAGGGCGTCGGCCATGAGCGTGCCGCGCCCGGGCCCCAGCTCGGCCAGCACCCCCCGGGGGCGGCCCTGGTCCAACCAGGCCTGGGCCAGCGCGAGGCCCAGCAGCTCGCCGAACATCTGGGAGACCTCGGGGGCGGTGACGAAGTGGCCCGAGGCGCCCAGGGGGTCGGCGGCCGCGTAGGCGCCGTGGGCCGGGTTCCAGAGGCATTCGGCCATGAGGTCGGCCACGCCGATCGGCCCCTCGGCCGCGATGCGCCGGGCCAGCGCCTCCCCGAGCGGCGTCACCCGGGGCGCCGGCGCGCCCACAGCACCACCAGGAGCCCCGCGACGATCATGGGGAGCGTGAGGGCCTGGCCCATGGTCAGGCCCCAGCCGCCCCATTGCAGCGCCAGGCCCAGGGGGTTGCCCGGCGAGACGAACTGGGCGTCGGGCTGGCGGACGAACTCCACGAGGAACCGCGCGATCCCGTAGCCCGCGAGGAAGGTGCCCGTCAGCAGCCAGGGGCGGCGCAAGGCCCCCCAGCGGAAGGCCATGAGGATCAGCAGCGACCCCAGGAGCAGCCCCTCCAGCGCGCCTTCGTAGAGCTGCGAGGGGTGGCGGAAGCAGAGGCCCACGACGCCGGGGCAGTCCTGCGCGGCCTCGCCGGGGAAGGCCACGCCCCAGGGCAGCGTCGTGGGGCGGCCCCAGAGCTCGGCGTTGACGAAGTTGGCGATGCGCCCGAGGAGGATCGCGGGCGGCGAGGCCAGCGCGATGGCGTCGGCGACGCCGCCGAGCGGCAGGCGGTGGGCGCGGCTGAAGACGAGGACGGCGAGCACGACGCCGATGAGGCCGCCGTGGAAGCTCATGCCGCCCTCCCAGACGGCGGGGATCTCCAGGGGGTTCGCCAGGTAGTAGGCGGGCCGGTAGAACAGCACGTAGCCGAGCCGGCCGCCGGCGATGATGCCCAGGATGATCCAGGTCAGCAGCGATTCGAGCTGCGCGGGCGTCATGGGGGGGGCGTCGCGGGGCCAGAGCCAGGGCCGGCGCAGGGCGGCCGCCGCGAGCCGCCAGCCGAGCAGGATGCCCACGATGTAGGCCAGCGCATACCATCGCAGCGGCACCTGCCAGCCGAACACCGGCCAGGGGATGACGTAGGGGGAGATGTCGGGGAAGAGGAAGCCGGTCATGGCGCAAGGCCTCGCGCGGAGCGGCGGCGGTGTCAACTTGCGGGCCGGGGCGGGGACGCCCATATGGCGCGGGAGCCAGGGAGGCCCGCCATGCAGACCCGCAACAAGATCATGGACGACGTGGCGCAGCTGATGACCAACGCCATGGGCGTGGCGCAGGGCGCGCGCGAGGAGGCGCAGACGGCGCTGCGGGGCCTCGTGGACCGGCTGCTCGCGGACCGCGACCTCGTGACGCGGGAGGAGTTCGAGGCGGTGCGCCTGATGGCGCAGGCCGCGCGCGAGGAGAACGACCGCCTCGCCGCGCGGCTCGCCGCCCTTGAATCGCGCGCGGGCGGCAGGCCGGGCTGAGCCGCGCCTGCGGCACCTCGGCCACGCCGGCCGCTTGTCCCCAGATTCGGCGGCCGCCCCGCTTTACTGGAGCGCGGGCCGTGCCACCATCGGCGCCGGGGGCGGTCCTCTGGGGCTTCCCCGCAGAGGCAACCTGCCGCCATGGCAGTCGCCCTGGCGGCCCGAACACGGGGCGCATCTCGCCATGACGCATTCGGACTTCGCCGCCACCGCCGACATCCACCCGATCGACGTGGCCGAGAATGTCGCCTCCCATCACGAATGGGACTTCGACCGCGTCGCCGAGGACCAGATCGCGCTCGAGATCGAGGGGATGTGGCGGACCTACTCGCTCACCATCGCCTGGAGCGCCGCCGACGAGACGCTGCGCCTGCTCCTGACCTTCGAGTGCGAGCCGCCCGAGGGGCGGGAGGGGGCGCTCTACGAGCTGCTCAACGGCATCAACGACCGCCTGTGGTCGGGGGCGGTGGCGTGGTGGGGGGCGGAGAGGCTGCTCACGTATCGCTACGGGCTGATGCTCGGGGGCGAGCAAGTGGCGGTGCCCGAGCAGATAGACCAGATGATCCAGGCCGCGGTGGGGGCGGCCGAGCGCTACTGGCCCGCGCTCCAGCTCGTGCTCCACGGCGGCGTGGCGCCCAGGGCCGCCCTGCAGGCGGCCATCGCGGAGGCCTACGGGCGGGCCTGAGCCCTTCAACCCCCCCGCGCGATCCCCTAGGGTCCGGCGCGGGGAGGGCCGCCATGCCGTTCGAGGACGTGTCGGGCCGGGGCCTCGTGCTCCTGGGCTGCGGCAAGATGGGCTCGGCGCTTCTCGCGGGGTGGCTGGCGGGGGGCCTCGCGCCGTCGGCGGTCCGCGTGGTCGAGCCCGACCCGTCGCAGTGGCTGCGCGGCACGGGCGTGCGGCTGGACGGGGCGCTGCCGGAGGCGCCGGCCGTGGCGGTGGTGGCCGTCAAGCCGCAGACGATGGGGGCTGCGCTGCCGGCCATGGCGGCCTTGGGCGGCGGACGCACGCTGGTCGTCTCCATCGCGGCCGGCACGCCCCTCGCCGCCTTCGAGGCGGCGTTCGGGCCGGGCACGCCGGTGGTGCGCGCCATGCCCAACACGCCGGCCGCCATCGGGCGGGGGATCACGGCGGTCGTGGGCAACGCCCTCGCCACCGAGGCGCACCTGGCGCTGGCCGAGGCGCTGCTCGGGGCCGTGGGCGAGGTCGTGCGCGTGGCCGACGAGGACGCCCTGGACGCGGTCACAGGGCTGTCGGGGTCGGGGCCGGCCTACGTGTTCCACCTGATCGAGTGCCTTGCGCGGGCGGGGGAGGCGGAGGGGCTGGCGCCGGGCCTCGCGCTGCGCCTGGCGCGGGCGACGGTGGCGGGGGCGGGGGCCTTGGCGCAGGAGACGGGCGAGGCGCCCGACAAGCTCCGGCGGGACGTGACGAGCCCCAAGGGGACCACGGAGGCGGGGCTGGCGGTGCTCATGGCGGAGCTGCCGGGGCTGGTGGCGCGCACGGTGCGGGCGGCGACGGCGCGGGCCACGGAGCTGCGCGGATGATCTCCTTCGACGACTTCCTGGCCGTGGACATCCGCGTGGGCCGCGTGGTGCGCGCCGAGCCCTTCCCGGAGGCGAGGAAGCCCGCGCTGAGGCTGTGGATCGACTTCGGCGGCGAGATCGGCGTGAAGCGGTCGAGCGCGCAGGTGACCGTGCACTACGCGCCCGAGACGATCGTGGGGCGGCAGGTGCTCGCCGTGGTCAACTTCCCGCCCCGCCAGATCGGGCCGGTGCTGTCGGAGGTGCTCGTGCTGGGCGTGCCGGACGAGGGCGGGGCGGTGGTGCTCGTGGGGCCGGACCGGGACGTGCCCCTGGGGGGGCGGCTCCATTGAGGGTGCTGGTGACGCGGCGGCTCCCCGAGGCCAACATGGCGGCGCTGCGGGAGGGCTTCGAGGCCACGTTCCGGGAGGACGGCTTGGACGAGGCGGCGGCGCGGGAGGCGCTGGGGGCGTTCGACGCGGTGCTCTGCACGCTCGGGGACGCCTTCACGGCGGAGGCCTTCGCGGGGGCGGGCCGCGCAAGGCTGCTCGCCAACTTCGGCGTCGGCGTCAACCACATCGACCTGGGGGCCGCGCGGGCGGCCGGGATCGCCGTGACCAACACGCCCGGCGCGGTCACGGACGCCACGGCGGACGTGGCGATCATGCTCCTCCTCATGGCGGCGCGGCGGGCGGGGGAGGGTGAGCGGGTGGTGCGGGCCGGCCGCTGGACGGGCTGGGAGCCCACGCAGCTCCTCGGGCGCCACGTCACGGGCATGACGGTCGGCATCGTGGGTTTCGGCAGGATCGGGCAGGCCGTGGCGCGGCGGGCGCACCTGGGGTTCGGGATGCGCGTGCTCTACGCCGCGCGCAGCCCCAAGCGGCCGGAGGTGCTGGCCGAGCGCGTGGCGCTGCCCGAGCTGCTGGCGGAGGCGGACGCGGTGGTGCTGGCGGTGCCGGGGGGGGCCGAGACGCGGCACCTGATCGGGCGGAGGGAGATCGCGGGCATGAAGCCCGGGGCGATCCTCGTCAACGTCGCGCGCGGGGGCGTGGTGGACGAGGAGGCCCTCGCGGACGCCTTGGAGGCGGGCCGGCTGGGGGCGGCGGGGCTCGACGTCCACGAGGGCGAGCCGGCGGTGAACGCGCGGCTGCTCGCCCTGGAGACCGCCGTGCTGCTGCCGCATCTGGGGACGGCGACGCTGGCGGTGCGCGAGAGCATGGGGGCCATGGCGATCGCCAACCTCGTGGCCCTCCGGGACGGGCGGGAGCTGCCCAACCCGGTCTAGAGCGGCAGCGTCGGGGCGGGCTGCTCGACGGCCTCGCGCCAGTGGCGGCGGCAGAGCGACTCGTAGCGCTCGTTGCCGCCCACCTCGACCTGGGGGCCGCCGGTCACGGCCCGCCCGCTCGCGTCCCTCCGCACGACCATGGTGGCCTTGCGCCCGCACCAGCAGACGGTGCGCACCTCGCGCATCTCGTCGGCCAGCGCGAGGAGGGCGGCGGAGCCGGGGAAGAGCTCGCCGCGGAAGTCCACGCGCAGGCCGTAGGCCATGACGGGGACGCCGAGGTCGTCCACGGCGCGCGCGAGCTGCCAGACCTGGGACGCGGAGAGGAACTGCGCCTCGTCCACGAAGACGCAGGCGAGGGGCGTCCGCGCGGCGACCATGGCGTAGAGGTCGGAGGCCGCGTCGTAGGTGTCGGCGGGCGAGGAGATGCCGATGCGGCTTCGGATGACGCCCTCGCCCGCGCGGGTGTCGAGGCGGGCGGTGAGCAGGTAGGTGGCCATGCCGCGCTCCCGGTAGTTCCAGGCGGCCTGGAGGAGCAGGGTGCTCTTGCCGGCGTTCATGGTGGAGTAGTGGAAGTGGAGCTTGGCCACGTCAGAGGCGCTCCAGGATCGCCGAGCCCACCGAGTAGCCCGCCCCGAAGGAGCAGAGGAGGCCGAGGGAGCCGGGCGCGAGGTCCCAGTGGTGGTCGAGCGCGATGATGGAGCCCGCGGAGGACGTGTTGGCGTAGTCCTGGAGCACGTTGGGCTGCTCGCCGGGCGCGGGGTCGCGGCCCAGCACGCGGCGGCCGACGTAGTCGTTCATGGCCTTGTTGGCTTGGTGGAGCCAGAGGCGTTTCAGGTCGGCGGGCTGGACGCCCTCGGCGGCCATGTGGGCCTCGACGTGGTCCACGACCAGGGGCAGGACCTCCTTGAAGACCTTTCTGCCCTCCTGGCGGAACTGCATCTCGCGGCGGTCGTCCATCTGGTCGCGGGAGCGGCGCAAAAAGCCGTCGTCGTTGCGGATGTTGTTGCTGAAGCGGGTGGCCATGCGGGTGGAACGGACGCGGTAGCCCGGGCCGTCCGCCGCCATGACGATGGCGGTGGCGACGTCGCCGAAGATGAAGTGGCAGTCGCGGTCGCGCCACTCGAGGTGGCCGGAGGTGATCTCGGGGTTGACGATGAGGGCGCGGGCGATGGTGCCCGCGCGGATCATGTCGGCCACGGCGGCGATGGCGAAGGTGGCGCTTGAGCAGGCGACGTTCATGTCGAAGGCGAAGCCGGGGGCGCCGAGGAGGGCCTGGATCTCCACGCCGAGGGCCGGATAGGCGCGCTCCATGTTGGAGGCGGCGCAGACGACGAGGTCGAGGTCGGCGGGGTCCGTGGCGGCGCGCGCGAGGGCGATCTGGGCGGCCGCCACGCCCATCTCGGCCATCAGGGAGGGCTCGTCGGGAGACCGGGCGGGGAGGCGGGGGCGCATCCGGGCGGGGTCGAGGACGCCGGACTTCTCGACCACCTTCCGGCGCTCGATGCCGGAGGCCTGGAGGATGAAGGCGGCGGAGGAGGGGGCCTTGGGGGCGAGGGCGCCAGTGGCGATGGCCTCGGCGTTCTGGGCGTTCCAGAGGGCGGCGTGGGCGTTGTAGCTCTCGACGAGTTCGTCGTTGGTGATGACGGCGGAGGGGGCGTGGACGCCGGTGGCGACGAGGGTGGGCATGGGGGGGAGGTAAGGGTGCGCTTCAGCAGGAGCAAGGCGGGGGGTGGGGTTCCACCCCAGCGTCCCCTGGCGCATGGTGGGGTGGAATCCCACCCTACGGAGACGCCATGCCCCGCGTGTCGCTCGACCTGCCCCGGTGGCTCAAGGCGGCGGCCGAGGACCTCGCGGCGCGCGAGGGGGTGTCGCTGAACCAGCTCATCGCGCTGGCCCTGGCCGAGAAGGTCGGGGCGGAGGGGGCGGAGGCGGTCCTCGCGGAGCGGGGGAGGGGCGGGGCGCCGGAGAGGGCGGGGCGGTGGCTGGAGGGGCGGGGGTAGGGTGCGCTTCAGCGCACCGGGTTGCCATGCCGAAGCGGTCTGCCGAGGCGACCCCTGCGCTTGCTCGCAGGCGATATCGACCATAGGCTCCAGCCTTATGTAAGGAGCAAGCACCCTTGGAAATCTTTCTGATCCTCTTCATCAGTGTGATCTTTGGAGCGATTTGTGCGGGCATCGCAAGTTCAAAGGAGCGAAATGCCGTTGGCTGGTTCTTTGTGGGCTTCTTCTTCTGGCTAATCGGGCTCATCATCATCTTGGCCTTGCCGTCCGAGAGCCGCCCAAACATCTATAGTTCTGACACTTACCTTGACCGGATGCCGACACCCTACCGGCCGCCAGCCCAGCCGTTGGCCCCCAGCGTTTCCTACCAAGCGGCCCCGCCAAAACCGGTCGAGGACGAAGGTGCAAAGCGATGGCGCGTCCTCAAAGAGGTTGACCCCGAGATCGGCGGCGCGGCGGCTCGCATGGCGAAGCTGGGGCCAGACTATGAGAAGGAGCTTGCGGACAAGTTCCTGACTCTCAACGACAAGAGCTACCTGCCTGCCATCGAGGCCCAGTTGACGACCAAGGCGGAGGAGGCTCGGCGCGCCGCCGACGAACGCATCGCGCAACTTGGAGCAGAGAACGCTGCTTCGAGCGAGCACGAGATGGCTGTCTATCGAAAGCTGTTGAATGATCGGGGCGGCGTTGATCCTCAAACCGGCTCCAAGGTCATAGGTTTTGCACCCTACCTAGGGAGTTGGAAGACGTATCATGGGGGGATCATCGTGCATTTGGCAAATGGCCAGGTGCTGCTGAGGAAGGGCGTGTACGGTCGGCCATTTGCGTCAGAAAGTGAAGTCGCATAGGCGCACCCCTCACGCCTGCAAACTCCTCACCCCCACCTCCCCCTCCCCCCTGGCCTTCATCGCCAGCGCCACCGCGTGCGCGCCGGCGGCCGTCGTGTAGTAGGGAATCCGTTCGCCCAGCGCGACCTGCCTGATCTCGCGCGAGTCGCTCACCGCCTGCGTGCCTTCCGTCGTGTTCATGACCACCGCGATCTCGCCGTCCTTGAGGCGGTCCACGATCGTCCGGCCGCCCTCGTGCACCTTGTTGACCCGCTCGCAGGGCACGCCCAGCGCGGACAGCCACAGGGCCGTCCCGCGCGTCGCCACGAGCGTGAAGCCGAGGGAGGACAGCACCTCGCAGGCCTCCCGCATCTCGGGGCCCTTGTCGGCGTCCTTGATGGACACGAAGACCCTTCCCGACTCGGGCAGCTTCACCCCCGCGCCCATCTGCGCCTTGAGGAAGGCGCGCGCGAAGGTGCGGTCCCAGCCCATGACCTCGCCGGTCGAGCGCATCTCGGGGCCCAGCAGGGTGTCCACGCCGGGGAAGCGGGCGAAGGGCAGGACGGCCTCCTTGACGGAGAACCATGGCATCGCGGGGTCGGCGAGCGTGAGCGGGTCGGCGTAGGGGAGCGGCGTGTCGTAGGACACGTCCTGGTAGGCGGGGCGGAAGGGGAAGCCGTCGAGTTTTTCCCCCGCCATGAGGCGGGCGCCGATGCTGGCGATGGCGGAATCGGTGGCCTTGGCGACGAAGGGGACGGTGCGCGAGGCGCGCGGGTTGACCTCCAGGAGATAGACCGCGTCGTCCTTGACCGCGAACTGCACGTTCATGAGGCCCACGACGCCGAGCGCGAGCGCGAGCGCCTCGGTCTGGCGCCTGATCTCGGATTGGATGGCAGCGCTGAGCGTGTGGGGGGGCAGGCAGCAGGCGCTGTCGCCGGAGTGCACGCCCGCCTCCTCGATGTGCTGCATGATGCCGGCGACGTGGACGGAGCGGCCGTCGCAGAGGGCGTCCACGTCCACCTCGGTGGCGCCCGACAGGTAGGAGTCGAGGAGGACGGGGCTGTCGCCCGAGACCTTGACGGCCTCGCGCACGTAGCGGTCGAGCCCGGCGCGGTCGCGCACGATCTCCATGGCGCGGCCGCCCAGGACGTAGGAGGGGCGGATGACCAGGGGGTAGCCGATGGCGTCGGCGATCCTCCCCGCCTCCTCGGCGCTGCGCGCCACGCCGTTGCGGGGCTGGCGCAGCCCGAGGCGCTCCACCAGGCCCTGGAAGCGCTCGCGGTCCTCGGCCAGATCAATGGCATCCGGCGAGGTGCCGAGGATTGGGATGCCGGCCTCGTGCAGCGCCGCGGCGATCTTGAGGGGCGTCTGGCCGCCGAACTGGACGATGACGCCGTGGAGCGTGCCGTTGGATCGCTCCACGCGCAGAATCTCCATGACGCTCTCGAAGGTCACGGGCTCGAAGTAGAGGCGGTCGGAGGTGTCGTAGTCGGTCGAGACCGTCTCGGGGTTGCAGTTGACCATGATGGTCTCGTAGCCGCGCGCCGAGAGCGCGAAGCAGGCGTGGCAGCAGCAGTAGTCGAACTCGATGCCCTGGCCGATCCTGTTGGGCCCGCCGCCGAGGATGACGACCTTCTTGCGGCCGGAAGGGCGCGCCTCGCACTCGGCCTCGCCCATCGCGGGGGACTCGTAGGTGGAGTACATGTAGGGGGTCTGCGCCTCGAACTCGGCGGCGCAGGTGTCTATGCGCTTGAAGACGGCCGTGACGCCCAGCCGGGCGCGGGCGCGGGACACCTGGCCCTCGTCGCGGCCCGTCAGCCTGGCGAGGCGGGCGTCCGAGAAACCCATCATCTTGAGGCGGCGCAGGCCGTCCGGCGAGAGCGGCAGGCCCTCGCGCCTGACGCGGGCCTCCTCGTCCACGATCTCGCGGATGCGGGCGAGAAACCAGGGGTCGTAGCCGGTGGCGGCGTTGATCTCGTCGTCCGAGAGGCCGTGGCGCATGGCCTGGGCGACCGTGCGCAGGCGGTCGGGCGTGGCCTTGGAGAGCGCGGCCACGACCGCGGATCGGTCGGGGGCGCCCGCAATGTCCACCTCGTCGAAGCCGCTCAGGCCGGTCTCCAGGCTCGCCAGGGCCTTCTGGACGCTCTCGTGGAAGCTGCGGCCGATGGCCATGGCCTCGCCCACGCTCTTCATGGCGGTGGTCAGCTCGGGCTTGGCGCCGGGGAACTTCTCGAAGGCGAAGCGGGGGATCTTCGTCACCACGTAGTCGATGGACGGCTCGAAGCTCGCGGGCGTGACCTTGGTGATGTCGTTGTCCAGCTCGTCCAGCGTGTAGCCCACGGCGAGCTTGGCCGCGACCTTGGCGATGGGGAAGCCCGTGGCCTTGGACGCGAGCGCGCTGCTGCGCGACACGCGCGGGTTCATCTCGATGACCACCATGCGCCCGTCCTCGGGGTTGATGGCCCACTGGACGTTGCTGCCCCCCGTCTCCACGCCGATCTCGCGCAGCACGGCGATGGAGCCGTTGCGCATGGCCTGGTACTCGCGGTCCGTCAGCGTCAGCGCGGGCGCCACGGTGATCGAGTCGCCCGTGTGCACGCCCATCGGGTCCACGTTCTCGATGGAGCACACGATGATGGCGTTGTCCGCCTTGTCGCGGACCACCTCCATCTCGAACTCCTTCCAGCCGAGCAGGCTTTCGTCGACGAGGATCTGGCCCACGGGGGAGGCGTCCATGCCGGTGCGGCAGATGGCCTCGTAGTCCTCGCGGTTGTAGGCGACGCCGCCCCCGGTGCCGCCCAGCGTGAAGGCGGGGCGGATGATCGCGGGCAGGCCCACCTTCTCGAGCGCGGCCACGGCGAGGCGCACCCCTTCGCGCAGGTCCTTCCTGCCGTTGACCATCGGCGCCGTGACGATCTCGGCCTTGGGGTTCTCGATGCCGATGCGCTCCATGGCCTCGCGGAAGAGCCTTCTGTCCTCGGCCATCTCGATGGCCTCGCGCTTGGCGCCGATGAGCTCCACGCCGAAGCGCTCCAGGACGCCCATGTCGGCGAGTGCGAGCGCGGTGTTGAGGCCGGTCTGGCCGCCCATGGTGGGCAGGAGGGCGTCGGGGCGCTCCTTCTCGATGATGCGCGCGACGACCTCGGGCGTGATGGGCTCGATGTAGGTGGCGTCGGCGAGGCCCGGGTCGGTCATGATCGTGGCTGGGTTGGAGTTCACGAGGACCACGCGAAAGCCCTCCTCGCGCAGGGCCTTGCAGGCTTGCGCCCCGGAGTAGTCGAACTCGCAGGCCTGGCCGATGACGATGGGGCCGGCGCCGATGATCATGATGGACCGGATGTCCGCGCGCTTCGGCATGAGGGGTCCCCTGGCAGGTCGGGCGGCTTATGGCGAAGGGGGGACCGGGAGGGAAGGCCCCGGGGGGCGCCCCTGGGGAACCCCCGGCCTCACGCGGCGTTGAGGCGCACCGGAGCGCGGAGCGACCCCCAGGACGGAGGGGAGGGCGCGGCCCGGAGAATGAAGAGGGGACCACGACATGGGCATCATCTGGACCATCATCATCGGCTTCGTCGCCGGCGTCATCGCCAAGCTCGTCATGCCGGGCCGCAACGAGCCGCAGGGCTTCATCCTGACCACCATCCTCGGCATCGTCGGCGCCTTCGTGGCGACCTGGCTGGGCCAGGCGCTCGGCTGGTACGCCCCGGGCGAGGGCGCGGGCCTCATCGGCGCCGTCGTCGGCGCCATCATCGTGCTCCTGATCTGGGGCATGATCTCGCGCAACAGGAGGGTGTGATGGCGCGCGGCGGCTTTCCCTCGATGACGGCGCTGCTCGGCCTCCTGGCCGTGGCGGGCTACCAGAACCGCGACAAGCTCGGCCAGCTCCTGGGCGGCGCCCAGGGCGGCGCGGGTGGCGGGCAGGGCTACGGCCAGGGCCACGGCGGCCAGATGGGCGGCCAGATGGGTGGCCAGACGGGCGGCATGGGCGGGCTGCCCGGCGGCCTGGGCGGGCTCCTGGGCGGCCTCATGGGCGGGGGCCAGTCCTCCGGCCTGGGCGGGCAGGGCGGGGGCGGCCTCGGCGGCCTCCTGGGCAACGGGCTGAGCGAGCTGCAGACGCAGTTCCGGCGCAACGGGCGCGGCGCCCAGATGGACAGCTGGGTGGGCACCGGGCCCAACCAGCCCATCGAGCCCCACGACCTGCAGGCGGCCATAGACCCCGACACGCTCCAGGACCTGGAGGAGACCACGGGGCTCAGCCGCGACGAGCTGCTGCGCCGGCTCGCCACGGCGCTGCCGCAGGCGGTCAACGACTACACGCCCCAGGGCCGCATCCCCCAGCCCCACGAGATCGGCTGAGACGGGAAGGGGGCGGGCCGGCGACCCGCCCCCCCCACCGCGACCGGGACCGGTCAGGCCCGCTCGCCCACCAGCCTCTCGGCCTCGGCGATCAGCGCCTGGCGTCGCGCGATCTCCTCGCCCACGGGCGGCCCCCGGAAGCGGCGGTTCTCCACGGTCACCCAGAGGAGGGCCGCCAGGGCGAGGAACCCGATCACGATCCACAGGACCGTGCCGTTGGGCGGCTGCACGGCGATGAAGAAGATGATCCCCATGGCCCCCACCGCCGCGAGCGTCACCAGGCGGTAGAGCGCGCCGCCCATGGTCCAGGGCCCGGCCACGGGCCAGCGCGGCCCCCCGAAGGCCAGCGCGCCCGCCACCAGCGGGATGGTGAAGCTCAGGAACAGGAACACGAGGGTGGAGTTGACCACGATCGTGTAGAGGTTCGTGCCGCCGAAGGACACGAACTGGGCCAGGAACACGTAGAGCACCGTCAGTCCCGACGCCGTCCAGATGGCCGTCACCGGCGTGCGGAAGCGCGGGCTCACCTTGGCCAGCGCGCGCGAGCCCACCGGCATCCCGTCGTCGCGCGCGAAGGCGAAGAGCATGCGGCTCGCCGAGGTGACGGTGGCCAGGCCGCACAGGAACTGGGCCAGGAAGATGCCGACGTAGAGCAGCGTCTTGAGCCAGGCGGGCAGGACCGCGTCCATGGTGGCGAAGAACACGCCCCAGCCCTGCGCGGCGCCCGCCGCGAGGTCGGGGATGGCGAGCGTGATGGCCATGACCATGACCCAGCCCGCGAGGCTCGACCAGACCACCGCCGACACGATGGCGCGCGGCACCGAATGGGCGGCGCGCACCGTCTCCTCGGAGGTGTGGGCGGAGGCGTCGTAGCCGGTGATCGTGTAGACCGGCAGCAGCAGCGACAGCAGGAACAGGTAGCCGAGGCTCCCCGACTGCGGGAAGACGTTGCCGCCGGCCTCGCCCGAGAAGTTCTGGAACGTCCACAGCCGCGTCAGGTCTATGGCCGGCGCGAAGGCCAGGAGCGACACCACCAGGACGGCCGTGGTGGCCAGGATCAGGTAGCCCGAGAAGTCGGTGAGCATGGCCGTCACGCGGATGCCCACGTGGTTGAACACCGCCTGGACGGCCGTGATGACGGCGACGAACAGCGCCACGTGCCAGGCCGAGGCCTCCATGCCGATGAGCGTGCCGAAGGTGGCCTGGAAGAACAGGGCCGTGCCGATGTTGATGGCGCCGAGCACGGTGACGAGCCCGAACAGGTTGAGCCAGGCCGTCAGCCAGCCCCAGAAGCGGTTGCCGAGGATGGACGCCCAGTGGTAGAGCCCGCCCGCCGTGGGGAAGGCGGAGGCGATCTGCGCCATGGCCAGGGCGAAGAGGCCGGACAGGGCGCTGCCGACGATCCAGCCGATGCCAGCCCCCGCCCCGCCCACCGAGGAGGTCGCCTGCGCGAAGCTGTTGATGCCCCCCGACAGGATGCAGATGATCGAGAACGAGATGGCGAAGTTCGAGAAGCGCGACATGGAGCGCGACAGCTCCTGCGCGTAGCCCATCCCGTGAAGGACCTTCTTGTCCTCCCTGAGATCATGGTCCGAGAAGCTCAAGGCGTGTCCCTCCTGTCCCTCTGCGGCGTTGGTCCCGCTCAGGCCCCAGTGAGGCCTCAAAGCCGCCTCGGGGGCAAGCGGGGATGCGCCGATTCGCCGCGCTCCTGCTGCGGCGGCGCCCCGTGACGGCCCCGCCCGGCACGCTGGTGGCGCTCGACCACGGCCCCGGGGGCCGGCCCGTCACCTTCCGCCGGGCCCGCCGCCACGTGGTCGTCCACCGCCCCGGCGACATGGGCCGGGCGCTGGCGCGGCTCGACCGCTGGCGCGGCGAGGGGCTCTGGGTGGCGGGCTGGATCGCCTACGAGGCGGCCGCCGCCTTCGAGGAGCGCCTGGCCGCCGTCTGGCGCGGCCCCGGCGCGCTGTTGGCCATGGCGGCCTTCGAGGCGCCCGAGCAGGGCCTGCCGCCCGCCACGCTGCCCGGCCCCTGCCTGAGCCCCCCCCTGCCGGCCGTCCCGCGCGCGGCCTACGACGCGGCGGCGGGGCGCGTGCTCGCCCTTCTCGCGGCCGGGGACTGCTACCAGGTCAACCTGACCTTCCCGCTGCGCGCGCGCCTCGCGCTCGGGGCCGAGCCCTTGGGCCTCTGGCACGCCCTGCGCCTCGCGCATCCCGTGGGGCACGCGGGCATCGCCCAGTTCGCGGGCCTGCCCTCGGTCCTGTCGCTGTCGCCCGAGCTCTTCGTCGCCTGCCGGGACGGCGTGCTCACGACGCGCCCCATGAAGGGCACCGCGCCCCGCAACGCCGACCCCGCGACCGACGCCGCCCTCGCCGCCGCGCTCCTCGCCTCCGACAAGGCGCGGGCCGAGAACCTCATGATCGTGGACCTCCTGCGCAACGACCTGAGCCGGCTGTGCCTGCCCGGCTCCGTCCGCGTGCCCGAGCTGTTCCGCGTGGAGCCCTACGCCACCGTCCACCAGATGACCTCGACGGTCACGGGGCGGCTCGCGCAGGAGCCGCTGCTGGAGACGCTGGTGCCGGCGCTGTTCCCCTGCGGCTCGGTCACGGGCGCGCCCAAGATCAGGGCCATGGAGGTGATCCGCGAGGTCGAGCCCTTCGCGCGCGGCCCCTATTGCGGGGCCCTGGGCTGGATGGCGCCTTCGGGCGACTGCGACTTCTCGGTGGCCATCCGCACCCTGGCGGTGGAGGGGCGCGAGGTGACGGTGGGGGTGGGCGGGGGCGTCACCATCGACTCCACGGCCGAGGGGGAGTGGCAGGAGGCGCTGTGGAAGGCGCGCTTCCTGGAGCCCATGGTGCGGCGCTAGGTGCGGCCCCGGCTGATCGAGACCCTGGCCTGGGATGGCAGGGCGCCGGCGCGCGAGGCGCGGCACCTCGGGCGGATGGGGCGGGCGGCGGCGCTCCTGGGCTACCCCTTCGACGGGAGGGAGGCGGCGCGGCTGCTGCGGCTGGGCCGGGGCGGCCCGGCGCGGCTGCGGCTGACGCTGGGGGAGGAGGGCGACCTCGGGGTGGAGGAGGGGCCGCTCCCGCGGCGCGCCGCGCTCTGGCGCCTGCGGGTGCACCCCCAGCGGCTCGACGCGGGCGACCCCTGGCTGCGCGTCAAGTCCACCGAGCGGCCGCTTTACGACGCGGCGCGCGCGGCGCTGCCCCCGGGGGTGGACGAGTGGCTGTTCCTCAACGGGCGGGGCGAGGCCTGCGAGGGGACGATCACCACGCTGTTCTTCGACCGGGGCGAGGGGTGGCGGACGCCGCCGCTCGCCTGCGGGCTGCTGCCCGGCGTGCTGCGCGAGGAGATGCTGGAGCAGGGGGCGGCGCGGGAGGAGGCGCTGGGGGCCGACGACCTGCCCCTGGTGCGGCTCGCGGTGGGCAACGCCCTGCGGGGGCTGATCCCGGCCGCGCTCGCTTGACTTCCCGCCCCGCGCGCGGCCATTCGGCGCCCGACCCGGAGGACCGCCATGCACCGCTACCGCACCCACACCTGCGCCGACCTGCGGGCCGAGCACGCCGGGGACGCGGTGCGCCTGTCGGGCTGGGTCCACCGCGTGCGCGACCACGGGGGCATCCTCTTCGTGGACCTGCGCGACCACTTTGGCACGACGCAACTGCTCTGCGACCCGGACTCCCCCGCCTTCCCGGCCGTGGAGCGGCTGCGCGCGGAGACCTGCATCCGCGTGGACGGCACCGTGAGGCGGCGCGAGGCGTCCCTGGTCAACGCCAAGATCCCGACCGGCGAGGTGGAGGTGTTCATCCGCGACCTGGAGGTGCTGGGGCCGGCGGGCGACCTGCCCTTGCCGGTCTTCGGCGACGAGGCCTACCCGGAGGAGACGCGGCTCAGGTACCGCTTCCTCGACCTGCGGCGCGAGAGCATGCAGCGCAAGATGACCCTGCGCAGCGACGTGGTGGCCCACCTGCGCCGCGCCATGTGGGAGAGGGGCTTCCGCGAGTACCAGACGCCCATCATCACGGCGTCCTCCCCCGAGGGCGCCCGCGACTTCCTGGTGCCCTCGCGGCTGCACCCGGGCAAGTTCTACGCGCTGCCCCAGGCGCCGCAGCAGTTCAAGCAGCTCCTGATGGTGGCGGGGTTCGACCGCTACTTCCAGATCGCCCCCTGCTTCCGCGACGAGGACCCGCGCGCCGACCGAAGCCCCACGGACTTCTACCAGCTCGACGTGGAGATGAGCTTCGTGGAGCAGGAGGACGTGTTCGCCACCGTCCAGCCGGTGATCCAGGGGCTGTTCGAGGCCTTCGGGGAGGGGCGCCCGGTGGACGCCGACTGGCCGCGCATCAGCTACCGGGACGCGGCGCTGTGGTACGGGACGGACAAGCCGGACCTGCGCAACCCGATCCGGATGCAGGTGGTCAGCGACCACTTCCGGGACTCGGGCTTCGCCATCTTCGCCAACCTCCTCAGGGGGGAAGGGACCGAGGTTCGCGCGATACCTGCGAAGGGCGGCGGGTCGCGCAAGTTCGCGGACCGCATGAACGCCTGGGCGCAGAAGGAGGGGCTGCCGGGGATGGGCTACATCTTCTGGCGCGACGCCGAGGGGACCACGGAGGCCGCCGGCCCCATCGCCAAGGCGCTCGGCCCCGAGCGCACGGAGGCGCTGCGCGAGGCGCTGGGCCTCGGGCTCGGGGACGCCGCGTTCTTCCTCGCGGGCCGCCCCTCGGACTTCGAGAAGGTCGCGGGGCGGGCGCGCACCGTGATCGGGGAGGAGCTGGGGCTGGTGGACAGGGACGGCTTCCGCTTCGCCTGGATCGTGGACTTCCCCATGTACGAGAGGGGCGAGGACGGGCGCGTGGACTTCTCGCACAACCCGTTCTCCATGCCGCAGGGAGGCCTCGCGGCGCTCGACGGCGACCCGCTCGCCGTCACGGCCCTCCAGTACGACCTGGCCTGCAACGGCTACGAGCTGATCTCGGGCGGCATCCGCAACCACGACGCCGAGACCATGATCCGCGCCTTCGCGGTCGCGGGCTACGGGGCCGACGAGGTGGAGAGGCGCTTCGGCGGGATGCTCAACGCCTTCCGCTACGGGGCGCCGCCGCACGGGGGCTGCGCCATGGGCATTGACCGCGTGGTCATGCTGCTCGCGGGGGAGGACAACATCCGCGAGGTGATCCTCTTCCCGATGAACCAGAGGGCCGAGGACCCGCTGCTCGGCGCCCCCTCGGAGCCCACGGCCCAGCAGCTGCGCGAGCTGGGCCTGCGGGTCGCCCCCGACGCCAAGGGGGGCTGACGGCGGGCTCCCGCCCGCGCGGGGGGCCGAAGCGGCGGCCCCTCGCCCCCTTCGCGCCCCCGTGCCGCCCCACGGCTGCCGCCTCGCCCTGCGATCTCCAGGCACCTCCCGCAAGAGGGACAGGAGACCGCCATGTCGGCCAGCCCCACCGCCCAGGAGCAGCTCCTCATCGAGCTGATCAACCGCGCCCGGATGGACCCCGCGGGGGAGGCCGCGCGCTACGGCATCGACCTCAACCAGGGGCTCGCGCCGGGGACGCTGTCGGCCGCCCCCCTCGCGCCCCTCGCCGGCAACGCGCTCCTGCACGCGGCGTCGGCGGGGCAATCCGTCTGGATGCTGCGCTCGGGGGTCTTCTCCCACACGGGGCGGGGCGGCAGCGCGCCCTGGGACCGCTTCGAGGACGAGGGGTATCGCTGGACGGCCGCCGGCGAGAACATCGTCTGGCGCGGCACCACGGGCGGCCTGGACCCCACGGCCGCCGTCCTGGGGCACCATCGCACGCTGTTCCTGAGCGCGGCGCACCGGGAGAACATCCTGGGCGAGTTCCGCGAGATCGGCGTGGCGCAGGCCATGGGCCGCTTCCAGGGCTACAACGCCAGCCTGGTGACGGAGGGCTTCGCCAGCGCCGCGGGGCGCGCCTTCGTCACGGGCGTGGCCTACACGGACCGCGACGGGGACCGCTTCTACGACGCGGGCGAGGGGCGGTCGGGCGTGCGGGTGGACTGGCTGGGCGACAGGGGCGGCGCCGTCGCCACGGCCGCCGCCGGCGGCTACGCGGTGGCCGTGCCGCTCGGGCTCGAGGGCGCGGCGCGCGTCGCCGTCGCCGTGGGCGGCGCCACCATCAACGCCACGCTCACGATGGACGGGGGGAACGCCAAGCTCGACGTGATCGGCGGGCGCATCCTGGCGGCCTCCGAGAGCCTCGCGCTCGGGGCGGGGGCGCGCGACGGGCTGCTGCTGGGCATCGAGGACCTGCGCCTCGTGGGCAACGGGGCGGCCAACCGGCTCGTCGGCAACCGGGGCGACAACGTGGTCAGCGGCGGGGGCGGGGACGACGCGCTGCGCGGCGGGGCGGGCGACGACATGCTCTTCGGGGGCGCGGGCGACGACAGGTTCACGGGCGGCTCGGGGCGCGACACCTTCGCCTTCGTGGCGGGCGGGGGCACGGGGGACGACGTGATCACGGACCTCGCCGCCGGCGACCGGCTTCGCGTGGACGTGGCGGGGGCGCCCCGCGAGGCCGCCTGGATCGCAGGGCAGGCGGAGGCCGAGGCGGGGGGCTGGCGCCTGGACCTCGGGGATGGCGCCTCCGTGCTGGTCCTGGGGGTCGGGCAGGCGGCGCTGGCCGACGCGCTCGTGCTCGCCTGACCCCTCGCGCCGGGGGGCGGGCGCGCCTAGATGGAGGCCATGGCCTTCGATCCCGTCACCGCCTGCGTCCGCTTCGGCCTGGGCCTGCGCCCCGGGGAGGCGCCGCCCGCCTCGGCCGAGGCGATGCTCGCCCGGCTCTCGGGGCCCGACGAGGCGGCCGCGCGCTGGCCGCTGCCCGGGGGCCTGCCGGACTGGGGCGAGTATGCCGCCGCCAGCCGGCTGCGCCGGCAGGGCGGGACCGAGGCCGAGCGCCAGAGGGGCGCCGAGCGGCGCCAGCGCCTCCTGGACGCCTCGCGCGAGGCGCGGGCGGCCCAGGCGCGGGCGCTGGTGGCGCGCATGATGGGCTCGCCCGATGGCCTGCGCGAGAGGCTCGCGCTGTTCTGGGCGGACCACTTCACGGCCGTGGCCAGGAACGTCTTCGGGGGGCACCTGATCGCGCCCTTCTGGGAGGAGGCGGTGCGGCCCCACGTGGCGGGGCGGTTCGGCGACATGCTGCGCGCGGCCGTCACGCACCCCGTGATGCTGGGCTACCTGGACCAGTCGCGCTCCGTGGGGCCGGGCAGCGAGGTGGGCCTGCGGCGCGGGCGGGGGCTCAACGAGAACCTGGCGCGCGAGCTCCTGGAGCTGCACACGCTGGGGGTGGGCGGTCCCTACGGGCAGGGCGACGTGCGCCAGTTGGCGGAGCTGCTGTCGGGCCTCGCGGTGGACGGGCAGGGGCGGGCCGTCTACCAGCCCCGCCGCGCCGAGCCCGGGGCGGAGACCGTGCTGGGGACGACCTTCCCGGCCGAGGCGAGCCTCGCGACCGTCGAGGCGGCGCTGGACGCGCTGGCCCGGCACCCGGCCACGGCCCGGCACATCGGCCGCAAGCTCGCCGCGCACTTCGTGGCCGCCGAGCCGCCCGAGGCGCTGGTGGAGGCGCTGGCCGCCGCCTTCCGCGACACGGGGGGCGACCTCCTGGCCGTCACGGCCGCGCTGCTCGGCCGCCCCGAGGCCTGGGCGCCCGAGCGGCTCAAGGTCAGGCCGCCCCTGGAGTTCCTGGTGGCCTCGCTGCGCGCCCTGGGCACGCCCGAGGGGGCGATCCTGGCCCTGGGCGAGCGCGAGACGCGGCGCGTCCTGCTCAACCCCCTGCGCACCATGGGCCAGCCCTGGCAGGAGCCCTCGGGCCCCGACGGCTGGCCCGAGGAGCCCGAGGCCTGGGTCACGCCGCAGTTCAACGCCGGGCGCATCGACTGGGCCATGAACCGGCCCGAGGAGCTGGGCGACCTGCCCGACCCGCGCGAGCTCGTGGTGGCGGCGCTGGGCCCCGCGCCCCCCGAGGCGGTGGCCTTCGCGGCCCTCGCCGCCGAGCGGGCCTCCGAGGGGGTGGGCTGCGTCCTGGCCTCGGCCGCGTTCCAGAGGAGGTAGGGCATGGACAGGAGGCGATTCCTGGGGGCCTTGGCCTGGGGCTGCTCGGCCGCGGCCTCGCCGCTGCTCACGCCCGTCACGCTCGCCTCCGCGCCCTGGGACGCGCGGCTGGTGGTCGTCGTGCTGCGCGGCGCCATGGACGGGCTCGACGCCGTGCGCCCCGCCTTCGACCCGGCCTTCGCGGGGCTCAGGCCGACGCTGCGGGGCGGCGGGCTGCCGGTCGAGGGGGGCTGGGAGCTGCACCCGGCGCTCGCCCCCCTCCTGCCGCTCTGGGAGCGGGGCGAGGCGGGGGCGGTCCATGCGGTCTCCACGCCTTACCGCGACCGCCGCAGCCACTTCGACGGGCAGGACATCCTGGAGGCGGGCTCGGGCGGCAGCGACCTGGAGGGGGTGCGCGACGGCTGGCTCAATCGGCTCCTCCAGGCGGTGCCGGGGGTGGCGACCGAGACGGCCTTCGCGCTGGGGCGCGAGAACATGCTGATCCTCCAGGGCCGCGAGGCCGTCGGGCGCTGGTCGCCCGACGCGCGGCTGGTGCTGAGCCCGCAGGCGCGGCGGCTGATGATGGCGGTGCAGCACGACGACCCGCTGTTCCGGCCCGCGCTGGAGGAGGCGCTGGACATCGTGGACGGGCTGGCGGGCGAGGAGCGGGGCGGCGGGGCGCTGGCCGTGGCCGAGTTCGCGGCGCGGCGGCTGCGCGAGGAGACGCGCATCGCCTCGTTCTCCCTGCCCGGCTGGGACACCCATGCGGGCCAGGAGGCGGGGCTGGGGCGCGCCCTGGGGCGGCTGGCCGAGGTGGTCCTGGCGCTGCGCGAGGGGGTGGGCGAGGCGGTCTGGGCGCGCACGGGCGTCCTGTGCGTGACCGAGTTCGGGCGCACGGCGCGCGAGAACGGCACGGGCGGCACCGACCACGGGACCGGGGGCGCGATGCTCTTCGCCGGGGGCGCGCTGCGGGGGGGGCGCGTGGTGGCGGACTGGCCGGGGCTCGCGGACCTCTACGCGGACCGCGACCTGCTGCCCACGCGCGACCTGCGCGCGCACGCGGCCTGGGCCATGCGCGGGCTCTGGGGCGTGGAGCGGGGGGTGCTGGAGGGGGCGGTGTTCCCGGGGCTGGAGATGGGGGGCGACCCGGGGCTCGCGCCCTAGGCGCGCGGAGGCGCTTCCGGGGGGGCGGGGCGCGGGCGCGGACTGGGGCGGGCGATTCGGGGTCATGGGTCACCTTTCGCCCTCAGGGTGCGCCCGACCGGTTAGCCTTGCGTTACCGCACCGCGCGGTGCGTTAACCGGATCGAAAGGGAGACGTGCATGGGGCGGTTCGGGGAGAGCGTGGGCCTCTGGCGGCCGCCGGGGCGGCCGGGGCCCCTGGCGCTGGAGGGGCGATACGCGCGGCTGGAGCGGCTCGACCCGGAGCGGCACGCGGGGGAGGTGCATGGGGCCAACGCGGCCGACGACGCGATCTGGGACTACCTGCCCTACGGGCCCTTCGCGTCCGAGGCGGAGTGGCGGGCCTGGGCGGAGGGGATGGCGGAGCGGGACGACCCGTTCTTCTACGCGATCCGCGACCGCTCGACGGGGCGGGCGGGGGGCGTGGCGAGCTTCCTGCGGATGGCGCCCGAGGCCGGGAGCATCGAGGTGGGGCACATCTGCCTGTCGCCGGCCTTGCAGCGGACGCGGGCGGCGACGGAGGCTATGTTCCTGATGATGGGGTGGGCCTTCGGGGCGGGCTACCGGCGCTTCGAGTGGAAGTGCGACGCGCTCAACCGTCCCAGCCGGCGGGCGGCGGAGCGGCTGGGGCTGAGCTACGAGGGGACGTTCCGGCAGGCGGCGGTGGTCAAGGGGCGGAACCGCGACACGGCCTGGTTCGCGGCCATTGACAAGGAATGGCCCGAGCTGCGGTCGGCGTTCGAGGCGTGGCTGGAGCCGGGGAACTTCGACGGCGAGGGGCGGCAGATGGTGGCACTGGGGGCGCTGACGGCCCCGGTGCTGGCGACGCGCGACCCGACGCCGTGAGCTACTCGGCGGGGGCGGCGCGCTTGCGGGCCTCCTCCTCGGCGCGGAGGCGGTCGAACTCGCGAGCCTCGCGCTCGCCCTGGAGAACCAGGAGCCAGCCGCCGCCCGCCACGATGGCGGGCATGATGACGCCGAAGAGGAACCAGAAAGGGATCTCAAGGCCGAAGGGAAGGATCATCTCATCGCTCCCAGGTAGCGATACGCACCGTAGTGCAGCAGCGCCGCGGTGGCCAGCCAGCCCAGGAACGGGACGGCCTGCCATGCAGATAGGGGCGCCTGTCCCAGAAAGAAGGCCGTGAGCGGCGCGAAGAGGCCGACGGCGATGCTGGCCGTGGAGGCGCGGTCGAGCGCGTTGGCGCGGAGCTTCACGCGCTCGTTGTAGGTGGCGACGGAGGGGATGCTGCTCACCGTCCGCTCACATGGTGGGCGAGGCCGCCAGGCGGGACCTCACGAGGCCCGCGAGGTGGGCCACCTCGGGCCAGGCGCCGGCGCCCTGGGCGCGGCGCTGGGCGACGGCCTCGGCGGCCGCTTCGAGCGCGCGGTCGCCGGCGGAGCGGGCCAGCCCCTGGACGAACTGCGCCGCGTAGTCGAGCCGGGGGCCGGCGCTGCCCGACAGCGCGCGGGCGGCGTGGTCGAGGTCGTCGCGCAGCGCCAGCGGGTCGGGCGTGACGGTGGCGGTGGGCACGGCGCGCGGGCCGCTGGGCTGGCGGTCGGCGGGCAGGAGCCGCAGGATCGCCGCCTGGAAGGCGGCGAGCGACGCGACGGGCTTGGCCAGGAAGCCGTCGGCGCCGGCCGCCATCGCCTCGCCCTCGCGGCCCGGGTCGCCGGAGAGGGCGAGGATCACGTCCACGCGGGGCGAGGCGGCGGCGAGCTGGCGGATCAGCGTGGCGCCGGAGCCGTCCGGCAGGCCCATGTCCACGAGCACCGCGCCGGGGCGGTAGGTGCGCAGGTGCCGCTCGGCCGCCATGAGCGAATCGGCGCGGCGCAGGCGGGCGCCCGAGGCCTGGGTCATGAGCCGCAGGGCCTCGCAGGCGAAGCGCGAGTCCTCCACGGCCAGGACGGTGAGGCCCAGGAGGGGGCGGGCGGCGGTGGGACGGCTCTGGCGGAGCAGGTCCTGCATGGTGTCCATTTCGTTTCTCCCTGCGCTGTGGGCTGGAGGATTGACGCGCTGTGGTGAACACTGGGTTAAGGCGGAGGGCGTTCATGAGGCTGGATCATGTCGGCGTCGCGGTGCCGGACCTCGCGGCCGCGCTGGCGCCCTACCGTGTCCTGGGGGCCACGGTGGGCGAGCCCTTCGCGGTCGAGGCGCAGGGGGTGCGCGCGTGCTTCGTGGCGGCGGGGGGGGCGACGGTGGAGCTGCTGGAGCCCCTGGGGGCGGAGGGACCGCTGGCGGGGTTCCTGAGGCGCCACCCGGGGGGCGGGCTGCACCACCTCTGCCACGAGGTCGCGGACCTGGGGGCGGCGGTGGCGGCGCTGGAGGCGCTGGGGGCGCGGGCCCTGGGGCCGCCGCGCCCCGGCGCGCACGGGCGCGACGTGGTGTTCCTGCACCCGGCGGCGCTGTCGGGGGTGCTGACGGAGCTTTTGCAGGCGCCTCCGGGGGGTGCTAGGGGGCGGGCATGACCGTCACCGCCGCCTTCGTGCTCTATGTCGTGATCTGGTTCATGGTGTTCTTCGTGGTGCTGCCGCTGCGGCTGACCACGCAGGGCGACGCCGGCACGACCCTGCCCGGCACCCACGCCGGGGCGCCCGAGGACATCGGCCTGGGCGGCCTGGGGCGCAAGGCTCTCATCACGACGGGGGTGGCGGCGCTGCTCTTCGCCGCCGTGGCGTCGGTGATCCTCTGGGGACCCTGGGGGGTGCGCGACCTGGACTGGTTCGGGCGCATGGGCCCGCCCTCGGCGCCCCCGGGCGGCTAGCGCCGCCGCAGGCGGTGGTAGAGGTGCGTGAAGGTGGCGGCGCCCAGCGTCGGCACCAGGATGCCGAGCAGGGGCACGAGGAGCGGCAGCGCCACGAGGCAGCCCGCGAGCAGGATCGTCGGGCGGTGGCGGCGCATGAGGGCCCGGACGGCCTCGGGCGGGTCGTGGCGGAGCGCGGCGAGGCGGAGGTACTCGCGGCCCAGGAGCGCGCCGTTGACCAGGACGAGGATCAGCGGCGCCAGCGGGACGAGGATCAGCGAGAGGATCAGCGCGCCGAGGTTGAGCAGCAGCGCCAGGCCGAGGAGCGAGAGCGATTCGCGCAGGGCGCGGCCCCAGGGGAGGGGCGTGCCGGGGGGCGGGTAGTGGCGCGACTCGACGGCGTCGGCCACGTCGTCGAGGAAGAGCGAGGTCATGGCGGCGGCGACGGCCGGCATGAGGAGGACCGAGAGGACCAGCAGGACCGGGAGGGCCGCCCAGGAGAGGGCGTCGTCGAGCCAGGCGACCTCGCCCAGCCAGGGGAGCGAGAAGGCGTCGGGGAGCGCCCAGGCGAGCAGCCCCCAGAGGGCGGCGGAGAGGGCGGCGAGGAGGGCGAGGGCCAGCAGGACGCCCCGGGCGAGCACGGCGCGGAAGCGGGGGTCGCCGAGCTGGGCCAGGGCGGCGGAGGCGGCGGCGAGGATCATGCGAGGAAGGTGACGAGGGAGGCCACGTCGGGGCGCGGGCGGTCGGGCGTGTCGGCGGAAGGGGTGCCGATGTGGACGAGGCCCGCCACCGTCTCGCCGGGGGCGAGGCCGAGGCCGTCGCGGCGGAACGCCTCGTCGTAGGCGGGCCAGCCGGTGAGCCAGTTGGCGCCCCAGCCGGCGGCAGTGGCGGCGTTGAGGAGCGACAGGCAGGCGGCGCCGGCCGAGTAGGCCTGCTCGATCAGGGGCACCTTGTCGGTGGGGCGGGGCACCTGGACCACGGCCACCGCGAGGTCGGCCATGGCGTATTGCGAGGCGGCCTTGGCGACGGCCTGGGGGTCGAGGCCGAGGGCCGCGCCGCGCGCCTCCACGAGCCGGGCGAGGCGGTCCGTGGCGGGGCGGGCGAGCACGATGAAGCGCCAGGGGACGAGCTTGCCGTGGTCGGGGACGCGGGCGGCGGCGGCCAGCAGCGTGAGGAGCTGGTCGCGGCTGGGGACGGGGGGGACGAGCGTGCGCGCGGGGCGGGAGCGGCGGGCGAGGAGGAAGTCGAGGGCGGGGTTGGTCATGGGTCGCCTCATGGGAGGGCGGCGGGGGGTCCGTCCAGGCCATAGTCGGGGGGAGGCCGGGAGGGAAGGCGCCACGCTGCCCTGGGCGGGCGGCGCGTTCGGGGCCATGCCGCGCCCGACGCGGCGCGGCGAGGAGCCTGGGCGATGACGGTGTTCGCGGACCTCCTCGCGGAGGCGGGGCTGAGGGCGCCGGCCGAGGCGGGCGCCCGCGGCGCGACCGCCGCGACCGCCGGCCGTCCCTCCGGGACACGCCCATGGCGGCCTTCCTCGCCGCCCGCGTCCCGGGCGCGCGGGCGGCCCGGCGCGACGCGGGGGTTGACCGCGGCGCCCGCCCAGCCACCCTGGGGGCGACCGACGGGAGGGGACGCATGCGGGCGCTGCGGGTGCGGGCGGGGGGGCTGAACGGGCTGCGCGTCGAGGACGTCCCGGACCCCGGGGCGCCCGGCCCGGGCGAGCTGCGGGTGCGCATCCGGGCCTCGTCGCTCAACTACCATGACCTCAACGTGGTGTCGGCCGACCCGCCGGCCGTGGACGGGCGCGTGCCGATGGCGGACGGGGCGGGCGAGGTGGAGGCCGTGGGCGAAGGGGTCGCGGACCTCCGGGCGGGCGACCTCGTGGTGTCCACCTTCTTCCCCGACTGGCTCGACGGGCCGCCGCCCCCGGGCGCGGCGGGCTTCGCGCGGGTGCCGGGGGACGGCCTGGACGGCTACGGGCGCGAGGCCGCAGTGGTTCCCGCGACCTGGGTGACGCGGGCGCCGCAGGGGTGGAGCGCCGAGGAGGCCGCCACCATCACCACGGCGGGGCTGACGGCGTGGCGCGCCCTGGTGGTGGAGGGGGGGTTGAGGCCCGGGGACGTGGTGGTCTGCCTGGGCACGGGGGGCGTGTCGGTCTGGGCGCTCCAGGTCGCCAAGGCGGCGGGCGCGACCGTCATCGTCACCTCGTCGTCGGACGAGAAGCTGGAGCGGGCGCGGGCGCTGGGGGCCGATGTGGTGGTCAACTACCGGGAGGTGCCGGACTGGGACCGGGTGGTGCTGGAGGCCACGGGGGGGCGCGGGGCGGACCACGTGGTCGAGGTAGGGGGACAGGCGACGCTGGAGCGGTCCTGCCGGGCGGCGCGGGTGGGCGGGCGCGTGGCGCTGGTCGGGGGGGTGGGGGGCTGGGGGGACAGGGCGCCGCTGCGGGCGATCCTCCTGCGGCACCTGCGCGTGCGGGGGCTGGTGGTGGGGAGCCGGGCCATGCAGGCGGACTTCGTGCGGGCGCTGGAGGCCACGGGGATCAGGCCGGTGGTGGACCGCGCCTATCCCCTCGAGGCGGCGGCCGAGGCGTTCCGGTGGCAGAAGGCGGGGGGGCACTTCGGCAAGGTCGCGCTGAGCATCTGACGCGGGCTGGCCCCGGGCCGTCGCGGGCGGGCCTGCGCGGGGGGGCGCGCGCGCGCTAGGACGGCGGGATGGACGCGGACACGATCATCGTGGGGGCCGGGAGCGCGGGCTGCGCGCTCGCCTGGCGGCTCTCGGCGGACCCCAGGCACCGGGTGCTGGTGGTGGAGGCGGGGGGCAGCGACCGGCGGCTCTTCGTGCAGATGCCGCTGGGCTACGGCAAGCTGTTCTTCGACCCCGGGGTGAACTGGAACTACCGGGCCGAGCCCGACCCGGGGCTCGACGGGGCGGCCGACCATTGGCCGAGGGGCAAGGTGCTGGGGGGATCCTCGAGCATCAACGCCATGGTGTGGATCAGGGGGCATCCCGAGGACTACGAGGACTGGCGGCGGGCGGGCTGCGCGGGCTGGGGCTGGGCGGACGTGCTGCCCGCCTTCAAGGCCCTGGAGGACAACGAGGCGGGGGCGGACCGGTGGCGGGGCGCGGGGGGGCCGCTGCACGTGGGGGCGGGCACGCGCGACGTGCATCCGCTGATCCGGCGGGCCCTGGCGGCCTGCGAGGCGGCGGGGCTGCCGTTCAACCCGGACTTCAACGGGGAGAGGATGGAGGGCGCGGGGCTCTACCAGATGACCATCAGGGGGGGGCGGCGGAACTCGGCCGCGCGCGCCTTCCTGCGGCCCGCCATGCGGCGGGGGCGGGTGGCGGCGATGACCGGGGCGCAGGCCACGCGCGTGGTCTTCGAGGGGCGCCGCGCGGTGGGCGTGGAGGTCGCCACGCGCGAGGGGCGGCGGGTCCTGAGGGCCCCTCGCATCGTGCTGTCGGCGGGCGCGGTGGGGACGCCGCAGCTCCTGCTGCTGTCGGGGGTGGGGGAGGGGGCGGCGCTGCGGGCCCTGGGGCTGCCCGTCGTGATGGACAACCCCAACGTGGGGCGGCACCTCTGCGACCACCAGGGGCTCAACTACACCTGGCGGATGCGGGTGCCGACCTACAACCAGGCCCTGCGGCCCTGGTGGGGCAAGGGGTGGCACGGGGCGCGCTGGCTGCTGACCGGCACGGGGCCGCTGTCGAAGTCCATCAACCACGGGGGCGGGTTCTTCAGGACCGACCCCCCTCCGGGCGCCCCTGGGCGCGACCGGCCCAACATGCAGCTCTACATGCAGGCTTTCTCGACGCTGGTCCCCCGCGAGGGGGAGCGGCCGGTGCTCACGCCCGACCCGTTCCCGGGGATGTCGCTGGGGCTGTCGAACTGCCGGCCCACGTCGCGGGGGCAGGTCTCGCTGCGCTCGCCCGACCCCTTCGCCCCTCCGCGCATCAAGGCCAACGCCTACGCCACGCCGGAGGACGTGGCCGAGATGCTGGCCGGCGTGAGGATGCTGCGGCGGATCGCCGCGCAGGCGCCCTTCGCGGAGGTGGCGGCGGAGGAGCTGCGGCCGGGGCCGGGCGTGGTGTCGGACGAGGCGCTCGTCCACGACATCCGGGCGCGGTCGGGGACGGTCTACCATCCGTCCTGCACGGCGCGCATGGGGCCGGACCCCAGCGATTCGGTGGTGGGGCCGGACCTGCGGGTCCATGGGACGGAAGGGCTCTGGGTGGCGGACGCCTCGGTCTTCCCGAGCCTGCCCGGGGGCAACACCAACGCGCCGTCCATCATGGTCGGCTGGCGGGCGGGCGACCTGGTCTAGCGGGCGCGCCAGACGCCTTCGGGCAGGTCGAGCGCGGCGCGCAGGTCGCGCAGCTGGGCCAGGGACAGCGTGATCGTCACGGCCTCGCCGCGCCGGTCGTCCCATTGCTCGACGGTCACGCAGTCTTCGAAGAGGTTGACGGCGACGTCCTCGCGCAGCGGCGCGGGGTGGCGGGGGTCGCCCTCGTCCACCAGGGTGACGACGGTGGCGTCGAAGTCGTGCTCGATGGTGACCATGGGCGCGAGGGTAGGGGCGCGGGCGGCCCCCGGCAAGGCGATGCCGAAGCCGTGAGGGGGGCGCGGCTGGCCGGACGGGGCGCGGCGCGGTAGGGTGGGGGCCGTCCGACCGGAGCCTGCCATGACCCTCCGCCCCGCCGTGATCGGCGCGCTCCTGCTCCTGTCGGCCTGCGCGGCGGCGCCGGGGGCGGGGCCGGGGGCTGGGCCGGGGGCGGGGCCGACGCAGGGGCGCGTCGTGGCCGACCAGGGGCCGGGGGCCGTGGGGCTGCCGCGCGAGCGGGCGCGCGCCTTCGTGGAGGTGGTGGCCGCCGTGGAGCCCGTCGCGGAGGCCGAGTGCCGCGCGCGGCAGCCCCGGGCCGACTGCGACCTGCGCATCGTGGTGGACGACCGCCCCGGGATGCCCGCCAACGCCTTCCAGACGGTGGACGACCGGGGGCGCCCGCTGGTCGCCTTCACGGTGGCGCTGATCGCCACCGCCCAGAACCGCGACGAGCTGGCCTTCGTGCTGGCCCACGAGGCGGCGCACCACATCGCGGGGCACCTCCAGCGGCAGGACCTCAACGCTCGCTTGGGCGCGGAGGTCTTCGCGCGGCTGGCGGCCACGGGGGGCGGGTCGGCCGAGGCGGTGGCGCGGGCCACCGAGATAGGGGCCGTGGTGGGGGCGAGGAGCTACAGCAAGGAGTTCGAGCTGGAGGCCGACGCGCTGGGGGCGGTGATCGCGGCGCGGGCGGGCTTCGACCCCTTGGTGGGGGCGGAGTTCTTCCTGCGCATCCCGGACCCGGGCAATCGGTTCCTGGGCACGCACCCCGCCAACGCCGAGCGCATCGCCACCGTGCGGCAGGCGGTGGCGGCGATGGGGGGCGTCTAGGGCGGGCTCACGCGGAGAAGCTGCCCACGGCGATGGCGGCGAAGAAGCAGCCCGAGGCCAGCAGCACGAAGCCGTGCCAGATGGCGGTGGAGTAGCGCAGGCGGCGGGCCGCGAAGAAGGGCACGCCCAGCGTGTAGAGGAGCCCGCCGAGGCCCACGAGGAGCAGCGTGGCGAGGGGGGCGGCCGAGGCCAGGGGCCAGGCGACCAGGACGCCGAGCCAGCCGAGCACGAGGTAGAGCCAGACGCCGAGCCGCCCCGGGTCGCCCCCGCGCAGGAGCCTGAGCGCGGCGCCGCCGAGCGCCAGGAGCCAGACGACCAGCAGGAGGCCCCAGGCGAAGGCGCCGCCCGCCAGCGCCACCAGCGGCGTGTAGGTGCCCGCGATCTTGAGGTAGATGGCGGCGTGGTCGAGGCGGCGCAGCGCGGGGCGCAGGCGGCCCCAGGGCAGGGCGTGGTAGAGCACCGAGGCCAGGAAGGTCAGGACCAGCGCCCCCGCGTAGACCGAGAGCGCGGCCACGCGGTCGGCGGCCAGGTAGAGGGCGGCGAAGGTGGTCAGGAGCGCCGCGCCGGCGACGGCGAGCAGGAGGCCGGTGCCCTGCACGGCCCAGTCGGCGATGCGTTCGGCCCGGGCGGGGACGGGGAAGCCGTGGGGGTGGCGGGGGTCCATGGAGGTCAAGGTGGGGTCTTTCGGCGCCTGTGTCATCCGACGCGCCAAGGGTTAGCGTGGTTCCGTGAACGGGACGTTACGGCACCGCGCGTTGCGCGGGCGGGGTTGGGGGCATGGGGCCGCGGCGGGGGCGGGGGCGCGTCCGGGCGCGGGCGGCCTGGTCCTGGGGCGGATGGTGCCGAGCTAGGCGGCGCCGAGCGCCATGGCGACGGCGTTGCGGCCGCCCGCCTTGGCCGCGTAGAGCGCGGCGTCGGCGCGGGCGAAGAGGTCCTCCACGGAGAGGCCGGCGGCGAGGCGGGCGGCGGCGCCCACGGCCACGCCCACAGAGACGGTGACGCGGATGGCCAGGGGCGCGCGGGCCAGCGCGAGCGGCGCGGCCCCGGCGGCCGTGCCGGCGGCCGCGAACAGCGCGCCCTCGGGGGCGCGGGCGGGTTCGAGGCGGAAGGGGCGCGATTCGACGGCGTGGCGCAGCCGCTCGGCCAGGGCGCGTGCGCCCTCGGTGGTGGCGGCGGGCAGGGCCAGGAGGAACTCCTCCCCGCCGATGCGGGCCAGCAGGTCGCCGGGGCGTGATTCCTCGCGCAGCCGGCGCGCGACCTCGGCCAGGACGCGGTCGCCGGCGGGGTGGCCGTGGAGGTCGTTGACGGCCTTGAAGTGGTCTATGTCGAGCACGATGAGCGCGAGGTCGCGCCCCGACTGGGCGGCCTGGTCGGCCATGGCGCGCAAGGCGGGGTCGGCGTGGCGGCGGTTGTGCAGCCCGGTGAGCGGGTCGCGGTCGGCGGCGTCCAGGCGCGACTGGAGGCGGTCGCGGAGCTGGTCGGCGCGGCGCTTGCGCGCGAGCAGCGCGGCGGCGCGGGCGGCGACCTCCTCGGGGGGGATGGGGCCGGCGACGGCGTCGCCCGCGCCCAGGTCGAGCGCGATGGCGGCGAGCCCCTCGCTGCCCTCGGGCAGGAGCAGCAGGGTGGGGACGCCGTGGGACACGGGGCGCGAGCGCAGGTCGGCGAGCAGGCCCAGGGCGGCGGGCGCGCCCTCCGGGTCAGCGGGGTCGGTGGCGTCTATGACGTAGAGGTCGGCCGGGGGCGGCTCGGGCGCGGCGGGGGGGACGGGGAGGAGGGTGGCGCCGGGCAGGTGGGGGGCGAAGCCGGCGCCGGGCGCGCCGGGGCCGGGCGCCAGCAGCGCCACGCGCGCGGGCAGGGGGCGGCGGGCGAAGGGGGCGGGCGCCTCGGCGAGGCCGGGGGCGGCCAGGTGCAGCTCGGCCTGGGCGAGGCGGGCGCGCAGCAGCGAGCGGATGCGCGCGAGCAGGAGGGGCAGGGAGGCCTCCTCCACGCGCTCGGCCACCTCCTCGGCGCCGGCGCGCAGGGCGGCCAGGCGCAGGTCGGGGCGCAGGGGGGGGGCCAGCGCGATGACGGGGGGCGCGGTGGGCCGCGCCTTGAGCGCGCGCAGCGCGTCGAGCGCCGCCTGCTCGGCGCCGAGGTCGAGGAGGGCGAGGTCGGGCCGCCCGGCGTCGTGGAGGGCGGGGCCGCCGGGCCGGTGCGGGTGGCCGGCCAGGAGGTCGTGGTGGGCGACCCCGTAGTGGGCGGCGCGCAGCGCGGCGGCCAGGCGGGCGCGGCGGAGGGGGTCGCTCTCGACAATCAGGACCAGGGCCGACATATCCGTGTTCCCTTTCCAGGCTTCGCCCGTTCCCCGAGCGGGAGTGTCCGGGGCAATCGTTAAGAAACCCTTTCCGCGAAGGCGAGGACGGCGGCATGACCAAGGCGATGGGGCGGGAGGAGGCCGAGACGGTGGCGCTCCGGGCGCTGGCCTTCGTGGCGGGCGACGAGGCGCTGCTGGGGCGGCTCCAGGGGGCGACGGGGGCGAGCCTGGACGACCTGCGGGCGGGGGCGCAGGAGCCCGCGATGCTGGCGGCGGTGCTGGAGTTCCTGACCTCGGAGGACCGCTGGATCCTGGCCTTCGCCGAGGCCGAGGGCCTGCGGCCGGAGGATCCGATGCGGGCGCTGATGGCGCTGCCGGGCGGGCGGCGGGACGAATGGCCGTGAGCGGCCGCGGCGCCCTTCGCGCGATCGTGTTCGACAAGGACGGCACCCTGTTCGACTTCCAGGGCACCTGGGGGCCCTGGGCGGCGGCCGTGATCGGCGCCGAATCGGGGGGGGACGGGGAGGTCGCGGCGCTGCTGGCCGAGCGGCTGGGGGTGGACCCGGAGGCGGGGCGGGTGCGGCCCGGCAGCCCGGTCGTGGCGGCGACGACCGGCGAGATCGCGGGGTGGATCGCGCCGGTGCTGGGGGCGGAGCCTTCGGCGCTCGAGGCGCGGCTCAACGCCCGCAGCCGGAGCCTCGTGCCGGTGGAGGCGGCGCCCCTGCGCCCGCTCCTTGGGCGACTCCGGGCCATGGGCCTGCGGCTGGGGGTGGCCACCAACGACGCGGAGGCGCCGGCGCGGGCGCACCTGGCGGGGGTGCTGGACCTTCTCGACTTCGTGGCGGGCTACGATTCGGGCTGGGGGGGCAAGCCCGGGGCGGGGCAGCTCCTGGCCTTCGCGCGGGCCGTGGGGGTGGAGGCGGGCGGCTGCGCCATGGTGGGCGACAGCCTGCACGACCTGCACGCCGGGCGGGCGGCGGGGATGCGGACGGTGGGGGTGCTGACGGGGGTGGCGGGGCGCGAGGAGCTGGAAGCCCACGCGGACGCGGTGCTGGACAGCGTGGCGGGGCTGCCGGCCTGGGCGGCCTCGCTCGTTGCGACACGGCCTGTCGCGGCCGGACCCTCGCGCGGGGGGCGGCCGGCCTAGGGTCCGCCGCGAACGGGGGGGCCGCCATGGGCGACGCAGGCACGGACGAGGCGGGCACGGACGAGGCGGGCACGCGCAGGAGGCGGGCGGGCGGGCGGGCGGCCAACGCGGCCAAGCGCGTGGGCCACCTGGAGCAGATGCCCTGGCGCATCCCCATCAACCACGACCGCCCCATCGAGCCGCTGCCCCCGGAGGGCGTCCAGGCCATCCACGACGGCGCCATGCGCATCCTGGAGGAGATCGGCATCGAGTTCCTCAACGAGGAGGCGCTGGGGCTCTTCCGGCAGGCCGGGGCGACGGTGGCGGGGACCAACGTGCGGATGGGCCGGGACTTCGTCATGGAGATGGTCGGGCGGGCGCCCGAGACCTTCACCGTCACGCCCCGCAACCCCGACCGCGCCCTGCCGGTGGGCGGCCGGGCCATGCTGTTCGGCAACGTGTCGAGCCCGCCCAACTACTGGGACATGGAGATCGGCCGCAAGGTGCCGGGCACGCGGGCGCGCTGCGCGGACTTCTTCCGGCTCACGCAGCACTTCAACTGCATCCACTTCGCCGGCGGCTACCCGGTGGAGCCGGTGGACGTGCACCCCTCCGTGCGCCACCTCGACGCGCTGTTCGACAAGCTGACCCTCACCGACAAGGTGGTGCACGCCTACAGCCTCGGCCCCGAGCGGGTGGAGGACGTGATGGAGATGGTGCGGCTGGCGGCGGGCCTGAGCCACGAGGCGTTCGCGGCCAGCCCCCGGATGTACACCAACATCAACTCGACCTCGCCGCTCAAGCACGACATCCCCATGATAGACGGCTGCCTGCGCCTGATCCGGCGGGGGCAGGCGGTGATCGTGACGCCCTTCACGCTGGCCGGCGCCATGGCGCCCGTGACCATGGCCGGGGCCGTCACGCTGAGCATCGCCGAGGCGCTGTCGGCCATCGCGCTGTTCCAGTGGGTGGTGCCCGGCTGCCCCTGCGTGATCGGGACCTTCACCAGCAACGTGGACATGAAGAGCGGCGCCCCCGCCTTCGGGACGCCCGAGTACATGCGCGCCACCCAGATGACGGGGCAGATGGCGCGCTTCTACGGGCTGCCCCTGCGCGCCTCGGGCGTGTGCGCGGCCAACGTGCCCGACGGGCAGGCCATGTGGGAGACCTCCAACTCCCTCTGGAGCGCGGTGCAGAGCCGCACCAACGTGGTCTACCACGCGGCGGGCTGGCTCGAGGGGGGGCTGATCGCCTCACCCGAGAAGTTCGTCATGGACTGCGAGGTCCTCCAGATGATCCAGCGCTACATGGAGCCGGCGCTGTGGGCGACCGCGCCCGAGGACATCGCGCTCGACGCCATCCGCGAGGTGGGTTCGTCGGGGCACTACTTCGGGATCGCGCACACGCAGGCGCGCTACGAGACGGCCTTCTACCAGCCCATGGTGTCGGACTGGCGCAACTACGAGGCCTGGGAGGTGGCGGGGTCCGTGTGGACGCAGGAGCGGGCGCATCGCGTGTTCAAGGAGATCGTCGGGGGCTTCGAGGAGCCCCCCATGGACGCGGGCGCCCGCGAAGCGCTGGCCGACTTCGTGGCGCGCCGCAAGCGCGAGGGAGGCGCGCCCACGGACTTCTGAGGCGTCGCCGCGTGGGTCGGCGGTGCGTCGCCTCCGGGCCTGTCGCGGGGGGCGGCCACGGGCGCGGCGCGCAAGGTCAGGGCCACCATCACGCTGGACGCCGCCGTGGCGCGCGAGGCGCGGGAGCTCGGGCTCAACGTCTCGGCGCTGAGCGAGGCGGCGCTGCGCGAGGCGCGCGCGAAGGCCTGGGCGGAGGAGAACGCAGGCGCGCTGGCGGAGCGGGAGGCGTGGCTGAGGGAGCACGGCCCGCTGGGCGCGGACTGCCTTCCCGAGGGCGCGCGGCTGGCCTGGGACGAGTGGCGGCGGGAGCGGTAGCGTGCACTTCCATGCCCGTCGCCCGAGGGGTGCCGGCCTGGTCATGGACCTCCGGAGCGACCACGTGGGCAGGCCGGGTCGCGTCGTGGCGCCCTTGTCGGACGCCGAAGGCGGGCCGCCGCCGAAGCGGCTGGAACCAGCGCTCGTGGTGGACGGGCGCCGCGTGGTCCCGCGCACGGGCGCGCTCCTCGCCGTCCCCGCCCCCCTCGGTGCGGGCCGGGGCGCGGCCGACCTCACGGGCGAGCGCGAGGCGATCCGCCGGGCGCTCGACATCCCGTTCGTGGGGCTCTGAACCGTCACGAAAGCGTGATGATGGCGCGCCGAAACTCCCGCGCCGGGCCTGCCGTGGCTTGGGGCGTCGCCGGGACGATCCCGGCGGTCGATCCAGAC
>ERZ1066118.55-NODE-55-length-131391-cov-15.831722_pt1 | contig 131391 bp, 134 predicted proteins | sample MGYA00382765_ERZ1066118 | MGnify/ENA primary metagenome ERZ1066118 (study PRJEB33369, sample SAMEA5778348) | biofilm metagenome | biome: Industrial cooling water; feature: Water cooling tower basin; material: Biofilm | place: United Arab Emirates | collected...
GCCCAGCCAAGGCACCCCGGGACAGTACGTCTTCGAGCGCGCCTTCGTCGGCTGACGGTCAGGCCGCGCGCGGGAACTGCTCTTCGCCGCCGACCACCGAGGGGATGCGCTCCCAATCACGCGCCCCTGGGCGGGCCACCACGAGCTTGGGCGGCACGTAGGGCTTCATCGGCGGCGGCGGCGGCGGCGCGATCAGCGCCCGACCCGTTCCGGTGAGCGTGAGCACGCTGCCGCGGCCGCGGCTGACGTGTCCCATGCCGATCAGCTCCAGCAAGGCCGACTGCATCAGCGGCCAGGACACGGTGCTGGTCGCGCTGCGCAGCTTGGTCGGCGTGCGGGCGCCGCCGGCGATGGCGCGCAGGGCGCGTTCATGGTTCGAATTCATGGCGGGCGGTCTCCGGAAAACCAAGGCTGGTGCGGCGGCAACGAGCCGCAGCGCGGCGGTGCGTCGGTGGCGTGCGTCGAGTCAGAGCAGCGGCGGCAACACGTGCGCCGCACCGAAGAGGCCGGCGACGTTGATCGCCATGCCCACCCAATGCCGCATGGAAAAGCGGAACGTGGTGTCGGCCGTCGCTTGCGACGCGTAATCCATCTTCACTGCCCCTGGGGTGTCATCACCCAAGCAGGATGCCGCAAGCCGAACGATCGGTCTAATGGATTATATCTTATAGGCTGATCGATTGACTCGATCACCCGACCGCGCCGGCAGCAGGTCGGCTCGACGGCGAAACGGGACCGCCAGGCGGCACGTGGCGTACGGGAATCAACCGCCGCCCGTCGCCCTCAAGCCATCGTCTTGGCGGCAGCCAGCGCCAGCACGCCCGCGAGCAAGCGCCGAACCACGGCGTCCGGCAACCGCCCGGACAGGCGCGTGCCGATCAGCACGCCCGGCACCGAACCCGCCAGCAACGTCGCCAGCAGGCTCCAGTCGATGTGGCCTGCCAGGCCGTGCCCGACCGATGCGATCGCGGTCAGCGGGACCGCATACGCGAGGTCGGTCGCGGCCACCTCGCGCGCCTGCAGCCGCGGGTGCAGCATCGCGATCGCCACGCAACCCACCGCGCCGGCCCCGATCGAGGACAGGGCGACCAACGTGCCGATCAGCACGCCCGCGCCCACGGTCGCCGCGTCCCGCCAGGCCGGATCGGGCGTGGCGGACACGCTCGCGCTCCATGCCAGCAGGCGATCGCGCCACAGCAGAGCGCCGCAGGTCAGCAGCAGCGAGCAACCGATGGCCGTGCGCAGGACGCTGCCCGTGCCGGAGGTGCCGCCTGCCCACCAGAGCCAGCCGAGGGCCGCGACGCACGCGGGCAGGCTGCCCGCCATCAGCAGCCCCGCCACGCGCCGGTCGATGCGGCCGCGGCGCGCGTTGGCGCCGGTGCCCACCGCCTTGGTGATCGCCGCGAACGCCAGGTCCGTGCCCACGGCCACGGCGGGCGGAATGCGGAAGAGCCCGATCAGCGCCGGCGTCATCAGCGACCCGCCACCCACTCCGGTGACGCCGACGGTGAGGCCCACGGCGAGGCCGGTCAGTGCGAGTGCGACATCCATCGGTCGGACGCGGTTTCTGGTGTGAACGTCAAGCCGCTTTCACGGCGTCGTCGCGGCGGGTCGCCATCAGGCCGCGGTACGCCTCGCCCACCAGCAGCATGGCCGGGCCGTCGCCCAGACCACGAGCCAGCGACGCCAATTCCGCCAGCGGCGCCGCGAGCACGCGGCGGCCGGGCAGCGAGGCGCTTTCGACGAGCACCACCGGGCGGTGCGGCGACACCCCTGCCGCGAGCAGGCCGTCGACGATGCGGTCCGCTTCCCGGCCCGCCATGTACAGCGCCACCGTGTCGGCCGCGGCCGCGGGCCGCGCCCAGTCGTGCGCGGCCTCGCCCTCGCCCGCCCGCGGTGTCACGAACACGACGCTGCGGGCCTTTCCGCGCACCGTCAGCGATTGCGCCAGGTCCGCGCTGGCCGCGAAGGCGGCGCTCACCCCCGGCACCACTTCGAACGGGATGCCGGCGGCGCCCAGCGCGGCGATCTCTTCCTGCGCGCGGCCGAACAGCATCGGGTCGCCCCCCTTGAGGCGCACGACCACCGCATGCGTGCGGGCCGCGTCGACCAACTGCTTGTCGATGAAGCGTTGCGCGGTCGACAGGCGGCCGCAGCGCTTGCCGACCGGCACGAGGCGTGCGCGGATCGCCAAGGCCAGCGTGTCGGGATGGACCAACGCGTCGTGGAAGACGACGTCGGCCTGCTCCAGGAGCCTTGCCGCCCGCAGCGTGAGCAGGTCGGCCGCCCCCGGACCGGCACCGACCAGATAGACGGTGCCAGGACCCGCCGCCGAGTCGACGCGTTGCGGCGAGTCCTTCATGCCGATACCCCCAGCGAAACCGCCGCGGCCGCTCCGTCCGAAGCCGGCTCCGTGGCGGCGTTCGTCGGCGACACGACCGTCCCGGCAGCCACCGTGCGGTTCGTGGCTTCGTCGATCACGATGAAGGCACCGCCGGCCCGGGAACGGGCGTAGGGTTCCAGCGGAAGCGGCACTTGCGTGCGCAGCCGCACGCGGGCGACATCGTTGACCTCCAGCGGCGCCTCGGCCGGCAGGCGGGCCAGCGTGTCGACGTCGATCCGCCACGCCACGTCCGCGAAGCGCGCGCGCACGGTGCGGGCGCCATGCTTGACCAGGTAGGGCCTGCGGGCGTCCAACGGCTGAGGATCGAACCAGCACAGGTCCGCGACGATGTCGGTGGCCAGCGCCGGCGTGTCCCGCGCCGCCGCGATCACGTCGCCGCGCGACACATCCACCTCTCGGTCGAGCTGCACGGTGACGGCCCGGTCCGGCCCGGCGGCGGCCAGGGGTCCGTCCGCACCCAGCACCGCCGCGATGCGCGCGCGCATGTTCGACGGCAGCACCACGACTTCGTCGCCGACCGCCATCGTGCCCGCGGCGACGGTGCCCTGGTAGCCGCGGAACTCGGTCGCTTCGGCCAGCGCGCCGGGCTGCGCGTTGCCGCGCGCCACGCGCACCACGCGCTGCACCGGCAACCGCAGTGGCGCGCCCGCCGTGGCCGCGTCGTCGTGTCGGGCAGGCACGGTCTCCAGGTGCTGCAGCAGCGTGGGGCCCTGGTACCAGCCGAAGGCGTCGCCGCGCTCGACCACCATGTCGCCGCGCAACGCCGACAGCGGGATCGCCTGCACATGCGTGAAGCCCAGCGGCGCCGCGAAGCGCTCGAAGGCGGCTCGGATGGCGTCGAAGGCCGCCGCGGCGTCGGTGTCCACCAAGTCCATCTTGTTCACCGCCAGCACGATGCGCGGGATGCCCAGCCAGCGCGCCAGATACGCGTGACGCCGGGTCTGCGTCTGCACGCCGCGCGTCGCGTCGACCAGCAGGACGGCCACGTCCGCCGTGCTGGCCGCGGTCACCATGTTGCGCGTGTACTGCACGTGGCCCGGTGTGTCTCCGATCACGAACTTGCGCGCGGGCGTCGCGAAATAGCGGTAGGCCACGTCGATGGTGATGCCCTGCTCGCGCTCGGCGATCAGCCCGTCGGTGAGCAGAGACAGGTCGGCCTGCGCGAAGCCGCGCTTGCGGGAGGCGGCTTGCACCGCCGTCAACTGGTCGTCGAAGAGCCCCTTGCTGTCCAGCAACAGCCGACCGATCAGCGTCGACTTGCCATCGTCCACGCTTCCGGCCGTGACGAAACGCAAGAGGCCGGTGGTGTCGTTCGTGTCCATCAGAAGTACCCCTCGCGCTTGCGCAGCTCCATCGCCGCCTCGTTGGCCTGGTCGTCGAGCCGCGTGGCGCCGCGCTCGGTGATGCGCGTGGACTCGGTCTCGCGAACGATCTCGGTCACGGTGCGCGCATGGGAGTCGACCGGTGCGGTGCAGGTGATGTCGCCCACCGTGCGGAAGCGCACCGTGGCGCGCTCCACCGTCTCGCCGGCTCGCGGCGGCGTCAGCGGCGTCACCGGCACCAGCGCGCCGCCGCGCCGAACCACCTCGCGCTCATGCGCGAAATAGATCGACGGCAGCGCGATGGCTTCGCGCTCGATGTACTGCCAAACGTCCAACTCGGTCCAGTTGGAGATCGGGAAGACGCGCACGTTCTCGCCCGCATGCACGCGCCCGTTGTAGAGGGACCAGAGCTCCGGGCGCTGGTTCTTGGGATCCCACTGCCCGAACTCGTCGCGGAACGAAAAGACGCGCTCCTTGGCGCGCGCCTTTTCCTCGTCTCGACGCGCGCCGCCGATGCAGGCGTCGAGGCCCAGCTCGGCGATGGCATCGAGCAGCGTCACCGACTGGTGCGGATTGCGCGGCTCGTCCGGGTGGCGGAGCACCACGCGCCCAGTACGGATCGAGTCCTCCACCGAGCGCACTTCGAGCCGCAACGCGCGCTCGCGCACGACCTGGTCGCGGAAGGCGATCACTTCGGGAAAGTTGTGCTCGGTGTCGACATGCAGCAGCACGAAGGGCACGCGCTGCGGCCATAAGGCCTTCTCGGCCAAGCGCAGCACGACGGCCGAATCCTTGCCGCCGGAGAAGAGGATGGCCGCGTTGCGGCATTCGGCGGCCACCTCGCGCAGGATGAAGATCGACTCGGCTTCCAACGCGTCGAGGTGCGTCCAGGCGCGGGCCGCCGGCGCAGGGCGCGATGGCGCGCCGTCGGCCACGGGATCCGCGGCCGCCGGGCCGGCGGGTGCGTCGAGCAGTGCTGAGCGAAGTGCGTGCATCGAAAGGGTCTCGTCGAAGGTGCCGTGTTCTTGCGGTCCGCCGGGCGGGGCGCGTCAAGGCGCCACGGCGACGGCGATGGTCTTGGCCCGACCCAGGCGTCCATCGGGGCCGAGGTGCAGTCCGCACTCCTTGCTCTCGGGCTGCTCCCACCACCATCGGCCGGCGCGCGCGTCCTCGCCCGGCGTGACGGCACGGGTGCAGGGCGCGCAACCGATGCTCGGGTAGCCTCGCGCATGCAGCGAGTTGACCGGCACGCCGCGTGCGCGCACGTACGCGTCGACGTCGGCCGCGGTCCAGTCGGCCAACGGCGCGAGCTTCATGAGGCCGTTGCCTTCGTCGCGCGCCAGCACGTCCAGCCCGGCACGCGTCACGGCCTGCTCGCGCCGCAGGCCGGTGATCCACATCGACTTGCCCTGCAACGCGCGGGCCAGCGGCTCGAGCTTGCGCACCTGGCAGCAACGCTTGCGGGCATCGACCGACACACGAAAGCCGTTGGCGCCCTGTTCGTCCACCATGCGCTCGACCTGCGCCGCGTCCGGGAAGAAGGTCCGCACTCGCAGCCGGTAGCGCTGGCGCACCTCGTCCATCAGCGCGTGGGTCTCTTCGGGCAGCCGTCCGGTGTCCAGCGTGAACACTTCCACCTCGGCGCCGACGGCGTCCAGCAGGTCCAGCAGCACCATGTCCTCGGCGCCGAAGCTGGTCGCGAACACCGTGCGCGGGTATCGAACCAGGGCGTCCGCGACGCGCGCGGCCACCTGGTCGACGCGCGTGCGCAGCGACAGCGGCAGCGCATCGAGGAATTCCGCGCTCACAGCACCACCGCCTTCTTGCGCGCCCGCGCCGCCTGCGGGAAGCGCCGCTCGAAAAGCGGCCCGCGGTCGTGCGCGCCTTGATAGGACTCGCTGAACGTGGCCAGCGCCGCCACCGCCGCCTGCGCGTCCTCGCCGTCGCGCAGCTCGAAGCTGTCGAAGCCGCAGCGCGCCAGGTAGAACACCTGGTCGCGCTGCACGTCGCCGACCGCGCGCAGCTCGCCCATGAAGCCCATGCGCTCGCGCAGCAGCCGTGCGGTGGAATAACCGCGCCCGTCCGTGAAGCTGGGGAAGCGCACGGCCACCAGCGCGAGCCGGTCGATCGCGCCGGTCAGCGCCTCGGGCGGGTCGTCCGGCTCCAGCAGCACGCCCAGGCGCGCGGCGCCCGTCAGCAACTCGGGGGCGGATTGCCAGGCGTCCAAGGTCACCAGCAGGTCGGCGCCGGGCGCCGCCTGCGCCGCGGCCGTGGCGAGCGCGTCGGCGTCGGCGGCCTCCAGCCGGGTCCAGGAGTCGGCCCGCGGGCCGGCCGCGTCAATCAGCGTGGGCATAGACGGCTTCCTTGAAGGGGGCGAGCCCCAGGCGCGCCACGACATCGACGAAGCGTTCGGCATCGGAGTCGCGGGCATCGAGATACGCGCGCACGAGGCGCTCGACGACGTCGGGCACGTCGTCACGGGCGAAGGACGGGCCGATGATCCGCCCGATGCCGGCGGCGTTGCCCTGCCGGCCGCCGATCGTGACCTGGTACCACTCCTCGCCGTTCTTGTCGACGCCGAGGATCCCGATGTGCCCGACGTGGTGGTGGCCGCAGGCGTTGATGCAGCCCGAGATGTTGAGGTCCAGCTCGCCGATCTCGTGCAGGTAGTCCAGGTCGTCGAAGCGGCGCTGGATGGCTTCGGCCACCGGGATCGACACCGCGTTGGCCAGCGCGCAATAGTCGCCGCCCGGGCAGGCGATGATGTCGGTGAGCAGCCCGATGTTGGGCGTGGCCAGGCCCAGGGCGCGGGCATCGCGCCACAGCGCCGGCAGCTGCGCCCGCTCGACGTCTGCCAGCACCAGGTTCTGCTCGTGCGTCACCCGAAGCTCGCCGAATGAGTAGCGCTCCGCCAGGTCCGCGATGGCGTCCAGCTGGTCGGCGCTCGCGTCGCCCGGCGGCACGCCGGTCTTCTTGAGCGAGAGCGTCACGGCCGCGTAACCCGCCATGCGATGCGGGTGGACGTTGCGCTGCGCCCAGCGCGCGAAGCCCGGCTCGCCGGGGGCCAGCAACGCCGCCAGTTCCGACGCGGCGCCGGCGCGGTCGTCGCGCGAGAGTTCGATGCCGTCGTCCGGCAGCGCCCGGTACGCGGGTCGCGTGAAGCGCGACGCGATGCGCTCGATCTCCTCGGCGGGCACGGTGCCGGGGCCGCCCTTCAGGTGCTCCCATTCGGCCTCGACTTCGGCCGCGAAGCCCTCGGGCGTGCGGTCCTTGACCAGGATCTTGATGCGCGCCTTGTACTTGTTGTCGCGCCGGCCATGGCGGTTGTAGACCCGCAGGATCGCGTCCAGGTAATTCAGCAGGTCAGGCCAGGCGACGAAGTCCCGCACCACGTGGCCCACCATCGGCGTACGGCCCAGGCCGCCGCCCACGATCACGCGGAAGCCGATCGTGCCGTCCTCGGCGCGACGCGCCTGCAGGCCGATGTCGTGCACCAGCGTCGCCGCGCGGTCCTCTTCGGCGCCGCTCACCGCGATCTTGAACTTGCGCGGCAGGAAGGCGAATTCAGGGTGGAAGGTCGACCATTGGCGGATCAGCTCGCACCACACCAGCGGGTCGACGATCTCGTCGGGCGCGACGCCCGCGAACTGGTCGGTGGTCGTGTTGCGGATGCAGTTGCCGCTGGTCTGGATCGCGTGCAGCTGCACCTCGGCCAGCTGCGCCAGGATCTCGGGCACGTCTTCCAGCCGCGGCCAGTTGAACTGGATGTTCTGGCGCGTGCTGAAGTGTCCGTAGCCGCGGTCGTACGTGCGCGCCACGTGCGCCAGCCGGCGCAGCTGCGCCGAGCCCAGCAGGCCGTAGGGAATCGCCACGCGCAGCATCGGCGCATGGCGCTGCAGGTAGAGCCCGTTCTGCAATCGCAGCGGGCGGAAGTCGTCTTCGGCCAGCTCGCCCGCCAGGAAGCGGCGGGTCTGGTCGCGGAACTGCGCGACGCGCTCGTCGATCAGGCGTTGGTCGATCTCGTCGTAGCGGTACATCGGGGAGGTCTTGCGTCCGGGGCGCGCCGAGTTCCGGCGAAGGCGCATGGTGCGCGGCGCCGCTGCGATGGGGAACGACCGATTCGTGAACTCCTGAGAACGGATGGTTATCAAGGCGCGCGAGCGGCGCATATGCACAGAGACGCCGCGCATGAGCGTGCGGGCCTGCCGGCGGCGCACGACAATCCCGCGATGAACTTCCAGCAATTGCGCTCGCTGCGCGAGACCGTGCGCCGAGGCATGAGCCTGACCGCCGCGGCGCAGGCGCTGCACACCTCGCAGCCGGCGCTGTCCAAGCAGATCCGCGAGCTCGAGGACGAGCTCGGCGTGACGCTGTTCGTGCGGCACGGTCGCAAGTTCACCGCCCTCACCGAAGCCGGTCAACGCATCCTCGGCATCGCCGAGCGGGTGCTGGCCGAGGCCGAGAACCTCAAGCGCACGGGCGCCGAATACGCGGCCGGAGAGACCGGCGTTCTGTCGATCGCGGCGACCCACACGCAGGCGCGCTACGCGCTGCCCTCGATGCTCGCGCGCTTCCGGCTGCGCTACCCGCGCATGCGGCTTCGGCTGCACCAGGGCAACCCGGAGCAGGTCGCCAAGATGGTCATGCATGGCGAGGCCACCTTCGGGCTGGCGACCGAGGCGCTCGACGCGCATCCGTCGCTGGATGTGCGGCCCGCCTACGGCTGGCGCCACTGCGTGGTCGTGCCGCACGGGCACGCGCTCGCGCAGCGCGACTCGGTCGACCTGGACACGCTGGCGGCGCAGCCGCTGATCACCTACACGGCCGAATTCGCCGGCCGGCGCAAGATCGACGAGGCCTTCGCCGCGCGCGGGCTCGCTCCCGACATCGCGCTCGAAGCGCTCGACTCGGACGTGATCAAGACCTACGTGGCGCTCGGCTTCGGCGTCGGCGTGATCGCCGGCATCGCGCACGATGCCGAGCGCGACCGCGAGCTCGCCCGCGTCGAGATCGACAGCGACGTGCTGCCGCTGAACGTGGCCCGCCTCGCCACGCGCTCGGGGGCGTACCTGCGCGAGTTCGAGCGGGTCTTCGCCGAGATCGTCACGGCCGGAGCGCCGGTGGGCGCGGTGGCGGGCCCGGAGTTGCGCGCGGCGGCGTGACGAAGGACACTCCCCGCATCCCGAGCCGCAGGCGGACAGCACCGCAGGAGTCGACGATGGACGCTTCCCCGGCCGGGCAAGGCGCATGGCCTTCGCTGGACTACGCGGACTGGCGGGAGACGCTGGCCACCCTCCACCTGTGGACGCAGGTGGTCGGCAAGGTGCGGCTCGCATCGACGCCATGGCTCAACCACGGGTGGCATGTTCCGCTCTACGTCCATGCACGGGGCCTCGGCACGTCGCCGATGCACGTGGGCCACCGCATGCTGGAGATCGATTTCGACTTCGTCGATCATCGGCTCGCGATGCGCACGTCCGATGGGCCGATCAGCGGCTTCGCGCTCGAACCCATGTCCGTGGCGACGTTCTACCGTCGCGTGATGGAGGAGCTCTGCGCGGCGGGCATCGACGTGAAGATCGACACCGTCCCGAACGAGGTGCCCGGACCGATCCGCTTTCCCGAGGACGAGGTCCATGCTTCGTATGATCCGGCCGCGGTCCGGCGGTTCTGGCTCGCCTTGCGGCACGCCGATCGTGTGTTCCGATTGTTTCGGACCGGTTTCCTCGGCAAGTCCAGCCCGGTCCATCTCTTTTGGGGCAGCCTCGATCTGGCCGTGACCCGCTTCTCGGGACGCCCGGCCCCCATGCACCCCGGGGGCGTGCCGGGCTTGCCCGACGCCGTGACCCGCGAGGCCTATTCGCACGAGGTGAGCAGCGCGGGATTCTGGCCGGGCAGCGCCGCGTACCCGCATGCCGCGTTCTATGCGTACGCGTATCCCGCGCCGGACGGCTACGCCCGCGCCGCCGTCGAGCCCGATGGGGCGTTCTGGTCGGCGGAGCTGGGCGAGTGGCTGCTTCCATACGACGTCGTCCGAGCCGCGCCCGACCCCGATCGCGCGTTGCTGAGCTTCCTGCAGACCAGCTATCGTGCCGCCGCGGACCTGGCGCACTGGGACCGTGGCCTCGACTGCGCCATCGGCGCGCCGGGCCGACCGAGAGCGATCTAGGTCCGGCGCGCCGTCGCCTTCTCGCCCCTGCCCCGGGTTGGGGGGCGCTGGGTCCGCACGACGAGCCGCCCCTATGCCACGGCGTCGAGCATCGCGCGCGCGGCGCGCTCATCGATGCCGTGCGCCAAGCCGGGCACGATCCGCACGGTCGCGTCCGCACCCGGCATCTACGGGATCTATCCCAGTCGCGAGTTCGTGCTGCCCAAGGTCCGCGCGCTGGTGGGTTTCCTCGCGGAAGCGTTCCTCGAGGCCACTTGGACCGGCGTCGCCGGCGCTAACCGTTCCACCGAAGCGAAGGGCCCCGGCGCTGCCGTGTCCGCTCCGAAGGGATCACGGAAGACGCGCTGATCCCGACGTGTCGATGAACTCGCGGGCCACTTCCGTGCATCGGTCCCGCGGGCGGCATGCCATTGCGGGCGCCGCCTACCGGGAGCTTGACCTGGCTCAAGTCGGGAAGCCGCGTCCTCGGCGATCCTGTTCCTGGAACGACATGCCAAGGACGCCCCGATGACCCCCGCCGCCCTCAACGTCATCCGCGACGAGCACGCGGCCTTGTCCGCCGTGCTGCGCTCGATGCGCATGCTGCTGGCCGAGCACCGCCGCCGCGCCAGCGCGCCCGACTTCGGGCTGCTGCGGGCCATGCTGCTCTATGTCGACGAGTTCCCCGAGAAGCTGCACCACACCAAGGAAAGCGAGCTGCTCTTCCCGTTGCTGCGTGCGCGCAGTCCAGAGGCCGCCGAGGCGCTGGACCGGCTCGACGCCGAGCACGGCCGGGGCGAAGCCGCCATCCGCGCGCTGGAGCACGACCTGCTGGCGTGGGAAGTGCTGGGCGAGTCGCGCCGCGCAGCCTTCGAGCAGGCGCTGGACCGCTACGTGGACTTCTACATGGCGCACATGTCGCTGGAGGAGACGCAGGTGCTGCCGCTGGCGCAGCGCGTGTTGAGCGCCGCCGACTGGGCCTCGATCGACGGAGCGTTCCTGGCCAACCGCGATCCGCTGACCGGCCATGCGCCGACCGACGAGTTCCGGCCGCTGTTCACGCGGATCGTCAACACCGTGCCGGCCCCGATCGGGTTGGGGCCGGCGCTGGCCTGAGCGCGGCGCCGGCTGGCTCCCCCTGTTCAGCCGCGCCCGAACACCTCGTTGAGCTGCTGGGTCACGCGCACGAAGGTCGTGCGCTTGCTGAGTTCCTTGAGCCGGCGCGCACCCACGTAAGTGCAAGCGCTGCGCACGCCGCCCAGCACGTCCTGCAGCGTGCCGTCCACGGGGCCGCGGTAGTCGACCAGCACCTCCTTGCCTTCGGAGGCCCGGTACTTGGCCACGCCGCCGGAATAGCGCTGCATGGCGGCCGTGGAGCTCATTCCGTAAAAGCGCATCATCCGCTTGCCGTCGCGCTCGACGATCTCGCCCTCGCATTCGTCGTGGCCCGCGAACATGCCGCCCAGCATCACGAAGTCGGCGCCGCCGCCGAAGGCCTTGGCGATGTCGCCCGGCACGGTGCAGCCCCCGTCGGCGCAGATCAAGCCGCCCAGGCCGTGGGCGGCGTCGGCGCACTCGATCACGGCCGACAGTTGCGGATAGCCCACGCCGGTCATCTTGCGCGTCGTGCACACCGAGCCCGGCCCGATGCCGACCTTCACGATGTCCACGCCGGCCAGGATCAGTTCCTCGGTCATCTCGCCGGTGACCACGTTGCCGGCCATGATCACCAGTTGCGGATGCTTCTCCCGCATCTTGCGGACGAAGCGCACGAAAGCCTCGGTGTAGCCGTTGGCCACGTCGATGCACACGTACTCGATGCGGCCCTCCGCCTTGGCCGTCACCTGCTCGAACTTGCGATGGTCCGCCTCGGTGATGCCCATCGAGTAGAACGCGGTCGACGGCGTCGCCAAGCCGCGGAAGAACTCGACCAGCGCGGCCTCGTCGTAGTGCTTGTGCAGCGCCACCGACAGCGTGTGCGGCTCGAAGGCGCGCGCCATCGCCATCGTGCCCGTCACGTCCATGTTGGCCGCGACGATCGGGATCCCGTGGTACGTGCGGCCCGAATGGCGGAAGACGAATTGGCGCGAGATGTCGACCTCGGCGCGCGACGACAAGGTCGAGCGCTTCGGACGGATCAGCACGTCCTTGAAGTCGAGCTTGAGTTCGGTCTCGATGCGCATGGCGTCACTTGGCGAACAGCTGCGAAGGATCGGCGAAAGCCTTGAACTCCAGCGCGTTGCCGCTGGGGTCCATGAAGAACATGGTGGCCTGCTCCCCGACCTGCCCCTGGAAACGGACGTGCGGCTCGATCACGAAGCGCACGCCGCCCGCGCGCAGGCGGGCGGCCAGTGCTTCCCACTCGGGCATGGACAGCACGACGCCGAAATGCCGCACCGGGACGGCGTCGCCGTCGACCGCGTTGCGCTGCACGGCGCCGCATTCGCCAGGCGCCAGATGCGCCACCACCTGGTGGCCGTAGAGGTCGAAGTCGATCCACTCCGGAGAGCTGCGGCCCTCCGGGCAACCGAGCAGGCCGCCGTAGAAGCGGCGGGCCTCGCTCAGATCGTGGACGGGAAATGCGAGATGGAAAGGATGGGCGCTCATCCCGGGATTATCGCAGCCCTGCGGAAAGCGTCAGCCGCTGCGCACGCATCGGCCGAGCCCGCCGGGTCGGTCCGGTCAGCCCGCTCAGGCCCGACCTTTCACCAGCGCCGCCGCCACCTGCGCGACATGCCGCCCTTGGTAACGCGCCATCGCCAGCTCGTTCTCGCTGGGCATGCGGCTGCCGTCGCCGCCGGCGATCGTGGTGGCGCCGTAAGGGGACCCGCCGGAGATCTCGCTCATCGTCATCTGCCGCTGCTCGGAGTACGGCAGCCCCACCAGCACCATGCCGTGGTGCAGCAGCGTGGTGTGCAGCGACAGCAGCGTGCTTTCCTGGCCGCCGTGCTGGCTGGCCGTGCTCGCGAAGGCACTGCCCACCTTGCCGATGAGCGCCCCCTTCGCCCACAGGCCGCCGGTCTGGTCGAGGAAGCTGCGCAGCTGCGAGGCAGCCACGCCGAAGCGGGTAGGAGTGCCGAAGATGATCGCGTCGGCCGCCGCCAACTGGTCCGGCTGGATGATCGGCACATGCGCGAAAGCCTGCTGCGCCGCCTTCGCGCCGATCTGCTCCAGCGTGGCGTCGGGGATCAGCTCCGGCACCCGGAACAGCTGCACGTCGGCGCCGGCCAGCTCGCGGGCGCCCTCGGCGATGGCCTCGGCCATGCGGAAGATGTGGCCGTAGGTGCTGTAGAAGACGACCTGTACCTTGATGCTCATGGGGATGACTCCTCGGCGTCGATCGGAAGACGAGCCCGCGCGCCTGTCCACGGCGCCGAGCGGTTGCTTCATTTGACCAGCCTCGGTCGTCGCGGGCGTTCAAGATTCTTGAACCATCACGACGATCGCCTTGCACCGAGCGCGCCATGGCAGCGCGCGCCAGTCAGGGCTGCGCGTAACGTTCCCGCAGCGCGTTCTTCTGCACCTTGCCCATCGCGTTGCGCGGCAGCTCCTGCACCACGTGCACGCGCTTGGGCACCTTGAACCCGGCGATGCGCCCTTTCAACGCCGCGACGATCGCGGCTTCGTCCAGCGACACGCCCGGCCGCGGCACCACGACGGCCACCACGGCCTCGCCGAAGTCCCGGTGCGGCACGCCGACCACGGCGCTTTCGGCGACCCCGTCCAGCTCGTCGATGAAGCCTTCGATTTCCTTCGGATAGACGTTGTAGCCGCCCGAGATGATCAGGTCCTTCGAGCGGCCGACGATCGACAGGTAGCCGTTCGCATCCAGGCGGCCGACGTCGCCCGTCCTGAAGAAGCCGTCGGCGGTGAATTCGGCCGCGGTCTTCTCCGGCATGCGCCAGTAGCCCGAGAACACGTTCGGCCCCTTCACTTGGATGTCGCCGATCTGGTCCCAGGGCTTCGCGGCATCGCCCTCGCCCACCACCCGCACCGACACGCCGGGCAAAGGCAGCCCGACGGTGCCGGGCACCCGGTTGCCGTCATGGGGGTTGGAAGTGAGCATCACCGTCTCGCTCATGCCGTAGCGCTCGAGGATGCGATGGCCGGTGCGCGCCTCGAAGGCGCGGAACGTGTCGGCCAGCAGCGGCGCGGAGCCGGAGACGAAGAGCCGCATGCCGCGCACCGCGTCGGCATCGAGCCCTTGCTGGTCCAGCAGCCGCACGTACATCGTCGGCACGCCCATGAAGACGGTCGCCTGCGGCAGCCGGCGTACCGCCTCGGCCGCATCGAAGCGGTTCATCCAGATCATCTTGCTGCCCGACAGCAGCGCCCCGTGCGCCGCCACGAAGAGGCCATGCACGTGGAAGATCGGCAGCGCGTGAAGCAGGACGTCGCCCCGTCGCCAGCGCCAGTACCGGTGCAGGACGCGCGCGTTGCTGGCCAGGTTGCCGTGCGACAGCATCGCGCCCTTGCTGCGGCCGGTCGTGCCGGAGGTGTACAGGATGGCGGCCAGGTCCGCGGCAGCGCGGGCGACGGCGTCGAACCCGTCGCGCTGCGAGGCGGCGGCCTCCATCAAGGTGCCGCCGCTGGCGTCGTCCAACGTGTACAGGTGCCGCACGCCATGGCGCTGCGCGATCGGCTCCGCCCAGGCGCGGGCCTGCGGCGAGCACACCAGCACCGCCGGTTCGGCGTCCCCCACGAAGTAATCGATCTCGGCGGACTGGTACGCGTTGTTGAGCGGCAGGTACACGTGGCCGGCGCGCAGCGTCGCCAGGTACAGCATCAGCGCCTGCGGGCTCTTGTCCACCTGCGCCGCGATGCGGCTGCCGGCGGGAAGACGCAACGAAGCGAGCAGGCTGGCGATGCGCGCGGTGGCGCGGTCCAGGTCGTCCCAGGTGAGGGACGGGCCGTCGGTGGGCTCGATGCAGCAGCCGCTGCGGTCGCCCGGAAAGCCGGCGGCCAGGACCGTGTAGAGATTCTCGTCGGTGTCGTCTGGATGTGGAGTCATGCTCAATCGAGTTTCGCGCCGGAATCCTTCACCACCTTGGCCCACTTGACCGTTTCGGCCGCCACGAACCGCGCCATCTCCTCGGGCGGCTGGCCGCCGGGCTCGGCGCCCAGCTGCTGCCACGTCTCGGTCAATTCCTTGCCGGCCAGCGCCTTGGCGACTTCCTGCTGCATGCGGACGACGACTTCGCGCGGCGTGCCGGCGGGCGCCCACAGCGCATACCAAGTCTGCGCTTCGTAACCCTTGACGCCAGCCTCGGCCAGGGTGGGCAGGTTGGGCAGCGCGAAGGAACGCTTGGCGCCCGACACGGCCAGCGGCACCAGCCTGCCGGCACGGATGTGCTGCATGGAGCTGCCCAGCCCGTCGAACATGAAGTCGACCTGCCCGGCCAGCAGGTCCTGCAGCGCAGGGCCCGCCCCCCGGTACGGGATGTGCGTCGCGAAGCTGCCGGTCAGCGTCTTCCAGAGCTCCACGGTCAGGTGGTGCGCGGTGCCGTTGCCGGCCGAGCCGTAGTTGAAGCGGCCCGGGTTGGACTTCACCAGCCGCTGGAACTCGTCGAAGGTCTTGGCCGGGATCTTCTGCGGGTTGACCACCACCACGTTCGGCACGTAGGACACCACCGTGATGGGCGCCAGGTCCTTCTGCAGGTCGTAGCCCAGCTTGGGATACATGCTGGTGGCGATCGCATGGTGCGTGGCGCCCAGCAGGAACGTGTAGCCGTCGGGTGCCGCTTTCGCCGCCAGCTCGGCGCCCAGCGTGCCGCCGGCGCCGCCCCGGTTGTCGATCACCACCGTCTGGCCCAGCTGCTGCGAGAGCACCTTGCCCAACGGCCGGGCGAAGGCATCGGTCCCGCCGCCGGGCGGAAAGGGCACGATCAGGCGGATCGGCTTGTTCGGCCAGGTGCCGGCGGCGCCCGTGGCGGGGCTCGAAGCGCCGGCGGACTGCGCCGCGGCCGGCGCGCAAAGGACCAGCAATGCCGAGGCGGCCAACAACGACCCTGCCAGCGGCCGCGCGAGATCGCGGAATCGCATGCGTCACGTCTCCTCTTCGTATGGTGCTCGATCGTCGTCAGGGAAGCTGGGCGACGGCGCGCGATGCGCGGACCTCGCCGCGAACGAAGCGCTCGTGGTTCGCCTCCACCTCGTCGAGATCGTACAGGTAGTTCACCATGACCCCGCGCGATTGCCGCTGCCCCTTCAGGGATCCGTCGGCCGCCACGTTGATGCGCTCCAACCGCGCCCCGTTGCCGAGGTGGAAACGCGCGACCGGGTCGGAGCCGCTCGCCTCGTCGGCGCGCGTGTGCATCAGGTAGAAGGCCGCCAGGCGCTCGAGCAGCGGCGCCGCGGCATCGCTGGGCTCCTTCGACGCGCTGACGGCGCGCACCGCCGAGGCGTCCACGCCGGCGCGCGGGTCGGCGCGCCATGCGGCCAGCTGCCCGTCGAGCACGGCCAGCCGCTCGGGCTTGACGCGGTCCGAGCGCAGCGGCCCGGTCTTGGCCAGCCACGCGGAAAAAGACGGGACCGGACTCAAGGTGCAGAAGGTCGAGAGCTTCGGGAACTCCAACCTGAGCGCCTCGGCGACCCGCTTGATCAGGAAGTTGCCCAGGTTCACGCCGCGCAGGCCGGGCTGGCAGTTGGAGATCGAGTAGAACGCGGCCACGCGGAAACGCTCTGAAGACAGCGGCTCGCTGGCCGGCGCGATCAGCGGCGCGATCGCCGCCGGCATCTGCGGCAGCAGCGCCACCTCGACGAAGATCAACGGCTCGTCGGGAAGGATGGGATGGAAGAACGCGAAGCAGCGGCGGTCGGGCTGCAGCCGGCGGCGCAAGTCGTTCCAGCCATCGATCTCGTGCACCGCCTCGTGCCGGATGATCTGCTCCAGCAAGCGGGCAGGCGAATCCCAGTCGATGCGGCGCAATTCCAGGAATCCCGGGTTGAACCAGGAGCCCAGCAGATGCAGGAAGTCGGCGTCGACCGCCGCCAGCTCGGGCGCGCCGCGCAACCGCTCCAGCAACTCGGCACGCATGCGCACGATCGTGCCCGCGCCGCCGGGCGCACGATTCAGCCGGCGCAGCAGCTCCTGGCGCGGCGGCTCGGCCGCGCGCTGCAATGAAACCAGCGTCGCGGGGGAACGGTCTTCGGCCCAGCGCCGAGCCAGGGCGAGCACTTCCTCCGGGTCCGGATCCATCCCGGTGGCGAGCACCTCGAAGAAGCGGACGCGCTCGGCGGCGGGCAGGCGGCCCCACCGCTCGAGCGCCCGCGCGGCGATCGCCGCGCTGTTGGACTCGCCCGGCTCGCCCAACAACGCCCCGCAGTCCGCCACGAACCGGTCGAGCTCGGCGCGATCGCGGGCATCCTGGTGCGCTTGGCGCCACTTGCCGAACATGGAACGGGCTTCATCGAACATGGGCGGCCGGATGGATGAAAAAGTCGGAGCTCAGGGGAACAACGTCTGCGCCTCGGCGCGCCCGACGTAGGTCGCCACATCTTCCGGCAAGAGCAGCCGCTGGTCCACCAGCGCCTGGGCCTGCGCCCGCACCCGCGCCACGTAGTCCGCCTTGCTCGCGTAGCGCTCGGCGCTCGAGGGCCGCGGGTCGCCGCTGGCCTGGCGGGCCGCGAGCGTCTTGGCGAAGGGCAGCGTCGAGCCGACCGAATCGCACAGGTCGCCCGCGGCGAAACCCGCCTTGCGGATGTTCCACGAGGTGTAGGTCGCCAGCGGCACCGCCACGTCCGGCACGCGGATGCCGTTGGTCTCGTTGCCGTCGGCATCGGTGCGCGGCACCGGCACCACGTACTTGCGCGACAGGTCGCGCGCGGGAATGGCGCGCGCGTAGTCCGTCACCCACAGCTCGTTGGCCACCGCCGGATAGGCGATGCCGGCGGGCGCCAGATCGGGGAAGCCGACCTGCGTCCGGGCGAAGGACGGCGACAGCGTGCCGCCGGCGATCGACCCGTAGTTGGAGGGCGGCGGCGCGACGCCACGGCGCAGCCAGTCCTCCATCAGCACGACGCTGGCCTTGAGCGGCCCGGTCATCGCCACCGCCGACGACGCGTTGACGCATTGGACCGGCGTGGTCTGCGTGCCCACGCCGCCGGCGCCGCCGTGGTTGGCGCCCGGTACCACGTACAGCCGAACCGTCTCCGGGTTCGCGATGTCGCGCCCGGCGCCATCGGTGACCAGCAGGCCGCCGCGCGCGCCCCAGACCTCGTAGCCGCCGTCCACGTGGATCACGCGGGGGCAAGTGCCGCTGGCCTGGCAGCGGCGCAGGATGCCGTCGGCCTGCCCGGTCAGCGGATCCGTGATGGTCGGATAGGCGAACGGGAACTGGTCGCCCGGCTGGAAGTGGTCGGTGTGCTGCTTGGACCAGCGCCCGGGCTGGCCCCACCGGAAGTTCGTGAAGGTCTTGCGGCTGCCGGGGATGACCGGGATGGCGCCGTCGAAGACCTTGTTGCCACGGGCGTCGTCGTTGAAGCCCTGCCACACGAAGTCGCGCACGAAGCGGCCCGACTGCGACACGCCCTCGATCACCGCCTGCGTGTGGCGGATGTCGGCAACGGGGTTCGGATTGCCGCGCGCGTCGCTGCCGTCGAAGCGCAGGAAGGACACCAGGTCGCGCACGGCCGCGAGGCCCACGCCCATCACCAACGGATCCTTGGCCGGGTAGACGAAGGACCAGATCGCGCCCGCATCGACGCCGGCCGGCCGCGTGAAGCGGACCGTCGTGCGGCCCGTGGCCGGGTCGGTCACGTACTCCCAGTCCGCGGCCGGCACCGGCACGGATGGCGAGTCCCATGTCATGCCCGCCGGCGTCGCCCAGGTCTGGCGGCCATTGAAGACGACTTGGGCCTTGTCGGTGGTGGCAGGCTCGTAAGTCAGCCGGATCGTCGCGGGGTTGGTCGTGTTGTCGAACACGGCCTCTTCGCGGCTCGCACCCGTGATCGGGCTCCCGTCGGCGTTCTTCGCGAGCGGGAACTTCGTGCCGATCGGTTGGGCGTCGCCCCGGCCGGTCTGCGGCACGTCGCCTTGCCAGCCGCTCCAGACGACCGTGTAGCCCTGGCGCATCAGCAGCCCGTTGCCCGCCTGGCCGGCGGCGAAGCCCGGGCCGCCTGCGTTGAAGAAGGACAGCGCGATCTTGTTGCCTCGGTTGACCACGTCGTAGAAGAGCAGTCCCGTGGCGGCAGCGGCGTTCTTGGGCCGCAGGATCACCACGTCCGTGGTGTAGGACACCAACCCGTCGGCGTCGCGCGGCGCGAGCTCCAGGTCGACGATCCCGGCGTTGGCCGGGTGGGCGGGATTCAACTTGCCCGTGACGATGCCCGTGACGACTTGGTAGGGGCCGACCGCGCCGAAGGATTCGCCGCCGAACGCATCCGTGGTGGACACGACCTGGAGGCTGTCGACGAAGCCGGCGCGACGCAGGTCCGAGGACCCACCGGCGCCAGCGCCGTCGTCGTCGCCGCCGCACGCCACCAAGGCGAACGAGAGCGTGAACGCGAGCGCGGCGGGCGCCGCGCGATGGACGATCCGCATGTCTCCTCCCTCTGTCGAGGCCGCCCGATGTCGGGTCTATCGCGGACGGTAGGCGTGCGGCGCCTCCACGTCAACCGGTCGCCTCAGGCCACCGGCGCGGCCCGAGGAAAGGGGGCGCCCGGCGCGTCAGCAGCCATGCGCCGAACGCGATCATCGGCAGGCACAGCAACTGGCCCATCGTCAGGCCCGCGGCCAGGAAACCCAGGAACGCGTCCGGTTCCCGCGCGAACTCCGCCAGGAAGCGAAACACCCCGTACCCCACCAGGAAGGCGCCGGACACGCGCCCCGGCGCCCGCGGCGCGCGCGAGAACCACCACAGGAACGCGAACAGCAGCAAGCCCTCGCCGGCGAACTGGTAGAGCTGCGAGGGATGGCGCGCCACCAGGTCGCCCGCCTGCGGGAACACCATGCCCCAAGGCAGGTCGGTCGCGCGCCCCCAGAGCTCGCCGTTGATGAAGTTGCCCATGCGGCCAGCCGCCAGCCCGAGCGGCACCAGCGGCGCGACGAAGTCGATGACCGGCCAGAACGCCCGCCGGTAGCGCCGGCACCAGAGCCACACGGCGCCGATCACGCCGAGCATGCCACCGTGGAAGCTCATGCCGCCCTGCCACACCGCGAGCGCCTCCAGGGGATGGGACGCGTAGTACCCGGGCTTGTAGAAGAGCACGTAGCCCAGCCGGCCGCCGATCACCACGCCCAGCGCACCCCAGAAGATCAAGTCTTCCAGCGCACGCGCGTCGAGGCCGGACGCTTGCGCGTGGCGCGGATCGCGAAGCCGGGCGCGGCCGAGGAACCAAACCGCCGCGAACGCCACCAGATACATGAGGCCGTACCAGCGCACGGCGACCGGGCCGATCTGCAGCGCGATCGGATCGAATTGGGGATGGATGAGCATGGTGGCCGCATTCTGTCACGCCCGCGGGCAGGGCCTGCCGATTACAATAGAGGGTTGACCTCGCAGGATGCAGTCTTAGTGAGCCAGATCGACCAGGAAGCGCGCCGGCGGCGCACCTTCGCCATCATCTCCCACCCGGACGCGGGCAAGACCACGCTGACCGAAAAGCTGCTGTGGTTCGGCGGCGCCATCCAGGTGGCCGGCGAAGTCCGCGCCCGCAAGGCCAGCCGGCACGCCACCAGCGACTGGATGGAACTGGAGAAGCAGCGCGGCATCTCGGTCACTTCGTCGGTGATGCAGTTCCCGTACCGCGACCGCATCGTCAACCTGCTCGACACGCCCGGCCACCAGGACTTCTCGGAGGACACCTACCGCACGCTGACCGCGGTGGACTCCGCCGTGATGGTCATCGACTCGGTCAACGGCGTGGAAAGCCAGACCATCAAGCTGCTGGAGGTGTGCAGGCTGCGCGACACGCCCATCCTCACCTTCATCAACAAGCTCGACCGCGAAGGCCGCAGCCCCATCGAGCTGCTGGACGAGATCGAAAGCGTGCTGTCGATCCGCTGCGCTCCCATGACCTGGCCGATCGGGATGGGCAAGCGCTTCCGCGGCGTGTACTCCCTGGTGGACGACACGATCGCGCTCTTCACGCCCGGCAGCGACGGCGCCGATCCGCCGATGATCCGGGGCCTGGATTCTCCGCAGGCCGCGGCGGCGCTGGGCGACCAGCTCGACGAGTTGCGCGGCGAGGTGGACCTCGTGCGCGCCGCATCCAATCCATTCGACCTGGACGACTACCTGGCGGGCAAGCTGACGCCGGTCTTCTTCGGGTCGGCGGTCAACAACTTCGGCGTGCGCATGCTGCTGGACGCCATCGCCGACTTGGCGCCGGCGCCCCTGCCGCGCCAGGCGGTGGTCGAAGGCGGCGGCGCCAACGCCAACGGCAGCGGCGCCGGCAGCGGCGATCCAGCCGGTGCGCCGCCCCGTCAGGTGTCGCCGGAAGAGCCGCGCTTCTCGGGCTTCGTGTTCAAGATCCAGGCGAACATGGACCCCAAGCATCGCGACCGCATCGCCTTCGTGCGCGTGTGCTCGGGCCGCTTCGAGCGCGGCATGAAGCTGCGCCAGATGGGAACCGGCAAGGTGGTCGCGATCAACAACGCGCTCACCTTCATGGCGCAGGACCGCTCCACCACCGACGAGGCGTACGCGGGCGACATCATCGGCGTGCCCAACCACGGCACCATCCGCCTCGGCGAGACCTTCACCGAGGCCGAGCCGCTGCGCTTCGTCGGCATCCCGTCCTTCGCGCCTGAACTCTTCCGGGTGGCGCGCCTGCGCAACCCGCTCAAGTCCAAGCAGCTGGCCAAGGGCCTGCAGCAGTTGGCCGAGGAAGGCGCCACGCAGCTCTTCAGGCCGGCGCACGGCAACGACCTGATCCTGGGCGCGGTGGGCACGCTGCAGTTCGACGTGGTGGCGCACCGGCTGGAGCACGAATACGGCGTCGACGCGATCTTCGAGCCCTGCGCGATCCAGACGGCCCGCTGGATTTCCGCCAGCGACGAGGACCTGAAGCGCCTGGACGCCACCCAGGGCCAGCACCTGGGGCTGGACGGCGCCGGCGACCCGGTCTACCTGGCGCCAAACGCGGTCAACCTGCGGCTGACCCAGGAACGCTTCCCGAACGTGCGCTTCCACGCCACGCGCGAACTGGTCCGCGAAGCCATCGTCGAGCACTGACCGCCCGGTGGGCCGCCGCTACAGGATCCGGCCGAACCACGCCACCGACAGCATGGCCGCCGTCAGCGCCAACAGCGCGGCGGCCGCGTTGAAGAAGGCGCCGACTTCGGTTTCCGCGGTTTCCAGCACCAGGCGGGCGTTGAGCGTGTCGTAGATCCGCTTCAGGTCGACCGCGGTGGCGGCCTGGTAGTACTCGCCGCGCGTCATGTCGGCGATCGTCTTGAGGGTGGTGTCGTCCAGCTTCACCCGCATCGACATTCCTTCGGTGCGCATCACTTCGCCGTCGGTCGTGCCGATGCCGACGGTGTAGATCCGCACGCCCCGCTCCGCCGCCAGCTTGGCCGCGGCGAGCGGATCCGGCCCGGCGGTGGTCTGGCCATCGGTCAGCAGCACGATCGCGGCCGACCCGTAGGAGCCCGCCGGCACCGGCTCGAACGGCTTGCGGCCGGACGCCGCGCCCTGGCCGCGCGCGTTGCCCGACCCACCGGGCCCGGCTTGCCCGCCCGGCGGCGTCGCGCTGCCTTGGGCGTTCGGGCCGCCGGCGCCGCCCTGCCCGCCCGCCGGCCGCCGCCCCGGCGCACGGCGCGCGTCGGCCCCCTGCTCCAGCATGCCGATCTCGATGCCTTGGTCCGGGAACAACGTGGCCAGCGACACCACGATCGCGCTGCCGGTGGCCGTGCCGCGCTGCGGCTCGAAGCGCTCGATCGCCGACAGCACGTCCTGCCGGTTGTCGGTGGGCGCTTGCACCAGCGCAGCGGTCGCGGCGAAGGACACGATGCCCACGCGCGTTCCGCCCGGGAGATCCTCGATGAAATCGCGCGCCGCCTTCTGCGCGGCCACGAGCCGCGTGGGCGCCACGTCGGTGGCGCGCATGCTGCCGGACACGTCCATCGCCAGCAGCAGCGTCTGGTGGCGCGATGGCATCGACACCACGGCGACCGGCCGCGCAGCCGACGCGAGCATCAAGGCGATGGCCGCCAGCCATAGCGCCGGCGGCAGGTGCCGGCGCCAGCGGCCGCTGCCGTCCCCCGCGGCGGACAACGTCGCCCAGCGCCGAGCGACCCGCGCCCGCCGCTTGAGCAGCCAGACGTACAGGAGCGCCATCAACGGCACCAGCACCAGCAGCCACAACAAGTCTGGCCAGAGGAATTTCACGCACGCCCCCCGGCCGATGCGCCGCCGCCGCGCGAAACCTGCTTGCGCAGGTGCGCGAAGCGAAGCAGCGCCTCGGCCATGTCCCCGTCGGTGGACAGCTCCAGGCCGTCGACGCCTGCCGCGCCCAAGGCATCGCGAAGGACCGCGTCGCGTTGCTCGGCCAACTGGGCGAAGCGACGCCGGAATGCGGCGTCACCCGTGTCGACCAGCATTTGCTCGCCGGTCTCCGCGTCCTGCATCGGCACCAGACCCAAGTCCGGCATCGTCCGCTCCAGCGGATCCACCAGCCGCACCGCCACCACCTCGTGCCGGCGGGCCAGCTGCGCGAGCGGCCGCTCCCAACCCGGTGCCGACAGGAAATCGGACACCACCAGCAGCAGCGACCGGCGTTTCACCACGCGCGCCGCACCGGCGAGCAGCTCGGACAAGTCGGTCGATGCGCCCCGCCGCGGCGCCGGCCGCGCCTGCATCTGGGCCAGCAGGTGCAACACCTGCCGGCGGCCGCTGCGCGCCGGGATCGCCGCGTGGACCCGGTCACCGTAGAGCAGCGCGCCCACCCGGTTGCCGCTGCGCGTCAACAGCCGGCCCAGCACCGCGACGAACTCGGTCGACAGCTGCGCCTTGCGCAGCCGGCTCGAACCGAAGTCGACCGAGGGCGACAAGTCGAGCAGGAACCACGCGGTCAGCTCCCGATCCTCGGTGTACTCGCGCACGAAGGGCGTCTGCATCCGCGCCGTGACGTTCCAGTCGATGTGGCGGACATCGTCGTGATGCTGGTATTCCCGCAAGTCGGCCAAGTCCAGCCCGAAACCCCGGAACAAGGTTCGGTAGTCGCCCTGCAGCAAGCCGTCCAGGCGGCGCACCACCGTCCATTCCAACCGCCGCAGCAAGGCCTCCGCCGGTGGCGGCGGCGGCGCGCGCGCCGGCGTCGACGGCCGGGCGGCGGCGGCCTCAGCCGGCTGCACCGACGCGGACATGGGTTTGAAGCGGCTTGGCCGGGGCCGGCACTTGCCGCAGGATCTTCTCGACCAGCTGGTCGCCGTTGGCGCCTTCGGCCAGGGCCTCGTAGGACAGCACCAGCCGGTGGCGCATCACGTCCGGCGCCACGTCGGTGATGTCCTCGGGCAGCACGTAGTTGCGGCCGCGCAGGTACGCCAGCGCGCGGCCCGCCTCGACCAGGTTGATCGAGGCGCGGGGGCTGGCGCCGAAGGTCAGCATGCGCCCCAGGTCCGGCAGGCCGAAGCGCTCCGGCGTGCGCGTGGCCGCCACCAGCCGCACCGCGTACTGCATGATCGACGGGTCGACGTAGCCGCTGCGGCAGGCGCGCTGGAGCGCCGCGAGGTCGGCCGTGCTGGCCACCGCCGCCACCGCCTGGGCCACCCCGGTCACGCGCTCGACGATGACGAACTCCTCTTCCTCCGTCGGGTAGCCCACCAGCACCTTCATCATGAACCGGTCGACCTGCGCCTCCGGCAGCGGGTACGTGCCCTCGGTCTCGATCGGGTTCTGGGTGGCCATCACCAGGAAGGGCTCCGGCACCTTGTGGGTCTGGCCCGCGATCGTGACCTGCCGCTCCTGCATGACCTCCAGCAGCGCGCTCTGCACCTTCGCCGGCGCCCGGTTGATCTCGTCGGCCAGCAGCAGGTTGGTGAACACCGGGCCGAGCGACGTGGAGAACTCGCCCGTGCGCTGGTTGTAGATGCGCGTTCCGACCAGGTCGGCGGGCACCAGGTCGGGCGTGAACTGGATGCGCCGGAATTCGCCGGTGATCGCCGTGGCCAGCGTCTTGACGGTCAGCGTCTTCGCCAGGCCCGGCACGCCCTCGACCAGCAGGTGGCCTTGCGCCAGGATCGCGACCAGGACGCGCTCCAGGAAGTGGTCCTGTCCGACCACGACCTTCTTCACTTCGTAGAGGATGCGCTCGGGCAGCCCCGATCGTTCGCCCCGGCCACCGCCGCCCTGCTCTTCCATGCCGTCTCCCGATGTTGTCGCGAGTCGAGTCGCGAAGCGTGTCGCGCGTGGCGCCAGCCAGGACCGTGCCTGCGGGCGCCCGGGTCCTAGAACGGTGACAACCCCGCCGCGGACGCCGCGCTCTCGATCGGCACCGCGAAGCCGATGCCGATGAAGACGCGCTGCTCGCTCGGATTGAAGATCGCGGTGACGATGCCCACCACCTCGCCGTCCGCGGTGACCAGCGGCCCGCCCGAATTGCCCGGGTTGGCGGCCGCATCGAACTGGATCAGGTTCGACAACGACCGCTCGCCGCCCGGCGCCCGGTATTCCTGCTGCAAGCCGGAGATCACGCCCGACGTGACCGTGGGACCGATGCCGAAGGGAAAGCCCACGGCGACGACGTGGTCGCCCGGCATGAGGTCCGCCGTCGAGCGCAGCGTGGCCGGCACCAAATCGTCGGGCAGGCTGCGCGCCTTCAGCACCGCCAGGTCGTTCTCGGGCTGCACCGACACCACCGTCGCGTCCGACAAGGTCCCGTCGGCGAACACCACGCCGATCCGCTCCGCGCCCGACACCACGTGCAGGTTGGTGAGGATGGTGCCGTTCTCCATGATCACCACGCCCGTGCCGACGCCCTTGTCGACCGACACGCCCTCCGTCTCGCCGTCCTTGGCCTCCGTGCCGAGCCTGCGCACGCGCACCACCGAGGGCATGACGATGGCGGCGGCCCGCGCCTCGGCCGACGGCAGCGGCTTGGTCTGCAAGGTGTGCATGACCGCCGCGTCGATGTCTTCCTGGGTCAGGCGTTGCGCCGGCGGCTGCAAGGCGCCGTGGCCGAGGACGATGGCGACTGCGGCCAGGACCGCCACGGCGAGCAGGAGCGCGCGGTCGTGCCGTCCGGCGAAGCGCCGCAGACGCTGGAAGCGCTGCGGTCGCTTGGCGTCCGCCGGCGCGGCATCGGCGACCTGCGCAGCCATGGCGGGCCGCCGTTGCGGAATCGGCGTGGCCGCCGAAGCCACGGCGCGGGGCGCACCGCCAACCGCCGCCCCGCCACCCGCCGCCCCGCCGCCCGCCGCCGAGCCGCCCGGCCCACCGACCGGCTCGGAGCCGCCCTTCTCGTCGGACGGCGCCGAAGGCGCGCCACCCGGCGTGGGGCGCCGTGCACCGCTGAACACCGCCGCCCGCCTCACGGGAGCCACCGCTGGGTTGCCACGCTGCACGACATCGGGTTCTCCCGGATTGCGTCCTTGTCGACAAAGATAACGGAAAAGCCCTCGGCAACGGCTGCGCCAGATCCGGCATTTCCCGTTTCCGCCGCCTGCCGCTAGGATCGGCACCCTCGAACAATGCAACCGGGGAGCCCCGTATGGCCAGCAACCGTCGCTCGCGCATGATCACCGAAGGCGTGGAGCGCGCGCCCAACCGCTCGATGTACTACGGCATGGGCTACCAGCCGAGCGATTTCGACAAGCCCATGATCGGCGTGGCCAACGGCCATTCCACGATCACGCCTTGCAACTCCGGCCTGCAGGTGCTGGCCGACGCGGCCGTCGAGGCGCTTCGCGCCGCGGGCGCCAACCCGCAGATCTTCGGCACGCCCACCATCTCCGACGGGATGTCGATGGGCACCGAGGGCATGAAGTACTCGCTGATCTCGCGGGAAGTCATCGCCGACTGCGTCGAGACCGCCGTGCAGGGCCAGTGGATGGACGGCGTGATGGTGATCGGCGGCTGCGACAAGAACATGCCAGGCGGCCTGATGGGCATCCTGCGCTGCAACGTGCCGGCCATCTACGTCTACGGCGGCACCATCAAGCCGGGCAACTGGAAAGGCAAGGACCTGACCATCGTGTCGGTCTTCGAGGCGGTGGGCGAATTCAACTCGGGCCGCATGTCGCAGGAGGACTTTCAGGGCATCGAGCGCAACGCCATCCCCGGCACCGGGTCGTGCGGCGGCATGTACACCGCCAACACGATGAGTTCCGCCTTCGAGGCGCTGGGCATCAGCCTGCTCGGCTCCTCGACGATGGCCAACCCGGACGGCGAGAAGACCGACAGCGCGGCGGTCAGCGCCCGCGTGCTGGTCGAGGCGGTCAAGCGCGACCTCAAGCCGCGCGACATCGTGACCCGCGAGTCCATCGAGAACGCGGTGGCGCTGATCATGGCCACGGGCGGCTCCACCAACGCGGTGCTGCACTTCCTGGCCATCGCGCACTACGCCGGCGTGGAATGGACGCTGGACGATTTCGAGCGCGTGCGCCGCAAGGTGCCGGTGCTGTGCGACCTGAAGCCCTCGGGCAAGTACGTCGCCACCGACCTGCACCGCGCCGGCGGCATCCCGCAGGTGCTGAAGATCCTGCTGGAGGCGGGCCTGCTGCACGGCGACTGCATGACCATCACCGGCCGCACCATCGCGCAGGAACTGGAATCGGTGCCCGCGCAACCGCGCGGCGACCAGGACGTCATCCGCCCGATCGACAAGCCGATCTATGCCGAGGGGCACCTCGCGGTGCTGCGGGGCAACCTCGCGCCCGAGGGCGCCGTGGCAAAGATCACGGGCCTCAAGAGCCCCAAGATCACCGGGCCGGCGCGCGTGTTCGACGACGAGCCCAGCGCGATGGCGGCGATCATGGCCGGCTCGATCAAGGCGGGCGACGTCGTGGTGCTGCGCTACCTGGGCCCCGCAGGCGCGCCGGGCATGCCCGAGATGCTGGCGCCGACCTCCGCCCTGGTCGGCCAGGGCCTGGGCGAGTCGGTCGGCTTGATCACCGACGGGCGCTTCTCGGGAGGCACCTGGGGCATGGTGGTCGGCCACGTCGCGCCCGAGGCCTTCGCCGGCGGCCCGATCGCTCTCGTCCAGGAAGGCGACACGATCACCATCGACGCGCACCGGCAACTGCTGGAAGCGCACCTGTCGGACGACGAGTTCGCCCGGCGCCGCGCCGCCTGGAAGCAGCCGGCGCCGCGATACACGCGCGGCGTGCTGGGCAAGTTCGCGCGGCTCACCTCGTCGGCCAGCCGGGGCGCAGTGCTGGACTGATGCAACAGGCGCCGTCGGCGCGCGCCGTGGCCGGCGTGTCGGCCCGGACTACTTTGCGGCGCCCTTGGCCGGATCCTTCCGGCCACGGCGCGCGGTCCGGCCCGGCAGCATCGCCAGTTGCTGTCCGGCGCGCTCGCGCTGCCTGCGCTGCATCTCGTCGTGCTCGACTCTGCGCCGGTCGCGCCCCAGCAGCTTCTCGAACCATTCGAACCACGCCAGCGCCACCGCGAACGGCGACAGCACCCACCACCAGCTCCACTGCGCCACGGGGTCGATCGACAAGCCCTTGAGCGCCAGCAGCACCACCCCGATCCAGACGAGCCACATCGCGGCCGCCTCCAAAGAGCCTCACCGGCTTGCAGGCTAGGCGGGCGCCACGACGTGCCGCAATGCCGGCCCCCCAGGCGCGGCGCGTCAACCGACGGTCGGCCGGTGCGTTAAGATCGATCGAATGCCCCGTACCCCCAGGAGACACCCACGATGCATCGCAACGCTCTCGTCGCCGCCTTCGCCGCCGCGCTGCTGACGGCTGCCGGCACCGCCAGCGCCAACGCCGATCTCGCCAAGGCCAAGAATTGCCTTGCCTGCCACGCGGTGGACAAGAAGATGATCGGCCCCGCCTACAAGGAAGTGGCCGCCAAGTACGCCAGCGACAAGGACGCGCTGGCCAAGCTGACCAAGCGGGTCCGCGAGGGCAGCGTCGGCAACTGGGGCCAGATCCCGATGCCGCCGAACCCGCAGGTTTCGGACGCCGAGGCGCAGACGCTGGTCAAGTGGATCCTCGCCACCAAGTGATTCGTTGACGCGTCGCGCTGGGCGCCCGCGGCGGTCCACCCTTCCGTCCGGCGTCCCGCACCGTCAGTCGCCACCCCGGAGGCAAGCGCCCGCACCAGGAATACAGTGAATACGTCGGTCGGCGCGTAGACCGAGTTGGGGTTCACCAGTCTCCTGTCGGTAGCCAGTTTTCCTCCCTGGCTGGTTCGCCCCGGACATCGATCCGGGGCTTTTCTTTTGCGCGTCCGCCGCCGCGCCGCTGCGCCGCCGCCCCGTGGCTCCCGCCGCCAGGGCTTTGTCATCGTTCGTTCAAATGCGGATAGAATCCGCGGGTTTTGCGTCTCCTGGCCACCCGCCGGCACGCGCCTTACCCAGGCCGGGCCCGCGACCAGGGACCGACGTCACGACCGAACGTTACGACCGATAGAGCGCGCGGCCACGAGCCGGCACCCAGGGGCGCGATGGAAATCTTCTTCCAGCAGATATTCAATGGGCTGGTGCTCGGCAGCGTGTACGCGCTGATCGCGCTCGGCTACACCATGGTCTACGGCATCCTGGGGCTGATCAACTTCGCCCACGGCGAGGTGCTGATGATCGGCGCCATGGTGGGCTTGTCCGTGGTGCTCTTCGTGCAGGGGGCGGCGCCCGACATCCCCAAGGTGTTCCTGCTGCTCGCGGCGCTCCTGGCGGCCATCCCGACCTGCATGGCGCTGTCCGTGTTCATCGAACGCGTCGCCTACCGGCCCTTGCGCAACGCGCCACGGCTGGCGCCGCTCATCACGGCCATCGGCGTGTCCATCCTGCTCCAGACGATCGCCATGATCATCTGGAAGCCCAATCCCCGGGTGTTCCCCGACCTGCTGCCGACCACGCCCATCGAGCTGGGCGGCGTCTTCATCGCCCCCAAGCAGCTGCTGATCCTGGTGGTCGCCGCGGCCATGATGACCGGCCTGGTGCTGCTGGTGAACCGCACCAAGCTGGGCCGGGCCATGCGCGCCACCGCCGAGAACCCGCGGATCGCGGGGCTGATGGGCGTCAACGCCAACCGGGTCATCGCCGCCACGTTCATGATCGGCGCGTCGCTGGCCGCGGTGGCGGGCGTCCTGGTCGGCATGAACTACAACAAGGCCGACTTCATGATGGGCTTCCTGCCGGGGCTGAAGGCCTTCACCGCGGCGGTGCTCGGCGGCATCGGCAACCTGCAGGGCGCGATGGTCGGCGGCCTGCTGCTGGGCATCATCGAAAGCCTCGGCGCCGGTTACATCGGCGACCTCACCGGCGGTTTCCTCGGCAGCCATTACCAGGACATCTTCGCCTTCGCGGTGCTGATCCTGGTGCTCGTGTTCCGGCCGTCCGGGATCATGGGCGAGCGCGTCGCCGACCGCGCCTGACCTCGGGAGACCACGCGCCATGAAGACCATGTTTCCCGGGCTGGAGCACAACCCGAAGGCCGCCTACCTCGCCACCGTCTTGCTCGTGGCCGTGCTGGCGGTGCTGCCCTTCTTCGTCGGGCAGTGGGGCAACTCCTGGGTCCGCATCCTGGATTTCGCCCTGCTCTACGTCATGCTGGCGCTGGGCTTGAACATCGTGGTGGGCTTCGCGGGCCTGCTCGACCTGGGCTACATCGCGTTCTACGCGGTCGGCGCGTACATGTACGCGCTGCTGTCGAGCCCCCACTTGTCCGAGAACTTCGAGTGGATCGCCCGGATCTTCCCGGACGGGCTGCACAATTCGATCTGGATGGTGGTGCCGCTGGGCGCGGCGCTGGCGGCCTTCTTCGGCGCCATGCTGGGGGCGCCCACGCTGCGGTTGCGGGGCGACTATCTCGCGATCGTGACGCTGGGCTTCGGGGAGATCGTCCGGATTTTCATGAACAACCTGAACGCACCGGTCAACATCACCAACGGCCCGCAGGGCATCAGCAACATCGACCCGGTGTCCATCGGCGGCGTCAGCCTGGGCAAGAAGACCGAGATCTTCGGCATCGCCTTCGAGCCGGTGCACATGTATTACTACCTGTTCCTGGCCCTGGCCGCCCTGGTGATCGTGGTCAGCATCCGGCTTCAGGACTCGCGCATCGGTCGGGCGTGGGTGGCGATTCGCGACGACGAGATCGCCGCCAAGGCCATGGGCATCAACACCCGCAACGTCAAGCTGCTGGCCTTCGCCATGGGCGCCTCCTTCGGCGGCGTGTCCGGCGCGATGTTCTCGGCCTTCCAGGGCTTCGTGTCGCCCGAAAGCTTCGGCCTGATGGAGTCGATCGTCATCCTGGCCATGGTGGTGCTGGGCGGCATGGGCCACATCCCCGGCGTGATCCTGGGCGCCGTGCTGCTCTACGCCATTCCCGAAGTGTTGCGCCACGTCGCCAAGCCGGCGCAGGAAGCTCTCTTCGGCACGGAAATCGTGGCGCCCGAGGCCCTGCGCATGCTGCTCTTCGGCCTGTCGATGGTGCTGATCATGCTGTACCGCCCCGAAGGCTTGTGGCCGGCGCCCAAGCACGGCCTGAACGCCAAGGGCCGCCGCTCCAAAGGCAGCGACATGGCGCACGCCCATGGCCTGGGCGGCGGCGAGCACGACATCGGTCGCACCCGCGGCGACGTGCCGTCCGAAGGTGCGCTGCAGACCACGCAGGCCGCCAAGGCCGTCGATTCGGGCGACCCGCCCACGGCGGACGATCGCCTTCCCCAAGGAGGGACGACGCGATGAGCGCGATGCCAGGCCGCGCTGCCGGCGCCGCTGCCGACGCCCCGCTGCTGGCCGTGGCCGGCGTGGGCAAGCGCTTCGGCGGCCTGCAGGCCCTCTCCGATGTCGGCGTGCAGATCCGTCGCGGGACCATCTACGGGCTGATCGGTCCCAACGGCGCGGGCAAGACCACCTTCTTCAACGTGATCACGGGCCTGTACACGCCTGACTCGGGCAGCTTCGTGCTCGACGGCTTGCCTTACGAGCCCAGCGCGGTGCACAAGGTGGCCGAGGCGGGCATCGCGCGCACCTTCCAGAACATCCGCCTGTTCGGCGAGATGACCGTCCTGGAGAACGTGATGGTGGGCCGCCACGTGCGCACGCATGGCGGCGTCTGGAGCGCGGTCCTCAACACCCGCGGCCACAAGCGCGAAGAAGCCGAGATCCGCGCCCGCGCGATGGAATTGCTGCGCTACGTCGGCATCGAGCGCTTCGCCGACTACCAGGCCAAGACGCTGTCCTACGGTGACCAGCGGCGGCTGGAGATCGCGCGCGCGCTGGCCACCGATCCGAAGCTGCTCGCGCTGGACGAGCCGGCGGCCGGCATGAACGCCACCGAGAAGCTGCAGTTGCGCGAGTTGCTGGTCAACATCCGAAACGACGGCCGCACCATCCTGCTCATCGAGCACGACGTGAAGCTGGTCATGGGCCTGTGCGACCGCGTCACCGTGCTCGACTACGGCAAGGTCATCGCCGAGGGGCTGCCGGCCGACGTGCAGCGCAATCCCGCGGTCATCGAGGCTTACCTGGGCGGCGGCGCCGCGCACTGATGCCGCCGGCGCGCCCCCGCGCGCACGGGCATCGATCCGGAAGGGAACAAGGCAATGAGCGACGTCGTCCTGCAAGTGGCGGGCTTGAAAGTGGCGTACGGCGGCATCCAGGCGGTCAAGGGCATCGACCTTGAGATCCGCCAAGGCGAGCTCGTCACGTTGATCGGCGCCAACGGCGCGGGCAAGACCACCACCCTCAAGGCGATCACCGGCACGTTGAGGCCCAGCAGTGGCGACATCCGCTACATGGGCCGCAGCACCGTGGGCACCAACTCCTTCGAGCTCGTCCAGCAGGGCCTGGCGATGGTCCCGGAGGGCCGCGGCGTGTTCACCCGCATGACCATCGTCGAGAACCTGCAGATGGGGGCCTACATCCGCGACGACGATCGGGGCATCGCGGAAGACATCGAGCGGATGTTCGCGATCTTCCCACGCCTGAAAGAGCGCGCCGCGCAGTTGGCCGGGACCATGTCCGGTGGCGAGCAGCAGATGCTCGCGATGGCGCGCGCGTTGATGAGCCGGCCCAAGCTGCTTCTGCTGGACGAGCCGTCGATGGGTCTGTCGCCGATCATGGTCGAGAAGATCTTCGAAGTGGTGCGCGACATCTCCAAGCAGGGCGTCACGATGCTGCTGGTCGAGCAGAACGCCAAGCTCGCGCTCGAAGCGGCCAACCGCGCCTATGTCATGGATTCCGGCCTGATCACCCTCGGCGGGGACGCGAAGTCCATGCTGAACGATCCGAAGGTGCGGGCCGCTTACCTTGGCGAGGTGCCGGCGGCGGCTTGAGGTTGGGTTCCCCTTGACCGGGCGGGTGATGCTCGGCGGTTGAGCGTCGGGAGCGGGCGGGCGGTGAGCGGCGCGGCGCGCGTCGGCGCGACCGCGATGAAAGTCCGGGCGCGAGCCGTCCCCGCCTCGACCCACCCCCGGCCGCGCCCTCACGGACAACCGCAGCCGCGCCGGACCGCAGAAACGCTAGATGTGCCGCCGCCCCACCTCCCCAGGCGTTCGCATCGGCTCCTCCGGCGCCAAGCCCACTCGCACCCGGTCGTCCACCGCCGCCACACCGTCCACGTCCCGCGTGCGGCTCTCCAGCATGTCCTTCATGTACTGGGCGGGCACGGTCCCATCCAGCGTCACGCGCCCGTCGTGCACGGCCACGACGACATCGGTGGCATCCAGGTCGGGCAGCTGCGCCAGGCGCTCGCAAATCGCGTCCTGGATGCGACCGTCGTCGGCGCCGCGGCCCAATGCGCCGCGGCGCGCATAGCGTTCCATGCCGCCGTAGGCGGAGGGATGGCCGACGCGGTCGTCGTCGCGCGGACGCATGCGCGGCACCATCGCCGCATCGTCCTCGGGCGTCAGCGGCCGCAACGGGTCGTCGACGGTCGCGTCGGCACCGCTCTCGCGGGGCGGCGCCTTCAACGGCGCCGGGCGATCCAGCTCGGCCGTGCCGCGCCTGCCGTCGCCACCGCCCGCCGCGAGCACGCCTTCGCGGCCCGTGTCGACCCGGGCGTGCGCCGGCGTACGGCCGTCGCCACCGATCGGTCCCGTCGGCGCGTCCTGCCCGCCGTAGCGGCCCTGGTCGCGAAGCGCCTCGCCTGCGCCGGCCGGTGCCTCCTGGTCCTTCGGATTCTGTCCGAGCGCATCCTCGGCGGCCGCCCGACCCAGGCGGTTGTCCGAGCCGCTCGAGGCGTTGCGCCGCGCCAGCCGCAAAGCGGCCTCCTGCAAGGCATCGGCTTCTTCGCGGTTCACGCCTTCGCGCGGTTGGGGCGTGCGCGCTTGCCCACGTGCTTGCCCGTGCTCGCGCTGCGCTTCGTTCGTCGTCCCGTCCTGCTTGCGCTTGCCTGCCATCTTCACGCCCTCGCCTTGTCGATCCAGGCACTGTGCCGCAGCGGCCTGCGCCCGAGCAGCCAAGGTCGGCGCGTCGTACCGCAGGATTGCGCCTACATCCCCGCCACGCGCACGCGCGACGGTCATCGATCGGCCCTCGTGCTACAAAGGTCACGGCCCGACGGCACGCGCCCGTCGCAGCCTTGCGCACGGTCCTCCGACGATGCCCACGCCCGAATCCGCCGCCCCGCCCGTGACCCGCTCCCGCTCTCGATCCCGCCATCGGCCGGCCCCGGCGCTTCCCGCGTGAGCGAGCCCGCCCTCACGCTCGGCCCTGCGGCCCTCCCGACGGCCGCCCCCGAGGCCCCTCCCACGGCCGCGTCGACGGCCGCTCCTAGCGCCGCCCCGGAAGGGGCCGCGCGCCCCAAGCCGCGCGTGGTCATCGTCGGATGCGGATTCGGTGGCTTGTCCGCGGCGCGCGCGTTGCGGAGCGCCCCGGTCGACGTGCTGGTCGTCGATCGCCGCAACCACCACCTCTTCCAGCCGCTGCTCTACCAGGTGGCCACCGGCGGCCTGTCGGCCCCGGCGATCGCGTCCCCGATCCGCTACGTGCTGCGCCGCCAGCGGAACGCGACCACCTTGCTGGCCGAGGTCGAGTCGATCGACGTCCAGGCGCGCTGCCTGCGCACCGACGCCGGTCCCGTGCCCTACGACCACCTGATCCTGGCGGCCGGCGCGACGAGCACCTGGTTCGGCCAGGACGCATGGGCCGCCCACGCGCCGGCGCTCAAGACGCTGTCCGACGCGCTGGACATCCGCGACCGTGTGCTGGGCGGCTTCGAGCGCGCCGAGACCGCGCAGGACGACGCTGCGCGCACCGCCTGGCTGACCTTCGTGGTCGTGGGCGGTGGGCCGACCGGCGTCGAGCTGGCCGGCACGCTGGCCGAGATCGCGCGGCATTCGCTGGAAGGCGAGTTCCGCCGCGTCGATCCGCGGCGCGCCCGGGTCGTGCTGGTGGAAGGCGGCCCGCGCGTGCTCGGGACGTTCGACGAGCGCAGCTCCGAGAGCGCGCATCGCCAACTCGAGCGGTTGGGCGTCGAAGTGCGCGCCGGCTGCAAGGTCCAGGCGATCGACGCCGAAGGCATCGAGTTCACCGCGCCCGACGGCCAGGCGCAGCGTCTGGCCGCACGCACCGTCCTGTGGGCCGCCGGCGTGAGGGCATCGCCGTTGGGCGCCTCGCTGCCCGCCGGGCTCGACCGCGGCGGCCGCGTGCCGGTGCGTCCGGACCTATCCCTGGACGGCCACGACGAGGTCTTCGTCGTCGGCGATCTCGCGAACGTGGCCGAGCACCGGCCGCCGGTGCCCGGCGTCGCGCCCGCGGCGAAGCAGATGGGGCGGCACGCCGCGCGCAACGTGCTGCGTCGTCTGCGCGGCCAGGCGACGCAGCCCTTCCGCTACGTCGATTGGGGCGCGCTGGCGACCATCGGCCGCAACTCGGCGGTCGCCGAGATCGGGCGCCTGCGGCTGTCGGGCTACCCGGCTTGGCTCTTCTGGCTGGTCGCGCACGTCTTTTTCCTGATCGGCTTTCGCAACCGGGTCGTCGTGATGCTCGACTGGGCATGGTCCTACGTGACCTTCGCCCGCTTCTCGCGCATCATCGGCGAGCCACCCACCGACCAACGCGCTGCCGCCCCGTGACCACCGATCCGTTCCTCGCCCCCGAGCACATCCAACTGCGCGACACCCTGCGCCGCTTCGTCGACGAGCGCGTCAAGCCGCGCGCCGACGCCTGGGAGCGCGACGGCTTCGTGCCGCGCGAAGTGCTGCGCGAGATGGGCGAGCTGGGCCTGCTCGGCATCCGCCACGATCCAGCCCATGGTGGCAGCGGCCTGGACACGCTCGGCTCCGTGGTGCTGGCCGAAGAGCTCGGACGATCCACCTATGGCGGCTTCGCCATCACGGTGCTGGTCCACACCGACATGGCCAGTCCGCACCTGGCCAACGCCGGCACGCCCGAGCAGAAGGCGCGCTGGATGCCTGGCATCGTGTCGGGCCGGACCATCTGCGCGGTGGCGATGACCGAGCCGGACGCGGGCAGCGACTTGGCCTCCATGCGCAGCACGGCGCGCCGTGCCGGGTCGCTCGCGGGCCCTGGCAGCCGCGAGGACGACTGGATCCTGGACGGCGCGAAGACCTACATCACCAACGGCGTCCACGGCGACCTCTATTTCGTCGCCGCCAAGACCGGCGAGCCGGGGCGCAACCACCGCATCACCATGTTCGCGATCGAGCGCGGCACGCCAGGCTTCGGCGTGGCGCGCGCATTGGACAAGCACGGCTGGCTGTCCAGCGACACGGCCGAGCTGGTGCTGGACGGCTGCCGCGTGCCCGATTCACATCGCCTAGGCGAGGTCGACCAGGGGTTCCGGGCGCTGGCCCGCAACCTGCAGAACGAGCGCATCGTGCTCGCCGCCCAGGCGATGGGCGAAGCGCAGGCCGCCATCGAGCTGACCCTGGACTGGGTGCGGCAGCGGCGCGCCTTCGGGGCGACGTTGTGGGACAAGCAAGTGGTCCGCCAGCGGCTGGCCATGCGCGCCGCGCAAGTCGAGGCATGCCGCGCGCTGGTATGGCGCACCGCCTGGCGCGACGCCCGGGGCGAGGACGTGGTCAAGGAAGTGTCGATGGCCAAGGCGCTGGCCGGCACGCTGGTCAACGAGGTCATGTACGACTGCCTGCAGTTCCACGGCGGCATGGGCTACATGCGCGAGACCGCCATCGAGCGCATGGCGCGCGACGCGCGCATCCAGTCCATCGGCGGCGGCGCCACCGAGGTCATGCTCGACGAGATCGCCAAGCGCATGGGACCGGGCTGACGCTGGCATCGTTCTTGTGTGACCCTCTGCGCTCACACCCGCAACTTCATGGGCCGCCATGCTCGCCGCCATCCGCGACTTCTTCGAACGCAACATCGCCGGTCCCGGACGGGACGAGCCCGAGCCGCGGGCGCTTCAGCTCGCCACGGCGGCGCTGCTGATCGAGGTCGCCCGCATCGACCGCGACCTGGACGAGCGCGAGCGCGCCGTCGTGCTGCGCGCGGTCAGCGACAAGTTCGGCTTGTCGGCCGGGGAAGCCGACGAGATCGCGCGGCTGGCCGAGGACGAGATGCGCGCGGCCAACGACTACTTCCAGTTCACGTCGCTGATCAATCGAAGCTTCGGTCAGCCGCAGAAGATCCGCGTCGTCGAGTTGATGTGGGAAGTGGCCTACGCCAGCGACGGGATCGACGCGCACGAGCGGCACTTGTTGCGCCGCATCGCCGACCTGCTGCACGTGCCGCACGGGGACTACGTGGCCGCGCAGGCGCGAGCCCGGCAGGCCGCAACCGGCGACACCACGCCAGGGACCACGCCGCCTCGATGAGGGGCCCCCGCGACGGGCCACGTCGCGAATAAGGCGGCGGCAACGCCGTTGTTCGTCGCCTGCGCGCGGCACGGCGGGCACTAGGATCCGACGATGGGCATGACCCGCCCGCCACTCCGGATCGCCATGACCGCCTTGCCGCCAGTCAACCTCGTCGTCGTGCAGCCCGCGGGCTATGTCCATTCGCTGGGCCTGCTGGACCCGGCCCGCTACTTCCGCTGGCAGTTCGAACGGATGGGCGCGCGCGCGACGATCAGCAAGAACCGGCTGGTGCATGGGGCCGTCAATTTCGTGTTCGGCGCCCACCTGGGCTTCGATGCGGAACTATGCCAGCGCCACACCTGCGTCTTCGTGAACCTGGAGCAGCTCGGCGCAGGCGGCGCGGCGCTCGATCCCGCCTATCTGGCGCTGCTGCGGCGCGGCGCCGTCGTCGACTACCATGCCGACAACGTCGAGCAGTACGCGGCCGACCCGGCCGACGTTCCGATCGTCTCGATGGGCTACGCGCCGTACGTGGCGCCGCAGGAGCCGCTGCCGCTGTCCGAGCGCCCGATCGACCTCCTCTTCTTCGGCAGCCTCAACGATCGCCGTCGCGAGCTGATCCGCCGCATCGAGGCCACCGGCCGGCAGGTCAGCATTCCCAGCGCGCCCGTCTACGGGCCCGAGCGCGATGCGTTGATCGCCAACGCGCGCGCCGTGCTCAACTGCCACTTCTACGACGCCGCGCGCTTCGAGCAGGTGCGCGCCTTCCAGGCGCTGTCGCTGGGCACGCCGGTCGTGTCCGAGCGCGTCGCGGGCACCGAGCCGCCTGCGGGCTTCGATCAATGCGTGACCTGGTTCGACGACGCGACGCTGGAGGACACCTTCTCGCGCCGGCTGCCGTCGTCTGATTTCGACGCGCGCGCGGCCGCGCAGCTCAAGAGGTTCCGCGACGTCGACCCGGTGCGCGCCTTCGCGCACTGCCTCAACTTCGCCATCGGCGTCCATTCGGTGCGTGCGGCGGCACCGGTCGAACGCCAGACGGTGCGGCGCCTGCACATCGGCTCGGGCAAGAGCTATCGGCCGGGTTGGTTCAACATCGACGTGCAGGCCTCGACGCTACCCGATGCGCTGCTCGACCTGTCCTCGCCAACGCTCGAACTGCCCGTGCGCATCGACTCGACCTTCGCGGGCCCGACGGTGCTGGAAGCCGGCCACGTGGACGAGATCGTCGCGGACAACGTGCTCGAGCACGTCCCCGACCTACCCCGGCTGATGACCAACTGCCTGGCGTTGCTGCGCGACGGCGGCCGCTTCCTGATCGACGTGCCTTACGAGCGGGCCTCGACGGCATGGCAGGACCCGACCCACGTGCGGGCGATGAACGAGAACTCGTGGCTCTACTACACCGACTGGTTCTGGTACCTGGGCTGGTTCGAGCACCGCTTCGACCTGGCGGCGTCCAGCTGGCTGGACCTGCGCCTGCAGCCGTGCGCCCAGGCGCAGGCGGCGTTCATGAGGGTGGAACTGGTCAAGCGCCAGACGACCATGGACGAACGCACCGCCGCCCGGACCTTCCGCGCCGATTTCGGACCGGACCTGGTGCTGGCGCCGGACTGCGCCTGACGGATCAGGCCTGCAGGCGGCGCGTCATCGCGTCGGCGACCGCGCGTTCCTGCTCGCTGCCGGCTGCCCTCAGGCCCTCGATCACCCCCAGCCGGTTCTCCACCGGGTGGTGGTCGTGCAGCTTGGCCTTGAACTGGATGCGCGTGGCGGTGAAGGTGAAGCCGACGATGCCGGCGAGCATGGCCTCGCCCACCGCGCCGGTCTCGGACATCGACCAGGCCGCGTCGCGGTCCGCCTCGAAGCGGCTCGCCAGCTCGACGACGATGCCGCGCAAGGCGTCGCGGCCCGCCGCGTCCTGCGGGTCGACCGCATGCAGCTCGATGCGTCCGGCCAGGTGCGCCGCCAAATAGTTCCAGGTCGGAACGCGGCGTTGCCGGTCGGCGTACCAGGTCGGCGACACATACGCATGGGGGCCGTGCAGGATCACCAACGCCTCTTGCGTCTCGATGCCCCGCCATTGCGGATTGGCGCGCGCCCAATGGCCACGCAGCGTCACGCGCTCGCCTTCGCGGGCATACAGCACCGGCAGGTGCGTCGCGAAGGGCGCGCCGTCCGCGACCGTCACCATCGTGGCGAAGGGATCGCGCGCAGCGAGGGCATCGAGCTCGGCCGGGTCGTCGACTCGGAAATGGGCAGGCAGGTACATGCGCGTTTATAGCACTGCCCCGACCGCGCTCATGCGTTTTCGCGCACTGGCGTGCCGTCGTCGAAGATCCGCCCACCGCCGCCCCGCAGCCGCATGCCGAAGGCGTCATGCTGGCGCGCGGCGTGCCGCTCGAAATCGCCGGGCGAATCCACGAGCGCAGCCAGATGCGCTAGCGCCTCCTCGGGCGTCATGCACGTCACCGTGCCGTCGGCGAAGTACGGCGGCGAGAAGGCGGGATCGATCGGCCAAGGCATGCGCGAGGCGTGCACGAGATAACAACCGGCCGCGAGGAAGCTGATCGTGCCGGTGGTGGGCTGACCGAAGCTCAGGCACAGGTCCGACTCGGCCGCGACCGCCTCGAGCGGCGGCTTCATCAACTCGGACAGCGCTCCGGCCGGCGTGTCGGTGGCCGCGGCGAACAGGCGCAGCCCCGGCGCGGTGGGCTTGAGGCGCAGGATCAGGCGCAGGCCGCGATCCTCGCAGAGCTGGCGCAGCGCATCGTGGAAGCGCACCGTGCCGATGAAGTCGATGTGGAAGAGCCCGTTGCTCACCAACCCGTTGACCATCATGCAGACGGTGCGCAGCCGCGTCCGCGGCCGGCGCTCGACGCGAGGACCGAGCGGCACGCCACGACAGGCGACCGCCTCGCCCCAGACGCTGCGCACCGGGGTGGCGAAGCCCTCTCGCTCGACCACCTCCACGCGGCGCGCGTGCGGAATGGCTCCGGTCGCGTACGACGAGTGGGGCAACACGGTGATCGGCGCGCCCAGCCGCTCGGCGACGCTGAAGAGCGGCCCGTTGCGGCCGGTGTCGTGATCCGTGACCACGAAGCGCGGGCAGCTGCCGCGCAGCGCGTCGAGCAGGGCATGGTAGTCGTGCGCCTGCACCTCGCAGCGCCGCGCGAAGGCCGCGGCCTGCCGCTGGAGGGTGCCTTCGTGCGGGACCACCGGCCGCAGGTGTTCCACCAGGGTGGCGCGCGCGCGCTCGCCGTAGGCGACACAACTGTCGTGCCACGGGGCACGAGGCCCCTCGCCGTGCGGACGCGTGAGCGTGCGGGGCCGCTGCACCGGGATGTCCCAGAAGGCGCTCGGCACGTCCAGCAACGACGCGAAACGCGAAAGGATCTGCTCGCGGTACTCGTTGATGTGCCGGTAGGTGGTGGGCACGTGCACGACCGCCTCGGGCCGCCCCTGTCGCACCGCCTCTTGGAGCGCCGCGGGATCGAGGGACTGCTCCCACGCGTCGCGTTGATAGTGCTCGCCACGGTCGTAATCGTCGAGCACGCACCAGCGGTCCGAGGCGCCCATGAACGCCTCGGTCGTCGGTCGGCCGTCGAAGTAGAACTGCTGCGGGTTGAGGGGCCGGAACACGCCGACGCGCCGTTCCGGGAACGCCTGGTCGCACGCGCGGCCGAGCGCGCCGAAGAGCAGCACGCGGATGAAGAACTGGCGCATCGAACCCTGGTCCCAGCCGCAGTGGATGCCGTCGCCGAAGAACGCCTCGCGATGCGCGGTCAGGGCGATGTCGAGCGCGGCGGCGCGCGTGGCCGCCTCGGTGGCCACGCGCGCCTGGAAGTGCGCGCCGACCTCGGGCGGACGGAACGAGAACGGCTGCATGTCCAGGCGCATCTCGGCGGCGCGCTCGACCAGCCCCGGGTCGATGAACAGCCGCGGCACCGTGGGCCAGCGCTCGCGCGTGGCCGCGAAGTGAAGCAGGTCGCTGGGCTGCAGGAAAAGGATGGCGTCGATGGACATGACGGCTCTTCGGGGCGCACCTGGGCACGGATCCCCGATTGGACACCGCGCAGCAGAGCGCGGAGGCGCGGAAATGCGGATCGGCGCCCCGACTCATCCGAGCTTCCGTCCGCCGGCGGCGCGGCATGATCGGCGGGTCTCCCTTCCGTTTCCGGACTTCGTGATGATCCGCATCTTCATCGGCTTCGACCCGCGCGAGACGGCCGCCTGGCACGTGCTCTCGCACAGCATCCTGTCGCGCGCCTCGGTGCCCGTCGCCCTGGTGCCGCTGGCCCTGAACAACCTGAATGGCCTGATACGGCGCGAACGCCATCCGCTGCAGTCCACGGACTTCGCCTTCTCGCGATTCCTGGTGCCGCACTTGAGCGGGTACGAGGGTTGGTCGTTGTTCCTCGACTGCGACATGCTGGTGCGGCGGGACGTGGCCGAACTCTGGTCGCTTCGTGACGAGCGCGCCGCGGTCATGTGCGTGAAGCACGACCATCGGCCCGCGCAACGCACGAAATTCCTGGGCGCCAGCCAGACCGTGTACGAGAAGAAGAACTGGTCCAGCGTCATGCTCTTCAACAACGCGCGTTGCCGCGCGCTCACGCCCGACTACGTCAACACCGCCAGTGGGCTGGAGCTGCACCAGTTCAAGTGGCTCGCCAGCGAATCGCTGATCGGCGACCTGCCGCGCGGCTGGAACCACCTCGTCGGGTGGGATGCCCACGATCCGCATGCCGCCAACGTCCACTACACCGACGGCGGCCCCTACTTCGACGAATACGCGCGCTGCGGCTTCTCGAGCGAGTGGTTCATGGAGCGTGCCAGCATGCTGCGCGTCGACCAACGCGATCCCGTCGTGGCCGCCGCTGCAGGCGATCGTCCGCAGCCGGCGGCCGGCCTGCGCCAGCACGATGGAGGCACCGCCTTGGCGCGGGCCTGAGCCCGGACGGCCGGACGGAGCCGCGGGGCGCCGCCCCGGGCCGCGATCTCGAGCAGGGCCGCCGCGAGCGGCCCTTTCACCGGGTTCAGTGCGTGCGCGACGCCTGCGCCTGCACGATCACGCCGAAACCGTTCGGCACCGGCTGCACGTCCAGCACCTGGAATCGCGACTCGAGTCGAGGCAGCCACCAGGACGGCCCTTCCTGGATCAGGTGGGCATTTCGGCCGTCGGCCAGGAACTTGCCGGCCGGACCGCTGTGAATGGTGAAGAAGCCGATGCGCGTGCACAAGCCGCGCAGGTCGTCGAGGACGTTGTCGAGGCACTCGTGCTCGATGTGCTCGAGCACGTCGATGCATACGACCAGCTCCGCGGGAAGCGGTCGGTCGGCGTACTGCGCCACGGCCGGGTCGTAGCCTTCGTAGCGCACGCCCTGGGGCACCTGCATGCCCATCAGCAGGCTGCGGTGGCTGCCGCAGCCGTAGTCCAGCAGCGTGCGTGCGCCGCTCGCCTCGAGCAGCTGGAGCACCGTCGGCCCGTACTGGCGTGCCGTCAGGCCGTAGTTGCCGCCGGCGTGGAGCTCCGCCTGCAGGGCGCGGTAGGCCTCGGTGATCGTCGTGCCCGCCCCGGCCGCGACCGTTGCGGGACGTCGCAATTCCCCGCACAGCGTCGGGATCGCGGTCGCGGAGGGATGCTTGTCGAGCAGCCGGGACGCGCTGTCGTGGAAGGCCTGCGGCAGCGTGTAGTCGTTGGTCGAATTGTGGAAGAGCGGCACGTCGATGATCTGCGCGACGGGTCGCCCCGCCAGCGCCTGCGCCTGCAGGCACAGGTCGGTGCCCCACAGGTGCCACCCGAGCGCCGGGTCCGGCGCGACCACGGCGTTGCGGTGCATCGCGACGGCGAACTCGTCGATCGAGACGGCACCGCCGGCCGGCCCGTGCGAAAAGAGCGACACGCGGTCGACGACATGGCCGGCGTGCCGGGTGCCGCCGTCGTCGGTCGCCGCGAGGCCGGCGAAGCCCACCGGGAGCAGCGTGATGCCGGCGGCCTGCAGCGCGCCGAACCACCGCGACAGCGCATGGCCGGTGCCCGCCGGGCAGTAGACGTCCTGGTGGATCATGAGCCGCCACTCGTGGGCCGCGCGCTCGCAACCGAGTTGCCAGGCGTGCGCTGCGCTGTTGGCGCCCTCGATCGGCACGATCTGCGCACCCACTTCCCTGAGGCCGGGCGAGCGCGCAGCGTTCAGGGCGAACTGCTCGGGCCGGTTCACGGGGACGATCACGGTGAACGGCGCGGTCGGACCGGAATGCGCCAGGGAGGCGGCGTCCCAGCGTCGCGCCACGACGATCATCTGGTAGAGGCCCAGGTTGCGGCGCGCCGTGGCGGCCGGCACGCCGATCGCCTCGGCCGCCCGCAGCAGCGCCTCGTCCAGTCGGTCCGACGGGCCATCGGCCCGGTACTGGTCGTGCAGGTGCGGCAGCCAGCCGCCGTCCAGGAATGCCTTGAACGCCGAGGCTTGCGTGAAGAAGCGCAGGTGCGTGCGGTCCATCAGGCCCATGTCGTCGTAATCGAAGTCGCCCGACAGCAGCCGCGAGACGACGCTGCGGTGGCCCATGTTGGGCAGGCAGCACACCAGCGCGGCGTCGGGCGCGGCGAGCCGGTGCAACGCGGCCAGCACCGGTGCCGGATCGCGCAGGTGCTCCAGCAGGTCGCCGACCACGATCGCGTCGAAGCCCTCTCCCACGCCGTCGAGTCCGTCCCGGTCGATGTCGCGCTCGTGCACGGCGTCCAGCACCGCCGCGGCGCGCCGCGCCGCGTCGGGGTCGATTTCCACGCCGGTCCAATGCGCCTGGGCATGGGCGTCCTTGAAGGCGTGCCCCAGCCGGCCGTTGGCGCAGCCCAGTTCGAGGATGCGGCGCGAGGTCGCGGGAATCGCGTCGAGAAGCTTGCGGTTCAAGCCGTCGTGATAGTTCTGCATGCGTGCCTCAGCGGCTGAAGTCGATCAGCACGCGGCTCATGGCCTCGCTGACCGGACAAGTGTTGCGTGCCTGCGGCACGGGCCGCGCGGGCGGCGCGTCGGCCGGGCCGTCGTCCTGGATGCCGCCGAAATCGGCACGCATCACGCGCGCGACGGTGCGCTCGCCCACCGTGGTCGGCACCTTGCGCAGCAGCACCCGCATCAGGGCCGCGTGCTCGCGCGGCACTTGCGCGTGCCGGCGGTCCAGCCACCGCATGTCGACGACCTCGAAGCGATGCTCGAACCATCCCGTGGCCCAGAATCCGTCGGTCCAATGGATCCAGGAATCCTCGTTCATCGCCCGCACGTGCGACGGGTCCTGCCAGGCGGACGGCGACTTCCCGTACGGAACCTGGATGTCCAGCTCGCCGCCCTCGCAGAGGAGCGAGAGCAGGTTCGTCATCAGCACGGCGAGGTCGGGCGACTGCACCAGCGCGTCTTCGGCGTGCACGCACCGCAGGCCGCCCGCCTCCAGCACCACTTGGCCGCCGCCGCGGGTCGGCAGGCGAACCGGAAGCTCGAGCGGTCGGTCGAGGTCGAGCAGCACGTCGGGTTCGGTGCTCTCGACCCGATCGACGTTCAGCCAACCGGCGCGGTAGCCCTTCCCGGCGCCCAGGTTCAGGCGTTCCGGCCGCCAAGGGAGCGTCGAACGCGGCATGGCCACGGCGCCGGTCGATTCCACCGCGAACGCCAGCGCGGCGGCGTAGGCCTCGATCGGATCGTGCCTTTGGAAGGCCGACACCCGCGCCCTCACCTCGTCGAGGAAACCCGGCGCAACCAAGCCTTGCGCGAAGAAGCGCTCGATGCCATCGCCGTCGCCGTCCAACCAGAACACCGCCTCGTCGAAGGGCGCCGAGGCGCGGCCGCGCGCGGCGCCGTCGGCGATCAGCGGCGTGCCCAGCGACAGGCACTGGGACGCGAGGGCCTGGTCGAAGCGGGCGCCCGCGTGGGGCGGGCAAGTGATGACCGCCTTGGCCTGCCGCACGAAGAGGTCGCGCTCTGGACCGAACAGCGGCTGGTCGAGCAACGACACTTGCACCCCGGCCTCCTCGACGCGTCGCACGAAGGCGCGGGAACGCTCGTTCATGCTGCCCAGGAAGAGCAAGTCGATGGGTCGCTGCTCGATCGGCAGAGGCGAGCCGTCATCCAGATAGGGGGCGTGCAAGAACGGCACGAGCGGCACGGCGGCCGGGTCGTGCGCGTAGCATCGCGCGCTCTGCGCGTCGCAATCGACCACCGCGCCCCCGCTCAGCAGCGCGAGGTACTCGGACGGGATCTGCGCCCCACCCGGGCCCAATTCCTCGAGATTCACGATGACACAGGCGTTGCGGTGCCGCCATTCCAGCGGAAAGCCCAGGTGCGCGCCGAACACGAAGTTGACCGCGTCTTCGCGCAGCCGGTTCTTGGAGATCGTGACCGAGGCGCCCAGGCGGCGGAACTGATGCCGGAAATGGCGCGCATGGTCGAGATAGCCGAGCGAATGCAGATGGCCCGGTGGCTGCAGGATAGCGAGGTTGACGGCGGGCAACGGCATGGGTCGGCGATCCGCGCACGGACGCTCAGGTCGGGAAGACCCCGAAGGTAGTCTTCCCGGCGGCGACCGAAGAGCCGAAAAGCGGTGCCGCGCGCCTGCATTTCAGGGGCCCGCCGCCCCCCGGTCAGACGACCTTCGCCAGGTCCGCCGCCGTCGTGAACGCATCCGCGTAGAACTCGTCGGCCGGCAACCCGCACTGCTCGACGAAGTCCTTCTGCGCGCTCTCCACCACGATGGGCGCGCCGCAGGCGTAGACCTGGTGGCCGGACAGGTCCGGGAAGTCCTGCATCAACGCACGGTGGACGTAGCCGGTGCGGCCGTCCCAGCCGTCCTCGGCCAGCGCGTCGGACACGACCGGCACGTACCGGAAGGCCGACCGCGTCGACTCCCACTGGCGGCACAACGCGTCCATGTACAGGTCGCGCGGCCGGCGACCGCCCCAGTAAAGCGTGACCGGACGTCGGATGTCCTTCTCGATCATGTGCTCGACGATCGCCTTGACCGGCGCGAAGCCGGTGCCGCTGGCGAGCATGACGATCGGCTTGTCGCTGTCCTCGCGCAGGAAGAAGGTGCCCATGGGTCCCTCCAGGCGCAGGATGTCGCGCTCCCTGACCGGCGGCTCGGACTTGCCGAACAGCGCGTCGGTGAAGCGTCCGCCGTTCATGTGCCGCACGTGCAGCTCCAGGCGCTCGGCCGCGTGCGGCGGACAGGCCATGGAATAGCTGCGCCGCGTGCCGTCGCGAAGGATCAGCTCGACGTATTGCCCGGCCAGGTACTGCAGCCGCTCGTTGGCGGGCAGCTGCAGCCGCAGGAGGCGCACGTCGGGCGCCTGCGTCTGCTCGATGGCGGCCACGCGGCAGGGCATCTTGCGGACCGGGATGTCGCCGACCGCCGAGACCACCCGCGCCTCGATGACCAGGTCGGACCGCGCCGCGGCGCAGCAGAAGAGCGCCTGGCCGGCGACCGCCTCGTCGTGCGGCAACGCCTTGGCCTGGTGCGGGCCCTGCTCGATCCGCCCTTCCAGCACGCGTCCCTTGCAGGAGCCGCACGCGCCGTTCTTGCAGCCGTAGGGGAGCACGATGCCCTGGCGCAAGGCCGCGTCGAGGAGGCGCTCGTCGGGCTCGGCGACGAACTGCTTGCCGCTGGGCTTGACCGTGACCTGGAAAGCCATGTTCTAGAATCGTCCGCAATGGATAACGAAGATGCCTGAGCGCCGGCAACCGGCCCGGCGCGCCCTTCCGAGGCGCTTCCGGCGCCCCCGCCTGCTGCTGCTGGGCTGCGGCGATGTCGGCTTGCGGATCGCCCGGCTGGTGGCCGCCCGCGCACGTGTCTTCGGCGTGGTGCGGCGCCAGGACGCGGCGGCGTCGGTGCGGGCCAGCGGCGCGGTGCCGATCGTCGCCGACCTGGATGCACGAGGCGCGTCGGACCGGTTGGCCCGCCTCGCCACGCGCGTCGTGCATTTGGCGCCGCCACCCGCACAGGGCCCGCAGGACCCGCGCACGCGCCGCGCGCTCACCCGTCTGTTGCGCCCGCAGGGCGCATCGATGGTAGCACGGGGGCTTTCGTGCGCCTTGGGACCGACGGCCCCCGACCGATGGGTCTATGTCAGCACCACCGGGGTCTACGGCGACCGCGCGGGCGGTTGGGTCGACGAGCGCACGCCGCCCGCGCCCACGTCCGACCGGGCGCGCCGTCGGGTCCATGCCGAGCGCACGTTGCGCGGTGCCGCCGCGCGCGGGTCGATCCGCCTGGCGGTGCTGCGCGCGCCCGGCATCTACGCGGCCGACCGCCTCCCGCTGGACCGCATCCGGGCCGGCACGCCCGCCTTGCGCGACGAGGACGACGGCTGGACCAACCATGTCCACGCCGACGACCTGGCGCGCGCCTGCTGGGTCGCGTCGCTGCGCGCGGCCAGCCCGCGCACCTTCGACGCGGTCGACGCCAGCCGCATGAAGATGGGCCAGTGGTTCGACCTCGTCGCGGACGCGCATGGGCTGCCGCGGCCTCCGCGCGTGCCGCGCCAGGAGATCGCGCGGCACGTGTCGCCGGCCATGCTGTCGTTCATGCAGGAGTCGCGCCGCATCCGCGGCGAGCGCATGGGCCGCGAGCTGCGGCTGCGGCTTCGCTACCCGACCGTGCGGGCGCTGCTCAAGCCGTGAGCTTGGCCAGGTCCGGCATCGCCAGCGTCGTCAGCAACGCCTGGTTGCACTGCTGCTGCGACAGCACCGCATCGACCAGCAGGTCTTCCAGCTCTGGCGTCGGGCCGCGTTCGACGTTCTCCGCGATCCGCAGGTACGGCATGTAGGGGCCGGTGCGCGACACCAGCGTCTCGTGCACGTTCTCCGGCACCCGCAAGGTCTCGAAGAGCTGCGCGAAGGGAAGGCGGAACAACTTGTCCAGCAGGCTGAACACCCCGAGGATGAACACTTCGTCGCGCATGCGCTCGTCCTGCGAGCCGATCAGGTGCTCCAGGAACACGCCGCGCCGGAAGGACGCGAACATCACCGGCCGAAGGTTCGCTTCCTTCGACGCGTTGGCCAGCAGCAGCGCCAGCCACCGCTTCAGCTTCTGGAAGCCCAGCATCATCATCGCGTGGCGGAAGGACGTGATCTCGACCCGCAAGCCGAACGCCGCTGAATTGATGTAGCGCAACAGGCGGTACGCCAGCGACGCGTCACGGCGCAGCACCAGCTCCAGCTCGCCCACGTCGGCGCCGCGGTCGATCAGCGCCAGCAACTCGGTGATGGTCGTGAAGTCGGGGTTCGCGGTCTTCTTGGAGGCCTGCTCCAGCGCGTCGTCCCAGGGCCAGCCGACGCACGCCGTCGCGCCCCTTGCGAACGAAGCGTCCATGTCCGCGATGCGCCTGACGCCGCCCGAAGCGTAGGGAATGCTGCGCGCGTGTCCGCCCTGCGGCGGTGCGCCCGCAGGCTCCTTGAGACGCCGGTCCTCGCTGAAATCGATCAGCGCCAGCTTGAAGGCCGGCAGGATCTGCGGCGACAGCGGGTGCGGCGGGCGACCCCGCAGCACCATGCGGAAGCCCGCGCGCATCATCGCCGCCACGAGTTTCGTGCCTTCGGGCGTGGACGCGAATTCGGCCGGCACTTCGAGCCAGACGTTCGGGTCGGCCTTGCACGAGAGCACCGCCTCCGGGAGCCGGTCGCCCTCCGGCGCCAGCAGCACCGGCGGCACGCCCATCTCCAGGCCAGACGAGAAGGCGCGATACAGCACGTCCACGGCCGGCATCGGCGCGCCTTGCGTCGCGACGAGCGGCAGGCGCATGCCGATCGTGTTGCGCTGCCGGTCGATGAGCGGCGTGTAGCCGAACAGCACGCTAGAGAGGATCGTGGAATCCATGCGCCGCTTGTGGAGGTTCAGAACTGCCGGATCAGAGATACTGGAACAGCGACATGCGCGCCACCTGCGCGTAGGTCTGCATCGCGGCGTTCAACGCTGTCTGCTGGGTCGACAGGGTTGAGAGTGCCTCGGCCAGGTCCACCTCGGTGAGTTCGGCCAGATAACCGGTGGCGGACAGCTTGCCGGCGGCCAGCGATTCCTCGCGCATGTCGACGGCGCGCAACTGCTCGCCGACCTGCGTGCGTTGCGCCTGGAGCGCGTTCAGCCCGACATCCACGCCGGACAACCCGGCCGAGATGCCAGCGGCCAGCGCAGCCGGCGTCGCGGCCGGGTCCGACAGCAGCGCGACCGCGTCGTCGAGCACCTGGAACACGTTCTGCGGCGGCGTCCCGGCCTGGCCGGTGAAGGCTGCCCGGCCGTCCAGGGACGTCGACAAGCCGGCGCCGGGACCCACGCGCTGCTCGCCGGGGCTGGGCAGGTAGGTCGGCGGGGCGCCGTCCGCGAAGGGCGGCACGTTGCTGCCCTGCCCGCCCCAGACGTAGCCTCCGGTGCCGTCGGGCCGGTTGGCGACCATCAGCAGCTGGGCGCGCGTCTGGCGGATCTGCTCGGCGAGCAGCGACCGCTCGCGCGTCGAATAGCTGCCGTTGCCCGCGGCGACGATGGTCTCGCGCGCGCTCTGCAGCAGGTTGCTCGCATCCGAAAGCGCGCCGTCGGCGATGCCGAGGTTGTTCCGGGCGAAGCCGAGCACGCGCGTCTCAAGTTCGATGCGCGATAGCTGCCCGCGCATGCGTTCAGCGTCCGCGGCCGCGACCGGGTCGTCGCCCGGTTTGACCACGCGCCGACCAGTGGAGATCTGCATCTGGGTGGTGGTCATCGCATCGCGCCGCTGCTGCAGGTCGCGGATGCTGGTTTCGACCGCGTAGGCGCTGGAAGTGACTCTCATGGACTGATCCTCTCGTGAAGCCGGGCCCCGCGTCAGCGGGTGGCCTGCAGCAGGGTGTCGAACATCGACTGCGCCGCCTGGATGACCTTGGCCGCGGCTTGATAGGCCTGCTGGAATTGCAACAGGCGCGCCGCTTCCTCATCGAGGTTGACGCCCGACACCTGCGCCCGCGTCGACTTCGCGTTCTCCAGCAATTGCTGCGACATGGCCTGCGCCGTCTGCGCCGATTGCGCCCGCGTGCCCACATCCGCCACGAGCGCGCCGTAAGCATCGGAAATGGTCGCGCCTCCGACGGCACCGGTCGTGGACAGCTGGGCCATCGCGCGGGCATTGCGGTTGTCGGTGGCCGGGCTCGCGTTGGCGCCGATCACGACGCTGTCGCCGGCGGCAGGCGTGCCCGACAACGTCAGCCGCCATGCGGTTCCCGGCAAGGTCGGCAGGGGCTTGCCGGATTCGTAGGGCAGGCCCGTGAGCGGCCCGCCCGGCAGGCCGCCCACGTCGAAGGTGCCGGGACCGGTGAAGGTCAGCGTCACCGGCCCCGGCAGCGGGCTGCCCGCCGGAGCCGCCATGGCGAACTCCGAGACGCGCGCGCTGCCGGCGGCACCGGCGCCGATGGTCGGCGCCAGCGGCGATGCCGATGCCAACTGGTCCGGCGACAGCGCCCGTCGCGCGAAGCCCGTGGCCATGACCGAGCCGCTCTTGACCAGGAAAGTGTCGCCCGCAGCGGGTGTTCCGGTCACGCTGACCGACAGCCCGTCGATGGTGGCACCGGGGGCAGCGGGCAGGGTCGCGAAGCTGCCCGCCGACGAGCCGTCCGGCAGCCGGACCACGTCGTAGGCGCTGCCGGTCCACGTCACCCGCAGGTCGCCGGCCGCCAGCGCGGCAGGGTCCTGCACCGTCGCCGTGATCGTGCCGCTGCCGGCGTTGGTGGAGGCGGGCGATGCCACCGGCGCCCCGATCGAGAACAGGGGCTTGCCGGGCGCGCCGTTGCGATCGACACCGAGCGCCTGCTGGCCGTTGTAAGCCTGCGCGATGCCGGCGGCCAGCTGCCCGATCCGCGCCCGCACCGAAGCCAGGTCCTGGTCTCGGGCCGTCAGCAACCCTTGCAGCGACCCGCCGCCCAGCGTGGCGGTGTCCATCGGGATCGTCGCGCCGTCCGTGCGCAGGAGCACCTGGGACTTGGACGCGTCCACCGGGTCTTGGCGCAGCGCGAGCGATGCAGCACGCGTGCTGGTCACGAGGGCCTGCCCGCCGCTGGCGAAGACATTGGCCGAGCCGTCGGCGGCGATGTAGGCGGTGGCCCGCAGCGTGCCGTTGATGGTCTCGACCAGGCGGTCGCGCTCGTCCAGCAGGTCATTGGGCTGGACGAGCGCGCCCGCCGAGGTGGAGATCTCCCCGTTCAAGCGCGCCAGCCGCTGCAGCACGTCGTTCACGGCCGTGACGCCCTGCTCGATGCGTCCTTCGATCGTGGCGCCGACATCCTCCAGGCTCGCCTGCACGGCGCCCACGCGGTCCGACAGCGTCTGCGCTCGCGCCAGGAACACGGCGCGCGGGCTGGGGTCGGCGGGCCGGTTCACCACGTCGGACAGCGCCAACTGCATGTCGTCGTAGGCCGCTCCGATGCCCGCGGAGGACTCGGCGAACAGCTGGTCGAGTCGGCCGAGCTGGGACGCGCGCGCTTCGTCGGCGGCGACGATGGCACCGTTGGCCTGCACGGCGGCCGCCACGAAGCCGTCGTAGCGACGCCTCACGTCGGCGACGTCCACCCCGCGGCCGACGAAGCCGGCGCCCGTGAAATCCGCGCCGCCGCTGGCGAGGATCACTTCCTGGCGGTTGTAGCCGGGCGTGCTCGCGTTGGCGATGTTGTGGCCGCTGGTCTGCAGCTGCGTGTAGGCGGCGAGCAGCGCGCTCGATCCGACGGATAGAAGTCCGGCCATGTCGCTTCCTTGGGTGCCTTGTCCGTGATCGCGCGATCCGCGCTCAGACGACCAGCCGCTGCAGTCGCTGCGCCTGGTGGATGGTTCGGGTGAGCTTCTCGGCGTAGCGGGGATCGGTGGCGTAGCCCGCGCGCTGCAGTCCCTGCGCGAAGCCCTCGACCGTGTGGCCCGCGCGCATCACCGACGCATAGCGCGGCGAGCCCGCGATCAACCCGGCCCAGTCGCGGAACGCATGCTCGTAGGACGGATATGCGCGGAAGCGCTCGACCTTGCGGACCGCGCGGCCCTCGACGTACTCGGTGGTCACCGCGTCGACGGTCGGGCCTTTCCAGCCTTTCCCGGCCTTGATGCCGAAGAGGTTGTGCGCGCTGCTGCCATCGGGCAGACGCATCTCGGCCCGGCCCCAGCCGGTCTCCAGGGCGGCCTGCCCGACGATGAAGCCGGCCGGCAATCCAGTGGCCCGTTCCGCGGCCTGCGCCGGCGCCCACAGCTTCTGGACGAACGCGGCCTGCCGGGGCGCGCCGCCGGGCCGGGCCGCCGAGCCCGCCGGGCCGCCCTGCAGCGCCTGCATCTCGCGCCAGGCACGGCGCGCGGCGTCGGCACGCGGGCCCGCCGCGGGCACGCCCATCGGCTTGCCATCGACCACCACCACGCCGCCGGGCGCCAGCGGCAAGCCGGTGCCGCGCCCGATCGTGGCTGCAGCGACGGCGGGTTGCGCGCCGGGCGCCGACGAAGCCGATGGCGTCGGCGCAGCAAGCGACGCAGGCGACGCGAGCCCTGCAGGTGGCGCCTCGGCGGGACGCAATCGAGCCGCAAGCGCCAACGTGGCGCTCGTCTGCCCGCCGGCCAGCTCGGCAGGGTCGATAGGCCGAATGCCCTGCATGCCGTCGGAATCCTCCGCCGTCGCAAGCACGCCCGAGGACGCGGCCGTCAGCGCGTCCCCTTCGACGCCGCCCTGCAGGTGCCGCGACAACTGCCGCGCGATCACGTCGGCGAGGCCGCCCGGCTGGTTCGACACCTTCTGCGCGAGCTGGCCGTCGAGCATCGACTGGTACATCGACTGCCCGGGACCGTCCCACATCCCGCTCTTGGGCATCGCGTCGCGCATGCTCTTGAGCAGCTGCTGCATGAACATCGCTTCGAACTGGCCCGCGGCCTGGCGCGCGGCGCCCTTGGGATCGCGCGCCGCGTCGGCGCGCAGCCGCTCCAGCGAGCGGCCGTCGATGGCCAGCGAGGCGTTGGTGGGGTCTTGGATCATCGGGCGCGGCGTTCCGGGGTCGACGTCAGATGATCTCGAGCTCGGCCTTCAGGCTGCCGGAGGCCTTGAGCGCCTGTAGGATGGCGACCAGGTCCTGCGCGGTCGCGCCCAGCGCGTTCAGCGCCTTGACCACGTCGGCCAGCTTGGCCGCGCCCGGCAGCAGCAGCACGTTGCCGCCGTCCTGCTGGATGCGGATGTCCGCCTTCTCGGCGACCACCGTCTGCCCCTGCCCCAGTGGATTCGGCTGGCTGATGACGGGCGTGGAGGACACTGTGACCGACAGGTTGCCGTGCGCGACCGCGCTGGGCGCCAGCGTCACGGCCTGGTTCATCACGACCGAGCCGGTGCGCGCGTTGACGATCACCTTGGCGGCCGGCGCGTCCAGCGCGACGTCGATCGCTTCGATCTCCGACAGGAACGCGACACGCTCGTGGGGGCCCAGCGGCGTGGCCACGCGGATCGTGCGGCCGTCCAGCGCTTGCGCGGGCGCGGTGCCGCGGGCCGAGGTCATGACCTTGTTGATCGCCTCGGCCACGCGTCGCGCGGCCGAGAAGTCGGTCTCGTTGAGCTCCAGCGTGATCGTATCGCCGCTCATCGCCGCGCTCGGCACGGCGCGCTCGACCGTGGCGCCACCCGGCACGCGCCCGGCGGACAGGTGGTTGATCTGCACCCGCGATCCGCCGGCCGACGCACCCGCGCCGCCCACCACCAGGTTGCCCTGGGCGATGGCGTAGACCTGCCCGTCGGCGCCGCGCAGCGGAGTCAGCAGCAGCGTGCCGCCGCGCAGGCTGCGGGCGTTGCCCAGCGAAGACACGGTCACGTCGATCGTCTGGCCGGGCTGGGCGAAGGCCGGCAGCTGGGTGGTGACCATCACCGCGGCGGCGTTGCGCAGCTGCAGCTGCTGGCCCGGGGGCAGCTGCACGCCCAGGTTGGACAGCAGCGACTGCACGCTCTGCGCGGTGAACGGCGCCTGGGTCGTGTTGTCGCCCGTCTGGTCCAGCCCCACCACCACGCCATAGCCGATCAGCTGGTTGCCGCGGACGCCCTGCACGCTGGCCAAGTCCTTGATGCGCTCGGCCGACGCCGGCGCGGCGGCCAGGCTGACCGCGATCGCGCAGGCCGCGGCGGCCAGCGCTCGCCGGGCCGCGCCGCGCGCGGGCGGCGACGAACGGCGGCGCAGGGCGACCAGGCGGCACATCTCGCGTAGACGACGGAGTCGGGGCATGCAGGAAGCATCGGCGCGCCGCGCCGGATCTTGAGGCCTCATATCGGAAGCCAGGACAGGAAGAACCGCGCCAGCCAGCCGGTGGTCTGCGCCCGGTCGATGTCGCCGCGGCCCCGGTACTCCAACCGCGCATCGGCGACCTGGGTCGAGCTGACCACGTTGCCTGGCAGCACCGTGGCCGGATTGATCACGCCGGAAAAGCGCAGCGCGTCCACGTTCTGGTTGATGCCGATCTGCTTCTCCCCGGCCACCACCAGGTTGCCGTTGGGAAGCACCTCCAGCACGGTGACGGTGATCGTGCCGGCGAAGGTGTTGTCGCTGCCGGTCTCGCCCTTGGCGTCCAGCGAGTTGGACGACTGCCCGGCCACGCGCGCGCGACCGAAGGAATTGGGGGCGATCAGCGGGACGGCCGACACCGCGCCTTCGATCTTGCCGTCGCGCGCCAGCGAAGTGTCGGACTTCTGGCGCGCGCTCACCTTCTCCTGGATCTGGATGGTCAGCAGATCGCCGGGAAAGCGGGCGCGACGGTCTTCCAGCAAGGGCCGCCACGTGGCCGCCGCGTAGATCGAACCGGTCGCGGCGGGTGGCGGTGGAGCCGGTGCCACCGACGCGGGCGGCCGCAAGGTGGTGGGCTCCAGGACCTGCACGCGCGGCGTGTCCATCCGCGTCTGCGCGCAGCCAGCGGCCAGCGCCAGCAGGGCCGCCGCGAGCACGGCGCAGCCGCGGCGCGCGCGCGCGAGGACCATGGTGCTCTCGCTTTGTCCCATCACAGCTGCGACAAGCGCCCGAGCATCTGGTCGGAGGTCTGGATCGCCTTGGAGTTGATCTCGTAGGCGCGTTGGGTCGCGATCATCGACACCAGCTCCTCGACCACGTTGACGTTGGACGTTTCCACGTAGCCCTGGTTCAACGCCCCCAGCCCGTTGGTGCCCGGCCCGCCCACCTGCGGATTGCCCGAGGCCGCGGTTTCCGCATAGAGGTTCTGGCCGCGCGGGTCCAGGCCGGCCGGGTTGATGAAGCTGGCCAGTTGCAGCGCCCCGACCTGCACGGGGGCCGCCTGGCCTTGGAGATTGACCGTCACCGTGCCGTCGTTGCCGATGGTGATCTTCTGGGCCCCGGCCGGGATGGTGATGCCGGGCGCCACCACGTAGCCGTTGTTGGTGACGAGTTGCCCCTGCGCATCGACCTTGAAGCTGCCGTCGCGCGTGTAGCCCAGCGTGCCGTCCGGCATCTGGATCTGGAAGAAGCCCTGCCCGTTGACCGCCAGATCCAGCGGGTTCTCGGTCTTCTGCAGGTTGCCCTGGGAATAGTTGCGCGACGTCGCCACCACGCGCGTGCCGGTGCCCAGTTGCAGCCCGGTGGGCAGCTGCGTCTGCTGGCTGCTCTGCGCGCCGGCCTGGCGCATGTTCTGGTAGAGCAGGTCCTCGAAGACCGCGCTCGCGCGCTTGTAGCCGTTGGTGCCGACGTTGGCGAGGTTGTGCGAGATGCTGTCGAGCTGCGTCTGCTGCGCATCGAGCCCGGTCTTGGCGATCCAGAGCGATCGAATCATGGCTTCGTGGTCCTTGGGCGTGTTGCTTCGATTCGCGGCTTACGCGCGGAGCGACAGCAGCGATTGGGCGCGTTGCGCGTTCTGGTCGGCCGTCTGCATCATCTTCATCTGCATCTCGAACTGCCTGGACAAGGCGATCATCCCGACCATCGCCTCGACCACGTTGACGTTGCTGGACTCGAGCGCGCCGGCCGCCAGGCGCACCCGCGGCTCACCGGCGGCGGGTTCGCCCGTGGCGGTGCGGACCAGGCCGTCGGCGCCCTTGTTCAATTCGCCCGGTGGCGGGTCGACCAGCTTGATGCGTCCCACCTGCACCGGCGCCTGGCCGGGCGCCTTGGCGCTCACCGTGCCGTCGTCGCCGATGTTCAGCTCGGAGTTGGCCGGCACCTGGATGGGTCCGCCTTCTGACAGTACCGGCAGCCCGCCCATGGTCTGCAGCGTGCCGTCGGCCGACACCTGGAAGCTGCCGGCGCGCGTGTAGGCTTCGTTGCCGTCCAGGCCTTGCACCGCGATCCAGCCCTGCCCGCGCACCGCCACGTCCAGCGGCCGCCCGGTCTGCTGCAGCGTGCCGGCGGCATGGTCGAAGCCGGCGGTGGCTTCCAGCGCGAACACGCGCGTGCTGGCCGCGGCCTCGTTGCGGATGGGCACCGCCCGGAAGGCCATCAGGTCCGCGCGGAATCCCGGCGTGGACGCGTTGGCCAGGTTGTTCGACAGGGCGTCTTGACGCTGCAGGAGCGCCTTGGCGCCGGTCATGGCCAGGTAGACGAGCTTGTCCATGGATCAGCGTGTCCGGGGGTCAGCGCAGGTTGACCAGGGTCTGCATCACCTGGTCCTGCGTGCGGATGGTCTGGGCGTTGGCCTGGTAGACGCGCTGCGCCGTGATCATGTTGACCAGTTCGGCCGTGAGGTCGATGTTGGAGTTCTCGACCGCGCCTGACTGCAGCAGGCCCAGGTTGCCGCTGCCGGGCGCGCCCACCAGGGGCTGGCCCGACGTCGCGGTCTCGGCCCAGGCGTTGCCGCCCAGCGGTGCCAGGCCCTGGGCATTGACGAAGTTGGCCAGCGCCACCTGCGCTTGCGGCCGCGACTGCCCGTTCGAGTATCGCGCCTGGACCACGCCGTCCGACCCGATGGCGAAGCCGGCCAGGCGCCCCGAGGCATAGCCGTTCTGCGTCAGCTCCGTGACGCCGAAGGCCGAGCCGAACTGCGTCAGGCGCGACAGGTCCAACGCGACGGGCTGCGTGCCGCCCGCATCGGCGCCCACCGGCACGCTGATCGACAGCGGGCTGCCCGCCATCAGGGCGCCCCGGGTGTCGAAGCTGAGCGTGCCCAGCGGCGACGGCGTCATCGAGGCGCCGTCGGCGGTGCCGTAAAGGTTCCAGGTGGCCGCCGCACCGGGCGCCACCGTCGGCGACTTCGCGAAGTACAGCGCCACGGAATGCTCGCGCCCCAGGCTGTCGAAGGTGCTGACGGTGGTGGCGCCCGAATAGCTGCGCGGGTCCGCCACGGCGAAGGGCACCGTCGGCACCGTCGAACGCGAATCCAGGTTCAGCTGCAGCGCGGCCTCGGTCGTGACCTTCGGCGCGATGTCGCCCATGGTGAGCCGGATGTCCGACGGAGCGCCGATCGCGATGTTGCCGGTGGCATCGGCCTGGAACCCGGTCAAGCGCGCACCCTGCGCGTTGATCAGGTAGCCGTCCTTGTCCATCTTGAACTGGCCGTTGCGCGTGTACTCGGTCACGCCCCCTTGGCTCATGCGGAAAAAGCCCGGGCCGTTGATCGCCACGTCGAGCGGGTTGCTCGTCGCGGAGATGTCGCCCTGGGTGAACTGCTGCGCCACGGCCGCGACCTGCGTGCCGATGCCCACCGCGTTCGAGGCGGTCCCGTAGAGCGACGCCGCGTACATGTCGGCGAACTCGGCGCGCGCCACCTTGGCGCCCACGGTGTTCGCGTTGGCCACGTTGTTGCCGATCACGTCGAGGTTCTTCGACGCGGCGTTCAGCCCCGAAAGGCCTTGCTGGAAGCTCATCGCACCACTCCTAGAGGATTGCCTTGACGTCGCTCACCGCGACCTGGCCTGCACCCGACAACTCGAGACGCGCGCCGTCCGACGACGACAGCACCGCCGAGACCGCCACCGCCCGCAACGCCTGCACCGGCTGCATCGACGCGGCGTCGCCGGCCGTGACCCGCAGGCCGTAGCGGCCATCGGGCAAAGCCTTGCCGGCGTCGTCGCGGCCGTCCCATTCGAAACTGTGGCTGCCGGAGAGCACGCCCTTCTGCGACAGCGTGGCGACCGTGTTGCCGGCCGCGTCGAGCACTTCGACCTTCACGTTGGCCGCGGCCGCATCCAGCGAGAAGCCGCCACGCGCCGCTGCCGCGCGCTCGGGCCCACCGGCCAGGTCGATCGAGTCGCCCGGCACGAGCACGCGCTTGCCGATCAGCGCGGCGCCTTCGAGCTGCTGCACCGCGCTCGACTGCGTCATCCACTTCTGCATCGACACGTTCAGCTTCTCCACGCCCTGCACCGTGCTGATCTGGGCCATCTGGCTCGTGACCTGCGCGTTGTCGAGCGGGTTCATCGGATCCTGGTTCCGCATCTGCGCCACCAGCAGCTTGAGGAAGCGCTCGGACGGGTCCTCCGGCGCGCCCTTGGCGTCGGTGGCCGCGCCTGCCGACGCGGCCGTGGCGGCCGACGCCGCCGAAGCGGCCGAAGGGGCCTGCGCCGCCGGAGGCCTGATCAGCGGCACCGCCGCGTTCGTCTGGTTGAGGTTCATCGCGCCTGGGGGGTCTTGGGCAGCGGGCTCACTGGCCCAGCTGCAGTGTCTTGAGCAGCAGCTGCTGCGCCGTGTTCATCACTTCGACGTTGTTCTGGTAGGAGCGCGACGCCGAGATCATGTTGACCATCTCCTCGACGACGTTGACGTTGGAGGTCGTCACGTACCCCTGCGCGTCGGCCAACGGATGCTTCGGGTCGTGCACCCGCTTGCCCGGGCTCTGGTCCTCGATGACCGACGACACCCGCACGCCGCCGGCGGGCTGGCCGGCGACGGCCTGGGTCTGGAACACCACCTGCCGCGCCTTGTAGCTCTGCCCGTCGGGCCCGGCCACCGCGTCGGCGTTGGCCAGGTTGCTGGCGACCACGTTCAGGCGCTGGCTCTGGGCACCGGCCCCGGTGGAAGCGATCTCGAAGATGCGGTTCAGTGACATGGCATGGGCTGGATGGGTCGTGTTGGGTGTGTTGCTTCGGCGCAGCGGCCGGCGCCGTTCGTCGGATGGCCGATCAGTCGCCGCGGATGGCCGACAGGGAAGTTCGGACGCTGCCGTTGATGAACCGCAGCGTCGCTTCGTAACGCACGGCGTTGTCGGCGAAGTTGGCTCGCTCGCGGTCCATGTCCACCGTGTTGGCGTCGCCGGCGGCCTGCTCCGGCACGCGGAACAGCAACGCGGTCGACCCGGCGGGTGCGCCACCCGGACCCAGGTGACGCGCGTCGGTCGCGACCAATCCGGCTGCCTTGGCCGCGCCGCCGCCGGCCGCCGCGATCGCACCGCCCGCCGGCCGATAGCCGGTCGCCGATGCGAGCGCCGCCGCGAAGTCCTGGTCGCGTGCCTGGTAGCCGGGCGTGTCGGCGTTGGCGATGTTGGCCGCGATCACGCGCTGCCGGTCGGCCCGCAGCGTGAGGGCGTTGCCGTGGAAGTCCAGGTTCGCGGTCAGTCGGTCGAGCATCGCGGGGGGTCCTTGAACGTTTCGGCCACCGATGGTGGGTCGATCCGGCCATGCTCCCAGTCCGGCGGAAAACTTAAGCGGTGATAAAGCGCGGCCCGCCCGGGCTTTTCGCGGCGTTGGCGCGAGGCGCGGCGCCACACCATGCGTTCACGGACACCACGCGCGAGAACACGCCGCGCGCGCCGCGCGCGCACCGACGCGCGAGAACACGGACCAGGAAGCCCACCCGATGCCCACGCCTTCCCCAGCCGCATGCGAAAGCCGCAACACCACGGCCCGCGCGCCTTCGCGGCAAGCCGCGGCGCTTGAGCCCCGGTTGGCCGCGGCCTCGTGGCCCGCCCTTGCGCTGGCCGCGACGCTGGCGGCTGGCACCGGCCCGGTGTCCGCCCAGCCCACCTCGCCAGCCCGACCCCCTTCGCAGTTGCCGCCGACTGTCCAGGCCGCCGTTCAGCCCGCGAACGGTGCGGCGGCACCGGCACCGGCGGCCGATGACGCGCTGCGGTGGTTCGTCGAAAGGGAAGCCGCTGCGCAGCTCCAGGGCATGGGCCGCGGCTCCGACCGACTTGAGGTGCGTCTGGGCAGCATCGACACGCGCCTGACGCTTGCGCCGTGCGCTCGCATCGAACCTTTCGTTCCACCAGGCGCGCGACTCTGGGGTCGCAGCGCGATCGGCGTCCGTTGCACCGACGGGGCCGCCTGGAGCGTCTCGCTGCCCGTGACCGTGGCCGTCCGCGGCCAGGCCCTGGTCGCGTCCGGGCCGCTGCAGGCGGGTGCCGCGCCCGGACCGGGCGACGTCCGCGTCGAGGAGATCGAGCTGACCCGGGAGCCGGTCTCGCCGCTGCAGGACGCCACGGCCTTGGCCGGCAAGGTCCTCACGCGGCCGGTCGCGGCGGGTCAGGCATTGCGGCCGGACATGCTGCGCGCGGTGCCCGCGGTCATGGCTGGCGACCCGGTTCGGCTGGTGCTCGTGGGCGACGGATTCTCGATCACCGCCGACGGCCAGGCGCTGGCGCCGGCCGCCGACGGTCAGCCAGTGCGGGTGCGGACCGAGTCCGGACGCGTGGTGACCGGTAAAGTTCGGGGCCGAACGGTCGAAATCAGGCTGTGACGCTGGCGTATTCCGGTCGCTAAAGTTTCTCCGGGAGCGGCCGATACACCGGACATGAACGGGAGCAAGCGATGAAAATCGGCAATTCGATCGACCAGCCGCGCACCGAGCGCACGGCGCCGGCGGGCGAGCGCCCACGGACCGGCGCGGCCGGCGGTGCCGGCGCGGTGACCAGCACCGACAGCGTCGCGCTGTCGCCGGTCTCGCGCGGGCTGACGGGGCTGGACGCCGAAATCGACACGGCCAAGGTCGCGTCCGTGCGCAGCGCCATCGAGCATGGCAGGTTCCGCGTGGACACCGAACGGGTGGCCGAGCGGATGATCCAGCAGTCGGTCGAGCTGCTGGGCGTGAAGAACAAGGGGTAAGGACCATGAAGGTCGGATCCGAAGCCGTGATGGCGTCGATCCGCGCGGCGGTCGCCGAGCAGCGCGCCGCCGCGCTCGCGCTCGATCCGTCCCGGTTGAGCGCAGCCAGCCAGCGCCTGACCGAAGCCTTGAGCAACGCCCGCCGAAAAGGCGTGGGCGAAGTCCCGCCTGAAAGCCACGAAGTCGCCGCCATCCAGCGCGAGCTCCGCGTCAGCGCGGAGGTCGTCCAACGCGGCCAAGCCGCCGCCTCCGGCGCCACGCAGGCGCTGGGCGACGGCAACGCCCTCTATGTCCAGTCCGGCGCGCCCGCGCCGGCTGCACCCACGCCGGCCAAGCCCATCGCCGCGGCTTGAGGGCGGGCGGCTTAAGCGCCGCCCCGTTCCGCGTTCCCCCTACCAGTCCTTCAGTCGAGCCCGCAGGCGCGCGACCGCCTGGCTGTGCAGCTGGCACACGCGCGACTCCGTCACGCCCAGCACCGCGCCGATCTCTTTCAGGTTCATGTCCTGCTCGTAGTACATGCCCATCACGAAGCGCTCGCGCTCGGGCAGGTGCTCGATCGCCTCCACCAACGCACGCTTGAAGCGGCCGTCGCGCAGCGCCTGCGAAGGATCGCCGGCATCGGCGCCTTCGCGCACCACGTGGCGATCCAGGAAGCCCTCGTCGCCCTCCTCGCCACCACCCAGCTCGTCCAGGTAGACCAGCTGCGCGCCACGCGCCTCGCCGAGCATGGTCTGGTAGGCCGTGATCGACAGCCCCATCTCGCGGGCGATCTCGCTCTCCGACGGTTGGCGCTTGAGCTTCTGTTCGAGGCTGCGCACCGCCTTCTCGATGGCGCGCTGGTTGCGCCGCACCGACCGGGGCAGCCAATCCGCGCCGCGCAACTCATCGAGCATCGCGCCGCGCACGCGCTGCGTCGCGAAGGTTTCGAACTGCGCGCCGTGAGTGGTCTCGTAGCGTGTCAGCGCGTCCATCAGACCGATCATGCCCGCCTGCACCAGGTCGTCCATCTCGACGTTCGAGGGCAGCTTGGCCACCATCTGCGCCGCGACCCGCCGCACCATCGGACCGTAGCGCTCGATCGCGGTCTTGCGGTCCAGGGTCCCTTGCTGCGTATACATCCTTGATTCTCCTGTGCCTTCAGGCCAGCGCCAGGCGCGACGCGCGCGCGGACGCCGTCTCGGCGTCCGACCCGCGGCGCGTGCGCGGCGCCTCGAATTCGGGAAGATCGGCTGCCAGCGCCAGGCCGGCGATGCGCCCCATGCCCTGCGCGTCGTGCGCGTCGGCGAAGGCGCCGCCGTCGCAGGCCTCGACGCGCAGGAACCGGCGACAGGCGGCGGCGAGTCGCCCGTGTACGCCGGCGGCCTGCGACGCGCGTTGCGCGCCGGTGCGCCACACGACGCGGACGTGCGCGACGCCTTGCTTCTCGCGCATCGACTTGATGCGCGCATAGACCTGCTGCGCGGCGGTCGGTTCGACCGGGGCGACCAGGGTGGGCTCGCACTCGGCGCCCAGCGCCCGCACCAGGCGGGCGGCCGGTGCGGCCAGGATCACCAGGTCATGGCCGTCGCCGACGGCGCCGAAGGCCGCGAGCATGCGCTCGGCATCGGCGCGGTCGTCCAGGGCGTCCAAGCCGCGCGCGGCCGGCAGCACGGCGAAGCCGCGCGGGTCCGCCAGCATGGCCGCGTCGATGTCGCACTCACCCGACAGCACGTGCAGCAGGTCCCAGCGTGCCTTCAATCCGAGCGTCGGCGCGATGCGCCCCCGATCACCGTCGAGCAGCACGACACGCCGTCCCGCCGCCACCGCCGACGCGGCCAGGGTTCCCGCGAACTGCGCGAAGCCGTCGTCGTCGTCGCAGCAGAGCGGCAGCACCCGGAGGACGGGCGGACCAAAGAGCCGGCGCAGGCCCTGGGCCTGATCGGCCTCAAGCATGGCGCGACTCCACGCCCTCGCCGCCCCAGATCGCGGGGAGTTCCGCGTCTTCGATCGAGAAGACGCTGCGCGGTCGCTCGGCGAGCGCGCGACGGGCGATTTCCGCCGCGGGCATGGCATGCCAGTCCTCGGGAACGCGCTGGCCATCGGCGACGCCCACCACGCGCAGGCGATGCCGCATCGCGCAGTCGACCACGCCGCCGAGCGCGACCGCCTCGTCCACCTTCGAGATCACCACGCCGGCAGCCTGCGATGCGCGATAAGCCGCGACCACGTCATCGATCGTGGCGGCTTGCGCGGCGGCGTTGAGGACCACCAGCTTGCGGATCTGCGGCGCCGCCAGCGATGCCAGCAGCTCCTGCACCCGCTCGTCGCGCTGTCCGACGCCGACCGTGTCGATGAGCACCAGCCGCTTGCTCGCGAACACCTGCAGGAAGTCCGCCAACGTCGCGGCGTCGTGGGCCACGTGCACCGGCACCCCCAGGATCCGGCCGAAGGCCCGCAGTTGGTCGTGCGCACCGACACGGTAGGTGTCGATGGTGATCAGGCCCAGCGACTGCGTGCCGTGGCGCAGCGCGAACTGCGCGGCGATCTTGGCGGTCGTGGTCGTCTTGCCCACGCCGGTCGGCCCGATGAGGGCGAAGACGCCACCCCGGTCCAGGACGTCGAAGTCGACATCGCTCTTGAGATTGCGCGTCACGACGTCGCGCAGCCATGCGTCCGCCTCGCGCTCGCCGAAGCCGGCCGGCAGCTGCGAGATCACCTTGCGCGTGACGGCCGCGGAGAAGCCGTTGTCCAGCAAGCGCCGCAGCAGCCGCATCTGGAGGGGGCTGCGGCGCACGCCATCCAACCATGCGACGTTGGCGACCTGGTCCCCGATGAAGCGTCGCAGCGACGTCATCTGGTCGCCCAGCGCGGTGCGAACCGCCTCGGCGACCATCTCCGGCATCGGCGGCTGCGATGGCTGCCCCGACGCCGCCGAGCCGTCGCCTGGCAGGAGCCAGGGATCGTCGCGGTCGTCTTGGGCCGCCGGTGGGACGGGCGCAGCGGGCGCGACCGGCACGGCGGCCTGCGCATACGCCGCCGAAGCCGCGGCCCGGGCGATCGGGGTGGACCGCCCGGCCGCTTCCGCGGACTCGAATGGCGACCGGCCCTGCCCTGGCTCGACCGCCGAGCGCGGGGCCGCGGGTGCCGGGTGCGTCGCCTGCGGCGTCAGCGCGGCGGGCACGGCACGGCTCTCCTCGGCGGCTCGCTCGGCGGGGCGGCCGAAGCGCTCGCGAACGTAGTCTTCGAAGCGCATCGCCATGCGCACGCGCTCCGCTGCCGGATGCGGCGCCGGCCGGGCCTGCGGCTGGCCGTTGGCGGCGACCGGCGGCTGCACCGGCCGGCTGGGCACCACGGCCGCCGGGGCACGCGCCGCGAAGGAATCGATCGCTCCTCCGGGCAGCGCGAGGATCTCGACGCCGCCCTCGCAGGCGCGGTTGGACAGCACCACGGCGTCCTCGCCGAGCTCGGCGCGCACCTTGGTCATGGCGTCACGGCTCGACCGGCCTAGGAAACGCTTGATGTTCACTTCGCTTCTCCAATGATTCTTCCGATCCGGATCGAGCAGCTCTCCGGGATCTCGGAGTGGGCCAGCACGCGCAGGCGGGGCGCGGGCTTGCGCAGCAGGCGTGCCATGGGCACGCGCAACACGTCGGGTACGAGCAGCGCCGCAGGCGCGCCCACTTCTTCTTGCGCATCGGCCGCCTCGGCCGCGCGATGCATGAGGGTCTCGGCCACGCCCGGCTCGAGCGCGCCGCCGCCGGCAGGCGAGAACGCCTGCACCAGCAGGTGTTCGAGCCCCGGTTCCAACGCGATCATGTCGAGCTCGCGCACCGAACCGAAGACCTGCTGGACGATCGCCGGTGCCAGCCTGATGCGCACCTCGCGCGCCAGCTCGTTGGGGTCCTGCGTGCGGGCCCCGTGGTCGGCGATGGTCTCGACGATCCCGCGCAGGTCGCGCACGTGGACGCTCTCCTCGAGCAGCGACTGCAGCACGCGCTGCAGCACCGACAGCGGAACGAGCTTCGGCACCACGTCCTCGGCCAGCTTCGGCGCGTACTTGCCCAGGTGGTCGAGCAGCTGCTGCGCCTCGTGGCGTCCCAGCAGTTGCGCCGCGTTGGACTGCATCAGGTGATGCAGATGCGTGGCGATCACGGTGGCCGCGTCCACGACCGTGTAGCCGGCCATCTGGGCGGTATCCCGGGTGCGCGCTTCGATCCAGACGGCCGGAAGGCCGAAGGCCGGGTCGGTGGTCGGCGTGCCTGGCAGCGGCGCGGTCGCCTGCCCGGGGTTGATCGCCAGCAGCATGCCGGGCATGGCCTCGCCTTCACCCACGACCACGCCCTTGAGCAGCACGCGGTACGCGCCCGGCCGCAGTTCCAGGTTGTCGCGGATGTGCACGGCCGGCGGGAGGAAGCCCACTTCCTGCGCGAACTTCTTGCGCACGCCCTTGATGCGCGCCAGCAGGTCGCCGCCTTGCGCGGCGTCCACCAACGCGATCAGGCGGTAGCCCACCTCCAGCCCCAGCACGTCCACCGGCACGACGTCCTCCCAGCTGGCTTCCTGGGGCGATGCCGACTGCGCCGGCGACTCCGCCGCGGCCAGACCCGCGGCCGCGGCGGCCCGGTCGCGCTGCACGAGCCACCAGGCGCCCCAGCCGCAGCCGCCGGCGAGGATCGCGAACGCCAGGTGCGGCATCCCGGGCGTGAGTCCGATCATCGCCATCACGACCGCCGTGATGCCCAGCGCGCGCGGCATCGACAGCAGCTGGGTGAAGACCTGGCCGCCCACGTCCTCGTCGCTGCCCACCCGCGACACGATCAAGGCCGCCGCCACCGAGATCACCAGCGACGGGATCTGCGCCACCAACGCGTCGCCGATGGCCAGCAGCGTGTAGGTCTCGGCCGCCTGTCCGATCGGCAGCCCGTGCTGCATCACGCCGATCACCAGGCCGCCGATGACGTTGATGAACAGCACCAGGATGGCGGCGATGGCGTCGCCGCGGACGAACTTGGATGCGCCGTCCATCGAACCGAAGAAGTCCGCTTCCTGGGACACCTCGGCGCGACGCTGGCGCGCCTGCTTCTCGTCGATCAGCCCGGCGTTCAGATCGGCGTCGATCGCCATCTGCTTGCCGGGCATCGCGTCCAGGGCGAAGCGGGCCGAGACCTCCGCGATGCGGCCCGCGCCCTTGGTGACCACCACGAAGTTGATCACGGTCAGGATCGCGAAGACGATGATGCCGACCGCGAAGTTGCCGCCGATCAGGAAGTGGCCGAACGCCTCGATCACCTTGCCGGCCGCGTCCGTCCCGGTGTGGCCATGCAACAGCACGGCTCGCGTCGAGGCCACGTTCAGGCTCAAACGCAGCAGCGTGGTCATCAGCAGCACCGACGGGAACACCGCGAACTCCAGCGGCTTGACCGTGTAGGCCGCCACCAGCATCACGACCAGGCTGATCGCGATGTTGAAAGTGAACAGCAGGTCCAGCAGGAAGGGCGGCAACGGCAGCACCATCATCGCCAGCATCAGCACGATGAGCACCGGCACCGCCAACGCGCGCGCGGGCGGCAGCGGCACGGTCGCGTCCAACCCGGGCACGCGCAACTGCGTGCCGCCGCGCACAGGTGGCAGCGCGCTCATGCCCGGCTCCCGTCATTCGCGGCAGGGGATGCCGCCGGCGCATCGCCTTCCGCATCGGCCCCTTCGGCCGCGTCGGCCTCGGAGGCGGGGTCGAGCCCGGCCGGCACCTCGATGGACGCGGGAGCGGCCGGCGCCGGCGTGCGGCCCGGGACGAAGTGGCGCAACTGGTAGACGTAGGCCAGCACCTGCGCGACCGCCGTGTACAGCGCGACCGGGATGTCCCGGTCAACTTCCGCGTGCGTGTAGAGCGCACGGGCCAACGGAGGTGCTTCCAGGAGCGGCACGCCGGCATCGCGCGCAGCGTCGCGGATCGTCGCGGCCAGCAGGTCCGCGCCTTTGGCGACCACGCGGGGCGCGGCCATCGACGCTTCGTCGTAGCGCAAGGCGACCGCGTAGTGGGTCGGGTTGGTGACGACGACGTCGGCCGTGGGAACGGCCTGAAGCATGCGGGACCGGGACATCTCGCGCTGGCGCGCGCGGATGCGCGCCTTGACGTGCGGGTCGCCTTCGGTTTCCTTGGCTTCCTTGCGCGCTTCCTCGGGCGTCATGCGCAGCTTGGCATGATGGCGGAACCAGGTCAGCGGCGCGTCGAGCAGGGCGGCGCCGGCCAGCAACAGGACCAGCAGGCCCAAGCCGTCGCGCAGGATCTCCCATGACAGCGATGCGCCCTGCGCCAGGGGCAGCGCTGCCAGACTGAGCATCAACGGCAATCGGTCGATGGTGAACCACGTGGCCAGGCCGATGAGCGCCCCCGCCAACACGAGCAGCTTGCCGAGCTCGATCGCGCCGTCGCGAGACAGGATGCGCGAGAAACCGGCGATCGGGTTCAGGCGGGAGAAATTCGGCATGAGCGGCTTGGTGGTCAGCACCAGCCCGCCCATGGCCAGCGTGCCGGCCACGGCGGCCACCGCGAGCAGCGCCACCATCGGCAGCGTCGCCAGGAAAGCCTGGCCGGCCAGGTCGACGGCGGCTTCCAAGGCGCGCTGCGGCTCGAAGGCGGCCTGCCGCGAAATGGTCATGCCGCTGCGCACGATGCGCAGCGCATGGTCCGACAGGCTCGGACCGAGCAGCAGGCAGCCGGCGAACGCGGCGCCGAGCACGGCGGCGTGGCCGAGTTCGCGGGACCGCCCCAGGTCGCCATCTTCGCGCGCCTGCTGTAGGCGCCGCGCGGAGGCGGGTAGCGTGCGGTCTTCGCGGCTGACGTCGTTGGATTCTGCCATCGGCTTCGACGAGGGATCGAAGCCGATTGTCGCGGCCGGCGCGTCGCCGGGATGACCGGATTAGCGCGGGCCGCCCACCCCTTTTGTGGCGCTAGGCCGTCGCCACGCCCTGTTTCTGAAGGATCTTGCGGACCTTGTCCTCCAGCACCGCTTTGGTGAAGGGCTTGACGATGTAGCCGGAGGCGCCCTTCTGGGCGGCCATCACGATGTCTTCCTTGCGCGCCTCGGCCGTCACCATCAGCACCGGGAGGTGCTTGAGCGAAGGCTCGTCGCGAATCTGCGACAGCAGGTCGAAGCCGTTCATGTTGGGCATGTTGATGTCCGACACGACGAAGCCGTAGGTGTCGCCGCGCAGCTTGGCCAGCGCGATCACGCCGTCCTCTGCCTCGTCGGCGTCGCTGAAGCCGCTCTCCTTCAGCAGGTTCCGGATGATCCGGCGCATGGTCGAGAAGTCGTCGACGATGAGGAACTTCATGTTCGCGCTCGTGCTGGCCTGGCGTTCAAGACATGCCTCTTTATCGGCATCGAGCCGGCCGGCTTGATGCGGCCGAAGCGGCGAATCGAGCCGCTGCGGCCGTGCTATTCGGCCGATCGCTTGGCGGCGGGCGTGGCCGTCCCGCCCGCCGGCACCGCGGCGCCCTTGCCGGCCTGCACGGCGCGCGACACGTCGGCGCCGTCGTTAGCCTCGAGCTCGGTCCCCTTCAGGACGCGCTCCTCGGCAAGCCGGTTGAGCACGACGATCGAGATCCGGCGATTGATCGCGGCGGCGGGATCCTTCTCGTCGTATGGCACGGACGAGGCCAGCCCGACGATGCGCGCCACTTTGCGGTCGTCCATGCCGCCCGCCACGAGCTCCCGGCGCGAGGCGTTGGCGCGGTCGGCGGAAAGCTCCCAGTTCGAGTAGCCGCGCTCACCGCCCGAGTACAGCGTCGCGTCGGTGTGGCCCGACAGGGAGATCCGCGCGTCGACCTCGTTGAGCACCTTGCCGATGTCGCGCAGGATGTCTCGCATGTAGTCCTTCACCTGCGCGCCGCCCGAATCGAACATCGGTCGCCCCTGGTCGTCCAGGATCTGGATGCGCAGGCCATCGGCGGTGATGTCGACCTTGATCTGCGAGCGGTACTCGGCCAGGCGGGGGTTCGACAGCACCACCTGCTCGACCTTCTGTTTCACCGCACGCATGCGTTCGGCCTCGGCCTTGTTCAGCTCGGCGCGCAGGGCTTGAAGATTGACCTTGCGGTGGCGCTCCTCGACCTCGCCGCGCGGCGTGTTGCCGAAAGTGCGCGTCAGGTCCGTGCCGCCGCCCTTCACGATGCTGGAGCTGTCGCCCGAGCCGGAGCCGCCGCCCAGCGCTACCTTGAGCGGCGTGTTGAAATGGTCCGCGATGCCCTGCAGGTCTCCCTTCGTGGTCGAGCCGAGCAGCCACATCAGCAGGAAGAAGGCCATCATCGCGGTGACGAAGTCCGCGTAGGCGATCTTCCACGCCCCGCCGTGGTGGCCGCCATGGCCGCCCTTCTTGACCCGCTTGATGATGATCGGCTGGAGCTTCTTGTCGCCGCCGGCCATCAACGTGCTCCTTGCGCGGCGTCGCGTTCGCGGCGGCTCACTTCTTTCCCTTCACGTGGGCTTCCAGCTCGGCGAAGGTCGGACGCTCCGCCGAATACAGCACCTTGCGGCCGAACTCCACGGAGATCGACGGCGCGTAGCCTTGCAGGCTGGCCAGCAGCGTGACCTTCACGCACTGCAGCTCCTTGCCCGCTTCGTCGACCTTGGCGGTCAGCACCGCCACCAGCGGGCTCACGAAGCCATACGCCAGCAGGATCCCCAGGAAGGTGCCCACCAGCGCACCGGCGATCATCTGTCCCAGCACGGCGGGCGCCGCACCGACCGACGCCATCGTCTTCACCACGCCCAGAACCGCGGCGACGATCCCGAAGGCAGGCAGCCCATCCCCCACGGCCTGGATCGCGTTGGCCGGAACCAGCGCCTCGTGGTGGTGCGTCTCGATCTCGGAGTCGATCAGCGCTTCGATCTCGTGGGCGTTGAGGTTGCCCGAGACCATCATGCGCAAGTAGTCGGTGATGAACTCGACCAGGTGGTGATCGGCGGAGATGGTCGGATACTTCTTGAAGGTCGCGCTCTCGTGCGGCGCCTCGACATCGCGCTCGATCGACATCAGGCCTTCCTTGCGGGCCTTGGACAAGATGTCGTAGAGCAGCGCCATCAGCTCCATGTAGCGCGCCTTGGTGTACTTGGAGCCCTTGAACAGCGTGGGCACCGCGCCCATCGTCGCCTTCAGCGTCTTGCCGCTGTTGCCGACGAAGAACGCGCCGAGCGCCGATCCGCAAATGATGAAGAGCTCGATCGGCGCGGCTTTCACGATGACGGCGAAGTGCCCGCCCGCGAGTGCGTATCCGCCGAAGACGGCGCCGAGGACGACGAGGTAGCCGATGATCACGAACATAGTGATTGGCTTTTCGGCGGGCGGCCGTTGGTCTTGAGCGTTCGGGCGACGGAAGGTGGCGCGTCGGCGTGCGCGGGCGGGGTGTCGATCGCGGGCGCGGAAAGGCTGCGCTCGCAGGCGGTCTGCGCCCACGATCGACACCCCGCCCACGCCCGCCCCCCATCCGCGGTGGCATTCGGAGGGAATGCATCGGTGCGAAGCGTGACGGCAGCACCGCACCCACCGAGGCTTGGCTCCTTTGGCACGCCACCCATGGTGGCCGAGGGCGTGGCCGGGGGTGGGTTGAGGCGGGGGCGTGGAGGCGAGCCGGGGCGCCTGGCGGTTCGCGGCGCGGCGCGCGTCAGCGCGACCGCGATGAAAGTCCGGGCGCGAGCCGTTCACTCAGCTGCAGGCAACAGAAGTGACCCGGACCTTTCATGTCCGCGCGCCGCCTGCGCGCCCCGGGGAAGCGAGCCGGCGAAGACCGGCCCGCGACCGCTGCCTCCCCGCCCCCGCCTCGACCCACCCCCGGCCGCGCCCTCTCGCGCAACCGTAGAAAGCAGCGTGCCGAGCGTGAAAAAAACCTCAGTGAATCGCCCCCACCCGCCGAGCCTTCCCCGCCCGCGCCGGCGGCTCGCACAGGCCGCAGACGTAGTTGTGGGTGAGCTCGTACGTGTGGTTCACGAACGACCCGCCGCAGCGCGTGCAGCCGGTCAGCGTCAGGAGCCCCGCATCGACGAATTTGACCAGGCGCCACGCGCGAGTGATGGACAACAGGGACTCGACGCCCGTGGAATCCACCTCGGCGCGGTACAGCTCGAAGGCCTTGATCACCGCGTCGATCTGCTCGAGGTCGACCGCCTTCTGAAGGTATTCGTACATGTTCAGGAACAGCGACGCGTGGATGTTCGGCTGCCATGTCAGGAACCAGTCGGTCGAAAACGGCAGCTGGCCCTTGGGCGGCGACTTGCCCGACACCTCCTTGTACAGCTTGAGCAACCGTTCGTACGGCAACTTGGTCTCGGCCTCCAGGACCTGCAGGCGCGCGCCGAGCCCGATCAGCCGCACCGCGCGCTGGATCTGCCGGTTCTCTTCCAGGAGGCTGCGACCGGCCATGTCAGGCCGCCTCGGCGAAGCGGCCGGCCATCAGGATGCTGGCGTGGAGGCGCGTGGCGCTGCGTTCGCCGCCATCGACTTCCGGGCGCGCGTGCTCGGTGAGCAGCGACCAGACCATCTCGTCGTCGAAGCGGAAGCGGCACATCAGCAGGTTGCCCGCCGCGATCTTGAGCATCTGCGCGGGTGAAAGCGCGCAGATGATGTCGGCCACCTCCGGCGTGACGCCCAGCCGGAACAGGGCACGCTCGCGGTCTTCCCGAAGCATCGCCTGCGCGAGCATCAGGTACGACAGGTTCGCGTCACGGATCTCGGCCATCAGGCGCGATTCGCTGGTGCGGGGTTCGGTCAGGTTCATGGCGTTGCCTTAATGGTCTTCTTGCTGCGGTGTTCTGCTTCGCTGGGTCATGCTGCCGGCGCGTTGGCGTGCGGCGTTGGAAGGGAGTGTGGGAACGCCGCCGGCGCGCTTGAATCCGACTTCATCGGTTTGCCGGGTCGGGCGCACACCGACAACGCCTAGGAGTTCTTCCTACGACCGCGCAGCACGGAAGCCGCGACGCGACCTCCGTCGGGTCCGCACGACCACCCATCCCTCGGGATCGGCCGCCGATCCGCCCTGCTCTCAAGCCGTCTGCCGATGGGCCGCTAACCGTGCCATGCGCAAGGCGGAATGCTGCGCGAGGTCTTCGTGCACGCTGCGTTGGCTGGACACCACGGATCTTGTCTGTTTACCGTCGTCCACGTGCGAAGTAGCTCGGTCATGCGGTGTTGATCCATTGATCAGTGCGCGGACGTGGCTGCGATCCTCGTGCGGTCGGCACTCCATACATTCGTGCGAACCGCTCCATGCCCAGCGCAACCGTCCATCCGCCAGCTCGGCGGCTTCCTGCCTCCCATGCCCCGCTCCAGGCGGGGCTGGTCCATAGCGCCCGTGGCGACTGGGCGGCGGCCCGAACGGAGTTCGCGAAGGCCGCTCGCCGGGCACCCGGCGATGTGCTGGCCTGGGTCCACCTGGCCAATGCGCTGCTCCGCCTCCACCGCATCGAAGACGCCGTGGAGGCGGCGGAGCGGGCGCGCGAGTTGCAGCCGGGTAGCGAAGCGGCCGCGCTGCTGCTGGCGCAATGCCGGCGCAGCCAGAAGCGCTGGGGCGATGCCTGCGATGTCATCGCGCCGATCGCCGCTGCGCTTGACGTCGATGGTCTGACCAGTCATGCGGAGTCGCTCTACCGCGCCGGTCGCTTCGAGCCGGCGCTGCAAGCCGCGATGCGCGCCTTGTCGTTGAAGATCGATCATGCGTCGGCCCACGCCTGGATGGGATTCGCCTTCCAGAAGCTCGGGATGCCGGCCGAGGCGGTCGAATGCATGCGCACCGCCAACCGGCTGGCTCCGGACGATGTCACCAGCCTGGCGTGGGCGATCGCGTTCGCCCAGGAGAGCTGCCGCTGGGAGGGTCTGGCGGAGGATCTCGCGTGCCTGACCGACGTCCTGGAAGGCGACACGGCGCCGCCGCCGAACCCCTTCAACCTCCTGATGATGGACCTGCCGGCAGCGGTGCGCGTGCGCACCAACCGCCGCTACGCCGCCGCGCTGACCATGCGCCCGCTGAGTCCGCTTCCGGCGACCGTCGGCGGGCGCCATGGCGGTGGCGCCGACGAGCACGGGACGGACGAGCGCCTTTCGATCGGCTACCTGTCGAGCGACTTCCACAACCACGCCACGAGCGTGTTGCTGGCCGAAGTCCTGGAAAGGCATGACCGAGACCGCGTCCGGGTCGCGCTGTACTCGTGCGGTCCGGATGACGGATCGGACATGCGGCGCCGGCTCGAGGCGGCGACCGAGCGCTTCGTCGACCTGCACGGGCTGGACGACGAAACCGCCGCGCGGCGCATCCGGGATGACGGCGTCGACATCCTGATCGATCTCAAGGGCTACACCTTCGACCACCGCATCGGCATCGTCGCGCGCCGGCCGGCCCCGGTGCAGGTGAGCTGGCTGGGCTACCCCTCGACCACGGGACACGAAGCGCTGGATTACTTCATCGGCGACCCGGTGGTGACGCCACCAGGCAGCGAGCACCAATACACCGAGAAGCTCGCGTTGATGCCCAACTGCTATCAGCCGAACGACCGCAAGCGAACGATCGAGGCGGCGCCGACGCGGGCGGATTGCGGATTGCCCGAGGATGCCTTCGTGTTCTGTTGCTTCAACGTTCCGCAGAAGATCACGCCGCGCGTCTTCGACGTGTGGTGCGAGCTGCTTCGGCGGTTGCCGGCCGCGGTCCTGTGGCTGCTCGAGCCCAGCGTGGCCGCCCGTGACAACCTGCGCCGCGAGGCGTCGGCCCGTGGCGTTTCACCGGGCCGGTTGGTGTTCGCGCCCCGGATGCCGCTGCCACGGCATCTTGCGCGGGTAGGCCTGGCCGACCTGTTCCTCGACACCCTTCCCTGCAATGCGCACACCACCGCCAGCGATGCCCTTTGGGCCGGCGTTCCGGTTCTCACCTGTGCCGGCGAACACTTCACCTCCCGCGTGGCGGCGAGCCTGCTGCATGCGGTCGGCCTGCCGGAGCTGGTGACCGCAGATCTGGACGGCTACGCGACGGCCGCCCTTTCGCTCGCCGAGGATCCGACGAAGCTACGCGCGATCCGAGCACGGCTGGCGGCCGCTCGGCTGGACGCACCGTTGTTCAACAGCGCCCGTTTCGCGCGGGACCTGGAAGCGCTCTATGCCCGGATGGCCGCCCGCTGCCAGGCGGGGTTGCCGCCGGCGCACCTGTGGCCGCAGGACCCGACCGTTCGTCGGGACGCGGTTGCGATGCCCGCTCAAGCCGACGCCCCTGTCGACCGATAACGGCTCATCGGGGGACGAACCCCGCTCAACCGGTGTCGGACCCCCGGCACACAAGCAAAGGCAAGGAGCACGAGCATGCTTAGCATCAACACCAACCTGATGTCGCTGAACGCCCAGCGCAACCTGGCCACCACCCAGAGCTCGCTGGCGCAATCGATGACGCGCCTGTCCTCGGGCCTGCGCGTGAACAGTGCCAAGGACGACGCCGCCGGCCTGGCGATCGCCGAGACGATGACCTCCCAGGTGCGTGGCCAGTCGGTCGCGATCCGCAACGCCAACGACGCCATCTCGATGGCGCAGACGGGCGAAGGCGCACTGGGCAGCATCAGCGGCATGCTGCAGCGCATGCGGGAGCTGGCGGTCCAGGCGGCCAACGGCACGAACGACACCGACGCGCGCAAGAACCTGGACACGGAATTCAAGGAGCTCAAGGCGGAGATCACCCGTACCGTCGACGCCACCAAGTTCAACGGCACCAACGTGCTGAAGATGTCCGACAAGATCACCTTCCAGGTCGGCGCCAACGCCGGCGCGGGCGGCTCCTTCTCGGCGGCCGACAGCATCGAGATCGCCAAGGTCGACATCGGCGTGTCCAGCAGCGACGTGGGCAAGCTCGTCGCGACGACCGGCTCGACCTTCCAGATCACGGACACGGCCGCGAGCGGCACCACGCCTGCCGCGAACGTCGCGTCGGACTCGCTCAAGGCCATCGAGCAGATCGACAAGGCGCTCAAGGAAGTCACCGAGAAGCGCGCGCTCTTCGGCGCCGCGCAGAACCGATTCGACAACGCGATCTCGAACCTGCGCACTTCGGTGGAGAACCAGTCGGCCGCCCGCGGCCGGATCCTGGACGCCGACTTCGCGACCGAGACGGCCAACCTGTCGCGCTCGCAGGTGCTGCAGCAGGCCGGCACGGCGATGCTCCAGCAGGCCAACGCGATGCCCAACGGCGTGCTGGCCCTGCTGCGAGGCTGATCGCCGCGGCCGCGCCGCCCGAACAGAGGGCGGCGCGCATCGCACGCATCGACGCAATACACGGCGCGCACCGCCGCACATCGAGCGACCCGGCCGCGGCCTCCTGCTTCAAGGTAGGGGCTCGCGGCCTTTCCACATCCGGAGCCCGTCATGAGCATTTCCTCGCCCGGCATCGGCAGCGGCATCGACGTCAACTCCATCGTCGACCAGTTGGTCACGATCGAGCGGCAGCCGATCGTCCGGCTGCAACAGCAGGAATCGCGGATCGACGCGAAGTTGTCGGCGTTCGGCCGGCTCAAGGGCGCACTGTCGACCCTGCAGGACGCGGCACGCGCGCTGACGGACGTCAAGACTTGGCAGGCAGCGGTCGCCAGCAGCGCCGATTCGGCAGCCGTGTCGGCGAGCGCCAGCGGCGCCGCGGCGCCTGGCAGCTATGCGGTGCAGGTGGACCAGCTGGCCAAGCGCCAGGTCGCCGCCTCGGCACCGGTCGACGCGGCGTCCACCATTTTCGCGGCAGGCACGCTCGCGATCGAACGCGGCACCACCGGCAGCTTCGGCGTCAGTCCCGGCGCTGGCGCGATCACCGTGTCGGTGTCGTCGGGGGACACGCTGTCGACGGTGCGCGACCGCATCAATGCCGCCGGCGCCGGTGTGACCGCGTCGCTGGTGAACGACTCCACGGGAACGCGGCTCGTCTTGCGGTCCAGCGACACCGGCGCGTCCAATGCATTCCGCGTGACCGCGACCACCAGCGGGCCGCCGGCCCCCGGTCAGACATCGCTCGACATGCTCGGCGCGGACCCTTCGGGCGCGGGCGCTACTGGAATGAGCGTCAAGCAGCCGGCACAGGATGCGCTGTTCACGGTTGACGGGCTCGAGTTGTCGTCGGCCAGCAATCGGGTGACGGACGCAGTGGACGGCATCACCCTCGAGCTGCGGCGCGAGGGCCCCGATCCGGTCGAAGTCCAAGTCGCGAGCGACACGGACACGCTCAAGGCTGCGGTGAAGAAGCTGGTCGACGCGTACGGCGCGGTCAACGCGCTGGTCGCGGAGAACACCCGCTACGACCCGGACACGAAGTCGGCGGGCACCTTGCAAGGCGACTTCAACGTCAATGCCATCCAATCGCGGCTGCGGGCCGTGCTCCAGCAATCGGTCGCAGGCGTGGCCAGCGGCGGCTTCTCGCGGCTGTCCGACGTCGGCATCACGCTGCAGCGCAACGGGTCGCTGGCGATCGACGAATCTCGTCTCGTCGCGGCGCTGGCGAAGCCCGAGCAGGTCGGCAAGCTGTTCACCGCCGCCGGTCCAGACCCTTCCAAGACTGGAATGGCCCACCGCTTCAACAAGGTGGTCTTCGACATGCTCGCCACCGAAGGCACCATCAACGTGGCCACCGAGTCGCTCGGTCGCGTCAAGCGGGACCTGGACGTGCGCCAGGAGCAACTCGAACGCCGAGTCGTCAACTCGCGCGATCGGCTGCTGCGTCAGTACACGGAACTCGACAAGCAACTGGGCCAGGTGACGTCGATCGACTGGTCCAAGCTGTACGTGAGCTACAACGATCGCTAAACGCTAAAGGCCCGCAGGCAGCGTCCGATAACGGTTGTATCTCCCTGCTGACCGGCCCGAACCATGTACGCCAACCGATTCGGTTCCACCCGCGACTTCGCCGCCTCCTACCGCAACGTGGGCGTCGACACGAGTGTTGCCGGCGCCGACCCGCACCGGCTCATCACGTTGCTTTTCGATGGCGCCCTCGAGCGCATCGCGCGTGCGCGGGCCGCGCTCGCCCGCAATGACGTCGCGGGACGCGGAGCCGCCATCGGCAGCGCGATCCGCATCGTCCAGGAAGGGTTGCGGGCGGCGCTTCGGCCGGGTGGCGAGCTCGCCGCCAATCTCGATGCGCTCTACGAGTACGTGGGCCGCCGCCTGCTCGAGGCCAATGCGCGGGCGAGCGACGCGATGCTTGCGGAAGCGGCGGCGCTGCTCGACACCGTGCGTGACGGCTGGGTCCGCATCGGCTCCGGCGCTCAGGGCGGGAGCGTGGGGACGCTCGCGGCTCCGGGGGGTGCTCCATCCGGCAGCACGCAGACGATGGCGGCGCCGGCCGCGGTCGCCGTCGCCGCCCGCTCGCCGCGCACCACCACTGTCGCTGCGTGACCGCGGGCGCGCGAGGCTGTCCAGCCATGACCGTCGAGCGGGATCCGCCTGCCTTGATCAGCTACTACGAAGCCCTCGAAGCGGCCAGCCGAGAGATGGTTTCGGCGGCGCAAGCCGGTGACTGGGAGCATGTGGCCCGGCTGGAGCGCTCCGCCGGCGCGCTGATCGTGCAGCTTCGCGGCCGCCTGCGCGCCGAGCCGCTGGACGCCGAGGCGGCACGGACCAGGCTCCAGATCCTCCGCCGCATCGTCCTCAACGACGCGCAGGTGCGTTGTCTTTCGCAGCCATGGCTGCGCGACCTCCACGAGCTGCTGCTCGGGCGCGATCCGATGCCCGACGCCGACCCGGCGCAGGCGCCGGGCGCGCCGTGGAGCGGTCGGCTGCACTGAGCATGCGGGTCGTGCGTGGCGAGCGGCTCGAACCCGAGACCGATGCGCAGTTGCTGGCGGCGCATGGCTTGGACGCGCCGCTGGAAGTCATCGCTTGGCTGCGCCAGTTGCGGGAGCGAAGCATCCAGGTCGCCCTGTTCACGCATCCGGCGGCGTCGCCGCTTCGGACGCGGCTGCTCGCGGCCAATGCGCCGGTGGACCGCATCGTCCTGGCCGCCGACGGCCTGGACACCCTCGTGCGGGCGGACCGCCCAGCCGAGGCGACAGCCGTGTCCTTCGTCGACCGGGTCAAGCTGCAGTTCGTCGCCGGCCCCTTCACGCCGGCAACCGAGTCGGGGGTCGCCGCCCTCCTGGCGCCCCTGCCGCCCGTCCTGTACCGGCTCCAGCGCCGCAACGCCTTCCGGGTGACCCCGCCGGCCCCGCGGGCGGCACGATGCTCGCTGGAGGCCCGGAGCGTGCATGCACCGACCTATCCGGTCGTGGATCTGAGCGTCGGCGGGATGTCGCTGTTGCTGCCGGCGCAGGGGCAGGCCGACCTGCCCTCGCCGGGAACCCGCTGGGACGATTGCATGCTCGAGTTGCCCGGCGTCGCGGCGCTGCGCTGCGCGTTGGTGCTCATGCACGCGGAAGTGTCGGACGCCGGCCAGGGCGTGCGCCTCGGCCTGCGCTTCGAGCGTCTCGGTCCGGACGCCGAGCGGGACGTGCAGCGCTACGTGATCGCGGCCCAGCGGACGAGCCGCGCGGGCTGAGCGGTTCGCGGGCCCCGCTCCCCGGGCGCCGCGTGCGTCTTCAGACGCTCATGTTCATGATGTCGGTGTAGGCGGACACCAACCGGTTGCGGACCGTCACGGCGCCCTGGAACGCGATCTGCGATTTCTGCATTGCGACCATCGTCTGCTCCAGGCTCACCGTCGGATCACCGGCCGTGAAGCGCCGCTGCAGGTCGGCCGACGCGTTCTGCGTCGCGCTGACGGTCCCCAGCGCCTGCCCGAGCGCGTCCTTGAAGGACGCCCCGCCCAGGCTCGGCACACCGCCCTCCAGCCCCGCGATCCCGCCGATCGCTTTCGCCCCGCGCGCCGTGCCCAGGCTGCCGGGTGCGGCGCCCTCGCGCAGCGCGTCCAGCATCGGGGTCAATCCTCGCAGGTCCATGGCAGGGCGCGCACGGGGCGCACGAAAGTGGGGATGCCGCCATCCTAGGACGTGCAGCGCCCGGCCCAACGGCGGATATGGCCCGATGCGACCCGGCTATTTCCCGCATCGCCCGATTCAAGTCGTCCCCACAATGGCCGACAGACTTCCGATCTTCCGTGATGGAAACCACCGCCACCGTTACAGCTCCCGCCGCCGGCCGCTTCGTGCTCGCCGCGCTGCCCGCCCGCAGCAAGATGATGCTGGCGGCCGGCGTCGCCGCGCTCGTCGCGCTGATGGTGGCGTCGGTGCTGTGGTCGCGCCAGCCGGACTGGCGCGTGCTGTTCGCCAACCTGTCCGACCGGGATGGTGGAGCGGTGATCGCGTCGCTGTCCCAGATGAACGTGCCCTACAAGCACGCCGACGGCGGCGCCGCCATCCTGGTGCCGGCCGACAAGGTCCACGACGTCCGGTTGAAGCTGGCGTCGCAAGGCCTGCCCAAGGGCGGCACCGTGGGCTTCGAGCTGATGGAGAACCAGAAGTTCGGCACCACGCAGTTCCAGGAGCGGCTGAACTTCCAGCGCGGCCTGGAAGGCGAGTTGGCCCGCTCCATCCAGGCGCTCGCGGCGGTGTCGAGCGCCCGCGTGCACCTGGCGATGCCGAACCAAACCGCGTTCCTGCGGGAGCAGCAGAAGCCTTCGGCTTCGGTGTTGCTGACCCTGCACGGCGGCCGCACGCTCGACCGCGCGCAGGTGGCGGGCATCGTGCACCTGGTGGCCTCCTCGGTGCCGGAGCTCGCGCCCAAGAACGTCAGCGTGATCGACCAGAGCGGCACGCTGCTGTCGGCGCAGGACGAAGCCGGCGGTGCGGTCGGCGGGCTTGACCCGGCGCAGCTGCAGTACACGCGCCAGATCGAGGCGACGCTGGCACAGCGGGTGGCCGAGATCGTCGAGCCGATCGTGGGCCGCGGCAACGTGCGCGCGCAGGTCACGGCCGAAGTGGATTTCACCATCGCCGAATCGACCGCGGAGCAGTATCGGCCGAACCAGGGCAGCGAGCCGGCGGCCGTGCGCAGCCAGCAGGTCGCCGAGGGCGGTGGCACGCAGCCCGGACCGCAAGGCGTTCCTGGCGCGATGTCAAACCAGCCACCCCCGCCCACGGGCGCGCCGATCAACGGCCAGGCCCAGGCGATGCAGCCGGCCCAGGGCGCCGCCGGCGCGGCGGGCGGCTCGCGCCGGGAAGCGGTCACGAATTACGAGGTGGACAAGACCGTGCGGGTGGTGCGCAGCGCCACCGGCACGCTCAAGCGCATCTCGGCCGCGGTCGTGGTGGACCACCGCCGGGTGACCGACCCCAACGGCAAGGTCACGGTCACGCCGCTCACGCCGCAGCAGATCGAGCAGATCAACGCGCTGGTGCGCGACGCCATCGGCTACTCCAAGGACCGCGGCGATTCGATCAACGTGGTCAATGCGCCCTTCACCCAGGACGAAGCTCCCAAGTCCGTCGAGCCCTCTTTCTGGGAGCAGCCCGACATGGTGTCGATGGCCCGCGAGCTGGGCGTGCAGGCGCTGCTCGCCGTGTTGGCGCTGGTGATGGTCTTCGCGGTGATCCGACCGGCGATGCGGCGTGTCCCGCCGCCCCCGCCCGTGGCCGCACCGGAGCGAGCGCTCGAGGCGGTGGTGGGCGACGACCTCGCGTTGCCGGCGCCCGCGGGCAGCGAAGCGACGCTGACCGCCGCGCAACAGGCCCTGCAGTTGGCGCGCGACAACCCCGCCTCGGTGGCCAATGTCGTGCGCAACTGGATGAACGGCGCGACTTGAGCGCCGGCGACGACCGACCGTAGGCAAGACAGACCTCCATGGCGCAACCCGGCAACGAAGACGACGGCGTCAACCGCAGCGCGATCCTCCTCATGAGCCTCGGCGAGGAAGGCGCCGCCGAGGTCTTCAAGCATCTTTCCCCCAAGGAAGTGCAGAAGATCGGCGAGGCGATGGCGAAGATGCGCACGGTCGACGTGCAGCTGGTCGACAGCGTGCTCGAGCAGTTCGGCGCGGAAGCCGGCCAGCAGACCTCGCTGGTGCCGGACAACGACGAATACGTGCGCAGCGTGCTCAAGCGGGCGCTCGGCGAGGACAAGGCCGGGCTGCTGATCGACCGGATCCTGCAGGGCAGCGACATCGCCGGCATCGAGAGCCTCAAGTGGATGGATCCGTCCGGCGTGGCGGAGCTGATCCGCAACGAGCATCCGCAGATCATCGCGTCGATCGTGGTGCACCTGGAGCGCGATCACGCGTCCGGGATCCTGTCGAACCTGAGCGAGCGCACGCGCAACGAGGTGCTGCTGCGCGTGGCCACGCTGGACGGCATCCAGCCGCACGCATTGCGCGAGCTCAACGAAGTGCTGGCCAAGATCCTGGCCGGCAGCGACAAGTTGAAGCGCACCGCGCTGGGCGGGGTGAAGGCCGCGGCCGAGATGCTCAACTTCATGGGGTCGAGTGCGGAGACCTCCGTGCTCGAGGCGATCCGCGAGCAGGACGACGACCTCGCGCAGAAGATCGCCGACCAGATGTTCACCTTCGAGGACTTGATGAAGGTGGATGACCGCGGCATCCAGTTGCTCCTGCGGGAGGTGCAGGCCGACTCGTTGGTCGTGGCCCTCAAGGGCGCCGACCCCGAGCTGCGCGAGCGGATCTTCAAGAACATGAGCCAGCGCGCGGCCGAGACGCTGCGCGAGGACCTGGAATCGAAGGGGCCGGTGCGCGTGTCCGAAGTCGAGTCCGAGCAGAAGGAGATCCTGAAGATCGTGCGCCGGTTGGCCGACGAGGGCCAGATCATGCTGAGTGGAGGCGGCGAAGATGACTTCGTCTGAGCGGGAGCCGCAGGCCCACGCCCGCGTGCCCGGCTTCGGCGCCCGGATCATCGACGCAGACGCGTTGGCGGCCGGGCATCGCGTCTCCGCTTTCGACATCGGCGCGCTGTCGGGCACGGGCGGCCTGCGGCGACTCGCCCCCGCTTCGGTGCAGGCGGCCGACCATGCCGCGGCCGAAGAGGCGCGCCAGGCCCATCTGCGCGCGCAACTCGAGCAGGCTTGGCGAGACGGCTTCGACGCCGGCCTGCGCGAAGGCAACGACGCGCTCGTCGCTTGGCAGGCCGGGCAAGCCGTGCAGCAGGCCGAACGCTTCGAGGCGATCGCCGCGAGCTACCAGACCCAGCTGGCCGGCTTGGAGGCCGAGTTGGCCGAGCGCGTGGTCGCCCTCGCCGTCATGCTCGCCCGCCAGACCGTGCGGGCGGCGGTCGAGGCGGACCCGGCGCGCGTGCTGCCCGCGGTGCGCGAAGCCCTGTCCGCGCTTGCCGAGGAGCAGGCGCGCCCCACGGTGCTGCTGCACCCCGACGACGTCGAGCTGGTGGCGACGGAGCTGGGTGCCGTCGTGGCGCGCAGGGGCGGCCAGCTGCTGGCGGATCCGACTCTCGCGCGGGGCGACTGCCGCATCGAATGCGCCACCGGCTCGGTCGACGCCACGCTGGCCAAGCGCTGGTCGCGCGCGCTGGCGGCGATCGGCCGCGACGCTCCCTTGCAGGTCGAGGAATGACGCAGGCGCGCGCGCTGTCGCCACGTTGGGACCGCTGGCTCGAGGACCATCGGGCCTTCGCCGAGGTGCCGGTCCCGCTGGCTGTCGAGGGTCGGCTGATCCGGGTGTCCGGCCTGGTGATGGAGGCCGCCGGCCTTCGGCTGTCGATCGGCGCGGTCTGCCGGGTGCTCCAGCCGGGCGCCGAGCCCGTGGAGGCCGAGGTGGTGGGCTTCGGCGACGAGCGCCTCTACCTGATGCCCACCGGCGAGACCTACGGCCTCACGCCCGGCGCCCGCGTGCTGCCGCACGAGCCCGCGGTGGCCATGCCGCGCTTCGGGGCGCCAGGCCACCCGTGGCGCCGGACCGAGGACCGCATGCGGCACCTGCCGATGGGTGAAGGATTGCTGGGTCGCGTGGTCGATGCCCAGGGACGCCCGCTCGACCGCCTCGGCCCTCTGGCCGAGGTGGGCAACGGACCGATCAATCGGCGCCCGATCAACGCGATGGAGCGCGACCCCGTTCGCGCGCCGCTCGACACCGGGGTGCGGGCGATCAACGCGATGCTGACCGTCGGGCGGGGGCAACGGTTGGGCTTGTTCGCGGGCAGCGGCGTGGGCAAGAGCGTGCTGCTGTCGATGATGGCGCGCTACACCGGTGCGGACGTCACCGTGGTCGGGCTGATCGGCGAGCGAGGCCGCGAGGTCAAGGAATTCATCGAGGACATCCTGGGCGCCGAAGGCCTGGCCCGCGCAGCGGTGGTGGCGGCGCCGGCCGACAGCCCGCCCCTGCTGCGCATGCAAGGCGCCCTCTACGCCACCGCGATCGCCGAGCATTTCCGCGACCGCGGCTTGAGCGTGCTGCTGCTGCTGGACTCGTTGACCCGCTACGCGATGGCGGCCCGTGAAGTGGCGCTGGCCGTGGGGGAGCCTCCCGCGACCAAGGGCTACCCGCCATCGGTCTTCGCACGACTGCCGATGCTGGTCGAGCGCACGGGCAACGGCCCCGCAGGCGGCGGCTCGATCACCGCGTTCTACACCGTCCTGACCGAAGGCGACGACCAGCAGGATCCGATCGCCGACAGCGCACGCTCGTTCCTCGACGGCCACATCGTGCTGGACCGTCGGCTGGCCGACGCAGGCCACTACCCGGCGATCGATGTCGAGCAGTCGATCTCCCGCGTGATGCACAGCGTGGTCGACGAACGGCAGATGGTGCTTGCCCGCAAGCTCAAGGCCCTGTGGTCGCGCTGGCAGCGCAGCCGGGACCTGATCTCGGTGGGCGCCTACGTGGCCGGCAGCGACCCGGAGCTGGACGCCGCCATCGCCATGCAGCCGCGCATCGCGGCATTCCTGCAGCAAGGCATGGCCGAGCCGGCGTTCTTCTCCGCCAGCCGCGACGCGCTGGAGCGACTGGTCGGACCGTTGTGCTGATGAGCGATCTCGCGACCCTCGCCTTCCTGGTGGAACGCGCCGCGCGCGAGCGCGACGACGCCGCACGCCGCGTCGCCCAGGCGCGCATCGACGTCGATGCCGCCCACGGCACCCGTGCGTCCCTCGAGACGTATCGCGGGGAGCTGCGACAGCGGGCGCCCACGGTGCGCGGCACCCCCTTCGCCACCACGCTGCTGGGGCACTTCGGCGCGTTCGATCGGCGCCTGGATTCGGCGATCGTCGAACAGGGCCGCCATGCCGAGCGCTTCCAGCGGATCGCGCAGCACGCGCAGCAAGAGCTCGTGGATCGCCAGCGCCGGCTCCACTCCCTGCAGGCGTTGGTCCAGCGGCGACACGCCGCAGCGGCTGCCGCCGAACAGCGCCGCGACCAGAAATCGACCGATGAGACCGCGGCCCGCCTGCACGCGATGGGCACGGCGTTCTCGACACCAGGAACACGCCGACGATGAGCAACGATCTTTCCATGCTGGGCCGGATCGGCGCGGCCGTGCCGCAGGCGCAACCGATGCGCGGCACGGCGGCCGTGCCCGGCCCCGATCAGGGGGCGGGCGACGGCTTCGCCGGTCGCTTGGAGGCCTTGCGTGCCGCGGCTCGCGCCCTGCAGCCGCAAGCGGATCGACCGCGGGCGCCGCTGCCGGTGGCGCCACCCCCATCGGCGCAGCCTTCCGCCACGACGTCGCGACCGACCCAGTCTTCCGCGACGACGGCAGGGGCGACGTCCGCGCAGGTGCCGGGCGAGCGCACGACCGCAGCGCGCGGCCGCGATGCCCAGGCTTCCCCGCACCCCGCCCGGAGCACGGCGCAGCCACGCCCGGCGGGTGGCGAACCGACTGGAACGCGAGACGTCGCCGCGGCGACCGAAGCAGGCGATGCGCGCACGGCCGGCAGCGGCGCCACGACCGCGGAGCCGAAGACTGACAGCGGCCACGGCACCGACGCCGCTGCCGCGGTTGCCGGAAACAGCGCCAACGCACCGAGCACGCAAACGACGACCGCCGCGCTGGCCAGCGCCCTCGCACCGTGGCTGGCGCGCGCGGAGCCCGTGGCCGCGTCGGCCGCCTCGCCAGGCGATGCGGAAGAAGACGCCGCGGCGACGACGGACATCGCGGATGCCGCCAAGGGCAAGGGTCCGAAGACGCGCGCTCGGGCCGACTCCGGTGCCGCGCCGGCGCCACGCGCCGATGGCGCGGGCGGACCACCGCGCGGCGCGGCGGTTGCCGAGGCGGCGGCGTCCGGCCTGGAGGCGGCCCGCCGCGCGACGGCCGAGCCACCGCGCGCTCAAGCAGGCGAGCGAGCTCCCGACTTCGCGGCCGGGCTCGCGGCCGCGAGCGCGGCGCGCGGCGGCGCACCGAACGCTGCGGCGCCCGCCACGCCAGCCGCCGTTTCTTTGCCGCCCGTGGCCGATCCGGTCGGGACGCCCGCCTTCGCACCGGCCTTGTCGGAGCGCGTCGTGCTGATGCTGACAGACGGACTCCAGCAGGCGCAGGTCGAGGTGAATCCGCCCGAGCTGGGCCCGGTGAGGATCGAACTGTCACTGGCCGACGAGACCGCATCGGTGGCCTTCAGCGCAGCGCTGCCCGAGACCCGCTACGCGATCGAGCAGACCTTGCCGGTGCTGCGCGACCTGCTCGCCGAACGGGGCCTGCAGTTGGCGGATGCGCGCATCGAGGCCGGCTTTTCCCGCGGCGGCGAGACCGCGGGCTCGGGTCCCGGGCAGAACCCCGGCCAAGGCGACCGCGCGTCGCGCGGCCATGCGGCCGGTCACGGCCACCGGGGGGCCGATGCAGCGGCGCTGCCGACGGCCAGCGCGACTTCGACGCGGGTCATGTCCGCCGGGCGCCTGGACCTCTTCGCCTGACGAGCGGCGCGCCGCGCGCGCGGTCGCGGCCGATTCGGGCAACAGCCGCGCCGGCCCCCCGTTATTCCCCGCTTTCCCGGGCTCAAGTGCTCTCGATAATCACATCGAGCACTTTCCCGTTTCCCCTTCCTCGACCTTCCTCCCGGAGCCTCCATGTCCGAAGCCACCGCCGACGCCGCCTCGGGCAAGGGCGGCAAGTCCAAGGCCAAGCTGCTGATCATCGTGGGCATCGTGCTCGCCGTGCTGCTGGCCGGCGGCGGAGCGGCCGCCTTCTTCCTGACCAAGAAGGGGCACGATGAAACGGCCGCGGCGGGCGAAGACGCCGAAGCCGAGGAGCAGGATGCGCCCAAGGCCAAGAAGAAGGCGAAGAAGAAAGCCAAGAGCGACCAACCGCCGATCTTCGTGTCGCTGGATCCGTTCACGGTGAACTTGTCGGACGAAGACGCGGACCGCTTCGCGCAGATCCAAATGGTGCTCGAAGTGAGCGAGAAGAGCGTGGACGAGGAGCTGAAAGTGCAGCTGCCCGCCGTCCGCAACGCGATCCTGCTGCTGCTGTCCTCCAAGAGCGCCCGTGAGCTGCTCACGCTGGAAGGCAAGCAGAAGCTGGCCGCGGAGGTGGTGGCCGCGACCGCTGCGCGCATCGGCGACGACAAGGTCGAGTCGGTGCATTTCGCCCAGTTCATCGTCCAGTGACGCCATGAGCGAACGTTTCCTCTCGCAGGAGGAAGTCGACGCCCTGCTCGAGGGCGTCAACGGCGACTCGGATGCCGAGGCCGCGCCTACGGGCGGCATCCAGAACTACGACCTGGCCAGCCAGGAGCGCATCGTCCGCGGGCGGATGCCCACGCTCGAGATCATCAACGAGCGATTCGCGCGCAACTTGCGCGTGGGCTTGTTCAACTTCATGCGGCGCAGCCCCGAGATCTCCGTGGGCGCGGTCAAGACCCAGAAGTACAGCGCCTTCCTGCGCACGCTGCCGGTGCCGACCAACATCAACATCATGCAGGTGCGTCCGCTGCGCGGCTCGGGCCTGGTGGTGTGCGACCCGACCTTGGTGTTCTCGGTCATCGACAACCTCTTCGGCGGCAGCGGCAAGTACCAGACGCGCATCGAGGGGCGCGACTTCTCGATGACCGAGCAGCGGATCATCCAGCGCCTGCTCGAAGTCATGATCGAGGAATACCGCAAGGCGTGGGCCGGCGTGCACCCGCTGGTGCTGGACTACGTGCGCTCGGAGATGAATCCGCAGTTCGCCAACATCGCGTCGCCCTCGGAGATCGTGGTCACGACCTCGTTCGCGATCGAGATCGGCGAGGCCGGCGGGTCGCTGCACATGTGCATCCCGTACTCCACGCTCGAGCCGATCCGCGACCTCCTGTATTCGACGCTGCAAGGCGATGCGGCCGAGCCTGACAAGCGATGGGTGCAGCTGCTGACGCAGCAGATCAAGTCGGCCGAGGTGCCGCTTTCGGCGGAGCTGGCCACCGCCAATGCGACGGTCGCGGACCTGATGCGCCTGAAGCCCGGCGACTTCGTCGAGCTGGACCTGCGCGAAACGCTCACCACGCGCGTCGACGGCGTGCCCGTGTTCGAGTGCCGCTACGGCACGCTGAACGGCCGCTATGCGATCCGCATCGAGAAATTCTTGACGGCGCCCGAAGACGGCGCCCTCGGAGGCAGTCATGTCTGACACCGAACCGCAAGTCGACTCCCAGGATGCGATGGCCGACGAGTGGGCCGCGGCGCTGGCCGAGGCCGAGGCCAAGCCCGCGCAAGCCACCGCCATGGTCGAGGCGCAGCCGGCCGGAGAGCGGCTGTTCCCGCGCCTGAACGGCGCGGGCGTGGCCGAAGGCCGGCACGACATCGACCTCATCCTCGACATCCCGGTGCAGCTGACCGTGGAGCTGGGTCGCACGCGCATTCCGATCAAGCACATCCTGCAGCTCGCGCAGGGCTCGGTGATCGAGCTTGACGCGATGGCCGGCGAGCCCATGGACGTGCTGGTCAACGGCTGCCTGATCGCGCAGGGCGAAGTGGTGGTGGTGAACGACAAGTTCGGCATCCGGCTGACCGACATCGTGACGCCGTCCGAGCGCATGCGCCGGCTCAACCGCGGCTGACCTCGGGCAGGTCCGCGCTCCACTCGAACACCCGGGCTCGACGATGAACGGCTCCGTTTCGATCCTCCCTTCGCTCGCCGCCTTCGTGCTGGTGATCGCGATGATTCCGGCCGCGATCTGGCTGCTCAAGAGAACCCAGGCGATGCGTCCCGCCCGCGACGGCGCGCTGCAGCTCGTGGCGGGCCTGGCGGTCGGTCCGCGCGAGCGCATCGCCGTGGTGAACGTCGGGCAGCGCGCGCTGGTGGTGGGCATCACCGCGCACGGCATCACCCACCTGGCCACGCTCGACGAGGCCCTTCCCGTGCCGCCCGCACCGCGGCCGGGCGCCGCCGCGGTGGCCGCGGTCGGTGCGGGCAGCGCCTTCGCGCAGACCCTGGCGGCGCGGTTGCGCGCCCGACGCGGCGCCGATCCGGGAGCACGCGATGAATGACCGGCTGCGCGCGCTGCTGCTGCCCGCGGGCGCAGGGCTGGCCGCCGCCACCTTGGCGCTGGTGTTGCCCGAAAGCGCCTTCGCGCAGCCCTCGCCGCTGGCCTTGAGCGCCACGCCGGCAGCGGGTGGCGCCACCACGTACTCGGTGTCGGTGCAGACGCTGCTGATCTTCGCGGCGTTGTCGTTCCTGCCGGCGGTGCTGCTGCTCATGACCAGCTTCACGCGCATCGTGATCGTGCTGTCGCTGCTGCGGCAAGCGCTCGGGCTGCAGGCCACGCCGCCCAACCAGGTCATCGTCGGGATGTCGCTGTTCCTGACCTTCTTCGTGATGGGCCCGACGCTGGACCGCGTCTACGCCGACGCCTACCAGCCCTATGCGGCCCAGCAGATCAATTTCGAGCAGGCGGTCGAGCGCGGCACCGTGCCGCTCAAGGGATTCATGCTGCGGCAAGTGCGCGACGCGGACATGGCGCTCTTCGCGCGGATCGGGCGCATCGACGGCGAGGTCAAGGCCGCCGACATGCCGCTGCGGGTGGTCGTGCCCGCCTTCGTGACCAGCGAGCTCAAGACCGCGTTCCAGATCGCCTTCCTGGTGTTCATCCCCTTCCTGCTGATCGACCTGATCGTGTCCAGCGTGCTGATGTCGATGGGGATGATGATGCTGTCGCCGGTGCTGGTGTCGCTGCCTTTCAAGCTGATGCTGTTCGTGCTGGCGGACGGGTGGAACCTGCTGATCGGTTCGCTCGTCGGCAGCTTCGGCAGCTAGGAGGCCAGAACCCCATGACTCCCGAATTCGTCGTCAACACCGGCCGCCAGGCGCTCGAGCTGATGCTGATCGTGTCGGCGCCGCTGTTGCTGGTGGCGCTGGCCGTGGGTCTGGTGGTGAGCCTGCTGCAGGCCGTCACGCAGATCAACGAGTCCACGCTGTCGTTCCTGCCCAAGCTGATCGCGGTCTCCATGACGCTCCTGGTGGCGGGGCCCTGGATGATTTCGATGCTGGTGGAGTACCTCCAGCGGGTGCTCACCGGCATCCCCGGCGCGATTGGATGATCTCCGCGACCGACACCCAGCTGCTGGCGTGGCTGTCGGCGTTCCTGCTGCCCTTTTTCCGCGTGCTGGCGCTCTTCTCGGCCGCGCCGATCCTGTCGTCGCGGGCCTTTCCGGCGCGGGCGCGCGTGGCGCTGGCCGCCGCGATCGCACTGCTGGCCGCGCCGTACGCCAGTCTGCCCACCGGCGCGCAACCGTCGCTCGGCTCGCCAGCCGCCTTGGCCTTGGTCGCGCACGAAGTGCTCGTGGGCCTGGCGATCGGCTTCGCGGCGCGGCTGGTCTTCGCGGCCTTCGAACTGGCCGGGGAGATCATCGGCCTTCAGATGGGCTTGTCGTTCGCGGGCTTCTTCGATCCCAGCGGCGGCACCGGGAACGCCATCGGGCGGCTTTTCGGAGCGACCGGCACGCTGATGTTCATCGCGGCCAACGGACCCCTGATGCTGATCGCGGCGGTCGTGCAGAGCTTCCAGACCTTTCCGCTGGATTCACACCCGTTGGCGTTCGCCGCGCGGCTGTCGCCGACCGCCTTCGGCACCGAGCTCTTCGCGCTGGCCCTGGCCATCGCCCTGCCCTTCGTGACCCTGCTGCTCTTCGTGAACCTCGCGCTCGGCGTGGTGGCGCGGGTGGCGCCGCAGCTGAACGTCTTCGCCATCGGCTTTCCGGTCACCATCGGCGCCGGACTGGTGGCGCTGACGCTGGGCTTCGCCTGGATCGAGCAGCCCTTCGTGAACGCGATCGGCCGCGCGATGGCGATGCTGGGCATCTGAGGGCCCGGTTGGCGAGACATGAGCCTCCAGACCTTCGCGTACGCGCGCGACGCGTTGGCCGAGGGCCAGTGGTGGCGAATCGCGACGGCCAGCGTCGTCCATGTATCGGCCGTGCACCTGGCGATGAACGTGGCGGCGCTCGTCGCGGTGCTGGCCATCTGGGGCGCCGGACGGCAGCGCCAGGGCATGACGGTCCTCGCGGTGCTCGCGTTGGCCCAGTGGCCGGCGGCCTGGTGGCTGGCGCCGGACCTCGCGTGGGGTGCCGGCATGTCCGGTGCGCTGCACGGGCTGGTGGCGTGCTGGTGCGTGGCCGACGCGTCGGACGGCGCGGCCCCGCGCGCCTGGCGACGCTTCGGCGCGGCCGGACTGGCGGGACTGGGGATCAAGCTCGGCGCCGAAGCGGCCTGGCCATCCGTCGACGCCACGCTTCCGGTGGCCGCCGAGCTGCATTGGATCGGCGTCGCCCTGGGCGCGACGCTGGGTCTCGGATTCGCCCTGGGTCGCGCCTGGCGCGCCCGGACGACCCGCGGGCGCCGGATCAGATCCGGTGCCGCACCGTCCCGGCCGCATTGATCTTCTCGACCAGTCGCGCGGCGATCCGCTCCAGCGGCAACACGTCGTCCACCGCGCCCGCGGCCACTGCCTCGCGCGGCATGCCATACACCACGCAGCTCGCCTCGTCCTGGGCGATCGTGAAGGCACCGGCGTCATGCATGGTGCGCATCTGCGCCGCACCGTCCTTGCCCATTCCGGTCAGCATCACGCCGATCGCGTTCGGTCCAGCGTGCTGGGCGACCGAAGCGAACAGCACGTCCACGGACGGCCGGTGGCGGTTGACGGGCTCGCTGTCGTCCAACGCCGCGACGTAGTTCGCGCCACTGCGCTCGACGCGCAAGTGCCGCCCGCCGGGGGCGATGTAGGCGTGACCCGGCAGCAGGCGCTCGCCGTGTTCCGCTTCCTTGACCCGGATGCGGCACAGGCTGTCCAGCCGCTCCGCGAAGCTCTTGGTGAAGCCCGGCGGCATGTGCTGCGTGATGACGATGGCGGGGCTGTCGGGCGGCAACTGGACGAGGACGGAACGAATGGCCTCGGTTCCGCCCGTCGAGGCGCCGATCGCCAGGAGCTTTTCGGTGCCGGTGCGCAGCGCGCGGGGCAACGGACGCGCGCCCGGCGCGCCGGTGCCGGCAGGCGAGGCCGGCGTCGCGTGACTGTCGTGACCGGCATGCACGGGCTGGGCGGCGTGCGACGCCTGCGCCGCCGGTGCCGCGACCGGGCGGGCCGCGTGCCGGGACACCCGCGCCCGCGAGGCCACGCGGATCTTCTCCGTGATCTCGCGTGCCGACTCCTCGAGACCATGGGCGACCCCCAGCTTGGGCTTGGCGACGTAGTCGATCGCACCCAGCTCCAGGGCACGCAAGGTGACCTCGGCCCCGCGCTCGGTCAGGGTCGACACCATGACCACCGGCGTCGGCCGCAGCCGCATCAGTTTTTCCAGGAAATCGAGCCCGTCCATGCGCGGCATCTCGACATCCAGCGTGACGACGTCCGGATCGACGCTGCGGATGGTTTCCCGGGCGGCATAGGGATCGTTGGCCGTTCCGACCACTTCCATGTCCGGTTCGCGGTCGATGATCGCGGTCATCAGGTTGCGCACGAGCGCGGAGTCGTCGACCACCACGACACGGATCTTCTTCATCGTCCTTGCCTCAGAACAGTTCGACCGAGCCGGCCGCTGGCGCCTGCACGATGCGCTGGCGGTAGCGCGACTCCTCGGCCAGCGTCGGATCGGCCGATGCGGCCGCGAGCTTCTTGACCAGCGCCCGGCCGGTGACCGGGAAGAAGCAGACCTTGCGCGGATAGATGTCGAGCACGTCGCGCGACACGATGGGGATCCGTTCGGCGGCGAGGAATCGCTCGACGAAGGCGGCGTTCTGCTCGCCGATGTTCATGGCCGTGAAGCCCTGCATCACGCGGCCGCCGCCGAAGATCTTGGCCTCGATGCGGCTGCGCTGCGCGCCGCGCTTCTGCAGTTCGTTGATCAGCACTTCCATCGCGTAGGCGCCGTAGCGGCCGCTCGCGTCCGCACCGCCGTCGGGGAGCATGAAATGGTTCATCCCGCCCACGCCCGTCAGCCGGTCGTACAGGCAGGCCGCGATGCACGACCCCAGCACGGTGACGACCACGATCTCGCGGTCGTCGACCCAGTACTCGCCGGGCAGCACCTTGACGGCGTCGCAGTCGAAGGCCGAGTCGCGGTAGAAGAAGCTGGCGACGCCCTCGCGGCGCGGCAGCGCCTTGAGCGCTTCGAGGCGGGACCCGCCCGCGGCCGCGGCGCGGGCGCCGACGGTGACGCGGCTGGCACCCGATGGCGCCGGGAACGGGGGCCGAGGCGTGCTCATGCCGCGCCCTGGTTGCCGGAATCGACCCGTGCGTACACGGTCTTGCCGCGAAGCAGGAACAGGTCGCGGTTGCCGGTGAAGTTCTCGGAATGCCCCACGAACAGCAGGCCTTGCGGTTCCATCACCCGGTGCAGCCGCTCGAGCACCGCGCGCTGGGTCGGCTTGTCGAAGTAGATCATCACGTTGCGGCAGAACACGGCGTCGAAGCGATCGCGCATCGGCCAGCCGTCCTCGATGAGGTTGATGCGCCCGAACTCCACGAGCTTCGCCAACTCCGGACGGACCCGGGCGAAGCCGTCGTTGCGACCCGTGCCCCGCTGGAAGAAGCGCCGCCGGCGCTCGCCATCCAGCGCATCCACGGCGGCGATGGGGTAGACGCCGCGGCGGGCCTGCTCGAGCACCTTGGTGTCGATGTCCGACGCGAAGATCTTCACCGACGCGCCCTGGCCCAGCGTCTCGATCGCGGTCATCGCCAGCGACCACGGCTCCTCGCCGGTCGAGCTGGCGGCGCACCAGATGCGCAGCGTCCGGCCGGCCTGCGCCCGCTCGCGCAGGAAATCGGCCAGCACGGGGAAGTGGTACGCCTCGCGGAAGAAGGCCGTGAGGTTCGTGGTCAGCGCGTTGACGAACTGCTGCCACTCGTCGCTGCGGGCGTCGCGCGCCAGCGCGTCCAGGTAGGAGGAGAAGTCCGTCAGTCCGATCTCGCGCAACCGCCGGGACAGGCGGCTGTAGACCATGCTGACCTTGTTCGGCCCCAGGTCGATGCCGGCCCGCTCGTGGATCATGCGGCGCACGCGCTGGAAGTCGGCATCGCCGAAAGCGAATTCCGCTTCCGTCATCGACACGGCCGTGTCCCCTCGCGCGCTGGCCATCGAATCAGGCCGCCTGCTCGAGGAGCGCCATGTCAGCGCTGCCCATCAGTCGCTCGATGTCGACCAGGATGAGCATCCGCTCGCCGGTCGAGCCCAGGCCCTCGATGAAGTCGGCGTCGATCGCCGAAGTCAGCGAAGGCGCGTCGCGCACCTGCGACGGGTCGAGCTCCATCACGTCCGAGACCGAGTCGACCACGATGCCCACGACCCGGTCGCCCACGTTCAGGACGATCACCACGGTGAACTCGTCGTAACGCACGTCCTGCAGGCCGAATTTCAGCCGCAGGTCGACGATGGGGACGATGACTCCGCGCAGGTTCACCACGCCCTTGACGAAGCCCGGGGCATGGGCGACCCGCGTGGGACGCTCGTAGCCGCGGATCTCCTGCACCTTGAGGATGTCGATGCCGTATTCCTCGCCGCCCAGGCGGAAGGTCAGGCACACCCGGCGCGCCACGGGCGCAGCCTCGAACAGTTCCACCACGCTCATCGCTTGTCTCTCGTTCGTTGAAGCGCGCATCAGAATTCCTGCCAGTCGTCTTCGCCGCCGACCGCCGTCGCTGGCGCGGCGGCCTTGGGCGGCGCCGGCACGGCCTTCGCGACCGCCTGCACCGCGTTCCGGGGCGCCGGCCGAACCGGCTCCACCGCTGGCTTGGCCGTGGGCCCAGGGGCCGGTTCAACCTTGGCCGGAGCCTTCGCCGCACGACCCGGATCGATCGTCCGCTCGACGGCCGCGGCGGGCTTGGTCGTCTTGACCGGTTCGACGCGCTTCGGACCGGCCGGTGCCTTGTCCGCCTGGATGCGCTTGGCGGCCGCCGCAGGCGTGGCGGGCACGCTGGCCATCACCCGGTTGGGCGCTGCGTCGCCCGTGCGGAAAGTGGACACCGTCGTCGTCAAGCGCTCGGCCTGCGACTGGAGACTCGCGGCAGCGGCGGCGCTCTGCTCGACCAAGGCCGCGTTCTGCTGCGTCATGCGGTCCAGCTGGCCGACGGCGGTGTTTACCTGGCCGATGCCGCCGTTCTGTTCACCGGTGGCGGCGCTGATCTCGCCGATGATGTCGGTGACGCGCTGCACGCTGGCGACGATCTCCTTCATGGTGCTGCCGGCATCGACGACCAGCCGGCTGCCCGAATCCACTTGCGCCACGCTCGCCTCGATCAGCGACTTGATCTCTCGTGCGGCGTCGGCCGACTGCTTCGCCAGTCCGCGCACCTCGCCGGCCACGACGGCGAAGCCGCGGCCTGCCTCGCCGGCGCGGGCCGCCTCGACGGCCGCATTGAGCGCGAGGATGTTGGTCTGGAACGCGATCCCGTCGATCACGCCGATGATGTCGCCGATGCGCCGCGACCCGTCGGTGATCTCGCCCATGGTCGCGACGACCTCGTCGACCACCTTGCCGCCGCGCGACGCGACTTCGGACGCCGACAGCGCGAGCTGGTTGGCCTGGCGAGCGCTCTCGGCATTGCTGCGCACGGCCTGGGCGAGTTGCTCGACGCTCGCCGCCGTCTGTTGCAGGCTCGACGCCGTCTGCTCCGTGCGGACCGACAGGTCGCCGTTGCCGGCGGCGATCTCGTTCGACGCGGTGCCGATCTGCAGGGATGCGCTGCGCACTTCGCCGATGGTGGAGGCCAGGCGCGCGCTCATGTCGGACAGCGCGGCGAGCAAGTCGCCGAGCTCGTCGTCGCGTTGGCTGCGCACGCTGCGGGTCAGGTCGCCACCGGCCACGGAACGGGCGAGCGCGGCCGCTTCGGAGAGCGGCGCGACGATCGCCGAGCGCGTGCGCCATCCGAACAGCAGCCCGAACGCCAGCCCGCCCACCGCCACGACCGTCACGATCGCGAGCGCACGCTGGCCGCTGGCGACGAGCGTGTCCTTGAGCGCACCGGAGCGCTCGTCGAGCATCTTGCCGGCACCCGCCAGGACGCCCTCGGCCTGCACGAAGTCCTGCTGCACGCGGGCCATCATGCGACGCGCGGCGGCCGGGTTGTCGAAGGCCTGCGCCCGCACGCGGGACAGCACGAGCTCGAAGCCGCTCGCGTAGCCGTCGATCCGCTTGGTCATCTCGGCCATGGCCTGCTTGGACTCGGGCAGCGTGATCTTGGCGTCGATCGCCTTGGACAGCTCGCGCACCCGGGCGATGTCCTTCTGCCAGAGCGTCGCCGAACGCTCGACCTCGGCGGCGTTGTCCATCGAGATGAGGACGTCCTTCTCGTTGCCGCGGGCCGCGTGCAGCGTCACGTGCAGCTCGGCGAGGGTCTTGCGGATCGCGGAGTCGTGCGTGATGAACGTGGCGGCGGCACTGACGACGCGGTCGAGGGACCAGGCCCCCAGCCCGCCCACCGCGCCGATTCCGGCCGCCAGCGTCAATGTGAGGGCAGCGATGCGCCGCCCGATCGTCATTCGAAGCCCGAGCATTCGGTGATTCCTTGGTCCGTATGAACGCGTCAGGCGTCGGCCGGTTCGCCGGCCTCGAACACCGCGGCCAGCTGGTTGGCGAGCATCAGCTTCTCGATGTCGACCATGATCAGCATGCGCTCGCCGATGGTGCCGATGCCGGTGATGTAGCTGGCATCGACGCCGGCTTCCATCTCGGGAGCTTCACGCACCTGGTCGGGCCCGATCTCGATCACGTCCGAGACCGAGTCGACGACCGTGCCGATCACGCGGTCCCCGACGTTGAGGATGATGACCACCGTGAACGTGTCGTAGCGCGGGTCCGCGATGCCGAACTTCAGGCGCAGGTCGACGATCGGCACGATCTTGCCGCGCAGGTTGATGACGCCCTTGACGTGCGAGGGCGCGTTGGCGATGCGCGTGGGCTCTTCGTAGCCCCGGATCTCCTGCACCCGCAGGATGTCGATGCCGTACTCCTCCTTGCCGAGGCGGAAGGTGAGCATCTCGCGCGGCCGAACGGCGGCCGCCGCCGCACGCGGCTTGGATTGGAGGTTCAGGACGGACATGGGTGTCGGCTCGTCTGGTGTTCGTGTGTCGTGGAGGCGTCGAATCAGTGCCGGGCCCGCTTGACCAGCCAGGCCACGTCCAGGATCAGCGCGACCCGGCCGTCGCCGAGGATGGTCGCGCCGGAGGCGCCGGGCACCTTGCGGTAGTTGCTCTCGAGGTTCTTGACCACGATCTGGTGCTGGCCGATCAGCTCGTCCACCAGCAGCGCGACGCGCGTGCCCTCGGCCTCCACGACGATCATGATCCCGCTGCCGGCACGGCTGTCCGAGCGCGGCACGTCGAACACCTCGTCCAGGGCGACCAGCGGGAGGTACTCGCCGCGCACTTCGACCAGCCGGGCCGAACCCCCCACGGTCTTGATGCGCTCCGCATCCAGGTGGATCGACTCGATCACGCTGGCCAACGGCACGATGTAGGTCTCGTCGGAGACGCCGACCGACATGCCGTCCATGATCGCCAGCGTGAGCGGCAGCCGCACCGCCACCCGCATCCCGGCCCCCTCGACCGAATCGATCTCGACCTTGCCGTTGAGCGCCGCGATGTTCTTCTTGACCACGTCCATGCCGACGCCGCGACCGGACACGTCGGTCACTTCGGCCGCCGTGGAGAAGCCCGGCTCGAAGATCAGCTGCCAGACCTCCGCGTCGGTCATCGCGTCGTGCACGGCCAGGCCGCGCTCGCGGGCCTTGGCGAGGATCTTGGGACGCGACAGGCCCTTGCCGTCGTCGCGCACCTCGATGACGATCTCGCCGCCTTGGTGGGCCGCGGACAGGGTGATGGTGCCGTGCGCCGGCTTGCCGATCGCGAGGCGGTCCTCGCTCGACTCGATGCCGTGGTCGGCCGAGTTGCGCACCAGGTGCGTGAGCGGATCGGTGATCTTCTCGACCAGGCCCTTGTCGAGCTCGGTGTCGTCGCCCACGGTGTGCAGCTCGACCTGCTTGCCGAGCTTGGCGGCCAGGTCGCGGAGCATGCGTGGGAAGCGGCTGAACACGAACGACATCGGGATCATCCGGATCGCCATCACCGCTTCCTGCAGGCTGCGGGTGTTGCGCTCCAGGTCGGACAAGCCCGACAGCAGCTGCTGGTTGTGCACCGGATCGAGCGCCTGGCCGGTCTGCGCCAGCATGGCCTGGTTGATGACGAGCTCGCCCACCAGGTTGATCAGCTGATCGACCTTCTCGACCGACACGCGCAGCGTCGTCGACTCCGGCGTCGATGCCGCGGCCGGGCGGTCCGCGCGCGGCTTGGCGCCGCCCGATGCCGCCGCGGCCGGCTGGTTGGCCGGCAGCGTCTTCTCGTCGACGAAGAAGCCGTAGCCCGGGGCTGGCGGGGACGACGGCTCGAACACCGGCGTGCCTTCCGCGGGCGCCACCAGCGCCTCGATCTTCACTTGCTCACGCGAGACGTGGAAGGTGAACAGGTCCAGCAGATCCGTGTCGGTGGCGCGCGTCACGGCCTTGAAGCGACGACGCTTGTGCAGGTCGGGCTGTCCGCCGTCCAGGGGCTCGATGCGGCCCAGTCCGGGGATGTCGCGGAAGAGATCGGCGAGCTGGTCGGCCTGTTCGGCGGCGTCGAGCGGACCGACCGTGATCTGCAGGGTGCGCTCGCCGTCGGCGTTGACTGCCGCGGCGGCCGGGGCGGGCGCGGCTGCCGGCACTGCGACCGCTGCGGTCGCGGACGCCGCTGGCGCGCTGGCGGCGGGGGCGGGCGCTGCGCTGCCTTCGGCGAACGCGCGGATGCGGTCCACGAGCTCGGTGGTGTCGAGCTGCTCGGTGCTGGTGCCCTGGTGACGGGCCAGCAGCGCGCGCAGCGCGTCACCGGATTCGAGCAGCGTGTCGACCATGCTCGTGGTGATCGCGAGCTCGTGGCGCCGAAGCCGGTCGAGCAGCGTCTCCATGACATGGGTCAGCCCGGCCAGGTCGGCGAAGCCGAAGGTCGCGGCGCCGCCCTTGATGGAATGGGCGCAGCGGAAGATGGCGTTGAGGTCCTCGTCGCCGGGCGCGGCCACGTCGACCGCGAGCAGCAGCGTCTCCATGTTGGCGAGGTTCTCCCCCGCCTCCTCGAAGAAGACCTGGTAGAACTGGGTGAGGTCGAGGCCACCGTCGGCCTGGCCCGCGTGCACCGTGCTTTCCAGCATTTTGCGGAATCCGTGATGTGTGGAGCGCTGGCGGATCAGTGGCCGATGACGCGGCCGATGACCTCGAGCAGGCGCGGCGGATCGAAGGGCTTGACCAGCCAACCGGTGGCGCCCGCGGCACGACCGGCCTGCTTCATGTCGTCGCTCGACTCGGTCGTGAGGATCAGGATGGGCACCCGGCCATGGCGCGGCTGCGCACGAAGCGTGCGGGTGAGCGTCAGGCCGTCCATGCGCGGCATGTTCTGGTCGGTGAGGACCAGGTCGACCTGGCGGCCCTCGAGCTTGTCCAGGGCGTCCTGCCCGTCGACGGCCTCGATGACGTCGTAGCCAGCGTGCTTCAACGTGAAGGCCACCATCTGGCGCATCGACGCGGAGTCGTCCACCGTGAGAATCGATCGCATCGCTAGTTCCTCGCTCCGCGAGTGTGGATGTCGGTTGGGAATGCGCTTCAGAACAGCTCGACCGAGCCGGCGTCCATGTGGCGCTGCGCGACCGGACAGGGCCGCGCGTCGAAAGTGGTGACGGGGGCGGCGGCCTCGTCGTCCGCGGGCATCGCGCGGATGGCCAGCACGTCGGCCACTGCGTGGATGCGCGCCGTGGCGTGCGACAGCAACTGGGTGGCGAGATCCTGGAACTGCAGTGCGACCAAGGCACCGGCCAGCTCCGCGCGCACCTGCTCGACCGCGGCGCCGGCCTGCACGGCACCCGCCCGCGCCAGGCCGGCATCCGCGCCGGCGAAGCGCTCGGCCAGCTGCACGGCGGCATCGGCCAGCAGGCCTTGGAGCCGATCGAGATCCGTCACCGCGGTCAGCAGCTCGTCCTGCAGCTCGGCCATCAGCGCGTGCTCCTGCACGATCGCTTGCGGCATCGGGTTCATCGTCCGAAGGCTCCTCAGTCTTGCTGGTCAAGGCGCACCGATGCACGGCAGCCTGGGCACGAAACGGGGGTGCTACCATCCTTGCGCAATGAGAAACGCCTTGGATGCAACGCATTCTCGGCGACCGGGCAGCACCCGGATCGGACGAACAACCGGGTTTCACCCGCCCTAATGCAGATCGCGATGCACCCCGCTCCGGACACGGAGCCCGCCGAAGAGCTGCAGCTGCAGCGCTTGGCTTCACACCTGCACGCCCGCATCGACGCCGAGCGCTGCGCCATCGCCCGGGAGATCCACGACGACGTCGGCGGCACGCTGACGGCGCTGCGATTCGATCTCGAGTGGATCCGTCGGCATGGCGGTCCGGCGGTCACCACGCGGGTCGACGAGGCCTTGGTCGCGCTCGACCATGCGTTGGCGTCGAGCCAGCGCATCATGAAGAACCTGCGCCCGCCCGTGCTGGACGCGGGCGTGGTTTCCGCGCTGGGCTGGCATGTCGCGCAGTTCCGAACCCGAACCGGGTTGGCGGTGCGCTTCGCGTCCAACCGCGATCGCATCGATCTGCCCGACGACACGGCAATGACGCTTTACCGCGTCGCACAGGAAGCGTTGACCAACGTCGTCAAGCATGCCGGCGCCAGCCGCGTGGCCGTCGACCTGCACGAATCGGAAGGCTTGGTCTCGCTGGAGATCGCCGACGACGGACGCGGCTTCTTCTCGGGCGATCTCGCCAAACCGGATTCCTTCGGCCTGCGGGGGCTGACCGAGCGGGCGCGCGCGGCCGGCGGCTGGCTGGACGTGTCGAGCGCGGACGGCAGGACCACCGTGCTCTTGACGGTGCCCGCCACGGCCGCCGCGGCGCAGCGGCTGCGCGCGGACCCGCGCATCGTGCGCACCGGCTCGCTCGCCTTGCGCGGCGGCGAAGCGGACGAGCGCGGCGCATGAGGCGGTCCGAGCCGTGATCCGAATCATCATCTGCGACGACCACGCCTTGATCCGGCGTGGCCTGCGCGAGACGCTTTCCGAGGAAGTGGATCTCCGCGTGGTGGGCGAGGCGGGCGACTACGGCGAGCTGCGGCAATTGTTGCGCAGCAGCGACTGCGACGTGCTGCTGCTCGACATCAACCTCCCCGGCCGCAGCGGCCTGGACGTGCTGGCCGCGCTGGCGGAAGCGGGGCAGTCGAGGCGCACGCTGGTCCTCTCCACCCACCCGGAAGAGCAGTACGCGATCCGGGTGCTCAAGCTCGGCGCCATGGGGTACCTCAACAAGGCTGCCCGACCGGAATCCATCGTCGAGGCCGTGCGCACCGTGGGCGCGGGGCGCAAGTACATCACGCCGGAGATCGCGCAGGTGCTGGCGGACCGCCTTTCGGACGACGGGGACCGCAAGCCGCACGAGACGCTGTCGGACCGGGAGCACCAGACCCTGCTGATGATCGCCCGTGGCGTGAAGCTTTCCGAAATGGCGCAACGCTTGGCGTTGTCGCCCAAGACGGTGAGCGTCTATCGTGCGCGCGTGATGGAGAAGATGGGTGTCTCGACCAATGCCGAGCTCACGAGCTACTGCCTCAAGAACGGCCTGATCGACTGAGCGCGATCCACGCGCGGCCGGTGCGCCTGGCTCGCGTCGACGGCTTCAGCCCTGCAGCACGCAGTTCTTGCCTGCGCGCTTGGCGTGGTACATCGCCTCGTCGGCCCGCGACACCACCGCCTCGAACGGCTCGTCACCGCGCAGCTCGGCCACGCCGGCCGAGAAGGTGAGGAACACTTGTCGATTCTCGTGCAGATAGATTTCGCGGGTCAGTTCGCGCTGCAGCCGCTGCATGACCTGCACCGCGTGAGTCGCGTCGCTGCCCGGCAGCAGCAGCACGAACTCCTCGCCACCCCAGCGCGCCACGCTGTCGTGCGGGCGCAGCCTCGACTGCAGCAGCCGCGCCAGATGCTGGAGGGCGCCGTCGCCGACCAGATGCCCGAACGCATCGTTGAGCCGCTTGAAGTCGTCGATGTCGAGCAGCGCCAACGACAGCGGCTGGCCGGAACGCTGCGCCTGCCGCCGGGCGGCGATCCAGGCATCGTCCAGGCCACGGCGGTTCAGCGCCTGCGTCAGGTGGTCGGTCAGCATCCGTTGGCTGGTTTCCGCCAGTTCCCGCTCCAGTCGGGCCACTTCGGCCTCCAGGTCCTGGGCCCGCCGATGCGCCTCGACGATCCCGCCGTGGGTGTCACGCACGCTGGCCTGCATCGCACGCGCGTCGACGACCAGCCCGCGCGCCAGCGCATCCAACGCGTCGATCGAATCGGCCTGCTCGATCCGCTCGGTCCAGTGCGCCAGCTGGCGGTCGAAGTCCCCGGTGCTGTCGCCCAGATCGGCGGCATGGCCGATCGCGCCCGCGAGCGCCTCGCGCAGCTGACGCAACGCATGGCGCTTGCGCTCGAACAGCGGCTCCTGCGCGTGCGTGGTCTGCTCGAGCATGTGCCGGGCGATCGACAGCGAGCGGCGGTCGCCACCTTGCTGGAGGACATCCCGCAATGCTTCCATCTGGCCGCGAAGCCAGCTGTCGTCGTCCGACAGGGTGCCGACGCTGTCGCACAGTGTCTGGAGCAAGTGGCGCATTTCGGTGAGCGCGCGCTCGCTGCGCTCGAGCCGTCGCGCGAGCCCGGCGTCATCGGTGGCGGCCGGCGCGGCGACGCCTGTTCGACCCGTCGGCGAAGGCGAATCGGACGCCTCGTCCGTCGGAACCCGGCGCCATGCTTCGACCAGGTTCCCCAGCCGTTGCCGCAGTCGGACGGGATTGCGCCCCAGCGCTTCGATCGCCTCGAGGACGCCGTCGCGCTTGCGCGCATACGACCAGCCGGCATGCGAGGCTTCCAAGCCGGACACCAAGGACGGCAGCAGGTCGCGCCAGCCTTCGCCACCGGACGGTTGCCCTTCGATGCGGGCGACCAGCGACGAGAGGGTGTCCCACTGCGGCTCGCGCAGCGCCTCGATCAGCTCGGCGCGGATCGGCGCCGCCAGCTCGCCACGATCGGCCAACAGGCGCAAGGCCGACTCGGCCGTGCGCATCATCGTGACCGATGAGCACGCCTCGCCTCCGCAGGCGATCCAGGCCAGCGCGTAGTTTTCGGGCGTGGGGAGGAGCCGCCGCTCCGCGAGGCGGCGAATGGCCGCCCGTGCCACCGCGGTGGCAGACGAATCGCTCTGCATGGTCAGGCGAAATGCTCGAAGTCGCCGACCTCGGAGGGCAGGCACGGATTTCGTGGATCGATCAGCTTATCCGGTGCTGCGTGACGAAACCAGGCCACTCGTCGGCCGGCATGGGCCGGGCGAACAGGAAGCCTTGGACGGCGTCGCAGCCCAGGCCGCGCAACCGCACGAGTTGCTCGTCGGTCTCCACGCCCTCGGCGACCACGCGCAGACGCAGCGCACGGGCCAGCGCCATCACCGTCGCCACTACCGCCTCGCTGCTGCGGCTGCGGCCGAGATCCTTCACGAAGGACCGGTCGATCTTGAGCACCTGGATGGGCAGCTGGGTGAGGTAGGCCAGGGATGAATAGCCGGTGCCGAAATCGTCGATGGCGAGCCGCACGCCTGCGGCTCGAAGCGCCTCGAGCGTGGGCAGGGCCCGCGCTATGTCGCGCATCACGCCGGTCTCGGTGATCTCCAGCTCCAGCGCGCCGACCGGCAAGCCGTGCCTCTGCATCGCTTCGCGCGTCGCTTCGACCAGCGACGCATGCTCGAAATGCTGCGAGGCGATATTGACCGATACGGTGGCGGGCGCGCACCCGGCGTCGCGCCACGCGTGGAACTGGCGGCAGGCCTCCTGCACGGCCCACTCTCCGATCGGCACGATCAGGCCGGTCTGTTCGGCAAGCGGCAAGAACTCCCCCGGCTGGACGACGCGGCCGTCGCGATGCCAGCGGATCAGTCCTTCGGCGCCGAGGATCTCGCCATGCGGCTGCGCGAACTGCGGCTGCCAATGGAGCGCGAGCTCGTTGCGGGCGATCGCGCGGGCAAGCCCCCGTTCCAGGTCCAGGCGGGCGCGTCCGCTCGGCGCGAGCCCCGAGGCGCTGTCACCGAAGCTCGCGCCGCCGCGGGCTTTCACCGCTTGCAGCGCCACGTCGGCGTGCGCCAGCAGCGCGCTGACGTCGCTGCCGTCGCGCGGGTGGATCGCCAAGCCGATCGACACCGTCGGATAGACCTGCTCGCCCGCCAGTTGCATCGGTTCGCGCAGCGCGTCCACGACTCGCTGCGCGACCCGGCATGCGACCGGTTCCGAACCCAGGCGGGGCAACAGCATCGCGAACTCGTCCGCCCCGAGTCGTGCCAGCATCGGCCATTCGGCCTCCGAAGCGGACTCGCCATTCACATCCAGGCCCGCCCCGGGCGTGGCGTCCGGCGGCTGGAGCATCTCGCCGCAGTCCCGGAGCACGGCCCGCAGTCGCCGCGACACCTCGGTGAGGAGGTCGTCGCCGGCCGCATGGCCCAGGGTGTCGTTGACGTGCTTGAAGCGATCGACGTCGATGGTCAAGGTCGCGATCTGCCGCATGTCCCCGGCGGCCGCGATCACGCGCTCGCATCGCGCGAGGAACGCACGGCGGTTGGGCAAGCCGGTCAGCGCGTCGTAGTTGGCGAGCTGGCGGATCTTCTCCTCGGCCATGCGCCGCTCGGTGACGTCCTGGATGACGCCATGCACCAGGGACGGCTCGCCGTCGTCACCCCGCTCGACCTCGCCGACCACCCGCAGGACTCGCACGGGGCCCGCGACCGGCCGGATGCGGAACTCGAGCTTGAGCGGCAGGCCCCGGCGGATGGAATCGGCCGCGCGCGACACGATCAGGTTGCGCTCGTCCGCGTGGATCATGGCGAGCAACTCGGGAAACGGGACCCGCTCGATCGGATCGTCCACGCCCACCACGCTCGCGCAGCCGTGCGACTCGACGAAGCGGCGCATCCGCAGGTCCCACGCGAAGCTGCCCAGGCGCGCGATGCGCTGGGCCCTCAGGAGCTTGGCTTGGCCGGCGATCGCCTCGCGCCGCGCGGCACTGCCGCGCAGCAGGAAACGCAGGCGGGCTTCCAGAAGCGACCATCGGAGCGACTTGGTGAGGAAGTCGGTCGCGCCAGCGTCGAACGCTCGCGCGATCGTCTCGTCGTCGTCGAGCGCCGTCAGCATGAGGATCGGCAAGTCGGCGCAGAAGGGCATGGCCCTGATGCGCTGCGTCAACTCGAAGCCGTCGATGCCGGGCATCATGGCGTCCACCAGCATCACGTCCGGCTGGTGGGCCTCCAACCGCGTCAGGGCAGCCGCCCCGCCATCGCATTCGTCGACGACGAAGCCGCGGGAACGCAAAGCGACCGCGGTGGAAAAGCGTGCCAAGCGGTCGTCGTCCACCAGGAGCAGGGTCGACGATGGGGCGCTGGGCATCGGGCTCGTCACGGTGTCCAGCGGGTGCGGCATCTCGCGCAAGGCGCCCTGCCCTCGTGTTCTTCGTTCGGCGCGCCAGTCTAAGGCGCCTCGCCGCCGACCGCGCGCGCCTCGCGACGGACGCGCTGGCGGCGCGGCGGGGCGGTCGGGCTCACACGCAAGGCTGCCCCGCGGCGGGCCGCCGGTCAGAGCCCGCGGAGGATCTCGGTGCGCCGCTGCCGATACTCGTCTTCTTCGATCAGGTTGCGTTCACGCAACATGCGCAGCTCTTCCAGCCGCGTGGCCGCGCTACGCGACGCGTCATGGGCCTGCAGATGCCCGTCGTGGCGGCCAAGCGATGCAGCCGCCGCGGCGCCGGTACCGGCCGCGGCCGCGCCATGCACGGGGTGGTGCACATCGCGCACGGCATGGGTCTCCCGCACCACGACCTTGTCGCGGTTGCGCCTGCCGAGCAGCGAGCCCAGCCCCATCAGCACCAACCCGGGGAAGATGTACATGAGCATGCCGGCCATGATGGTGTTGCCCAACTGGGTGCCGGTCTGCCCGCCCGTGGTGGTGTACAGGTACCACGCACCGATCGCGGCCCAGGCCGCGCCAACGATCCAAAGCACGAATCTCATCGCCATCTCCGAGTGACGGCCCGCCACGGGCCCAGGCATGCGAGCGCCTTGCGGTCGCAGGGTGGACGCAGCACGCGACATGCCCGACCGGAAGGCGCAGGTCCCTGCCACGGGGGCCAACGTGGCGGTGTTCCAGGCGGCGGGGCGACCGGCCCAGGGCGGCGTTTGCGGGTGCCCGCGCCGCCGGCTATAATTTTGGATTGCGCTGGTGTAGCTCAGTTGGTAGAGCAACTGATTCGTAATCAGTAGGTCGGAAGTTCGAGTCTTCTCACCAGCACCAATAAAATCAAGGGCTTGGTCGCTTTGGCGCCAGGCCCTTTCTCTTTTGTGCGGCGCTATGTAGCCACGGTGTAGCCACCGTGCCTCAACGGGGCCCCATCCAGCGGCGTAGCGCTGCCCAGGCCGGTTGAGCAAGTGGGTACGGATGCTGTATATCCGTCCAGCATGAAGCCCGACGACAAGCTGGTGTGCGAGCTCTGCTCAGGCGAGCAGTTTGACGAAATCGATTTGCCCGACCCCGGCGGCAAGACGGTCGGATGGACGGGGCTCTTCGTCTGCCGCTCCTGCCGGCTCGTCTACGCCCCGCGCGTGACGCGACCGCGTGCAGCGCCGACCGGAGTGCCGCTGCCCCCCGATTTGGAAAAGGTCTGGCCTGGCAGTTGAAGCGGATTCGGCTCGCGGTCGGCGTTTGTGAGCCGCGCCAGTTCGGCGTCGGCCGCCTCCAGGGCGTCACGCAGGTTGTCCATGTCGGCGTGTAGGTTCGCGAGCAGGCGCCGGGCGTAGTCGAGTGCAGAGGTGTTGGAGTCCATCGCGCAAGGATGCCTGCCCGTGTCCGCGCCCGCCATCAACCCCACAGCCTAGTCCGACAAGCCGAGCGCCCTATGGTCTATCTGGGACAGCATCACGCCGAACCGCTCAACAAAAGCATGGTTTAGGGCGAGCTCGTCCGCCTCCAGCCGGTCTATCAACCGCTCATAGGTTCGCCAGTGCATGCGCGGCGGCTTGCCGATGCCGTCGACGAGCCGCGCCTCCACCTTGCCGATGCGCCGGTGCGTCCGGCCGATGGCGTCCTCGGACTGGCTTGCGTAGACGAGCCGTAGGCAGCGCCGACACGCCAACCCCTTTTGCGCGATGTAGAGCTTGCCTACGCGGCTCGCGCAGGCCGGGCACGTGAACCAGCGCCGCACGCCGCCGAAGTGGCACGCCGTCGCCACCAGCGCCACCCGCACCCGGATGTCATGCCAATCGCCGCCGCCGCTGCGCTGCCGCCACGAGAACTCGACACCACCTGCTGTAGCGCGACCGTCAATGCTAGCGACCCGTTCGCCCTCATCGTTCCACCAAGCCCAGGAGAACGTCGGCCGGGCTAGCACGCCCGCGCGCTCCATTGCAGAGACGTTAACGCTTCGCAGATGTTCGACCTTCCGATGCCAGCCCGGACGGCCGGCGCCGTAACGAGAGCCGCCCGCCATGTCAGTCACTCATTGTGGAATACGAAATCACAAGGCACGGTGCGTGTCGAGGCGCTTTACACCGCAGACCGGCGACGAGCGAAAAGCAACTTAATTCAATAGCTTGCAATCCGGCCCGAACCTTGCTCGGAGGCGTCACTCTACGAAAGAATGAGGCGCAACGGAAATGAGGCATCGGCTGATTTCAATGCTCGTCAGCGCTTTCGCGGTTGCGGGTGCGCCAACTACGGCCACGGCAGCACCAGTCACATTCGAGGTGAACCTTCGACTGCCTCCCAACCCGGGCCCGCAATACTTCTCGACCAACATCATTCGAGACGGAATCCGGATTTCCCCGAACTGTCACGTCGATGGGGGTGCAACGGGCTTAGCAGATCCCGCCCTTGGATTTGACAGCGCGGGTTGCGGATCCCCAGGGGGATTCAACGAGAACTTCCTCGGACCGGCCGAGTACCGTGCGGCTGAGATGACCCGAGTCGAACCAGTCATCTACGTCGATGCCTTTGGCGCTCCGTTCGCTCTCCGTCAAATCACAATCGGTTCCATTCCCTTCATTCTCGACACCAACCGGACATCGTTCACGTTCAACTCTGGCCCGACAACGTTCGACTTCAGCGCAAACCCGGTTTTCGACCCAATCACCTACTTCATTTTGCGGTATCGCGACAGCGACCCCGGCGCGCCGGATTTAGGCTTTACCAACCTCGTGGTAACGCTTGAGAAGGTGCCCCTGCCAGGGTCCTTGCTTCTGACATGCGCCGGCCTCATCGGGCTCGCATTTAGCGTTCGTGGACGTGCCAAAGCAGCGAGCGGCACCCAAGCCCGCGCTTAATTCCTCGCAGCCGTCAGATGTCTCGGATGCGCGTCAGCGCTTCGCCACTCGATGAGGTAAAGCTATGAATCTTCGCTCGGCCGTTGCTGCCTGTCTCTCCGCCGTTGCCCTTATGGCATCTGCATACAGCCATGCCGCTCCAGTCGCAGTAGACCTGACGGGCCTTGAAGAATTCTCCGGTCTGAGTAACGTTTTTCGTAGTGGTGTCCGCATCTCGCCCAACTGCAATTTTTCTACCGATAGCATCATCGACTTGCGACCTCCAGCCATCTACTTCGACGCTGCCGGGTGTCAGTCCGAACTCGGAGAAGATGGCGGCTTCAATCGCAATTTTCTGGGTCCTGCTCAGTACGAACCGCCAACCAACGATCCAGTTCTGTATGTCGATGCCTATGGCGCACCCTTCTCGCTTCTCAACATCACCATTGGCGTAGTTCCGTTCATTCTTGAGACGTCTCGCGACAGCATCACCTTCCCGTTCTCAGGTGTAACCAGCTTCGACTTTAGTCGGAATGCAGCTTTCAGCGACATCACATACTTCCTGGTTCGCTACAGCGGCAGTGACCAAGGCGCGCCCGCCCTCGGCTTTTCGAATGTTGTTGTCGACCTTCAAGGGAAAATCTCGACGCCGGGCACTCTTGGATTGCTATCTTTGGGAGCACTGGCATTCGTTACGCGGAGTCGCATTCGCAGCAAGCGCGCTTCGCAAACACAAGCCGCGAGCCTGTGAAGCGCAGGAACCGAGGTTGTCGGAATTATGGGCGGCGCTCCGACCCCCAATCGCAAGCCTGGCTTCGCTAAGAGAACGGCACGGACGGGACACGGGACACCCTTATAGGGGTGTGTCCCGTTTGTCCCGGTCACGCCTGTCTGTCGCCGGGACATGTCCCGCCAATGTCCCGGCATGTCCCCCTGTCCCGCTGTTCCAGCACGGCCACGATGGTGGCGCGCTGCGCCGGGTCGGTCGGGCAGTAGTAGTCGAACTCGACGGTGACAAGCCCGCCCGCCTGAAGGTCAGTCCGCCCCCGCTGGAACGCCTTCTTCTTGGCCTCGGGCGTGTCGGCGGTGCTGCGCCGATGGAACGCCTCGCGCCATGCCTCGACGTGAACGCCGCGCAACTCGCCTGCCTCGGTCAACTCACCCGCCTCGCTGGCCGCGTCGGTCAACGTCACCAGCGCGAGAAGTTGCGCGGGCGTGAGCGGCCGGGCGCGGGTGGCAGCGGCCGCGACCGGCTCGACCACACAGGAGGTGACCGGCTCGCCCTCCGCATCGGTGCCAAGCGCAAGGGTGGCGAGTCGAAAGCCGTGCGCCTGCCCGTCGGCGCCGTCCTTTGATTTCGCCAGCCGCCAGGACCGCGCTTCGCCGTCGCGCGTCACCTCGACCACGGCGTCCAGGGCGGCGTGCAGGCTCGAATGTCCGCGCAGCCCCCGGGCGCCTGCTGCCCGGTCCACCGTATCGATATAAACGATGCCGCCCCCACCGCCCGAATCTACGATTGCAGTCGCTAGTGCGTCGGCTTCGTCTCTCACCAGGAGCGCAAGCGGCTGCACGACGAACCGCATGCCGTCGAGCGCTGCACTGTGGCGCGCCCGGTAAGCATTTACCCTCTGTCGGACGCCGGCCTCACCTTCAAATGCAACGTAGGTTGCCGCGCACGCCTCAACGCGGTGCCCCAACCACTCCAGCCCTTCCGCCGCCGCCCCAAGGAGGTCGAGCAGGAGGAAAGTTTCCCCCGACCCGAATGGGCCGTACGGCGCCGCCAAACCCAATTCGGGCAACACGCCGCGCACTGACGGCAGCGTGGCGGGTCGTCAGCGTTCCGCACCGCGACGCCGCCCCAGCCTGCACCAGCTCCGAGTGCCGCATCAATAACGCCGTCGGCGGGTCCTCGTCGCTGAGGGCAGCAATAACTCAGCCTTGGCGCAGCTGAATTCGTCGGCCGTCTGGCACAATTCTTGGCTTGAGCGACCGCTTGTGGCACGTCTGCGTCGGGTGGGCTCTGGCTTGGAGCACTGAGGCGAACCTGTGGGGCGCCCTATTGGTGTACCACCATGCACATGAGGATTAGCGAGTTTGCCCGCCAACCTTGTGTCGTCCGCAAATACAGTAGACGATGTTTAAGCATCTTTAAGGCGAGACACCATGGATGACGCAGCGCCTACTCCCCCAACACTCGACGAATTTCGCGCCTTTGTGAAGAAGAAGGTACGCGAGCATTTTGAGCGTGAGAAAGCAGGAATGCTTCTTCAAAACTTAGGTTGGGCGATCTTTAAGGAAAGGCCCGAACTTCGCGCAGTGCTGGGCACGCAGAAATTGAAGCCGTTTCTGAAAAGCCACATGTCAGCTGATGTGGACGTCCTCCCCTCTCCGGTGCGACCCTTGGACTCTTGGGCCTTCCCAGCCGGACTGGGTCTGGATCCATCTGACGAGTTGCTGTTCCGAGCTACTGCGGTAAGGCCCAGCGAGCAGCGACTGCGATATCACCCCGCTGTTTGGAGCGCTTTTACCAAACCTTTGGAACCAGGGCGCCGTAGGCTACTTTGGCTGGAGCCGGAACCTAGATTCAATGATCAAGAGCCAACCCAGCAGCCCCCTCATCCTGGTTCTCTTGTTGTTAATGTTCCCGCTGTTGACCCGACCAGTGAATCGTTCCTAGAAGAAATTCATGCATCTATCGCAAGGTGGACGCAGGAGAACGAACTCGGGTATGACAAGGTAGCACCTCGCAAGAGCGATCCGCCCAGGCAGAGCACATCTCTCCTAGATGCCATCTTGTCCACTCTGGACGATGGAGATTTACGTAGGTGCACGCTGCCACTTGATATCGTCCGTAAGCTCCTACGTGCGGCGGCTTAAAGTATGCAGTTCGTCTTTGCTTATGCAGGAATTCCCGCAGGCGAGGCATACGACGCTGTAGCGGCCCGACAAAAGGTGCTCGCCGGCGAAAATACGACGTTTGAGGGATTTGCCTTGCAACCAGGCAAACCATTAGAGCTGACCACTCGCAATGTCCTCCGGCGTTTTTACAGTCGGCTGGAGAAGGATCTGGACAAGCAATCCTGCATTGCAACTACGGGTTATGCAGTGATCTACGTGCGGGCACCCGGCACTGATGTTACCCAGTTCGAGCGGGCCTTTTTTCCATCCACCCTAACGGTGGGTGTTGAATGGAAGATGGAAGGCAACACCGCGGAGGCGAGGCGCGCGTCTTTGAATCACCTTTTCCGCCGCCTGCTGTCGGCAACCTTAAGGGCGCGTCGCGCGATCACGACCCTTCACAAACAAGTCGTGGATAAGGCCAACCGAACGCCTGTGCTGCTCCCACTAGGCAATTTCCATTCCGGCAATTACGAGCAGTGGCTAAAGCGGCTGGAACAGTCACTTGCTCAACTTACAGAGGATACAGAGTCGTTGCAAATGCTGGGCGAGGCGGTGAAGGATTTCGAACGATGGCATCCCAAGCACCAGATTGAGAACTCGCTAAAGCAGTGCTACTGCGACGACCGTGGCATTGAATTCCGCGCTCCCGGCAAAGACCTACACGGTATACCGAGTATGCCTGGTGACCACCCGTCTGAGTTGTGCTTGCTGTCTGCATTCAGGCGCTTGGGGGCCCCATTTCATTCCGCGTTCCACTATGACGTTCAGAAGGACTCGCCAAGAAAGCTACGCGGGCGATTCTGCACATGTCACCTCCCACATGCGGACATGACAGGTGATCCACACTTGAACGTCGCGCCGAACGATTTCGTCCGCGTCTGAAAAGCAAAATGGCCAGCGATGCTGGCCATAATGCAGGTAACTCTGATGCCTCGACCGGAGAAAACTTCTCCCGCACATGATGGTGAGCCGGCCAACGTCGGGAGCCTCATGAAGCCAAGCCGACGATCTAACTCCTCTCACCAAACTGAAAAGGGGGGCACGAAGATCCCGCTTTCAGCTACCTCGCCCACGTTACCGTGGGGCGCTTCTCCCTTGCTCAGCAAAGTGAGCCTAGGTTTCGCGCATGCGTGTCGGTCGCACTATATGCGACGATCCCATTGTATCACTTAGTGGACAGATTTGCCTGAGAGAACGGCTGGTTGGTTGTGATGGCGATGCTTTTGCGCTCGTAGCGCTCGGCGACCAGCCCAAAGAGCACGCTTGTTTCGGCATGGTCGCGGCGCACATAGCTCAGGTCGTCCAGGATCAATAGATCAAAGTGGTCGAGCCGGGCAAGCTCGGCGCGCCGCTCTGAGTCGCGCCGCGCGGCCTGCAGCCGCTGCATCAGGTCGCTGGCGTGGGTTAACAGCACGCGTGTGCCGCGGTCAATGAGCGCATGCCCGATGGCCGATACCAGCTGCGTCTTGCAAGCACCTGGCGGACCGAACAGCAGCAGGTTGGCCCCGCTTTCGAACCAGCCGTCGTCCTCGGCGAGAGCGGTCAGGTAGGCCCGCATTACGGTGGGCACCGCACTGAAGTTGAACGCCGAGAGGCTCTTGTCCGCGGACAACATCGACTCGGCGCGGTGGCGTGCCAGCCGCCGCATTTCGCGCTTGCCCAGCTCGTGCTCGAGCAGCATAGCCAGCAGCCGCTCGGCGCGCCAGCCCTCGCCGTCGCTCTGCTCGGCAAACTACGCCCACAGCCGCTTGGCCGCGGGTAGGCGCAGCTCGGTCAGCATCAGCGGCAGGTATGCCGCGTCGCCCGAGATTCCGGCGCGGGGCGCGCTCATTACAGCACCCCGGTGATCATAGTGTCGTACTGCGCCAGCGTGGGCAGTTGCAACAGCACGGCGGGCACGGCCTGCGGGCGCGGCGCGGTCAGCTCAGCGGCTAGCACCTCGGGCTCGGGCAGCGCACCCGCCTCGAGCAGCGCGTGTAGGCGCTGCGCCAGTTGCGCGTCCACGCCGCGGTCTGCGAACCAGCGCCGCACGCCGCCGAAGTGGTGCGCCTTCGCCAGAAGCGCCACCCGAACCCCGGAATTCATGTCAGTCGCTGCTGCCGCTGCGCTGCCGCCCCGAGAACTCGACACCGCCTGCTGTAGCGCGACCGTCAATGCTAGCGACCCGTTCGCCCTCATCGTTCCACCAAGCCCAGGAGAACGTCGGCCGGGCTAGCACGCCCGCGCGCTCCATTGCAGAGACGTTAACGCTTCGCAGATGTTCGACCTTCCTATGCCAGCCAGGACGGCCGGCCGGCGCCGTAACGAGAGCCCCCCGCCAGGTCAATCACCCACCGTGGAATACGAAATTGTTAGGCAGAACAAGCGTCGAGGCGCTTTACATAGCCAACGTATGAAGGTTGAAAACCCATAACTTTCAACGGCTTGCAAACCGGCCCGAACCTTGCTCGAAGGTGTCGCCCCCACCGAACGAGGAGGTCAGACCGCAATGTTTCATAGATTATTTTCAATGACATTGGGCGCTTGCATTGCCGCCGCCGCGCCCATAGCCAGCGCAGCACCTGTGACGTTCACCGTGAACCTGACGTTGCCAGCGAATCCGACGCCAGGGCTCTTCGACCGCAACATTATTCGTGACGGCGTTCGCATCTCCCCGAACTGCCACATCGACCAAGATCCCACAGGCCTACCGAGTCCTTCATTCGGATTCGACAGTGCAAGTTGCGGCGTCCGTGGCGGATTCAATGAGAACTTCCTTGGGCCGGCCGAGTACCGTGCTGCAGAGATGACTCGCGTCGAGCCAGTCATTTACGTCGATGCGTTTGGCGCCCCGTTCGCTCTACGTCAGATCACCATAGGTTCGTATCCCTTCATCCTCGAAACCAATCGAATCTCATTCTCCTCGCCACCTTTTGGCTTTGGCGTCACGACTTTTGATTTCAGCGCGAATACGTTCTACGACCCTATCACCTACTTCCTGTTGCGCTACCAGGGGGATGACCCAGGCGCGCCCGGACTCGGATTCTCTAATGTCGTTGTGACGCTCTTCGGCAAGGTCCCGGTCCCCGGCTCACTTGCGTTACTCGGGGGAGCTGCGCTTGCATATGCACTTGTACGGCGCCGCCGGCAGCCGGGAAGCGCGATGCCACAGCATGCGTCATCCATCTCCGCCACCTGAGGGAACGTGTTATGCATCGTCTTGCTAAAGCAGCCTTCAGCCTTTGCCTTGCTGTTCTCGCCTCCAGCACATGGGCCGCCGCCTTCCGTATCGATATGACGGCCACTGTCAGCGAGTCACTTTCGAGCGGCTATTGCCCTTTCCCAAATCCGTCGTTTGACCCCCTTGGAATGGCTAACTGTTCCCCTCCAGGTCAACCGGGTCAGGTCTACACCGCCACCTTCTTCGTTCCAGATTCAGAGCTGCGGAATTCGGGCAATCGGAACGTCGCGATGTACGATTTCTACGCCACCGTAGACGGCATAATTTGGTCCCAGAATCCGCTGTCCAACGAGGGCGAAACCAACTCGCTCGGACACACGATCCGGAACAAGTACAACGGCGTTTACAACTTGGAACTTGGTGGGTTCGGGGCACCAAACAATCCGCCACGCATTCCCGCGATAATTCGAGATGGGACCATCGTCGGGTTCTACGATTTCTGGGGGGTCTTTGGTCCAGCTGACCAGCCGTTCCTCTTCTTCTACGGCGCCGGCGAGAACGGATTCGAGACCACAAACTTCTTCGCCGACGTTGGGTATCAAACCCGTGGAACGTTCGTTCTTCAACAGATTGGTCGCATACCGGAACCCGGCACGTTGCTTTTGCTGCTTCTCGGTGGAGCTGGCTTTCTCGGACAACGAGTAGCGGCGCGCCGAGCCTAAGGCATTGCCATCGGCTGCCCTTCGATAAGGAAGCACCTCGTTTGTTGCTTCAATAGGACACGCCAGCGGGACACGGGACACTGCCATAGGGGTGTCCCGTGTCCCGGTGACAAGTGCACTAAGTGGGAACATGTCGCGCCTGTGTCCCACGCCATCTGATTGACACGGCACGCCAGCGCTACAAGCACCACGCGCTGCCGCAGCGAGCGCGTGGGCGTGCAACACCCGCCGCTAATTCGATCCTCCGAGACCTTGTTGTGCTGGCCCTGCTGCACGCATCGGAGCAACGGTCCGGAGCCACGGATCTATTGCCGGCACGCCCGTAGTGGGATCCACAGGCGTGTCATGTCCCGACAATGGAGGCCGGGAAAATGCGAATCGACTGGCGCAAGGGCTTCTTTCGCTTGTTTCTCGTTTACGCGGCGCTAGTCGCCATCGCCGTGACATTGATTGCTGCAAAGTCTGTCCGCGATGACTTCGTTGGAGATGCAGTGATACTGCAGGCCTACAGTCGCCCGCAATGCGCATGGGTTTTTCAACCCCCTCGGCAGCGGCCGGCGCAGCCACCGAGCCGAGCGCTAAGAGAGGAATGTATCCAATGGGATGGCGAGCAACGAGCGCTGCCGCCTCATTGCGTTCCAGAAGTTCGACTTGTGCCCATCCCCGGCGACCCGTTCGATACTGGCTGCATTGCCGTCTCCAAACTTGTGACCAAGGACCCTAGCTTTCGCTCAGAAGCGAAGTACCGCCAGCATGTGCGGAGCGAGGCATGGGCCAAGGTGCCGATGCGCTTAGGGTTCGCCGTGGCCGCATGGGTTCTACTTGTGGGCGGCGTCGCAGCAATCGGCGCAACCTTAGGTTGGGTGGTGGCGGGCTTCTTCCGGAAGCCGACCCACGTGGATTGAACAGAACCGCGGGTTGTGGCGCCACGGTTCCTTCCCGTGTCTTGCCAACCCAGCCCCGGGACGGGACACGGGGCACCCCTACAGGTGTGCATCCCGTTTGTCCTAGTCACGGCTGCCCTGCGCTGAGACATGTCCCGCTAGTTCCTCGCATGCCATCCGGGACAGCCGGCACCGTAGGCGTAGCCGCTGTGTATGGTTAGGCCTCGCCGGTACACGCCAGATCATTTGTCGTCTCTCGAGAATCGCGGCCCTACCCATGCGCCCGTAATAATGGCGGCGACGGCAGCCATGGCCTTCTGACCCGGCGTAGGGAAAGCACCAAGCTGGTAAGCAGCTGCCGTCAAGAAGACAAAGAAAATTGGCCAAAGCCCCGCTACAAAAATCCTGTCGGCACACTCGGACCATGTGTCGGAGGTCTGCCAAACCCACTGCGCATAACGTACTCCTAGCGCCGCGCACCACCCTGCGATGAAGGCAGCGACGCAGTCTCTGAGCAAAGTTGTTTGCTCGCGCGCCACCCAATGTGGAACGGCGTATCCGACAACCCATATTGCAATGCCAGCGAGAAAGGCGATTTTGAATCGCGCACAAGCGGACCGAGTTGCAGTCATTTCAAGCACTCCAAGGTGTGGTCCTCTTGTCCTACAAAAAACAGCTGCGAAATGCCGCCGTCCACACCCCTGCGCCACCTACCGTCTGTCGGCGGACTGACTAAAGGCAGGACGGGACACGGGACACCCCTACAGGGGTCTGTCCCGTTTGTCCCCGTTACGCCTGGCTTTCGCCGGGATGTGTCCCGCCAATGTCCCGACATGTCCCGCTGTCCCGCTGCTCCAGTACGGCCACGATGGTGGCGCGCTGCGCCGGGTCGGTCGGGCAGTAGTAGTCGAACTCGACGGTGACAAGCCCGCCCGCCTGAAGGTCAGTCCGCCCCCGCTGGAACGCCTTCTTCTTGGCCTCGGGCGTGTCGGCGGTGCTGCGCCGATGGAACGCCTCGCGCCATGCCTCGACGTGAACGCCGCGCAACTCGCCTGCCTCGGTCAACTCACCCGCCTCGCTGGCCGCGTCGGTCAACGTCACCAGCGCGAGAAGTTGCGCGGGCGTGAGCGGCCGGGCGCGGGTGGCAGCGGCCGCGACCGGCTCGACCACACAGGAGGTGACCGGCTCGCCCTCCGCATCGGTGCCAAGCGCAAGGGTGGCGAGTCGAAAGCCGTGCGCCTGCCCGTCGGCGCCGTCCTTTGATTTCGCCAGCCGCCAGGACCGCGCTTCGCCGTCGCGCGTCACCTCGACCACGGCGTCCAGGGCGGCGTGCAGGCTCGAATGTCCGCGCAGCCCGCGCGTGGCGTCCTTGCCGGTATGGTGGACCACAAGAACCAGCCCGCCCACGGCACGTTGCAAGCGCTTCGCCGCGTCGATGATGCGTGCCATGTCGCGGGCGTCGTTCTCGTCGGTCGCGCCCGCTGCGCGGTTCAGAGTGTCGATAGCAACGATGCCGCCACCGCCACCCGAATCCACGATGGCGCGGGCCAACGCCTCGGCGTCGTCTTCGACTAGGAGCGCGAACGGCTGGACCATGAACCGTGCGCCCGCTAGCGCTGCGCCGTGGCGACCTCGGTAGGCGTCCACGCGCTGCTGGACCCCTGCCTCGCCTTCGAGCGCAATGTAGGTCACCGCACACGGCTCGACCCGGTGCCCGAACCACTGGCAGCCTTCGGCGACCGCGCCCAGGAGGTCGAGTAGCAGGAAGCTTTTCCCGGATCCCGACGGACCATAGAGCGCCGCCAAACCCGCTTCGGGCAGCACCCCACGCACCCGCCAGCGCACGGGCGGCAGCGTAGCGAGCTCGTCCGCCGTCAGCAGGCGGAAGCGCGCGGCCGCTTCCTCGGCCGGTGACTCCGGTGCATTGGCCGGCAGCAGCGCCCGGAGCGCCGCCGTCCGGTCGCCACCGAAGCGGTCGCGCACGGCCAGGTCGAAGGCGTTGAAGACCTCGGCGTCCCCATCCACTTCGCACCCGAGCCCCGTATCCGATGCATGGAAGGTGACCGCGCGCAGCCGGTCGGCAACGACGACGCCCGGCACGCCGGAGGTTGAGTGCGGCGACAGCCAGCGGTCCGCATTGCGTTTGTAGCCGTGCGCCGCGAGCGCGGGCTCGATGGGGTGCGCCTCGATCCAGGCCCGCAGCGGTGCAGGCATCCGGTCCAGGTACGGCGCGGCGGCTGCTGCCGCGACCGTGCGCCGCACGCGCGAACCGCTTGCGCCCAGTCGTGCGCGGGTGCGCTCGGCCAGCGGCGCCAAGTCCTCCGGGTCGCCCTCGCGCATCATGCGGCCGGTCATGGTGAGAAAGCGCGCCCGCGCGTACAGCTCGACGGCCTGCTCGCCGAGCCGCTTCCATTTGATGCTGCGGAACTCCGCACCAAGCCCCAGGACATGCAACCCATGCCCCGATGGGGACCGCTCGGCGTATCCCTCGGTCGCGCCGTAGAGCTCGCCCGCCATGTCGGTCGCGAAGCGGCCGCCCGCATCCAGCGCGTCGTCCAGGTCGAGCCCTTGCCAGTGCGCCCCGAGCGCGGCGTCGAAGCCAAGCGCGAAGCCCAGGCCCAGGAATCTCGGGTCCGCGTCGAGCGCCGCGAGCGCCGCCTCCAGCGTGCCTAGACGCCCGGTGTCGTGCGGCGCGTCGAGCGTGCCGTATCGGGGCGCGCCGTCCGGGTAGTGCGGCACCTTGCCGGCGGTCCAGACGAGCCAGCGGCGCGCCCGCACGATGGCCGGCGGCAGAAAGACGAGCCGGTCGCGCAGCTCGTCCACGCCGCGCGCCACGCCCGCCCCGATAGGCGATGCCGCCTGCGGGTCAGCCAGCATGGGCGCCTCCGGCGAGTCGCGTGAGCAGCAGGTACAGTGCCCACGCCTCGGCAAGCGTCAGCGCGGCCATGTCGGGGCCGACGCCAAGCGCGGGGAAGCGGGCGGCAAGCATTCCGAGTTCGGCCAGCCAGTCGCGCGGGTCCTTCATTCGTCGCCCTCCCCGCCCGAGTCCGCCCGCCGCTGGCGCCGCGCCTCGGCGAGCGTCAGCACCTCCGACGCCGTCAGCCGCCAGCCGCTGCGCTCCTGTCCGTCGCGCCCGCTGCAGCGACTCACCTCCAACGTGCCAGCCACTGCCAGCGGCGAGCCCTTCTCGAGCCGGGCTAGCCGCGCGCCCGCCGTCTCGGAGAACGTCACGAGCCCGACGAACAGCGCATCCGCTCCGGCCGCCACGCGCATGCTCGCCGTCCAGTAGCGCGAGCCGCTGGAGGCGGTGCGCTCGGCGGGTGCATCGGACAGCGTGCCTTGAACCAGGGCGCTAATCATGCCGACTCCCCAGCACAGCAGGCGACCGACGCCGCACGCTCTCGCTCGCGCAGCCACGCGCGGACGCGCGCCCGGTCGCGGTTGGTCAACGCGTACACGCCACGTCGGACCTCGTGCCCATCGCGGTCGATGATGGGCGTTCGCTCGCACGGTACGTCCAGCCCGCGCGCCCGGAGGTCGGCCACCAAGTCCGGCCCGTTCGAGCAGCCGGCAATTCGGTCGATGGCCTCGCGCGGTCGCGGCGACACCAGCAGCGCATGCAACGCGCGCAAGGCACGCGGACTGTCGACACCATCGAAGCGCCGGCCGGTATCATGCGAGCGGGCCGCCAAGCCTCCGCTCGCTCGCGTCATCGGGGCGGGCGTTTTCATTTCGTGCCCTCCACGAGCTGCCGCAGCTCCGCAACCCGCCATGCAAGCCGGCCATTCAGGCGCACCGGGCGAAGCGGGCCGTTCTCCATGCAGGCCCACGAGCGCAACGTCTGCGGCTGGCGCCCCAGGTGGTAGGCCGCGCACGCCGTGGGCACCACAGCGCGCGTTTCTTGGTCGAGAGGCGGGAACTTGACTAGGCCGCCCCAGGTGGGCGGCAGCGGCGCCGCTGCGAGCGCCACACGTTCCGTCGTGATTTCCATCGAACCGCTCCTATCGCCGTGTCGGCGCGTTGAGAACGGTTCACAAGTTATTCAGCCGGAATCTTCCGGAAGAAAGTCGGAATCTTCCGGAACCCTTGCGACCCCTTACAGCGGCGCCCAGGCCGGGCCGGTGCTGCTCCTGCTCTCGATCAGCTTTCCGCGTTCACGCGCCCAAGCAAGCGCCTGGTCAGCGTCCCACATGCCATGTTGAAGGTGGCGACTCGCTGCTTCGGACAACCCGTTACCGCTGGCGTCCCGCAAATCCCTTTCGACACTCGGCCAGATACGCCCGAAATCGTTGATCAGTGCATTCCGCTTGCGTAACCCATGCTTACGCGCAGGCACGGCCTCAGCTGCGGGCGTCGCACTCGCAGCCTTCACCTCGAAGACGATGCCCTTCCCTTCGAGCCAACGCCCTGCCTCGGGGACTGGCATGTAGGCGCCTTCGACACGGTGCCCGCTGACGACGGTAAGCGGAAGCCTTGAATCGTCCAGTAGCGTCAGCCGGCCAACTGTCGCCGCGTCACAAACTTCTTCCAGCAGTCGCTTCACGTCGATGACACGGCTGATACGCGCCACAAAAGCCTTGTCCGGCAGGTCCGGTGAGGAAACCCAACCGCGATGCTGCGCCGCTTCGTCGAGAGCCGGTCCATAGACGGTGTAGTAGTCGGTTTTGGTGATGTGACTCCAGTCCTTCCCGTGCGGCAAGTGCGACCACGCACGATGCACAAGGTCCAGGTCCTCAGGCGTAAGCGGTTCAACCTCAGACCGCGGGCGCACATCGACTTGAGAGCCGAAATCGTCCGTGACCACCGACCTCTTGAACAACCCTACAAGCCTCGGCGGCTCGGGCGGAACCGGATTGAGCAGCGCGGCGACATCGCGCACCAAGTCACCAACCTTCAACGCGAAGACGCCGGGTTCCAGCGGAAGCGACAACGGACGAAGCATCGCACTCCTTCAAGTGCAGCCCTTCATGTAGGACGCTCGCACCGGCCGGTGAAGGTGCCGGTTTTCCCCCCGTCGGGGTAGGCGCGAGCGTGGGCGGTCAGGCGACCTTGGCGGCGCCTCCTTTGATGACTTGAAGCCCGCCGGGCGCGGTCGCATTCGCGTCGAAGTGAATGCCGGCCTCGGCGAGCATCCATGCCTCGATGCGCTCGCTCCAGACGGCCAGCAGGTCGAGCGGGCGGCGCTTGTAACGCTGCTCCTGCGTCCCGCTTGGGGCGTGTCCTTGAATCTGTGCGACAGCGCCAGATGGGGCGCCCGTCCACTCGGAAAGCGTCGTGAAGCTGCGCCGCAGCCCGTGCAGCGTCAGCCCCTCAATGCCGGCCACGGTACAGGCGCGGTTGTGCGGGATGCGCGGCTCGACCAGCCGCCCATCCTTGCCGCGCGGGCTGGAGAACACCCAGGCATTCCGGCGCGGGAGCGCCTGGAGCAGCGACGCGACATAGGGCGTTAGCGGAATGGTGCGCTCGCCCTCCGTCTTGTCGCGAAGCGTGAGTGTGTTCCAACGGAAATCCACGTCGTGCCAGCGCAGCGAAGCGACTTCTTCGCGCCGCGCACCCGTCAGGAGGAGCGCTTGCAGGTAGGCCAATGCCACGGGCGAGGCGAGCCCGCGCACCGCCGAAAACCACGCCGGAAGCTGCTGCTTCGTGAGGCAGTCGTCCTTGCGGCGCGGCGCGCCGAGCGCGGCCGTCATATCCCGGTGCCGGCAGGCGTCGGCCTGGACGATTCCCTTGTACTCCGGGTGCTGCACGCACCAACTAATGAAGGCCGACAGCAGCCGGAAGCCAAGCTGCGCGGTCGTCTGGCGCGTCCGCCGGTTCTTCTTCACCCAGGCAAGCACGGCATCGGCTTCGATGCGCGCGAGCGGCCGGTCCAGCAGGTCGTGCAGCGGGCCGGGTGCGGTCTTGCCGGGGCCGCGCCTGCGGGGCGCGCCGCCCGCGCTGGCATAGGCGACCGTTTCCCGGTGCGTGCGCTCGTTCCAGACGCCGCGCTGCTTCTTGCGGTCGCGGCCCTCGCGCGGCGCCGCCTCGTCCGGCTTGTGCGCTTCGCAGTACTCCGCCCAGGCGACCAGCCCCGACACCCGTTCGCGAAGGCGCGCGGCGCGCTCCTGCTCGTTCTTCTCTTCCTGCGCCGCCAGTCGGTCCCGGTACTCTCGGCGCGGGTCGACGCCCTGCGCCATGAGCCCGGCCAGGCGCGCCGCCTCGGAATCGGCGCTGGTGACGAGCGGCGCCCCGCGCTTGTCCTTGGCCGAGCGGATGGGCATTGACGCCGGGCCGATGGTGACCCGCACCGTCTGGCGCCCAAGCTTGCCCTCGAAGACGAAGGCCCGCGCCCCGGCGGCCGTCACCCGCAGGCCCAGTCCCGGACGGGTCCGGTCCCAATAGAAGCGCTGGCCCGCTTGCGGCGGCGGCGCGGCTTCGATGCGCTCGCGGGTGAACTCGAAGCGGTTGTCAGTCGCGCGGGTGCCCATCGGTCGCCCTCCGGCCGGCGGTGCCGGTTTTGGCTACACGGCTGGCTACACGGCCCTTCCATGTAGCCACTATGTAGCCACAGTGTACCAATTCCGATCAACGAAGGCGAATGTACATAACTGCCACCGCTGCCGTAGAAGCCCTGCGAAAGCTGGCGCTTATGTCCTGGTAAACCGACTTTTTCAAGCGCTGGCGCGCGATGCCGGGCGGTGCGCTGGAAGCCCTCTAGCTCTGATTCGCAATCAGTAGGTCGGAAGTTCGAGTCTTCTCACCAGCACCAAGTCATTGCGAAGGGCCGCCCGTGCAGGGCGGCCCTTTTTCTTGTGCGGGCTCGGGACAAGAATCGTCCGGCGTGTCCGCCCGCACCACGCGCTGCGCCAGCATCGCGCTTCCCACTTCGAAACGCTTCACCGACGGCACCGGGGCGCCGCCGCTGCGGGCCGGCAGGAAGCTCGCATCGTGCAGCGCGTCGCGCATCGCCGCGGACAAGTCTTCGTCGGCGACGCCATCGAGCTCGACGCGCGCGATGGCACCGCGAGCGTCGACATAGACCGCGATCCGCGCGTGCAACGGCAAGTCGGCGGTTTCCAGGAGCTCCGCCAGTCGCGTGGGCGGATGCAGGAACACGGCGACCTCGTCGACGTCCCAAGGCTCCCGGAAGTGCGGCCCGTCGTCCGGGGACGCCGCCGGCAGCGCTGGCGGGCTCGCGTTCGCCATCCTGGGTCGAGCTGCCTGCACGGCTCGGGGGTCGCCCGAGCGCCCCCCTGCCGGTGGCCGAGCCTGGTCTGGAGGCGCCGGCGTGCCGGCGGCCCGCGTTCGCATGGCCGAGGCGGGCACCGGCGACGCGAGGACCCATCGCGCTTCCATTGTCGAAGGCCCACGCTTCGCAGCTGGCTGGCCCTCCACGGCCGTACCGGCCCCGAGCACCAAGAGCACGGCCGCGTGCACGGCCATCGTGCCCAGCAGTCCGGCCAGCGCGACCGGCGCGTGGCGCGACGGCATCCCCATGCGCGTGGCGACTCAGGAACCGGGCTCGAGCACCTCGCGCCAATTCAGCGAGCGTGGCCCCAAATACCGGAAGTAGCCCTGCGTCAGCCGCAGCTCGTTGTATTGCCCCGTGACCACCGCGCGGATGTTGCCGTCGACGCGCACTAGGCGCAGGCCCACCGCACCGGTCTTGGGGTCCAGGGACTGGACGCGCGCTCTCGGTCCGGCGAGCAGCGAGGCGGGGTCGAACAATTGCGACTGGCCGGTCTCGAAGTTTGCCGCGTAGATGCGCGACCCGCCGGTCGGGCTGCAGGGATTGTTGGCGTCGGGGATGGTGCCCAGCCAGGAGATCTTGCCGAAGTCGGTGTCGGCCGGATCCACGATCACCCGCTCGCCCAAGGCGGGCAGGTCGAAGAACCAGCCACCCGGCCGGGCCGGGTCCCTCGCGATCGGCGACAGCAGGTCGGCGTTGCGGACCAGCTTGGCCCGGTCCAGCGGGAAGTCGATCGGCGTGGGCAGGGCCCCTGGCGCCCAGGCCTTGGCGCGGGTGCCGTCGCGCAGCGCATAGAAGCTCTGCGGCAGGTCGCTGTACACGTCGGAAGAGCCCAGCACGCGCCCGGTGCCCACGAAGACGTAGCGATTGCGCGTCAGCGGCGCCACGCGCACGATCGGACCGGTGCTGATCGGTTGGCCGCGCCCGGTGGAATCGCGCAACTGGGCGAATCGCACGGGCGGCGGCACCGCAGCCGTGGCGCTGTTGAAGTCGAAGCGCCACACGTCGCCGTTGTTGTCGCCGCCGTACACCTCGGTGATGGCGCCGTCGGTGGAGTCGGGCGCGTACGCCGTCACCTGGGCGAGTCCGACAGCCCCCGTCCCGGGCACGCCGATCTTCTGGAGCAGCGCGCCCGTCTTGACGTCCAGCACGTACAGCCAGCCGCCCATGCCGTCGCGCGGCGTGTTGTTGTAGCCCGACGTCAGCAGCACCACCCAGCCCCAGCGCGCGGTCTTGGCGACCTGCGGCAGGCCGAGCGAGAAGCCCATGTCCGGCTCGGTGAACTCCCACAGGACCTTGCCGGCCGCGCCGCCCTCGGAGGCGAAGGCCGACGGATCGGTGACGTCGATCGCGAAGAAGCCGCGACCGCCCTTGCCCAGGCCGGACACCAGCACGGTGCGCCAGTCGGCGGTCTCATGCCGTCCCCCGGTGCGCCCGAAGTCGACGTCGGCGACCGTGGGCGAGGCGTTGACGTAGTACCGGTGCGAGTAGCCGGGATCGGCCAGCGCGGCCAGGCCGTCGATCGTGGGCGCGGTGGGGCCGAAGAACAGGAAGGAAGGAACGTAGGCGAAGAGCTCGGTGCCGCCCGTGCCTGTGCCTTCCACGTCCGCGTCAACCGCGTGCAGCATGCCGTCGTTCGCACCGGCGTAGATCACGCCGCGGCGATTCGCACGCGCCGTCTTGAAGGCCGAGTACCCCGGGTTGTACTGGTCGACGTAGGGCGCCTGCGGCGCGCCGACATAGCGCGGCTCGGAGTCGACGATGTCGCCGAGCAGGGCCGGGTACACGTTGCCGCGCTCGTCGTAGCGGACCCGGGTCCGACGGCTGCCCGTGTCGGGAGCGCCACGCAACCAATCCAGGAGCGTCGGGTCGTCGCCCAGCGCCGCCTGCTGCGCGGTGCTCAGCTGGTCCCAGCGAAGCGCCACGGCGTTGGTGCCTGCCGTGGCGCGCCCGTCGGAGCGCATCGTGACGATGCGCCGACCGGTGCTCCAGTGCTGCAGCGGCAGCTTCTCGGCGAGGTCCCAGGCCTTGCTGGTGTTGATCGAACCGCTCGCGGCGTCGAAGCCCACGTAGCGGTAACCCACCAGGCTGCCCGCCCACGAGCGCGGGTCGAAGCTGACGCGATACAAGCCCGTGTCGGTGGTCAGCTCGATCGACTTGGTCGACACGCCCACGCCGACGGCGCTCGCCACGCTGGCGCGGATGGTGGCGAACGCGTTGCGCAGGCCCTCCACGAGCGCCTCGGGCGTGCTGGCCTCGTAGTAGCCGTCGGGCAGCCAGTCGCCGTCCTTGTCCCAGGCGTCGCGCACGTCGATCCGGCCATCGCCATTGTTGTCGTTGGTGGCGTCGCCCCGGTCCAGGCGGCCGTTGCCGTTGGCGTCGTGGAAGCCGCCGTACTTGGCCGCCAGCCAGAGCTGGTTGCGGCGGCGCTCGTCGGTGCGCGACACGCCGGTGCCCCAGCTGCCGGATTCGCGCACGTCCACGTAGAACGTCTGGACCGTCTGGTTGCCGAGCGACTGGATGGCGGCGCCATCGGCTCGCAAGTCGCGGGTGTGCGCGTGATAGGCCAGCGCCGACAGGTAGGCGGAGCCCTGGCAGCAGTTGGCAGTGCCCGCGCCCAGCGTCGATCCATCGGAGCGGCGCAGCCTCACGCCTTCGTTGGCCAGTTCGGTGGCGATCAGGTCGTTCAGCGTGGTCGTGACGTTGATCGTGGTGTCCGGATCGGACGGCTGGGCCGCGACATCGGCATCGTCGGTGGCCGTGTTGCCGGGCAGGCGCTTGTCCTTGTGCGTGTTGGAGTCGGCGATCCCGATGATGAAATTCTTCGGGCACCATTCCGCCAGCCCCGGCCCGGCGAAGCCCGCGGGCGGCGCCAGCGGATCGTCCCAGGCGGTGATGACCGGGAAGCCGTCGACCTTGCGCGCCGCCGTGCCCGGCGTGTCGGCCATCGTCGTGTATTCGCGGGTCGGCGCCAGGTTGCGGAAGTAGCGCAGCGCCTCGTAGTACATCTCGCTGACGGGATCGTGGTTCTTGTAGCCGTACTTGCGGCCGAACTGGTTGAGGTATTGCACCACGCCGCTCTGGGTCACGGCATCGGCGCCCGCCAGTCCGAAGCTCGAATTGGTCGCGTCGGCGTCCGGCTTGTCCGGGTTGCGCAGGAAGATGCCCGTGACCGGGTCCCATTCGGTGGCGGTGTTGGCCATGCGGCCCGCGCCGGTGCGCGTGGGTTGCGTCGGTCCCACGAATTTCATGCGGGCGCGCATGACGCCGCCGTCGCGCAGCTTGCTGTCGTCCAGCAAGTAGCCGAAGGCGGAGAAGCGCACCGCCATCGCGTTCTCCTGGATCAGCCCGGTCGGCTTGAGGACCACCTTGGTCGGGTCCACCAACGCATCGTTGGACGGATCGGCGTCCTCCAGACCCGGCGCGTAACGCGTGCAGGGCGTCGCCGTCTCCGGGAAGTCCTTGTTGCAGACCTCGACGCGCACCGGGATCTCGTAGCGCTTGGCGAAGTCCGCCGTGTTGCTGACCCACATCGACGTGCCTTTGTCGGCGACACGGATGTAGAGGGCGTTCCAGGTGTCGTCCCGGACCGCGACCCCGGTCCGCGCGGCCAGTTGCGCGAGGTCGGCCACTTCGGAGGGCCTGGGACCGCCGACGCCGTTGACGCGCTTGTCCGGAAACTGCCCGGTGCCGCCCTGCCCGTCGTGGCGCGCTTTCTCCAGCACCGTCAGCGTGGTGGTGTCGGCCCAACGGTCTCCACCGGTCATCGCCCATCGGAACAGGTCGATGGTCTGCATCGTCGACCAGTTCAGGAAGTTGCCGCTCCAGGCGCCCGAGCACTTGGCCAGCGCGGTGGCGGGCTGCTGCTCGACCCGCTTGGTCGGATCGAAGCCGGCGGTGTACCCCACCGGCACGAAGTAGGTCAGGCCGGCATCGAAGCGATAGCACTTGAACGGGTCGAAGTAGCCCAGGTACGGCATCGACGCGCGTGCGCGCCAGCGCGGGTTGGCCGCGTTGGCGGCGTTGGCGGCGGCGGCGCGCGCGGGCGGGTCGAAGTAGCACACCGAGAAGCCGCCGTCGCGGCCGGCGCAGCCGTTGACCCGCTCGTCGTTGTACGCCTGCACGTTGCCGGTCGGCCACTCGACCGAGAGCGCCAACAGCACGTTGGCCGGCACGGACTGCGTGGTCCGCGGGGGCCGGTCGGCGAGATCCACCTGCGCGCCGGCCGGTGCGGCAGCGCCGAGGCCCACCACCAAGGTGACAGCCGCCAGCGAGGCGGCCGGCAGGCGCCCGCGCAAGGCGGAACGAGCGACGGGGAGGAGTACGGTCGTGAGCATGGCGGATCTCTTCCTCGGGCCGCGGGCCCGTGGTGTTCGGTCAGTCCATCGGCAGCGAGAAGAGCACTTGCGTGATCGTCTCGGCGCCGCGCGGGCCGTTGGTTCGCGCCGTGACGCGGAACACCGGGGCGAAAGGCGATTGCACTTGCGAGCAGCGCGAGCAGTTGTCGGGCGCGCGGGTGGTGGCCGGCGTGCAGTGCGTGGCTGCGGCGGGCTGCGGCAGCGAGCACATGCGCTCGATCATGTAGACCGTGCGCATGCCCTCGCCCGAGTCGACCCGTGCCGCGGCAGACGTGGCGACCGCGCCGAACATCGCCGTCATGGCCGCGTCGTCGAGGATGGCGCGCGGCACGCCTTGGCTGTCGGCCGGCTGGACGGTGGCCTTGTAGGGGATTCCGGTGCCCTGCCCCAGCGCGTCGGTGTCTGTGTTGGCCAGGGCAGCGAAGCGCCGTCCTGCGACGTCCTCGAACTCGCGCATCACGCGGCGGATCACCAGCTCGTTGCGGTTCACCGCGTCGCGCTGGAATGACGTGTTGCGGGCCAACAGCGTGGCGGTGTCCACCGAGCGCATCACGGCGACCGCAGACAGCATCACGCCCAGCAACACGATGAGCGTGATGGCCAGGGTGGCGCCGCGCTGGCGCACCGACGCAGCGAATTTCCGCTTCATCCGCACGCTCCGTTCTTGGGGATGCCCGCCGCACGGCGCTGTTCGCTGCAAAGCGCGATCCACTGCGCGCGCAGCGGCACGACGGCGTCGTACACCTGGTAGCGGTACGTGCGATCCGAGACCGGCACGGTCAACGCCCGGCCGGCGACATCGCCGAACAGCGTGATGGTCGTGGGCGAGTTGCCCCCGCGCTCGCTGGCGCGCACCACGAGCGCCACGCGCAACGCCTTGACGCGCAGCTGCGAGGTCGCCGACGCACCGCCAGCCATGGTGGCGAAGTCGTAGGGCGCCGAAGCAGGGCTCACCCAGCCGTCGATCACGTTGTCGTCCGCCGTGCCGCCGCCCGATCCGTCGTCGACGCCCAGCAGCACCTGCAGGTTGATGACGTTCTCGGCGATCGGCACCGGCACCGCGCCGGGCATGAGCAGGTCGAGCTGCACCAGGCCGGCCGCAGCCGAGATCCCGAAGGCCGAGAAGGACGGCGTCGCGCCCAGGTTCAGCAGCATCCAGTCGCGGTCGCCCGCCAGGCCGGCCAGGGTCGCCGGAAGGTTGAAGGGCGCGCCGGCAGGCCCGGTGGGCAGCACGCTGGGCGCCGGCACGCCGGCCGGCGCCAGGTAGCTCGAATCCACCTGGCCGACGAAGCAATCGTCCACGCCGGACGCTGCCGTGGCGAGCAGCAGGTCGCCCGGCGCGAAGCCGACGCTGGCCCCGGTGCCGACCGTGGTGGGCGACAGCACATTGAGCGCCATCGGAACGTTGCCGGCCGCGGGACGCCCGCCCATCGCGACGAGTTGGTCAGGCCGCGTGCCACCGCCGTCGAGCACGACGATCGGTTGCAGCCGCAACGCGTTGGGCAACGCGTCGAACGGGGCGGGCATGCTGGCGCGCGGCAGGAGGGTCTGGCCGTCCCGGCCGACGCGCAGGTTGCATCCCCACGCGAAGGGCGCCGCCTGCAGCCCCGCGCCCGCCATCCGCAACTCGCGCGACAGCTGCCACAGGGCGATCGCGCCGACCTGCTGCGCGTCCGACCCGCCCATCGTCTGGCGGCGGTGCGCCTGGCTGGCGGTCAGGGCCTGCGCGACTGCAAGCAGCGCGAGCAGGCCGATGGTGACGCCGATCATCATCCCGACCAGCGAACCGCCCCGTTCCCGGCGCAGGCCGCGGCCCGGCAGGCGGGCCTTCGCGAGGGCGGCGCGCTCAGTCATACAAGGCCGTGACGGTGACATGCTGGCGTCCGCGCGACTCGACGATGGTGCTGCCGGCGACGTCGCGCACGGACTCGCGCGGCGGCACCCAGGTGATGGCGATGCGCACGGACAGGGGCTCGCCCGGCAAGGCGTTGAACGCGACCGTCGCATCGCCGGCCGGCAGTCCGCGGCCGGGGCTGCGCACGCGGTTGGTCAGCCAGTCGTCGAAGGCCGCGCCACCGGTGGCGAAGGTCGTCGCGACCGACGTCCGCGGCGAAGCCAGCATTCGCGCCACCAGCTCGTCGGCGAGCAGCGCCGCCTCGATCCGGTAGCGCGCGTCCTGGGACACGCGCACGGCCGACGCCTGCATGCCGACCAGGCCGAGGATGCCCAGCGCGAAGACCAGCACCGAGACGATGGACTCGGTCATCGTGAAGCCGCGCTGGCGTCGTGCGGACGAGGCACGCTGACTGGGTTTGCGGTTCAGCATGGCTCGGGCAACGTCGAAGGGCAGGCGTAGGCGTCACCCGCGGGCCGGGTCGGGTCGCACACGCGGACCGAGCCCGCGGTGGACAGCAACGTGCAGACCCGGCGGCCCGTGGGCGCGTCGGTGAAGCGGACCATCAAGAGGCCGGCGAGCGGACTCCCGGGCGGAACGGTGTAGTCGATCGGGCGGCCGATCGGCGTGAAGGCGATCGAGCGCACCGCACCGGCATCGACGTTGACCTCCGGGCCGCCGGAAGCGGCATTGCTGCCCTGCACCCAGTCGCCCGTGCCGCTTGGTCTCACCACGCGGGTGACGCGGTTGCGGCCGCTGGTGCTCGATACCGCTGTGGCCGACACGGTGTTCGCGGGGATCGCCTCGGTGGAAGTGAACAGCACTTCGACGCTGCGGTTGCGGCGGATCGCCTCGGCCTGGGCCACCCGCAAGGATCCGGCATAGTCGGCGGCTGCGGCGAACACCCGCCGCTCACCCAGGAAGCCCTGGAAGCTAGGGACCGCGAAGGCCGTCACGATGCCGCCGATGGCGATGACGACCAGCGCCTCGATCAGCGTGAATCCCTTTGCGTGCTGGGCTCGCATGGCGGTGCCTCAGCTTCCTTTGCGCGTCACGAAGCGCGACGCGGGCAATGTCACGCTCCCGGCCCAGGCCGGCGGCAACGCGAGCGTCTGCTCCACGCCCGCTTCGTCGACGGAATAGCGGAAGCCGGCGACCGGGCCGGTGCCCGTGGCCGTCCACGTGTAGGACTGCCCCAGCAGCGCAGGAACGCAGGCGAACGAGAAGCGGCTGTCGTTGTCGGTGAAGTTGCCGATGGTGCATCCGCCTGCCGCGAGCGCGTAGCTGCGGTCGTCGGCGTAACGCTGCTCCATGCGGGCGCGCAGGTCCTTCAGAACGCCTACGGCGGCCGTGGCGCGGCTGCGCATGATGTAGTCCGAGTAGGCCGGGATGGCGATCGCGGCCAGGATCGCCATGACCGCCATGACGATCAGCATCTCGATCAGCGTGAACCCTCGGCGTGCTGCCCTTCGGCGCGCACGCGCGTCTCGATCGCGCATCTGTGTCTCGCCTCGGTCGATTGCGTCGGAGCCAATGTAGGCAGTGAGGCGCTGCCCGAGCGAGGCCAGACCGACGAGCGGGCGGTGGCTCGTCACGAGCGTGCCCGGGTGACCGTCGAGTGCGCGACAAACTTCCTTTCCCTGTCAACGCGCTGACCGATTATCTATTACTGGCGCGGGATTGCGGTTCGCTGACCGCGTAGTTCTTATTCGCATTTCGCGTCGGAAAACTACTACTTCGCTTGTAGTTGTTTGGCTAAGACGGCGTTCTGCTTGGGGTGGTTTCTCTTGGGGCCGTGCGGGAGGTGGTGGAGGATGGGCGCGGAGGGGCGGCGCTCGCGGGCCGGTCTTCGCCGGCC
>ERZ1066118.56-NODE-56-length-131124-cov-14.925650_pt1 | contig 131124 bp, 102 predicted proteins | sample MGYA00382765_ERZ1066118 | MGnify/ENA primary metagenome ERZ1066118 (study PRJEB33369, sample SAMEA5778348) | biofilm metagenome | biome: Industrial cooling water; feature: Water cooling tower basin; material: Biofilm | place: United Arab Emirates | collected...
GAATTACCGCTCCGGCTGGTCAGGGAATGGTGGCGGGCCACGAAGCGCTCAATTTTGGGGCGACAATCAACCAATCAACTCGACTGCCATGAAAAAACTATCCCTCGTCCTCGGGCTTGGCCTGACCCTGCTCGCCGTCGCCTGCGAAAAATCCGCCGTTGACCCAACCGACCCCCAGCCCGGCCAAACCGACCAACCCACGGGCCTCGTTACCCCCGTCGGCACCCCCGACGGCCCCATCGTCAGCGCCCAAATCGGCCCCGAAGGCGGCGCTCTCCAATCGCCCGACGGCCGCTTCCAAATCATCATCCCGGCCGGTGCGCTGAGCGCCGCGCAGACCATCCAGGCCCAGCCCATCACCAACCAGGCCCCCGGCGGCAAGGGGCAGGCCGTTCGCCTGACGCCCCACGGGCAGCAGTTCGCCAAGCCGGTCACGGTTCGCTTCCGCTACACCGAAAAAGACCTGGCCGGTACCTTCGCCGAAGCCCTCGGCGTGGCCTACCAAAGCGACAAGGGCACCTGGAAAATCGCCGGGGCCGTGACGCACGACCCGGCGGCGAAAACCGTCTCGGTCGCGACGACGCACTTCAGCGACTGGAGTTTTTTCGAGGCCATTTCGCTCGACCCCGCCTACCGGGTGCTCGACCCCGGCCAGAACGCGCCGTTGGCCGTGCGGTGCGTGGTGCCCCGCGCCGACGACAGCCACTTGCTCGTGCCCATCGGCCAGGAAGCCCAGGACGCCGAACTCGTCAACCCCGAGGCCCTGCTCGATTCCAAATTCATCGACAAGTGGGAATTGAAGGGCGACGGCGACCTGCAAGCCACCGGCAGCACGGCCAAGTACTTCGCCCCCAGCCGCGTCCCGGCCCAAAACCCGATTCGGGTGGAGGTGGGCATCAAGTCGAAAGGCAAGGCCGTCGGGCTGCTCATCGCCCGGATTTACGTGGCCCCCGAAGGCATCTCGCTGCAACTGGACGGCGGCGAGTGGGAAACGTACCCCGGCGGGGCCAACCTCACCGGCACGAGGAACGTCATCACAGGCAGGAAGGGCAACTGGGGCCTGATACTGGTCTGGACGGGCAAGACCGAAGGCCAGTACGCCTGGACGATGGGAACCGCCGTCAGTTTTGTCCTGGACGACGGCATCGGCTTCCGGCATTACCAGAACCGCTACGGCTTAGGCCCCAACCTCAGCGGCGGCTTCCTGACGATTGACGACGACGGCAGCGAGACGGGCGGGTACGTGGTCGGGACGTTCAACCTCGAACCCGCCGGCTGGTACCAGACCGACCCGTTCAACCCCACGGGCACGACCCGCATCCGGGGCTTTTTCCGGGTCAAGGCCGGGAAGTGAGGGATTTCGCAGGTAATTTGGAAGTGCGTTTTCCGCTACGTTCTGAGGCGGCAAGGACGGTTTAGAAGGAAAAACAAGAAATGAAAAATAAGAAATGAAGAAGGCGTCAGAAGGCATCAACCTTTTTCATTCCTTATTTTTCATTTCTTGTTTTTACCTCTTCCAAACTTAAAGGCCCGCCACCCGCCCCCTCCCCATCCGCTGGTACTCCACGGGCGTGGCCTGCACGATGCGCCGGAACTGCCGGTGAAAATGCGAGAGGTTGTTGAACCCGCTGGCGTAGCACACTTCGCTGACGTTCAGGCTGCCCTCGGTGAGCAGCTTGCAGGCGTAGCCGATGCGCACTTCGGCCAGGTACTCGAAGTAACTTTTGCGGGCGCGGAGCTTGAAATACCGGCAAAACGCGGCGGTCGAGAGGTTCGTCAGCGCCGCCACGGTGCCCAGGGCGATGGGTTCGCGGAAGTGGCCGATGGTGTACTCGTACACGGCGGCCATTTTTTCCGAAGCCTTTTCGTGAACCGTGCTGACGTACCCCAGCGGGTTGAGGTACTCGAACTCGGTGGAGCGGGCCAGCCCGTCGAGCAGGTCGAGGAGGCGGAGCAAACGTCGGGGTTCGGCCAGGTCGCCCAGGGCCAGCAGGTGGTGGGTGGCTTGCCGGTGGGTTTCGCCGAAAAACCGCAGGCCCCGCAACGCCCGGTCGAGCAGGCCGCGGATGGGACCAAATTCGGGCAAATCGAAAAAGTTTTCTCCCAAAAAATCGTCCCGGAACTGCACGACGATGGTTTCCGGCTCTTCTCCGGTGTGTTGCTCGTAGTAGGCCCGGTCGCGCTGGCGGGTGTGGGGCAGGTTTTTGCCGAACAGCAGCAGTTCACCCTCCTCGATGCTCCGGATGGCGTTGCCGACGAAGTTGGTGCCCTTGCCCCGGAGGCAGTACAGCAGTTCGATTTCGGGGTGGTAGTGCCAGGGGTTGTCCCAGGCGATGCCGTCGCCCTTCAGCACGTACGACGAGGCCAGCGGCGAAGGCACCCGGAGGAGGTGGGGTTTGTGCATGGCAATGGTGGTAAATTGAACGGCAGAGAAAGTTTTGCAAAAATTCGTGTCAAAATAGTGTCTTCAATTGCGCAGTTCGTGAAGGATTCCGGGAAAAAATTTTCGGAGCATTGCATCAGAAAATCGTTTCCCCAACCATGATCAAAATCGCCCTCGTCGGGGCCGGTGGCAAGATGGGCTGCCGCCTGACCGACAACTTCCTCCAATTCCCCCAGTACGACGTCCGCTACCTCGAAGTCAGCGAGCGGGGCTGCGAAAACCTCGCCCAGCGCGGGGTGAGCGTCACCGACCCGGCATCGGCCCTCCCCGACGCCGACGTGGTCATCCTCGCTCTGCCCGACGTGGCACTCGGCAAGCTCTCCGCCGAATTCATCCCGATGATGAAACCCGGTGCCGTGGTGCTGACCCTCGACCCCGCCGCCCCCCTCGACGGCGTGATTTACCACCGCGACGACCTGGGCTACGTCATCGCCCACCCCTGCCACCCGTCGGTGTTCAATTGGGAACCGACCGAAGAGGCCTTCCGGGATTTTTACGGGGGCATTTCCGCCAAGCAATCCATCGTCGTGGCGCTGATGCACGGCACGGAGGCCCACTACGCGCTGGGTGAGCAGGTGGCGAAGGACATGTACCAGCCCATCAAGGACGTCCACCGGATTACGCTCGAACAAATGGCGATTCTGGAACCGGCGATGGTCGAAACCCTGGCCCAGACCTGCATGGAAGTCGTCAAGGAAGGCTACGACCGCATCGTGGCCCTGGGCGTGCCCGAAGCCGCCGCCCGCGATTTCGTGCTGGGGCACCTGCGGATTCAGATTGCGGTGTTGTTCCGCGAAGTCAACGGGACGTTCTCGGATGCCGCCTACAAAATCTCCAAGCGCGCCAAGCCGATTCTGTTCCGCGAAGGCTGGCAGAAAATCTTTGAACTCGACGACATCCGCGAGCAGGTGAAGGACATTACGGGGCGGTGAAAGGCAAATTCCTAAAAAGGACGCGAATAATGGGATGGAAAAGGATAAAATTCCTTGTCCCGTAGGGACAAAATGTTGATAGAAACTGCATCCTGGAGGTTTTTGCGTGCCGTAGGTACGCTACTGTGGCGTACCTACGGCACGCAGTCGAAGTCCGTGAATGCTTCTCTACCGCGCGGCGGCCGCCAATATTAAGCCCCTACGGGGCCGCTGAGGGCATTTCATCCCATTATTCGTGTTAAAAAGGAAAAACAAGGAATGAAAAATGAGAAATGAAAAAGTAATGTCAGCCTCTCCCTTTTTTCATTTCTCATTTTTCATTCCTTGTTTTTCCTTTCATCTCCACCCAAAATGCTCCCCCGCCTCACCGTCTCCGAAAACCGCCGTTTCCTCGTCACCCAGAGCGGTGACCCGTTCTTCTGGCTGGGCGACCCGTCCTGGGAACACTTCCACCGCCTGACGCCGGGAGAGTTGGAAATCGGCCCTCGACCTCGCCGGGGCGCGGCAGATGCGGTACGTGCGCGAGTTGATGACCAGCCGCCCGATGCCCGACCGGATTCCCGACCAAACCCTGCTCGCCGAAAACAGCCCGGACGTGGAGCACCACGCCGTGGCCACCCGCGCCGCCGACGGCAGTTACGCCTTCGTGTACGCGCCGACCGGGCGGGCGTTTTCGCTGAACACCGCCCCGCTGGCGGACTTTTTCCTTATCGGCATCGGGTTCAATGTTGAACTCGTTGCGGGCAATCCCCTGCTCGCCGCCCTCGGCGACCCGGCGGCAGCGGCAGCCGCCTCAACATTGGCAACGTCCTAGGGGGGCCGTGGCCCAAATCATCGCGCCCCTGCTCGTGGTGCTTCGTCAACATCCCTACGGACGTGCTGGCCCGCCTTGCCCCGGCGGAAGCAGAATGGTGCGTGGAAAATTTTCAGTTCAACAACCTCTTCGACAATTCAAAAGCGAAGGAACAACTCGGCTTCCGCTACACGATTCCCTACCGCGAAGGCGTCCGCCGCTGCCTGGCCCACCTCGACGCCACGGGCGGGATTGAGGATTGCGGGAAACATCCATTTTACGACGGAGTGTTGGAACGGTGGGCGAACGCCCTGGCAGGTTTGTAAGGACCAGATGGCAGTCCTCCGGTGCGCGGCGTCCACGAACCAGCAAAGTGAGCGCCGAAAATCCGTACTTTTACCCAAAACCGTACGGACGGATGTTGCAGAAAAAATCCGCCTGACCGAAGCCCAGGAAGCCCTGCTTCGGCAAGGCGGCGTTGTGGCGATTCCGGCGACGTGGGAAGAATTCTGGGAGTTTTTGCAGGAAACCGACTACCGCGTCGAATACCACAACGATAAAATCATTGTCATGGGCTTGGCAGCGTTCATCCACGAGCTACTGGTGGGGCAACTCATCACGCTCCTGACTAATTTTTACAAAGGCAAAGGCTTGCTGGTGGTCGGCAGCAACGTGGGCGTGAAAACCGATGGCCTGAAAAAAGGTTACTACAACCCCGACGTGACCGTCGTGCAGGGCCTGCCCGAATTCTGTGGCGATTCCATCGCCGTCATTACCAATCCTTACCTCGTGGTGGAAGTGCTTTCCGAATCGACCTTCAATTACCATCTGCACCACAAACTGGCCAAGTACGAAAAGCTGGAAAGCATGTTCGAGGTGGTGTTCGTGGACCGCTTCCACCGGGAAGTGCAGACCTTCCGCCGCACCGACAACCCGAAAGTCTGGACCCAAACCTTTTTCACCCAACCCGACGAACCCGTCCGCCTGGGCAGGGCCGTTAAGTTCTTTAACTGTGATGGATAATGTTCAATGTTCAATCTTCAATGAGTTGATTTCTAATTCATTGAACATTGAAAATTGAGCATTGAACATTTTTAGCGTCCCCAACCAGAACTTAACGGCCCTGCGTCCGACTGGGGGATTGCACCGTGCCGCTGGGGGAGATTTTCGCCGGGCTGCCGGAGGGGTTGGGGTGAGCCGGTTTCACCACATCCCTGCTGCATTTGACGCCAAAAAGCCCCGCAGTCCGGCCCGCTGGGGCTGGTATTGTGCTGGCGGCCGGTTTCATTTTCCCGAAAAAAAACTACCCGTCACGCCACCACCAGCGGTTTAATCAGCTTCACCCGCACTTCAAACGCCTCGTCGGTTTCGGCGATGCCGATGTCGGGCTGGTTGAGGAGGCGGTATTTTTCGGAAATATTCAGCAGGCCCTTGCGCGTTGAGCCGACGCGGTTGCCCATTTTCCGCTGGAGCGTGTTGCGCACGACGAGGTCGTCCGTGCCGTCGGTGAAAATGTCGATGGTGAGCGGGCGGTCCGCCGAGACTTCGTTGTGCTTGACGGCGTTTTCGACCAGCAGTTGGAGCGTCAGCGGGGGCAGAAAGTACCCCTGCTTCGATTCGGGCACGGCCACATCGAGGCAGATGCCCCGGCCATAGCGGGTTTTCAGGAGGTGGTAGTACGACTTGATGAACGAAAGCTCCTGCCGCAAGGTGGTCAGTTCGCTGTCGCTGGAACGAAGCAGGTAGCGGTACACGCTGCTCATTTCGTCGACGAACTGCTCGGCCTTGCGGGGTTCGTCGGCGATGAGCGAAGAGAGCGAGTTCAGGGAGTTAAACAGAAAATGCGGGCTGATCTGCGCCTGCAAGGCCCGCATCTGCATTTCGGTCATTTGCTGTCGGAGTTGGTGAACCGCCAGTTCGGCCTCGGCGTGTTCGCGGCGGCGTTGCTCGCGTTCGCGGGCCAGTTGCTGCTCCACCACGGCCTTGCGCACGGCCTCGCGGCGGTGCCGGTAGGCCAGCCCGACGGAGAAAAACAACAATTCGAGGATGATGCCGGCGTGCAGGTACGTCAGGTGCGCCCGCCAGAACGGCTCCGTGCCCCGCTCCATGCCCGGCCAGACGAGGCTCAGCAGCACGGACGTCAGCCCGCCCACCACGAGCATCAGCGAGCCGGTGATGAACAGCCGCGTGACGATGTCGTTGCGCCGCAGGATGCGAAAAATCGTGTACAGCGCCACCCCGATGAGGCTCAGGCGCTCGGCGGTGAAAATCGCCGCGTGCAGGGGCGTCGGCCAGAAGTCGGTGAACAGGATGACGACCGACTCGTACCCGGCGTAGCCCAGCAGCAGGTACTGCGAAAACCGCAGCATCCGCACGAGCGTGGTGTGGGCGTGGGTGTCGTTGAGTTGCAGGAATGCCCGCGTGAAACCCAGATACACCAGGTAGGCCACGTTGGGCATCACGATGCGCACCAGTTCCCAGCCCGATTCGCTGAACCCGACGCGCTCGCGGTTGCAGCGGAGGGTGAAATACAGGAGCCACACGAGCATGTAGCCGGTGTACAACCCGTAAATGCGTTCGCGGTACAGTACCCACTGCACGACGTTGTACAGCAGCATGGCCAGCACCATGCCGATAAACAACAACGCCCAGGTTTGGTAAGTCATGGCAGGAAAAAGGCCCCTTCTCAACGAAACGGTAAAAGTAGGCAGACCGCGCCGCGTCGCCGGGTTGGTTTGGGTTGAACCGGCAAAAGCCCTTCGTGAACTGCGCACGAGAGGCGCTCAACCGAAAGCAGTTACTGCCCAAACTGCGCCACCCGAAACCGGGCGCTGACGCTCGCGGTGGTGTGTGGCAGGTGGCCGGGCGAGTGCAGGGTGCCGCTGATGGTCCCCGCGATGGGCTTGCCGTTGCCGCCGTATTCGGTGATGTTGACCGTGACGGGGCCGTACACCTTGCCACCGGGCAGCGAGCGCGACATGCCCCAAAACGTGCCGGACTCTTCGGTGGCGCTCACCGACCATTCCGCAGCTTTCTCCGCGCTAAGCATGTACGTGCCCGCCCCGGCAAAGGGCAGGGTGACCGACAGCGACGCGACTTTGGCCGACGGGGTGGTGTCGAAACGTTGCCGCAGTTCGATGTACAAGGCCCGGGCGACCCCATCGACCTCCGCCACGAACACCCCGGGGTCGTCGTAGGTTTTGCCCGCGATTTTCAACTCCCCGGCGGGCACGACGTTGACGTTGGCCACCAGCGCCAGGAAAGCCCGCACGGCGGGGTTGTACAACTCGACGGTCAGGGCCACGAGGCGGCGGTCTTTCACCGGCACGAGGCTGGGGGCGGTGTAGGCCAGCAGGGCTTCCCCCTCCGGGTTGGCCCGGTGTTCGAAAACGCCGAAGTCGCCGGCGTGGGCTTTGCCATTGACGAGCAGTTTCTGCACCACGTCCCTCGGTGCCAGGCCGGGCAGGGGGACGAGCAGGTCCTCGTCGGTGCCGGTTCCGAGGCTTTGAAAATCCACGAACGTGACGCGCATGGGCAACCGCTCGCCCGGCACCACCGTGGCCGTTTCGGGCGTGAGTTTGTACTGCTCGAGGAAGGCGATGGCCTCCCGGCTCACCCGCCGGATTTTGGCCGTGACGGTGCCCGTGGCGGGGGTCACCTCGGCCCGTTGCGACAGCCGCCAGGTGCCCGAAGCCTGCTGCCGGGCCAGGGCCACGTTGCCCGGCGCGGTGCCGGTGATTTCACCCGGCCGGGCTTCCAGCCGGGGGCGGTACACGGCGACGATGGGTTCGGAAACGGTGATTTCCAGGCCCTCGATGCGGTACGACGACCCGGAGCCGTTGGGGGCCGTGTTTTCGACCTCCTGCACCGTGACGGGCGTGTCCTGACTCACGGCCCCTTTCGGAAACGTCAGCGCCAGCTTGCCGTCCGCCGTGGTGAGCGTGCCCCCGGCGGGGCCGATGGTCTGGGTGGTGGGCGAGCCGACGGGCTTGCCGAGTTCGGTCGGCGGGGCGGGCGTCAGGTTCGGGCCGGAACCCGGGTTTTGCGGGTCGGGGTCGTGTTCGGGACCGGTGCAAGCCAGCAGGGCCAGCCCGACCAGCAGCGGGAGTTTTTTGGGGAAAGGATTCATCGCTTGAGAGTTGATTGTGCCGTCAAAATTGGTGACCCTCCGCTCAACTCTCCGGCACCCGCTTCCACGAAGCGACAGAAGCAGCCGGTGAAACAACCCGCCGGGCTGGTGAAACCGACCAGGCGGGAGGCAAGACGCGATTCGTTTCGGCGAAACCCGGCGTTTTCGATAGGACTCTGCGCCAACTGCCCCATCGATGAACGAACACGTTGATGGGTAGAAACGGCCACTTTCGGCGTGGCTGGGCACCGACCTCATCGGGCTACCAGCAGACCAAATGTGTTTTCCGGAAAACAAAACCCCGAACACGTGGTTTGACGGGAGAACGCACAACCCACCCGGAAATCCCCGAAAACCGGCCCCGCTGGCCGTCTTCGTTTTCACGCTAATCCATTCCGACGGATGAAGCCGTTCCACTTCCCCCTGTCCGTTTTGCTGTTCGCGCTGGCTGTTCTCGCCTGCAAAACCGCCCCCAAATCGGCCATCTCCCGCCCCGATTCCAGCCGCGAATCGCTCGACTGGCCCGGCACCTACCGGGGCACCACGCCCTGCGCCGACTGCGAGGGCATCGAAACCGTGCTCACACTCCTTCCCGACCGCGCCTACACCCTCCAACGCCGCTACCGGGGCAAGGAAACCGATTTCCGCGAAGCGCGGGGCACCTTCGACTGGTCCGCCGACGGGAGTAAAATCACCCTGCCCGGCGACGATGGCGCGCTGTTTCTCGTCGGAGAAAACCGCCTCTTCCAACTCGACCGCGCCGGGCAGCGCATCACCGGTAGCCTCGCCGACCGTTACGTGCTCACCAAAGACCAGGCCGCCTCGGGCCTGACCGAGCGGTACTGGAAACTCACCGAACTCTACGGCAAACCCGTCACGACGGCCCCCGGCCAGAAAGAACCCCACCTGATTTTCAAAGCCGCCCCCAGCCGCGTGGCGGGCAGCGGGGGCTGCAACAACCTCATGGGCGGCTACCAACTCGGGCCGGGCAACCGCCTCCGGTTTACGCAGATGGCCAGCACGATGATGGCCTGCCCCGACATGACGACCGAGGATCAACTCAGGAAAGCCCTCGAAACCGCCGACAGCTATGCCCTCCGGGGCGATACGCTCGTGCTCAACCGGGCGCGCATGGCCCCCTTAGCCCGGCTCGTGGCGGGGGCAATGCGGTAACGATTTCGGGTTCCCCGAAGGCTTCGGCGTTCATGCGGGCTTTTTACCGGTACACTTTCCTCTAAGCCAAAACCCCTCTCTCCCATTCACCGCCAAATGAAAAAGGGTTATGGTCGTCACGCCGTTCGATTTTGTGTACTTCGCAGGAAGTTTCATTGCTACGCTGGTTTGTCTGGTCGTGGTGCTGTATCGGGGCAACCGGCACTGCAACGCGTTTCTGGCCATCGGTCTGTTTAGCTTAGGGTACGTCCTGCTTTCGTTTTTTCTGATTGAAACCCGACTGCTGCTCCGGGTGCCGCACCTGTACCGGACGGGTAGCCTGATGGGTTTTCTGTTCTGGCCCGCGTTTTACCTGTACGTGCGGCAGTCGGTGGCACCCTCCCGATTGACTTGGCGCGATGCGGTTCACCTGTTGCCCTTTGTGCTGTTCGCCGCCGATTACGGGCCTGTTTTTCTTTACGCTGCCGAAGAAAAACGACGGATGTTTTTAACCAAGACCTACGCCGAGTACATCGTGGGGTTGGACGAAGGCTGGCTGGTCACGCCACGCACCTACGTCTGGCTTCGCCTCGGGCAAATTGGGGTGTATTGGGGAGGACAGGTGTACCTGGTCTGGGGGTGGTTTCGCGCCAGCCGAGGCGCCAAGGCGCCCACCTGGGCGCGGTCTTGGCTACGCTGGTTCGGCTTGCTGCTGGTCATGCAGAGTATTCTGGCTTGTGCGGGGCTGGTCATTGCCTCAGGCAGTGCCCTCGATGCGCACCGCATTTGGTTCATGGTTGCCATCGGCTTGATGAGCCTCGCCATGACCTTCGCCCTGCTGCTCCAACCCCACCTTTTGCACGGGTTGCGGGGGCACACGCACCCTGGCCCCGTCAAGGTTCCCGCACGGTCATCGCCGGAACGGGCCTTTGATGACGCACTGCACGACCAACTCACGACCCTCATGCAAGAACAGCAACCGTTTTTGAAGACGGGCTACTCCCTTCCTGACCTTTCGGCCGACATGGGCCTGCCCGTCCACCAGGTCTCGAACCACATCAACCAGCGGTACGGGATGAATTTCAACGAGTACATCAACCGCCACCGAGTGGAACATTTCAAAAACCGGCTCCAACGCCACGACTGGCAGCACTTAACCCTCGAGGCCCTGGCTCGGGAAAGCGGTTTTTCTAACCGATTCACGTTTACCAACGCCTTCAAGCGTACCACCGGCATGACGCCTACGGACTACCTGCGCAGCCAACGCCGGGCTTCCTGAACAAGCCCCCGTTGAAGGTTATAAATCGCCACGACGAAGCGGTGAGAAATTATAATTTCTCACCGCTTCGTCGTTTTCAGACTTGATAAACCCGAACCGGCTCCCCGAATTTTGGCCTGATTTTCAACTTAGTATCATCATCAGTTCTCCCGGCAGCTTCCGCAAAACGAGTGCGAACGAATTCACCAGCCGCTACAAACCATGCACCAGATGTTGCGTTTTCCGGGCCGAGCATTCCCCGTGTGGATGTTGCTGGCGATGGGCTTCTTCGGGCTGCTTACCGGGTGGCTGGCGGCCCTTGCGGCCCGTTTCGTGGACCCTGGCCTGGGCGTACTGCTGGCGGTGGGGGCACTCGCTTCGGCCTGCCTGCTGACGGGTCGGCTGGCACCCCACCGGGTGTCAGGACCCTGGCGCAAGCCAAAGGCCCTACCGGCATTGCCGGGCAACGCGAGCACAGTGCTGGTGGAGGTCAACGAGCTTTGGCAGCCCGGCGTGCTGATCGAGCGGTCCATTTCGGGCATGTGCGTCGTGTACGTGCCCGCCACGTTCCAGCCGCTCACCGGCTCGGTGTACGTGGTGCCTCCCCACAAACTCCAACCCCTCGACATGCCCCTGCCCGAACTGACCGCCGCGCTCAGGCGGTTCGGTCGAGGCATGTCCAGCCGTGTGACCACGCCGTTCGCGGCGGAGTGAACAGTGAACACCGTGCGCAAACGTCCATTTTTCAATAAATCAATCTCTATGAAACACCGCCCTGTTTTTTCCACCCTGTTCCTGTCGTTCCTGCTGGCGGTTTCCTGCGGCAAGCAGGACCCCCTCGTCCCCTCCCAGGGGCGCGGATCGCTCGTCGAGTCGGTTCAGCTCGGGACACTGACCAAAGCCCAGGTGGCCGAACTCATCACCGATTTTTCCGCCCAGAACGTGGCTCGCTACGACGTCACGTACCACGCCATCACCTACCGCACCGAATACGACGGCGGGGGTGTTGAATCGAAGGGCCTGCTCATCCTGCCCACGGGCGTGGCCGCACCCCCGTTGCTGGCGTACTTCCACGGTACGTTGCTGCCCCTGCCGTCGCTGATGAAAAAGGAAACGCCTTCGCTCTTCGCGGGCAGCGCCGATGGCTTTCGGGAAGTGCGCACGATGGGCCTGGGGTTCGCCTCGGCGGGGTATGCGGTGTTTCTGCCCGATTACATCGGCTACGGGCTGACCGAAAAAAAAGAGCACCCGTACATCTACTACCCCGAAATGTTCAAGTCGAACGTCGACGGGCTGCTGGCCGCACGGGAATTTTTGACCAAACAGGGCGTTCCCGCCAACAAACGCCTGTTTCTGACGGGCTGGTCACAGGGGGGCGGGGCCTGCCTTTCGGCGCACAAGTACATCCAGGAAAGCTACGCCGACCGGTTCGAGGTGGTGGCCAGTTCGAGCCTGGCGGCCCCGTCTAACGTCACCCGGCTGGTCAACACCGTGCTCGAAAAGGAAAAAGAAGCGCAGGGCATTCTGTTCGTCGTCTCCTGGGCGCTGTATTCCATCAACCGGTTCTCGGCCATCAAGCGCCCCACCGACCAAATCTGGACGTACCCCGTGCCCAACCAGATGGCCGCCGTGCTGCCGCTTTCCAACGTGCCCGACCAAATCCTGCGCGGGGCCTTCATCCGGGGTATCCGCACGGGCACCGACCGGGCCTTCGCCGACGAACTCAAGCGCAACTCCGTCCACGAGGGCTGGAAGCCCGTCGGACGGGTGTTCCTCCACCACGGCGACGACGACAGCGTGGTGCCCTACTTCAACTCGGTGGATGCCCTCAACGGCCTCAAAGCCCAGGGCGGCGACGTGACGCTGTACACCTACCCCGGCGGCGACCACGACACCGAACTCGACAACTTCGTGCTCACCACCCTCAACGATTTTGAACCGTTGAAATAAACCGCCCCTCCATGAACCGCATCGTTTACCTCCTTTTCGCGTGCGCCCTCGCGGCGGCGGCGAACGGCCAGAACACCCTCCGCCCGAGCTTGTATTTTCAGAACCAGAACCTGAACTACTACAACCCGGCGGCGGGCTTCAATTCCGCCGAAACCGACCTGGCCCTCACGCTTTACGGCCGGGTCAAGTCCGTGGATAGCCCCGTCTGGGACAAGCCCATGACGTTTTTCGCCAACTACCTCGGGCGATTGAAGGGCGACGCCGGATTTTATTCGGCCTCGCTTCTGCGCGACACCTATTCGTTTTTCAACCGTACCGGTCTCGCCGTGGGGTACACCCGGCAGTACAAGGTGTTCAACACCCGCACCCTGAGCCTGGGCGGGCGGGCCGTGTTCAACTTCGACCGCATGAACTGGGCTGAAGCCCCGCAGTTCGGTCAGACCGGCTCCGGCACCCGCATCACGCCCGACCTCGACCTGGGCGTGCAGTACGAAGGCAACCGCCTGCGCGTGGGATTGGCCGTGAAAAATGCCTTTGGCAGCGCAGCCAAACTCGACGGGGCCACATTGCTCAAAAACCAGCGCGAGGGTTATCTCAACGCGTCGTTCGCGCTCATTCGCCGCGAAAACTTCACGCTCTCGCCGTACACGTTGCTCCAGTTGAACCGCGATTTCGGCGTGGACGCGGGCCTGTACTTCTCACTCTACCGCCGCCTCAACCTGTCGTACCAGTTCCAGCTTTCTGAACTGCGCAGCGTGTTCACGGCTGAGGCCAACCTGACCAAAAACCTGCACGTGGGCTTCGCCGCCGGGCCGTCGCGGCTGTACCGGGACGCGGATTATGATTTTCTGGTGGGGGTGAATTTCTGAGAAGAGTTCGATGGGTGGGCGGGTGGGGTCCATTCGCCGGCACTCGGCCAGGCCGTGGGCGGCGTAGTCTTCAAACCCCACGCTCGTCCGCGTTTGCAACGCGGGTGCCCGTGGTGTGCATCTATGGCACCCGAGCGGTATTACCCCGCCCAGCCACGGCCCCCAGCGCTGCCCGTTTGCCTCATTCGCTCGGCAACTGTAAGCCAGCCGACATTCCGCATCGGCCCTTCCCGGTAGATTTACGGCCGCATCCCCAGGCGAGTGCTTGACCGGATGCTTCCCAACGCCGTATTTCGCCATGAGAGCCACCCGATTTTCGTTTACCTGCCTCTGCTTGTTCAGCGTCCTGTCGCTTTTTGCCCAGAAACCCGCCGTATTCTCCCCCGGCGGCAAGGCCCTCAACGGCTACGACCCGGTGGCATACTTCACCGAAGGCAGGCCCGTCCGGGGTGAGTCGGCTTACGCGGTGCAGTGGCAGGGTGCCACCTGGCACTTCGCCAACGCCCAACACCGCGACGCCTTCCGGGCTGACCCCGAGCGGTACGCACCCCAGTACGGGGGTTACTGTGCCTACGGCATGTCGAGGGGCTACAAAGCCCCCACCGAAGCCGACGCCTGGACCATCCTCGACGGCAAGCTCTACCTGAACTACAACCAAAAGGTGCGCACCGAGTGGGACAAAGACCGGGGGGGCTACATCCGGAAAGCGGATGAAAACTGGCCGCAGGTGAAGAGCCGGTAGCCCGCAGCAGTCGGGCGCTTTCCGTTATCTTTGGGGATCAACGTGGAAGGATCAGAAACCCGTCGGCATGACCATCGCTCCCCTCGACCTCCTGCTGCTGCTTGGTTCGCTGCAAGGAGTTATTTTGGCGACGATTCTCTGGTTCAGCCGGAAAGGCAACCGGCTGTCGAACCGGCTGCTGGCCGGGCTACTCGGATTGCTGGCCCTGATGAGTTGGGCGGTCGGAACACCGATTCCCAATCCCTTCGTGAGTTTGCTCACCGACGTGGTGCCGTTCATCAACGTCATGCCCCTGGGGCCGCTGATTTTTTTTTACGCCAAATCGGTCATCGACCCCCAATTCCGGCTGGGCCGAGCCGAGCGGTTGCATTTCTGCCCGGTTGTGCTCGATTGGGGGGGCACGCTGATTGCCTGGACGTTTCTGGTCGGCGTGACGCTGGGCGTGTTTTCCCCGCAAGACAGGCCGACCTGGGAGCGCATCGTGACGGAGTACAACACGTACGTCGATATTCCGCGCTGGATGTCGGTGGCCGTGTACCTCCTGCTGGCCCGGCGTTGGCTCAATCGGCAACAACCGACGAGTCAGGACCCGGAAGCCCTCCGACTGCCCCACGCCATTCGCTGGTTGCGGCAGTTTCTGAACGTTTTTCTGGTTTTCCAGGTGCTTTGGCTCGTTCATCTGGTGCCGTACATCGTTCCCGCTACGCGGGCCGCGCTGCTCCAGCAGTTCGGCTGGTACCCGATTTACATCCCCATCGCCTTCCTGATTTACTGGCTGGGGCTGAAAGGCTACCTGCACGCGCGCAGTGAGGTCGCCGTAGCCACCCTTCGTAAAACCGCTCCGCCCACCCTGCCGCCCGAAGTGGCCGTTGTGATGGTTGAGCGCCTCAGGCACGCGATGGAGGCGGATCGGTTGTTTCTCGATACTGAACTGACCGTCGAGAAAGTTGGAAAACACCTGGGGATAGCGCCGAAAATCATTTCTTCCGTGCTCAACGGGCACCTTCGGAAAAGCTTCAACACGTTCATCAACGAATACCGCGTTGAGGCCGTCAAGCAGCGGCTGACCGACCCAACCCCTGCCCTGACCCTGACCGGCACTGCCTTTGAGTGCGGTTTCAATTCGCAGGCCACGTTTCAGCGGACGTTTCGGCAGCAAACGGGTCTTTCACCGACCGAATACCGCAACCGTCTGGTAAAAAACAACGCTCAAATCCGGATTTGAGTAGCATTGCCCGTCGGTTTGAGCCTGTTTTGGGCGAAAAACGACGCGTTTGATGAAAGTTGCTCTCTGCCTGCTCTTCCTTCTTCCCTTCGGCGCTCAGGCCCAGCCTGGCACCGATTCGTTGTCCACCAAACTGCTCCAACCCGCCGACCTGCGGGCCGATTTCCGGTACCTGCGCCGGTTGCTTCAGGAAACGCACCCCGGACTGTACCGCTACACGCCGAAAGAGCGGATGCAGGCCAAACTCGATAGCCTCGACCAAAGCCTGAGTCAGCCGATGCCGTTTTATGCTTTTTTCAAGGCCGTCTCGGCGCTCCTGGCCGATGTCCGTTGTGCACACACGCACGCACTGCCGCACAAAAAGTGGCAGGAACAATCCAACAACACCCTGAAAACACTGCCGATTTTTCTGTGGTCGGCCCAGGGGCGCTCCTTCGTGTTGTTCAACGGTACCCCTGACCCCGGCATCAAACCCGGTTTTGAACTCCTCGCCATCAACGGGCAACCGATGGAGGCCATCCGGGAGCAGGCATTTCGCTACCATTGGCGGGATGGGTTCATCGAATCGAGCCGGGAGCAGGCCGTGCGGGGGCAGTTGTTCGCCTTGTTTTACTACTGGTACATCGCGCAGCCGGAAACCTTTACGCTCACCTTCCGGACGCGGGCGGGCGACACGAGCCAGTTCAGCGTACCCGCCCAGCCCTTCGCCGTGTCGTGGAAAGCGATGAAGACCAACCCGGTCAACCGGCAAATGCTGGCCTGGTACAATGCCAAAAAGCCGAAACACCCCTGGCGACTTTCCTTTCCCGACAGCCTGGCGCACACGGCGTTGCTGCGGCTCGATGCCTTCGGAGGCGAAGGAGCCAGAAACGGCGATGAGGCCATTCGGCGGTTTCGGGCTTTCATGGACAAGACGATGGCCAGACTGGTGAAAAAACAAACCCGGCACCTGATTGTCGACGTCAGGAGCAACACCGGCGGCTGGGACAGCCAGGGCATCGAACTGTTCACGTACCTGATGAAAACCGACTCCGCCGTGCCGTACTATGCCCGCCAACACAGCATCACCGACAGCACGGAGTTTCTTCAATTTTCCGACCTCTCAGCCGAAGACCGCAAGAACGTCCGGAACGAACTTAGCCCCGAACCCGATGGCACGTTTACCCTGAAACAAGGCAACACCACCCACGAACCCAAGCGCTACCCGCCCAAACCCAACCGATTTCGCGGAAACGTGTACGTGCTGATGAACGGACAGAGCGTTTCGACGGCGTCGGAGTTTCTGGCCGTTGCCCACGCCAACCGGGTAGGGGTGTTCGTGGGCGAGGAATCGGGCGGGGCTTACGAAGGGGGTAACGGCGGTAGCTTTATCACCCTTACCCTACCCCGGTCAGGCATCGAAGTCACCACGCCGCTGGTTCACTATGACAACGCGGTGCCCCAACCCGGGCAAAAAGGCCGGGGCACACTACCTGAACACGGCATCCCGGTCCTGTTTGAGGATATTCTGACGAAGTATGACCGCCAGTTGGAGTTTGTCAAAAAGCTGATTCGGGATAAAGAACAGCGGTAAAGGGGCCGTCAAACCCTGAGTTCTGCCCCCGACGCAGCCTATTCCACCTCTCCCACCAATCCCACCGTCACCGCAAACCGTAGTGGTTGCCACCGACAAACCCATCCGGAGCAGCACCTGAACGCTGAACGGTTCCCGCCGCAGCCGGTTGCTCGGGAAACTCAGCAACGCCAGCAACCCGATGCCAACGAGCCGGGGCCATTTGTCGTCGAAGTGTTTCAAGCGGAGTGGGTTCGGAGGTGGTTTTTGCGAAGGTAAAGAAAGTTTAGGGTTCAGGGTTGTTTCAGCCATTACGAAGCTGAACCCTAAACGCTGAACCCTAAACTCCCGCTCCTACCCTCCGCTCCCGCTGGGCTTCGTGCTTCTGCATCACGTCGGCGATGTACTGTTCGCAGAGCAGGTTGGGGTTGAAACTGCGGAATTCGTGGCTCAACCGGATGACGTTCTGCCGGCACTCCCGACTGGCGAGTACGGTTTCGACGGCCCGGCGAAGCTGCTTCGGCGTGGGCGTTTCGGTGCGCAGGTTTTCGCCCAGCCCGAAATACCCCACCCGCGCAGCGATTTCGCTTTTGCCCTCGTGAACCCCCGCCACGACCATCGGCAGGTGGTGTTGGATGCTCAACATCACGCCGCCGTAGCCCGCGTTGGTCACGTACACGTCGGCGTGGGGCATGATGACGTCGAAGTCGATGAAATCGTCGATGATGACGTTGGCCTGGGGATAACGCGCCCGCAAATCGGCCGTGCCCGACCCGCCCGTGGTTACCACCACGAGGTGCTCCGAATCCTTGAAGGCTTCGAGCGTGGGCACGAGGAGTTTTTCCACGTCCTGCTCCACGGTGCCCTGCGTCGCCAGAATCACTTTTTTGTGCTGGCCCAGTTTGGCCGCGTGGGCGAAGGGCTTTTTGCCGCCCGTCCGGTGCGGCAGCATGGCTCCGACGAACCGCACTTTTTTGCTCATGTCACTGCGTTTGTACTCGAAACCGGGTACGCCGCTTTGCAGGTACACGTCGGCGGTACGGACGCCGATGTTGAAGATGCTGTCGCGCTGCGGAGGCAGGCCAAAGGCGGCGATGACCTCGTTGTAAACCTGCGTTGATTCCCGGAACATCCGATCGGTGACGAAGCGCAGCAGGGCCTGCTTCTGCCGCCCCAGCCAACCCGACGAGGGCGTCAGGCCAAGACCGCTGGGGGGCAGATCGCGGGAGTTTTCGGTCAGGGGTACGACGCCCACGCTCACCACGGGCACCCGAAAGACGTGCTGCACGACCTGCCCGGCGCAAAACAAGGCGTCGCACACCATGAGATCGAAGGCGAATGCTTCGCGCACGGCGAAGAGGTCGGTCATGTAGTCGTGAACCGGCAGGATGAACAGGTGCTTGATGTCGAATTTCAGCCGGGCGATTTTGCCCCGGATGGTTTTTCGCTCCGGAAAAAGTTCGTCGAAGTTTTCCTGGTTGATGACCCGGGCTTTTTGAAATCGAAAAGCCGGAATGCCGAGGCGTTCGGCCTTGTCGGCGTAGGTGCCCCCGGTATACCAGCGGACGTCGTGGCCCTGCTCGCGCAGGTACACGGCCAGGCCCGTCAGGGGGTTGAAATGCCCGTCGAGGGGCATGGTGGCGAAGAGAATTTTGAGGGGTTTCATGAGAGTTGATTGATGGATGCTGGATGAAAGGCAAGACGCTGGATGAATTTATCCAGCAACTTGCCTTTCATCCAGCATCCGGTTATTCACTTCCCCACCATCCCTGCGGGGTGTGGCGGCGGGGTTTCTGGTGGGCGCGGAGCGCCCGGCGGGCTTTCGTGGCCCGCGAGAGGGATTTGATGAGGCGTTTCATGGGATTGGTTGTCATATCGTAGGGGCAACCCTCGCGGTTGCCCTGTGGCGTTTGGGTGCGAACCACTACGGGCAACCGCGAGGGTTGCCCCCACGATAAATTTGTCTATCTCCCGCCTTTCGCCACGCCCGTAGCCGGTTTGGCCTGGGCTGCGGCAGCCTGGGGTTGGGGTTTGTAAATGGCCCCGGTGGCAAAGTCGATGGCCAGGCCGGGCCAGAACAGCACGAGGTCGGCGATGAACGCCCCCACGCGCAATTGGCGCTGGGGTTCGCCCGGCAGGGGCTTGCGCTTCTGGTGCTCGCTGACGCGCCCGCCAAACACGGTGGCGCAACTACTTAGCGACGACGACAGGGTCAGGGCCGCAAGGGCCAGCAGCGTCGCTTTTTTAAACTTTTTCATGACGAGTTGATTGATTGGGAGTTGAATTTTGAATCAGGTTGTCCGTTGTTGGTTGCGGAGTCCTGAAAACCAGCAACGACCAACCAACAACGGACAACTTTATACGTACTGAATCCCGAAGGCCGCGCTCTCGGCCCGGATGGCGTCGAGCACGTGCGGGGGTGGCGGTCCCTGCGGGATGGCGGGCAGCACGTAGGCGGGGGCTTCTTCGCTGACGTTGAGGAAGAAATTGGCAAAATCGCCGGGCGTGAGCAACAGGAGTACTCTGGCCGTCATGGTGTCTACCCGGAATGCGTGCGGTACCATTCGGGGCAGGAAAACGGCCTCGCCCGCGTTGGCGACGAACTCTTCGCCGTCGAGGTAAAACCGCATCCGGCCTTCGAGCACGTAGAAGGCCTCGTCTTCGCGTTCGTGGTAGTGAGCGGGCGGCTCGAAGCCCTGCCGGAGGGTCATTTCGAGGAGCGAATAGGCCCCGTCGGTTTGTTCGTTGGAAACCAGCACTCGGAACAGGTTGGCTACGTACCAGCGCGGCTCACCTACCGCGACCGCCGGTTGGAGGGTCGTGAATTGCATGGCGTTTGGGGAGTTGACTGTTGGGATGCTGGATGAAAGGCAAGATGCTGGATTCGGGGAAAAAATTTTATCTAACATCCAGCATCTTGCCTTTCATCCAGCATCCAAAGAATTACTTCGCCTTCATCGTCATCGTGGCCTTGATGGCCTGCCCGCTGGTTTCGTCGGGGATGATGGTGAGTTGTACCTTCAGCGTGGAGTTGTTGCTTTCCAGGATGTTCCAGACGCTCTTGTCGGTGGGATCGGCCACGTCGGTCATCGTGATTTTGCCGTCGGCGTAAGCCCAGTTCGAGGTGTGTTCGGTGCGGGCTTCGGCCGGGTCGCAGCGGTTGGTACCGTGGTCTTCGATGAGCTTGCCGTCGGGCTGGAAAATCACGGCGTCGTCGAGGTCGCAGGGGTCGAGAAACTTCGTCAGCTCGTCGTCGGGCTTGCCATCGCCGTCGAGGTCGAAAGGCGGATCCATTTTGATGGACTGCACCGTGAACGTTTTGCCCACGAAGGCGGGCGTTTTGTCGCCACCGCCGGGGGTGGTTTCGTTGCCGTCCTTTTTGCAGGACGAAGCGCCGCCGAGCAGCAGGGCCGCCGCCAGGGCGAGGGTGAAGAACTTTTGCATGGTTGTTTGGGAGTTGATTGTGTTGGGTTCGCCAAGCCGGTCGTTGTAAAGCAGCCGGTTGACGATTCAAAATTGGCGGACGGCCGGGCGGAAACCACGCAGCAATCGCGCCAACCGGCAGAAGCAGGGGCTGAATTGGCAGAATGTCGCGTTGAACAGGCGTGGGGCAGGGGGCGGGGAGCAGGGGGCAAATGCATTTTTACCCCTCGCTCCCTGCTCCTCGCCCCCTGCCCTAAAACAACTCCCCCTGCACCCCGCCCCTGGCCTGCCAGTATTCGTTTACGTCCTTGAACCCGGCGGGCGGGGTTTTCCACTGCTGGCTGGTGCTGATGCCGAGTTGGTGGAAAATCACCTCCAGTTCCTGCGCGGCGCGGTGCCCGGCAGTGTCGTTGTCAAGGTAAAAACAGACCTCGTAGCGCCGGAACAACTTTGCCCACTCCCGCTTGAACACGTTGGCGCTGCCCAGGCTCACCGCCGCCAGGCCCGCCTGCACGAGGGTCATGCAGTCGAAAGCGCCTTCGGTCAGGTACACGCGGGTGCCGAGGCGGAGGGTTTTCAGGCTGTCGTGGTTAAAAAGCGTCACCGGTTTTCCCGCCAGAAACAGGTACTTGTGAAAGGCCTCCGGCGGCTCACCGAGGTAGCGCCCTTGCAGGTACACGATGCGCCCGTCGCGGTAGTACGGGATGACGATGGGGTGTTTGAAAAAAATCAGGTTGTTTTTTTCGTTGAACAACCCCGACGCCTGCAAGTCGAGCGTCGAAAAGCGGCTTTTCAGGTGCCAGGTGGCGGCGGGGTATTCTTTGATGGCGAAAAGCCGGAAGTCGCGGAGGGTTTTGTCCGAAAACCCCCGGCTGCGGAGGTAGTCGAGGGATTGTTGGGAAAGCTCGTTGCTGGGCTGGCTCAGGCAGTAATCGCGCAGGCTTTTGTAGATGACCGAGTGGATTTCCTCGTGGCCGTCGGGCTTGGTGCTGCCCAGGGGCTTGAGGTGCGGCAGGGCCGGGTTGGGCTGCGTCCGGTTCCCGCGCCAGGCGGGTTTTGCGCCGCCCGCGTCGGGCAGGTACCATCCGGCCAGTTGGCGGATGGCCTCGCCGACGCTTTGCCGCCCGATTTCGGCCGCCAGCGTCACGCCGTTGCCCGACTTGCCGCAGCCGAAGCAGTAGAAGCTGTTGGTGGTCGTGTAAAACACCAGCGAGGGGGTGTCCTCCTCGTGAAACGGGCACAGCATCTTCCCGTACTCGTTCACCGCCAGGCCCAGGTCGCGGGCCACGGTGAGGATGTCGATTTCCTGGAGGCGTTCGAGGAGGTCCATGGGTCTGAACCGCGATTGGCCCGGATTTTAGGATAGCCAGGATGATTGCTATTGGATTTTCAATCCTGTCAATCCTAAAATCCGGGCCAATCGCGGTTCAGACAAAAATAGACAAAAAAAGCCCCGGCAAAACCGGGACCTTTTTTTACAGGTTGCAAACAGGTATTGGGGGTAAGTTTAGGGTTCAGGGTTTGGGGTTTAGCGTGTAAACCAACGCTAAACCCTAAACTCTGAACCCTAAACTCAATTCTGGAGGAAAGTCACGCGCAGTTCGTTGAGGCGGCTGCGGATGGACGCGTCGATTTGCCGGTCGCCCACGCGGAGCACGTAGCCACCGATGAGCTTAGGGTCGAGGCGTTCCTGCAACTGCACCGTCCGGCCAGTGGCTTTGGCCACTTCGTCGGTGAGGGCTTTGCGCTGGGCGTCGGTCAGGGGCACGGCACTCGCCACCTGGGCCTTCTGGATGCCGCGCAGTTCGTCGTACTGCCGCTGAAACTCGTCGGCAATGGCGGGCAGCAGGGCCTCCCGGTTTTTACGGGACAGGATTTCAAAGATGGAAAACGTGACCGGGTTGACGCGTTTCTGGAACAGCGCCTTCAGGATCTCCAACTTTTTGTAGTGCTTCACGACAGGGCTTTGCAGGGCCAGCACCAGCCCCCGGCTTTCGCGGGCGGTTTGGCCGAACAACTGCATGTCGGCGGCTACCGTGTCGGTAATGCCCCGCTCCTGGGCCAGGTCGAGCAGCGATTTGGCGTAACGAAACGCAACGGTTTGGTCGGACATCTTTCAATTAGGAATTACGAATTACGAATTACGAATTCAAAAATTCGTAATTCCGTAACTCACTCAATTCGGTGCAGCCGACCTGGTTTTTTTGCCAACTGCCAACTGCCAATTGCCAACTTAATTCAGCCGGGCATCGGCTACGAGATCATTGACGAGGGCTTCCTGGGCTTTTTTGTCGGCGAGTTCCTTGCGGAGCACTTTCTCGGCGATTTCGAGCGAGAGGGCGGCCACGTCCCGCTTCATTTTCGCCACGACGGCGGCTTGCTCGTCCTGAATGGCCTTGCGGGCCTTTTCCAGTTCCTTGCGACCGGCTTCGGCGGCGTCGTTGCGGGCCTGAGCGATAAGGCCCTCGGCGGCCTGCCGGGCTTCTTTCAGGATGGCGTCGCGCTCCTGCCGGGCTTCCACCAACAGTTTGTCGTTGGTGGCCTTCAGTTCGGCCATTTCGGCGCGGGTTTTCTGGGCCAGGGCGAGGGCGTCTTCGATGCTCTGCTCGCGCTCGCGGAGGCTGTTGAGGATGGGCTTCCAGGCGAAGCGCCCCAGCACGAACACCAGCAGCAGGAAAAACACCAACTGCCAGAAAATCAGGCCTACACTTGGGGTAATCAGGTCCATGGTCGGTTGTGGAAAACGGATGCTGGATATTGAATACTTGATGCTGGATTTTAGGAAACACAACATCAAACTTGGCTTTGTTTCACTTGTTTGAAATTCCCCACCCGAACGCCTAATGCGAGTCGGGCGGGGATTCGGAATTGCTTGGCGCAGCGTGAATTATTGCTTCACGGCCACGAGCAGGCTGATCACGGCACCGAACAGGGCCACGGCTTCCACGAAGGCCGCCACGATCAGCATGGCACCTTGAATTTTACCCGAAGCCTCGGGCTGACGGGCGATGGCCTCCATGGCCGAACCCCCAATGCGACCAATACCGACCCCGGCGCCAATTGCAGCCAGACCGGCACCAATGGCGGCACCCATGTACGCAACCGAAAGGTTGTTGGCGGCCGCTTCTTGCAGAAGAATGCTAAGCATTACAGAATTGAGTTAGAAAAGTGAAACAAAAAAGAGTTTAGGGTTTAGGGTTTAGCGTTTAGCGTTTAAAGTTCCGTTTTTCAACCGCGCGGCGGCCGCTCTAAACGCTAAACCCTGAACCCTAAACCCGTTTAATGGTGGTCATCGTGGTGGTGCTCCTCCACCGCCGCGCCGATGTAGCTGGCGGTGAGCACCGTGAAAATGTAGGCCTGGAGCACCGCCACCAGCAATTCGATGACGTACATGAACACCGAGAACGGCCCCACGACCACGCTCAATGCTGCCGACCGGAAAATGAAAATCAGGCTCAGCAACGCCAGCAGGATGATGTGCCCGGCGGTGATGTTGGCGAACAAACGAATCATCAGCGACAGGGGTCGCATCATCACGCCGACCAGTTCGACGGGCGTCAGGATGACGAGCATCCACTTCGGTACGCCGGGCATGGCGAAAATGTGCGTCCAGTACGTCTTTTTGCCGTTGAAATTCACAATGAGGAACGTCAGCACGGCGAGGGTCATCGTGACGGCGATGTTGCCGGTCAGGTTGGCCGCGCCGGGCAGCAGGCCCAGCAGGTTGTTGATCCAGATGAAAAAGAACAGCGTCAGCAGGTAGGGCAGGAAGCGGGCGTAATGCTTTTCGCCGATGTAGTTTTTGGCGACCTCGTCGCGGATGAAGAGCACGAACGGCTCCAGCGCCGATTGCAGACCCTTCGGGGCATGACCGGCCCGTTGCTTGTAGGCTTTAGCCACCGACGAAAAAATCAGAATCAGCAACACCACGCTGACGATGAGCGACATGGCATTTTTCGTAATCGAAAAATCGTACACCTTCGAGCCGTCGGCGGCGGTGAAGTGCTCGTGCTGAAGCGTGAACCCGTCGTGCTCGTAGCTGGCTTCGTGGCCGGTGCCGATGGGGTTGTGGTAAAACTGGCTGGAAGAGTAGACGTTCAGGCCCCGCGTCGGCGTGTAGAGAATGACCGGCAACGGAATGGCGTAGTGGTGCCCGCCGACCGTGGCCAGATGCCACTGGTGCTCGTCGGCGACGTGGTGCAAAATCGTAGTGCCGGGATTAAATTCTTCGGTTTCGGCGTGGCCCTGGTGGGCGTCGTGGGCTTCCTGAGCAAGAGCCGGGCGGACGGCGAAAACCGTCAGGAAGAAACTTAAAACACTGACCGTAAACGTATTGGTTAGAAATCGTCGGCTCATCGCGGCTGGGTTTTGACCTCCTACCCGGAAAATCGCCGCAAGTTAGCACGGACGCCGTAAAATTCAAACCCGGCGTAACATAAGTAGAGTACAAAAAAGTTGAGAATGAACCGCTGGAACTGCGCCGTGCCCAAGCGGTAGAACACGAACAGAAACACCATCGCCGCCAGCAACCGAAACACCACGGAGCCGAGGTAAAAAAGCACGAATTTGTCGCGATTGTCCCGAAAACCACGCTGAATCAACCCGTGAGACACAATGCCGACGGTCAGGAAAAATCCGAGCATCAACAGAAAGTCGGGATGAAACCAGTGGCTCGCGCCGAAGGCTTCGGCCCCGAAAAATGCAATTCCGAAAAAGAGGGTCAGCAGCAGCAGGCGCACCATCAGGCAGAGAGTTCTACGCCCCCCAGGAAGCGGGGGCACGGGGCAAAGTTCCGGTAATTCTCCCGTCCGGCCAAGACGGCTTCGGCCCGTTCGGTGCGCGCAAGGCGACCGTTTTCGTGAATCAGTCCGGCGGTTTTTAACTCGTCGAGGGTGCGGAGCAGTTGTACATCGCCGAAGCCGAACTGGGGATTTTCGTTCCAGAATCGCACCATCGTCGGTACCTTCTCGCCGGTTTCGGGCAGGGCTTCCAGCCAGAACCGTTCGACGCGGCCGAGGCCGGTGGATTCGGCCGGGAAGCGGCTCAGGTGGGCGTGGAGGGCGTTTTCGAGAAACCGAAGCTGCCCGAAATCGCCTTCGGCCAGGAAACGTTGCAGGGCTTCGAGCGAAGCGGCCGTGTAGGCTTGCCAGGCGCGGTGGCCCACGCGGAGGTCGTGCGGCGTAAGGGGAATGCGTTCCGGCCAAAGGACTGCCAGTTGGTCCGGCGTCAGTTCGCCCATGCCTTTGAAGTTCGGGTGCGCCGGGTGGCTGCCGGGCGAAACGAGCGTGAGGCGGGTCTCGCCCAGGTCTTTTTCCGAAAAGAAACGGAGCAGGTACAGCAGGTTGATTTGGCAGAACAAATCAAACTCGAACCAGAGGGTGATTTCGTCGTACCGCCGAAACTCGTGTAGCCGCCGGCATTCGCTCACCGCCCGGTTTTCGTACTCGTCGCGGTCGAAGCCGTAGTGGCGGGCCAGGAAATCGCCGCGCTGCTGCCAAAATTCTTCAAAATCCGGCGTGTTGGGCACCCAGCCTTCGCAGAGCATTTCACGCCAAACGAGGATTTCGCCCGGCAGGTCGGTTTGACTGAACGAATCGGCGGTGCTGTCGCCATTGAGGACATGGAAGGTTTTCATTTCATATTGTGGGGCGGGTTGATAACCCGCCCGTCGGTCGTACGGATTGCACGCACGGGCGGGTTATCAACCCGCCCCACACTAACTACGATTTTGGCAAGCTCCGAATGAGCGAAATCAGGGCGGCGGCAATGAAAAACAGGGAGCACCCGATGGTGAACCAGGGCGTTTTCGTCCCTACCCACCCGTCGAGTTTCATGCCCAGCCACACGCCGAACACGATGGTCACCAGCATTTGCATGGCCATGCCGGAGTAGCGTAGATAGGGATTGGGTTGGCGGGGTTCGGTGGGCATGGTCAGCGGTTAGCGGTGTAGCACGGCTGGGGGCTTTGTGTCGAGGACCGTGCCACGCCTATCGGTTCTTGCACCGAAATTAGTTAAGTTTGGCATAAAATCTGAGTCCCGTTCCGCGTTTTGAGGGAAAGCCTCCGGGCTTGACCACGCCCATCATGACCGCATCTCCATCGCCGAGGCCCGTGCTGCGTTTTCCTTCGTCCGTTCGCGAAGGCCGTACCGCGTGGTCTTTGCCCAGTCTGGTCCTTTTTTCGGGAATTCTCCTCGTCCTGACGGCCTGTTCGCAGTACAACGACGCCCCCGCCAGCCGGGCGTTTCACAACCTGACGGCCCGCTACAACGCCCTGCTCCAGGCCCGGGAGCAGTTGGGTGAAGCCGAAAAACTGCTCTTCCGCAACCGCCAGGACAACTACGCCCAGCCCCTCGCCGTGCTGCCCCCGCTCGACTCCGTGGCGGCCCAGGCGGCGGCCACCCAACTCGACGCAGCCCTGAAAAAAGCCTCGCTCGTGGCCGAACGCCACCAAAACTCGAAGTGGCTCGATGACGCCTACCTGCTCATCGGGCAGGTGCGGATGTACCGGGGCGATTTCAAAAACGCCATCGAAACCTTCAAGTACATCAACTCCACCTCCGACGACGACCCCACCCGCCAGGCCGCCCTCGTGGGGCTGATGCGGGCCTACGTCGAAACCGAAGACTACGCCAGCGGCCTGCGTGTGGCCGAACTGCTCCGCACCCTGCCCCTGAGCCGCGACCATACCCGCGACTACTACCTCACCAAAGCCCTGCTCCACCAGCGCCGGGGCGAAGCGGCCACCGCCGCCGCGCTGATTGAAGAAGCCCTACCCCTGCTGCCTAAAGGCGAGCGCAAAGCCCGGCTGCTCTACGCCCAGGGGCAGTTGTACGACGCCCTGGGTAAGTCGGACAAAGCGGCGGCCAGCTACGCCGCCGTGCTGAACAACCGCCCGCCCTACGACCTGGCGTTTTACGCCGATCTCAACCGCCTGCTCAACGGCACGGGCGACGAGAAAGCCTTTAACTTCGCCCGGATGCTCGACGACCGGAAGAACGTGGATTTGAAAGACCGGATTTACTACGCGATGGCCACGAAGGAACTGGGCCGCAACAATCATCGGCAGGCCAGCGAATACCTGCGGCTTTCGGTTCAGCACGCGGCGGGCAAGCCCGAGCAACTGGCCCTCACTTACCTCAAACTGGCCGAACTCAGCTACGACCCGCTCCGGCAGTACGAAGCCGCCGCCGCCTACTACGACAGCACCGTGGCCCTGCTCCCGCCCAGCACGCCCGACTACCCCCGCGTGGCCGAGCGACAGAAGGTGCTCCGCGAATTTGCCAAGCACCAAACCACGCTCCGCACCGAAGACAGCCTCCAGCGCCTGGCCCGGATGAACCCCGCCGAACTGGACAAGTTTCTGGAAAAAATCCTCCTCGACCAGCGCCAGCGCGAGGCCGACGAGGTGGCCCGCGCCCAGCGCATCGCCGCCCAGGCCCAGCAGGAAAGTCAACTCACGGCCAGCACCAACGCGGCCTTCGGGGGCAACGGCCAGACGGGACTCTGGTATTTTTACAACGCCAACGCCCTCAGCCAGGGCAAGCAGGAGTTCCAGCGGCGCTGGGGCAACCGCCCGCTGGAGGACAACTGGCGGCGGAGTTCCAAAGAAAACACCTTCGCCGACGCGCCTTCCAGCAATTCGGGCCAGACCGGCACCACCACCGCAGCCACGGTCGTGCCCACGGCCGCCGACGGCTTGAAGGCCGAAAAAGACAAACTGCTGGCCCAGCTTCCGTTCGGTACCCAGGCTCTGGCCTCGTCGAAGCAACGGCAGGAGGAAGCGCTGTTTCAGATTGGCAAAATTTACCAGTTGAATTTGCGCGAGAACGAGCAGGCCGCCCGCACCTTCACACAGTTGCTGGCCGATTTTCCCCAGACCCCGCACGAGCCGGAGGCGCTGTACCTGCTGGCCCTGGCCCACGAAGGCACACCCCGGCAGGCCGATTTTCGCCAGAAACTGATTCAGAAATACCCCGATTCGTACTTCGCCCGGCTCATCACACGGGGGGCCGAAGGCCCGCTCACGGCGGGGGCGCAGTCGGCGGCGCAGCGGCTGTACACCGAGGCGTACACGCTCTACGGCGAGGGCCGCTACGACGACGCCTTCACCCGCACCGAGCAGGGCCTCCGCGACTACCCCGGCAACGCCCTCGAAGACAAGTACGCCCTGCTCCGCACGATGCTCCTCGGCAAGCTGCAAGGCCCCGGCCCCTACCAGCAGGCCCTGACGAAATTCATCCAGGATTACCCGGCCAGCCCGCTCATCGCGATGGCGCGGGAAATGCTGGCCTCGGTCACGCAAAGTGCGTCAACACGAGGCAACTAACCTCCGCGTCTCTGCGCCTTTGCGTGCCATTTTTCCACGCAGAGGCGCAGAGACGCGGAGGTTTTTGGTTTGGCAAGATTTGTGCGCTTTGTAAATTCATCGTCATTTCCTGGTTAACAGAATTAACCACACCAACACCATGTTTGAACTCCTCCCCGGTCGCTACCGCAAAACCATCCGCACCCTCTGGCGCTTGTCACTGATTGGTTTCGGCACGTTTCTGCTGTTTTTGCTGGCCGTCAGCTACAACTTCCTCAACCTCTTCGGCGGGATGCCGAGCCTGAAAAACATCGAGAACCCCACCAGCGAGCAGGCCTCCGAGGTGATTTCCTCCGACGGCGTGCTGCTGGGCAAGTATTTCCTGGAAAACCGCACGCCCGTTGAGTTCGAGCAGATTTCGCCCAACGTCATCAACGCCCTCGTGGCCATCGAAGACGCCCGCTTCACGAAGCACTCCGGCGTGGACCCCCGCTCTATTTTCCGCTCCGTGGCCGGGGTCATCACGGGCCAGTCGGGCAGCAGCGGGGGGGGCAGCACGCTCACGCAGCAGTTGGTCAAAAACCTCTTCGAAGCCCGTACTGAAAAGTACAAGGGCCTGCTCGGCGACATGCCGTTGGTGAAAATGCTCATCATCAAGGCCAAAGAATGGATTACCGCCGTGAAAATCGAGCGGAATTACACCAAGCAGGAAATCATGACGATGTACCTCAACACGGTGGAATTCAGTTCCAACGCCTACGGCATCCGCTCGGCCTCGCGCACGTACTTCAGCAAGGAACCGTCGCAGCTTTCGCTCGAAGAAGCCGCCGTGCTGATGGGCATGGTGCAGAACCCGACGCGCCTCAACCCCAAACTCCACCCCAAAGCCGCCACCGACCGCCGCAACACGGTGTACGCCCAGATGGTGAAGTACGGCTACCTCGACCAGGCCCAGGCCCGCACGCTCATGGCCAAGCCCATCCGGCTCGATTACCGGGTTGAAAACCACACCAACAGCCTGGCCCCGTATTTCATGGCCGTGATGAAAGACAAGCTGGTGCAGGAACTGGAAGAACTCAACCAAACCCGCTCCGACGACGACCAACTCGACCTCTACACCAGCGGCCTGCGCATCAACGTGACCATTGATTCGCGCTTGCAGAAACACGCCAACGAGGCCGTCCGCACCCACATGATGGACCAGCAGGCCAAATTTTTCGCGCACTGGGGCAAAAACAACCCCTGGCGCGACGAGAGCGGCCGCGAAATTCCCGGTTTCATCGAAAAAGCCGCCCGCCGCACCGAGCGCTACCGGGTGCTGAAAGAAGTGTACAAGGACGACGAAAAGGCCATTTTCCGGGAAATGAACAAACCCACGCGGATGCGGGTGTTTTCGTGGAAGGCCGAGGACGGCTTCGACACGACGATGACCTCGATGGATTCCATCCGGTACTACAAACGGTTTCTGAACACGGGCTTCATGAGCATGGACCCCAACACGGGCCACATCAAAGCCTGGGTGGGGGGCATCAACTTCAAGTTTTTCAAATTCGACCACGTCAAGCAAAGCCGCCGCCAGCCGGGGTCGTCGTTCAAGCCGTTCATCTACGCCACGGCCATCGACAACGGCTTCACGCCCTGCGACCACGTGACCGACTCGCCCGTGCACTTCGGCCCCGAAGACGGCGTGCCTGGTGGCTGGACGCCCAAAAACTCCACCGGCCGCTACTCCGGCCAGAGCTACACGCTGCGCAAGGCCATCGGGCAGTCCATCAACACGGTGAGCGCGTACCTGATTAAGAAATTCGGTCCCCGCGAGGTGGTGCGTTACGCCCAGCAAATCGGCATCCAAAGCCCGCTGGTGGCCAACCCGGCCCTTGCCCTCGGGGCCTCCGACGTGTCGGTGTACGAGATGGTCAACGCCTATTGCACGTTCGTCAACGAAGGCAAACGCTGGAAAGAACCGCTGATGGTGATGAGCATCCAGGACCGTTACGGCAACGTGCTAAAAACCTTCGACCCCGAATTCCGCGACGCCCTCAGCCCCGAAACGGCCTACCTGATGGTGCACATGCTCAAGGGGGCCTTGCAGGAACCGGGCGGCACGGCCCAGCGCCTGAACACGTACAATTGCGGGAAAAACAACGAAATCGGCGCGAAAACCGGCACCACCTCCAACCACTCCGATGGCTGGTTCATGGGCATCACCCAAAGCCTCGTGTCGGGCCTGTGGGTGGGTGGCGAAGACCGCTCGATTCACTTCCGCAGCCTCGCCCTCGGGCAAGGTGGCCGCATGGCCATGCCCGCCTGGGCCATGTACATGGACAAGGTGTACGCCGACAAATCGCTGGGCATCGAGAAAATTCCCTTCAAGAAACCGGCGGGCACCACGATTTCCCTCGATTGCAGCGGCTACGGCTCCCCCCGCGATTCCATCCAGGTGATTCGCCCGACCGAGAAGCCGAAGGGGCAGGATGGGCTGTTGTAGGTTTATGAGAAGTAAAAACAAGGAATGAGAAATGAGAAATGGAAAAGGTTTTTAGCCTTCGTCATTTCTTATTCCTCATTTCTTGTTTTTACTTACCTTCACCCCTCCCACCTCCGAACCTTCCTCCGTGCAGCCCTCCCTCCGCTACCCCTGGTACGTCGTTTTCGTGCTGATGCTGGCCTACGTGTCGTCGTTCATTGACCGGCAGATTCTCAACCTGCTCGTGGGGCCGCTCAAGCGCGATTTCCACCTCAGCGACACGAAGGTGAGTTTGCTCATGGGGCTGAGTTTTGCGCTTTTTTACACGCTGATGGGCATTCCCGTGGCCCGCTGGGCCGACCGCGCCCCGCGCCGCCGCATCATCGTGTTCGGCGTGGCGCTGTGGAGTTTGATGACGGCCCTGTGCGGGGTGGTGAAAACCTACGGGCAGTTTTTCCTGGCCCGGGTGGGCGTCGGGGTGGGCGAAGCCTCGCTCTCCCCCGCCGCGTACTCCATCATCACCGATTATTTTCCGAAAGAAAAACTCGCCACCGCCATCAGCGTCTACTCGATGGGGGCGTTTCTGGGGTCAGGATTGGCGGTGCTGCTGGGGGCTTCGCTGGTGAGTTTGCCGCCCGAAACCACGACCGTCGTGCTGCCGCTGGTGGGCGAGGTGTTTAGCTGGCAGTTGCTGTTTTTCTACATTGGCCTGCCCGGCATTCTCATCGTACTGCTGCTGTTCACGGTGAAAGAACCCCTCCGGCGCGGGGCGCTGGTGCAGAACGGAAAAATCGAGCCGGTTTCCCTCCGCGAAGCCTTCGGCCACATCGGGCGGCAGCGGCGGGCGTTCTTCAGCGTCACGCTGGGCATCACGTTCGTGTCGCTGGTGGCCTTCGGGGCCAACGCCTGGATTCCGACGCATTTCGTGCGCACGTTTGGCTGGCCCATCGGCAAAATCGGCTTTTCGTTCGGCCTCATCATCGCGGTGTTTTCCACGGCGGGCGTGCTCGCGGGCGGCTGGCTGGCCGATTTCCTGACCCGCCGCGGCTACCCCGACGGCAAGGTGCGCGTAGGCCTCATCGCCTCGGCGGGCCTGCTGCTGTCGGCTTTTTTTCCGCTGGTTCCGTTGCCCGAAATGTCGCTGGGGCTGTGTACGCTCCCCTGCTTTTTCTGCGCGTTTCCGCTGGGGGCGTCTTCCGCCGCCGTGCAGGAACTGGTGCCCAACCAGGTCCGGGCGCTGGCGTCGGCGCTCTACCTGTTCATCCTCAACCTCATCGCGTTGGGGTTCGGCCCGACGCTGGTCGCCTTGCTGACCGACTACGTGTTCCGCGACGAAAGCGCCATCCGGTTTTCGCTGGCGACGCTGACGGTGGTGGGGGGCGCGCTGGGGCTGGTCAGCTACGCGGCGGGATTGGGGGGTAAGAAAGGGAAGTAGAATGTTCAATTTTCAATGCTCAATGCTCAACGTTCAACGGGGTTAAATTCATTGAACGTTGAGCATTGAAAATTGAACATTCCACTTTTCAGCTTTCTACTTCTCCACCCGCGCCAGCACCACCTGCCCCACCCGCCGCCCTTGCGCAGCGGCCCGGTCGCAGGAACTGCGGTAGTGAATGCCCCCGTACACCCGGCTGAGGCCCGCTTCGGTCGCGGCTTTGCGGAACGAGGAAAAGCTCCGTTCGCCCATGCCGTATTCCAATTCGCTCCGGTCGGTGAAGGTCAGCGAATCGCCGTAGAGGTGGGTCAGTACCTCGGCGGCGGCGGCCGAAATCACGCTGTGCCCGCTGGGGTATTCGGGGAAGGGCGGCGTTTGCAGGAACGACTCCCAGCGCGGGTCAATCTTGTCGTTGATGACGGTGATGGGCCGGAGGGTCTGGACGTGGTATTTTTCGTCCCAGCACGCGATAAACCCGTCGTAGAGCGCCGTGGCCGTGAGGGCGTAGGCGCGGGCGGCGGGTACCCACCCCACGTTTTTGGCGCGGGCCACCTGCGCGGCGATGGCAATCCAGTGCCCGCCGGGGGTCATCTTTTTGGTGTCGAACGTGGCGTGGCCGGTGTGGTGCGACACGAGCGCGTTGTCGTCCCAGAACCGGGCAATGGCTTTCTGCTCGTCGGTGAGGGCTTTACCGATTTCGTACACTTCCCGCACTTCTTTCCAGTACGGGCTGCCCTTGTCGAGGCTGAAGGCAATGGGGCCTTCGGTGGTGCATTGCGCGGCGGAATCGAGGGCCAACGCCTTCATCTTGCCCCAGTGCGGCTCCACGGCGTCGGCGTAGTCGGGCGTGGTGGGCTGCCAGTAGCCCGCCTGCTCGGTCACGGTGTAGCGCTCCATGCCGCGGGTTTCTTTGTATAAATCCTTCGAGGCCCGTTCGAGCACGACGAGGGCCACTTTCTCACCCAATTCCAGCGAACGTTGCAACGTGGCCTCGTCGAGGCCGGGCTTCAGCCGGGCCACGAGGGCCTCTTCAAATTTTTTAATCGTGTCTTTGGAAAACGTCAGGCGCTGGGCCACGGTCAGGAAGGCTTTCAGGCCCGCCACGGGGTACGAATACGCCTGCCCGGCGGCGGGTTGGGGCATGGGTGCGAAGCCGTTGAGTCTGGCCGTGATGGAGGCGGCGTTTTTGTCGTCAAACCGCCCGGCTTCGTAGGCCGCCAGGGTGGAGTAGGCGTAAATGCGGCTAGCCACGGGGGGCGTGAAAATATCGTACACGATGACGTCGGTCAGGCGCTTCACCGACTGGTGGAGCAGTTCGGGATCAGCGGGGTTTGCGGGCGGTCCGGCGGGTTCTTTTTTCGACGAGCAGGCGTGCAGGGCCGCGCCGGTGAGGACGACGAGCAGGGCACGTTTCAAGACGAACAAGGTGGTTTTCATGGTCAATCAGAGGACGCTGGCAAAGGCGCGGGGCGGCCTTTTCCCAAAAAATGATTTTTTACAGCCGCCGTACTTTTCCCCGTGAATCGGTGATTTGCACGCTTTTCACCCCCACCGGCACCGCCAGCCAGCGGCCCGACTGGGAGTAAAACGAACTGCCGTAGGGCAGTTCCTCGCGCTGTTTGCGTCCGTCGGCGTGGGTGAGTTCGGCCACGGCGTCGAGGGGTTGCAGGCGGACGAGGCGGGCGGGTTTCTCAGGGGCAAAAACTTTGAGCGGCCCGCGATTCTGCGTGGCGGCGTACCGGGGCTGGCCGTTCGGCCCCGCTAATCGGGCCAGGCCCTTCGCGTCGCCGGGGACGTAAAACCCGCTCCCGGCGATGGACAGCGGCGCGAAGCCGCCTTTGCCGTCGCCGCGCAGAAGCAGGCCGTTGAGGGCGTCGTAGCGGCCGATGAGCACTTCGTTGCCGAAGTCGTTGCCCACGAGCAGGGCGTCGAGGTGGCCGTCGCCGTCGAAATCGCCGGTCACCATGCCGAACACGGGCGCGACCTGGGCCAGCAGCGGCAGGGGCCGGACGTCAAATTTCCCCCCACCCTGATTTTCGATGTACACCGACTTCAGGTAATCGGCCTCCAGCACGAGGGCACCCTTACGGTCGTCTTCGGGCAGCAGTTGCTCCATCGTGGCGTTGCCAAAATCGCGGAAACGCGGGAATTTGGCCCGCGTCGAAATCAACTGCTTGATGAGGTCTTCGCGCCCGTGGAAGGTCACCTCGCGGCGCTGCCCGCTCTCGTCGGGAAAGTACACCGTCGGGATGGCATCGTAGGCTCCGTCGTTGTTGAAATCTTTGGCGTAAATCCGGATGGGTTCGTCGGGCGTGGCGCGGTTGAGGGCGTTGAGGCCCAGGTTTCCGGCCAGGTAATCCACGTCGCCGTCGCGGTCAAAATCCCCAGCGGCGAGGCTGTTCCACCAGCCTTTTCGTTGAGAATTGAAAATTGAGAACGGGCGGCGTTCCGCTTGAGCATTGAAAATTCCTTTTTCGTTTTTGAAAAACGTCGGGGTCATCCATTCGCCCACCACGAGCAGGTCGGGCCAGCCGTCCCCGTCGTAATCGGTCCAGAGCGCGTCGCAGACGAGGCCGATGTTTTTCAGCCCCGGCGCGAGTTGGGCGGTGACGTCGGTGAAACGGGGCAGGGGGCGGGGAGCGGGGGGCGGGGCGTTGAATGCATTTTTGCCCCCTGCCCCCTGCCCCCTGCTCCCCGGCCCCCGCGAATCATTCCGCAAAATGAAACACGACGTCGGTTCCGGGTAGCGCTCGGGCACCACGCGCCCGCCGATGAAGAGGTCGAGGTCGCCGTCGCGATCGAAATCGGCGGCTTTCACGCAGGAGCCGCTTTTCAGGAACCGGGGCAGCGTGCCCGGCGGTGCGGGCTGAAACCCACCCCGGCCGTCGTTGAGGTACAGCCGGTCTTGGTACGCGGGCGAGGCCGGCTTTTGCTCGTAGCCCCCGCTGACGATGTAGAGGTCGAGGTCACCATCGCCCTCGGCGTCGAAGAGCAGGGTGCCCGCGTCTTCGCTTTGCTTGGCGTCGCCGTCGGGGTCGGCGGTGAAGGCTTCCTGCCGGAAGCGCCCGTCGGGCTGCTGCCAGAGCCAGGTTCCCCGGCGGCGGCGACCCCCGCCCAGGAACACGTCGTCCAGCCCGTCGCCGTTGGCGTCGCCCACGGCCAGCGAGGGGCCGTACTGCGAAAACTTGTGGGGCAGGAGTTTCTGGATGTTGAAATCGATGAAATCCGGCTCGTCGTGGACGTACCGGATGCCGAGGGAATCCGTGACGTCGATGAGCAGGGGGCGGTCCGACGGGTCGGCAGGGGGCGGGGAGTCAACTGCATTTTTGCCCCCCGCTCCTTGCCCCTCGCTCCGCGCGTTTTTAACGTCCACCGTCAGCACCTGGTCGGCGGGCACGTTTTTCAAGACCTGCACCCGGCTTTCCGCACCACCCGTTGCGGGCCAGGTGACGCGCACTTCCTCCACCGTGGTCGCCTCGCCCAGCCCGAAGTGGGCCGTGGCCTCCTGCGTGGCGAGGTAGCCCCGGTACGGGCTGTGTTCGTGAAGCTGCGTTCCGACGCTGGTTTTCAGTTCCACAATGGCCCCCAGCCCCTGGGGGTTACGGCCTTCGCCCTTGAAGGCGATGCGCAGGAAATGCCGCTTGTCGCCGCGCTCCACCTGGTTGTTGCGGTACACGAAGGCCGAGTCGTTGATGTTGTTGACGACGTAATCCAGGTCCCCGTCCCGGTCAAAGTCGGCGTAGGCTGCGCCGTTGGAAAAACTGGGCCGGGTGATGCCCCAGTCCTTCGAAACGTCCTCGAAAATACCGTCGCTGCCGCTTTCGGGGGTGGTCGTCCAGGCGGCGGCACCCCGGTTGCGGAAGGCGTAGTTGTGCAGTTTCACGACCGGAATCTGCTCCAGCAGCATGGATTTCGAGGCCACGCTGCCGCTTTCCATCCGAAACATCATGAAATCGCGGTCGGTGATGTCCTTCGGAAAACCGTTCGTGACGATTAAATCCCGGAAGCCGTCGTGGTCAAAATCGGCCACCAGCGGCGACCAACTCCAGTCGGTCTGGGCTACCCCGGCGAGCAGGCCGATTTCGGAGAAGGCGGGGCGTTCACCCCCCGCCCCCCGCTCCCTGCCCCCTGCCGGAACGCCCATGTTGAGTTGTACCGTGTTGCGGGGGTACTCGAACATGTAGCCGTAGAGCAGGCTATTCTGGTAATTCTGGTACGCGTTTGGCCCGACGAGTTGTTTTTTACGGCCGTTGAGGCCGGGCATCATGTCGAGCACCACCACGTCGGCCAGGCCGTCGTTGTTGAGGTCGGCCACGTCGTTGCCCATGGCCGAGTTACTGAGGTGTTTGAAGTGTTCGGCGGCGCGGTCGGTGAAGGTGCCGTCGCCGTTGTTAATCCAGAGCAGGTCGTTGCTGACGAAGTCGTTGGTGACGTAGATGTCCTTGTAACCGTCGCGGTTGAGGTCGCAGATGTTCACGCCCAGGCCGTAGCCTTCGGTGGTCATGCGGGCCTGCCGGGTCACGTTGGTGTACACGGGGTGGCCCTTCGCCTCGTCCCAGTCGGCCCGGTAGAGCCGTCCCGTGGAGGGCGAGGAGCCGTCGCGGATTTTCTCCCGGTACGCGCTGGGGTAGTTGGTGATGGCGTCGGTCAGTACGTACAGGTCGAGGTCGCCGTCGTTGTCGTAATCGAAAAAGGCGGCGTTGGTCGTGTAGCCGTTGTCGGCCACGCCGTAGGCGCGGGCCATTTCGCGGAAGGTCGGTACGCCGTCGGGGCCGTTGCCCTGATTCACGTAGAGCAGGTTTTCGCGGCGGGTCGAATCGCCGTAGGTGGTGGCTCCGACGTAGATGTCCACTCGTCCGTCGGCGTTGATGTCCACCAGGGCCACGCCGGAACACCACTTGCCGCTGCCCGTGGCACCGGATTTGGCCGTGACGTCTTCAAACTTAAAATTTCCACGGTTCAGGTACAGGCGATTGGCAACCTGGTTTCCCGAAAAATACACGTCCGGCAGGCTGTCGCCATTGAAGTCGGCCACGCCCACGCCCCCGCCGTTGTACACGTATTCGTAATCGAGGATGTTGATGGAGTCGGTCTCGGTGATGCGGTTGGCGAAGGCAATGCCCGTTTGGGCGGCGTCAAGCTGGCTAAATTGCGGTTTGTCGCAGGCCGTGAGCAGGGCCAGGATACCGACAAAAAAGCCTAAGCTCCAAAATTTCATGCGATTTGGTGGTTTTCGGGAGGGTAAAAATACAACCCGAACGGGGATAGTTGACACCGAAACCGCCCGGATTGCCCACAAAAAAACCAGCCCCGAGTCCTCGGGGCTGGTTTTGGTTTTCCGGAAAAACCGCTGGCTTAGTAGCCGGGATTTTGCTTGAGCACGTCGGCCCCCAGCAGGTCCACCTGGTCTTGGGGCAGCGGCAGCAGTTCGTCCTGGTTTTTGGTGAACACCGACCCACCCAGGGCAGCGGCCAGGCGGCGCGTCTCGTACTGGAGGTAAGCGTTGATGGTTGGCTCGACGATGCCCCAGCGCACGAGGTCGTAGAAGCGATGGCCTTCGCCCGAAAGCTCCAGCTTCCGCTCGAAGCGCACGGCCTGCCGGGCCGCCTCTTTCGTGGCAAACTGCGACGCCGGGTAGGGCGCAATCACGTAGTTGGCAGCGGGAGTGCCCCCGGTACGGGTCACGAAACCCGCCGGGTTGGCGGCGCGCATCCGCACCATGTTGGTGTACTCGAGGGCCTTCGTCAGCGAACCGGCTTCAATTTCAGCTTCAGCGGCCATCAGCAGCACGTCGGCGTAGCGGATGATGGTGAAGTTGAGGGCCGTGTAGCCGGGCGTCCAGGAGCTGTTGTCCTGCAGCGAGCCACGATCCGAGCGGTAGTAGGTGTACTTTTTGGGCGAGTACGGACCGCCGTTGGGCTGGTTACGAATCCAGTCCTGGCCGGGGTGGTCCTGCCAGTCGAGGTACGGGATGCCCCGGCGACCGATGGAGTGGTCGATGCGGGGGTCAAGCGGACCGGCGTCGGGCGTGAAGGGGTCTTTCGAAGGCACGCCCTGGTCGGTCTTCAATTCGTTGGCCGCCGAGTTGTACGAGCCGTCGAGCAGGGGCAGGCCCGTGGCCGTAGTGCGGAACGAGTTGGCCAGTTCAAAACTGGGCTGGAAGAACCCGCAGCAGTTGCCCGGTCCGTTCGGCCCCGTGTTGTAGGGGTAGTTGAGGTCGAACTCCGGGTTGGCGTTGTTGACGCTGCCCGTGTTGGCCGCCGCCTGAATGGCGAACACCGATTCCTCGTTGTTGTCGTTCGTGGCCCGGTAGATGTCGGCGTAGCGGGGCACGAGGCCGTACTTCTTGTTGTTCGAGGTTTTGCCGTTGGCAATGATGAGATCAAAGAGCGCTTTGGCCTCGGCGAACTTGTTCTGGAACATGTACGTCTTGGCCAGGTACGAAGCCGCCGCCCACTTGTTGGCCCGGCCCACCTGCGACTGCGTTTCGGGCAGGTTGTCGTAGGCTGCTTTGAAATCGGCTTCGATGAAGGGCCAGAGGTCCTTGTCGTTTTTGACCTTCTCAATGCCCGTTCCGTAGTCCACGCTTTCGTCCACGTAAGGCGTGTTGTTGAAGTTGCGCTTCAACTGGAAGTAGTAGTGCCCGCGCAGGAAGCGGGTCTCCGCCGTGAGGCGCTTTTTGTCGGCCTCGCTGAGGTCGGCAATCGGAGTCGCCATTTGCCGGAGGGCGTTGTTGCAGCGGGCCACGCCTTCGTACAGGCCCCGGTAGTTTTCAGCAATCACGCCCTGGGTCGAGAGGGCTTCGTACCGCTGGATGGGGTTGATGTCGCTGAAGTCGCCGGGGTCGGTGCCTTTGTTGGCGTCGCCGCCACGGATGCTGCCCCACACCCAGTTGGAAGGGCTGGCCATGCGCTCGCTGCGGCCATTAAGTTGGGCGTAAGCAGCAATGACCAGGCCATTGACCCCCGCTGCCGAGGATAGCTGGGCGTTGCTGATCGACCCCGTGGCCGGTACCTCCAGAAACTTGTCCTTGCAGCCCCAGGCGATGAGCGTCAGCGACAAGGTGGAAGCTGCCACCGCCGTTTTGAATCTAAGGTTTGTATTCATGGTGAATGTCAAAAACTTGTTTTTGATTACCCGGTCGGGCGGATTTGCATTCCCCCCGACCGGTTTTTTCAGATAATCAAAAGTTGAAAACCAATGTTTGACGCTTCTCTTCAATTTTCAATTTTCGGCAAAAACCGAAAACCGGGGTGATTAGAAGCTCAGGTTCAGCCCCACGTTCACGCTGCGCGTGATGGGGTAGTTGCCCACGTCGATGCCAAAGTTCGTGTCGGCATCCCCGCCCACCGAGGGGTCGAGACCCTGGTACTTGGTGATGGTGAAGAGGTTGTTGGTCGACACGTTGATCCGGGCGCGCTGCAAACCAATCCGGTTGAGGAACGTCGTCGGGAGGGTGTACCCCACCTGCACGTTTTGCAAACGCAGGTACCCGCCCGGCTCGACGTAGTACGAGTTGGACTGGGTGTTGGTGCTGAAGTTCGACACGGCTTCGAAAATGGGCAGCGTCGCGTTGGGGTTCTGGGGCGTCCAGGAATCCTTCACGCGGGAACTGATGGCCGCGCCCTGGAACGAGGGGTAAAAATCGGTGAACCACTTCGACACGTTGAAGATCTGGTTGCCCAGCACCACGGCCGTGTAGGCGTTGAAGTCGAAGTTTTTGTAGGTCAGCGTCAGGTTGAAACCACCCGAAAACTTCGGCACGGGGCTACCCAGGAACGTCCGGTCGTTGGGGTCGATTTTGCCGTCGCCGTTGATGTCGGCAAAGCGGAACCGGCCCGGTCCGGCACCGGTTTGGGTGGGTGCCGTGCGAACTTCCTCGGCGCTTTGGAACAGTCCCAGCACTTTGTAACCAAAGAACGAGGAGATGGACTGCCCGACCTGGTTGCGGATGGGGTTGATGCCCCGGTAACCCGGGTTGATGTAGGTAATCCAGAACGGCGAAGGCAGTTCGGCGATTTCGTTCTTGAGGAAGCCCCCGTTGAGCGTGGCTTCGTAGCCCACCTGCCCGGCGATTTTACCCCGGCCGATGATCTGGATGTCGATCCCCCGGTTGCGCATCCGGCCGATGTTCACCGACGGCGCGGCGGCGCGGGGTCCGGCGGTCTGGGTCACGGGGGCCACGTAGAGCAGGTCGCGGGTGTCTTTCTCCCACAAATCCAGAATCACTTCGAGGCGGTTGTTGAAGAAGGCCCCGTCGAAGCCGATGTTCTTGGTGATCGAGGTCTCCCACTTGGCGTCGGGGTTGCCCAGGCGGTTCCGGAAAAAGCCTTCCGCCGTGCTGGAGTTGGTCCCGGCGATGTCGTAGGCCGACTGCCCGATGTTCGAGGCGTAGAGGCTGAACTGGTTGTTGGGGTCCACGTTGTTGGAGTTCCCCATCGTGCCGTAGCCCCCGCGAATCTTGAAGTCGGTCACCCAAGACAAATCCTTCATAAAAGCCTCCGACGACAACCGCCAGGCCGCCGACACGGCCGGGAACACCCCGTAGCGGTTGTTGGCCCCGAAGCGGGAGGAACCGTCGCGGCGCACCACCCCGGTCACGATGTACTTGTCGTTGAAGGTGTACACGGCGCGGGCGAAGTACGAGGAGAAGTTGATCCCCCGGCCCAGGCTGCTGTTCACCACCCGCCCGTTGGGCGAGGTCGTCGAAAGGTTCACGTAGTCGGTCGAGGTCGAGAAGGGGTTCAGCCCGTTGCCGCTCATGTTGCGGAAGCGGCCCGTGTTGAGGGCTTCCTGACCCACGATGGCGTTGATTTCGTGTACGCCGAACTTCCGCCGGTAGGCGGCGGTGTTGGTCACGACCCAGCCGAACGAGAAGCCGCCGCCTTCGTTGTAGCTGAAGGCCGAGTTGTTTTCGGAGTTTTCGTACTGCAACCGGCCGTAGCCCCAGTTGTAGAAGGCGTTGTACTGTCCGCCCAGGCTGCTGCGCAGCACCAGGCCTTCAATTGGTTCAAACTCGAGGTACACGTTCCCGAAGGCGTTGCCGTTGAACGCCCGGTTGTCCTTGATTCCGTCGCGCTCGGCCACGGGGTTGCGGGGGTTGTTGAAGCCCTTGGCCGCCGTGCCGGCGTAACCGCCGAACTCGTCGTACACGGGAATGATGGTCGGCATCCGGAACGCGCCCAGGATGGAGTTTTCGTCATCGGCAATCCCGACCCCACCGGCACCGCCGCTCTGGCCTAATACCTGGAGGTAGGTGGCCTGGACGTTTTGCCCCAGGCGCAGGGTCTTGGTCAGGTCAAACTCGGAGTTGGCCCGGAAGGTGTAGCGGTTGAAGTTGTTGTACTTCAAAATACCGGCTTGGTTCTGGGCGCTGAGGCTGATGTAGAACCGGCTGCTTTCGCCACCTCCCGAAAAGCCCAGCGAGTGGCGCGAAATCGGAGCCGTGCGGGTGATGGCCTTGTACCAGTCGGTACCTTCCTTGTTGGCCCGCACCACCTGGTAAATTGGCCCGGCGGCGGGGTTGACATTGTACTTGGCGCGCTCGGCTTCGAGGTTGATCGTGCCCACCACGCCCGGCTGTCCACCCACGTTGATGTAGTCGGGAATGACCGGGTTGGCACCGGTGCCAAACTGCGGGTGGCCCCATTCCTTGTCGCCCGGCTTCCAACCCGTGTTGCGGAAGGCCTGCCAGGTCCAGTCGGCAAATTCCTGGGGATTGAGCATCGAAATGCCCGTGCCGGGGTCGGTCACGCCGTAGAGGCCGTCGTAATTGACGGTCAGCTTGCGGGCGTTGCGCTGGCCTTTCTTGGTCGTGATGACAATCACGCCGTTGGCGGCGCGGGCACCGTAAATCGACGCCGAAGCGGCGTCTTTCAGCACCGTCAGCGTTTCCACGTCGTCGGGGGCCACGATGTTGGTCGAACCTACCGGCACGCCGTCAATCACGTACAGCGGTTCGTTCCCGCCGAAGGCCCCAAAACCCCGCACGCGAATCTGGCTGCTGGTGCCCGGCTGGCCGTTGGTGACGACCGTCAGACCGGCCACGCGGCCCTGGAGCTGCTGCTCGATGTTGCCCGAAGGCACCACGATGAGGTCTTTGGCTTTCACCGTCGAAACGGCCCCGGTGGTTTCGCGCTTGGTGTCGGTGGTGTAGCCCGTCACGACGACTTCGCTCAGGGCGAGGGCGTCGGCTTCGAGGCCCACGTCCACTGTAGTGCGGCTGCCGACGGCGATTTCCTGGGTTTTAAAACCCACGGAGCTAACGACCAGCACCGCGTTGTCGCTGTTGACGTTGATGGAGTAATTCCCATCGGCATTGGTGGTCGTCCCCGTCCGGGTCCCTTTCACCTGAACGGTAGCGCCGGGAATTCCCTGCCCGTTTTCGGTGATGCGTCCGCTCACGCGGCGGCCCTGTGCCCAGGCGTCGTTGGTCAGCCAAAGCAGACCAAACACCGCCATCAGAACACCCCTTCTACTGAGAAGGTAGAGTGCTTCTTTCATAGGTCTAGTGTTTAAGTGAAATGGTTGAAAGGAAAAAAGTAGAAGCGTGCTTTGTGCAAAAAGCCTTCAAGTTTACCGCAAAAAAGTCCTGTTTCAAAGCGGCAAAACTTTTTTGTTAAAAGTTGTGAACGTACGCAATTCGCTCAAAAAGGGCCTCTCGTCGCCTAAAATGCGGATTTTCAGCGAAAAAAGTTGGTGAAATTTTTTATGTAAAAATTACAGATTTATCCCGGCTCGGTACCATCAAAATGAGCCTGTAGGAAGCAGTGCCTACGGTGTGCGGGGCTTCCGAAACCCGAGCAGGGAATCCTGATGCTGGGAAGCCAGCCACCACCGGGTCCCATCGGCGAGGGTAAGCCGGGCCAGCGCCCGCCCTTCGCCCGGTACCCCGAATCCGCTTTCCCCCGGATGCTTCGCCCGGAACCCGGTGCCCCGGTCGTTGAGCAGCACCAGCCCCGGGAGCGCGTCGGCCCGGCCCTGGTGAATTTCCATGCCGTAGTCGTTGCCCGTCAGCAACAGGTCGGGCCAGCCGTCGGCGTTCACGTCTTCAACACCGAGGCCGAACACCGGCGCAAACTGCGCCTCAACGGGCAGGGGCAGCACCGTGAATTTCGGCACGCCCCCAGGCCCCGTGCCGTCGTTGCGCAACCAACTGCTTTGCAGCCAGGTGGTCCGGCCGGCGAGGGCCGTTTTTTTCTCGGCGTCGGTCAGCACCTGGTCCCAGGTGGCGCGGCCCAGGTCGGCGTATTTCGGAAACCGCTGCCGGAACAGGATTGACTGCTTGATGAGGTCGTCGCGGGTGTGGTACGGTACCTGGCGACGCTCGCCCCGGCCCGTGTTGTCGTAGTGGGCCAGCAGGGCGTCGTAGCTGCCGTTGCCGTCGAAATCATTCGCCACTACGGTGAGCGGTTCGTCGGGGGTTGCGTGGAAGGTGGTGTTGAGGCCGTAATTGCCGGCAACCACGTCGAGGTCGCCGTCGCGGTCGAAGTCGGCTGCGGTGAGGCTGGTCCACCAACCCGGAAAAGTTTGCAGTTGGCAGTTTACAGTTTGCAGTTTTCCCCTTTTGTTCAGGAACAGCGTCGGGGGCATCCACTCGCCGACCACGAGCAGGTCGGGCCAGTGGTCGCCGTTGGCGTCGAACCAAAGCGCGTCGTTGACGAGGCCCACCCGTTCGAGGCCGGGGGCCAGTCGGGCCGTGACGTTGGTGAACCGGGGCCGGTCTTTTTGGTCGGAATCATTGCGGAGTAAAAACGAGCGGTCGGCCTTCGGGTAGGCTTTCGGCACGACGTTGCCGCCCACGAACAGGTCGAGGTCGCCGTCGCGGTCGAAGTCCACGGCCCGGACGGGGCCGTTGTTGGTCGTTTCGGCGGGCAGGGCCAGGCTGTCGCGGCGGAAATTCCCACGTCCATCGTTGACAAACAGGGCATCCTGGAGCAAGGGCGAACCCGGCTCCTGCCGGTAGCTGCCCCGGGCGCAGTACAAGTCGAGGTCGCCGTCGCGGTCGGCGTCGAACAGGAGCACGCCCGTGTCTTCCTCTTTTTTGGCCCCGGCTTTCAACTCCTGCGGAACCGGGCGAAAGCGGGGCCGCCCGGCGGCGGTTTTTTCCTGAACGAAAAACGCCCCCTCCGCGCGCGACGGCCCGCCGAGGTACACGTCGTCGAGGCCGTCGCCGTTCACGTCGCCCACGGCCAGGTGCGGCCCGCCGTTGGAAAATTTGTGGGGCAGCGTTTTCTGGACGTTGAAATCGATGTAATCGGTGGCCGGGTGGCGATAGGCCAGGCCCAGCGAAGCGGGCGGCAGCGCTTCGAACAGGGGCGTGCGTTTCGGCTCCGGCGGAGCGGAGGGCAAGTTGGCGGCGTACCGCACGGGCAGGGTTTGATCGGCTGCGACATTGCGCAGCACCTGCACGCCCTCGTCGGGCCACACTACCCGCACGGAATCCGCCCGGCTGGCCCCACCCAAGCCGAAATGCAGGGTGGCTTCGCTCGTCGAGAGGTAGCCCCGCACGAGGTTCTGCTCGGCGTAGTACTGGTTTTTCCCGCAAAACACGGTTGCCTTTGCCCCAATGCCAAAGGGATTCTGCTTCGGCCCTTGCAGGTGGATGCGCAGAAAATGCGGGTGCTCGTCCCCGTCGTTGAGGGTGTTGCGGTAGAGGTGCGCGTAGTCGTTGGTGTTGTTGACGACCAGGTCGAGGTCGCCGTCGCCGTCGAAATCGGCGTAGGCCGCGCCGTTGGAGAAGGTCGGCGTGCCAAAGCCCCAGTCCGTTGATTTGTCCTCAAACGTCAGGTCGCCCCGGTTGCGGAACAGGTAATTCGGAATCCGGACTTCGGGAATCATCCGGTAGAGGTCGGCTTTCGAGGTGGCCACGGCCTGCATGTCGTTGCGGAAAGCCAGAAAATCCTGGTCGGTGATGTCTTTCGGAAAACCGTTGGTGACGAAAAGGTCGCGGTGGCCATCGTTGTCGGCGTCGAGCCAGAGCGGGCACCAGCTCCAGTCGGTTTCGCTCACGCCCGCCAGGAGGCTGATTTCGCTAAAGCGGGGCAGGCCGGTGACGGGGTCGAGGCCCTGGTTGAGCTGGAGCGAGTTGCGAATGTGCTGGTATTCGTAACCGTACTGCTTCGTGAAGGTGTAGTGGGCGTAGTTGTTGGCCCGCAAGAGCGCTTTTTTGCGTTCGTTGTAGTCGGGCAGCATGTCGGTCGTGAAGACGTCGGGCAGGCCGTCGTTGTTCACGTCGGCCACGTCGTTGCCCATCGCCGACCAGGAAAGGTGCCTGAAGGCCTCATGGACGCGGTTGGTGAACCCGGCATGCCGGCCAGTGCCGTTCCGGTTGTTGATGAAAAAATGGTCGTTGCTGAGGTAGTCGTTGCTGACGTACAGGTCGGGCCAGCCGTCCCCGTTGAAATCGGCCACCGACACGCCGTGGCCGTAGCCCCGGGCCTGAATGCCTGCCTCTTTCGACACGTCGGTGAAGACGGCGTGGCCAAGCCGGGGGTCGAAGTCGTTGCGCAGCAGCCGGTCGGCGGTGGGCGAGTTGGCCTCCAGGTCCCGCGAGAGGTACTGGTTGGCGTAGCGCATGTCCATCAGGTTGACGAGCACGTAGGCATCGAGGTCGCCGTCCCGGTCGTAGTCGAAAAAGGTAGTCTGGGCGGCGAAGCCTTCGGTTTGCAGACCGTACCCGGCGGCCATTTCGCGGAAGCGGGGAATGCCCCGGTCGTCGTTGCCCTGGTTGACGTAGAGCAGGTTGGAACGGAGTTCGGGTTGGCCGAACATCATGTTCGAGACGTACACATCCAGTTTTCCGTCGGTGTTGATGTCCACCACCGTCGCTCCCGCCGACCAGCAGGGCCGCTGCTTGCTGACGCCCGCCCGACGGGTAACGTCCTCAAATTTCCAGTCGCCCCGGTTGAGGTACAGGGCGTTGTCCACCATGTTGGCGGTGAAAAAAATATCTTGTTTCCCGTCGCCGTTGAAATCCCCCACGGCCACGCCGCCGCCGTTGTAGATGAATTCGTTGTCGAGAATGTTGAGCGAATCGTGGATGGTGAGGGCGTTGCCGAAGGTAATGCCCGTGTCGGTGGGCGACAGCAGTTGGAAGCGGGGCGTGGGGCGGCAGGCGGCGAAAACGCAAACGCAGCCCACCAGCCCGGCAACGAACAATTGGTGTTTTCTTCTCATCAACGGCGCGGTGGGAATAAAAAATCGTAGGGGCAACCCTTGCGGTTGCCCACAGCGGTTCTCGGCGGAGAGGCTGCGGGCAACCGCAAGGGTTGCCCCTACGAGGAGAAAATCAGTACCCAGGATTTTGCTTCAGCGTCGGCTGCCCGTCGATGGAACTGCGCGTGAGTACGCGGGTCGGGATGGGCCGCCATTCCGATTTGCCCTTCGTGAAGCGGGCACCCGTCAGGTAGGTGCGGCGCCGGGCTTCCTCGGTGAGGTACTTGTTGAGCACCACGTCAGCCACGCCCCAGCGCACGAGGTCGAAGAAGCGGTGCCCTTCCATGCCCAGTTCGAGGCGGCGCTCGAAGCGTACGGCTTCGCGGGCGGCGTCTTTCGTGGCAAACGCGGGCGAAGCGGCCGGGTATTCCTTCACCACGTAGTTGGCCGCCGGGGTGGTCGAGAAGCCTTTGGAGGGATCCCTCGGGTCGGCGTAGGTTCTCACGAAGCCGGCGGGGTTGGCCGCCCGGGCGCGGACCTGGTTGACCAAATCACGGGCGCGGGCCAGCGAACCGGCTTCTACTTCGGCTTCGGCGGCCAGCAGCAGCACGTCGGCGTAGCGGATGAGCTTCACGTTGTTGGCGTTGAAGCCCTTCGTCCAGCCCGAGGCCGAGGTGAGCGTGCCTTCCTGGGCTTTGTAATACACGTTTTTCTTGGGCGAATACGGCCCGGCGTAGGCGGCGTCGCGCTGCCAGGCCGTGCCGCCGTGCAGGCCCCAGTCGAGGTACGGGATGCCCCGGCGACCCACCGTCCAGTCGAGGCGGGGGTCCAGCGGACCGGCTTCGGGCGTGAAGGGGTCGGTCGAGCGCAGGCCCTCGTCGTTTTTCACGTTCACGTCGTTGAACGTTGTGATGAACGGCAGGCCGTTGGCATCCACCCGGTAGGCATTGACCAAGTTTTGCGACGGCTGGTGAAAGCCGCAGCAGCCCCCCGGACCAGCCCCGTAGGGGTAGTTGAGCACGTCGCCGTTGTTGGCCTGGTCGTCGGTGCCGATGTTGACGGCCTGCTGCACTTCGAGCACCGATTCGGAAGAATTGTTTTTCGCCGGGTCGAAATTGTCGCCGTAGGCCGCGTTCAGTTTGTACACGCCCGAATTAATCACGGCGTCGAACTGGGTTTTGGCCTCGGCGTACTTTTGTTGCCAGAGGTACGTAATGCCCAGCACGGTCTGCGCGGCACCTTTCGTGGCCCGGCCCACTTCGCTCTGCCGCAGGGGCAGGGTCTGGGCGGCAAACTGGAGGTCGGCCTGAATGTTGGGCAGGATGTCCTTGTCGTTCGGAATCCGGAACTCGGTCACGGTTTCGTCGATGTACGGCGCGTTTTTGAACACCTTGTAGAGTTCGTAGTGGTAGAACCCCCGCAGGAACCGGGCCTCGGCGATTTTGCCGTTTTTCACCGCGTCGGTCACACCCTGGAGCGATTTCAGCGCCTTCATGGTCTGGTTGGCCCTGGCGATGCCGTCGTAGTACGTGTTCCACTTGGCCTCCGGGTACGGGTTGTTGGCGTTTTCCTCGTGCCGTTCGAGGGGCACGATGTCGGGCTGGTCGTTGGCTTCGGAGCCTTTGTAGGCATCGCCGCCCTTGATGGAGCCGTACACCCAGTTGGAGGCGGCCGAACCCCAGGGGTTGCCGTTGTCCCAGCTCGAAAAGCCGTCGAGGTTGGAGTACGCCGCAATCAGCAGGGCGTCGGCCCCGGTCAGGTTGGCCGACAGGGTCGTTTCGTTGACGGCCCCGAAGGGCTTTTGCTCCAGAAAGGAATCTTTGCAGGCAACCACGCCCCCCAGGACGAGGGCACTGGTCGCGATGATGGTTTTTCGATTCATGACGTATTTCGGTTGTGGGGCGGATCAGAATTCGAGGTTAAGACCAACCAGCACGGAGCGGGCGATGGGGTACCGGCCCTGATCGACGCCCATCGAGAGGTCGCGCCGGGCACCGGAGTTCCAGCCTTCGGTCACGTTGGTGATGCTGATGTCGGGGTCGAGGCCGCTGTACCGGGTGATGGTGAACAGGTTCTGGGCCTGCACGTACACCCGCAGGCGATCCATGCCGAAGCGGTTGACCACGCCCGTCGGCAGGGTGTAACCGAGTGTGAGGTTCTTGGCCCGGAAGTACGAACCCGGTTCGACGTAGAACGACGAGCGTTGGGCGCTGTACGTATCGTTGCGGTCGAGTTTGGGGTACGTATTGCCCGCTTCGTAGAGCATGTTTTTCGAATAGTTGGCCTGGAACGCGGGGAAATCGGTGAAGTACCGGACGTAGTTGAAAATCTGGTTCCCCTGCACACCCTGGAAGTAGGCCGTGAAGTCGAAGCCCTTGTAGCTGGCCGTCAGGTTCAGCCCGTAGTTCCACTTCGGAATGGGGCTGCCAATGGTGGTTTCGTCGTTGTTGTCAATCTTGCCGTCGCCGTTGAGGTCGCGGAATTTGAGGCGCCCCACGCGGGCGTCGCCGGGCGTGGCGGGCAGTTCGGCTTCGGTCTTGATGACGCCGTCGGCAATGTACCCGAAGTACTGGGAGATGGGGCCACCCACCAGCGTCCGGGTAATGTCGCCGATGCGGGAGCCGGCTCCGGTGATGAACGTGTTGGAGTTGGCATCGAGCCGCACCACTTTGTTGGTGTAGTGTCCGCCGGTGAGCGTCACGCCGTAGCTGAGTTGGTTGTCCAGGGCATTGCCCCGGTATCCAATTTGAAGGTCAATACCCCGGTTTTCCATGTCGGCGATGTTGAGCGGCAGGCGGCCGATGTTCCCCTGGGTGGAGGGAATGTCCACTTGGTAGAGAATGTCCGACGTTTTCCGGTCATACCATTCCAGGGTCAAATCGAGGGCATTGAACAGGCGGGCGTCAACCCCAATATTCAGCAGCTTGGTGGTTTCCCACTTCAGGTCCGGGTTAGCCAGGGTTTGTTGAGCGAAACCGGGCGTAACGCTGTTCGGATTACCCTGAATGGCATAGGCCGTGCCGCCCAGACTCTGCCCAAAGTTGGCGAAGCCAGGGTAGTCGCTGCCGATTTCATTGTTCCCCGTTACCCCGTAGCTGGCGCGCAGTTTCAGGTCGTTGATGGCCGTCACGTCGCGCATGAAGTTTTCCTTCGATACCCGCCAGCCCACGCTACCGGCCGGGAACACCCCGTAGGGGTTGTTGATGAACCGGGAAATCCCGTCGCGCCGAACCGTCCCGCTGAACAGGTATTTGTCGTCGAGCACGTAGTTCAACTGAGCGAACTGCGAAGCGATGGTCACCTCACCCCGGTAGTCGCCGAGGTTCCAGGTTTTGGAGTTGGTGTTGGTCAGGATGCGATAGAACGGATCGTCGCCGAAGGTCAGGCCGTTGCCACCAGCATTGAAGCCGTCGTAGGTGTTTCTCCGGGCCTCGGTGCCAATCAGCGCACTGACGCGGTGCTTTCCGCCGCTGAACTCCCGATTGAAGGCCAGCGTGTTGAACCACACCCAGTTGCGGTTGCTGTACATGCTGCGGCCCATGCTGTTGGAGGAGTTGATTTCCGTCGCTTCAAAGTTGCGGTAGCCGTAGCCCCGACCCTGGCCCGTGTTGAAGTCCAGCCCGAACGAGGTTTTCGCGGTAAAGTATTTCAGAAAATCCACTTCGGCGAACACGTTGCCCGTCAGGCGGATGCTGTAGCCTTCGTTTTCGGCATTGCGGGTCTGCTGGGCCACGGGGTTGCCGGCGTTGGAGTTGGCCGGGGCCGGGCTTCCCCAATAGCCGTTAATGTCGTACACGGGCACGATTTGCGGCATCCGCAGGGTGTTCATGAACACCGAACCTTCGTTGGGGTTGCCCATGCCGCCCTGGGTAGTCTGGTAAGCCACGCTGAGGTTTTCGCCCACGCGGATGTTGCGTTTGACGTTGAACGTGGAGTTGATGCGGGTCTGGTAGCGCTTGTAGAAGTTCTCGATCATGATGCCGTTGTGATCGAAGAAGTTGGCGCTGAAAAAGTAGTTGCCTTTTTCCGAACCGCCCGAAGCGCTGAGTTGCACGCTGGTCATGGGTGCGGGCCTGAACACCTCGCGGAACCAGTCGGTGCCCGCCTTGTTTGCCCGCGAAATCAGGTAGTTGCGCCCGGCATCGGCGGTCGGGTCGGAGTTGAGAAAATACCGGCTGGGATCTGCCTGCGGGGCACCGGCCACGTAGCCGCCGGTGGCTTCGTTGCCCCCGTCGCGCACCAGGAAATCGGGCAACGTCCAGGTCCCGCCGTTGTTGATGTACAACCGCGACGTAAACGGAATGCCCGCGCCCGCCGACAGGCCCTGGTTGATTTGCAGCAGTTCCTGCGGGTTGGCCAGCGAGGGGTATTTGGCCGGGGACTGAATGCCGGTGAACACGTCGACGTTGATTTTCGACGCCCCCGCCTTGCCTTTTTTCGTCGTAATCACAATCACGCCGTTGGCCGCCCGCGAACCGTAAATCGAGGCCGAGGCGGCGTCCTTCAGGACCTGAATCGACTCCACGTCATTCGGGTTCAGGAAGTTGAGGTTTGATTCGTTTTGCACCGGCACACCGTCAATCACGTAGAGCGGCTCGTTCTGGTTGATGGTGCCAATGCCCCGGATGCGGATGAAGGCCGCGCTGCCAGGGTCGCCGGTTGAGCTGACCTGCACCCCGGCGATGCGCCCCTGCAACTGGTCGGCGATGTTGGAGGCCGGGATTTTCTTCATTTCCTTCACGTCCACCACGGCCACCGAGCCGGTGATGTCGCGCTTTTGCTGGGCGGCGTAGCCCGTCACGACCACCTCGGTGAGCGAGGCGGCGTCTTCAGCCAGGCTTACGTTAATGGCGGTCTGATTCCCAACCGCCACCTCCTGGGTTTTGTACCCCACCGAACTAATCACCAACGTGTTGGGCCCCGGTCGGAGGGCGATGGAATAATTGCCGCTGGCGTCGGTGGTGGTGCCGGTAGCGGCACCCTTGACTTGCACGGTGGCACCCGGAATGGGTTGGTCGTCGGCGGCATTGGTGACGCGGCCCGTCACCCGGCGATCCTGCGCCCGGGCGGAGGCGGCCACGCAGACCAGCCAGACCAGCCCCAACAGAGCGCTCCTCCACGAGACGTAGAGTGTTCTCCTCATAGGTATAAGGTGGAAAAAGGTTAACGATTGACTGATGTAAACGTTTACGGGGCGAGTTGATTGGCCGTCAATTCTACCGATTCAAAATGGGTTAGGCAAGAAATCATTGAAAATATTTCACAAAAAATTGCCTTGTGCCCCAAAAAAGCGCGGTTTAGTCGCCAAATAATCCCGTTTACTCTCCAAGCAGAATCTGTCTCTGCTTCGTCCGGCTGCGTTGCGGCCACCCGAACGCTTTTCAGTATACGCTCTAAAAACTGACGTGTGCGGACGCGTGGCTTAGGCGCGGCAGCAAAATAGAAAGCCCCGACGACCAAGCAGGTCGTCGGGGCTTTCAGATGGTTTGCTCGCTGGATCTACGGGCCTGGATACCCCGGATTCTGCGGCTTCAGGTTCGGGTTGTTGAGCATCTCCGGCCGGGGCAGGGGCAGCAGGAGATGCTTTTCCTGGAGGGGCCGACCGTTGGTGCTCGGCAACACGCTCCCGACGAAGTTGGTGAACCCTTTCGTGGTGAAGTCCATCACCTTCCGGAGGCGAACCATGTCAAACCACGTCTGCTGCTCGTAGCACAATTCCCACCAGCGTTCGCGCCAGACGGCCTCCCGGAAGGTGTTCTGGTTGTAGCTGCCCAGGGGCGGGGTGGTCAGTTGGGCACGGTCGCGGATGCGCTTATAGGCGTCGTAGGCGGCCTGGGTGGGGCCACCGAGTTCGTTCTGGGCTTCGGCGTACATCAGCAGCACCTCGGCGTAGCGAATCATCGGCGCGTTCAGGTTGTTTTGGCGCGTGGGCGTCAGGCCCGGTGCGCCAAGCGCAATCTGGTTGAAGTGCTTGAACACGTAGGGCGCGCCCAGGTCAAACCGGGCACCGGTGCCGTTCGTAAAGTACGTCGTGTAAAAATACCCTTCCTGATCTTTGGCGCGCAGGTCGCCGGCTTCGTACGAGCGGTAGAACGCCAGGGTCGGCACCGAACTGCCCGTTCCCCCCGGCCCGTTGAACGTGACGGGTTTGAAGTTCGGGAAGAAGTTGTCGTATGGGTTCCCGGCTACGAGCGTGTTGTACTGGAGGCTGAACAGGTGCTCCAGCCGGTTTTCCAGGTTTTCGCGGCGCGTCTCGGGGTAGGTCGGAAACAGGTTGATGAGCGTCGGGTTGGCGTTGGCATGGGTGATGATTTCAAACGCCTTGTCGGCAGCCAGCTTGTATGAGGCAGCGCCCTTCTGGAGCGGGAAACCCGCCATCGTCAGGTGTACTTTGGCCAGCAGCGCTTTGACGGCGGCCAGGTTGATGCGGCCCGACTGGTCCATCCAGGGCAGGCCCCCGGCTTCGGCGTCGGTCAGGTCGGCCAGGATGAGCTTGTACACTTCCTCCTGCGGTGCCCGCGAGGGAAAGAAATCCTCCGACGAGGCGGTTTGGGGTTTCGTAATCAGCGGGACGTCGCCCCAAAGCCGCACGGCCTGGAAGTACGCCCAGGCCCGCAGAAACTTGGCCTGCGCGAGCACGCGCTTGTTCAGGGCGTCGCTGATCCCCGGGATGCCCGGCACTTTGTCAATGACCTGGTTGGCCTGGGCAATGACCCGGTACGTGCCGTTCCACCAGTTCACCACGTGCGCCGTGTTGCCGTCGTGGACGAGGGCGTAGAGGTTGTTGAGGTCGGAGTTCTGGGCCGTTTCGGTCGTGGAGGTGCCCGTCATGGCTTCAAGCAGTTGCCAGTTCGACGAGAAAATCCCGGCTCCACCCCCGATGTAGCGCATGTCGGCATAGACCGCGTTCACCGCCGATTCGGCGTGGTCGGGGATGTTGTAGAACGCGTCGGGCGTCAGGGCGGAGGGCGGCTGCTCTTTCAAAAAATCGGAGCAACTCACCGGTCCCAGCAGGAGGGATCCGCCGAGGAGGACCCGTCCGATTCGTTTCAGCAAAAAGACGTTCATATCGTGTGTCGTTTGAGGTGGTTAGAAGCCGAGCTGGAGGCCCAGCATGTAGGTCGTTGGTTTGGGGTAGTTGTGCCAGATCATGCCCTGCGAAAAGGCGCTGTTGCCGAAGCCCTGGTTGGTCGGCGTCACTTCGGGATCGCCGATGATGGGGTCGTCCACCAGCAGGAAGAAGTTCTGCACCGTGCCGTACAGGCGCAGACGACTCAGCTTGAGCCGCTCGGTCAGGGTTGCGGGGAACGTGTACCCGATCAGGGCGTTGCGGCCCCGCAGGAACGAACCATCAAAAATCCAGCGGCTGTCGACGTTGGTCACGTACCCGGCGCGGGTGTCGCGGATTTCGGCGATGGGCGTGTTCTGGTTCTGCGGCGTCCAGGCGTTGAGCACCGAGGTGTAGCTGTTGGCCAGAGCCTGGCGGTCTTCGCTGGGGTGCAGGTTCATGAGCATGACGTCGTTGCCGTACATGAACTGGAGTTCCAGCGTGGCGTCGAAGTTCTTGAACCGGACGGTGTTCGAGAACGTGCCCCAGCCTTTCGGGCTGCCGTTGCCGATGATGCTCCGGTCGGCGTCGGTAATGGCCTTGTCGCCGTTGACGTCGAGGTACTTGATGTCCCCCGGCAGCATGGTCAGGTTGTTGCGGTAGCTCGTAAACTTGGCCGCTTCTTCGCGCTCCGCTTCGCTCCAGACGCCCAGGCGCGTCAGGCCCCAAAACGACCCGACCGGCTCGCCAATGCGGATGACGTTCGTCGGGTTGGTGAAGTTGGGGCCACCCACGTTGAAGATGTCGGCGGGCGTGGCCAGGGTAAGCACCTTGTTGCGGTTGCTCGACCAGTTGACGAGGGTTGACCACTCGAAGTTGTTCGTTTTAACGACGACCGCGTTCAGCGCAACCTCAAAGCCCTGGTTCTGCATCGAACCGATGTTGCGCCGGATGGTGCCGTACCCGCTCGTCGTCGGCACGGGGGCGTCGAGCAGCATGTCGGTCGTTTTGCGGTAGTAGTAGTCGGCTTCGAGCGAGATCCGCCCGTTGAGAAGGCCCACTTCAACGCCCACGTCGTACTGGGCCGTTTTTTCCCAGCGCAAATCGGGGTTGGCCAGGCGGGCGATGCCCGTTCCGGCCACGCGCGAATCGTTGAAGATGGTCGCGAAGTTGGCGCTCAGCAGGGGCAGCGACTGGTAGGTCGGGATTTCGGAGTTCCCGGTCAGCCCGTAGGAGGCCCGCAGTTTCAGGTTCGAGAGGTACGCGTTGTCCTTCAGGAACGATTCTTCCGACACCCGCCAGGCCACGGCCGCCGAGGGGAAGAAGGCAAACTTGTTGTTTTCCCCGAACTTCGAAGACCCGTCGGCCCGGGCCGTTACCGTGAAGAGGTACTTGTTGAGCAGGGAGTAGTTGACGCGCCCGAAGTACGAATTAAAGGCGAACCGCTCGGCCCCCGACCCCCAACCGGGGTTCGCTGAACCGGCTCCGAGGTTGTTGAACCCGAAGTAGTCGGTGGCGAAGTTCTGGATGCTCGCGTTCATCGTGAAGATGTTCGTCGCCTGCCACTCCACCCCGAGCAGGGCGTTGATGCTGTGCGCCTGCCCAATCTGCTTGTTGTAGTTCAGGTAGTTGCCCAGCGACCAGAACGTCTCCTTCCGGTTGGCCACCGAGGCATTGCCCAATTGCCCGGGGTTCAGCACGCGGGTCTGCGACTGGTTGTTTTCCTGGGTCTGGATGTTGACGCCCACCGTGGTGCGCAGTTCGAGGTCTTTCGTGAAGTTGATGGTGCTCGTCAGGCTGCCCAGCGTGGTCTGCGTGTTGAGGATGAACCGGCGGCTCATCAGGCGGTGGTAGGAGCTGAACGTGCCTTCGGCGAAGGGAAAGTCGCGGTTGTTGGCAAACTCCCCGTTCTGGTACCGCACGGGCAGGAACGGAAAGTCTTCGACGATTTGCCGGGCCACGGCGTCGTTGATGTCCACCAGGTTTTCCGTCTGGTTGTTGTAGCTCAGCGTCCCGCTGATTTTCAGCCAGCTTTTCACCTGGTCGTCGATGGTAAACCGGCCCGAGTATCGCTTCATGTACGAGGTCTTGATCAGCCCCTGGTCGTCGCGGTACCCGATGCCGAGCGAGTACTGGGTGCGCTGGTTGCCCCCGCTGAAGTTCAACTGGTGGTTTTGCGAGAGTTTGTTCTGGGTCGTTTCCTTGAACCAGTCGGTGTCGTGGAGCGGGTTCAGGTTTTCGTCGAACACGCCCGGAAACTGGGCGGCAAACGCCCGCCGCCGGGTGGTCGGATTCAGGTACGCCCAGCGACCTGCGGCCCAGCCTACGGGGTCGTATTTTTGCATGTTCCGCCAGGCCAGGTCTTCCACGGCCATGTACTCGCGGGCGTTGAGCACCCGGGGCCGGTTGGGGCCGATGGTGTTGACGCTGAAATCGGCGTTGTAGGTCACCGTGTTGTCCCCGGCTTTGCCCTTTTTGGTCGTCACCAGGACGACGCCGTTGGCACCGCGGGCGCCGTAGATGGCCGTCGAGGAGGCGTCTTTCAGCACTTCCACCGACACGATGTCGTTCGGGTTGATGAAGTCGATGGGGTTGGTGAACTGGTTTTGCGTGGCCTGCGGCAGCATGACGCCGTCGACGACGAAGAGCGGGTTGTTCGAGGAGTTAATCGAACTGAAGCCCCGGATCCGAATCGTCGTGCGGCCTCCCGGACGGCCCGAGTTGTTGTTGACCTGCACGCCCGCGATGCGGCCCTGAAGGGCCTGGGTCAGCGAGGGGGCGGGGCGTTCCTGCAATTCGGCCATCTTGACCGACCCGACCGAGCCGGTCAGGTCCGACTTGCGCACGGTACCGTAACCGATGACGACCACCTCGTCGAGGTTTTTCATGTCGGCGCGGAGCGTGACGTCGAGGGTCGTCTGCGAAGTCAGGGCGATTTCCTGCGGCAGGAAACCCACGAACGAGAACACCAGCGTGGCGTTGCCGTCGGGTACCTCGAGGCGGTACCGGCCGTCGGAGTCGGTGACGGTACCGCGCTGGGTGCCTTTCACGAGCACGTTGACGCCGGGCACGGGGGCGTTGGCTTCGTCGGTGACCCGACCGGAAATCGTCCGGTCAACGGGGGCGGGGGCCACCGGCGCGCCCCGTTCCGGGGAGTTCGTGGCGTGGGTGGGAGCGGCGCAAAAAAACGCCAGGGCCAGCGGGGCAGCGAGCACCCACCGCGTTCTGACCGGCACCGTGTACGGCAGTAAGGTTGTTTGCATAGGTTTTGCCAAAAAGGCGGTCTAGGGGTGAAGCAGACAGGTACGAGGCCGAAAGTAAAGCAATTTTTGTGTACAAGTCGCCGGGTCGAACTAAAAGATTTTGTTACTAAATTGGATTCAGGGCTATGAAGCCTTCGGTCTAAATTTACTTTTCGACAAAAAAAAGGGCGTCCCGTTCGGAACGCCCTCTTCATACGTCAAGGCACCCGTCAATACCCCGGATTCTGCTTCAGCGTGGCCTGCCCGTTCACGAAGGTGTTCGTGATTTCGTCCACGGGAATGGGGAAAAATTCGTGAACGCCTTTTTTGAACACGGCCCCGGACAGGTACCGGCGCTTGGTCGATTCTTTGGCGAGGTAGGCGTTGATGGTCGGCTCGATGGTGTTCCAGCGCACGAGGTCGAAATGCCGGAAGCCCTCCATGCCGAATTCGAGGCGGGTTTCGAACTGCACCGCCCGACGGGCCGCGGCCTGGGTGGCAAACGCCGCCGAACCGGCCGGGTACTCGTTGATGAGGTAGTTGCCCGCCGGGGTTCCGTCGGCATTGCGCACGGGCGTACTGGTTTTGGCCCGGTTGCGCACCTGATTGACCAGCAGGCGGGCCTTGTCGAGGTTACCGGCTTCCACCTCGCACTCGGCCAGCCACAGCAGCACGGCGGCGTAGCGGATGAGCCGGTAGTTGTTGGCCACCGAGCGCTTGTTGGTGGCGTGGGTGTTGGTGCCTTCCTCGCTGCGGTAGTACATCCATTTCTTACCGGTGTACGGCCCGGAGTAGCTCTGGTCGCGGATCCAGGTCACGCCGGGCATGGGCCCCCAGTCGAGGAACGGCACGCCCCGGCGGCCCACCGTCCAGTCGAGGCGGGGGTCCAGCGGCGTGGTGCGGTCGGGCGTGAAGGGATCGCCGGCCCGCACGCCCTCGTCGTTTTTCAGGTCCGAATCGTTGAAGGTGTCGAACAGGGGCAGGCCGGCCGCGTCGGTTTTAAACGCGTTGACCAGGTTCTGCGAAGGCACGTAGAAGCCGCAGCAGCCGCCGCCGGGCGCGCTCGAAAAGTACGGCCAGTTGAGCACGTCGCCCTGGTTGCCGTTGTTGCCCGTGGTGCCGTCGTTGACCGAAAACTGGACTTCAAACACCGACTCGGCGTTGTTGTTGGTCACGGCCCGGAAGTTGTCGTGGTAATCCACGAGCCGGTAGCGGCCGCTGTTCACGACGGCTTCGAGCAGGGGCTTGGCCTCGGCGTACTTGCGCTGGTAGAGGTACGTTTTGGCCAAATACGCCTGGGCGGCGGCTTTGGTGGCCCGGCCCCGCTGGGCCTGGGTTTCGGGCAGGTTATCGACGGCGTACTTGAAATCGGCCTCGATTTGGGGCCAGATGTCCTTGTCGTTCGGGACTTTGGTGCCGTTGGGGTCGTCGGCCTTGTAAAGTTTTTCGTCGATAAACGGCAGCATGTTGAAAATAATCTTGCCCTGGAAGTGGTAGTGCGCGCGCAGGAAGCGGGCCTGGGCCGTGACGGCGGTTTTCTCGGCGTCGGTCAGGCCGGTGGCCTGGGGCAAAATCTGGAGCAGCTCGTTGGTGCGCTGCACGCCGTCGTAGGTGTGGCGCCACTTGCCCCGCACGTGGGCGAAGTTGGCCTGCCCTTCGTACCGCTCGAAGGCCGTAATCTCGGGCTGGTCGTTGGCGTCGGTGCCTTTGTAGGCGTCGTCGGAGGCCACGCCCCCGTACACCCAGTTGGAGATGGCCGCGTGCCAGCCCGTGGTGCCCGAGCCGATGCCGTCGAGCAGCGAGTAGGCCCCGATGAGCAGGGCGTTGACCCCGTCACGGTTTTTCAACTGATCCTGACTGGCCACGCCCGTGGGCCGGACATCGAGAAATTTCTCGCTGCATGACGTGGCAATGCCCGCCGCCAGCAGCGTGGTGAGAATGAGAGTTTTTTTCATTTTCGTTGAAAGTGGTTTTTAGCGGTCCGCCGCTGCGGTTTGAAGTTTGTAGTTATTGATTTTCAATTAACTACAAACTTCAAACTTCAAACTTCAAACTCAGTTTTTAGAAACTCAGCCGCAACCCCACCAGGTACGACTTGGCCACGGGGTAGGCCCCTTCGTCCACGCCGAGGTGAATGTCCTGGTTGTCGGTGCCCGACCGGCGCAGGTTGATGTCGGGGTCGAGGCCGCTGTACCGGGTGAACGTGAACAGGTTCTGGCCCTGGATGTACACCTGGGTGTTGCCCAAGCCCAGCCGCCGTTGCAGCCCCGCCGGCAGCGTGTACGACAGTTGGATGTTGCGCATGCGCAGGTAGGAGCCTTTTTCGAGGAAGTAGGTCGAAATCTGGGCGCTGGTGGCGTCGGTGGCCCGGAGTTGGGGCAAGATGGCGTCGGTCTTGCCGGGCCGCCACGAGTCGTACAGCATCCGCTGGCTGCGGCTGCCCTGGAAGGTGTTGAAGTCCGTCCAGTATTTCACGTAGTTGAAAATGTCGTTGCCGTGAACGCCCTGGCCGAACAGCGTCAGGTCGAAGTTTTTGTACCCCACGCTGACGTTGAGGCCGTAGGTGAAATCGGGGTGCGGGTTGCCGATGATGGTGCGGTCGGAGGCGTTGACGACGCCGTCGCCGTTGAAATCGCGGAAAATAAACGACCCGGCCCGGTTGTAGGTGCCAAACTGCGGCGCGGCTTTGGCGGCTTCCTCGGTCTGGAAAATGCCGTCGATGTAGTAGCCGAAGAACGAGGCAATCGGGTGGCCCACCCGGCTCACGCTCATGGCCGGCAGGCGGGTGCTGAAGCCGAACCGGTTGGCGTTGGGATCGCCGTTGAGGTCAATCACCCGGTTGCGGTAGGTCGAGAAGTTCCCGTTAATCGAGTAGCGCAAATCGCCGCCCATGCCCCGGCCGTTGTAGGTCACGCTCAGGTCAACGCCCTTGTTTTCCATTTTCCCGATGTTGGTGAACGGAATGGTAGCGATGCCCTGCGTGAGCGGGATGTCGATCTGGTTGAGCATGTCGCTCGTTTTGCGGGTGTACCAGTCGAAGACCACTTCCAGCGCCCCGTTGAAGAGGCTGGCATCGAAGCCGATGTTGGTCGAGGTGGTGGTTTCCCACTTGCCCAGCGGGTTGCCGAACTGGGTTACGTCGAAGCCCGTCACGATGCTCGACCGCGAGCCGTTGATGTCGTACCAGTTGTTGGCCGGGTCGGAGGTGTAGAGCGAGTAGGCGTTATAAATGTTGGGGATGTTCTGGTTGCCCGTTCTGCCCCAGCCCGCGCGCAGTTTCAGGTCGTTGACGAACGTCACGCTTTTCATGACTGGCAGTTCGGTCAGGCGGAAGCCCACGCTGGCAGCGGGGAACACGGCGTACCGGTTGCCGAAGCCGAAGCGGCTGGAGCCGTCGCGGCGGAGGGTGAAGTCGGCCAGGAAAAAGTCTTTGTAGGCGTAGTTGACTTTTCCGAAGAGCGAAAACAAGCGCGTACGGCTGGCTCCGCCCCCGCTGTTTTGCAGGCCCGCCGGGCTGCCGGCGTTGAGGAAGCGGTAGTCGAGGTCGTCGAAGGCGAAGTTGGAGCGGTTGGCGTTGAAGCCGAAGGCGTAGGTCGAAACGGCCTCGGTGCCCGCCAGCACGTTGACGGTGTGCGCCCCGAAGGTGCGGTTGTAGGTCAGCGTGTTGTACCAGGTCCAGGAGTTGTCGTAGCTGTTGCTCACGGTGAGGCTGTTGACGTTGCGGGCCTCGGCCGACTCGATGTCGCGGATGGTGTAGGCGCTGGTGTTGAAGGCGTTGTACTCCACCCCGAACGAGGTGCGGAAGGTCAGGCCCTTCACGATGTCGGCCTCGGCGAAGGCGTTGCCGAAGAGGTGGATGCCCCCGGTCAGGTTGTCTTTGGCCCGGGTGATTTCGGCCACGGGGTTGCGGGCGTTGCCGAGGTTGAGGCCCTTAGCCCCGGCGAAGTTCCCGGCCACGTCGTAGACCGGCACCAGCGGGTTCATCCGGATGGCCAGCATGATGGGGTTGCCTTCGTCGTTGTTGGTGATGCCCAGGCGTTCGTCGTACGACACGGTGAAGTTTTCGCCCACGCGGATGCGGTTGCGGATGTTGAACTGGGTGTTGGCCCGCAGCGAGTACCGCTTGTACCGGGTGTGGGTCAGGATGCCCTGCTGGTTGAAGTAGTTGAACGAAATGGCGTAGTTGCCTTTGTCCGACCCGCCGCTGGCCCCCAGTTGGTAGTTCTGGATGGGGGCGTCGTTGAAGAGTTCGTCCTGCCAGTTGGTGCCTTCCTTGGCCGCTTTGGTGATGAGGAAACGGGTCGAGCCGAAGCCGGGCGCCGAGATGTCGTTCGTGTAGTTGATGTAATTGCCCGAGGCGTCACGGGCCACGAGGGGATCGCCTTCCATCACGCCCGAAGGATAAATGTAATCGGGAATCACCGGCGTGGCCCCCCGGCCGTACTGGCCGTGCACGGGCTGCTGCCCGACGTTTTTGGCCGATTCCCAAATTAAATTCCCCAGTTCCTGCGAGTTGAGCAGGGGCAGAAACTTGCCCGGCCGCTGGACGCCCGTGTACATGTCGAAGGTCACCTTCGGCTCCCCGGCCTTGCCTTTTTTCGTGGTGATGATGACCACCCCGTTGGCCGCCCTTGCCCCGTAGATTGAAGCCGCCGAGGCGTCCTTCAGAATCTGCATCGACTCGACGTCGTTGGGGTTGATCTGGTTGAGGCTCCCCGTGGTGGGCACGCCGTCGATGATGTACAGCGGCGAGTTGTTGTTGATGGTGCCGAACCCGCGGATGCGCACCATCGTGCCACCTCCCGGCGAGTTGTCGTTGCCCACCATCACCCCGGCGGCCCGGCCTTGCAGGGCCTGGGTCAGGTTGGGCGTGGGCACGGCGGTGAGTTTGGCCCCATCCACCACGGTCACGGCCCCGGTGATGTCTTTTTTCCGCTGGGTGCCGTAGCCGGTCACGACCACTTCGCTGAGGGTGCCGATTTCTTCGGTCAGCGTGACGTCGATGGTGGAGCGGCTGCCGATGGCGATCTCCTGTTTCTGAAAACCCACCGACGTAATCACCAACACGTCGTTGGCGCTCCGGGCATTGATGGCGTAATTGCCGTTGGCATCGGTCACCGCCCCCGCCGCCGTGCCTTTCAGCAGTACGCTGGCCCCCGGCACGGGTTGCCCGTCGCCGCTGGCCGTCACCCGGCCTGTGATGCGCCGGTCTTGGGCATGGGCGTACTGCGCGGCCAGGACGGCCAGCAACAGCACCCCCAGAAGGGTACTGTAAAGCAATTTTTTCATAAATGGTAGGATTAATTGGTGGAAAACCGCACAAGTATATGCAGAACTGCGGCATTTTATCACACAGTTAGGGGGATTGACGAAAATTTAATTTTCTACCGTTCGTCTTAACATTTTCAAAACACGTCGATGAAAATTTTGCTTTCGCCGGATAAATTCAGAGGCTCAATGACCGCCGCCGAGGCTTGCGAGGCCCTGAGCCTGGGCATCCGGCGTGCCCAACCTGACACCGAGGTGGTTGCCGTTCCGCTCGCCGACGGCGGCGAGGGCACGCTCGACGTGCTGCTGCACGCCACCGGAGGCACCAAACTCCAGACTTCCTGCCACGATCCGCTGGGCCGACCCATCGAAGCCGAATTCGGGCTTTCGGGCGATGGGAAAACGGCCTTCGTCGAACTGGCTTCGGCTTCCGGCCTGCATCACCTCGCCGCCCACGAGCGCGACGCCCTCCGGGCCAACACCTTCGGCACGGGCCAACTGCTGCGGGCCGCCCTGGAAGCGGGTGCCACGCGCCTGATTCTGGGCGTGGGCGGCAGCGCCTCGACCGACGGCGCCACGGGCCTGGCAGCGGCACTGGGCTACCGGTTTTTCGACGAAAACGAAAACGAGTTGTACCCCTGCGGGGGAACGCTGGCCCAAATCGCCCGGATTGACGACGCCAACGTGCCGTTCGATTTTTCAAAAATCACCGTGGACGTGGCCTGCGACGTGACGGCCCCGCTGTTCGGGCCGGAAGGCGCGGCCCACGTGTACGGCCCCCAGAAAGGCGCGACACCGGAACAGGTGGCGGTGCTGGATGCGGGGCTTCGGCATTTGGCGGGAATTACCCCCCACCCCCTGAAGGGGGCTTTACTGCCTGAAAATTCTACCGACGAGAAAGCCCCCTTCAAGGGGTGGGGGGTGATTCCCGGCGCGGGTGCCGCCGGCGGCACCGGCTTCGGCGCGATGGCGTTTCTCAACGCCCGCCTGCGCTCCGGCATTGATTTGGTGATGGAACTGACGCGGTTCGAGGAAAAACTCGACGGCGTGGAGCTGGTCATCACGGGCGAAGGCAAGCTCGATGCCCAGACCCTCCAGGGCAAGCTCATCGGCGGCATCTGCCAGCGGGCCGGGGCGCGGGACATTCCGGTGGTGGCGCTGTGCGGCACCCTCGATGCCGACCCGGAAGCCCTCCGGGCGCTGGGTCTGACCTACGCCGCTTCCATCCTACCCCGCCCGATGACCCTGCCCGAAGCCCTCGCCGAAGGGCCGAAATTGCTCGAAGACGCGGCATTTTTTGTGGTAAATTTGTTTAGCAGTCGTAAGTCGTAGGAGTCGTAAGTCGTAAGGTTTCACACCTTTCCTCGACTTACGACTTACGACTCCTACGACTTACGACTCCACTCATGGATTTCGACCCGAAAAAAGAACTCGCCAAAGTGCCGCACGAGCCGGGGGTGTACCGGTATTTCGACGCCGAAGGCACCATCATCTACGTGGGCAAGGCCAAAGACCTGCGCAACCGCGTGGGCAGTTATTTCCTGAAAAACAACCAGCACGACCGCAAAACGAAGCGGCTCGTGAGCCAAATCCGGAAACTCGAATTCACCATCGTCCCGACTGAATTCGACGCGCTGCTGCTCGAAAACACGCTCATCAAAAAGCACCAGCCCCGCTTCAACATCCTGCTCCGCGACGACAAGATGTACCCCTTCATCTGTGTCACCAACGAGCGCTTTCCCCGCGTCATCACGCTCCGGCGCATCGACCGGAAGTTGGGCACCTTTTTCGGGCCGTACGCCAACCCGAAGGTGATGTACGCCATCCTCGACATGTTCCGGCAGTTGTACACCATCCGCACCTGCACGCTGAATCTGTCGCCCGAAAACATTGAGGCCGGGAAGTTCAAGGTCTGCCTTGAATTTCACATCGGCAACTGCCTCGGCCCCTGCGAAGGGCGCATTTCGGAAGCCGCCTACAACCGGGAAATCGACCAGGTGAAGGCGATTTTGAAGGGAAACCTCACGCCACCGAAGCGGTATTTCGAGGAGCAAATGGCCGACGCCGCCTCGCGGCTGGCCTTCGAGGAAGCCCACCAGTGGAAGCAGAAACTCGACCTGCTGGCCGGGTTCCAGACCAAATCAACGGTGGTGAATCCCAACATCGCCGACGTGGACGTGTTCGCCATCGTGTCCGACGAAAGTTGCGCCTACCTGGCGTTCATGAAAGTGCTCAACGGCACCATCACCCAGTCGCAGACTTTCGAGGTAAAGAAAAAATTGGATGAAACCGACGACGACCTCCTAACGATGTGGGTCTGGGAAATGCGCGAGCAGTACCAGAGCGAGGCGAAGGAAGTCATCACCAACATCCCGCTGTCCATCGAGTTGAAAGGCATCCAGAACACCGTCCCGCAAATCGGCGACAAGCGCAAGCTGCTCGACATGGCGATGAAAAACGTGCTCTACTTCCGCAAGGAAAAAGCCGACCGCCAGGTGGCCGAAGAAACCGCCGGGAACCCGAAAATGCGGATTCTGATGACGCTGAAGAACGATTTGCAGTTGAAAACCCTGCCCCGGCACATCGAGTGTTTCGACAATTCGAACATCCAGGGCACCAACCCCGTCTCGGCGATGGTGTGCTTCAAGGACGGGCAACCGTCGAAAAAAGACTACCGGCATTTCATCCCGAAAACCGTCGTCGGGCCGAACGATTTCGCCACCATGCACGAGGTCGTCACGCGGCGGTACACGCGGCTTCTGGAAGAACAGCAGCCCCTCCCCGACCTCATCATCGTGGACGGGGGCAAGGGCCAGCTTTCCGCCGCCTGCGACGCGCTGAAGGAAATGGAGTTGTACGGCAAGGTGCCCATCATCGGAATTGCCAAGCGGCTGGAGGAAATTTATTTTCCCGAAGACACGATTCCGCTCTACATCGACAAAAAGTCAGAATCGCTGAAACTCATCCAGCGCCTGCGCGACGAGGCCCACCGCTTCGGCATTACCCACCACCGCGACCGGCGGAGCAAGGGTTTTCTCGTGACCGAACTCGAAAGCATCGAAGGCATCGGCAAAATCACGGCCACGAAGCTGCTGAAGCACTTCAAAACCATCAAAGCCATCCGCGAGGCCCCCGACGCGGCGCTGGAGGAGGTGCTGGGCAAGGACAAGGCCGAGAAAGTGCGGCGGTATTTTGAGGAGGTGGAATTGAGGTAAGGGTTTGAAAAGTTTGAGGGTTTGCAGGTTTGAGAGTTTGAAGAAACGTGAGTTATGGGTTGTCAACGCGTCCCGTTAGGGACGGAAAGTTGGTAGAAAGGTTTCCTGCCGCTGTGGTCGCGTCCCGTACGGGACGCAACACCGCAAACTCCCAACTTTCTACCAACATTTCGTCCCTAACGGGACGTAACCTATTGAATCACAAGATAAAAAACCCATAACTCACGTTTGAAGAAAAATTCTTCAACTCCATCAAACCTGCAAACCCTCAAACCTTTTCAAACCGCGCGGCGGCCGCCTCAAACTGCCATCAGTACTCCCATAAATTGTGCTCAAACTCCATGAGTTTGCGCTGCGACTTTTGGAGGACGGCCTTTTCATCGACGAAAATAATATCCGCTCGGATCGGATATTATTCCACCCAGCGCCGCAGGAGGGCCGTCAGGTTTTCGTCGGCGGCGTCCACGGCCACGGCCACCTGCCCCACCTGCACGTCGGCGGGTTGTTGGCCGAACCAGTCGAAACGGGGAAAATGCCAGAACCAGAACCCCTCGCGCCCGGCGGCGCGGTTGGGGGGCGGGGCCGGGTGGAGCAGCAGTAATCCCCGGTTGAGGGGCACGGGGCGTCCCGCCGGTCGTTCGGGCGCGATGCCGTGAACGTACCTCAGGATGAGGTTGGGCAGATCGTGGTCGCGCACCGGCCCGGCGGGCCGAAACTTGGCGTCGGCAATGAGGTACCGCACCGGGCCGTCGGCGGGCGACCACTCAACCAGGAAGTCGGGACGGAGCGGCATGGCCCGGTGGTAGGGCACGGTGATGCGGTAGCCGGGAGGCAGGCATTCGTAGGCCACCACGGCCCGGTGCCCGTCGGGGTGCCGGAGGTGGTACAGCCCCCGGTCGGGTTCGTCGCCCATCGGCACAAACGTTTCCCAGCCGTAACCCAGGGCCTGCCAGGCGTCGAGCCAGCGGTGCAGGCAGAACAGCTCGTAGAGTTTGTCCACCGACCGCACCCCGGTCAGGGCGGGGGTTTCCTCCAGCCCCACGGCCCGGCCCGAGTCGAACCAGGCGCGGAGGAGCCGTCCCGCCAGCCGGTAGTGATCGCCGTAGTCGAAGCCCGTCAGCAGCGACGTAAGCACGAAATCGGGGTGACTGACGGGCAGAAATTCGTCGGCAAACCGTTGCCAGTCGTTCACCAGCCCCAGCAACCGGTTGACTTCGGCGGTAACGCGCCGCCGAAGCAGGTCGCGCTGCCAGTCGGTGCCGCCGTGGGCGGGTTCGTTGTCCAACCTGCCGGGCAGGGTACTCAGGTAGCGGGTTACGTCGTGGAGGTAGCCGTGCAGGAGGCGGTTTTCGGGCGTGTCGGTGTTCTCGCGCAGCAATTCGGTTTCGACTTCCGCCAGGCGATAGGCCAGCCCTGGCCCGCGCAGGGTGTCCACCTCGCCCTCGGAAACGCCCACGGTGGGTTCGAGGCAGTACGGGTGGGCCAGCGCCCAGGCCAGGGCCGATTCGGTCAGTTGGTCGGGTTGGGGGTAGGCCACGCGCTGCCGCACGGGCAGGAGGCGGGTTTGGGGCATGAGCCGGAACAGGGGCTGCTGGCGGTGCAGTACGCCCAGGTCGGCCCGGAGGCGGGCCAGCGTACCCAGCACCGAATCGGGCGGGGGCAGGTGTTCGACCCCGGCCCGTGCCTGGGCATCGTACCAGTGAGCCTGCCGTTCCCAGAGGTAGGTCAGCATCCGCCCCAGTTGCTCCTCGGTGGCTTTGGTGGTGGTCAGGCGAAGGGTTCCGGCAGGGCGTTCGGTTTCCCCCGTCAGCACACGCAGCGGGCACACGCCGAACCGATTGCGGAACGAAGGCCGCAGCCGGAGCGCCGGGACGTGCTCCGGCAAATCGCCGAACCGCACCGGAATGTGCTCCTCGGTGAGCGGGTCGCGGGCGACCCACCAGTCGGGGGCCAGGAAATCGAGGGGCCACCACTCCTCGCCCACGCCCAGGGCGTCGGGCGGCGCGGTGCCAGGCTGGTGCAGCAGCAGGGCCAGGTAGGTGGTTTCGGGCAGGGTCAGAGGGTCGCCGTCCGGGTGCAGTTCGGTGGCCCCGAGGCGGGCTTCGCCCCCGTCGGTCGCGTAGGCGGGTTGGGTGACCACAATCAGGCGCATCGTTGGGGGGCGGTTCAGGCGAAGAAGTTGTACTGGTGGTACTGCTGCTGCCCCAGCCGGATGAGCCGCTGGAGCGTCTGGGCCGACTGGGGCAAGGTACGCACCATGCGTTCGTGCAGTTCGCCGAGGCGTTTGCCGAAGCCTTCGCCCCGCCCCGAAAGCAGCGGCAGCAGGTGTACGCCCACGGCGTAATCGAGAGCCAGCAGCGGGTGCGCGGTTTCGTTGCCGAGCAGCCGCCGCAACGCGGCGGTGTGCGCCACGATGGCCCGCTGCTTGCGCGGACTGAGCAGCAGCGGCAGGCCCAGATCGGGGCGGTCGTCTTCCATCACCTGGCGGAGTTGGCCCAGCAGGTTTTCCTCATCGGAGAGCAGGTGCCGGGCATCGGGCGGGTTGCCAAACCAGGCTTCGCGGCCGTTGGCGCTCAGGGCGGGCGAGTCGGCCAGCCCCGTGGGCGGGGGCGGCAGCGTACCGCGTCCACCCGCCGGAATTCCCGCCGGACGCAACCGGATGATGGCCGCCCGGTCGATGATCCGGGGGGAAAGTGGTTCGGTCGTGTGGTCGTAGTTGATGGTTGCCACGAACCGGGGGCCGGTGCCCAGCGTCAGAATTTCGTCGGGGCCGCCCAGCCGGAGCGTCCGTTCGGATTCGGGGTCGGTGAAGCGCACGAAGTCCGACCAGTAGTGTTCCATCGGGCTGAGGTTGGCTTCGTCGAGCAGTACCCACCACGTCCGTTCAGCCCGTTGTCGGGTTTCCTCGCTGATTTGCCGCAACACCTCGTACAACCCCGTGCGGGCAGGCTGAAACTGCCCCGACAGGGGGTTGTGGTAGCCCACCAAATCCCGCGAGGAAGTCCAGCCTCTGGCCACGGGGATGGTCAGGAGTCGCTCGTGCAGGCCCGATGCCCGCGCCAGCAGCGTGATGAGCGAGGTTTTGCCCACACCGGGCAGGCCCGCCACCACCGTCAGCAGGTTCTGGTGCAGGGTCACGAGGTAGTGCGTCAGGTCGGCGCGTTCGAGGGGCCGTCCGCATTCGGCCAGGTAATCGCTCACCTGGGTCAGGTAAGCTTCCACCGTGTCGCCGCCGGGGGACGAAGGCGCTGGTTTCGGTGAAACCGGCCCTTGATCTTCGCCTTCCGCCCGCTGGAACAATCGTCCTTCGTTGGCCCGCAGGTACTCGGTCAGGGCCTGCTGCCCCAGGGGGTGTTCGGTCAGAAACTGCCCGATGAATTCGGGCAGGCGTTCGTTGAACCACTGCTGGCTTTCGGTGAGCAGTTCGCGCAGACGCAGGAGCCGCTCGCGTTCCAGCGGATCGCCCGGCGAGGGTATGCTCTCGAACACCTGCGTGGCCCGTTCCCAAAACTCCCGCCGCTCGGCGGGCCGCACCACCCGCCTGGCCCAGCGCAGGAGTTCGTCGGTATCGCCGAAATACACCGGCTCGCGGTGGGTCGGTCCGTCGAGCAAATCGCGTGCGTCGCGGATGTATTCGGCACCATCCACACTCAGCAACACGGGTGCGTAGTCCGTTACCTGCCGGAAGTGGTACACGCACCCGTCGTAGTCGGCGTGCTGGTCGAGTTCGGCGGCGGGCACGGCCACCAGTCGAAATTCCTTACGCTCGTCGGGCAGGTCGCGCTGGTGCAGGGCCTGAAACGGCCCGACGATGCCGCTGCCCGTGCCCGCCCTCAGAAACAGGTAAGTCAGGGGCGCTTCGTAGGCCACGTGCAGCAGCAACCGCTGGCCGGGGTCGAAGGTGCGCGGCAGGATGGAGCAAAGCTCGTGCGGGTCGGGCTGGCGGGTCTGCTCGTAGGTGGTGATGTACTGGCAACTGAACGGATTGCCAACCGTGTAGTTTTGCTGGTTGACCGTGCAGTCGGCGAAGAACAGTTCGTCGGGCTGGTAAATCGCATCGATTTCGTTGTATTCCGCCGTCACGAACACCTTGCCGGGGTTGGGAAACTGACTGGCCAGGGCCGGTTGCCATTTTCCATCTACCAGGCGGTACACGGGACGAATGAATCCCAAGTGAGCATGCGTGGGATTGGCGCTGTCTTTCCGGACGATGAGTTGCATTTTGGGGAAAAAATGACCGGACCAACGAGGGCCGTTTTTTGCAAAACGCGCATAAAAAGCAAGGGTTTGAAAAAGTTTGAGGGTTTGAAGGTTTGAGAGTTTGAAGAAACTGCTTCAACTCCATCAAACCTTCAAACCCTCAAACTTTTCAAACCGCGCGGCGGCCGCCTCAAACTGCCTCAGTATTCCCACAAATTGTGCTCAAACTCCATGAGTTTGTGCTCCAACTGCTGCGACTTCAGAAGGCCCGCTTTTTCGCCGCCATAGATGTCGGTCAGGAAGGCGTCGTTGGCGTTCGATTGCTTGATGATGCGGGCGTTGAAAAGCCGCAGGTCAAACGCGTCGGCCATGTTTTTGTGCTGGGCCTGATTGAGCGAGTTGTACCAGATGAATTTCTTCGGGTTCGAGCGGAAGTACGCCGCCACGTCTTTGTATCGGAACGAAGCCACCGGCACGTCGAACCCACGGGCCGTTTTCTCGGCAGGAATGATGATCGTCAGGGCCTGGATGTCGTTGTACGCCCGCGACCGCTTCCGGTCAAAAATAAAATCTTCCTTGATTTCGATGATGGGCAGTTCGGTGGCGAAATACTCGATGGGACCACCCGCAGCAGCGGCCGTCGGCTCGTCACCCCAGCCGCTGTCGTTGTTGGCGGCGGTGTTGTTGGCCGCCGGCGCACCGGGCTTTTTGCCCGTTGCGGGCGACTGCTTGGCCGTCGAGGTGCCGCCCCAACCGTCGTCTTCCACGGCGGGCGCACTTGATTTTTTAGCCTGGGGTTTGGCTTTCGGGTCAGTCTTCGACGCGCCGCCCCAGCCGTCGTCTTCCGACGCCTTGCCGAAGCCGGCGGCTTTCTCTTCGTCCGACAGCCCCCCCTCGGTGTTTTCGTACTTGAGGTTGGTGTTGAAATCTTCCAGCGCCAGTTCGGTCGTCAGCGAATCGTTTTTGTAGGCTTTGAGCAAGCCCGCCCGGTAGCCGTCGATCAGGAAGCGGGTGATTTCGTTGTTTTTCGAGAAAAACGGCTGGTTGATTTTCTCGCGCAGGTCCATCCGCCGCCAGTTGGTCACTTTGTACATCACGTCGGCTTCGTCGATGGGCCGGGCGGAGTTGGGGTTCAGGCCCCCGTCGCCCTGCTCGGCGCGGGGCACACTCGATCCGCTTTGGGCCATCAGCGTCGGCTGCTCGGGCTGGGCCTGGGGCTGGTTCGCCTGAATCTGGCTTTGCTCGGGCTTCGCCTGAGGCTGAATCTCGATTTCCTCGCCCATGCTGGGCTGGGCCGTCGCCTTCGGCTTCTTGGCCGAGGTGCTCGTGCGGGCTTTCGATTTTGTGCCGGTGCTCTTTTTCTTCGTCTGGGCCATCGCGGCGGGCGCGACCACCGTCAGCACAAGCGCCAGGGCCATGAATTTACGTAGCGCGTTCATACCTGTTTTTGAAGTCGTAAGTTGGAAGTCGTAAGTCGTAAGTACGTCGTGCTTCGCTACGGGTTGGGGTTGGTATTGAACCCGCCCGACCACCGAGGTCGGGCGGGTTTAAACTCGTTAATTCAACGGAATCGTTACAATCTTATTGCCAATGTTGACGGGCGAAACTTTTCCCTGGAAATTCATCCGCTGGCAACCTTTGATTTCGAGCACGTAGCGGTCACCGGGTTGGGCCGCCTGCGCCAGGCCAGAAATCGAGCCGCCGCCGCCGAGTTCAACGGCATTGATGCGGCGTCCGCCCCGAACCAGGTTCACGGTCACGCTCGTTACCCGAAACTTCGCATCCTCCGGGTTCGTAGCTTTGAAATTCTCGTCGGCCACGGCCCGCACGTCAATCGAACGCAGCGAGGACGCCGCTTCGCCGCGTTTTTCGTCAATAGCTCGCCCGTTGCCAAATACCGTAATCTCCGGCTTTGGCACTAGCCGCACCCTGAACCGTTCAACGCCAAGCGTATTCCCCCCATTATTCACATTCAGGCTCACCTGTGAAGCGTTCGGCACGATGGTCACTTTGCCGCCGCCGCCCGAAATAATCTCAGCTCCCGAACCACTGAACGAAGGCTGCCACAGCGCACCCAGTTGGGGGCTAACGAAATTCAACCGGTTGGCACAGCCAAAATAAAGGGCCGGAATCGTGGCCGTCTCGATGCTGTACGAAGGTTTCGCCACGAAGTATTCGCCGGTCACGGTCAGGGTTTTCGTCTGGCCCGAAGGATCGTTGTACGAAATGTTCCCCGTGTAGGTTTTGCGGGCGATGCCTTTGTTGTCGTAGGCCCCGCCCTGGGCAGTGAACTTGATGACGGCCTTGCCGTCTTTCACCGGCACGGCGGCCCCGTTGAAACTCATCCGGGGCGTGATGGCGCTCGACGAAGCGGCGATGAACATTTCGGCTTCAAACGGCGTGCCGGCCACGACGGTGTTCGATTTGGCCGAAATCATCCCGAAAATCTTGTCGAACTTCACTTCCTTCGCGCCCACTTTGGCGGCCAATTGGTCGAGCACCGCGTTTTCGTAGCGCCGAATTTCCGACTGCTTCTGGCTCAGGATGGCCAGAGCAGCGGGCACGGGCGTTTGGGCGAAATTCAATTCGGCGAAATCCTTCCGGCGTTGGTCTGAACTCCGGTTGGCGATGGGATCCTCGCGACCGTCCAGAGCCAGCGGAGCGAATTTCGTGCCGGGATCGGCGTAGCCTTCCAGGGTTTTTACGAACGAGTTGAGGCGTTCTTTCAGCGGGTAGGCTTTGCCGTTCTTGCCGTTGCCCATCATCAGGATGGCCACTTTTTCCTCTTCCTGGGGATTTTTCACCGAGGTACCGTCTTCCGAAACGCCGCCCCCTGCCGTTTCAACAATCTCGTTCTTCAGAGCATCAATTTCGCCGATGACGGTGTTGGTCTGCTGCCGGACTTCGCTGGCCTTGCGCACCACGTCGGCGTAGAGCGCCGGGTTGCTCGACTTGGCCACGGTTTCCTTGATGCTCGTCACCGCGCCTTCGTTGTTTTGGTTGGCCACCGTGTTGGCCGATTCGAGGCTGCGGTTGAGCAGGGTGAATTTTTCAATCAGGGCTGCACTTACTTGCAGGGCAAGCATTGCCGTCAGCACCAGATACATCATCCCGATCATCTTCTGCCGGGGTGTCTCTTTCGCTCCAGCCATTTTTTTAGTCGTAAGTCGTCAGTCGTTAGTCGTCAGTAAAATTCAACAACTACCGCCAACGCGGGTGATTTCGGTTTGTGGGAAACAGTTTTAATGGAAAATGGAGAATCAAAAGCCGACAAGCCTTGCATTCTCCATTCTTCGCTTTCCATTCGCTCAGGCGTTGGTGCCTTTCATCGCCGTCAGCATGCTGCCGTAGATGTTGTTGAGCGAGGTGAGGTTGGTGGTCAGTTTGGAAAGCTCCTGCTTGAACTGCTGGGTGTCTTTGCTGGCTGAGGCCATGTTTTCCATCGCCGCCGAGAGGTTGCCGTAGAAGGCATTCATGGCTTTGAGGTGCTTGTTGGTGTCCTGAAGTTCCAGTTCGTACACGGCGTTCAGCGCACCCATTTTCTTGGTGACTTCCTGAAACTGCGTACGGTATTCCTTCGCGTCGAGCGAGGCCGAGGCCATTTCCGAGAGGGCCGTGACGGTGGTGCCGTACGACTTGTTCATGTCCACGAGCGAACGCGACGCGGCCCGGACGTTCTGGGCGTACTCGTTGGTGGCCACGGTGGCGTCGGTGAGTTGGCCCATTTTACCCACGGTATCGGTCAGGCTGCGGAGGCCGTTGCCCAGGTTGTTGAACACCTCGGGCGTGATTTTGGCCTGAGCAATCATGTCGTCCATCTTGGCCGTCAGGCCCACGTTGTTGCTCGTCGTGCGGGTGGGCAGTTCGCCCCGGTAGTCGTCGGCCAATTCGGGGTACACGCGCTCCCAGGCGTAGCTCCGTTCGGTGGGCTGGACGAAGGTCTGGAGGGCGAACATGAGGAAGATGAAGGCTTCGGTGAACATCCCGGCCATGAGCATTTCGTTGGCCCCTTCCCAGTGCAGAATCTTGAACAAGGCCCCCAGAATCACGACGGAGGCACCTACGGAATACGAAACGGGCAATACTTTGTCAAAAAAGAAACTCGATTTCTGAGCAGCCATGGGCGTAAGCGTAAAAGGAAAATTGAGGTTTTTGGTTGGTATGGTTTCAGGTTTAGAGTTTATGGTTCAGCGTTTAGCGTTGGTATCAATTTTAACCCTAAACGCTGAACCCTAAACTCTAAACCCTTCCGAAAAGGCATTGAAAAACCGGTGGGGCCTCGGGCGGAACCCCACCGGTCCGAAAACTGGGTTCAAGACTAACGAAACTCCCGTCCGCCCGAACGGCCCATGTGTTCCATCGCGCAGCGGAAGCCGATGTACGAGCGGGTCGAGGTTTCGTATTCCCACGAGCGGGTACCGGTTTCGAGGAAATACGCCACGTCTTTCCACGACCCACCGCGGATGATTTTGCGCGGTTCGTTGGGGTCGTTGTTGACCAGGTTCAAATCCCAGGTGAACACCGTCGAGGCGTCGGCGTAGGCATCGAGGCACCACTCGGCCACGTTGCCCGACATGTTGTACAGCCCGAAATCGTTGGGGTTGTACATGTTGGCCGGGGCGGTGTAAGCGTAGCCGTCGGCGTCGTAGTTACCGCGCTGGGGCTTGAAGTTCGCCAGCAGACAGCCCTTGCCGTTGGCTACGTAGGGGTTGCCCCAGGGGTACTTGGCCGAGGCTTTGCCACCCCGGGCGGCCCATTCCCACTGGGCTTCGGTGGGCAGTTCAAACCGGGGCAGGGCGTATTCGCCGTTGGTGGTGCGGTGCTCGTTGATGAGGGCCGTGCGCCACTTGCAGAACTCACGGGCACCCTGCCAACTCACGCCCACCACGGGGTACATGTCGAAGGCCGGGCTGGAATAGTAGTACTCGGTCATCGGGTCGCCGTTGTGGTAGGTAAAATCCTTGCGCCACACCGTCGTGTCCGGGTAGAGTTTCGTCATGATGTATTCTTCGCCGAGCGTCGAGACCGAATCGGTCAGCATCGCCCCGACAAACTGCCGGTATTCGTTGTTGGTGATTTCGGTATCGTCCATGAAGAACTGGCTGATCGTCACGCGCTTGTTGAAGTTCACCTGCGTGGCGGCCACGTCTTCGTCGGCCTGACCCATCATGAACGACCCCGACGGAATCAGCACCATGCCGACGGGCGTGGGCTGCTTATAGCCTTTGCGTTGGGTGGCGACAATCTCCCCGTTGACAACGCCCACGTCGCCTTTTCCGCCCTTGCGGCCTCCCTTCGCGCTGTCTTTTTTCCCGAAGAATCCGCAACCCTGCAACAGCAGGAAGGGTGCCACCAGGATCAGGCCCGCCAATGCTTTTCGATAGAATACCCGATGGTTCATAGGGTTCACTGTTTGACTGTCTCGGTTTTTGAAATTCAGCTATACAACGGAATTTCGGCTTAAATTATATGCGTGTTACAGAATTTGCCGCCTTTGCCTTTGCCAGGGTACCGAAGGGTTCGGACAGACCGGGCAAAAATAGAAAAATTTGCCGGATGCCCTTCGCTGACTGCCAAAACTTTACCCACCAGCCGGACAAAAATAGGGCCAATCGGGCGGTGGGGGGTAAAAAATTGTTCCCTCGGTTGTCTGAACCGCGATTGACCGGGATTTGAGGATGAGCAGGATAGATAGGGCACCCTGTATTCATCATCCTGAAAATCTTTAAATCCCGGCCAATCGCGGTTCAGACAACTCAATACCTAAACCTCGGCGTCCGCACAATCGTCCGCTTGGTGACGCGGGGGGCGGGCAGGGCGTAACTCAAAAGCACCTCGTGCGAGGTGGGTGCTTTGGCCCCCGTGCCGCCAATCACGTAGTCGAACGCGTAGCCGACGCGCAGGGCATTGTTCCGGCCCAGATTCAAGCCCACCAGCGCGCTGAGGGCGTCGGCGGCCCGGTACTGCAAGCCCAGCCAGTAGCGGTCCTGGTAGGTGCCCATCACGCCACCTTCGACCGAGATGGCCCCCTGGTTCCCCTGCCCGAACAGCGAGGGAATGGCCTTCACCAGCACGGAGGGCGTCAGTTCCACGTCGTCGGTGAGGTAGTAACGGATGCCCCCGTGCACGTACGCCGAACTGTACAACTTGTTGGTCCCGGCTTCGGTTTTGAACGGGTATCGCGACGCGACGAGGTGGTTTACCGCCGCACCGACAAACAGGGCTGACGACGTGTAGTAAGCCCCCACGGCCAGGTCGGGCTTGGCCTCGTTGATCCGGCCCGTATTCAGAATGGGGTCGCCCGGTTCGCGGGGACGGAGGATGTCGAAATTCAGCGATTTGTTGTAAAATCCGGCCCGCACCCCCAGCGAAAATTGCCCCCCGGCCAGCGGAATTCGGTACGCGTAAGAAAGTTGGAGTTCCTGGTTGCTGGCCGGGCCGAGGCGATCGTTGGTGGCGTAAAACCCAACCCCGCTGCGGATGGCATTAAGTGGCATCTGGAACGAAAACAACTGCGTGGAAGGCGCGCCGCCGTCTTCGAACGTGCCCTGATAACCAGGGTTCCACTGGATGCGCGTGATGCCCGTGAAGCGAATCAGGCCGTCGGCCCCGGCGGCGGCGGGATTGAGGTAAAACTGGTTGAAAAGGTACTGGGTAAACTGGGCATCCTGCTGGGCCAGCGTGGGCGGAGCCACGAGCAAGGTCAGTAACGCAATCCGGAGGTAGTGGTTTTTCATAGAACTCAAGCAGGTACGATCGGCCCCGGCCCACGTCATCGAAGCGTTTCCGCAGCATTCCGGCCGATTCAGGCATAAAAAAAGGCAACGCCTCCGTATTTTCAAAAAAGGGTGCCGTTTCTGATGTACCTAACGGCAAGCGGGCGGCTTTGTTGCGGAACTAGTGTGTGACAGCCCGGCGTTTTTCGCCAATTTTAAAGCCAGATTCCATTTTCTGAAGTTTTACTTCAAACCCGTTTCCACCCCGGCATTCGTCGGCAAATACACCTTCTTTCCATGAAACGTTGCGTCTGGATTGCCCTGCTTCTGCTGACGGCAGCCTGCCGGGAAACGGCGGAAGAACGCCGCGAAAAATTCGAGGAAAGCCGTAACGTGCCCCCGCCCTACCGCGTGGTGACCATTGAGGGCTGCGAATACCTGCGGCTGGAGTCCACCCACGGGTACGCCGTGCTGACCCACAAGGGCAATTGCCGCAACCCCATTCACTGCCGCGTGGACACGACGGCGCAACGACCCGGCGTGGCGCAGCGGTAAGTTGTCTCTCGAAAAATTTCCCCAGACCATGTCCGGCGTTTTGATTCAATTCGCGCACCCGGCGCTCGAAAAATCCCGCGTGAACCGGGTGCTGCTCGCCGCCGCCCAGGAGGTGCCCGGCGTGACCGTCAACGACCTCTACGAAGCCTACCCCGACTTCGACGTGGACGTGGATCGGGAGCAGGAACTCCTCCTCCGCCACGACTTCATCCTGCTCCACCATCCGTTCTACTGGTACTCCGCCCCGGCGATGGTGAAGCAGTGGGAAGACCTCGTGCTCGAACACGGCTGGGCCTACGGGCGGGATGGCAACGCCCTGACCGGCAAGCACCTGATGAACATCATCACCACCGGAGGCCGGGCCGAAGCCTACCAGCCCGAAGGCCACAACCGCTTCACCATCCGGCAGTTTCTGGTGCCCTTCGAGCAAACGGCCCGGCTGTGCAAAATGAGTTACCTGCCGCCCTTCGTCGTCCACGGCACGCACCGCCTCGACGGAGCGGGCATCGAAGCCGCCGCCGAACGCTACCGGGCGCTGCTCACTCAACTGGCGGCGGGCCTCGTGCCGACTGACCACACCCCGGACGTTTTGCCAACTGAACTCCTCCCCCGCCCATGACCCAGTCCATTCTTCTTCAGGCCGTCGTGTACCTCGCCGCGGGCGTGGTGTTCGTGCCCCTGGCCAAGCGGCTGGGGCTGGGGTCGGTGCTGGGCTACCTGCTGGCGGGCATGGTCATCGGCCCGGCGGGGCTGGGGCTGGTCGGGGCCGAAGGGCAAGACATCATGCACGTAGCCGAATTCGGCGTGGTGATCATGCTGTTTCTGGTTGGCCTCGAACTCGAACCTACCCTGCTCTGGAAACTCCGCACGCCCATCCTCGGCCTGGGCGGGTTGCAGGTGGCGCTTTCGGCGGTGGCCCTCGGCGCGCTGGCCTGGCTGCTGGGCCTGCCCTGGCCCGCCGCCGGGGCCACGGGGCTGATTCTGGCCATGTCGTCCACGGCCATCGTCCTCCAGACCCTCAACGAGAAGGGCCTCATGCCGAGCACGGCGGGACAGAGCGCGTTTTCGGTGCTCTTGTTCCAGGACATCGCCGTCATCCCCATCCTGGCCGTGCTGCCCCTGCTGGCCACCTACCCCGCCGCCGGGGGAGCCGACGCCCACGCCTCGCTCCTCGACGGTCTGCCCGGCTGGCTGCGGGGCCTGGCCGTGCTCGGAGCCGTGGGGGCCGTGGTGGTGCTGGGGCGGTTCGGGATGCGCCCCGTGTTCCGGGCCATTGCCCGGACGGACCTCCGCGAGGTGTTCATCGCCGCCGCCCTCCTGCTGGTGGGCGGCGTGGCCCTGCTCATGGAAACCGTGGGCCTCAGCCCGGCGCTGGGGGCCTTCGTGGCCGGAGTGGTGCTGGCCAACAGCGAGTACAAGCACGAACTCGAAAGCGACATCGATCCCTTCAAGGGCTTGCTGCTGGGGCTGTTTTTCATTTCCGTCGGGGCCTCGATTGATTTCGGGTTGATCGCCGGAAATCCCGGCACGGTGGCGGGCGTGGTCGGGGCCGTGATGGTGGTGAAAGCGCTCGTGCTCTGGTTTTTGGGGAAACGCTTCCGCCTCGGCACCGACCAGAACCTGCTGTTTGCGCTCTCGCTGGCGCAGGTGGGCGAATTTGCCTTCGTGCTGCTGTCGTTTTCCGTCCAGAACGGCATCCTCGACGCCCCGACGAGCGGCCTGCTCACCGCCGCCGTGGCCATCACGATGGCCCTGACGCCCGTGCTGTTTCTCGTCAACGAGCGATTTCTGCTGCCGCGAATCGGCACGCGGGAAACGACCAAACCGCCCGCCGATGCGATTGACGAAAAAAATGAAGTCATCGTGGCGGGGTTCGGGCGGTTCGGCAACATCGTGGGCCGCTTCCTGCGGGCCAACGACGTGGGCACGACCGTGCTCGATTTCGACTCCGACCGGGTGGACATTCTCCGCAAAATCGGCATCAAGGTGTACTACGGCGACGCCTCCCGCTACGACCTGCTCCGCGCGGCGGGAGCCGCCGAAGCCCGCCTGCTCGTCATCGCCCTCGACTCGCCGGAGAAATCGCTCGAACTGGTCGAAACCGCCCGGAAGCATTTCCCCCACCTCCAGGTTCTCGTCCGGGCCAACGACCGCGACGACGCCTACGACCTGCTCGACGCGGGCCTGCCCCATGTGTACCGCGAGACCCTTGACACCTCGCTGCGCATGGGCGTGGACGCGCTCCGGCTGCTCGGCCACCGGGCTTACCACGCCGAACGCTCGGCCCGGCTGTTCCGGCGGCACGACGAGCGGGCGTTGACCGAACTCGCCGCCGTCCGCCACGACCGGCGGCAGTACTTCAGCACCGCCCGCCGCCGCATCCGCGAACTGGAGCAACTCCTCCGCTCCGACGAAACCGACCGCTGGCTGCGCGACATCGAGGAAGGCTGGGACGCCGAGTCGCTGCGGAAAGAAGCCAACGGTTGAGTACCTTCGGGCTTTCCCAATTTCCCCCTGCCGATTTTGCACGCCGAAGCCCTCGCCCACCTCGCCCGGGACCCCGCCCTGCGCCGGGTTATCGAAACCACGCCTCTGCCCGACCCGAACCCGTCGGGCGATTTGTACTACGATTTGCTCGACAGCATCGTTTCCCAACAGCTTTCGACCAAAGTCGCGGCGGTGATTTTCAACCGTTTCCTGGGGTTGTTCCCCGGCGAATACCCGCACCCGAAACAATTGCTGGCTCTCGACGTCCCGACCCTGCGCGGGGTGGGACTTTCCAACCAGAAAGCGGCCTACCTGCAAAACGTGGCCTTTTTTTTCGAGAACGAAAACCTCGAAGGCAAGGACTGGTCGGGCCTGTCGGACGACGAGATTGTGAAGTACCTCAGTCAAATCAAGGGCGTGGGGCGCTGGACGGTCGAGATGATTCTGATGTTCACCCTCCAGCGCCCCGACGTGTTTCCCGCCGACGACCTCGGCATTCAGCAGGCCCTAATGCGCCTCTACGGCCTCCAACGCGACCGGCACCTGAAAGCCCGCATGACCGAACTGGCCGAACCCTGGCGGCCCTACCGCACGACCGCCTGCCGGTTGCTGTGGCGGTGGAAGGACGGGTGAGGAAAGTTCAGGGAGAAAGTTTTATCTTTCCATCCATTTCATCGAGAAACGGCCATGACAACCATCGAAGTAAGTTTTTTAGCCCAGGAGCAGGAATCAGAACTCATCCAGACGCTACGGAATTGGGAAAAACAGCGGCTGGTTCGTCTTAAAGTGACGGACTCCCCTGGGTTACCGGGTAAACCCTACACCATCGAGGAGTTGGATGCCCTCCTTGAAGCTGCTGAGAACAGCCGCTCTTTCACCAAAGAGGAAGCCAAAGCCTACCTCGGTTTATGAACTCGCCGGGCCGCGAAGTGCTCTATAGAACGAGTTTCTCGACGACTTGCACCGGATTGAGTTGTACCTGGCTCAGCCGAACCCCCGGCGCGGTCGGCAGTTTGTTTCTGACGTGTATGATTTCACGGTCAACGTTATCGAAACCAATCCGTTCGCGTTTCCGGAGCACCCGACGCGCTTGTCGCCCGCCCGCGAATTTCGTCGGGCCGTTTTTCACAAAGACTTCATCATCATTTACCGGATTACCGACGATTTTCACAAGTTTCTGCGCATCTACCCTGCCAGCCGCAACCCCGATTCCATCTAAATTGGCGACGTTTGAAAAACGTTTTTTCGTTCAAAAACCAAATTTCAACCATGAAAGCCATCGGACTTGTCTTTGAAGAAGCCGACGAAGAATTCATCATGGAACACCTCCGGGCCATGCAGCAGGAGCGGCGTTTCGCCATCTACCCTGACTCGCCTTCGCTGCCGGGCGAACCGTACACCGTCGAGGAATACAACCGAATCCTTGATGAAGCGATGGAAGGGGAGGCCGTCACGCTGGACGAAGCAAAGGCACGCTTCGGCTTATGAACGGCTCAAAACGCGAGTTCGACCTTCGGCCTAATTTTTTGCGTGAATTGGCAAAAATCGAAGCCTACGTGGGTCAGTCCAATCCCCGAAGAGGGCGCAAGTTTGTCTCTGAGCTATTCGATTTCATTTCGGATGTCATTGAACCGAATCCCTACGCCTTTCCCGAAGACCCGTACCGGAGAACGCCAACGCATGAGTTTCGGCGGGCGGTCTTTCGGAAGCAATACCTCATCGCCTACCGGGTTACCGACGAATTGCTGCAATTTCTGACTATTTTTCACACCAGCCGCGACCCCGGTTCCATCCGTCTGGAAGAGTAAATTCGCCCCGTTTTTCCTTTATTTCTAAACCTGACCATACGGCCCGCCCCTCGCAGCGAGGCACGATTTCATGAAAAAACTCGCGTTCTTTCTGCTTACCACTTCGGTCGCCCAGGCTCAGATGGCCCTGCCGCTGACCGACCTTTCGGCGTTTAAAAACCCCTCCAACGTCTGGCGCGTCGTCGGGGGCGTGACGGGCAGCCCGACGTCCAACGCGCTCACGGCCCAGCCCGGCACCGGCGTGCTGCTCGACGTGCCCGGCAAAACGCCCTACCAGGCCACCGACAACCTGCTGACGAAAGACGACCACGGCGACGTCCGCCTCGAACTCGACTTCATGCTGCCCAAAGGCTCCAACTCCGGCGTGTACCTGATGGGCCGCTACGAGGTGCAGTTGTACGACAGTTGGGGGGTCAAACACCCGAAGTACATCGACTGCGGGGCGATTTACCAGCGCTGGGACGAAAGCCGGGGCAAGGGCCGCGAAGGCTTTGAGGGCTTTGCCCCCCGTCAGAACGCCGCCCTCGCCCCCGGCCTGTGGCAGCACCTGACGGTGGATTTTGAAGCGCCAAAATTTGAGGGCGGGCGCAAAACCCGCAACGCCCGTTTCGTGAAGGTCACGCTCAACGGCACGACCCTCCACGAAAACATCGAACTCACCGGTCCCACGCGGGCGGCGGCCTTCACCGACGAAGCCCCCCGAGGCCCGCTCATGCTCCAGGGCGACCACGGCGCGGTGGCCTTCCGCAACATCAGCATCGAACGCTTCGAGCGCGGGCCGCTGAAGACCGGACCAGTCAGCTACGCGTTTTACAACGGCTACGCCGAAACCATTCCCGGTGCCTTCACCAAAGCGCCCAACGTTCAGGGCACGGCTCCGGCCATCAACACCCGGTTGGCCCAGAACAACCAGTACGTGGCCAAATTCGACGGCACCTTCACCGCCGACGTGGCCGGGCCGTACGACTTCAACCTCCAGCACTCCGAAATCGGCACGCTCGTCGTGGACGGCGATACGCTGCTCAACCGACAATGGGGCGACCGACGCCTGATTTCTGCCACGAAGGCCCTCACGCCTGGGGAGCACCGCTACTCCGTTTTGATTCGGAAAGGCCAAAACTGGCAGAAACCCGCCGTGGGGCTGTTCGTGAAGCGCCCCGGCGGCTACACCCAAGCCCTCCACGCCGCCGAGTCGGTGCCCCAGCCCGAACCCACGCCGCTCATCGCCGTACAGCCGGGGGCGGAAGTCGAACTGGTGCGGGCGTTCGTGTACAAACCCGGCTTCAGCCGGGGCAACGGGGGCAAAAAACTCCGCGTGCTTCACGTGGGCGACCCCACGGGCGTGCATTACAGCTACGACCTCGAACAGGGCGCGCTCCTCGACCTCTGGAAGGGCGATTTCCTGAACACCACCGACGCCTGGCACGAGCGGGGCGAGGCCCAGACCGTGTCGCCCCTCGGCACGGTGCTGCGCCTGTGGGGCACGACGCCCGTCGCGACCAGCGCTCAGAGCCTGCCCGACTCGACGGCGGGCGTGGTGTTCAAAGGCTACCGCCTCGACGAAACGGGTCACCCGACGTTTCGTTTTCAGGTCGGAAACGTTGAACTTACTGACCGCCTTCTGCCCTACGAAGGCGGGCGCGGCCTGACCCGCGAGGTGGCCGTCGCCGGCACCGACGCCACGCTGCGCCTGGCGCGGGGCAAGGCCATTCAGTCGCTGGGCAACGGGCTGTACCTCGTGGACGGGAAGTTTTACGTGCAAACCACCCCGAAAGCCGGCGCGACCATCGCCTCGGCCAACGGGCAGCAGGAATTGCTCCTCCCCCACCCGGCCAACGCGGGGGCGGTGAAGTATGATTTGATTTGGTGAATCGCCGCTGCGGTCCGTCAGCTAAAGCTGACGGGCCACGGCAGCCCTACAAAAATTTTAACAACCCATGAAAAAACCGGCTCTACTCGCCCTTCTGGCTACTGTTCACTGGTCACTGTCGACTGCCCAGAAGCCCGCCACCGAAGACGATTTCTACCAACTCCGCACGTTGCCCATTCCCGAAAACGTCAACCTTGAAGTGGGCGGCCTCGTGCCCCTGCCCGACGGGCGGCTGGCCGTCAGTACGCGGCGAGGCGAAATCTGGCTCGTGGACAATCCATACATGAAAAGTGGTTCGCAGCCGCACTTCAAGCGGTTTGCCTCCGGCCTCCACGAAATTTTGGGCCTGAATTACAAAAACGGCTCGTTCTACTGCGCCGCCCGGGGCGAACTCACCAAAATCACCGACGAAGACGGCGACGGCCGCGCCGACCGCTACGAGGCCGTGGCCCAACTGCCCATCACCGGCAACTACCACGAGTACAGTTACGGCCCGCTGTTCGACAAGGATGGCAACATGGTCGTGTCGCTCAACGTGGCCTGGGTGGGCTACGGGGCCAGCCTCGCTCCCTGGCGCGGGTGGATGATCAAGGTAACGCCCGACGGCAAAATCATCCCCTGGGCCGCCGGGCTGCGCTCGCCCGCGGGCATCAACATGAACCGCGAAGGCGACTTATTTTTCGCCGAAAACCAGGGCGACTGGGTGGGTTCGGGCAAGGTGACGCACCTGCGGCAGGGCGATTTCGCCGGGCATGCCCGCAGCCTGGCCTGGAGCGGCGAGCCGGCCTCGCCCGTCAAATTGAAGTACGCCGACGTGCCCAACACCGGCGCGCCAATCGCCGAAATCTGCAAGACGATTCCGGGTTACAAGTACCCCGCCGTGTGGTTCCCGCACACGCTGATGGGCATTTCCACCGCCGACATGGTCGAAGACACCACGGGCGGGGCCTTCGGGCCGTTCAACGGGCAGTACTTCGTGGCCGACCAGGGCCACAGTAAGGTGATGCGGATGTTTCTGGAAAAGGTCAACGGCGAGTACCAGGGCGCGTGCTTCCCGTTCCGCGAAGGCTGGCAGTCAGGATTGCTCCGCCTACGCTGGGGCCTTGACGGTTCAATGTTTGGTGGCATGACCTCGCGGGGCTGGTCTTCAACCGGCAAGGAAAATTACGGCGTGCAGCGGCTGGTCTGGACGGGCAAAATGCCCTTCGAGATGCGCGCCATCCGCGCCATGCCCGACGGGTTTGAGGTGGAATTCACAAAACCCGTGGACCGCGCCACTGCCACCGACACGGCCAACTACAGCCTGAGCGGTTTCACCTACAAGTACCACAGCAGCTACGGCAGCCCGATTGTCAACAACCGCTCCTGCCCCATCCGGGGCATCGTGCTCAGCGACGACGGCCTCCGCGCCCGCCTCGTGGTGGATGGCCTCCGCGACCACTACATCCACGAGGTGCGGGCCGAGGGCGTGAAAGCCGCCTCCGGCGAGGCGCTGCTCCATCCCGTGGGCTACTACACGCTCAACGCCATCCCGCCGGGCGAAAAACTGACGCTGATGGCTTCGGCGAATTCCCACGCCGGACACAGCATGGGCAACGGCGGTTCCATGACCGCTTCGGCGAAAACCAGCGTGCCAACGAAAGGCAAACCCGCCACGAAAGCCCCGGCCACCGCTGCCCGCAAGTCGGCCAAGCGGGTGAACGACATGCCCGCTAACTGGCTCAACGGCCCCGACCTGACGGTGAGCATCGGCACCAAGCCGGGCCTGAAGTTCGACACCGAAACGGTGCAGGTGAAGGCGGGTTCAAAGGTAAAGTGGACGTTTAACAACAACGACGACATGACCCACAACTGCGTCATCGTCGCTCCCGGCACCGCCGACGCGGTGGGCAACCAGGCCATCAAACTGGGTTTGAAGGGTTCGCAGTTGGAGTACATCCCGGCCACGCCCAGCGTGATTTACCACACCGGCCTGCTCCAGCCCGAAAGCTCCGAGACGATTTACTTCACCGCCCCCGAACAGCCCGGCGAGTACACGTTCGTCTGCACCTACCCCGGCCACCACACGCTGATGCAGGGAAAACTGAAGGTGTTGAAGTGAATGGGAGCAGGAGCAACAAGGCGGACGCCGCGCTGTATGAAAATAAGGATTGAAAAAAGGAAAAACAGCGCGCCGAGACCCGGGCGATGAGGACCACCAACCGCCAGGAGTGTTCGTCAGCCCCAGAAAACGCCCCGCAAGGGTCCGCTGACCGACGAGCAACAGGCCCGCAACCAGGCCATCTCCTGCAAGCGGCTAGACTGGCTTCGCCAACGGGTGGGCATGAAAGGCACGGCCCTCAGCGAAAGGGTCATGCGGGTCAGCAGTCCCTGCCATCGCTACCACCCTCGCACGCCTGGGCATTAGCTTGCCCATGCTGAATGGATACCCTCTATTTTTTGATTTCTCACCGCAACTCCAGCTTCTCACACGCCTTCTCCGCCGCCGATTGCTCCGCTTTTTTCTTGCTGAAACCCGTGCCGGTGGCGAAGGACTCGTTGTCGACGAGCAGTTCGGCGATGAATTCCTTGTTGTGGGTGCTGCCCTGCTCGCTGATGTCGAAGCGCAGTTCGCGGCCCTCGCGCTGGGCCCATTCGATGATGAGGCTCTTGAAGTTGGCGTTGTTTTCAACCACCGATTGCAGGTCGAAGTGGTTGGAGAGCAGGCGCTTGAGGATGAATTTTCGAGAAAACTCAAACCCCTTGTCGAGGTACACGGCCCCGACGAAGGCTTCGAGGGCATCGCCGTACATCGAGGTGCGGGCCAGGATGGTGCGGCGGTTGGCGTCGTACTCCACGAGTTTGTCGATGCCCAGTTTGCGGGCCACCACGTTGAGCGATTCGCGGTTGACGATGCGGGAGCGGATTTCGGTCAGAAATCCCTCGTCTTTGTAGGGAAATTTCTTGAAAAGGTACTCGGCCACGACCATGCCCAGCACCGAATCGCCGAGGTATTCGAGGCGCTCGTTCGATTCGCGGAAGGCCCGGCCCTTGTGTTCCTTGCCCACGGAGGTGTGCATGAAGGCCAGCCGGTAGAGGTTGAGGTTGCCGGGGCGGGAGCCAATGAGCGCCGCCACCGCCTTTTTCAACGCCTTGTCCTTATCGGAGTTGGCCTTGAAAAAGCGGGAAATCGGCTCGAAAACAGCAGCGGTGAAAACCAGAAACACTTAGTCGGTCAGTTTACGGAAAACCACGCAGGTGTTGTGCCCGCCAAACCCGAAGGTGTTGCTGACGGCCACGTTGACGCGCCGGGCCTGGGCTTGGTTGAAGGTCAGGTTGAGGCGCGGGTTGATGTCGGGATCGTCCGTGACGTGGTTGATGGTCGGCGGCACGAGCTGGTGCTGGATGGCCAGGACGGACGCCACGGCTTCGACCGCCCCCGCGCCGCCGAGCAGGTGGCCGGTCATCGATTTGGTCGAGCTGATGTTGAGGGCGTAGGCGGCGTCGCCGAAAAGCTGTTCGATGGCCTTGAGTTCCTGCGGGTCGCCGATGGGCGTCGAGGTGCCGTGGGTGTTGATGTAGTCCACGTCGGCAGGCTGGATGCCCGCGTCGTCGAGGGCGTCCTTCATGGCCAGGTACGCGCCGTAGCCGTCGGGATGCGGGGCCGTGATGTGGTAGGCGTCCGACGACATGCCCGCGCCGAGGAGTTCGCAATAGATTTTTGCCCCCCGCGCTTTGGCGTGTTCGTACTCTTCCAGAATCAGCGCCGCGCCCCCTTCGCCGAGCACGAACCCGTCGCGGTCTTTGTCGTAGGGCCGCGAGGCGGTGGCGTACTCGTCGTTGCGTTCGGAAAGCGCCCGGTTGGCGTTGAACCCGCCCACGCCGGCCTGGGTTACGGCGGCTTCGGAGCCGCCCGTCACGCAGACGTTCATCTTGCCCAGCCGGATGTACGTGAAGGCGTCGATGACGGCGTTGTTGGTCGAAGCGCAGGCCGACACGGTCACGTAGTTCGGCCCCCGGAAGCCGTACTTGATTGAAATCTGCCCCGACGCGCTGTCGGCAATCATTTTCGTGATGAAAAACGGGTTGAACCGCGGCGTGCCGTCGCCTTTGGCGAAGCCGATGACCTCGTCTTCAAACGACTTCAGCCCGCCGATGCCCGACCCCCAGATGACCCCCACGCGGTCGCGGTCGATGGTTTCGAGGTCAAAACCCGCGTCGGCGATGGCCTGCTCGGCCACGACGAGAGCGTACTGCGTGAAGGGGTCCATCTTGCGGGCGTCCTGCCGGGGGATGAACTGCGTCACGTCGAAGTTTTTCACCTCGCAGGCGAACCGGGTGCGGAACTTGGAGGCGTCGAATTTGGTAATCGGCCCCGCCCCGCTGACGCCGTTGGAAAGGCCCTGCCAGAATTCGTCCACCGTATTGCCCAGGGGCGTCAGGGCACCCATTCCGGTCACGACCACGCGCTTCAATTGCATAGGGTTTGCTGATTTGGGTTGGCAGGCGATGCGAAGATGCTGGATGAAATTCTAGATACGGGATAAAAAGCTGATACTGGATGAACTCACAAAATATCCAGTAACCAGCCTCTTGCCTTTCATTCAACATCCTCCCCCACCGGAAAAAAAATGCTAATTTGAAAATGAGCGGAGAACGGTCATTTTCAAATTAGCACAGGGATAAGACCACTCTGAACTTATTTGGCGTTCTCCTCGAGGTAAGCAATGGCCTGGCCGACGGTCTGGATGTTTTCCGCCTGGTCGTCGGGGATGGACACGTTGAACTCCTTCTCGAACTCCATAATCAGTTCAACCGTATCGAGCGAGTCGGCACCGAGGTCGTTGGTGAAGCTGGCCTCGGGGGTCACCTCCGATTCCTCCACGCCCAGTTTCTCGACGATAATGGCCTTTACTTTCGATGCAATGTCCGACATTGTAAGTTGGGTTTTGGTTAGAAAAACGGCACAAAGAAAGACGTTTCGCGTTAGATTGTCAAAAAAACTTTCGGGGTTGGAGAGGGAGTTCAGAGCGAAAATTTTCACCGAAAATTTCTGATAAACAGTGGGTTGAGTTTGGTCGCCCGAAGCCGGTCGGCCAGCCGTGCCTCCGCCCCTCCCCCTACGGCTGGCCGACCTCCGCGGGTTCACGGTACCGGTTCCGTCGCTTTTTTCGTTGGGGCCGTTTCTGAAAAAAGTGTGACGAAGCGGAGGCTGAGCGCCCGACGGTCAAACTCCCGTTCGGCGAGTTGGCGGGCGCGGTTTCCAGCGAGTGCCAGGCTGTCCGGGTTGACCAGCAGGGAATCGAGAATTTTCCAGGCCGATTCGGGTGAACCGGGCGGGGCGTACCAGCCCGCGCCCTGGGCCAGCAGCAGGTCGGCGTGCCAGCCGGGCAGGTTCATCAGCACGGGGCGGCCCGCCGCCAGGGCGTCGGCGAGTTTGTTGGGCGAGTTGGTTTGCAGCACGGGCAGGGGCAGAAACGACACGTACACCACGTCGGTCACGTTGAGCAGGTCGCGGAGGGTGGTTTTGTTGTCGGGTTCGAGAAAACGCAGGTTGGTCAGGCCTGCGGCGAGACGTTGCAGACCCGGTTTCTCCGACCCATCGCCGACGAGCAGGAAAAGAATTTTGTCGGTTTTCGCTTGGCAAAACCGGGCCACGGCCAGCAGCGCTTCTAGCCCAACGATGCGGCCCATCGCCCCGAAGTACGTGACGACGAAGCGGCCCTCCGTGCCGAAACGGGCTTCCAATACCGGTTTTTTCGGTTCGGGTCGGAAGAAATCGCAGTCGGCCAAGTTGGGCAGGCAGGCGGTTTTGCCCGCGCCGCCCCGCGTTTCGATGACCGCCTGCATGGCGGGCGAAACGGCGACGATGGTTTCGGCCTTCCGATACACCCGTTTTTCAAATGATTCCAGCGTTTTTCGCAAAAACCGGTTCCGAATCACGCCCAGTTCGGCGGGCGTCTGCGGCCATAAATCGCCGACCTCAAACCAGTACGGCACGCCCCGGAGCGCCCGCAGGCCGAGGGCCGTCAGGCCCACCGTGAGCGGCACCGAAGCGGCGTACACCCGGTCGGGGCGGGGCAGGCGGAGGGCGTGAAAAAACGCCCACACTGCGAATTTCAGGTATGAAAAAACCCGCCTCGCGAACCCAAACCGCTGGGCGTAGGCCACCGGCAGGGCGTGGACGGTGAAGCCATCGACCGCCGTTTTCCGAACGCCCCTGCCCTGGTGCGTGGTCAGCAGCGTGACCTCATGCCCCCTTTCGGCCAGGGCCGTGGCCAGGTAGTACGAGCGCAGGATGCCGCCTTCGTCGGGGGTTCGGAAAAATTGGTAGAGGTACAGGATTTTCATGGGCCTTTCGTCATCTGCCAGCTTCCCGTCAGCTAAAGCAGTGGTACGGCAGACGGCACCCCCAAATTCGCATTTCCCCAAAACCTTTGTCCAAAAATCTAGCGAACGGTCGCCATTTTTGAAAACCGCCGCCCGCCGCTACTTTTGTTTTCCCGAAAACCAACCCCCGCATGGCCGCATCGTACCGAAATCCCACCACCCGCAAACCGGGCACGACGACGCTCAAACAGGCCATCGACGACCTGCTCAACGCCTACCAACTCCGGGGGAAATACAACGAAACCTACCTGGTGGCCTACTGGGAAAAACTCATGGGTCGCCCCATCGCCTCGCGCACGGGCACGCTGTATGTGAAAGACCGGAAGCTCTTCGTGCAGATTCACTCGGCCCCGCTCAAAAACGAACTCCTCCTGGCCAAGTCGAAGGTCATCGCCCTCATCAACCGCGAAATGGGCGAGGAGGTGATTGAGGACGTGGTGTTTATTTGAATCAGGAATTACGAATTAGGAATTACGAATGGATTGAAATCAACGGTCTGTCACAGGGGTATCCGTTCGGCGAATCATTCGTAATTCCTAATTCGTAATTCGTAATTGAAACGATGTCCCGCGTTACCCGCTCCAAAAACCACCGCGACGCCCTGGTCGAAAACGAGGAAAAACGCTTAGATCTGGGCTTTGGTCGGCAAATCGTGGACGAAACCATCCGGCTGGTCAACCCCGACGGCTCCTTCAACGTCCGGCGCGTCAACCAGTCGTTCTTCGGGCGGCTCAATCTCTACCACCGGCTCATCACCACCTCGTGGGGGCGTTTTCTGCTGCTGGTCATCGCCGTGTTCATCGCCACCAACCTGCTGTTTGCTGCCGTTTACGTGGCCCTGGGCGTGGAACACCTGCACGGGGCCGACCTGTCGAACGCCTGGACGCGGTTTTACGATGCCTACTTTTTCAGCGCACAAACCCTGACCACCGTGGGCTACGGGCGCATCGCGCCGGTGGGGTTCTGGATGAGTTTCGTGGCGTCCGTTGAATCGACGATGGGTTTGCTGGCCTTCGCCCTGGCCACGGGGCTGCTCTACGGACGGTTTTCGCGGCCCGAGGCCAGGATTCTGTTTTCCGATAAAGCCCTCGTTTCGCCCTACCTCGACACCACGGCGCTGATGTTCCGCATCGTCAACGAGCGGGCCAACCAACTCATCGAAATCAACGTCGAGGTCGTGCTGTCCCTCCTCGAAGACCTCCCCGACGGCACCCGCACCCGCAAGTACTACGGCCTGCCGCTGGAGCGCAACAAGGTCAGTTTTTTCCCCCTGAACTGGACCCTCGTCCATCCGATTGTGGACACCAGCCCGCTGTTTGGCAAAAGCGCCGACGACCTGCTCGCCGCCGACGCCGAAATCCTGATTCTGATTCGTGCCACCGAAGACACTTTCTCGCAGGTCGTCTATTCCCGCTCTTCGTACCGGGCCGGCGAAATCGAGTGGGGCGCGAAGTTTCGGAAAATGTACGACAACGCCGAGCGCGGCACCACCACGCTCGATATGGCCAAACTCTCCGACTTCGACCGCGTGCCGCTGCAAGTGCCCGTGGAGGAAGAGGAACGACTCGAAAAAGTCGGAAAATGAAAAACAAGAAATGAAAAATAAGGAATGAAAAAGGGAAATGCAGTTGCCCAACTCCTACTTTTTCATTCCTTATTTTTCATTTCTTGTTTTTCATTTCCTTTACCCAGCCACCCACTCGCCCCATGCAATCCCCGCTCTCTCTCCGCCCCGGCGACCGCGTCGGGGTGCTCGCCCCGGCCAGCCGCGTGGACGTAACCGCCCTCGAACCCGCCTTCGCCACGCTCCGATCCTGGGGGCTGGTGGTCGAGCAAGGCCCCACGCTCCTGGGCCGTTTCCACCAGTTTGCGGGCACCGACGCCGAGCGGGCCGCCGACCTTCAACGGTTTCTCGACGACGACGGCATCCGGGCCATTTTCGCCGCGCGGGGGGGCTACGGGGTCTCCCGGTTGCTCGACGGGCTGGATTTTTCGCGGTTTCTTCAAAACCCCAAGTGGCTCATCGGCTTCAGCGACCTCACGGCCCTGCACGCGCACGTCAACCGGCTCGGTGTGGAGAGCCTCCACGGGCCGATGCCCAAGAATTTCGGCTTCGACCCGACGGGTTTTTCCGTCGAAACCCTCCGCCGGGCGCTGTTCGGCGAACCGCTCCGCTACGACCTGCCCCCCCACCCGCTCAACCGCCCCGGCACCGCCACCGGCGCGCTCACGGGGGGCAACCTGTGCCTGGTGTGCCACCTCATCGGCTCGCCGTCGGAGGTGGACACGGCGGGGAAAATCCTGTTTCTGGAAGACATCGGCGAGTACCACCACGCCATCGACCGCTACCTCGTGCAGCTCCGCCGGGCGGGCAAGCTGGCCCGGCTGGCGGGGCTGCTGGTCGGGCAGTTTTCCGACCTGAAAGACAGCGCCGAGGTCCCCTACGGCATCGCGCCCTGGCAGATGGTGGCCGAGCACGTGGCGGGGTACAATTTCCCGGTCGCGTACAACTTCCCCGTCAGCCACGAGGCCGACAACTGGGCGCTGGTGTGCGGGCGGGAGGCGCGGCTGGACGTATCGGCGGGGAGTGTGCGGCTGGTGCAATCCTGAATCGCCGGATTAGGGTGCAAAACCAGGGAATCTAATCTCCGGAACGGCAAACCGAACGTCGGGAACGGCGAATCTGACGTTGGAAACGGCGTCCAGAACGTCGGGAATGCCAATCCGAACGTCAGGAACCTCAATCCGAACGTCAGATTTGCCTATCCGAACGTCAGATTTGCCTATCCGAACGTCAGATTTGCCAATCCGAACGTCGGGATTGCCAATCCGAACGTCGGGATTGCCAATCCGAACGACCGGAACGCCGTCCCGAACGTCGGGTTCGCCGTTCCGGTCGTCCCGAAGGGGGTTCCGGACGACAAAAAAGGCGTTCGCATCCCCCACCCGCACCCGCCGCGACGAGGGGTGCCCGGCGGAGCACTTTCCGGCCCGGCGGCCAAGCGCAGGCTTGCAAACACGCCCGGCTTGCCGTTACCTTTGAAAAAGCGACCGGCACCGGCGGTTTTTCCGGTGCATCGGAAGGGCCAGCCGTTTGGCCGAAGCTTCTAAACCTGTATTTCACCCATGAACCACACTCCTTCCCGCCGCGATTTCCTGCGGCAGAGCGGCCTGGCGGCCCTCGCCCTCACCACCGGCCCCGAACTCTTCGCGGCGGCACGCAAAGGCCAGTTTGAGCACGTCAGCGTGCAGTTGTACTCCGTCCGCGAAGAGATGAACAAGGACGCGCTGGGCACGCTCAAGCAGGTCGCCGCCGCCGGTTACAAGGAAGTCGAACCGGCCAGCTACGTCAACGGCAAGGTGTACGGCATGACGCCCACCGATTTCCGCAAAGCCTGCAACGACCTGGGCATGCAGATTACCTCCTCGCACGTCACGCTCCAGAAACAGGACTACGACGTGGCCAAAAAAGGGGTAACCGACCGCTGGAAAAAAGTCATGGAAGACTCCGCCGCCATGGGCCAGAAGTACCTCATCAGCGCCGGGTTTTCCGCCGACAAAAAAGACTTCGACGCCGTGAAACGCTGGCTCGAAGCCTTCAACGTGGCGGGCGAAGCCGCCAAAGGCCACGGGCTGAAATTCGGTTTCCACAACCACACCGACGAGTTCACGTCGATGCACGAGGGCAAGTCGATTTTCCAGCACATGGTCGAAACCCTCGACCCCAAGCTCTGCACGATTCAGTTCGACACCTGCAACGCCAAGCTCGCCAACGCCGACGCGGCCTACTGGATTTCAAAATACCCGAAGAGCTTCGAGATGATGCACGTGAAGGACAAGGCCAAAGGCAAAGACGAAAGCGCCACGATGGGCACGGGCGAAATCGACTTCGGCCCCGTGTTTGCCGCCGCTAAAAAGGCGGGCATCAAGTACTACGTCATCGAACAGGAATCCTACGACGGCACCACGCCGATTGCCTGCATCCGGGAAAACCTGGAGTGGTTGAAGAAAAATTACAAGGCGTAAAAATCAGTTAACCACAGAGTACGCAGAGTTTTGCACGGAGGCCACCGAGTAAAAAACTCCGCGCACTCCGTGCCTTAATTCTGCGTACTCTGTGGTTAAAAATCTTTCGTTCCCATGAACCCAACTGGATTCAACCGCCGCGATTTTCTCCAGAAAACGGCCCTCATCGCCGCCTCCGCCCTCTTTTCGCCCAACGTCCTCCTCGCCGCCACCCGCCGCCGGAAGGACAATCTCGGCGTGGCCCTCGTCGGCCTCGGCTACTACTCGACCGACGTGCTCCAGAAATCGTTCGGGCTTACCAAAAACTGCCACCTCGCGGGCATCGTGACCGGCACGCCGTCGAAAGCCGAAACCTGGAAGCAAAAGCACAACCTGCCCGACAAGAACATCTACAACTACCAGAGTTTCGACCAGATTGCCAACAACGACGACATCGACGTGGTGTACGTCGTGCTGCCACCCTCCATGCACCGCGAGTACGTCGAGCGGGCCGCGAAAGCGGGCAAGCAGGTGTGGTGCGAAAAACCCATGGCCCCCACCGTGGCCGACTGCGAGGCCATGATTGCGGCTTGCCGGAAAAACAAAGTGAATCTGGCCATCGGCTACCGCTGCCAGCACGACCCCAACGTGCAGGAGTACATGCGGCTGGGCCGGGGGAAGGTTTTCGGGAAAATCCAGCGCGTGGAAAGCGCGGCGGCCTACACCGAAGGCCGCACCAACCACTGGAAACAGAAAAAAGCCCTCGGCGGCGGCGTGATGGGCGACATGGGCGTGTACGCCATCCAGGGCGCGCGGCTCATCACGGGCGAAGAACCCGTGGCCGTCACGGCGAAACTCTACACCAACCGCCCGCAGATTTACACCGAAGTCGAAGAAATCGCCGATTACACGCTCGAATTCCCGAGCGGCGTGCAGGCCAAGTGCCACAGCAGCTTCGGCGACAACGCCAATTTTCTGAAAGCCACCTGCGAGCGGGGCGAAATCCACGTCGAACCGCAATCCGCCTACAACGGCATCCGGGGCCGCAGCCCGCAGGGCGAATGGCGATTTCCCCTGGAAAATCAGCAGGCCAAGCAGATGGACGAAGATTCGGCGGCCATCATGCAGTCGAAAAAGCTGATTGCCCCCGGCGAAGAAGGCCTCCGCGACATCCGCATCGTCGAAGCCGTGTACCGGGCGGGGAAGAGTGGGAGGCGCGAAAAGGTATAGGAGAATGTTCAATGCTCAATTTGCAATGTTCAACGTCCAATGAAAAACCATTGAGAATTGAACATTGCAAATTGAGCATTGAACATTCTGAAAATCAATCCCGAAACGTAATGTCCGCCCCGCCCGACTTGCGCCGACCGTTGACGCGGGCCGGACCGGCGTAGTACAAGTCGGCTCCGCCGGAGGCTTCCAGGCTTACTTCTTTCGTCGCGTACACGTACACGTCGGAGCCGCCGGTGGAGCGGGCGGCCACCACCTCGGCGGTCAGTTTGCTGGCTTCGAGGTCGGCCCCGCCGTTGCCGTCGGCGTTGAGGCGGCGGGCGCTGCCGCGCAGTTCCACGTCGGCACCGCCGTTGGCCTGCACGTTGAGTTCATTGGCTTTCAGCGAAAGCTTCACGTCAGCTCCGCCATTGGCTTGCAGGTTTAGGTCGTTGAATTGCAGCGTGCCCTGGTTCGTCACGTCGGCCCCGCCGTTGGCCTGGAGATTTTGCAGGCTGCGGAAGGTCAGGTAGGCCTTCACGTAGCGGTTGCGGCCCCAGTTCATGCCCCAGGAGCCGTTGCGGTCCACGTAGAGTTTCAGCGTGCCATTTTTCACTTCGGCCCGCACTTCGTCCTCTTCAAATCCTTTGACTTCGAGCGTCAGTTTTTCGGAATTGCCCTGGGTCAGGTGCAAATCGATGCCGCTGTTGACCGACACGCCGGTGAAGCCCGACACGGGGCGGTCTTTTTTCCATTCCTGGGCGAAGGTGGTCAGGCTGGCGGCGGCGAGGAGCAAGGTGAGCGCGGATTTTCTCATGGTTTCGGAGAGTGAAATATGGTTTTGGGCGAAGATGCCCGTTCGGGCCGAAAAGTTGCGCCGTTGTCGGCAATCGTTTGCCGATTTTCGGACGAACGCCGTTCGTTGGCGGTTTGACGGCGGAAAAATCAGAATCGTAGGGGCAACCCTTGCGGTTGCCCGTGGCGGCGTTGGCAACCGAGATACGGGCAACCGCAAGGGTTGCCCCTACGATGTCACCTCAACACGTCCATCACCTCCACCACCTCGAAGTACGGGTGGTTTTTGAACCAGTCCTTCAGCATCTGCACGTGGCCGGAGCCGATGAGCAGCAGATAACGGCTGTCCTTCAAACTGCTCTTTCGGAGGATGTTCTGGAAAATCTTCAGGTTGCGCAGCAGCCAGAAATTGGCCAGTTGGTCGGCCCCGAGGTGGTCGTCGCCCCGGCCGTTGGCCAGCAGCCAGTGGTTGAAATTCACGTAGTCCGCCGCTTTTAGTTTTTCGGGCGAATTCAAAAACCGGTAGTAATCCACCAGCGAACTCGCCGCCAGCAGCGAATCGGAATTGGGCAGGCGGATGGGATTTTTCAGGTAGAAAAACGCTTCGTTTTCCTTGCCCCATTCGCTTTCGGGAATCGCCCAGAGCGCCCTCACGTAGTCGAAATGCAGTTGTTCGGATCGGGACCGCGCCCGGTAGGTCGTGTCGTCGTAGTCGGGCATGTGGTAATCCACGCACGTCAGGCGGGACTGGGGCAGGCGGGCGGCGAGTTTCACCGCGATTTGAAAAATCTCGTTGTCCCGCGTGTAGCCCGTCGGTTCGGTGCCGCGCTGGTAGGCCGCCCGCACGCTGTCCCAGCGGGACTGCCGGGCGGGTTCGTTTTCGATGAAAATCTGGTCGGGGCGGTAGGCTTCGAGTTTGGCGCGGAGCGCCGCCAGTTCGCGCTGCCGCCGGTCGCTGAACAGGTCGGGGAAGGTGGTTTTCTTCGCGTCGTTGGTCTGCCCGAAGTGAAACGTGCCAAGCAATACGATTTGAATTTTCTTGGTTTGGGCAAACGCTGAGGCAGCAACGAAAAGTAAGCCGGGCAGAAGGAGGCGGGAAAACTTCATTTGGGGCAAAAAGTGGGTTGTTTCCCGAAAAATAGCGTTTCCCGCTCACAACTGCATCACCGCCGCCAGCGTCTCGATGCCGTCCCAGAGGTTTTGCAGCCGCACGTTCTCGTTTTCGCCGTGCTGGTTGTTGTCGTAGTTCACCACGGGTACGGTCACGATGGCGTTGGTCTTCAGAATGTCTTCGAACAGGTACAGCGGCAAACTCCCGCCGAGCATGGGCTGGAGCACGATGGGTTCGGTGGCGGTGCGCTGCACGGCTTTCACCACCCGCTGGGCGATGGGCAAATCCAGCGGCGTGCGCTGGGCGCGGTAGCCCTTCAGGGTCGTCACGCGGGCGAGCATCGGGTAGGTCAGGCGCTCCTGGTCGGTGGGTTCCTGGTTCGTGACGAAGTAGCCCTGCGCCCGCAGGTGCGCGATGATTTTCTGCGACTGGCGCTCGGGCGTGTTGCCGGGCACGAGGCGCAAATCGAGCGCGGCGGTGGCCGTGGCCGGAATCACGTTGGCGGCCTGCTTGCCCACGCCCGCGCTTTGCAGCCCGCTCACGTTGAGCGAAGGCCGGGTGAGGAGTTCGGCGAGCCGGGCGTTGCCCTCGGAGCGGTTGAAACCCAGTTCCTGCCGGATGCTTTCGTCGAAAAATGGAATTTCGGTAATGGCTTTTTCCTCGGATTCCGAAAGCGGAACGACGTCGTCGTAAAACCCTTTGACGAGCACGTTGCCGGTTTCATCCTTCATCGAGGCCAGCAGTTTGGCGAGGGCCATCGCCGGGTTGGGTGCCCAGTTGCCGTAGTGCCCGCTGTGGAGCGGGCGGCGCGGGCCGTACACCTTGATTTCCATGTTCATGTCGCCCCGGCAGCCGAACACCACCTGCTTGCGCCCCGACTGGTGAACCGGCCCGTCGCAAAACACCCAGAGGTCGGCAGCGAGCAGGTCGCGGTAGGTCGTCAGGAAATCGCCGAGGTGCTTCGAGCCAACTTCTTCCTCGCCCTCAAAGAAAAACTTCAGGTTTGCGCTGGGCTTGCCGCCGCTTTTGGTCAGGGCTTCGTAGGCGGCCAGGATGGCGAAAATGCCCGCCTTGTCGTCGGAAGCGGCCCGGGCGATGAGTCGGTGCCGGGGGTTGAGGGCTTCGCCGGGTTTCGGGAAGGGGATGATTTTGCCGCCGTTTTCGATAGAGTTCGTTGCCAAAACCGGCTTGAACGGGGCCGTGCCCGCCGCCCAGGCCGAGGGGATGACCGGCTGCCCGTCGTAGTGGGCGTAAAACACGACCGTCTGCGTCGCTCCGGGCACCTTCACCTCGCCGAACACGACTGGGGGCACGTCGGGCGTGGGGCCAGCGAGCAGGCGGGGCTGGATGCCGCGCTTGCGCATCATTTCGGCCACGGCCTCCGCGTTTTTTCGCAGGTCCGAGGCCGTATCGCCGACGATGTTGGGGATGGAAAGCAGGCTGACGTACTCGCTCAGCAGCGCGTGCTCGTGGGCCTGGCGGTACTGCCGGATTTTGGCGGTTGGTGTCTGGGCCAGCGCGTGCAGGCTAACGAGCAGGAAGGGTAGGCTGATTTTCATAGACAAGAGAAATTAACCACAGAGTTCGCAGAGTTTAAGCACAGAGTGCACGGAGTTTTCCTCTGTGTCCTCTGTGCTTAAACTCTGCGAACTCTGTGGTTAAAAAATTCAAGACGCCTTCACCAACCCCCGCCGCCGCAGCAGGGGCTTGATGTCCGGTTCGGCCCCTCGGAAGCGTTTGTAGAGCGTCATCGGCTCGTCGGTGCCGCCCCGTTCGAGGACGTTTTTGCGAAACGATTCCGCCGATTTTTTGTCGAACAGGCCTTTTTGCTTGAACACCTCAAACGCGTCGGCGTCGAGCACCGCCGACCAGATGTAGCTGTAATATCCCGCTGAGTAGCCGCCGGAGAAAATATGCTGGAAGTACGTGCTCCGGTACCGGGGCGGAATCTGCGGAATCAACGCGATTTTATCCATCGATTTCTTCTCAAACGCCAGCACGTCAGTAGGCGTCTGGCCGGGAGCCAGCGTATGGTAGTCCATGTCGAGGAGCGAGGCGGCGAGGTACTCGGTCGTGGTGAAACCCTGGTTGAACAGGCTGCTCTGCTTCATTTTCCGAACCAGCGCGTCGGGCAACGGCTCGCCGGTTTTGTAGTGCTTGGCGTAAAACTGCATCACTTCCGGCTCGGTGGCCCAGTTCTCCATGATTTGCGAGGGCAGTTCGACGAAATCGCGGGGCACCGACGTGCCCGACAAACTGCCGTAGGTCACGTTGGACAGCAGCCCGTGCAGGGCGTGGCCGAATTCGTGGAAAAACGTCCGGACCTCGTCCATGCTCAGCAGCGCCGGGGCGTCGCCCGCGGGCCGCGAGAAGTTGCAGACGATGGACACGACGGGCGTTACCTTCTGCCCGTCTTTCACTTCCTGCCGCCGGTAGCTCGTCATCCAGGCCCCGCCGCGTTTGCTGGCGCGGGGGTGGAAATCCATAAACAGCACGCCAACGTGCTTGCCGTCGGCTTCTTTCACCTCCCAGGCCGTCACGTCCTCGTGGTAGGTAGGCACGTCCGTCCGCCGGGTGAATTGCAGGCCGTAGAGCCGCCCGCAGAGGGTGAAAATGCCCTGCCGGACGTTTTCCAGCGAAAAATACGGCTTGAGTTGTTGCTCGCCGAGGTCGTACTTCTGCTTGCGGAGTTTTTCGGCGTAGTAGCGCCAGTCCCAACCTTCCAGTTTTTGGCCCTTGCCTTCGGCGTCCATCAGGGCCTGGAGTTCGGCGGCTTCCTGCCGGACCACGGGCTTGGCGGCCTCCCAGAGTTGGGTGAGCAGTTCGCTGACCTTCGCCGGGGTTTTGGCCATTTGCTCTTCGAGGATGTACGCGGCGTGGTTGGCGTAGCCGAGGAGGTTGGCCCGTTCGGCACGCAGGGCCACGAGGCGGGCCATCACGGCTTTGTTGTCCCGCTCGTCGCCGTGGTTGCCGCGCTCGGTGTAGGCCCGGAAGATCTGCTCGCGCAAGGCCCGGTTGTCGGCGTATTCGAGGAAGGGCATGATGCTGGGGTTTTGCAGCGTGAACACCCACTTGCCGTCGAGTTTGCGCTTTTTGGCGTCGTCGGCCGCGGCGGCCACGAGGGCCTCGGGCAGGCCGCTGAGGTCTTCTTTTTTCTCAATCACCAGCGCGTAGGCGTTGTTTTCGGCCAGCAGGTTTTGGCTGAATTTAAGCGTCAGCGTGGCCGATTCCTGGTTGATGGCCCGCAGGCGCTCTTGCTTGTCGGCGGGCAGCGCGGCCCCGGCTCGCACGAAGCTTTTGTACATTTTTTCGAGCAAGGTTTTTTGCTCGGTCGTCAGGTTCAGCTTGTCGCGCTGCTCGTACACCATCCGCACGCGCTGGAACAAGAGCGGGTTGAGCCGGATGTCGTCGCCGTGCTTGGCCAGTTTGGGGGCCAGGGTGCGGGCGATGGCCTGGAGTTCGTCGTTGGTGTTCGCGCCGTTGAGGTTGCCGAACACGGTACTGACCCGCTCGAACAGGTCGCCGCTGCGCTCGAAGGCTTCGATGGTGTTCTGGAACGTGGGCACGTCGCGGCGGCGCACGAGGGCATTGATTTCGGCCATCTGCCGCTTCATGCCTTCCTCGAAGGCCGGTTCAAAATGGGCCGGCTTTATCTTGTCGAAAGGCGGAACGCCGAAGGGGGTTTGGTAGGCCGAGAAAAACGGGTTAGCGGTGGTCGTCTGGGCCAGCACCGGCAGGGCGGCGGTGGCGAGGAGCAGGAGGCAAAGCAGTTTCATGCGTGGTTGGAGAAGTGTTTCGGAAATCAAAAAATCACGGGCGGCAGGTCGTCGACCCCGGCGTACAAATCGGCGATTTGGAGCGGAAAACCTACGCTTTCGAGGTACAACTCGCCATCGGGCTGGTCGGTTTCGGTAACGAGCGCCCACAAGCCGGAATCCAGTTTGCGCCAGAGTTCAACGCCCACCCGGCGAGAGTCCAGAATCAGGTATTCGCGGAGGGTGGGAATGCTTCGGTAGTGGGCGAATTTCTCGGCCCGGTCGTAGCTGGCCGTGCGTTTCGACAGCACTTCGGCAATCACGACTGGGTTGAGCATCGTGTCGCTGCTGTTGTCGAGGTACTGAGGTTTTCCGCAAACGATGAGAAAATCCGGGTACGTGTAGAGGCCGGTTCGCGGAATGTGAATGCGCTGGTCGGCGGAGAAGGAGCGGCAGCCTCCTTTCTTTTTGAAAAACACATACGCTTCGCCCGAAAGATTTTCCCGGATGGCGTTGTGCCGCGAACGGCCCCCGGCCATCGCTTCGGGCGTGTCGCCCTCGAAATCGCCCATCGGGAAAATTTCCCCGTTGAGGTACTCGCTTTTGTACTCCGCCTCAAGTTCCATCTCCAGGTACTCCTCGGGCGTGTAATCTTTTTTAGGAACGGCTGTCATGTCGGCCAGATTCAGCGATTTACCGAACAAAACTACGGATTTTTCGCCGTCCGCCGGGCCGTTTTCTGCGCGGGAGAAGCGGGACGTTGGTAGCCGTCCGGCGCTTTTTTTTGAATCCCAACCCGGAATCCAGCGGCGGGGGAATTATATTTGCAACGCTGTTGCACAAAACTATTTTTCCCATGAACAAATCACTTCTTCAACTCTCCGCGCTGGGCGCGCTGGCCCTGAGCCTCGTAGCCTGCAACCGAAACAACGAACCCGAACCCGACGAACCCGGCGAATACCGCTTCGTGCGCCTGCTCGTCACCGACGAACTCACCAACCAGGTTTCGCTGGTCAACCCCCGCGACGGCAAGGTGGAAACCTTCACCGCCAAATTTCCGAAAGCTTCCGTGTACACCACCGAATCGGGGCGGTACGGGGTGCTGCTTCACCGCGCCGACAACTTCGTCGAGAAGTTCGACACGGGCTTTGAGGGCCACGGCGACCACGTCGACCTGCGCGGCACGCCGAAATGGGCCGCCATGACCGGCGAGGGCAAACTGCCCACGCACTTCGCCAGCAAAGGCAACGAGGTGGCCATTTTCAACGACGGCGACGGCTCATTCGACGTGGGTACGGAAAGCGATTTCCACAAAGCCGGGGCGAAAATGCTAACCGTCAAACCGGGCAACGTGGCCCACCACGGGGCCATGATGCGGTTCGACAACGGTACCTACGCCGTCACGCACAAGGACGGCACCATCGCGGGCACCCTGCCCGAACGGGTGAAAATCGTGGACAAGGCCGGGACCGTCCTCCACCCATCCACCATCGCCACCAAAGGCATCCACGGCGATGCGACCGACGGCAAGGTCACGCTGTTCGGTTCGGCCAGCGGCGTGTTGGTCGTGGAGCAGTCGGGGGCGCAAAAGCTGATTCCTCATCCGGCTTCATTCGGCACGGCCTGGTTCGGGACGATTCTGTACGCTCCGGCGGCGAAGAAATTCGTCGGCTACACGGCGGCCATGGGCGCGTACCTCATCGACCCCGCCGCCAACGCCATCACGCCGGTTTTTGAAAGCAAAGACCTGATGCAACTGAAGGTGGATTACGCCGGGAAAAACCTCGTGGCCCTGCTCCACAACGGCGAAGCGCGGGTGTACGATTTGGCCAGCAACACGCTGCTCAAGCAGGGCAACGTCATCCCCGAGACGGCGAAGGACGAAAAGCAAAAACCCACGCTGGTGGCCACGGGCAAGTACCTCTACCTGACCCAACCCAAAACCGGCGAGGTGCTCCAACTCGACGCCTCGACCCTGGCCGTGGCCCAGAAAATCAAGGTTTCCGGCACGCCCTACCGCATTTCGGTGGTTGGGATGGAAATGAACCGGAAGGGCGACGATTGAAGCGGACTTCGGTTTTCCCTGAAAAAAATCCGCCGTTTCATCCATAGCGAGGGAATTAATTCCCTCGCTATGGATGAAACGGCGGATTTTTTTCGGAAAGAGCTACCGCCGCTTCTTGCTACTCGTCTGCTTCCTGACCACCACTTTTTTCCGGGTCGCCGTTTTCTTCACCACCCGGCTTTTGCCCCGGTGCTTCACGATTTTGCGGGGAGCCACCAGCGGCTTGGCCCAGGCCATTTTCGAAAATTCGGTCAGGTCGAATTCGGCTTCGCCTTCCGCCGAGGCGGTGGTACCGCCGGGGGTTTCGACCATCTCGGTCGGGGCCATGTCGCGGCGCAGGAAGTAGTTGGCCCGGCTGGGGTACATGATGGCCTGCAATACGCCGACCTTGCTGAGGTAGCCGTTGGCCACGTTGCTGAGCAGGATGATGGTCGTCTGGTCCTGCAAATTGCGCATGAAGTAGTTTTTGAACCCGTGCCACCAGCCGGTGTGGAAGGTCAGCCACTGGTCGTCGGGGAGTTTCTGGAGCCGCCAGCCGAAACCGTAGTTTTTGGTAATCAGGTTCGCGTCGGCGTGGGCGGGCAGGAAGGCTTCCTGGAGCGTGGCCTGCTTGATGATGCGCTCGGTGTAGAGGCCCCGGTCCCACTTGAAGAGGTCTTCCACGGTCGAGTACACGCCCTTGTCGCCGGTCACGCCGTCGAGGTAATCGAGTCGGAGCGAGCGGCGACTGCCGGTGTAGCCCGTGGCGGCGGTGGTGACGCGGTCGTCGGTGCCGTCGCTGACGAACGTGCTCGTCATGCCCAGGGGCTGGAACAAATTCTCCTGCGCGTACTGCCGGAAGCTCTTGCCCGAAAGCCGTTCGACGATGTTGGCCAGCAGGGCGTAATTCGTGTTGTTGTACTGAAACCGCCGGTCGGGGTAGCCGTAGGGAGCGGGTTTGTAGAGCAAGAGCTTTTCGACCACCTCGCTGTTGCTCATCGGGCGGGTACGGTCGGCGTATTTTTCGAGGGTGTAGATGTAGTTGGGCAGCCCCGACCGGTGCGTAAGCAGCATCCGAATCGTGATCGTGCTGTCGTAGGGAAAGCCGGGGATGAATTTGTACACCGGGTCGTCGTAGTTCAGCAGCCCGCGTTCCTGCAACTGCATGACGGCCACCGCCGTGAACTGCTTCGACACCGAGGCCAGTTGGAAAGGCGTCTGGGGCGTGAGCGTGTCCTTCGTCGTCAGATTCGAGTAGCCGTAGGCCCCCTTGTAAATCACCTTCCCGTACTGCGCCACGAGCACGGCCCCGTTGAAGCCGAACCGCTTGTGCATGATTTGGAAAAACGTGTCGATTTTGGCGGCTTTCCGGGCGGCTTCGGCGGGGTTGAACCGCTTCAGGATGCTGTCGTTGCGGGCCACGGTCGGGTCCACGGTGGGCGCGTTCGACCGCTGGGTTTGCGAGCAGGCCAGCAGACACACGAATCCGGTGACGACCGAAAGAGAAAGGAAACGAGCGGGCGACAACACGTTCACGGTTTCATCAGGTTAAAGCGATTCGCGGGCGGCTCCGGCGAGTCGTACGGTGAAAAGAGCAGAGAGGGCCAGGAGGGGTTTCGACAAAAATAACGACAAACTTCGCGCCCGGCCTACGGGGATTCGTTCGGTTTTTCAAAAATTGACGAAATTTTTTGAAAATCGTCCGGCTAAATTCCCGTTCGTTGAAAAGTTTCCACAAAAATCACTCCATGCTTCTTCGGTTTCGCAACATCGAATCCGTCCTGCCACGCCGCATCGCGGCAGGTCTTCGGAGCCAAGCCCGGTTGATTGCACACGTGCTACTGACTACGTCCGCCCTCGGCACGGCCTCGGCCCAAACGCCCCCCGACCCCGCCCTGCTCGCCCGCGCCGAGCGCCTGGCCCACCAAAACCTCATCGTGGACGGCCACGTGGACCTGCCCTACCGCCTCCGGGTGAAGCACTTTCGCCTGGAGCGGCAGTACCTCGGCATGCCGCTCAAAAGCGACGGGAATTTTGATTACGAAAAAGCGAAACGGGGCGGGCTGTCGGCCCCGTTCATGTCGGTGTACATTCCGGCGGAATTTCAGGTGACGGGCGGGGCCAAACTCCTCGCCGACTCGCTCATCGACATGGTGCGGGGCATCGCCGCCGCGCACCCCGGCAAGTTTGCCCTCGCCAACTCCCCCACCGACCTCCAACGGAATTTCAAAAAGGGCCTCATCTCGCTCCCGATGGGCATGGAAAACGGCGCGGGCATCGAGGACAATCTGAACAACGTCCGCTACTTTTTCGACCGGGGCATCCGCTACGTCACGCTCACCCACGGCAAGGACAACCGCATCGGCGATTCGAGCTACGACACAACCCGCACCTGGAAGGGCCTCAGCCCGTTCGGGCGGCGGGTGGTGACCGAAATGAACCGCGTCGGGATGCTCGTGGACATTTCGCACGTTTCGGACGACACGTTTTTTCAGGTCCTGGAACTCACCAAAACGCCCGTCATCGCCTCGCACTCTTCCTGCCGGACCTTCACGCCGGGCTTCCGCCGCAACATGAGCGACGACCAGCTTAGGGCGCTGGGCAAGAACGGGGGCATCGTGATGATTAACTTTTCGACGCTTTTTCTGGACGAAAAACTGCGTTTGGAAACCGAGAAAAACGAAAAAGCGCTGGCCGATTTCCTGAAAACGAAAAACCTCAAACCTTCCGATGACGCGGCCCAGCCCTACGTCGAGCAGTTTGAACGGGAACACCCCAACCCCAAAGCCTCCATCGAGCGCGTGGCCGACCACATCGACCACGCGGTGAAACTCGCGGGCATCGACCACGTGGGTTTCGGCTCCGACTTCGACGGCGTGGGCGACACCCTGCCCGTGGATTTGAAAGACGTGTCGCAATACCCCAACTTGTTGGCCGTGCTCCTCAAACGGGGCTACACCGACGCGCAAATCGTCAAGTTGTGTTCGGGGAATTTTTTGCGGGTCTGGAACCGGGTGCTGGCCGCGGCGGAGCGGTGATGCTTTTTGTCTGAACCGCGATTGGCCAGGATTTTAGGATTTTCAGGATGAAATGCAGAAATCCATTTTTAGTCATCCTGAAAATCCTAAAATCCTGGCCAATCGCGGTTCAGACATTGGAACAACATTTTTCCCCACCCCTGCCGATTCATCAACAAACCATTGATTCGGCATGGACAAAGAACAACCCATTCCCCCGCAGGTGCAGGACCAGCAGCCGGGCCTCGAAACCGAGATGACGCCCCAACCGGAATTCATCCGCAAAGGCTACAAAGGCAGCGACAAACTCAAAGGCAAGGTGGCCCTCATCACCGGCGGCGACAGCGGCATCGGCCGGTCGGTGGCCGTGCATTTCGCCCGCGAAGGGGCCGACGTGGCCATCGTGTACCTCAACGAAGACGAAGACGCCGGGGAAACCCGCCGCCTCGTGGAAGCCGAAGGCCGTCGCTGCCTCAACATCCGAGCCGACATCCGCGAGGAGCAAGCCTGCCGTGACGCCGTGCAGCGGACGGTGAAGGAACTCGGCGGGCTGAACGTGCTCGTCAATAACGCCGCCGAGCAACACCCCCAGCAGGACATCACCGACATCACGGCGGAGCAGATTGACACGACGTTCCGCACCAACATTTTCTCGTTTTTCTATTTCGCCAAAGCGGCCCAGGAGCACTTTCAGAAGGGCGACAGCATCATCAACACCACGTCCATCACGGCCTACCGGGGCAGCAAGGAACTGCTCGATTACGCCTCGACGAAGGGGGCCATTACGGCCTTCACCCGCTCGCTGGCCCAGAACGTGGCCGAAAAAGGCATCCGCGTGAACGCCGTGGCCCCCGGCCCCATCTGGACGCCGCTGATTCCCTCGACGTTCGACGAAGAAAAAGTAGCAACCTTCGGCCAGGACACGCCCATGAAACGCCCCGGCCAGCCCTCGGAAGTGGGGCCGTGCTACGTGTTTCTCGCCTCGGAAGATGCGTCGTACATCACCGGGCAGGTGCTGCACCCAAACGGGGGGACCGTCATCAATGCATGATTCGCGCTTCGTTTCCCGCATCAGGAAGCCCGCAAGTTCTTCAGGAGCTTGCGGGCTTCCGTTTTTTTGAACCATTGCCCGCGTCTTGCTCCACATTCGTACACTACCTGCCCGGGGCGGCGAATACGTTGCCATCCTGCTTCTCGTTTAGCCGACTGGCTTTCACCTACGGCTGGCTGACGGGCCTGCCCTTCGAGTTGACCGTCGTGGGGTTGGCGTGGGTCAAAACCGTTTGGTTCGTTTTGGAAAACTCCCGGCAGGTCATCCGGGCCACGGCGCAGAACCTGCCCTACCACCGGCTTCTGGCCCTGATGGGGGTCAACATGAGCCAGATTTCGCTCTCGTTCGTGCTGGATGTTTACTGCCTCCAGCGGCCTCCAGCGGGTCAATCCGGGCAGTTTCGCCAGCCTTGATGCGGCGCTGCCCCGGTTTGAACTGGCCTTTTTACTTCAGCGTGCTCAACTTTTCGTTTTTCGGCTACGGCGACATCACCCCGCAGACGATTCCGGCCAAACTCGCGACTTTAACAGAAATCGTTTTGGCTTTTCTGACGGTGATTTTCATCCTGTCGGATTTCATCAGCCTGAAGGATTCGCTGCGGGCGCGGCGTAAAAATTCCCCCTTCAAAGGGCAGGGCCGTTAAGTTCTACAACTATGGTAAATAATGTTCAATTTTCAATGCTCAATGCTCAATGTTCAATAATTGAAAATCAGAAAAATAACCCATTGAACATTGAGCATTGAGCATTGAAAATTGAACATTATTTACCATAGTTGTAGAACTTAACGGCCCTGCCCTTTGAAGGGGGAATTTTACTTCGTCGGAAAAGTAACTTCCCACCCGCCGGACTACGTGTCCCGGACGGCACCCCGCACCACCTCCCCAGCCGCCCGGGACGCGTAGTCCGACGGGGCGCTTCCGGTTCACCGCTCGTAAAAATGCCGACGGCACCGGGCTTCGTAGCTTTCGGTTTCGCCGAGCAGGATGCGTTCCTGCGAGGGCGCGGTGCGGTAGGAGTAGTTGGCGATTTCGCCGCAGACGACGCAGATGGCGTGGACCTTCGTGACGTACTCGGCCACGGCGGCGAGTTGGGGCATGCAGCCGAAGGGTTTGCCCAGAAAATCCATGTCCAGCCCGGCCACGATGACCCGCTTGCCGCCGTTGGCCAGGGCGTTGCACACGTCCACGATCTGGCTGTCGAAAAACTGGGCCTCGTCGATGCCCACCACGTCGCAGTCGCCCGCCAGGAGCAGAATTTGCTCCGCCGTCTGCACGGGCGTGGACGGAATCCGCAGGTCGCTGTGCGACACAATGTGCGTTTCGTGGTAGCGGACGTCGAGGGCGGGTTTGAAGATTTCGACCTTCTGCCGGGCAATCAGGGCGCGGTTGAGGCGACGGATGAGTTCTTCGGTTTTGCCCGAAAACATGGAGCCGCAAATCACCTCCAGCCACCCGACGTGCGGATGGGTGCCGTGCGAATTGCCGTTGCGGGGTTCGATAAACATGGATACTGGATACTGGATGAAAGACAAGATGCGGGATAGTTGACATTGAATGTCAGACAGCCGGTTGCCAGCATCAAGTATCTTGAATTTTATCCAGTATCTTGAGTTTCATCTTGCCTTTCATCTCGCTTCAAAACATCGGCACGGCGTTTGCGGAAGCGAAAAACGCCCGCGTTGAAATGCAGCGCCGGGGGGATTCGTTTAAACCTTAGCTTTACAAAACAACGCAAATTTTGGTCAGCCCCGAAATGCCCGCCGGTCGTGCCCGCCGCCGCTGCCGCGCAAGTCGTTCGGTCTGAACCCATTTCCAACGCCTATTTTTTCAGCACCACGCCATGCCAGCCAAACTCGACGCGACGGCCCTCGACACCTACGCCCGCGCTTACGCCGCCCGGTTGGGCGACGATTTTTTCGCCCAGCACGAGGTCATCACCGGCCCCCAACTGCTTGAACTCAGCGACGTACCGCAGGTGAATCTGTTCGTCGTCCGGGCGTTGTACGAAACCTGGAAAACGGATTCGCTGGCCTTTCGCAGCCCGTATTTTGATTTTGAAAACGAAGAAGTCAGAACGGCCCTGCAGGCCCTGATGAATGTGGCTTCGCAGCACATCGCCGTGCGGCGCGAGGCGTTTGAGCCGCTGCTCGCCGAGGCCACGCGCCAAACGCTCACGCTGCTGCTGGAACCGAAGGATTTTTACGAAAGCTACCTCCGCGACCGCCCCGATTTCGTGCTGAAAACCGACGACCTCAGGGCTTTGCTCCGCTACGTGCGCCTGCACCGGGCGGTGCCCCAGGCCCTGGCCGAGCGCCTCGACGGACAGACCGAAACCTACGTGACCTCGGCCCTCAACTGGCTCAACGAACAGTTTGCCGACAACCCGCCCCTCGACGACGTGGAGCCGGTGCTGGCCCAGTTTTCGGCCCGCGTGCCGCTCGACCGGGCTTCGCTCTACAAAACCGCCGCGCTTTGGGCGGAGGAGCCCGCCGCCCCCGCGCCCAAAGCCACCCGCTCGTTTTTCGACCTGGCCGACGAGGCCCTGCCCGCCGCCCCGAAAGCGCCCGTCGTGCAGGCTCCGCCCGCCCCGACGCCGCCTCCGCCCGCGCCCGAACCGGAGCCGGTGTTTGCCCCCCTGCCTTTGCCCGAACCGGTGTACGCCAACGGCCACGCCAACGGGCACGTGGTGGCACCCGTGGCCCCGGCCACGCTCAACCAGCAGTTTCAGAACGAACAGCCGACGGTGAATCAGTTGCTGGCCAAAGACGCCCCCGCCGAAACCCTGGCCGACAAGTTCCAGAAAAAACCCGTCGAGAGCATTCACCAGAGCATTTCGCTCAACCAGAAATTCACGTTCATCAACCAGTTGTTCAACGGCGACTCGGTGGCCTACCACATCGCCGTCGACGACCTGGAGCATTGCCGCAGCTTCAGCGAAGCGAAGGAACTCATGAACCGCGTGTACGGCCCCAAGTACCACTGGCGCATGAACCCCGACGAAGCTGACGAGTTCTACGAAATCGTGCAGCGGCGGTTTCAGGGGTGAGATTTAACCACAGAGTTCACGGAGTCTCAGCACAGAGGACGCTGAGTAAAACTTTGTGAACTCCGTGCAAAAACTCGGTGAACTCTGTGGTTAAAAAAACTTCCGAAAATTTAGTAAACGGTTTCATTTTCAACGGAGAAACCCCCAGCTTCGGCCCTTTGCACGCACCATGCCGAGGGCCGTTTTTTTTGCCGTTTTGCTGGGCATCGCCGGGCCTGCCGTGGCCCAGGAGTACCCGCGCCGGGACCTGAACCCCCAGGAACTGGCCCAGAACCTGCTGCCCGTGCCCACCGAAGACGTGGATTATTCGGAAATCGGCGAGGCGCTGTACCAGCTTTACCTTAACCCCCTCGACCTCAACACCTGCACCCGCGAAGACCTGGCCGCGACCTACGTACTCGACGAGCGGCAGTTGAACGCCTTTTTCGACTACCGTCAGCGGCTGGGGCCGTTCCTGTCAGTGTACGAACTCCAGGCCGTGCCCCTGCTCGACCTGCCCACGATTTACCGCCTCCTGCCGCTGGTACAGGTGCGCGGCGCGGGCGACCGCCGCCTGCGGGCCGACCGGCAGAGCTTCCTGCTGCTCCGCGCCGAGCGGGATGTGGAGCAAAAACGCGGCTTCCAGCCCGCCGAGCCGAACCGCAACGGCACCCTGCCCTCCCGCTACCAGGGCGATCCGTTCCAGCTTTACGCCCGGCTGAAATTTTTCAACAACCGGGGCCTCGAAGGCGGGTTTACGCTCGAAAAAGACCCCGGCGAGCAACTGATTTTCGACCGCCCGACGCGCCGCCTGGGGGCCGACTTCATCTCGGCCCACCTGCTGCTCCGCGACCGGGGCCGCTGGCGGGCCGTCACGCTGGGCGATTACCAGCTTCAGTTCGGGCAGGGGTTGGTACTGGCAGGCGGTTTTTTTCTCGGCAAAGGCTCCGAAACCGTGCTCACCGCCCGGCGGGCGCACGTGGGCATCCGGCCCTATACGTCGGCGATGGAGTGGGGCTTCCTGCGCGGGGCGGCGGCTACCTACGCCGTGGGGCGGTGGGAAATCACGCCGTTCGTGTCCCGCCTGCGCCGGGACGTGAACCTCGACAGGGACGCCGAAACGCCCACCGGCAGCCTGCAAACCAGCGGCCTGCACCGCACGCCCTCCGAACTCGCCGACCGAAGCCAGACCGCCCAGCAGGACGTCGGGTTGAACGTGTTGTGGCGCGGGCCGACCTCCCGCGCGTCCGTCGGCCTGACCCTCCTCCACACGAGTTTCGACGTGACCATCCGCCGGGCCGAGCGGGAATACAACCGCTTTGAGTTTTCGGGAAACCGAAACTTCGTCGCCGCTCTGCAAGGCGGCTACCGCTGGCGCAACGCCAATTTTTTCGGGGAAATGGCCCGCTCGCAGTCGGGGGGCGTGGGCCTGGTGGCGGGGGCGCTCGCCAGCCTCAGCCGCCGCTTCGATGCCTCGGTGGTGTTTCGCCGTTACGACCGGCATTTTCACTCTTTCCACGCCCGGAGTTTCGCCGAAGGCTCCCGACCCATCAACGAAACCGGCCTGTACCTCGGCGGCAAGTACACCCCAAACCAGCGGTGGCAGGTGAACGGTTACGTGGACGTCTTCCGCTTCCCCTGGCTCAAGTACCTCGTGGACAAGCCTTCGTCGGGGGCTGGGGCGCTGCTGCGGGTGGGCTTCACGCCCCGGAAAACGACGCGGACGTTTGCCCAGTTTTTGGTGGAAACGAAAGAGAAAAACGTCCCCGACCGCTTGCAGAAAGAAAACGCCGTGCTCCGCACGACCCGCTACAACGGCATGCTGAACTACGACCACACGCCGTCGCGGAAATTTGGCCTGACTTCGCGGGCGTTTTTTTCGAGTTTCCGGTTTGGGGGCTTCCGGCCTTCGCAGGGCTGGGGGCTGGTGCAGGACGCGTCGGTGGGGTTCCGGAACTGGTCGCTCACGGGCCGCCTGGCCTACTTCGACACCGACGATTACGACAGCCGGTTTTACAGCTACGAGCAGGACGTGCTGTACGCGTTCTCGCTCCCGGCGTACTTCAACCGGGGTTTCCGGCAGTACCTGCTGGCCCAGTACCGCCTCGGCCCGGCGCTCGACCTGTGGGTGCGCGTGGCCCGGAGCGAATTTCTCGGTCAGAAAACCGTCGGCTCCGGCCTCGACCTCATCGAAGCCCCCCACCGCACGGAGGTGAAGGCACAAGTGCGGTGGCGGTTTTAAACAGAAGGGTCCGGTCAACGGTTTTTCCACTCACTGGCCCCACCGACCCACCACCGGCCCGCGCTGGCAGTTCATCCCAATTCAGTCTTGCGGTAACCGGCCAAACTTCTACTTTTGGCCCAATCTTTTTTAGGCCCATTTCCCAAAAACCAAAACGTCTTTTCCGAATGAAACGCCTTTTTAGTTACGCCGTTGCCGCCCTGTTCGTGTTTTCGCTAAGCGGCTGCTCGTACAACGCGATGGTCTCGCTCGACGAGAACGTCAAAAACAAGTGGGCCGTGGTGCAGTCGAGCTACCAGCGCCGCGCCGACCTGATTCCCAACCTGGTGAACACGGTGAAGGGGGCCGCCGAGTTTGAAAAATCGACCCTGACGCAGGTCATCGAGGCCCGGGCCAACGCCACGTCCATCAAAGTGGACCCGGCCAACCTCACGCCCGAAAACATCCAGAAATTCCAGCAGGCCCAGGATGCCCTCAGCGGCAGCCTTTCGCGCCTGATTGCCACGGCCGAAGCCTACCCGCAGTTGAAAGCCAACCAGAATTTTCTGGAACTCCAGGCCCAGCTCGAAGGCACCGAAAATCGCATCGGCGTGGCCCGCAACGACTTCAACCAGTCCGTCAACGAGTACAACTCGAAAATCCGGAGCTTCCCGGCCAACATCACGGCGGGCATTTTCGGCTTCAAGCAAAAAGGCTACTTCGAAGCCAGCGCCGCCGCCCAGAACGCGCCGACGGTGCAGTTCTGAGTTTGAAGTTTGTAGTTCATCAACTACAAACTTCAAACTACAAACTTCAAACTACATGACTTTCTTCACCGACGCCGACCAGCAGCGCCTCGTGGCGGCCATTCAGTCCGCCGAGCGGAATACGTCGGGGGAAATTCGGGTACACGTCGAGCAAACCTGCCCGGCAACCGACCCCCTCGAACGGGCCACGGAAGTGTTTGCCATGCTCCACATGCACGAAACCGCCCGGCAAAACGGTGTGCTGTTTTACCTGACGCTCGACGACCGCAAATTCGCCCTGCTCGGCGACCGGGGCATCGACGCCGTGGTGCCGCCGGGTTTCTGGAACGCCACCCGCGACGCCATGCGCCAGCACCTGCGCGAGGGGCGGCTGGTGGACGGGCTGGTGGAGGGCATCCAGCGGGCGGGCGAGCACCTGAAGGCGTACTTCCCCTACCGCGACGACGACCGCAACGAATTGTCCGACGAGGTTTCGTTCGGAAAACCCTGAAGGCCAGCCGTTTTTTTGAATGAAACCCACCCTTCCCGACGTCTGGAAATTTCGCCTCCTCCCGGCCCTGACGGTGCTGCTGAGTGTGCTGCGGTTTGCCGCGTTCGCCCAGGATTTACCGCCCCGCCCCAACCCGCCCCGGCTGGTCAACGATTTCGTCAACATCCTGAGCGGGGCCGAGCGCGAAACGCTGGAGCGCAAGCTGGTGGCCTTCAACGATTCCACATCCAACCAAATCACGATTGCCATCGTCAAATCCACCGGCGATTACCCGCCGGGCGATTACGCCTTCGCGCTGGGCCGGGCCTGGGGCGTGGGCCAAAAGGGTAAAAACAACGGCGTGGTGATTCTCTGGGCCACGGGCGACCGCAAGATTTTCATCGCCCCCGGCTACGGCCTCGAGGGTGCCCTGCCCGACGCCATCTGCAAGCGCATCATCAGCAACATCCTGGCGCCCAACTTCAAGCAGGAACGGTACTTCGATGGCCTCGACCAGGCCACCGACGAAATCATCCGCCGGGTCAGCGGCGAATTCACCGCCGACGACACCGCCGCTCACGACCTGGAATTTCCCGTCGGGCTGGTCGTTTTCCTCATCGTCGTCGTGTTCATTTTCATCTACATCGCCGTCAAGCGTGGCGGCGGTGGGGGCGGCGGTGGTACGGGCTACGGTCGGCGCGGGGGCGGCATGTTTTTCCCGCCCTACGTCAACTACGGCGGCTGGGGCGGCTCGTCCGGCGGCGGAAGCTGGGGCGGGGGTGGCGGCGGTGGATTTGGCGGCTTCGGCGGCGGCAGCTTCGGCGGCGGCGGCGCGGGGGGGGACTATTGAGAACCGAAAAACCGCAAAATGAAAAATGTAAAACCGAAAAAGTGCATGCAAAATCTGCCACTTTTTCATTTTTCATTTTTCATTTTGCGGTTTTTCGGTTCCTTATTTTCTCCTCCGCGTGTCGCAAATCTGGATGATTTTCCAGCCTTCGGGCGCGCGGAACAATTGGAAGGCGTTGACGCCCTCGTGGCTGTATGTGGAGCCGAGGTAAAATTCGTAGGGCGTCCAGGCGGTCGCCATGTCGCCATCGATGTTGATGTCGTAGCTCTTCAACCGTTCGTCGAGCACCACCCCCTGGCGCGGCGTGCCGACGGCCTTCACGAAGCCGTCGACGGACTCGGTCACCAGCACCGGCGTACCTTGCCGACTGGCGATGCTTTGCAGGCGGGCCGAGGGGTGGAACACGCTCCGCACCAGCGCGCTGTCGTTTCGCTTCATGCCTTCAAACAGCCGGTCGATGGTGGCGCGTACGGCGGTTTCCTCCGAATTTTGGGCAAAGGCGGCTTTCAAGGACAGGAACCCGGCCAGCACGGTCAGGAACAGCAGGGGAGCGAGGTTTTTCATGGAAAACGGTTTTGCCACGAAGAACGAAAAAATCGCGGAATTTGCCCCTCGATTCGGGGTAGGCGGCGACTATTTCCGCTCTTCCAGCGCCAGCCGCACCAGTTCGACCGTGTTTTTCACCTTTGTTTTGCGCAGCATGTTGGCCCGGTGGTTCGACACGGTGCGGATGCTCAGGCCCAGCTTCTCGGCGATTTCGCGGCTGCTGAGGCCCTCGGCGATGAACTGGAGGATGTGCTTTTCCTGACGGGAAAGCAGTTTCAGGCCCCTTTCGGGCTTGGTTGTCACCCGGCTCCGGCTTTTCTGTTGCAGGGCCTCAGCCAGGGCCACCGAAATGGGGGGCGGGAAATATTTTTCGCCCGCCGCCACGGCGTGGATGGCGTGCAGGATTTCCTCCTTCGTCGTGTCCTTGAGCAGGTAGCCCCAGGCCCCGGCTTCCACGGCGTTGACGATGTAGGCCGGGTCGTTGTGCATCGAAAACACGAGTGGGCGGGTGGTGGGGTGGCGGGCCGTCAGGAGGCGGGCCGCTTCCAGCCCCGACAACCGGGGCATGGTCAGGTCGAGCAGCACGACGTCGGGCCGCAGGGCGGCGGTTTTTTCGACGGCGTCCTGCCCGTCCACGGCTTCGCCCACGATGTCGAGGTCGGGTTCGTCTTCCAGCAGGGTCATCAGACCCCGGCGCACCACGGCGTGGTCGTCGGCGATGAGGAGGCGTATTTTCATAAAAAATGGGGTTTAGGGTTCAGGGTTTAGGGTTTAGGGGTAGCGAGACCGAACTCTAAACCCTAAACCCTGAACCCTAAACTCCGAAAGACCCCGGTAATTTAACCAAAACCCGCGTTCCGCGACCGGGTTCGGAGGAAATCCTGAACGTGCCGCCGAGCAGTTCGGCGCGGGTGCGCATGTTGCGCAGGCCGCTGCCGGGGCTTTTACCCCGCTGGCGCCGGGGGTCAAAGCCCCGGCCGTCGTCGGTGATGGTGAGTTGCAAGACATCGGGTTTTTGCGTGAGGTCGAGGGTGATGCGGTTGGCTCCGGCGTGCTTGACGGCGTTGTGGAGGGCTTCCTGGGCAATGCGGTACAGGCCCGTTTCGACGGCGTCGGCAAACCGCAGGTGTTCGGGGCCGCTGAATTCCACCGCCAGCCCCGACGACCGGGCCGTTTGCTCGGCCAGCCGCCGCAGCGCCGCCGCCACGCCGAAGTCGCTCAGCACCGAGGGCATGAGGTTGTAGGCCACCGTGCGGGTGCTTTCGATGGTTTCGTGCAGCAGGCGGCGGAGTTCGTCGTACGTGCGGCGTTGTTTTTCGGTGAAGGCCGCGCTGCCTAGTTGCTCGGTGTGCAGCTTCAGGCCGGTGAGCATTTGTCCGATGCCGTCGTGGAGTTCGCGGGCCAGGCGGCGGCGTTCTTCTTCCTGCCCTTCGAGCAGCGACCCCGACCGCGTGCGGGCCTCGGCCTGTTCGAGTTGGTATTTTTCCTCCGCCGTGCGGAGCAGGGCTTCCTGGGTTTGGAGCAACGACTGGTTGGCGAAATGCAGTCGGTCGTTGGCCATTTTCAGGTTTGCTTCCGACGCCACCAACCGCTCGATGACCCGCCCCGTGTGCGCGACCACGGGCCGGAACACGAGCAGCCCTTCCAGCACCAGCACCACGAACAGCACCGAGGCCAACGTGAATTCGATGGTGCGCACCCGGTCCACGCGCTGCTTGGTTTCGCGGTCGTACTGAAACACGATGGCGTCCATCAGGCGCAGAAATTCCGACTCGTGGGCCAGCACGGTGCGCAGGGCGGTATCGCCGCCGGAGCCGGGCTGCTGGCCGGGGCGTCGCGCGATTTCCCGAAAACCGGCGTGCATGGCCGAATAATGCGGGTCGAGTTGGCGAAAAAGTGCCGTCGTGGCCGGGCTGAGGCGTACCCGCACCACCCCGCCGTCCTGGGTCAGTTGCCCCCCTTCAAGACCCTCGTGGCAGGTTTTCCAGAGCGTGAGCAGGTCGTTAAAATTCCGGGCGTGGGTTGCCGGACCAGGCGGATAGGGGCCAGGATGGGTGAGCAGGATAGCCCGTTTGGTGAGTTGCTGGCTGAGCATCCGCTGCCGCCCGGCGATGTTGATGACGCGGGCGTCGTCGAGCACGTCGCTGAGCGACGACTGGATGACGACCTGCCCGGCCAGCGTAAGCAGAGCCACGGCGGCGAGGGCCAGGATGTAGTAGCGCGTCAGGCGGCGGGCCACCTGCCGGGCGTCGGGGGCGGGGTTCATGGGGGGAAAATACGGCGGGCACCCCAAAGTGGCAACTTCACGCGGCCGCACCGCCTGTCGCCCCGCCGTGCTACTCCGGGTTGGCGCTCAACACGACCACCTCGGCGTGGCCAGGGCCCAGCGTGATGCACGCCATCCGTTCGTTTGGAAAAGGCTTCCGCACGCGAACCCTCAACCGCTGGCCGTGCCAGGCGTAGCGCGGTTCGAGCGCGATGGCGTTGAAGCGCACCTGGTCCGTGCCGGTTACGCGTTGCAGTTCGTCGGCCGGCCCGTCAAGGTCGAGGACCGGCGTTCCGCAGTTCAGGTCTTTTTCGGCCCAAACCACGGCCCGGAAGGTTCCAACGGCGGGCACGTCGCTGTTCCGGCAACCCGCAAACAGCAGCCAGTGCAAAAGAAGGTATTTTTTCATGGCGCTCGGCGTTTCAAAAACCATGACCCGCCGGGTTGGTGCAAGGTTGAAAACGTTTCAAAAAAAACGTTGCTGTTTTTTCCTACCTTCATCACCGGCTCCGAACCATTTCCATGAAAAACCGGCTGCGCATTTTCCTCACTTCGGTTCTGCTGTCCACCGTCCTGCTCGTCCGCGCCCAGACGACCACGCTCACGGGCCGCGTCACCGACGCCGCCAACGGACAGCCTCTGCCCTTCGCCAGCGTGTTCGTCAACAACACCACGCTGGGTGTGAATTCGGACGAGGCCGGTAATTTTAAACTGACGAACGTGCCCCTGGGCAGCGTCGAGGTCGTGGCCTCCTACGTGGGCTATGCCCCCGCCCGGCAGGTGCTGCGCCTCGAAACCGCCCAACCCCGTACGCTGGCCCTGGCCCTGACGCCCACGGGTCAGAACCTCAACGAAGTAACGGTCACGGCCAAACGCGACAAAACCTGGGAGCGCCAACTCCGGGAGTTTCGCCGCGAACTGCTGGGGCAAACGTCGTTCGCCACCCAGTGCGACATCGTCAACGCCCACGTGCTGCGCTTCGACGAAGCGGGCGGCCACCTGCGCGCCCAGGCCAGCGAGCCGCTCGTGATTGAAAATGGGGCCACGGGCTACCGCCTGCGTTACGTGCTCCAGCACTTCGACGCCTACCAGGGCATGGCGTTCTACGGCGGGCAAAGTCAGTTTGAGGAATTGAAACCCGAGAACGACCGCCAGGCCCGGCGCTGGCAGCAGGCGCGGCAACTGGCTTACCGGGGTTCGCTGCAGCATCTGCTGGCCAGCCTGGCGGCGGGCACCCACGAAGCCGAGGGCTTCCTGGTGTACCAGACCGCCCCCGGCCTGACGCCCCTCAGCACCCCGCCCACCATCAGCCAGGAAACGGGCCGGTACCTGCGCCCGGTCAACCCGCTGGCCGTCGTGCATCCGGGGCGATTGCCCTTCGAGCGGCGGCTGGTGAGCAACGTACCCCTGGCCGTGTACTACACCAAGCCCACCCTGGCCAGCCCCACCGTCCGCCCCGGCACCCACCAGTACGGCGAAATCATCCTGCCCCAGGGCCGCCTCGAAATGACCGCCACGGGCTGGATTACCCTGCCCATGGAAATGCGGGCCACGGGCTTTTTCGGCTTCGACCGCCTGGCTACGCTCCTGCCCGCCGACTGGACGCCCGACGGCACCGGCGGCACGGCCCCGACCACCACACCCCCCGCCGAAGGTCAGGTGCTCGCCGCCGACGCCCGCCTCGATTCGCTCGGGGCGCGTTGGGCAAAACTCCACCAGTCCCCCGCGCCCGGCGTGTTTTTGCACCCCGACAAAGGGTTTTACGCGGGCGGCGACCGCCTCTGGCTGAGCGGGTACGTGCTTCACGCCGCCAACCACCAGCTTCGCACCGGCGAGGAAGCCCTGCACGTCGATTTGCTCGGCCCCGACCAGCGCCTCGTGCAGCACCACTGGCTGAAAGCCACCGACGGCCGGGCGGCGGGCGATTTTCGCCTGCCCGACACCCTCGCCACGGGCACTTACCGCCTGCGGGCCTACACCGAGGGCGACCGCTTCGCGCCCCGACCGGCCTTTGAGCGCCCGCTGCTGATTTACAACCTCGCCAAAGGCGCGGGCCGGACGCCGCACGCCGCCGACAGCCTCGACGTGCAGGTGCTGCCCGAAGGGGGCCGCTGGGTGGTGGGCCAACCCGCCCGCCTGGGCGTGAAGGTGCTCGACACCGAAGGCCGGGGTCGGGCCATGTCGGGGCGAATTTTTGACGAAAAAAATACCGAGGTGGCCCGGTTCACCACCAACGCCTACGGCATGACCAGCCTCCAGCTTACCCCCGAAGCCGGGCGGCGCTACCGGGTGGTGCTGCGGGCGGGCCTCGACGCGGGTTCGGCCCCCCTGCCCCCCGCCGAAGTCGAGGGCCTGAGCCTCAGCGCCGACTGGGCCACCGATTCGACCCGGCTCACGCTCCGGGTGCTGGGCACGGGTCGGTATGCCGCGCAGGCCGTGTACGTGGTGGTGCAAAGCCGGGGACGGGTGCGGCACACGACCAAAATCGGGTTGCAGGCGGGCCGTGCCCGCCTCGACGTGCCCACGGCCAAGCTGCCGCCGGGCCTGGCGCAGGTCACGCTGTTCGACCAGACCGGGCGGCCCTGGGCCGAGCGGCTGGTGTTCGTGCCCGACCCCGAACCGCCGGTGACCGTTTCGATTTTTTCGGAAAAAGCCTCCCACGCCCCCGGCGATACCGTCACGGTTCGCCTGGAACTCCGGCAGGACGGGCAACCCCTGCTGGCCTCGCTGTCGGCCTCGGTGACCGACACCGGGCAGGTACCCGCCGACTCGCTCGTGGCCGACCTGCGCACGCACCTGCTCCTGACCGGCGATTTGCGCGGTCGGGTGGAAAATCCGCTTTTTTATTTTCGGAAAAACTCCCCCGAGATCCATCAGGCCCTCGACGATTTACTGCTCACCCAGGGCTGGCGGCGGGTGGGCTGGCAGGCCGCTCCCGCCGACACGGCCACCGCGCCGAGGGCGATGGTGCTCCGGGCGCAGGTGTTCGACGAGCGCCGCCGCGCGGCGCCAGGGGCTGAACTGTTCATTTCCTCCTCGGACCTGAAGCAAGCCTACGGCCGCACGGTGAAAACCGACGACCGGGGATTTTTCAGCCTCAACGACGTGGTGCTGCGCGACACGGTGCGGCTCCTGGTGAAAGCCACCGACCGCGACGGGCGACCCTTCACCGCCCTGGTGCTGCCCCAGACCACCGAAAGTTGGTTCGCCGAAACCACCCCTCACCCCGCTTTCACCGACGTTTCGCCCCTGCGTGCCCTGGCCGACGCCGCCCAGGCCCGGCACAACGCCGATCCTGAGGCCTACCGCGAACCCGGCGCGAAACTGCTCCCCGAAGTGAAGGTGAAAACCCCGGCCCCGCGCCCGGTGCAGCCCGAGTCTCAGCGGCGGGGGGCCATCCACAACCGCGCCGACGCCGTCGTCACCTTCGACGAAAAATCGCCCCGGTTCACCAACGTGTTCGAGATGCTCAACGGCCGCGTAGCGGGCCTGCGCGTGTTTCGCCGGGCCGACGGCTCGGGTTACAGCGTGCTCATCGGTGGCCAGCAGACAATCATGAGCGGCACCGACCCGCTCTACCTGCTCGACGGTGCCCAGGTGGACGCCAACACGCTCAACGCCATCAACCCCCAGGAAATCGAGCGCATCGAGGTCATCAAAGGGTCGGATGCGTCGCTCTACGGGGTGCGGGGGGCCAATGGCATCGTGGCGTTTTACAGCCGTCGCGGCGACAGTCCAGCCCCCGAAGCCACCAGCGCCCGGCCCGGCATGAGCGAATTCACGTTCCGGGGCTTCCGCACGGCGCGGGAGTTTTACACCCCGAAACGCGCCTCCACCCGCCCCGAAGCCCCCGCCCAAACCGACCGCCGCGACGTGCTGTTCTGGCAGCCCCTCCTCCCGACCGACGCCCAGGGCGGGGCCGTGCTCCGGTTCACGCTTTCCGACGTAGCCCGCGCCCTCCGCGTCAGCGTGCAGGGCATCACCACCGACGGGCGGGCGGTGAGTGGGGTGGGGGTGATTGGGGTGCGGTAGGAAACGTTTAAGAATGTTCAATAGAGGTTAAGTACTCGCTTACAATTAGTTTAGGTTAAAAGGGCTAAAGTTGATGACCAACTCGTGGCCCACGTTGGCTAAACAGCGATTAACGGCATAGAACAAGGTGTCCTTTTCCAAATAATCCTCTGGACGGAGCCCTTCCCCTTTCAACTTACGCCACAGGGTCTCGGCTAAATTCAGATGGGGCCAGTAAGGTGGCAGAAAAAAGACGAATAACCCGTGTGCTTGCCAAGTCTTTAACCGACTCTGCATCAACTGACCCGTATGAATCCGTGCGCAGTCCAAGACCACGACCGTCTCTTTGCGCAAACCCACCGCCAGGGTTTCGAGTTGGTCGGCGACAAACCCGGCCGTGATGGTCGCGGTGGTCGTGGCCCAATGACACTGGCTGCTGCGGCTGACCAGGCCGAAACAATTCAGGTGGTAGCCGCGCTGAGCCAAGATGCAGACCGATTCGCCGGGGAACTGCCAGCCGTAGGGAACATAGCCCTGGCTGCTGACCCGGCTTTCGTCGCCGTAGAACAAATCAATCTTCCCTTGTCGGGCCAGGTTTTCCAACACCGCCAGCCGTTCCAGCCGGTCGGCGTAGAGCACAGGGCAAGGCTTGGTTTTCACTCGCTTGCGGATGCGTTTGTAGCGTCCACCACGCTTTTTAAAAACAAGCGAAAAGCCCCTCGGCTGACGGTTTTGCCTTGCTGGGCCTCCCATTCGGCTTTGGCCGTTTGCAACCGCTGGCGGTTGGCTTTGGCCGCATCCAGTGCCGCCTGCTGCTCATCCGGGCTTCGAATAATGGCTTTACGCCCGCGTCCGGGCTTGGTCAGCAGGCCATCGATGCCCTCGCGTTTGTAGCGATTGACCCAGTTGTTGACCGTCATCTCGCAGCTTTTGACAATGCCCGCCACTTCTTTGGAACTGCGGCCCTCGGCTTTGAGCAATACCAGTTGACAGCGCAGCCGTAGGCTGTGGTTGACCGCGCTGCGAAAGCGCTTCTCCAGTTCGGCTTTGGCTGTCTCGGTTAAAGCTGGGGTGTTGACACGACTCATGCCACGAACATAACCTAAACTATTTTCAAAAACCTACTTAACCTCTATTGAGGATTGAGCATTGAAAATTGAAAATTCTCTACCATGGGTGGAGAACTTAACGGCCCTGCCTCCTGGGAGGGGGTGGGCAGGCTGGTGCGGCTGGGGGGTGGGTCTGGTTGGCGTGAAAGCCCCCTTCTTGCTACCCCACAACCTGGATGAAGTAACGACCCTGACACCGCTCCTTTCCCCGAAAAACGAAAACCCGTTCCGAACATCTTCGCGGGCAGGCGGTTTAACCGGGTGGAGCGGCCGGGCCGTTGGCAACGCCCGGCCGCTCCCAACAACCCTCCCTCGGAACATGCGGGCTTTCCTGCTCCTGCTGACCGCCTGGCTGGCGGCACTTTCCCCGGCCCTGGCCCAGACGACCACCCTCACCGGGCGGGTCATCGACGCCGCCACCAACCAGCCCCTGCCCTTCGCCACGGTGTACATTGACGGCACCACCCGCGGCACCCTCACCGACGAAGCGGGGGAGTACCGCCTCGCCGACGTGCCCCTCGGCTCGGTGCAACTGGCCGCCTCGTACGTGGGGTACCGAACGGCCAAACTGCCCCTGCGCCTGACGGGCGGCCCCCGCCGCATTCCGCTCGTGCTCCAACCCGACGCCGCCCAGCTTCAGGCTGTGACGGTGAAGGGCCGAAAGCCCCGGTCGTGGGAGCGGCAGTACCGGCAGTTCCGGGCGGCGCTGCTGGGCGAGTCGGCGTTTGCCAACCAGTGCGAAATCACGAACGGCACCCTCGTGGAGTTTTCGGAAAAAGAGGGCCACCTGCTGGCCTCGGCCCCCGAACCGCTGGTGATTGAAAACAAGGCGCTGGGCTACCGCCTGCACTACGAACTGTTGCATTTTGATTTTTACCGAGGAGCCACCTACTGGGCCGGCATTTCGCGCTTCGAGGAACTCACGCCCGAAAGCCCCGCCCAGGCCGCCCGCTGGCGGCGGGCCAGGCAACGAGCCTACGAAGGCTCCACCCAACACCTGCTGGCCAGTTTGCTGACCGGCACGCACGAGCAGGAGGGTTTTCTGGTGCACCTGGCGAAATTCAACGTGCCCGACGACGCCCACCGGGTAATGCTGCGAACGGACCGGGATTTGGGGCCGCGCGTCGTCACCACCGACACGCTGTTCCGGCCCGGCGAACTGCCCTTCGAGCGAGAACTGGTGCTGCCGGTTTGCCTCGAAATCTTCAACACGCGCCGACGGGGCCACAACTCGCCCTACCCCGAATTGCCCTACCCCTACACGGTGCTGTACCTGCCCGAAGGCAGCGCGGTCATCACCACGGCGGGCTGGTTGGTTTACCCCAAAGGCTTCGAACTGCGCGGCTACCTCGGTGGCGAGGCGGTCGCTACGCTGCTGCCCTCCGACTGGATTCCCGAAGGAACCGGGGCACCCGTCCCAGCCCTGGTCCAATCGCCGGGCGCGCCCCCGCCCGTCCCCGACGCTCTTCTCGATTCGCTCGCGACGCGGGAAACGCCCCCGCCCGGCGAGCCGCTCGTGTTCGTTCACCCCGACAAACCGCTCTACACCACCGGCGACCGGCTCTACCTCAGCGCCTACCTGCTCGACCCCACCACGTTCCGGCCCCTGCCGGGTCGTGTCGGCGGGCCGGAGCGCAACCCCGCGCTGCACGTCGAACTCCTCACCGCCGACGGGCAGCGGGTGCTGCACCAGGTGCAGCCCGTTGCCGAAGGCCGCGCGGCGGGCGATTTCCGGCTGTCCGACTCGCTCCGGACGGGCGCGTACCGCCTCCGGGCCTACCCCGACGGCACCCGCGACGGCGACCACCCGGCCTTCGAGCGCGCCATCCGGGTGCAGAGCGGCCTGAAGGCCCCTGCTTTCGCCCCGTCCCCGCCCGCGACGTTCGACAGCCTCGACGTGCAGGTGCTGCCCGAAGGCGGGCGCTGGGTGGCGGGCTTGCCCGCCCGGCTGGGCGTGAAGGCCCTCGACCGGTGGGGGAGGGGCGTACCGATTGAACTGGTGATTCAAACCGAAGCGGGGGACGAAGCGGCCGGGATGCAAACCAACGCCCTGGGCATGGGGAGCCTGGAACTGACCCCCGCGCCGGGACAAACGTACCGGGCCGTGGCCCGCCGGGGCGGTGTTTCGCAGACCGTCGCCCTGCCCCCGGTCGAAGTCGAAGGCCTGACCCTCCGCGCCGACGCGGTGGGCGATTCGACCCGGCTGCGGTTTCAGGTCCGGGCGACGAGCCGGTTCGAGGGGCAGCCCGTGTACGTGTTGGTGAAAAGCCGGGGAAAGGTGCAGGGACGGCTCAAGCTGCGGGTGAGCGGGGGCCGGGCCGAGGGCGAACTGCCCGCCCTGACCCTGCCCGCGGGGGTGTGTGAAGTAACGCTGTTCGATGCCGCCGGGCAACCCCGCGCCGAGCGGCTGGTGTTCGTGCCCGAACTCACCGGGCCGCCCACGTTGGCCCTCACCCCCGGCAAGCCCCGCTACGAACCCCGCGAGTGGGCGGCTTTCGCCCTGCGGCTGACCGACGGGGCCGACCAGCCCCTGGTCGTTTCCGGCTCGGTGGCCGTGACCGACGCCGACCAGGTGGCCCCCGACTCAACCGAAGCCGACCTGCGCACGCACCTGCTCCTGACCCACGCCCTGCGCGGACGGGTGGAAAACCCGAATTTTTATTTTCGGAAGGCCAGCCCTGAAACGCGCCGTGCCCTCGACGACCTGCTGCTCACCCAGGGCTGGCGGCGCGTGGGGGCGGCACCCGCCGTGCCCGACTCGCTGGGCGGCCTCGCGCTGCGGGGTCGGGTGCTCGACCGGCGGGGGAAACCCCTCCCCGACGCCCGCGTGTTGCTCACCTCGACCGACCCCCGGCAACCCGTCGGGTTTTCAACCCGCACGGACGCCGAGGGGCGCTTCCGGCTGAACGGCCTGAACTTCCGCGACACGCTGCGCCTGCGCCCCCGCGTGATGGACGGGGCCTTTAAGCCCATTGTCGGGGCCACGGTGCAGCTCGAACCGGGCGGGCGGATTTTTTCGGAAAAACCCGTCCCGCTTCCCGACTGGGCACCCACGCCCAAAACCTGGGAAACCGCCCGCCAACACCAGGAAACCGACCTTGAGGCCTACCGAGAACGCGACGCCCGGCAACTGGCCGGGGTGACGGTGACGGCCCGGAAGCCTGTTGACGAAGACGACCCCGCCGCGAGGCGGGTGAGCCTCCACGGCAACCCCAGCGCCGTGGTGGAATTTGAACCCACCGCCGGGCCGTTTCGAAGCGTGTTCGAGATGATAAATGCCTTCGGCCACGGCGTCAAGTTCAAAGGCAACCGGACGTTGAACCGGGGCGTGAATGTTTTGCCCGGCGGCAGTCAGGCCCCGCTTTACCTCCTCAACGGCGTTTACTCCGACGCCGATCAATTGGCGGGGGTCAGCCCGTCGGAGGTCGAGCGGATTGAAATCGTCCGCGACAGCGAGGCGAGCATGTACGGGGCGCGGGGCACCAACGGCGTCATTGCCTTTTTCACCCGGAAAGAATTTAAACTGAAAACGCCGCCCGGCGACACCGGCAGCGACCTGACCGCCTTCGGCTTTCCCACTCCCCGCGAATTTTACCTGCCCCGCTACGGCCTCCCCGACGAAACGCCCGTGCGCACCGACCGGCGCGACGTGCTGTTCTGGAACCCCCGCCTCACGACCACCGAGCAGGGGCTGGCCACGATTCGCTTTCCGCTTTCCGACACCGTCCGTCGGTTGCGCATCGTGGTGCAGGGCGTCAGCGCCGAGGGCGAGCCGGTGGCCGTGGAGCGGGTGGTGGTGGTGCGATGAACCCGGACCAGAAGCGGCACCAGAAGGATAAGCGCACGTGCGATTCGGAAGCAGTCAGGATGGCTCGAAAAACAGGGGATACGTCGGATGAAAACCGGGTTTGGTCTCGTTGAAACCGCCGGATGGTCGATTTCAAAACAGCGGGGCGGCGCGCCCGGTTTAGCTTACCGGCACTCACACGTACCAACCCTTGCGACCTACCCACCTGCCTCCGATGCCGCCCCATGACGGCCCTGCTCCCCAACGCGTCGCCGCCGACACCGACCGCTTCAACCAGCCCCGGCAATTCCAGGGTGCCCAACTGCTCTGCAAAGTGTCAACCGCCGACACCGCCGGTGCCCTGTGCGTGTTCGACGCGCACCGCAGCGGCAAAGGCGGTCCGTCGCTGCACATTCACCACGACCAGGAGGAGTGGATTCAGGTCGTGGCGGGCACGTTCGACATCCAGGTCGGAACCGAGGTGTTTCACCTCGCGGCGGGCGATTCGGTGCTGGCCCCGAGGGGCGTGCCCCACGCCTTCGCCCAGACCAGCGACGGCCCCGCCCGCCTGCTCACCGTGTACCAGCCCGCCGGAAGCATCGAGGCGTTTTTCACCGAAGCCAGCCTGCTTGTGGAGCAAACCGAGGAAGATATCGAGCGCCTCGCTCAGGCCCACGGGATGCAGATCGTGGGGCCTCCGCTGCGGGTAGATTGAAAGGAAAACGTACTTTTTTGGGTACCGTCAGTTAAGGCCACGCGGCACCACGTATCCCTGAAAAAAACCGATGGCTCCGAAGTCAAAAAGCCCAACGCGAACGGTCAGGCTCCTTGCGATGGGACTGGCCATGATTTGCTCCGTTGCCGAAACACCGAGGGCGCAAACCGCCCCCGTCGGCGCACGCCCCCGCATCGTCGTGACGGCCGACCCCGAACTCGACGACAACAATTCCCTCCTCCGTTTTCTGCTTTACAGCAGCGACGTGACCGTCGAGGGCCTCGTGTACGCCAGCAGCCAGTTTCACTGGAAAGGCGACGGCAAGGGCACCCGGTGGTACGTTCCGGGCCGGGAATACGCCCGGTTTGGGTTGAACCTCTGCCCCTGTGAGTCCTGGCGCTGGGCGAAGGGCGAACGCTTCATCCACGATGCCGTCGAAGCGTACGCGAAGGTGTACCCGAACCTAAAACAACACAACCCCCACTACCCGACGCCGGACCACTTGAAGTCGAAAATCCGGTACGGAAACATTGACTTCGACGGGGACTTTTCCAGCGATTCCCCCGGCTCCAACCTCATCAAAGCGCTGATTCTCGACGACAAACCCGGCCCCCTCTTTCTCACCGCCTGGGGCGGGCACAGCACGATTGCCCGCGCGCTGAAATTCATTCAGGACCACTACCAGCACACGACCGGCTGGGAGGCGATTAAACAGAAAATTTCCCGGAAAGTCGTGCTGCTGCCCTCCGGCGATCAGGATGACACCTACGCGCTGTACATCAAACCCAACTGGCCGGACATTGAATACCGGCAATTCAGGGATGGGCCAAACTACGGCTACGGGGCGCAACTGCGGGCCAACGCGGCGAACGCGGAGTACCTGACGGCCGCCTGGATGCGGGAAAACGTATCCAGCCGCGGCCCTCTGGGCGCGTTGTACCGGGTGTGGGGCGACGGCAAGCAGATGGTGAAGGGCGACAAACTGGATTATTTCGGGCTGGCGGGCTACACCAACGAGCAGTTGAAGCAGCAGGGCTACGTGGTGTGGATGCCCGTTCAGGCGAAAGGTTCCTGGATCGGCGAAGGCGACAACCCCACGTTCATGAACATGCTGGGCAACGGCCTTCGGGCTTACGAAGCAAGCTGGTACGGGGGTTGGGGCGGGCGGCAGGTACCCGCGCAGCCCGTGCGGACGGTTTTTTTTCAACTGGCCGACACGTCGGCCCAGGCGATGGCAACGGCCCTCGGCACCGCGAACAGCGAAAGCGCAACCGAGACGGCCTACCCCAATTTCTTCCCCGCCGCCCAGCGCGATTTTGCGGCCCGGCTCCGGTGGTCGGTAACCCCCCGGTACGCCGGGGCCAACCACGAACCCGCCGTGCGCATCGAGGGGCCGCTGGCGGTGATGGCTTCCGCCGGGCAACGGCTGCGGCTCAACGGGGTCGTTTCCGACCCCGACGGCAACGCCGTCGCCCTCCGGTGGTGGCAGTTTGACGTGGGGAGTTACCCGAAGCCGGTGACCATCGTCAAGCCGACCTCAGCGCAGACGGAGGTACTGATTCCCAACGACGCCCTGGCCGGGCAGACGATTCACCTCATCCTGGAAGCAACCGACAACGGCACGCCCGCCCTCACCCGGTACCAGCGGGTGGTCGTGACGGTGAGGAGCCGGTAGGGGCAGGGCCGTTAAGTTCTTTAACTGTGATGGATAATGTTCAATGTTCAATGCTCAATTTTCAATGTTCAATGGATTAGAAATCAACTCATTGAACATTGAAAATTGAGCATTGAACATTTTTAGCGTCCCCAACCAGAACTTGACGGCCCTGCCGGTAGGGGGGCTACTGCCGCTTCAGCACCGCCCGGTGCCACGTCCCAACCGGAAAACTTTGCACCGTGGGCACGTCTTCGCCACCCACCTTCTGCCCGCCCGTGGTGCCGACGGGCGCGTCTTTTCCCGAAATAATTTCAAAAATCAGTTCGTCGCCCCGGCGCTCGTAGCTCGAAATCAGGCGGGTACCCTGTACGGTGAATTCGCTCAGCAGCCGTCCGGCCAGGAGGTAGGCGTCGAGGCGGATGCTGTTTTTTTCGTCGAACTGGTAGTGGCCTTTGGCGCGGTCCATCACGACGAGTTCGTAGGGGCGGCGGCCTTTGGCCGTGTCTTCGCCGTAAATCAGGGCGAAGCCCCAGCGGAGCGAGTCGGCGGTGGGGGCGATTTCGACGGCCATCGGCACGGCTTGGGCTACGCCTTTGGCGGTGTGAATGTGCAGTGTGCCGCGCCAGGTGCCCTGCCAGTTTTGGGGGAACGATTGGGCGGAGGCCGGAACCGGCAGGACGGCGTACAGAACGAGCAGGAAGCAGAAACGCATGGGGCAGCGGTTTTTTCGGTGAAAGCTAACGAATTCTGCCCGGTTGCCGGGGCGCGTTCGATACCGACGGTTCGGCGGAACTCGTTGGAATCGTCGTCTGCCCAAAAATTTGCTGCAAACCTGTTGCAATCCCCAAAAACCGGAGTAGGTTTGCGCAGACGGGTCTTCACCCGCTTTTTTTCTATCAATCCTCCTTCTTTTTTTCACCATGAAAAAAATTGTACTGCTTTTGACCACCGCGCTGTTGGTCAACTTTTCGGTTCACGCGCAATCGAAAAGCAGCGTCATCAAAATCAACATCCTGAGTCCGGTCGTGCGGACGCTCTCGGCCTTTTACGAAAAGCCCCTGAGCGAAACTTCCTCGTTTCAGTTGGGCCTCCAGTACACCGGAGCGCGCCTCGTCGGCATTCGGTACTCGGGTTTCGCGATTACGCCCGAATACCGGTTTTACTTGTCGAAGACGACCGACGCGCCGAACGGCTTCTACGTGGCACCTTTCCTGCGGTATCAGAACCTGACCGTGCGGGACGTTGACCTGACTACTTCGGGTACGGATGCCAAACTCAACACCTTTGGCGGGGGGGTGCTCGTGGGACGGCAGTGGCTGTTTGGCCGCAGCGAGAACGTGGCCCTGGATTTGTTCATCGGCCCTTCGTACAACGCTGGCTCGGTCAACGGTGACGACATCGACGTGTCCAGCGGATTCAACGGCTTCGGCCTGCGCTTCGGGCTGGCCCTGGGCCTGGCGCTCGAGTGAGTGTCGGCGGTGGACTTGGCAGCCCTTCGATTGCTCGAAGGGCTTTTTTTTGTGGCCAAAGCGTGTGTGACCGGCGTGCCCGTTGGTCGTGCCGGAGCCAGCCTTGCGATGAGGCCTGGCTTGGGCTTCTGCCCACTTCACACTTCTTAACAGCCGCCTTAACTTCCGTTAACGTGGTCGCCGGGGCGGTTGGGCGTTGATGGGGTACGTTTCGGAAAACACACGCCGAGCGCTTTTTCTGACATGAACCGAATCCTGCTTCTGCTCACGGGCTGCCTCGCCTTCACCGCCGCCACCGCCCAGCGGCCCAACCCCGACGACCGCTTCGACACCGACCTTTCCGACCAGGAACTCCGCAGCCTGGCCATTCCCGACCCGTTCGACGAACGGACCGCCTACGCCAACCGCGACCCCCGCGCCTACACCGCTTCGCCCTACCAGTGGAACCAGCCCCAGCCCCGCCTCAACGGCCGCGAGCGCCGCGCTTACCGCCGGGGCTTTGAAGACGGCTACCGGATGGGCTACCGCGACGGCTTCCGCAACCTGCCGGGCCGCCGCCTCCGCCGCCCCGACAACCCCGTCGAACTGGGCTTCGCCGAAGGCTACAACCGGGGCATCCGGGCCGGACAGGCCGAACGCTACGGCCGCTACGGCAACCGGTACGACGACCGCTTCGGCCGCCGCGATGGCTACCCCAACGGCTACCCCCGGCGCTACTGAGCCGAGGCATGAACCGAGCCAGAACTGCACCATTCCGACCACCCGGTTGGAACGGTGCGGTTTTTTCGGGGAAACCCCAACCTGTAAGGTCTTTTTTGACCCGGTAAGGAAAAGAAGACGTTACCGATTTTCACGTTCACCCTGAAACCGACTTGACCATGAAACCCCGCATTTTCCCCCTGCTCCTCCTGACGGGCGGGCTGCTGGCGGCCTGTTCGCCGTACAAAGTCCTCCGCAGCGAGGTGCACAAATCCCCGCAAACCGTGCAGACGTACCGCTCCTACGAATTCGTCGAAACCGACCTGAACGCCCTGGCGGCGATGGCCGTCACGCCCGAGCAGGTGGAGGCGCTGAAAACGGCCATTGCCCGCCAGCTCGACGCCCGGGGCTACGTGCGCGGGGCCGACAACCCCGACCTGCTCGTGAACATCGGCCTGAACGTGGCCGAGAAAACCCAGACCCGCGAAACCAACATCCGCGAAGCCCCGCGCTACATCGGGCAGTACCGCTACTCCTGGCGCAGCCAGACCGTGCCCGTGGGCACCTACCGCGAAGGCACCGTAAGCGTGGACGTGGTGGACGCCCGGAAAAACGAATTGTTCTGGGAAGGGGCCGTGTCGAGCGTGCTGACCAAAAAAACCGGCACTGCCGCCGAACTCGACAAGGCGATGAGTCGGCTGTTTGAGAAGTTTCCGGGGAGGAGCGCGCAATGAACGAAGGAGAATGTTCAATTTTCAATGCTCAAGTAATTAGAAATCACCTCATTGAACATTGAAAATTGAGCATTGAAAATTAGAGGTTATCAGTTCAGATTAGGCAACCTAACGCCCAGGCGGGCGTGTGAGGATTGTAGCGACGGCAGGGGCTGCTCACGCGCAGGTTGTGCAAGCCCGTACCTACCCGCATGACCT